>Ga0183098_10025_pt2 | contig 467335 bp, 424 predicted proteins | sample BioMet9_FD_128884 | JGI IMG/M metagenome (GOLD analysis project Ga0183098, IMG submission 128884) | Microbial communities from bioreactor (seeded with sewage sludge) at Lawrence Berkeley National Lab, California, USA - Biofuel... | ecosystem: Engineered > Bioreactor > Anaerobic > Unclassified ...
AAGCTGGAGATTTAAACATTCTTTAATGCAGCAGAAATAACGTAACCCGGTTATTTCACCCGGTAGCCCAGGGGGAGGTGTTACACTTTTCATTGCGTTTCGTTACACTTTGCTATTGCAAAAAACAAAGAGAGAAGTTTCTCAAAAGCAGCAAGTAGATTATTTATTTCCCAGCCAGCACTATCTGCATCCATCAAAAAAGTAGAGCAGGAAATAGGATTGCAGCTCTTTAACCGCAGCACTAATCCCATAAGCTTAACCGAGGCAGGAAAGTACTATATTGAACAGACAGAAAAAATACTGGAAATTGAAAATAATATGAAAGAACATTTCTCAGAACTTTTAAAAGATGCACATGACAGTCTCAATATTGGAAGTTCTATGTTCTTTTGTTCCTATATACTGCCAGATATAGTTGATGCTTTCAGAGAACGTCATCCTAACCTTACCATAACATTGTCCGAAGGCGGAAGCAGTATCATTTCAGAAAAGATTATTCGTGGCGAAGTAGATTTCCTGCTTGAGACTGAGTCTTTAGATAAAACGGTGTTTGAATCTGTACCATGGAGAACGGAAAAAATCGTGTTGGCAGTACCTGCACAATTAAACCTAAACGAAAAACTTATAAATTTTCGATATACTTTTGACGAACTTCAGAATGATGATTATGCAGAACCTACAAAACCAGTGATTGATCCAGCAGTATTTCAAAATGAATATTTTCTATTGCTAAAAAAAGGGAATGATATTCATAACAGAAGTCTGTCTATATGTAAAGAGGCCGGCTTTGTTCCTAAGGTTTCCATATATGTAGAGCAGATGATGACAGCCTATTATCTTGTGTGTGAAAACAAAGGCCTGGCTTTTTTACGGAGCACGATACTGCATTGTATCCCTTCTACGGATAAAGTTTTTTTCTATCGTCTGGGAGTTCCTAAGGCAGAAAGATATATTTATCTTTCATATAAGAAAAACTTCGCGTTATCTCAGATACAACAAGACTTTGTCGATTTTATGATACAATCCGAGTAACTATTTAAGAATAGCCAGTTTACTATATATTACTGATACAGCGATGCGGACAAAAAGTTGGACTATCCAAAGATACGGATTTAGTCTTCCAAAAAATCCCTTAGTAGAACTTTGCTTTTATATTTTTCAAGTCCATCAATTTTATCAGACAAAAATAATCTGTGTTCAATAAAATCAATGCCAGAGAGCGCATCTTTTATGCAATTAAGGAACGATATATTTTCTTCTATAGTAGGAATTTCACTACCCCATCCACAAGAAGATAAAGGTAAAAATTCTATTTTTTTGAAGAGAGACAAGTCTTTGTTTATTTTGCATATGAACAATATAAATTTTTCCCTTCGTGTGTTTGGAAAATTGCTGAAGAATTTTACTATTTCCTCAATAATTGAAGGTATATTGATATTTATTGTTATGTAATTTTTTAACCACTTATCTTGTTTTTTTATGATGTCATCACTGAGTCGATCACTATGTTCGTTATGTAGCATGCCGACATGGAAAAGATCGCATAATAGGTTTTCAACGTTGTGATATTCTTTTGCCGGATTAAAAAAGAGTTTAACTGTATCATTAATTATATTTTCATAATTTGGCAAGGCCCACATAGAAAACAGCAGTCCATTATCACTATGTGCTGTATTGTTGTTTAAATTGAATGAAATAAATTTAGGTATGAAATTATGATGGTCATCCTCTAATAATGCAAAAAACAACTTTCTGTTGTAATCAAACATGTCATTAAGGTCCAAAGATATAATATATGCATCTTGCAGTAATTTTGAGTCAGAGCCTTCTTTGAATAAATGCACAATCTCTTGGACAGATAACTCCTCATTGAAGCATGCGGATGATAAGAAACGTCTAATAATATATTCTCTTTTTTCTTTTGGTAATTTCATTAATACTGCTAGGTATTTTCTTGCAAACCCCTTACTGTAGATGTCAATATTAACTACCGTTCTGATTGAAACAGACGAAATGAATGGATCATATTTGTATGTCTCTAAATAGTCCAGTAAATCTTTACCTTGCCTTTCCTGAATGATTTCTATTGGCATTTTATCTTGATGACATGAAAGCCATATACTTTTTGACGAAAATTTGATTTTAGATATAAAAGATTCAAATTCGGCATAGTCAAAATTTGAAGCAATCCATGTCATTTGTGACTGTGCTAAATTAGTAGAATATATAGTTATCTCAGACTTTAAAAATATTTTAAGTGTATTTAAATATTTTGTAGTATCAGTATGTAATGCGTCAAAAAACATAGAAAGCCCTTGTTGAATGTCCCAATTATTTTTATTGGTATCGCCAGCTTCTTTGATCATATTAAAAAATGATATAAGTTTTTTTTCAGATAAAATAGGAACGACTTCTTTTATCTTGGCAGCCTTTAATTTTTCTTCTTCTTCATAATTGCAACCTCGTTTGAAAGGGGTATCTGCAATCATTAAAAACAGAAAGAATGTCGTATTTTTTTTATATGAAGAAAAAATCTTTGGTGTTTCTATTTTATTATCATTACAGATCTTTTCAAAATTTAGCAGAGCCTGACAGTCGCAGTATCTTTTATATGAAAACTTTTTTGTAGCAAAATTAGCAAAGGCATTAATATCTTTTTTTATTAATCCGAGCAAATTATTTGGTAAATCATACGTTTTGTATGAAGATAATATTTTATATATTGTGTTTTTACAAATATTTACATCAAACAATTCACATAAAATATTTATGCATTGGGTCCTAAGGGTAAATGATTCTTCGCTGCAATAATAGTAGTATGTTCTAAACGACACATACCTACTGCCATCTGCAATTGATGTTTCAAATGTAAAATTGAGCAAATTTGAAACTGTACATAGTAATAACATTGCTAATTCTATTTTTCTTGATTCCATATATGCCATATATAATTTATCTACAAGTAATTTCTGTTGATAATATTTTTTTATATTTGAGTATTGGTCGATATTGGACAATTTAAGAAGACAAACATAATAGTCTGTTATGTTAGAATTATCTTTTTCTAAATAAAGTAACAATAAATCAATAGCTTCTGCCAATTTAGGTAAATATTTAAAACCACATAGGATATCTATTGATATATTTGTTATATTATGCTTATTAATAATATCCCTGTCAGTTATATTTATAAAATCAAGCCTTATATTTTTAACAACAAGGCTATTTATTTCTTGTTTAATAAATAACAATGTTTCATCTTCCAAAAAAACATGAAAAGCCAATAAAAATTGCTGAATATATGTGTAGCTTTTATTTTGTATTTCATGCCATGCATTTTTTATTTCTATTTTTATATATTTTAAAACTTCTTCATTGTTAAATAATGTTAGTAAGGTGTTTATAGTATAAATTATTCTTTGTGAGCATGAAGGAAATAAACTGTCAATGATGTTATTTATTGATAAATATTTATTTTTATAAAACGCAATATATAATAAGTAATCACCAAAACTTTGTTCTCCAAATTTTACTGCTGTGTCTTCATACATATTGACTATTTCATTTTTATGTAAAAAAATGCATTTGTCTTTAAATTCATCTTGCGATATTTTTAGTTTTTGAGCAATTTTAAAAGCAGGATGTTCTATGTTGTCTAAATTAATTTTATCAAAAAAAACAATGAGTGTTGCTGTTATTATTGCTTTTTTGTCTAATTTTGTAATTGTTTCGTTGAAGTAATAATCATATATATTGGAAGCATTTTTATGTCAGCTATATTTCTATCTACTGTACACTTTGAGGCCATAATAGCAAGACGTATATTGCCATTTGCTATCTTAATGATTCTGTCTGAATAAATAACATTGTTGATAGACCAATTTTTTTTAATAATTTCTCTGATGTCTTGGTTATTCAAAGGTTTTAGCTCATATTGTATGGGGGAGAGTATTTTTATTATTTTCTTTAGCACTGATTCTTTAGCGTAATCCCTTACGGTAAGGATAAGCGTTGTGCTATGTGAACGCGACTTATCAACGCATAGCCCTGTGAAAAGTTCTAGTTGAGTTAATTGATTGGCATCATCTATTAAAATAATATAATTATTGTCATCTGGAAAATGTGCTTTTATATCTTCGTATATTGGCTCCCCATTTTGTTTAACACACTTAATAATAGTATTGTTTTTTTCAGCATAATGATTAACAAGTTCGAGAGCAAACTTTGTCTTCCCCGTTCCTGATCGACCAAATATAAGCAAGACATGCCCCCGTGCAAGGAGCTCAAGTGTTTCTTTAATTTCTTTATCCCTACAAAGCAGTTCTTTGTCTAGAGGGGTAGCATAGCTATAATAATCATTCTTTTTAACAAATTCCTCTATCGACAAAATCTGATCCGTATCAATATTGATATCTAAATGATCTTTAGCCAGAGCTTGATATTTATATAGTAGATCATAAGCTACAGTTCCTATGCCGACAAGTTCAATATTAGCAAATAATGAGCATAGTTCTTCCTGTTGTCCAGGTTTTATGTTTGTTGAGGTATGGCAGCAGTAAATTTTGTCGATTTTATTTATGGCTATCCCAGTTTTGTCAGGATTAAGGCAGCTCTGTATATCTTCCTTGATTTTCTTAAAAGAATTCCTTTGCGTCCCAGACATTATAAAAATATATTGCCCATTCGCAAGTTTGATGTATGAATCAGGTGTACCTTTTGTAGTTTTGCTACTGCCAGTTTGTAATCCAAGAGGAGTAATATTGTCTAATCCATAACGTCTATATAAGTATTCATCCATAAGTAATTCATACTTGCCGCCATCAAGTTGTAATATTTTTTGCTGAATATCATTTATCTTAGGCATATATAAAAACTCCTTTAAAAGTTTTTACTGAGTAATGGTTGTTTTTTATATTTTTGTATGTGCATAATTAACAAAGGATAAACTCAAATTGTTTTGGTTGTGCAGATCTAATAATTTACCTTATTGTAACCGGGCATAAAATTCAAAGTTATCCCCTCTATTAAATTACTAATACAAACCCTGGCAAAAATACAACTAATAGATACAAATACGGCTGCAATAAATATATTGATAAACATTGAGAACGCAAACTAGTTATAGGTTCCATTTTCTAACATAGCTATGTAAGCATAGAACAATGATTTCTCCAATAAGTATGTTTGAGGATATAGACTAAAAAAATTTTAAGTGCTTCTGTACAACACTTACAGGTGGATCTGCATCAATATATAATTTTATATGAAAAATAAGCCATTGACCCAATAAGTATTGAGTTTAAATATATGCGCTTGTATATTGCATATAAACTGTGATCAGAATTTTACTAATCTTTCTTGCGTATTCCGTCTTCGCATACACCCCATTTAGATTTTTGAGGTTTGTGATACACAACGCCATTGTAAGAATAATTATTACCCAAACATGAATATTTCCCAGGCTTAATATATTTGAAAAGAGTTGGTTTCTTTTTATGGTCTATGCCATTATTGACTCTGTTATAGCAGTAATCAGAAGGAATGATACTACTTGGATTAACCCCGTATTTTAGCGATATTTCTTCTTTAATTTTTTTAGAGCTAATTTCATAACCAGAGAAGTTTTGTTCTACAAGATTATTAACATAGTTAGTTATTATATTATCTATTTTTAGTAAATGGTCATGGCTTCTCTTAATTGCCTTACGTAAATATTCCGCTGCTTCAACCTTAGAATATCCATATGTTTCTACTATCCCAGAAACAATCGTATCAAAATATTCTTTTGAAGGGCCAACAAAATTATTGGCATTGCTACTGCCTTTTGAAGTGAATGTAAATGCATCAATACCGTTTATTTTTCCTAGATAAATTATGAAATTGTAAAAATAAGCAGTACTGATGCAACCGCTTCCAGTCTCAATGATTTCATCAAGGTTAATTGGATCAATTATATTGCCGTTTTCTTGTTTTACTATCTCTTGAAATTGTTCTTCTGTTACTAAATATGCTCGTCCGAGTGTCTCAGAATCTTCATCCTGTTCTGTCCGTAAAAATGCAACACTTCCGTGCCATTTGGATGATTTTTTTGAAAAATACAAAGAGTAGTGGAGGAAAATTGGCTGATCTTCTTGTGGTGGCGTTTTATCTGTACAGCCTACTTCAGCCCTGCTAGATCCTTTAGGAGTTCCTCCTTGTATGTAATACATAAAACGTTCACGTTGCAGATTTGATCCATAGCTAACATACCATACATATTTTTTCATGGTGTCATCGTTCCTCAGTGTCGTTTTATTAGATAGTCCCTTATTAAAATGCAGAATATTTCATCGAATAATTTCATATTCTAATTTGCAGTTATGTTGACTCTTAAAGTTATTTAATTTTGTTGTCAATGTAGAAAGATTTATATCGTTGGGAAGACAAATATAGAGTTCTTCTTTTGCGCGGCTACATGCCACATAATAAATACGGGTAAATTCATCTTCTGGAGTTTCTTCCGATACCATAGGGTTAGAAAACATATTATTTAGTGTAATTATGTCAAAACGACCAGGCAGAACGCTTACTAGAACCTTATCCCATTCTAATCCTTTTGCTTGATGGACAGTTATATATTTGCCGTTTTTTGAAAATACTTCTGTATATAATTTTTGAACAGTAGCAAACTTTAGATTATTTAAAAATCCAATTCTGGATTGATCATCATAATCTGTATACCATTGAAGTTGAAAACTTTCGCCGAATATTGCAGTAGATAATTTATTGTATTGTTCTGTATTTACTAGCTCATTTAGTTTTATTATTTTTTCTGTCAAAATAGTATTTTTGTTAATATCACAAAATAAATCTTTCAATAATTGTTTTAGTTGAAATAATGTTGATGTTGAAAAAATATTTGATTTTTTTAATTCCTCAACTTTAAAATAAAGAGACAATGCATCTAAAATATTTATAAAAGAACCATTCTCATGTGCACTTTGTAGATTAAGCATAAACCTAAAAGCACGAACCCATGTTACATTGTTATATTCTGTAATTGCTTCACGTATATCAATTGAAGTTCTCCAATAGCTATTATAAATAGACCTAAGGGTCATTATTTGTGTACGATCAATCTCACTTATATAATTGAATGCGTCAGCCCAACTGCGAGTTAATATTACACTGTTTTTATCATTTATTACTTTTGTTATTGCAGCCGATGCAGCAGGGCTTTGCCCTATAATTAAGGATATCTTCTTTGATTCTATAGATGCCTTTTGATCGTTGTTTTCGTAAGGTTTGACGCTATTTTGATACAGACTATCGCTACTCCTTAAAAAATTACATAATGAAACTATATTCTCAGTGCTTCTCCTGTTACCGGAAATACTGTACTCTTCTGCAGCATTTTCACCTATAGCATTAAAATCTCGAAACTGAGATGGTTTTGCCCCCTGAAAACTGTAAATTGATTGTGCTATATCTCCAATTACTCCAATTGTGGTAGATTTCTCGCCGATGTGTTTTAGTAGTAATACTTGAAGTGGGCTTGTATCTTGAAACTCATCTACAAAAATAAAAGGGAACTTTACTCGCAAAGAATATGTGGCTATTGAATATTCCTTAAGTATTTTATAACCAAAATATAGAATTTCGTCATGTGTAAGTTTTCCAACTTTACACCATATATATTTTTTTATAGTAATAACATCATCATCATCAATTTTATCTGGTTTTATTAGTTCATGTGTCCCATCACAAAGAAATTTTTTAATATTTACTTGTACAGCGCCCATTGATTTTTTACTATAATCTAGTGTTTTTGAAGATTCGTTTTCATTATTTATGTATTCGTATATGGTCTCCTTATCAAAACCATGTAGTATGCCTAATCCTTCTATTTGTGATGAAATTCTAGTTTTTGTGTTAACTTTAATGCTGAATTCATTATTAATTATTTTTTTAAGGCCATCCTGAAAAGGTGTAATTATGTTTTTTATAATAAATCCGTGAATGGTATTTACTTCAATAGCATCACTATAGTGATCTAAACGCTGTTTAATTTCGTCTACAGCGGAATTTGTATAAGTTATACAAAGAACTTTTCTAGTCTTGCTTTTTAATACTTTATCGTTTGTTTTTACAATATTTTTAATATTTTCAATTAAAAAGTGTGTTTTACCAGCTCCTGGTCCTGCATAGATTTTCATGTGTTTTGTAAGTTGTTCCGGCGTAAAAATATCGCTGGAGTTTATTCTGATAACCATTGTATCCCCTCCTTAATATAAGACGGGACTATTATTTTTGTAATCAAGTCATCGTCTACAAGGATGCTTAAAGCTACATTACCCTTTTGTTTAGATGCATAAGATAAGAAAAGTTCAGCAAAGAAGATTTTTTCGTATATTTTTACATCGGCTGGATACTTTTTACAAGCATCAATGAAGGGGATAATCAACTTTTTTATTTTTTCTTGTGATTTTTTGTTTATGTTTGCTAAATTATCATTCCACATATTAAACATTGTTTTATTTTTGTCGATGTAAGAATGTAATGAATCAGGTAGTGCAATTTTTAATAATTTACATGCCGTATCTATATTTTCAAAATTACATATAAAAAGCTCGTCTTCAAATGTTCTTCCGTAGTTATGCTGACAGCGGATATCTAAATTATCGATGTCACGGATTTCTTTTTTCATCTTCAAAATACGACAACTTTTAAATCTTGCATAAGTGGATGTTCTTCTCACTTTTCCATCTTGTTCCCATTTAAAGTCAATGTCGGTTATGCAAAGAATTTTTTTATGAACCGGGTTATTTGCGAACAGTTTAGTAAAATGTTGAAAGTTAATGCCGCCTACTTCAACGATAGAAACATGTTCATCTTCATATGGATAGCCACATTTTTCCATGAATTTTGGCATAAGGAGTTTTTCTGCAATCCCCTCGACGAAAATAATCTTATCAGCGAAAAGCATATCTGACCTTGTGACGTCTAGGAATTTCATCATATGTTTTTTTGCTTCTTTTTCACTTTCTAGTTGTTTTCGCATGCTCTGCTGTTTGCAATCAGAGCAGCTGGCTGTTCGATCATAAGCAAGCATAAACATATTATCTAACCCAGCAACGGCTGTTATATTAGGAGAGTGTGTTGTAACAAATATTTGTTGATTTAAATTGTCCTCTTCATCAAGTTTTTTTAAAAATTTAAAAAGTTTGTACTGCATTGCAGGATGCAGGTGAGCTTCAGGTTCTTCAAGGCATAGTATACGAAAATCTCCACTCTTTTGATATTCAAATAATTTAATTAAAATATACATGTTAATTAGATTATTGTATCCAAGTCCATTATGTGATAAAGGCAATATATAATTAGATTTAGTGTCTTGAATATCAATAAAATAAGAATTTGATATGGAAGTAGAAGCTCTGACATTTTGAGATATATCAACATTGCCTTTTTTAAGCCCAATGTCACTACTTCCATTCTTAATAAGTTCGGAAATTTTATCTGTAACGGAATGAATTGCTTCTTTTATAGCGGATGATAAATCTTGCTGAAGTTTTTGTGTAGTATTAATATTATCTTCATGTTCAAGAAAATCTTCAATCTCGCCTTTTGTTAACGAATATATGTCGTGGTTGTTCCTTTCTGCATTTATAAAATCAACCTTAAAAAGGTTTCTCACGTCTCTTTTATTAATACTTGAATCGCTTATGCAATTTGTAAAATTCCATGAATAATATTTTTGAAACAAGCAGAAGATGTCATAAAATTCTTCAAATGTGGAGACAGATGAAACGGCTGTAGTGTATTCTCCTATTTTTTTTGAGTCCAATGAATAAAGCATTTTTACATTAACAATTATTTCATAAATCGAAGGATTAGTTTTAGATTCATTTTTTGAATCTAGGCTTTCATTTATCATAATAAATGGGAGTAGTTTAATTATACTTTCATCATCAGTATTTTCTTCGGATATTGTATGTTCAATTTTATATTCTATGACAATCTCAGGCGGAACAGTTTTATATTTGTCAATAAAATGTGTTTGAAGGTCATTTTTGTTAAAATCATCAAAATTAACTTCATCCGTATCGTTGATCAGTGCTATGGCGCTTAACAATCCGGTTTTACCTGAATTGTTAGAACCGATAATGACGTTAAGACCTTTGTGAAAATTCATTTCAAAATTGGCAAAATTACGATAATTGCTAATCTTCAAGCTTTTAATATACATTCTCATTCCTCCTAAAGTATATTACCCAGAGAGGTGGTAATGTTTTTTTGCATGAATTAAGCAGAGGTATTATGTTGTGAATAAAAAAATATAATAAATGATTTTAATCTTAAGTCTTAATATTTTATATCAAAAAAAGCTTTCCGGAACCAAAGACAGTTTGTTGATAGATTCATGTACCAATATAAGGGCCTCATGAACAGACAGAACGTCATTAAAACCCCATGTGCGCAGGGTTTTTTCATCGATGACGCCTTTGCTTTCCTTTATGATGTTTTCTATCTGTTTTTCGTCGGAAACGGCGACTATGGCCTGTACGGCAGCGTTGCTCTGTGCTTTTTTCAGATTCAGGATGAGGCTGTCAATGCCGCCTTTTGACTGTACTTCAAAAACGTAAATGACCTTTCCCATGTTACCGATCTTTGATTCCCATACAGCATCCACAACTGCACCCTGAGCAACCCTGATTTCTGAATGACTTTCAAACCCAAGCAATTCACCTATTTCAACTATTTTTTCTTTGATTTCATCATGCAGGGATTTTGAGTCTTTGCTGGATATTTTTTCTATATCAGGAATCTCCGGAGATAATAGTGGGGGATTATCCTGGACAAGCGGAAGCACCTCATCCCAAAGGAAATAATCAACATCAAGCAGATCTGCGTCTTTTATCCCGTTTGAAACAATCAGCCTTAATATTTCTTTGGCATAGCCGCAGATCTCAGCAAATTTTTTACCGGTGCGCTGATAGTCATATTTAGGTAGTCCCGTAACTCCCAGATATGATAAAGAACGCAGAGTGTTTTTGTTAAAAAGGATATATTCTTTGGGGTTGGCATAAGCTAAAAGCTCGCTCATGCTTGCTGGGCCAAGCCCTTTAAATTCTCTATGAAAAACATCCCATCGGGTTTCAATCGGTTTTGTACCGAAAAGAAAATCTGCAAGCTGCTTTTTAATATTTTCAAAGCCGTTGTCTTCTATCAGCCGGTTTACCACATATTCCTTGTTGCCCCATATAAGCATTGACCAGAGTTTGCTGATGTATTCATAAAAAACATCTTCAGTCATTGAAAGTATTTTTTCTTTTGTAAACGACTGGTAATATTCCCTGCGGTTCATGCGGTCGCGCAGGTCTTCGGAATACAGATCCGGATTAGCTTTTTGTTTTTTAAGGAACTCAGAAACAAGTACCTGCAGCTGAGAAGTATCCATTATCTCTTGCCCCTTTGAAAATTATGTTGTAATATCTATTTTGCCATTATATATTTTGATATGCATCATATTACAGTCTTAATGAACCCAAGGGACGTTTTCTACTTCTCCAGCCCATCTTTTATACTTTAGCCGATTGCCATATTTGCCATTATATCCACATATAGCAAGTATAGACATTTCTAAATACCATAGACAAAGATTCCAAGCCTCGAATATTACGTTGCCGGTAAATACTCCCTTATATTTACTTACAGGATGAACAAGGAAATTTCTTATTTCAGTTAATGCGTGTGGCGCACCTTGCCAGTTAAACTTTGATGCTAGTGATAAAAGTGTGGGTGTTTCTTGGGGTATATTAACAGGGGCATTTAGGACATCGAACATTTTCTTCAGTTTGCATGATGTATGGTATGTACGTTGGTCTTTAAATTCTATTTCTGTTAAAAGTTTTTTGTCATTTACTATTAATTCATATGAAAGAAGCTCAAGTGCTGCCTGTGCTAGAATTATTCCTGCATCTATCCCTCTAGAAGAATCATTTGCTTTCACATACCAATAAATTGCAGCATTAAAAACATCACTCCATCCACTAGTTTTTATTTTATTCATAAAAAGTGGGTAGAATATACTAATTTGTTTAGGGTTTTGTATATCAAACCAAGAAAGTAGTGTGCGCCATGATCCATAAGGTGCGTTCCAGTATCCCCATACCTTATTATTGAATTTATCAATACCCTCTGGACAAACTGGGAAGCATTCCCCACCTTTTGCAAATGATAAAAATAGTTCTAAAGTTTTAAGTATATTTTGTGCTTCCTCAGCAAGAAAAACATTATTATTTATTCTTTGAATTTTTCCTATATGTGTTAGCATTGTTCCACCATTGTTTTTTAGTGAATTAAAAGTTTCTTTTGTTGAGAACAATGATTTAATTTCAATATTCCAATCTTCATATGATAAATCAATATATTCAATTGACCGAGAGGTATTACCTTGGCGTTCTATTGAACGCCTTCCGTTAAATGTATCAACAAAATTAAATAGCTTAAACTCAACGGTTTTCATTGGTGTCAATTCGTTGCCTGTAAAAATGAAAGGTTCTTTTCTTAATACCCATTTAAACTCAAAATAATTTTTATCTTGAGTGAAATTTGACTTAGCAAGGATTTGTAGCCCGTTAAAATGCAGCTCATCTACTAAAATTTCATAATCACAATTTGTAGTAAACATTTCAATTATGTCACTATTATTATTAAAATATCCATAGCAATGAATGTTCGGTGATGGTAATAAATCAATTTTAATGCGACATTTACCATAAACTGATGGTAGCCCATGAGCAAGAAGTTTAATATTACCCTCATGAAGCAGTATACTTTGTTTATCTTCAATTAAATCAATAGGATTTGTGGTTTTATCCAGCTTTTCCATTCAGCGCAATCTCCAATTATTTATAATTATGTCATCAATCAAATTTATAATATTCTGCAATATCTTCCAGAGGACCAAGATAAATTTTAATTGTTTCTTCATCATTTATATCTTTATCAAAATCATTATTGTTATAAATAAGAAACCGATACTCTCCTTGCAATGCAAATCTAAAATCTTTAGATATGTGGGGAACAATATTATAAGGTTCTTTTGTAGGCCACGGATCATAATATTGAACGGGAAACGAAATCAAATTTTTATTAGGTGAAATTGCCATGCTTAGACGTCGTTCAAACTCTTCTTTATTGTTAATGACCACACAAGCGTCTACACCGAATTTATTTAAAAGCTGTTTGTCACAATAAGATGAAACACAAAAAATATAACTTGCCATACTTGTTTCTTCTGTCATTGTTATATTTGAAACAGGTTCAATTTTTTTGCCTGTTCTCATATTAGTCATGTTTACCAGTTCTTGATTTAGATAATATTCTTTTGCTTTTTCATTATCACGTCTTGATTTATTATTTTCATTACTATAATACGAGGCTTCATGGAACAAAATTTCTCCTTTTTCGATAAAAGCTAGTGTATGTTCAGATGTACCATATCTGAAAATAGCATTCCTTGATTCACATGATAAACATATATTATTCCGACTAAAGATTTCTGGATTTAAAAATGGTTTGTAAAGTTCAGCCCCTTTCAAATAGGCTTCAAGTCGCGTAGTATGCTCTTTTAATAGCCAATACCATAAACTCATATTATTGTCAGCTGGGAGGTTAGTATATGTTCTTTTTTGTAAAATTGCTAAATTGTTGCAGATGTCGTTGTGTCTGTCTACTAAATCCAAGATAGTCAACCCGGACAGATGTCTCTTTGAGATATATTGGTCTTCCCATATTTCAGGGGTATAATCCTCTGGTTTTAATTTCTTTGTTTTTTGCTCATCTATTATTTCTAATGGAATCACAGAACTTATCTTCGTTTTCATTAAAAGTCATCCTAACTTAAATAATGGATTAATAGTTTCGGTAAAAATATTTTTGTTGAGTAAATAATTAGAGAAAGTAATGTTAAATGAAGATACAAAACTAAATTGAAAACATTGATAGCTCAAGTTAAGCAACCACTTCGCATAACACTTACAGGCGAATCTGCATCAATGTAACAATTGTGAAAAATCATGGGTAAAAGTTTAGATGTATACAATGGTATATGCAAGCATATTTTTGAAACTCAAGTCAAAATTTTCAACCTATTGCGGTGGATTACATGCTTTGCATGGTGTATACCCTTCGGCTTTGGCTTCTTTGAGTGTTATTTCAATTTTTGATTTGTTTAGGTAGCGGTACCAGCCCTGATGGTATTCAGATCCTGTGCGTGTTATATTGAATACGCCGCCTGAAACGGAGCACATAGACCGCTGAGATGGTGCATGAGCTTCCGGCCTTTATATAAATTAGCATCATATGATGCTAATTCATTATAGGTGTCAATGCCGGGATAAATTGCAGACGCCGGATTGATCATAATCCTGTCTGTTGAAATAGCGTAATCGAATATTTGTTTCATGAACTGACGCAGCCTTTGGGCTGTATCATTCAGACCTTCTTTTTCAAGTTTTCTGCAAAGCAGCAGAATCATGCTCGGTGATATTGATGAAAGCTGTTTTTTCCCGAAAACAGGAATCAGGTATTTGTTTAGCCTGATTTCAACGGTACGGATATAGTTAGGACTCTTGTGCGGTTTTATAAGAGTATTAAACCATTCCATGGCTACATCCGCGAACAGGCATTCCTTTGCCGGGCCATCCTTGATTTCTTTCCTAATTTCATAATTAGATCTCTGGCAGCCTTTAACCCGATATCCGGATACGTTCCCAGGCTTTTGCGTCTTTCTTTTCCGTCTATCCATAACCTTGCAATCCAATATTTCCCGCCGTTTGGACGGATATCAAGAATTAAGCCGCGTCCGTCTGAAAGACTGTATGCCTTTTCTCCGGGCTTTGCATTTTTTATCGTGAATTCAGTAAGGGACAATGTTTTCGCCTCCACCGTATAAATTTAAAACCGTATAACAGATTTATACAGTTAATTATACGGTATGGCTTGGATAAATACAGTTAACTACAGTTATCCGTGGTTAACTGGGAAATAGAAAAACCCTGCTGTAGGCAGGGTTTTTCATATCTATAGATAACTGTGAATAACTAGGCTGGTGGGCGATATTGGGTTCGAACCAACGACTTCCACCGTGTGAAGGTGACACTCTACCGCTGAGTTAATCGCCCGATGCTTGTAACTATGGGATTATACTTGCTTGTATAATTTTTATCAAGTGCCGCTTCCAAGTTTATAAAAGTTCCGGACCTGACTGTGATCTCCAGTTGCCTTTGAAATACAAGACAATAGTATGTATGCACTGCAGATTATCCGGATTTGGTTTTATGTTTGCCCTGTATGCTGCAGAGATGTTTTCCAGGCAGATCTGCCGTCGGTTTGAATCACCGTTCTGTCAGACATGTGGTATTTCACGCTTTTGATCTGTTGTTATACAGTTTTTTACGTTGTTTTGCCGAATATCTTCTTTGTGTTAATACCAAATCTTGGTGTACAATAAACTTCACTGTGAGATTCCCGAAGGAAGGGTTAAGTTTCATGCTTACATGTACAAAAATGAATGGTAATGGGAACGATTTTCTTGTTATTGACAACATGGATTTAAAGCATGGTACAGGAGTTCTCTCCGACTATGCAGTAAAACTGTGCCGCAGGAGGGAGTCTTTGGGAGCTGATGGTATACTGGCAGTGGAACCTTCCGTGGAGGCAGAATTCAAAATGAGACTGTTCAACCGTGACGGCTCCGAAGGGGAGATGTGCGGTAACGGTGCCCGCTGTATAGCGCGCTATGCTTTTGAAAAAGGAATAGCGAAAAAAAATAAAATGCGTTTTGAAACGCTTGGCGGAGAAATCAATGCCAGTGTGAGTGGCTCGCGTGTCACACTCAAGCTTGCCCCCGTATCGCTTAAGGATGCAGTAATAGATGTTCCAGCAAAAGTAAACGGCGTTGATTTCAATTACACGTTTCTTACCGTAGGGGTTCCGCATACGGTTATTTTTAAACAGAAACGCACTATGACTGATGAGGAATATACTGTGCTGGGCAGGGCCATCAGAAATAGGACGGATCTTTTTCCTGAAGGGACCAATGTAAATTTCGCCGTACCTAGAGACGGGTTGGACGGAGGACTTGATGTTGTCACGTATGAACGCGGGGTTGAAGATCTGACGCTTTCCTGCGGGACAGGATCCACCGCCAGTGCCATAGCTGCAGTCCTGATCGGAATAACCGGGCCACAGGTAAACGTGTGGAATCCAGGGGGCCTTAACCGGGTATCGCTGCAGTTCCAGTCTGCAGACACAGTCCTTCCTGAACTTGAAGGCGGTGCGCTTTATATTGCGGATATACAAGTGGCTGAAGACGCGTTCGAAAATAATAAATGATGCTGCGGAAAATGCTGATCTGCTTATTGCCTTAGCATTCTGCGCCGTTTTATTTCTTTTGATAATAATTGGAGGTAATGTTGGTATGGCCAAGCCTAAACCATGGTGGCGTGAAACTATAGAGACTGTTTTGTGGGCGCTTGTACTTGCTCTTATTTTAAGGACGTTTGTTATACAGGCATTCTGGATACCAAGCGGTTCAATGATACCAACGCTTGAGATCGGGGACCGCGTGCTGGTCCTTAAGTTCTGGTACGAATTGCCTGGCGTTGAACCGAAGCGCGGTCAGATCGCGGTGTTTAAATATCCGGTTGATCCGAGAAGGGATTTTGTCAAAAGAATCGTTGCTGTCCCCGGCGATAAGGTTGAACTGCGTCAGGGAACTTTGTATATAAATGATAAGGAAGTTTTTGAACCATATGTAAAGAACACCGATACTTTCAATATGTCACCTCAGATAGTGCCAGAGAAAAGCTATTTCTGCCTCGGTGACAACCGTCCCAATTCACAGGACGGCAGATTCTGGGGCTATGTTCCTGAAAACTTCTTCCGCGGCCCGGCGGTATTCCGATACTGGCCTCTAAGCCGAATAGGTCTGATAGAATAATGGGCCGTACTGTCTGGTATCCTGGACATATGGCCAAGGGCAAACGCCAGCTTGAGGCGCTTGCTAATAATATTGATCTCATTATAGAGGTTCGGGACGCAAGGGCTCCGAACCTTTCTTCGTCACCTCATCTGAATATATTCGCTTCAAAGATACAGGTATGGGTCGTGCTGTCTAAAGCTGATCTTGCCGACGAAAAAATTACAAGGCTCTGGATAGATTATCTGCGCGGTAAAAACTTTCCTGCATGGTCCCTGGATCTGAGAAAGAGCGGAATGAACCAGATAAGAAAGGCGCTTATGTCGGAAAAACCGGTTTTCCGGGATTTGCGCATGGCTGTAGTCGGTACCCCGAACGTGGGCAAATCCATGCTTATAAATCAGCTGGTCGGGCGAAAAGCTGCGCCTGTTGGAGGAATACCGGGGATTACAAAGGGAGTTTCATGGTTTAAAGGGCAGGGTTTTTTACTTGTTGATTCTCCTGGAATTCTTGATCCCCACAGCGATCCAAGGGCGCAGCGGATAATTTCATGGATCGGTTCATCCCGCGGCCAGGTCATAGGCAGCTGGGAGGAACATGCCAAGGGGTGCATAGAATTTCTTATAAAGCGCGGACTGTGGAACAAAGTAGAGTCAGCGTGGGGAATAAAACAGGAAGGGACTTCGTATGATATCCTTGAGAAGATAGGGTTACGTTTGGGCAAGCTGCTGCCAGGAGGCATAGTTGATATAGAAGGCGCGGGCAGAATGTTCATAGATGCCTTTGCAACAGGAAAACTTGGCAGGATGAGCCTTGAAAAACCCGGTGACCCGCCGGTTTGGGAGGGGATATAGCAATGATCAAAATAAACATTCCCAATATCGCAGGTACGGATGAAGCAGGCAGGGGGCCGCTTGCAGGCCCCGTAGTTGCTGCTGCTGTAATTCTGACAAACGAGCAGAGGTGCATACTGGCAGCACATGGACTGAAAGATTCAAAAAAACTGTCACCGTCCGCCAGAGAGGATATTTTCAAGCTTATATGTGATCTGGATGTTGTGTGGAGCGCACAGGCGGCATCCAACATCAGAATTGACAGAATGAACATTCTTCAGGCCTCTCTCTGGTGCATGAAACGCTCGGTAGAGAGGCTTTATATTAAGCCTGACATTGTTTTGGTTGACGGCAATAAGATCATCCCCCGCATGATGCTGTGTCAGAAGTGCATAATAAAGGGTGATGACAAAGTTCCGGCTATAGCTGCCGCTTCAGTGATAGCAAAAGTGCTGAGGGACCGTGCGATGCTGGCGCTTGATAAAATATATCCTGAATACGGTTTTGGAAAGCATAAGGGTTATCCGTCTGCAGAACACAGGAAAATACTGATGGAGATCGGCCCGTCACCTGTCCATAGGCGAACTTTCAAGGGCGTTGTTCAGGATACGCTTCTATGACGCTGGAAAGGGCACTCAAACTTTGTGTTGAAACCGAAAAGGAGTTATTGCAGGATGCCGCCGTACAGTGCACGGAGAAAAATGCGTCTGAAAAGGACGTGCCTGAGCATCTGCTGCTTGGAAGAACCGGAGAGGATATAGCGGTACGTTTCCTTTCAGCTAAAGGATATAGTGTAATAGAGCGTAATGTACGTTATCCGTGGGGAGAAATCGATATTGTGGCCCGTGACGGTGACGAAATAGTTTTTGCGGAAGTCAGGACGAGAACTATAGGCATGTTATTGCCTCCTGAATGTTCCGTCGGGCCGGATAAACTTAAAAAACTTAAAAGAGCGGCAGGTGCTTGGGCTGAATCACGTCAGTATGACGGGTTCTGGCGCATAGACCTTGTTGCAATAACTATGAATGAAGGTAGGGATCCATTGGTAGAACACATAGAACAAATAACGGAGGGAATAACGTGAACACTGTTTCTGGAGTCACTTTGCGCGGAGTACAGGCCGTACCTGTCGAGGTCGAAGTTGAGATTACAGGAGGCCTGTTTACTATTTCCGTTGTTGGTCTTGCCGATACGGCTGTAAAAGAGGCACGCGAAAGGGTCCGCGCTGCTTTGAGAAATGTAGGTGTCAACCTTCGCGGACGTGTTGCAATAAACCTTGCCCCGGCCGATCTGCCTAAAGAAGGTGCCCTTCTGGATCTGCCGATAGCAGTTGGGATAGCCAGTGTACAGGGGAAGATAAAGGTAAAGAAGCCATCGCTTTTCATAGGCGAGCTTGCGCTTGACGGAAGGCTGCGTCAGATACGCGGAGCTGTCCCGGCGGCTTTTTACGCAAGGGAGAACGGCCTTGACCTGTATGTGCCGGAAGACAATGCGGCAGAGGTCGGTCTTGTCGAAGGAGTGCAGGCATGGAAGGTGTGTAATCTTGCTGATTTGTTTGCACATCTCCGCGGCGAGAGGGAACTCGAAAGAGTTGTACAATGCGAACCGGAATACACGGAACCTGCCGCCGATCCTGATTTTTCCGATATAAAAGGGCAGTCTGCCGCCAAGCGTGCGCTTGAAATCGCGGCAGCAGGACATCATAACCTGCTTTTTGTGGGTGCACCTGGATCCGGTAAAACAATGCTTGCAAGGGCATTAAAAGGGATACTGCCTCCTCTTTCGGATCAGGAGCTTATGGAAGTGCTGATGCTGAGGAGTGCCGCCGGAGCTGCCCTGTCATCGCTCAGGGAACGCCCTTTCCGTTCAGTCCACCACACTGCAAGCTCAGTTGCCCTTTGCGGAGGCGGGACCACACTGCGCCCTGGTGAAATAAGCCTTGCGTCAAGGGGAGTGCTGTTTCTTGACGAATTCCCGGAATTTGCAAGGGATGTCCTTGAGGCTATGAGACAGCCTCTTGAGGATGGACGTATAACTGTCAGCCGCGCATCTGGCAGTGTAGTATATCCTGCAAGAGTTCTTATGGTTGCAGCGTGCAACCCGTGTCCCTGCGGTTTTGCCGGGGATTCGGCCGAGAGATGCACGTGTTCCCCAGGTGCACTTGACAGATACAGAAGACGTCTCTCCGGGCCAATTCTGGACAGGATAGACCTGCATGTATCGGTACCGCGGCTTATGCCGGAAGAACTGGTTTCGCTTGAAGGAAAATGCGGAGAAAGCAGCGCAGATGTTCGTGAGCGGGTCAAAATGGCACGTGCAGTACAGATCAAACGATGGTCCGAATATGGAATACAGTGCAATTCAGAGCTGCCTGAAAAGGTCCTGCGGCGGAGCCTGCATATAAAACCTGAAATAAAAAATTTCCTTGCCAAATCACTTAACCGGGTCCGTCTTTCAGGACGGGGCCTGTCACGGGTACTTAGAGTTTCACGTACTATAGCTGATCTTGCCATGTCTCAGGAAATCGAACTTGAACATGTGGCGGAGGCACTCAGCTACAGGGAGGGGGAAGCCCTGGCATGGATGAGGTCCTGAAATCTCTGATGCTGCTTAACAGTATTGATTCCTCCGGTATCCATACATGGGAAAGAATAAAATTAAAAAAAATCGCTGCTGATGTATTATGGGAAAAAAACGGCGATGTTTTACATGATGCTGGCCTCACAGAAAATACCGCTGCCATGCTGAGAAAACGCGCAGATGAGAACTGGGCCGAAAAAGAGTATGAAAAATGTGCTGAACTTGGCATAAATATCGTCACATATTATGATGCAGATTACCCATATGCCCTTAAAGAGCTTAAATCACCGCCTATATTGCTGTATATTTACGGCAGTGTCCGTGTACTGCCGAATAAAACCGTAGGTGTGGTTGGAACACGCCGTGCAACACCTTACGGCAGGCGCGTCGCCGATAGTATCGGAAGGAGCTGCGCGTTGCTGGACATAACGCTTGTAAGCGGAGGAGCAGCAGGGATAGACGGAAGCGCCCATTATGCTGCATGCCGAAACGGAGGTTCTACTTTGGCAGTATTGGGCACCGGTGTCGATGTAGTGTTTCCTTCATCGCATAAAGAACTTTTCAGGGAAATAAGAGAGAACGGGGCCTTGATTTCCGAGTTTCCGCTGGCTACAAAAGGCGAGCCTTGGCGTTTCCCGAAGCGAAACAGGATAATCGCGGCTCTTTCGGATAAACTGATAGTTGTTGAAGCTCCGGTCAAAAGCGGAGCTATGATCACTGCCAGGATGGCTCTTGACCTTGGCAGGGAAATATGGGCCGTGCCGGGACATATTGACGAAGATGCGGCAGCCGGCACAAATAGACTGATATTTGAAGGGGCTTATCCATTTACTGATAATGATACCTTCTTTAGGTCCCCGTCGCTGCAGACGTCATTATTTGATAGTGCTGATATGATTGCCGGTAAATACAAAATACAGGATGAAATTTCAGAAAAGGAGGCGGCAGTTCTTTCTCTTTTAAAACATAGCGGTGAAAGAACGGTTGACAACATAGCTCTTGAGGTTAAAATGAGCGCCGCCGATATTCTAAAAATAATTGCAATTTTGTCTGCAAAAGGAATGGTATGCTTATCAGGTCCTGGCAGATACAGTTCACGAGTTTGAAAGAGGTGCGGTTATGGCGATGACTAAAAAGGCATCCGCTTTGCAGGAGCCGGATAAAGAAAAAACATTAAAAAGCAAAACCTCAGCAGGTAAAAACAAGACTAAAAAAAAGAATGATTCCGCTGCTAAGGCGAGAACCGCCAAAGCCGGGAAGTCTGCAGGAAAATCTGTTTCTAAACAAAAATATTCCCAGTACGAAGGTAAGACGCTTGTAGTTGTGGAGTCTCCCGCCAAGGCAAAAACACTTGAGAAAATCCTTGGAAGCAATTATAAGGTCCTTGCAAGTGTTGGACATGTAAGAGACCTCCCGAAAGGCAGGTTGGCCATAGATGTTGAAAATGACTTCGAGCCAGAATACATACAGGTAAGAGGCAAGGCTGATCTCATACGCAGCCTTAAAGGCGCTTCAGACGTAAGCAAAAAGACATTTCTTGCCTCTGACCCTGATAGAGAGGGAGAGGCCATCGCATGGCATCTTGCCACGCTGCTCGGTATAGATCCTGAATCGGAATGCCGCATACGCATGCATGAAATAACTAAAAACGGTGTAAAGAATGCGGTTGCGTCACCGGATGTAATCGATATCAATAAAGTAAATGCGCAGCAGGCGCGCAGAATATTGGACAGGCTTGTCGGTTATCAGCTCAGTCCGCTTCTTTGGTATAAGGTGCAGCGCGGGCTTTCGGCAGGACGTGTCCAATCTGTCGCTTTAAGAATAGTATGTGAACGTGAAGACGAAATAGAAAAATTTGTGCCTGAAGAATATTGGCTGATTGATGCAGATGGAGAAAGTTCTGATAAAAAAAGAAAATACTTGCTTCGGGCTGAAAAATATCAGGGGAAGCCACTTTCCGTGCGGAATGCAGCCGAAGCAGGAGAAGCTGAAAACAGAATCATGGCAAATGGTCTTGTTGTTGAAGAATTCAAGACAAAGGAAAATTCCAAAACAGCGCTTCCTCCGTTCAAGACAAGCACGCTCCAGCAGGAAGCATCACGAAGGTGCGGATTCCCGCCGCGCAGGACGATGCGCATTGCCCAATCCCTTTATGAAGGCATAGACATTCCGGGAAGAGGTCCGACTGGACTTATAACTTATATGCGTACCGACAGCCTTCGCCTTGCGCCTGAAGCGGTAGATGCATCAAGGGGTTATATAAAAGATAATTACGGATCGGAGTACCTCCCGAATGTCCCCAATGAATACACGCCTAAAGGAAAAGCGCAGGATGCGCATGAAGCTATCAGGGCGACCGATCCTGGGCTTACTCCAGAGTCGCTGAAGCCTTATCTGTCACCTGAGCAATTCAGGCTCTACGATATCATTTGGCGCCGTTTTATTGCGTGCCAGATGTCAGCCGCAAAAATCGCACGGACTGTGATAACATGCTCAAGCGGAGATTATCAGCTGAAACAGACAGGAGTTACGGTTGTTTTTGACGGGTGGGGCAAGGTCTTCCCGCTTGGTGTAAGAGATACCGTCATAGCACCGGCTGTTGTCGGCGAGCATCTGCACATAACCGATATAAGAAAAGAACAGAGATTTACACAGCCGCCGTCGCGTTATACAGAAGCCGGGCTGGTAAAGGCGCTTGATGAAAAAGGAATAGGCCGCCCGTCAACCTATGCAACGATAATAGAGACACTTTCCCTAAGAGGATATGTTAACCGGAGTGATGACGACAAAAAGCTGATCCCTACAAAATTAGGACGAATAGTCAATTCATTCCTTGTAAGATATTTTTCTAAACTGATCAACATAGGTTTCACTGCAATGATGGAAAGTGAACTTGATCAGATCGAACAGGGCGATTTGAAATGGAAAACTGTTGTCGGCAGGTTCTGGGACGGATTTAAACCTGTTCTTGATGATGTTTCTGCTCATGCCGAAAATATGAGGCCAGCTCCGGAATTTATAGGTGAAAAATGTCCTGAATGCGGCAAAGAGCTCATATTGAAGAATGGAAGGTTCGGAGAGTTCATAGCATGTTCAGGCTACCCTGAATGCCGGTATACGAGAAAAATCGTCAGGACCACAGGAATAAAATGTCCTAAATGCAATGAAGGCGAATTGGTCCGCAGACGTTCAAATAAAGGAAAGACAAAAGGACGTTTTTTCTATGGTTGCACAAGATATCCCGACTGTGATTATCTTTCATGGAAAAAACCAGGCAAGGAAAATACAGATGACCGTACTGCCGAACATCCTGATGAATCGGATAATTATGAAACGGACATGTAGCGGCGCGACCATAATAGGGGGCGGATTGTCCGGATCGGAAGCAGCCTGGCAGCTGGCGTGCAGGGGTATTGATGTGACACTTTTCGAGATGAGGCCGCATAAAATGACACCTGCACATTCAACAGGTTTAATGGGCGAGCTAGTATGCAGCAATTCTCTGGGCGGCGATAAACCGATATCCCCTGCAGGGATACTCAAAGCTGAACTCAGACGTTTCGGAAGCCTTATAATGGACTGTGCTGAAAAAAGCAGGGTACCTGCCGGAAATGCCCTGGCTGTTGATCGTGAGATTTTTGCATGCCTTATAAACGAAGCTGTAGTATCGCATCCTAATATAAAGGTCGTACGCGGGGAAATTTCCGATATCCCTGAAGAACCTGTGATAATAGCGTCCGGCCCGCTAACCAGCAAGCCGCTTGCAGAAAAGATAAGGGAGCTGGTCGGCGAAGAATTCCTGTATTTTTATGATGCAGTGGCTCCGGTGGTTACTCTTGAAAGTGTCGACACAGAATGCTCCTTCAGGGGAAACCGCTACGGAGATTCAGGCGATTATATAAACTGTCCAATGGATGAAGATACGTATCATGATTTTTGGAATGCGCTAGTAAATGCTGAAACCGCGCAAAGGCATGCCTTCGAAGAGGACATACGCCATTTCGAGGGCTGTCTGCCAGTTGAGGTCATAGCAAAACGCGGAGAAAAGACTTTGCTCTTCGGACCACTCCGCCCCGTAGGTTTTTCCGCTTCCGGAAGCGGTGCGGAAGGGCACTGTGCCGTGGTGCAGCTGCGACAGGATAACAGGGACGGTACTTTATACAACATGGTCGGATTTCAGACAAACCTCAAGTGGGAAGAGCAGGAAAGGGTATTCAGAATGATACCTGCCCTTAAGAATGCCGAATTTGTCCGGAAGGGAGTCATGCACAGAAATCTATTCGTAAACGCTCCAAGTGTTTTTGATGGATTTCTGAGGCTCAAAGGCAAAGAGTCTTTATTTTTTGCAGGACAGATTACAGGTGTTGAAGGTTATCTTGAAAGCACAGCCATGGGTATGGCTTCAGCATTGTTTCTGTATAGGACTATGGCAGGCGGGGATATGCCTGTTTTCCCTTTGGATACGGCTATAGGCTCTCTTTTGAATTATCTGAATACTTCTGTTGCCTCGTCTTTTCAGCCCATGAACGTCAATCTGGGAATATTTCCAAGACTGCCGGGCAGAAAAATTTTCAAACGGACTGAACGCTGCGAGGCGTACTACAAGCGTTCAATGGAGTCTGTTGAAAAGTTTATTGACGCAGAAAAGACACTTTTTGATAAATTGAATAATATATAAATATTCAAATATCTGGATAAAATTAAATGATATTTTATCTGATAGTGTGATACAGGCATTTTCAGGAACCACTTCAGTTGTAAATAGTAATAAAATGTTGTCATCTTGTGAATTTTCTCAAAATTCACTTGAAAATTATGATGAAAATGTTAGAATACCTTCCATGACAGAGAATATTTCTGAACATGCAGATTTGTTTTTATCGTACATAGCGGCAAGAGGGCGTTCAAAGTACACCCTTATAAACTATGAGGTCGATCTGAGACAGTTTAAAGAATATCTATTGCGCCAGGGTATTGAGAATGTTGAAGATATCGATTCGGCGTCGATCAGGATATTTTTGAGCAATATCATTGGCTACGGTGCCGCTAAAACATCTGCAGCCAGAAAATTATCAGCCGTCAGGGGCTTTGTGGGGTGGCTGTGCAGCAGAGGTATCTTGAAAAATGATCCTATATCCGGATTGAAGGGACCCAAACTCCCGTCATCTCTCCCTCGTGCCCTTTCTTATGAGGATACAGAGCGCCTGCTTACCGAAGGACCTGAACCTGGCAGGCATTATCAGAGAGACAGGCTTATTCTGGAATTGATGTATGGCTCTGGTCTGCGTGTTTCAGAGCTTATAGGTCTTGACTGGGAAAATATTGAAATTTCCCAGAGGACTATAAGGATTTTCGGCAAGGGGGCAAAGGAACGCATGGTTCCTTTTGGTACAGGTGTTCAGTCTCTTCTTGAGGATTGGAGAATTAAATGCAGAACCGGAGCATCCGGTCCTGTTTTTACCTCCGAGAAAGGGGCGGACCGCCTTACAGTTAGGACAGTGCACAGAATAGTCCTGAGAGCCGCTTCGCGTACCGGCCTTTATGGAATATCTCCGCATACTTTGCGCCACTGTTTTGCAACGCATATGCTTGAGCGCGGGGCCCCTCTGTCTGTGGTTCAGGAGCTGCTTGGACATGACAGTATTTCAACGACCCAAAGATATTTATCCATTACGGCTGAACAGATAAACAAAAGTTATATGAAGTCTCATCCCAGAGCACAGGGTTAATGTGCAGGAAAAAAATTAGGAAGGAAGTTGTTGTAAATGGACACACCAAAGGAATTGATCGAAGCCCGTCCCAAAATACTTAACCAATCGGCCATGCAGGATCTGCTCGAGAAGACCAGGGTTGTAAGCCGTGCGCTTCAGGCACGCAAGGAGCGCGGCAATCCTGATTACCAAAAGCTGGCCAGACTTATGTCTGATCTTTCGGCGGCCAATGTTTATGTAATAAATAGAGATGGAAAAATTCTTGGTTATGCATGGATAAGTGAATATGACTGTCCTATAATGGCCGACCAGCTTATAAACGGCGCTATGCCGGCCGCCTATGTTGAAAAGGTCAACCAGTTTCATGAATCCATACTTAACCACACAGACCACGGCTTGTGCGCATATGCTGATCAGCCGTGCACTTATTCAAACAAACATGTCCTTCTTGTTCCTATAAACGGTTCTGGCGAAAGGCTCGGCACACTGATACTTGCACGTTTCGGCTGCCAGTTCGACACGAGGGATCTTGTTCTTGCAGAATATCTTGGCACGGTGGTAGGTCTTGAGATACTCAACGATAAGAATAAATTGATAGAGGAACGCGGGCGCGAACGCCTTGTCGTACAGATGGCGATGCGGGCTCTCTCGTATTCCGAAGTTGAATCAGTGCGCCACATAATAGAAGATCTCGGTGATTCCGAAGGTGTTGTCGTAGCAAGCAAGGTAGCCGACAGGGTAGGCGTAACACGGAGCGTAATCGTGAATGCGCTGAGAAAGCTAGGCAGTGCAGGCATAATAGAAAGCAGGAGCCTTGGCATGAAGGGAACTTATATAAAAGTTCTTAGTCCGTTATTCCTTGAGGAACTTGGCATATCAGCTCATTAAGATATTTGGGAAGGTGATCTTATGAAAGCGAAAATTCTTATCGCAGAAGATTCTGCCTATATGCGCACATTATTGAAGGATGTCCTTATTCGTCACGGATATGATGTTGTGGGTGAAGCTGAGAATGGGAAAGAGGCCGTCGAACTTTATGGTAAATTACATCCCGACATCGTTACTATGGATATAACGATGCCTGAGATGGATGGTTTAGAAGCGCTTAAAGCTATAAAGGAAACTTATCCCTCAGCCCGTATTGTTATGGTAAGCGCGATGGGACAGCAAAATCTGGTAATAGAGGCAATAAGGCTCGGGGCAGTTGATTTCTTTATCAAGCCGCTCCAGTCCGGTAGAGTAGTAGAAGCTCTTGAAAGGGCTATGAAATAGGGGTTTTTGCTGTTTTTAAAAACACATGTATCGTATATTAAAAACCATGGTTAAATACGCTGAGTAACGCAAATAATGTAGCAGATCCCGTTTAGGGAGATATAAAAACACTTGGAGGTCAGAACCGCATATGGTAGATAAGGCGCCTGTAACGTCGGAAATAAGTGTGGGAGATGTGTTGAACGGTATCGTTGAGCACGTTACCGCATACGGAGCATTCATTAGGCTTGAATCCGGGCAGAAAGCCATGGTCCACATCTCTGAGATTTCTCACAACTATGTAAAAAAGGTAGAGGATGTTTTAGAGGTTGGACAGAAGGTAACAGCCCAGGTTATAAAAATAGATGAGAAAGGCAGAATAGACCTTTCCATAAAGGCGCTACAGGTTAAAGAACCTCCGGCCAGACCGGTGCACCGTGAGGATGATTTTGAGAAAAAACTTACTACTTTTCTTAAATTCAGCGATGAAAAGATTGCCGACCTTAACAGTAAGACCAAAGATTCAAGAAGTTCGAAACGCCGGACAGGCGGCGGACAATCCGGTAAGAAGTAGTATTTAAGTTCGATGTGCGATGATTCTTACAGGCCGGAGGAAAAATTCCCTCCGGCTTTTTGGACTGCCTTGAATGCCGATGATGAAGATGTGCTTAAACGTCAGAATTTAAACAGGAAATTCGACGTGTCACTTGTCGCAGCTGTTGCAAAAAGGTGCGGTGCAGGTTTTCCGCAGGTTATAGTATGCCGTCCTGTCACGTTGAAAGGCATTCCGTTTCCTACTGTATTCTGGCTGACATGCCCGTACCTCGACCGCAAATGCGGTGAAATAGAGTCCAGACAGAAGATACGTGATCTGGAAAATATTTTTAAAGAAAAAATACCGGAAGTTATTGAATGGCACAAAAGATATTCTACCCTGAGACTTAATGTGCTTGGCAATGAAGTGACTACCGGAATATTGGAAAAAAATCGGTCGATAAGGGATATCATTTTATGCAGCGGAGTTGGCGGAATAGATTGGAAAGAGGCTCCGTTCGCGGTTAAATGTCTGCACCTCCAGACGGCTACATGGCTTGGCTGGAATTATCATCCCGCTTCAGGTTGGCTTTCTGAACAGATAGGCTCAACTGAGTGCGCTGATAATATGTGCATGAAAAAGGATTGACCAATATTAACCAAGGTTTTTTTTGTCTGACAATAGAGAAATTTGGGCTTTCCCCATTGACTTTCTCATAAAATGCTGTAATATTACCCATCGTGATGTTCATTTGTGAGCCGTTAGCTCAGTTGGCAGAGCACCGGACTTTTAATCCGGGTGTCCCGGGTCCGAGTCCCGGACGGCTCACCATTTTTGCGGTCCCATCGTCCAGAGGCCCAGGACACCGCCCTTTCAAGGCGGCGACACGAGTTCGAATCTCGTTGGGACCGCCATTGCTATAGCATTTTGCCAGCGTAGCTCAGTCGGTAGAGCAGCGCACTCGTAATGCGCAGGTCTCCGGTCCGAATCCGGACGCTGGCTCCAGTAAAAAAAATCAAAGGCCTGCGGGATATCCCGCAGGCCTTTTTTGTTATCCCCACGGACTGTATGCATTACGACCAGTGTTGTGCAGAAGCATTGTTTATCTTCTGCGTTGGTATATAAGCAGAAAACGGCGTAATAGGCGCAATGAAATTTATTATGCATATGCTATTATTGGCAACAGGTATGCATTAAGAATGTTTTCGCTGTAAAAGGAGATACAAAATTGAGCCTATTTGACAATACTGCAGGAAATGATTCTGAGATACAGGAAATGCCGGGGCTTTCTGCATCGGCAGGCAGGAAAGTAGTCCTTGTAAGGCATGGTAAAACAGAGTGGAATAAGCTTTTTCGTTATCAGGGTGTTACTGACATCCCGCTTTGTCCTGAGGGGAAAGAGCAGGCTGAGAGAGTTGCATTGAGGCTTTCCACCCTGTCTGTAAAAAGGGTTATATCAAGCCCTCTTGAGCGTTCTTTGAGAACGGCAGAGATAATAGCCGATAAGGTTGGTGTATCACGGGTCGAGATATGGGAAGAGCTTATAGAAGTTAATTTCGGCGAATGGGAAGGCTTGACCGTAAATGAAATAAAAAACAGATTCGGTGCCGACATTTTTAACAAATGGAGGAACGATCAGCTTGATGTTTCCGTTCCTGGAGGGGAAATCACAGATGACCTGTATATGCGTGCATCAAAAGCCGCTGAAAAAATAATTTCGATTGAGGATGAGTACACGATAATAGTAGGTCACGGAGCCATGTTTCGTACTTTACTGCTGCCGCTTATAGAAATGCCGAAAGGCAGTATTTTCTGGAGGATGAGGATGGATAACTGTTCGATTTCAGGAATTGATATAGACAAAAAAGGAAGGGCATACATAACATTCCTGAATGATACCCTGCATCTTCATGCAAAAATGTCTGCGATAAGAGAACTACCGCTCCCGTGGTAGTTTTTTATATTTGATGATAGAATGGCTAAGATATTGAAGTGTTCTGATTTTAAAATTAAAAGTGCGAAATGAGGTATGTTTTTTGCAGGGAGAACTCAGGCATGAAGACATAAGCACGGACGCACGGTTTGAAGAAGAAAAGCAGCTTTGGATAAAGTGCACTGAAGGGGATGAGAGCGCAAGGGATGAGCTCATTCTTGCGTACAGGCCGATGGTTTATTGGCTGGCAAAAAAGCTAAAAGTTCCTTACAGCACTTATCCTGACCTGATTCAGGAAGGTATAGTAGCTCTTATAGGTGCCGTTGATGCGTTTGATATAAGCAGAAATAACCGTTTTTCAACCTTTGCATATTATAAGATTCGCGGCAGGATGATAAATTTTCTGCAGAGAGTTGAAGCAAAAGCTCCTATTGCCGTGGATGAGGAATTTTTTGCTGAAGAAGATATGTCAATTTCATCAGTTATGGATCAGGCTGAACGCTCTGAATGGACCTTGGATCTGGAACAGGCATTGAGCCGTCTTTCCGAAAGGGAGTCGGATATAGTAAGGGCTCTTGTCATCGAGGGGCGCATGGCAAGAGAAGTTGCTGATGAAATAAATATTGATATAAGCCATGTATATAGAATTCGCAGAAAAGCACTTGGAAAACTGAGAAAATGGCTTGGCATCAATGCCGATGATGCCACTTCTGCCATGTAAATTGGGATAAGAATATAACTTCCTGGTATACGTGGAGGCTGTTGCGTATGAAAAAGAAAATAGCTAGAATTCATCGTTGGTTAAACAGGCTGTCATCTGCGTGTGAAAGTCGCAGATGGGATTCAGCGATTGTTGAGGCCGACTGTCTGGATGCCGAGGTCCGTGAATTACGCAAGGATCTGTGCAGTCTGCTTGATGACCCTGAAACTTCCAATCACAGGGTGTTTTCAGCAGGGACGGTCGGAATGAGCATAAAAAGCATAGGGATAGCCGTTTTTATAGTTCTTGCGTCTACGATACCGCTGGCCGTCGAGGCCGACAGGCCATGGGGCGATGTTTCGGCAAAGGTATCTGCTGAAAAGAGCAGTGAGCATCTAAGTTGGGTTACAGAAGAGGAAGACCAGCTGATTCACATGCTCAGAGCTGATTTAAGCAGCAAGAATGGATCTTTTTCAGCTAATGCGGAAAATTTCAAACCGGCTCCAGTGTCATCAGCTAAAAAAACTGTGAAAACAACAGGTCCGCAGACCCTAAAAACAGAAGTAAAGGAAAGGACCGATACATTAGTTACGACAGAAGATTTGCTTGCCCTGATACAGGTAGGGGAGAAAGCGCTCAGAGGCAGGGATTCCATGATCAAAATCATAAACTAGAGCATATGTAAACGCTGTTTATAGATAGATTTGCATTCAGTATTAATTTGTAAGAGGAGTGGTTTTTGTGACCTTAAGTTCTAGATTATTTGCGGCAGTTTCTGTGATTGCCATGCTGTCACTGACTCCGGCTTTTGCGGCGGATAATGTGGTTTCGCAGGATACTCAGGAAACATCCTCGCAGCCAGCTCAGCCGGCTGTAAATCCGGCGTCGGCTGATGCTGCCAAACAGACAGCACCTGCGCTGACAGGACCTGCTATCCTTGACATAAGTGTCCAGGGTAATGAAAAAGTGGTTTCAGAGCATATATTAAGCGTGATATCTTCAAAAGTCGGAGATCCTGTCGATGAGGAAAAACTGCGCAAGGATGCAGAGGCCATATATGAGCTGGGGTTCTTTGCCGATACCGATTATAAAGTTATAGATGAAAAAAATGGAGTAAAAGTAGTATTTTCAGTTCATGAAAACCCCGTTGTCCAGGAGATTAAATTTACAGGAAACACGGTATATTCAAACGAAAAATTGGCCGACATGATTTTTACAAAACCTGGCATGATCTTTAACCGCACGTTTTTCCGCAATGATATCCAAAGAATAAAAGAAAAATATCAGTCAGACGGCTATGTAATGGCGTCTGTCGGGGACGTGCAGGTGAGCGGGAATGTTATAACGGTCGTTATAGTTGAGCCTAAAATAAGTCAGATCGTTATCCAGGGAAACAAAATAACAAAAAAGTATGTTGTTCAGCGCTACCTGAAAATCAAGGAAGGCGAGATATTCAATGCGAATAAATTACGCCTTACATTGAGCAGGCTTCAGGGAATAGGCTTTTTCAGCGATGTAAATGTCAACTTTGAACCAGCAGACGACCAGAATAATGTAATAGTTGTTCTTACCGTGGAGGAGGCGCGTACAGGAAAACTGGGCTTCAATGTGGCCTACGGAACACAGAGCGGATTCGGCGGAGGAATGAGTTATGAAAACTTCAATATTGCCGGTAAAGGCCTTAAATTAAGCGTAGGTTTTGAAGTAGGCGACAGGAGTGAATACTGGGTCAGCTTTGAACAGCCTTATATGAGCGGCAAGGTAATGGCCTGGAAGATAGGCGGATATAAAAGAAACTGGGATGACCTCTATTACTATATAAACGATGAACAGGCCTTTGAATATGAAAGGGATAAAATAGGAGGATATTTTGGCTTCGGACGTAAATTTGCTGATGAATCGAAATATAACTGGTATATGCTCCTTGACTGGCACAGAGTTACGAATGACCCTGATAACCCGCCCGATAAATATAAGAAAAGCAACTGGAACAATGTGGACATAAACGGAAATACCCCGCCCCAGACGACTACAATTCTTGAAGATCTGGGAGACGGAACATACTATTCTGCCACAGCATCGCTTCGCAGACTCAATATGGATGAATACCTGCCTTACTCGAAGGGCGATGTAGAGACGCTGAATCTCCAGTACGGCCATGCAGATATTGAAGATACGGCATATAATTATCTCAAATACTGGGTTGAAACTAAATTTTACATTCCGGTTGATAAATTCATCAAAGATCTGCTTGAAACATCCTTAGGCGCCAACCAGGACAAGCCGATTTTGTTTGCGGCAAGGATAATGATTGGTTCATCGACAGGGGATGTCCCTTATGAAGAAATGTACACGATCGGCGGCGACAATACACTGCGCGGGTATGACGATGACCGCTATCACGGTGAGCAGATGCTGCTTGGAAATTTTGAACTGAGAATACCTGTGGAAAAGAATTTCTCTCTTGTTGCGTTCTATGATGTGGGGCGTGCGTGGAGAAGCTCTGAAAATGTAAGCTTTGGCAGCGATCTTGGAACATCTCCCGGTATGGGAGTCAGAGTTATAACGCCTCTTGGAAATTTAAGGCTTGACTATGCAACTGGTGACGAAGGCAGATTCCACTTTGGATTTGGAGAAATGTTCTAAGACCATAATATGCTGTTTTGTTGCAGGGGTTGCGGCGTTTATTTTCGCCGCGACCCTTCTTATGTGTCCCGCATATGCATCTGAATTGAAGGTAAGTGTGGACGGCCCGCCGTCATGGCTTGCGTCAATTGCAGAACGCAGCCTGACCGCGGTAGTCAGAAAACTTCCGTCAGGACAGTCAAAAGAGGCAATAGAAAAAATAATAAAAGTTGTGTCGGATAAAATTTTTACAGGATATAAGATTGAATCGGTCCTGATTAATGCAAATACCATAAAAGTATCATTGAAACCTGATAAGCAGCTGCCTGAGTGGAAAATTGAAATTCAGCCGCCTAATATACAGAATCCTCCTCTTGAATGGTTTAAATCAGATATAGCAAGCCTTGAGGCCCCTATACTCGACCTTATAAAGGAACTTCCTGTAGATTCATTGAGCTGGTGCGACAGCGGCCTCAGGGACGAGATAGTGCTGATATTGGCTCCGGTTCTTCCGGGGTGGAGACCATCGCTTGTAGTTCATGCAAAAGAGGAGAATATGCTGCTCGTCGTTTCCTTTACACCTGAACTTCCGCTTGTATTGGCTGTTTATCCGAGACTGACTTCAAACTCTCTGCCTACGTTGTTCAGCAGTGAACTTAAAGAGAGCCTGATGGAAAAATCAGCACCGTTCATAGGCCTGCCTGTAGCATGGACTGGAATTCATGCTGCAGATATAAACAGATGGACGGAATCCTTTCTTAAGGAAGAAAGCATCATTGAAAAAACTGCGGCGGATTCTCTTGTGTCATTTTCTCCCGGACAGGTTTCTCAGATGAACGTCAGAGTCGAGAGCCGGCATTACACTATAGGTGCATGGGCTGCTGTCTACGGTGGAATAAAGGATAAATCTGCGGAGCTTGGCATACATCTGGGCCGCAGGGTAAATATGTTCTCGCTGTGTGATATTGAGCTTTATGGAGAAGGAATAATAGAGCTTCAGGATTGGAACCCAGAAGGACGTATCGGCGTCAGGGTTTCCCCGTGGGGAGATGTATGGATCGGCGGAGAATGGTCGTCAGCAGACAATATGTGGTGGGGACGCCTCAGTATAGACCAGAGGCTGCATAAGCCGTATTCATGGCTGCGATTGAGGGAAGACGGCGAGCTTAACGCCGCCATAGGGTGGAAAGCAACTGAATATATATCATTTGAAGTTTATTATGACTCACGTGAAGATAATGTATGGGGGCTGCGGCTTTTGGGAAATATGTAGCCCTTCGGAAAGGAATTGATATAATGCCGTCAGGACTTAAACTTGAAAAAATAGCTGAAATGCTGTCAGGTGGAAAACTTAAGGGTGATCCGGATTATATTGTAACATCCATAGCTGCGCCTGATAAAAATGTTTACGGATCAATTTGCCCGCTGTGGGAGAAAAAACTCCTGCCGAAAGCCGGAAAAGACGCTGTGCTCCTTACAAAGCCAGGATGGATACCGGATGGCGGAAATGGCATTGAGGTTGAAGATCCGCGAAGGGCGCTTGTAACGCTGCTTGAATATTTCGCTCCGTCAAAACGTACATCTAAACCGTCAATACACGAAAGCGCCGTAATAGCGCCAAACGCTGTACTGGGACAAAATATTACTGTCGGACCTGGCTGTGTAGTCTCATCAGGTGCTTCAATAGGCGATAATACAATTCTTACCGGCAACATCTGGATAGGTGAGGATGTATCGGTAGGAGATGATTGCATAATTGAACCCGGAGCAGTATTTTATCATAGGGTATCTATAGGGAGGCGCTGCATAATTCATTCAAACGCGGTTATAGGATGCGACGGATTTGGCTTCATGCCTGACAGCAGGACCGGCCTACTGCGCATACCGCAGATCGGTACCGTGATAATAGAAGACGATGTGGAGATAGGTGTATGCGTAAGCATAGACAGAGCAACCTTCGGGGAAACTTTAGTAGGGAAAGGCACTAAAATAGACAGCCATGTAAAGATCGGCCATAACTGCCGTATAGGAGAGTACTGCATAATAGTTGCACAATCAGGCATAGCCGGCAGCAGCATAATAGGCAACGGGGTTATACTTGCTGCCCAGTCCGGGGTTTCGAACCATGCGCATGTCGGCGACGGGGTAACCGTTGCAGGCCGCGGCGGAGTAGCGTCGGATATAGAGGCCGGACAGACAGTTTCAGGTTTTCCGGCCAGGGACCATAAACAGGAGCTGCGGCAGCATGCTGCGGAAAGACAGTTGCCGCAGATTATTAAAAATATAAAAGACATCGAACACAGGATTCGGAATCTGGAGCCTAAATTTTAATTATGTGTGTGACAATAAATAAAGGGATAGAATTTGAAGGAGCCGGACTTCATTCCGGAAAGCTGTGCAAAGTAACCGTATCTCCTTCTGATAAATGCGGGATATATTTTGAGACAACGGCTGGTCTTTATCCTGTTACATCTGCTGTTGTTGAAGAAAACAACAGGCTGACAGGTTTCAGGCTTCCCGACGGTACCATTGTAAGGACTGCCGAGCATCTTTTGGGTGCACTTGTTGGAATGGGTGTAGACAGTGCAATTATCAGGCTGTATGGTGAAGAGGTACCGATCCTTGACGGCAGCGCATTTTGCTTTGCTTCAGCTATTGCCGATGCCGGTACAGGGGAAAAAAGCGGACAAAGGGCTCCCAAAAAGGTGCTGATGTCTCCGGTCTTCGTCGAAGATGCGGAACGCAGCAGATTCGCTGCTGCAGTTCCATCAGAAAATTTCAAGGTTACATATGTTATTGATTATTCCGGTACGCCGATAGGGACACAAAGAGTTTGCTATAATATTACGCCTGATGTTTTTTTTAATACCATATCAAGAGCCCGTACCTTTGGACTGACTTCAGAGCTGGATTATCTGGCAAAAGCCGGGCTTGCAAAAGGAGGTTCTCTTGATAACTGTCTTGTTTTCGGTGAAAAAACTCTTTTGAATGAGGACGGACTGCGTTTCCCTCTTGAATGTGTAACGCATAAAGTTATCGATCTTCTCGGAGATCTCGTATTTGCCGGCAGCATACCTGCCGCGCATTACATAGCTGTTTGTGCCGGCCATGACATACATGGCAGACTTACAAATAGAATTAAAAGGATATGTCCTGATAATCAGGAAATTTTATAGGCCTATGAACAATAAACTGAGCGGGAGGTAATATGACATGCAACTTGGGATTAATAGAATAAGGGAACTTCTGCCGCATCGTTATCCTTTTCTCTTGGTAGATCGGATTGAAGAACTTATAAATACTGATGAATTAAAGCAGGTCGTGGGTATAAAAAATGTAAGCATCAACGAGCCGTTTTTCCAGGGGCACTTTCCTGATGAGCCTGTAATGCCTGGTGTTCTCATTATCGAAGCAATGGGACAGGTGGCTGCAGTGCTTTTAAAGTTCCAGCCGGATATGCAGGATGATAAAAGGCATATCGTATATGTAACCCATGTCGATAAAGTGAAATTCCGCAAGCCTGTCAAACCAGGAGATCAGCTAAGAACCGTCGCTACCCTTGTCAAGCGCAGGGGCAATGTGGCTAAATTTAAGTTTACTGCAACTGTAGACGGAGAGGTAGTGGCCGAAGGCATCATGGGATGCGTAATTTCATCGGGTCTTACCTTGGAAACAGAGGAGAAATAATATTATGGGCGTATCCATTCATCCGACATCTTTTGTTTCCGAACGCGCCGTCCTTGGTGAAAATGTACAGATAGGGCCTTACTGCATAGTTGACGGGGATACAAAAATTGGAGACGGCTGCGTGCTGAGGGCTTATGCGCGTATATGCAGCTACACAGAACTTGGCCCAGGGTGCACCATACATGAACATGCCGTTATCGGCGGTGATCCGCAGGATTTGAGTTACAAGGGCGAAACTACATGGGTTAGGATTGGCAGAAATGTAGTATGCCGTGAAAACGTCACAATAAACAGGGCTGTCGGAGAAGGTGAAGAAACTTCTGTAGGTGACGGCTGTTTTGTTATGGAAGGTGTCCATTTCGCCCATAACGTAAAAGTCGGAAGAGAATGCACGGTTGCTAATAAAGCCGGTCTTTCAGGACATGTGCACGTTGGCGATTATACTGTAATAGGCGGGATGGCCGGGTTTCACCAGTTTGTCCATATAGGGTCATACTGCATGATCGGAGGCCTATCCAGGGTTGTACAGGATGTTCCTCCTTACTGTCTGGCAACTGGTTCGCCGCTGAGGGTTTACGATATCAACAAAGTCGGCCTCAGACGCAGGGGAATAGAGTCCGAGACAAGACGTCTGATAAGAGAGATGTACAGGGTTATTTATAATTCAGGCAGAACGGTCAAGGATGGACTTGCAGAGGTTGCCAGACTTTATGACGGGAATGAAGCGGCTAAACTTATACTTGAATTTGCTTCGGATACAATAAGGGGATTTGCTCCCAGGATAACTCAGGACTGGCATAATAAACAGAAGGCTGTCAGATTTGATGATTAAGCTTTTCGCGCTTGATGTTGACGGAACATTGACCGACGGCGGAGTCTACCTTGACGGTACGGGAAATGAATTTAAACGCTTTGATATACAGGACGGCTATGGAATAGTAAAGCTCCTGAGTCTTGGCATAAAAGTCGTTTTCATAAGCGGACGCTTTTCCCGGCCTACACAGCGCAGAGCCGATGAGCTTAAGATAACCAGATGCATAAACGGAACAGCAGATAAACTTGCAGAGCTCAGGAATATCGCAGCCGAGTTCGGCTTTGATGCCTGTGAGATCGCTTATGCAGGAGATGACGTGCCGGATCTGGAATGCATCAGGTGGGCAGGGCTCGGCATTGCGGTATCAAATTCGGTAAAAGAAGCATCTGATGCGGCAGACTTTGTTACACAGCACTCCGGCGGACATGGTGCGATAAGGGAATGTGCTGAGCGTATAATTGCTGTAAACGGGGAAAACAATTGAATCAGAAAATAGCCATGTATTTTAAATTTAAGTCGCTGGACAAGTTTATTTTGGGTGAGCTGACAGGGCCTTTTTTCTTCGGCATGATGTCATTCACCATCATACTTGTGGCCGGCGGTTTGCTCTTCAGAATCGCGGACCTGATAATCCAGCGTGGAGTGGCGGTTGGCATTGTAGTCAGGCTATTTTTATATTATCTTCCCAGATTGATTGCATATACGATTCCTATGAGCTGTCTTCTTGCAGCTCTTCTCGGTTTCAGCAAGCTTTCTGCCAATTCAGAAATAGTTGCGCTTAAGTCGGCAGGACTTTCTTTTCAGCGTATAGTAAGACCTGTTATTATCGCTGCATTCATGATATCGGTAATGTCATTTATGGTAAATGAGACGCTGGTTCCGTTGAGCGAAAGAGCTGCAGCAAATGTGATGGCATTCGAAGTTTTTAAGAAATCTCCGCCGGTGTTCAAGGAAAAGGTATTTATAAAAGAAGAAAGCGGCGATAATCTAAAACGCGTCATATATATAAACAATATGGAAATTAAAACCGGAAACATGGATGAAATCGTTGTTGAGGAATTTGAAAACGGCCGGTTATGCAGGGTGATTTCGTCTGAAAAAGGCAGATGGATAAACGGCAGCTGGTGGCTGGAAAACGGCAAGGTTTTTGAAGTAAAAAAATCTGGAGATGTCGATCTCCTGTTTAAATTCAACAAACAGGCTCTTACTCTTAACCTGAATCCCAGTGAAGCTACACATACGTCACGTTCACCGGAAGAAATGACTATCCCTGAAATTTACCGTGAAATAAAATTAAGCAGAAAAACAGGGATAGATACTTCAGAGCTTCTTATGATACTCAACACAAGGATATCTCTTCCATGGGCCTGCATAGTGCTTGCACTTGTCGGAGCTGCGTTGGGAGCAAGGCCCCAGCGTTCAAGTTCGAGCGTTGGCTTCGGTCTCAGCGTCATCATTGTGTTCATATATTATGTCATATTATCTTTTACACAGTCTCTTGGAACTGCCGGATACATGCCGCCGTTTGTTGCCGCCTGGATTGCAAATGTATTTTTCCTGGTAATAGGCATATGGCTCTGTCTCAGAGCCAATAAACTCGGCTGAACTTATAAACAACCAACCATAAAAAAGAAAAGAACCGGCTGCGGTATGAAAGGCATACAGCACCGGTTCTTAATTTCTTGAGAGACAAAGACAAGTTCCGAAGGTACGAAAAAATCAACTGAGCACACAGGATGTTTATAATTTTTCACCTGTCTGCTCTTTGGATTGCCAGAAGCAGACTTTTAAATCATTTTAAGTGTCCCGTTGCCTTTTACAAAATGTCCGATCATTACAGAGCTGCTGAAGCCGCCTTTCTTAAGCTCGGATATAAGTTCCGCCGCGTGTTTTTCCGGGATGGACATAAGCAGTCCGCCTGATGTCTGCGGGTCGAAAACGATATCATCTGCAAATTGTCCCATCTTTGATCCGTTTATGACTTTATGTCCCAGATATTCCTTGTTCCTGTAGGATCCGGCCGGTATAAGCCCCATATCGGACATTTCCCTCACGCCGGGAAGTATCGGCAAAGCAGACATATCTATCTCTACAGATACTCCTTCAGCCGGCAGATCAAGTACATGCCCGGCCAGTCCGAAACCTGTCAGGTCAGTGCATGCGTGGATTGCCATTCTGGTTTTTTCAGAAAGGACAGGCGGCACCGAGTTCAGTCTGGACATACTTTCAACTGCTGTTTCTATATTTATATCCGGGAAAAGGCCTGCCTTTATAGCTGTTACCGCTATGCCTGTTCCGACCGGTTTCGTAAGCACCAGCGCATCTCCATCCTGTGCCGTGCCAACAGTCCATATGCTGTCTTTATCAGCCTCGCCGAAAACGACCAATCCGTATTTAGGTTCCTTATCCTGTACACTGTGTCCGCCGGCAAGCATTGCGCCGGCTTCGCATACCTTGCCGGCTCCTCCTTTGAGTATGTCCTCCAGTACGTCCAAAGGTTCACAGTCCGTCGGGAAGCAAACAACATTAAGCGCTATGATCGGTCTGCCTCCCATAGCATATATGTCGCTCAGTGAATTTGCCGCGGCTATTTCTCCGAATTTTACCGGCGAATCAACTACCGGCGTTATAAAATCAAGTGTCAGTATGCCGATGCGTTTTTCGTCAATCCTCCACAGTGCAGCGTCTTCGCCTCTGTTCCATGATGCAAGAAGGCTTGCATCCCTTATTACCGGCAGGTTGTTAAGCAGACGGTCCAGCTCCGCCGGACCTATTTTTGCTGCTCAGCCGCTTGTATGGGCCAGTTCTGTCAGCCTCACAGGAAAACACCTCCTATCTTAAACGCAGATGATGCACGTCTGCCGCTGCGAATATTTTTTCTTCCCCGTTGATTTTTACGACCAAAGCTCCCTGTTCGGTAATTCCATGAGCCGTTCCGTTAAATTCACAGTCATCCTGGATCACTTTTACTTCCTTGCCTATGGTAGAGCAGCTTTTGGCGTAATCAGCGAGCAGGTTTGCCTTTCCTTCGCCGGTTTCAAGTTTTTTAATGAAATAGGCGAATTCTTCAAGCACATGTTTCATAAGCATGGGGCGTGCACAGGCTTTACCTGTTTCGATCATGACGGATGTTGCTTTATCCCTTATTTCATCTTCCATGTCACTGTCGGATATATTTGTGTTTATGCCTATACCTGTGGCGGCGTAGTAAATTTTATCCGGCTCTCCGGCCGCTTCGCTCAATATACCGCATATTTTCCTGTCGTTTACCAATATATCATTCGGCCACTTAAGTTCGGCAGGTATATTATATTCTTTGCGCAGTGCATTTCTTACCGCCATTCCGGCTGCAAGGTTTAGCAGCTGAACATCCCCTGGCCTCAGTTTTGGCCTTAAAAGCACCGAAAACAACAGGTTCTTGCCGAAGGGAGCCTTCCAAATGCGGCCGAGACGGCCTCTTCCTCCTGTCTGCTCGTCTGTCACTGCAACAATACCCTCCGGGGCATCCTGCATGGCCATTTTTTTGATCACATGCTGAGTTGATGAAACTCTGGGGATGTATACGCAGTTGCGGAAGACAGCATTGTCTTTTATTAAAAAATCGATAAGAGTAGGGCTTATAGCGTCAGTTTTATCTGTATTCCGCAAGATGTATCCCTTTTGCGGTATGGAATCGATATCAAGGCCCTCTTCCTTCAGGGCATGCACGAGCTTGCATACGGCCTGGCGCGAAGAGTGAAGTTTTTCAGTAAGCGCTGTTCCTGAAACTACAGAGTTCTCATGTTCTGCAAGATATTCAAATAATTTTTTTCTGCTTGATTCATCAGGATAAGCTGAATCCATTTTATTTCCCCCATTGCGGCTTATTCACAGTTATTGGATCATACTTGCATTTATGTAACACAACCATGCAGCACTTATAATTTTACATGCTTTATGCTGATTATTGATTTTGAATTTTCCGTGAGTCCGGTGATTGGCGCTGCCGAGCTACAAATGGTTTTAAGGATGCGCTGCTTATGCCTTCAATACCGGCAGTATTCAAAATGCCGTCTATTTTGCATTTATTCATTATATTTCCATGCTTATAATATCTTATTTTGTTATTTTATGTACTTCCGGCATAATTCCCTATACGATTTTACACTTACTAAGGTTATAATAAAACGCAAGATGCAGCAACAGGAGGGGTTTTGAAAATGGTAGTACTTCCAATAACTACTGTCATGGCAAACCTGCGCTCGTCCTTTGACGAGCTGCGTGAAAGTCTTTGACTTGCCTACATTGGAGACAAAAATAGCTGAACTTCACAAAATTACAGAAGAGCCTGATTTCTGGACTTCGGAAGAAGCAAAAAAAGTTACGCGGGATCTTGCAAGACAGCAGTCGCAGATAGATAAAGCAAAGACCATGCAGTCTGAATTGAATGAACTTGAGACAATGGCTGAGCTTTTGAATGAAGCGGGCGATGAAGAACTAACCAGTGAATTTTATGAACGTGCGTCCGCCCTTGCTAAAAGTATAGAAGACTATAAAACTCTAATATTGCTTAACGGCGAGTACGACGCCGGGGATGCGATAATGTCCATACATGCCGGTGCAGGCGGACTTGACTCACAGGATTGGGCCGAGATGCTCTACCGGATGTATACCCGCTGGGCAGAAGCCCACAAATATACCATCAAGCTGATAGATGAACTGCCTGACCAGGAAGCAGGAATCAAGAGCGTCACGGTTTCCGTTTCAGGCGATTACGCTTACGGATACTTAAAAGGCGAACAAGGCGTGCACAGGCTTGTCCGGATATCCCCGTTCGACTCTGCAAAAAGACGCCATACAAGCTTTGCTTCGGTTGAAGTATTGCCTGTTTTGCCTGACAGCGTAGAAGTCGACATAAAACCTGAAGATTTGAAAATGGATACCTTCCGTTCAAGCGGAGCCGGAGGCCAGTATGTTAATATGACCGATTCAGCCGTCCGTATAACGCATTTGCCGAGCGGGATAGTTGTAAGCTGCCAGACGGAAAGGTCGCAGCATATGAACAGGGCTACGGCGATGCAGGTGCTCAGGTCCAAACTGTTTGAGCGGACGCTTCGTGAACGCCAGGAACAGCTTGATAATATACAGGGAGAAAAAAGGAGCATAGCCTGGGGAAGCCAGATACGTTCCTATACGCTGCAGCCGTTCCAGCTGATAAAGGACCACCGCTCAGGATGTGAAATCGGTAATGTGCAGTCTGTCCTTGACGGTGACATCGACGAGCTTATAATGAGTTACCTTCGTTTTCAAAAAACCGGCAAATGAGTGGAGTGACAATCACCATATGAAGAAAAAAATCACCGTGTTTATCCTTATGCTGATAATGACTGCAATAATGGCAGCGGATGCTGTTGCTGCGCCCTTCGTCCCCACGGATCCAATACTTCCGCTGAGCAAGGTTAAGCCTGGGATGAAAGCGGAGATACGCACGGTGCTTCACGGGAATAAAATCACCCCTTTCAGTGCCACGCTTATCGGTATAGTTCCACGGAAAACGAGCCCCAAAAACCTGATACTTATAAGAGTGGATGACAAATACGTAAGGGCAAACGGAGGGATAGCCGCAGGCATGAGCGGATCTCCCGTATATGTCAAGGGCAAACTCGTCGGGGCAATAGGTTACGGATGGTCTTTCGGAGACAATAATCTTGGGCTTGTGACTCCAATTGAGGAAATGATGAAGGCCCTGGACTGGCCTGACAGTGTACCTCCTTTCGGAGTTGCACCGAAAGTTGTTCAGGAACCGGTAAGCATGGATATCGGTCCCTCATCGGGAGATTCAAAGGTGGAAAAAACTGTTACGGTAGCAGCTTCAGATGATGATAAGGGAAAAGATATCCCTGTATTTATATCATCGGACGATGTCATATCCCCGGACGAAATTTCCGCTGATGCTTCAATTGATTTGTCAATGCTTTCAACTGCAGATTTAAAGCCGCTGGCTATGCCGATCCTTGTCGACGGTATAAGCGGCAGGATAGCATCAGAAATGGAGAAAAGGCTCGGACTGCCGCTGATTCCTCTTGGGGGCGCATCTGCAGCTGCATCCAACGTGGACCTCAAAGCTGAGCCTAAGCCCGGCTCCGCGATAGGAGCCGCTCTTGCATGGGGCGATGTTCGGATAGGCGGTATAGGGACTCTTACTGCAAAATCGAAAGACGGGCGCTTCATAGCTTTCGGCCATCCAATGGCAGGGCAGGGCGCCGTTGCTTTCCCTCTTACAGAGGCGACGATCCTTCAGGTCATTCCGAGCATAAGAGATTCCTTCAAACTGGGTTACCAGGGGCCGATCATAGGAATCATAACGCAGGACAGACCGGAAGCTATTGCAGGACATCTGGGACGGCTGGCACCGGCGATCAGTTATACTGTAAGGTTCAATGATGTTGATAATAAAAGGCAGTATGTAAAGCGCTTCCAGACGGCTGCGGATTCATTTTCAGGCCCTGTTACTGGAACATTGGGAATGCTTGGCTTGATAGATGATCTTTGGGCACGCAAGGGGCAGGGCACTGCCATGCTCAAGTACCGTTTTTCCGGCGGCAACCTTGTAAATGGCTGGGAACGGCGCAATATATTCTTTTCTGAAAAAGACCTTGTAAAAACTCTTCTTGAAGAATTCGATAATCTTTCAAATCTTTTTGCACTCAACCAATTTCAGGAGATAAGGCCATTTGGCGTTGATCTTGACGTGGAGATAACAAGCGACGCAAGGGTAGTCTTTATAGAAAAAATCGATATTCCTGATAAAAAGGATTTTTATTCCCCGGGAGACAAGGTTAATATTGATGTCACCTTGAGACCCTGGCGCAAAAGGGCTATGGTCAAAAGGATAACTCTGACAGTGCCGAAGAATGCCGTTGGGTTTTCTGAAATAGTTGTCCGCGGCGGAGGTATTGAGGAGCCTGATCAGGCTGCCATAGCAAATGGTCTCAGATCAATCACAAATCTCAAGGATCTCCTGAAAGAACTTAGTGTAAGTGAGACCAACAATCAGATATTCGCCGAAATAAGCGGTCCGGAGATAAAAGACAAGAATAAAGATAAAAACAAGGAGAAAGAAATTAGCAAAGATTCAGGAAAAGATAAAAATGACGGCGGCAAGGAAGATAAGGCTAAAGACGGTAAAAGCAAGGAAAAAGGCAAGGATAAGGACAAGGATAAAAAGGACGACATGTCCATTGAGGACATGATGGACAGCAGGCTCCTCAGCGAGATCCGCGATGAAGACCTCAAAGAAAATTCACTGCAGATAATAGATACCAATTACTATGTGGAGGGACTGCTGCGTAAATTCATAAAAATCAAGCGCAGTGACGGTAAAACTGACGAGGGGCCGACAGAGGAAGAGGAAAAGATTATGAGGGCACAGGCTGAAGCTCTCGAGGCTGAAGATGACGGAGAAGATCCGCCGGATGATGAGGCCGGCAAACTGCGTGGCTTTACATTCAGGTTCCCGCGCTGACCGCTGGCTCGCGGAATAATTGGATCGTATAATAGTGATTTGCAGGATTCTAAAAGAAAATCAGCAGCATGGAAATGCTGTAACTTATAAAGAGACTCAGCATAACAGCAGCGGAAAGCATATCTTTTGCCATTTTTACGTCTTCCCTGTATGTGGCGCCTAGAATAAGGTCGATTATTGTCTCTGACGCAGTGTTTATAAGCTCCACTATTATAGGGAAAAGGCATATAAGGAATACATAAAATATTTTAAGTGTAGGTGTTTCGTGTATCAATGCGAGAAGGACGAGTGCCGCCATGGCGTATAATTCACGCCTGACCGCATTTTCTGTTATGAATGCTGACTTAAGGCCGTTGAGTGAATATGTTGTTTTGTCCAGTAGGCTGCCGTTTTTCCATTTTGTCATATCGATCACCAGAAATGATATATTTTAGTATATTACAGCATTAACATTTTAAAGTGGTTGTGGTACTCTAATCAAGAGTACTCAGTAATTATATATCAGGAGGAGGATATTATGTTCTCAGATATCGAAATAGCACAGCGTGCAATACTGGAACCGATTAGCGAAATAGCTGATAAGGCAGGTATTCCGGAAGAGTATGTTATTCCTTACGGAAAGGACAAAGCAAAAATATCACTGGATTTCTTCAAAAAGCTTAACGACCGTAAAAATGGAAAACTGATACTTGTTACTGCAACAACGCCTACGGCAGCCGGCGAGGGCAAGACAACGGTGACTATCGGTCTTGCACAGGGACTTGTCAAGCGCGGCAAAAAAACCATGACATGTCTTAGGGAGCCTTCACTTGGCCCCTGCTTTGGCGTGAAGGGCGGAGCCGCAGGAGGAGGATATTCACAGGTCCTTCCTATGGAATCAATAAATCTGCACTTCACAGGCGACATCCATGCGATAGGCACTGCGCACAACCTTCTTTCGGCTATGCTTGACAATCATCTTCAGCAGGGCAACCTGCTGAACATAGATCCGCGCCGTATTGTATGGCGCCGCGTGCTTGACATGAATGACCGTGCCCTCCGCAATATCATTGTCGGGCTGGGCGGAACAGCGCATGGGGTGCCTCGTGAGACAGGTTTCGACATCACTGTTGCATCCGAGGTAATGGCGATCTTCTGTCTGGCGGACAGCCTTGAGGACCTGAAAGCGCGTCTTGGGCGTATCGTTGTTGCATATACATACGACGGGAAACCTGTCACTGCCCATGATATAAAAGCAGACGGGGCGATGACGGCACTTCTGCGTGACGCGATAAACCCGAATCTTGTCCAAACCATAGAGGGCGTACCGGCGTTTGTGCACGGCGGCCCATTTGCGAATATTGCACACGGGACCAATACGGTCACGGCTACAAGAATGGCACTGAAACTTGCTGATTATGTTGTTACAGAAGCTGGATTTGCTTCCGATCTTGGCGCAGAAAAGTTTATGGATATTGTCTCGCGTTATGCTAATTTTAATCCCAGCGCAGTTGTTATCGTGACAACGGTCCGTGCTCTTAAACTTCACGGCGGGGCTGCCAAAGACCAGCTCCGTAATGAAAATATAGAAGCCCTTGGAAAAGGTATTCCGAATCTTGAAGCGCATATCGAGAATATGAAGCAGTTCGGGGTCCCTGTCGTTGTTGCGCTGAACCGTTTTGTTGATGACACGGATGCCGAACTGAACCTTGTAAGACAGGCTGCGCACAAGCTTGGAGCACGCATTTCACTTGCAGAAGTCTGGGCTAAGGGCGGGGACGGCGCTCTTGATCTTGCAGATCAGGTCCTTGATATGATCGAAAACGAAAAATGTGACTATCACCCGCTGTACGGACTGGACATGCCGCTTAAGGATAAAATATCCACGATAGCTACAAAAGTCTACGGAGCTGATGGAGTGGTCTATGAGGACAAGGCCCTGAAAACACTGAAAGAGCTTGATGCCATGGGATATTCAAACCTTCCTGTCTGCATGGCCAAAACACAGATGTCACTTTCAGACGACGCAAATGTAAAAGGAAGGCCAAAGGGCTTCAAGGTCACGGTCAGAGAAGTGCGTCTTTCAGCAGGAGCCGGCTTCATAGTTGCTATCTGCGGCGCTATAATGACCATGCCGGGATTGCCTAAGTCACCTGCGGCTGAGCGTATAGATGTTGATTCGGAAGGGCGTATCACTGGGCTTTTCTAAATAAATGCTTCGGGACGGCATAAGATCGGCTTATGCGCTGTTAGGCTAATACTAAATATAAATTTGCAGTGTGAAGGCCAATATATTAAAACAGCCTGAAACGGCAGTAAAAAACGGACGGTGCGGAATATTTCAGCACCGTCCGTTTGCGTTATTTTGCCATTATATGATATTTTTGATTTTTAACGCCGGCATCCATATATTTACCTGAAGCTTGGCAATATCCGTATGATCCATGCTGATTCTAGTTCAGCGATTCAATTATTGCCCTTGCGGAATCGATCAGTGAGTGGCAGACCGTATTTTGCAGCCCTCTAATTTTAATGCAGCCGTCGCTTATTTCGTACCATTTTCCGCCCATAGGGAATACCACTTTCATTTTCTTTCTGTTTTTCGAAGTCATTGCCATAATATATCCCTCCTGTGTTTATAATTTAGTCCTTGAATATCAAATACCCAGTAATATTCTTGTACAGATAGTCTGTTTCCGCCATGCCGCAACTGAAGTAATATGTATATTTCCCTTTCGATAATAAAAATAAAAGTGTTTTTTGCTTTTGTTTATTGAAATATATTTGTATATTGTTCATGTATAATATAGTTTTACAAATAGGCAGGTGAACAAGATGGAATACGGGATGCAAAATATTGACGAAACCGACTATAAAATACTTGATGAACTGAAAAAAAATTCACGCAGTGCATTCAGCGATATAGGCCGCCTCGTCGGTCTGACAGGGCCGGCAGTACGCGAACGCATCAGGAAAATGGAAGATGCCGGAATCATTGCAGGGTATACGACAGTCCTGGACCAGCATGCATTAGGCAATACGGTTCACGCGATATTCCTGCTTTGTAATAAAAACTACCTTTATTCTGATAAACATATTACGGAAAAGTTTGAAAAAATGGACGGGGTACTGCGTTATTGGAGTGTTACCGGGAATATTGATTTTGTTATTGAGGTTGCGGTTCGGTCGATGTCAGAACTTAGCGAATTGAGATTGAAATTTGACAATCTTGGTTTCCCTACGCTTACATACATAGTGATTAATGAATAAAAAGTCATCAATAATAATGTTTTTTTGATCATATCTGAAGATCCGCCAATTTTGTCTTTGTGCCATGATCTTTTCAGTCAGGCTGTTATTGCGTGTGAGTTCGGATAATAACAGCGATGATAATAATAACATTTTTGATTACAGTACTTTTTATTTATATGCAATATCCGTATTTGCTATATGCACTGTGCATATGCATAATCTTTAAACCTATTGTCTCCAGCCAAATTGACATCTATAATATACAAGTTGTACATCAGTTATAGGAGGTTGCATAATGGCGAACGATTATAAGGATACGCTGTTTCTTCCACAGACCACATTTCCGATGAGGGCTAACCTCTCACAGCGTGAACCGGAGTTTCTTAAGTTTTGGTACGATATAGATCTTTACGGTGAACTGAAAAAGAAAAACAGGGATAAACCGTCATTCATTCTCCATGACGGGCCTCCTTATGCTAATGCAAGCATACATATCGGGACTGCAACAAATAAGATACTTAAGGATTTTATTGTTAAATATAAATGGCAGCGCGGATATTTTACCCCCTATGTTCCGGGGTACGATACACACGGTCTTCCAATAGAGCTGAAAGTTCTTAAAGAGGAAGGCATCGACAGGGACAACATAACGCCGGTGGAGCTGCGTGAAAAGTGTGCCGCTTACGCAAAAAGCTTTGCAAAAGTCCAGACCGGTCAATTCAAACGTCTCGGAGTAATAGGGGACTGGGATCATCCTTACATGACGCTGCTCCCTGCATATGAAGCGACGCAGATGGAAGGCTTTGCTGAAATGGTGGACAAGGGGCTGGTATACAAGGGCCGCAAGGCGATATACTGGTGCACTGACTGTCAGACCGCTCTTGCTGCGGCAGAGATCGAATATTCGGACGAAACCTCGCCATCGATTTTCGTTGCATATAAATACCAGGATGCAGAAAAGGTTTTCCCGCAGCTCACGGGAAAGGATGTCAATGTCATCATATGGACTACAACGCCCTGGACTCTGCCTGCGTCAATGGCTGTGGCTGTACATGCCCGTTATGATTACGGTTTCTATGAAGTGGGCGATAAAGTTTACCTGATAGCACAGGAGCTTAAGGATGAAGTTGGAAAAGCCACCGGCATAGATTTCGGTGAACCCATAATTTCATGCAAGGGCGCTGAACTTGAAAACAGCAAGGCTACCCATCCTTTCTATGACAGGGAAATTATGTTCGTGCTCGCTCCGTATGTTACGCTTGATTCAGGAACTGGCTGCGTGCACACTGCACCAGGACACGGTACCGACGACTACGAAACCGGCGTACGATACGGAATAGAAATATACAACCCGGTCGATGAAACAGGGCATTATTATCCTGAGACACCTATCTTCGGAGGAATGTCACTGGCTGAAGGGGAAAAGAAAGTATTTGAGCTGCTCAGCGAGTCCCAAAGACTTCTGGGCTGTCATAAGATAGCTCACTCATATCCTCACTGCTGGCGCTGCAAAAAACCGGTAATATTCCGCGCTACAGAACAGTGGTTCGTATCAGTTGAAGATTTCAGGGAAGAAGCTCTCAAATGCATTGATGAAGTAAAATGGATACCGGATTGGGGCAAGGACCGCATATCCAACATGGTAAGGGACCGTTCCGACTGGTGCATAAGCCGTCAGAGGACGTGGGGAGTTCCTATCCCGGCTTTCTACTGCGATGACTGCGGTGAAGTCATACTTACAAGTGACCGTGTCAGACGGGTTGCAGATAAAATCCGCGAGCACGGCAGCAATTGCTGGTGGACAATGACTCCTGAGGAGCTTGTCGGTGAGCTTGCCGTATGTCCAAAATGCGGCAGCCGTCACCTGCGCAAGGATTCGGATATAATGGATGTCTGGTTCGATTCAGGAACCAGCCATACTGCTGTTCTTGAAAATTGGGAAGACCTTTCATGGCCTGCTGATATGTACCTCGAGGGCAGCGACCAGCACCGCGGGTGGTTCCAGACATCGTTGCTCAACAGTGTTGCAACGCGTGGAAAGGCCCCGTATAAAATGGTGCTTACGCACGGTTTCATTATGGCTGGAGACGGACGCAAAATGTCCAAATCGCTGGGCAATGCAATGACTCCCGAGAATATAATAGATAAAAACGGCGCAGATATACTGCGTCTGTGGGTGGCCTCATCCGACTACCGCGGAGACGTACGCATTTCTCATGAAATATTTGATAACCTTATTGAGTCCTATCGCCGCATAAGAAATACCGCGCGCTTCCTTCTCGCAAACCTCAAGGGGTACATTCCTGAAAAGGACGGACTGCCTCATTCCGAACTTTCAGAGATTGACCAGTATATACTGATCAAACTTGAAAAACTGCGTTCAAGGGTTACTGCAGGACTAGATGAGTACGAATTCCACCAGCCAATGACCCTGATCCACCAGTTCTGTGATAATGAGCTGAGCTCGTTCTATATCGATGTAAGCAAGGATAAACTCTATGCCGATGGCGAACATGCAAAGAGCCGCCGTTCAATCCGTACAGTGATGTGGGAAGTGCTGAGCACTATAACAAGGATGATGTCCCCTGTCCTTTCATTTACCGCCGAGGAAATATGGCAGCAGATGCGTGAGATGGACCCGTCTTTGCCGCAGAGCGTATTTCTGACGGACTGGCCGTCGAATGTAGGCGAAGGTCTTGACCCTGATACAGAAGTCCTATGGGACAGTATAATGAATGCAAGGCAGGGTGTGCTGCGCGGGCTTGAAGCCGCACGCGGCAAAGGCGTTATAGGGCATCCGCTTGACGCACATGTGCAGATCAAACTAAGTGACTACTATAAGGATCTTGCCGGAAAAGTAAGCAATGAAACATGGGAGGCCGTGCTTATAGTTTCTTCATGTGAAGTTGTCGATGAAATAAAAGGTGCTGAAATAGCATACGATGACGAAATCACGGGGCTTAAAATCGGTGTAAATAAATCAGCTGATGAAAAGTGCCCGCGCTGCTGGAAAAGACGCCCTGAAGTGGCGGACAACGGTCTGTGTGACCGCTGCAGAGATGTGCTTGGAAAATAACGAAGATATAATCGAGGCTGAAGCAGGAAAGAGAGATTCCTCTGTCCCGCAGGTCTTTACGGTGTCCGGCGATATAGCCGGACACCGTCTTGATTTTGCGCTTTCAAGACTGATGGGTATAAGCAGGGGATTTTCGCAGAAACTTATAAAACACGGGCGTCTTGATTTGGTCCCGCAAAGACGTATCAAGCCGTCAATAAAAGTTTCTGACGGCGATATTATGAAAGTGATGGTTCCGCCTATCGAAAGCCTTGATCTTGAACCTCAGGATGTCCCGTTTGATGTCGTATACTCCGATCAGGATATAATCGTTGTAAATAAGCCGGCAGGGCTTGTAGTGCATCCTGCACCGGGCCATTGGACCGGTACGCTTGTCCACGGGCTTCTTTACCGTTTCCCCGACATGGGGAACCTTAACGGGGTGCAGCGTCCCGGAATAGTGCACAGACTGGATTCGACAACTTCAGGGCTTATGGTTGTAGCCCGCAACGGATTAGCCCAGGAGGGCCTTTTCAGAGATTTTAAGGGCCGGAGAGTGGAAAAGGAATATCTTGCCTTATGTTACGGCATACCAGCATCAGGGAAAGGAGAAATACGCTATCCAATAGGGCGCGATCCTTTTAACAGGATGAGGATGGCAGTCACAGAGGACGGAAGAGATGCATGGACGGACTACAGCACTATATGGAGCATAAAAGGTTATACTCTTCTTCGCTGCCGCATCCATACGGGCAGGACACATCAGATACGTGTGCATATGCAGTCAGTGAGATGCCCGCTGGTAGGCGACCGTCTGTACGCCCCTTCAAGAAAATCCCCGTTCGGAGAAGACAGGGTATTCCTCCATTCCTGGAAACTTTCATTCTTCCACCCGCGGACAAAAGAAAAAATGGCATTTTCGTGCCCTTTGCCTGAGGAGCTCGCTTTATTCCTCAAATCATTGAAAGATAAAGAAAATTAACAAATACAAATATGCAGGACAAAAGCCCCTTATATTTTTCTCATATTTCAGCTTATGTCCGATTCTTGCATTTATTCGCACTTATAACTGCAAATCATTAATTATTTATTACTGAGATAATTTATTGTAAATATTTTAAGTTTATATCCTAGATTTTTTGCAGCAATTCAGCCCAGAATTCCTCGTCCGCTGTTATGCTCTTGAATTCCCGGTATGTTACGTTGGCTTCCCCGCCGCGTATCGGGCTTACATATTTCCTTTTAGTATAATCAACGCGCTGATTTTTGTTTCCGCGTGCTTTGCTGAAGTGAAGGGCCAGCGATGCACAGAATTCAACTGCAGTGTTCCGTTCTTCGTCTGCAGGAGATAAGTTGTATCTTAATATAACATGCGAGCCTGGCACACCTTGGACATGGAACCATATGTCATCCGGTTTTGCCAGACTGAATGTCACGTAACGGTTCCCCCTTGATGAGAGGCCTGCATAAACCAAAGCAAAGCCAAGATCAAATCGTTTATGCGGCGGGAGAACGGCTGCCGAAGCTTTCTTCTTTTCTGTTTTTTGAACTTTAGCCTTATGTACCCCGGCCTCTTCCTCTATAAGAGAAAGCGTTTCGTAATCGTCGGCGCATGAAATCATACAGCGCTGTTCTAAGAGGTCATCAAGCTCATTTTGAACTTTATCCAGCAATTTGGCAGCACGTTCCTGTGCTGCTGTTATTTTTTTATATTTTGCATAATAAACCGCTGCATTTTTTGCCGGGATAAGTGCTGGGTCCAATGGAATAGTTTCCACCTGCATAGCCCCGCTGTCATCCCAGTATGACACTTCCGCTTCGTAAGCCCCTGTTTTTATCTGCCAGGCATTTGACACGAGTACATCACCGTAATGTTTGTATTTCAAGGCTTTATCTTCTGCAAGAAGAGTTTTTATATCTTCTATCTGTCTTAATCGGCGTGTTATCTCATGTTCAACGTGGTCCGATACTTTTTTTCTGCGAGAGTTGACCGATGAATTCAGAAGCGGATCAAGAACGGCAATTTTCCCTGTGTCATCCAGGGATATTATGTCTGCATTGCCTGATCCTTCAATGATTGACGGGAACAGTGTAATATATCTGCCTAAAGTCTGTGCCTTCATATTCTCAGGCAGGAAGCTGCCATAGAATGATTTAAGACAATCCGCGGCCTTGTATGCATCCATATCGGTTATCGCATTCAGCAATGTTTTACCAAAGCCGGAAATTTTTCCTGATGTTGATGCAAGGGGGGCTTCAAGCCAATCTTCAAGTTTTATACCGTTAAATTTAGGCGGCATGGCATATGGCTGTCCTGGGAGTATGGACCTGAATCTGTTTTCTGAGGGGTGGATATGTTTGGCTGCTTCAAGGATTACGCCGCTGTCGTCAAATAGTATAAGGTTACTGTAACGTTCCATCATTTCAAGGACAAGATGCTTTTTTGCCGAAAAGCCGGCACCTAATGTCTTTGTGAAAGTAAGTCTTATTATCCTGTCTCTGTCAAGTTGGGTTATTTCTGTTAATTCAGCGCCTGCAAGGTTGCTTTTAAGTGCATTTGTTATAGGCGGCATCTGTTTTGCCTTGTTGAGGAGATCTTTTTTTATCTTTTCACTAATGTTTGTGATACCGCAGTTTTGTGTCCCCCATGAAAGCAGCAGTATGACGCCGCCGGACAGAGAAACTGCTGTCCAGCAGTCCCCGCCGTCTATTTTCTGTACCCTTTTCATTGTAAAACGTGACAGGAGTTTGCTCCATGCCCATACAAGCTCCGGACCGAAAGACATCCAAACACCACCGTTTGAACAACTGTTATAAATACACGCCTCTAGTATAATACAAATCTTAGTTTTGCAGGTTCTCTCTGCCAATATCCTGACAAGTGATCCGGCGGGAAGCGTTATAAAATTAAAGTATACATTGCAGTTGTAACTGAGCTTAGCCAGACTGCTGATAGCACCTGCCTTGCGAGTGAGCGGGCGGAATTTAAAATTACATCAGCTCTGCTGAAATATAACGTATCCTTCGGGATGCTTCTATATTACACAATGATGCAATTTGGGTATTATACAGAGCACTTGATGTGCTTTGATGATATTGAACAGGTCTGCGTCCGCAATAATTGAGCAAACAGATCAGGCTCAATAGGCCTGCTGAAATAATATCCCTGCATTTCATCACAGCACTGGGCCTTAAGGTAGTTCATTTGTTCCATTGTTTCAACGCCTTCGGCCACTATTGTCAAACCCAAAGTTTCTCCCATTGTGATTATAGCGCGTGTAATTGCTTTATCTTCAGCGCTTACCGGGATGTTGCGGATAAATGAACGGTCTATCTTCAGCGTGTCGACAGGGAAATGCTTCAGCTGGGCAAGTGACGAGTATCCGGTACCGAAATCGTCAATTGACAGCCGGACACCCATACTTTTTATTTTAGCCAGAACATCTATCATTTTCTTAGGGTTGCTCATTATCATGCTTTCTGTAATCTCAAGTTCCAACAGATTTGGCGCCATACCGGAATCGTTCAGAGCCGTTCTGATATCGTTTATCAGATTATTATCAGCGAGCTGGCGTAAGGATAAATTTACTGCCATGCAGATGCTTGGAAGTCCCTGCCGCTGCCAGGCGACATTTTGGGTGCATGCTGTTTTAAGTACCCATCGGCCTATGGAAATTATGATTCCGGTTTCTTCTGCAACTGGTATGAACTGCGTCGGCGTCACCGAGCCCAACTGCTGGTTTTGCCAGCGAAGGAGCGCCTCGACGCCGGTTATAGCTCCTGTTTTAAAGTTGACTTTTGCCTGGTAATGCAGAGAAAGTTCGTTTCGCTCAAGCGCAAGGCGCAGATTTGTCTCAATAGACAAACGTTCCATAGACTGCAGGTGGATATCTGCTGAATAAAATTGAAAGTTGTTTTTGCCCTCTTCCTTGGCAAAGTACATAGCCATGTCAGCATGTTTCATCAGTGACTGTTCGTCCCTGCCGTCTTTAGGGTATATGCTTATACCAATGCTTGCTGTTACTCGGCATTCATCACCAAGCAAAAGTACAGGTTTTAAGGTACAGGCAAGAATTTCCCCGGCTATGATTTCTAAATCGCTTAAATTACGAAAATCCTCTATCAGAATAACGAATTCATCCCCGCCCTGACGGCTGACAATATCAGATGCACGAAGCGATTTGGTATAGCGTACGGCTATCTCCTGCAGCAGGCGGTCTCCTGCATCATGTCCCTTGGTATCATTTATTATCTTGAAACGGTCAAGATCAATGAAGAAAACTGCCAGCTGCCGTTTGTGGCGCTTGGCGGAGTGGATAGACTGCTTCAGAAGTTCAGTGAACATGGAGCGGTTTGGAAGTCCTGTAAGGCTGTCGTGCATGGCTAGATACTGCATCTTTTCCTGTGCGATCTTTCGTTCGGATACATCGTGAACTAAAACTTGAAGGTAAATTTTATCGGCAGCTATGAAACGGTTAAGTGTTACCTCCGCATCAAACACAGTCTTGTCGCAGCGGCAGAGTTTCCATTCAAAGGACTGCGGCTGGCCGTGAAGTGCAGCGTCAATTTTTTCATGTGAATACAGCATGGAGTTCCTGCCGTCAGGCTGAAATTCAGGTGAAAACAGGTATGGTTCGCGCCCTATCAGCTGTTCCCTGTCACACCTTAACACATCCAGTGTTTTTTGATTGCAGTCGATGAAGGCATTTTGTTCCATCAGTAAGATAGCATCACTGGCAGATTCAAAAAGTGTCCGGAATTTGTTTTCACTTTCAAGCAGGGCCTGATCCGCTTTCTTGCGTTTGCTAATATCCTGGAGTGTGAATTGTATCAGCTGTTTCCCACGATATTGAAACAGCATCAGATGTACATCAGCATCCCATATCTGCCCGTTAGGTCTCTGATGCCGCCATTCAAATATGTCAGAGCCGTTTTCACTGCAGGTCCGGTTGTGCTTTTTAATTTCCTCTGCCGAATCTGCGCCGCTATACTGGATTGCTGCAGATACGCTGAGCGGCGTTTTGCCTATGACATCCTCGCGTGACGCATACCCGTATATGCTTACCGCAGCCTTGTTACAGTCTACAAATGCGCCTGTTTCAGTGTCCATAACTACCAGCGGAACATGTGAAGAAGAAAATAAAGTCAGTGCGTACTCCCGGCTTTCCAGTAAATCTTCTTCTATTTGTCTGTGTGCCGTTATATCGCGGGCAATCACCTGTATAACCGGTTTATCGTCCAGCTCAATGGCAGTAAGTGACACTTTTATTACTGATTTTTCACCGCTGCAGCTTTTTATGTACGTAAATTCAAATTGATTTTTACCATCTTTAATTGCTGCAGCAATCGTGCTTTTAAGCTGCAGCATTGAATCTGTCACGCAGGCCTGGTGATGCGGTGACAGAATTGCAGGTTTTTCAGAGCCGGATCCAAGATAATTTATACAGCCGAAAAGCGTTTGTGCCGCTTTGTTGCAGTCAACCAGCCCGTCCTCATATAAAAATATTACAGCATCGCTGGTCGAATTATAAAGAGCGGAAAATTTTTTCTTGTAATTGTATAAATTTTCTGCTGTTTTTTTGTGTCCAGCTTCATTGTTTTTTGTTGTTTTGTCCGTCTTAAATATCCCCGCATGGTGCTGTCCGTCTTGTGCTATTTTTTTATCGTTGCCGTGTTTCCTGTTTTCTTCCGCGTAAGCTTTTCCTGGTTTAAAAATTACTATTGAGAAAACAGCAAAAAAGCAGGCAGATAATAAAATGAAAATGCCAATAATATTGATTGCAGTCGATTTTAAATAAAGATAATTTATGCAGCATATGTCCGATTGCATTAATTCATCTTCCTGCTCAGCCTTTTTTCGAATCCCGTAAGCGAATATTTTTTTCAGTCCGGCATATTTATTGCCGTTTAACAGATCCGGCGCAAAACAGTTTCCTTCACGATGCGCAAGCGTAAAAACGCTTTGTTCTATATTTGGCAGTGTGAGGTTTGTTTCGCCTTTATTTCCAATAAGTGATAGTGCCGCAGAAATATTTGACATCCCGTGTGTTTTATTGACAGCAGACTGTGCTGTCACTGCGGCGGCTGGTACGTGCAGCAGTGCGGCTTTTTTATCATGATATTTACGATGCAGCGACTTTGCCGACATGTAACTACCTCCTGAATCAAGCAGTATAAAAACTCTGCAAACTGTGCATCTGCTCTTGTGCATTCTTTTATATATAAATTTTACTGTTTTAAAGCAGAAGTTGGGTATAATGCGCCCCAAAATAATTATTATGTACAAAATCAGCCGGAAATTAGAATCAATTTTTCAGAAGCTTTCGGGTATTTCTTTGTATGACTCTACAGCGGTTTCGGCAGCATTTAATATGGCACAGTCCTATGTATGGAACAACACAAATCATATCGCATCGCATAGACCTGCCGTTTGATTTTTAAGAGACGATAAATATATCATATATCCTCCAAAAATAAGCTGTTTTATAAGCCGGATATACGTTGAAAGCAATATATCAACATAAAAACCTTTCATTATAGTGATAAAAATTCCATATTTTAGCTTACAGAGTTTAGCTGTTTTAAGTTCATGTGTGCTATTACTGATATCTATCAGTAATAATTGGGAATTTCTGCCTTATTTCCCCTGTTTTGGATGCGAGGTGTATTTTTGATAATTTGAGTAATAATGAAATTGGCCCGGGCAAAGCGGCTGATTTCTGGTAAATACCTGCTATTGCAATTCAGGTCTTTATTTTACCATTAATATTATCTATATTATAACTTAATATATAATAATATTCCTGTAGTTTTTGATGAAACAGCAATATAGTACCTTTAAGGATAAAGGTATTAAAATATGGCCTGGAGGTTTAATAAAAAACAAAAATATACTGCAATCAGGAAGGGGTGTGGTGAATATCCATAAATTTATTTCTTTACAATCAGGTGCGTCTTATTGGCATACCTGCGCAGGGCGCATTAATAACTCAGCGAAATGGACGCGCAGGAATATGCCGCAGAGCATTAAGTTATAATTTATTTGTAAAGGCATGAAGAATCAGGGCTATTGCAGTTTTGCCTTGTGGAAAACACTTTTGTAAGCAATGCATCTGTGATTGCATCACGCACAAGCCTCTTTATCTCCCTTGCATTTTCAAGTGTTTTTATGTGTTTCAAGAGTACCTTAAAAATATTATCCGGAGAAATGATCTCTTGCTCCTGTTTTTCAAGATTATTGAACACTTCTCTGAACTCCCTTGTCAATATTGCATTTATAGTTTCCTCTGAAAGCGGATCAAATTTTATTACGGCATCAAAACGTGCAAAAAGCGGGGCACCAAGTTTTTCCTTAGCTTCATCTGCCGATGCATAGTTTGACGTACATATTATCACAGCCTTACCCACCTCTGCACGATAATTTTTATCCTCATAAACCCCTTCATCAAATATTTGGTAGAATGCACTGTGAAAAACCGGATTTGATTTATCAAATTCATCAAAAAGTATAATGCTTGATTCTCGCTCCATGAGATCCTTGGCCAAAGAAGATTGGGTGTGTCTGCCACCAAACAGATATGACGCAAATTCTCCGCTGTTGAACATGGAGAATTGTCTGCGCATAAGTTTCTGTTTCGTTACACGGCTCAGGAACTGTGCTGTTTCTGATTTTCCTACTCCTGTTGGTCCGTAGAACAAAAGTACTACAGGCTTACTGGTATTTGCCCTGCAAAGAGGGTAAAGCGATATCAGCAACTGATGCAGTACATTGTCCTGCCCTATAATTGTCTTCGGAAAACACCTTGCGATCTCTTTAATTGCATTGCGGTCGATAATGTTATATTCGTATCGTATTGTTCCTGTGTCCAGGTGCATGTTGTCAAACTGCGCAACAAGCTGTGACGGCGGGTTTTGCAGGTATATATTTTCAATATCGTACTGGCCTACAAAACTTATAAAAGACTGAATTGCACTGTCGCTTAAAGCTGCATACTGATCAGAGAATCCTACAAGACACGGTACCTGTGTTTTTGTTGATTTTGGATCTGTATTTTCGGTTGCTCTGCCTTGAATCCTGAAAACATACTCTCTCATTTTTTTGTCACTCAGGATAGCCAGTTCACTTACAGTTGTAATAGGCACATTATATGGAAGCTGTTCAATAAACCCGGTCTTAGGACCGTAATACAGAATTATTTTTTTCATGCTAACCGCACTCCTGAGAATATAAATTGCAGATTCAAACTTGATTTACGGGTAAATTACCAGTATGATTATACAAATTCTAGATTACTGTTGACGTTATCACTAATTAGTGGTAATGTAAAGAGGGTAAAATGATAACAATGTATTTGATAAGATTAAAGGTAAATTAGATGAATGAATCTGACAGTCTGAACGGCAAGCTCATTATTGCTCTTGGTCGCGCATATTATACGGCGCATAGAAAATCAATTGATATGTTTCGTGAGTATGGCCTGACCTTGCCTCAGTTTACTGTACTTGAAGTGCTTTACAATAAGGGTGAACTAACTGTTCAGCAGATAATAGACAAAGTTCTTTCCAGCAGCGGCAACATGACGGTTGTGATACGTAACCTTGAAAAAATGGGTTTGGTCTATAGAAGGGATAATCCCGAAGACAAACGCTCATATCTTATAGGGGTAACGTCAAAGGGCAGCAGCCTGATGGGTGTGGTTTTTGCAGAGCACATGTCAAATTTGTCCGAAGCTTTTTCTAAGCTGACAAAAGAAGAAAAGGAAATAGTGGTTACAATTCTGAAGAAACTTAAAAAGTAATATGTATATTGGTGTAATTATTATTGTGATATTAATCACTAATATATTCGGTATTCGTTTTTTTCCTGTATGCTTAACTTCTCAGAATTGTCGGCTGCCTGCACGCTACAAATAATATAATTTAATTATATTTAGAAGGGGATAGAAAAAAGTTTTTTGTGCCCGAATAAAATATCACTAATTAGTGATAAGATTAGTATAAATTATTTTTGATCTCAATAGTAACTGCTTAAAAATGACAATAATAAAAAGTCTGCAACCATTACTTAAAATATGAATTATTAGTGCTTTTTGCAATTTTGCTTTTTGGTCAATATAAGGTTAATGAACAAATAAGTAATATTTTTGAATCTGTCCAATTAGAAATCTGCCTGACACTGACATATGATCTGAAATATATTGATTTTAAAAAAAATAAACGCTGGTAAGAAACCGGCATATCCATCTTATATGTGAGACAAATAGACTGAATAATCATTAAAAACACAATAATCGCTCAATTAATAAAAAGCGTAAACGTATCAGAGATTAAAAATATGATGTTTTGAAAGGAGGGCAGGTGTGTATAGAAATCAAAAAGCTAAAAATCATTTTATACAAGTATCGGCACTCTTAATTTCATTATTCTGAACGGAGGGAAAATATGAAGCTTAAGTATTGGACACCGTATCGTCCGGAGCTCGCAAAGATATATGAAGATAAGGGCTACTGGCAGAAAGAAACATTTGTGCAGGTATTCGACCGCAAAGCAGAGCGCTTTTGGAACAGAGAAGCCCTCGTCGGAGGAGATAAGCGTTACACTTATGGAGATATCAAACTTGGATCAGACCGCCTCGCTTTGCATTTCCTGAAACTTGGTCTTAAGCACGGAGACAGAATTATCGTTCAGCTTCCCAACATCACGGAATTTGTGTTCATCTGGCTTGCATTTCAGAAAATCGGAGTTATTCCGGTAATGTGCCTTGGGCAGCACAGATACTCGGAAATCTCTCAAATAGCTGCAAAAGCGGAGGCGATCGGCTATATTGTATCTGAACCGACAAATAAATTCAACTACATCGACCTTGTTGAACAGGTTGCCGCAGATCTGCCTTATATGAAATACAAAATGGTTGCAGGTTATACTGGTGATATCCCGGCAGGTTACATTGACATCAATGCGCTTCTTGCGGACAGGATAGAAGAACAGGACGGTTCTGAAGAAATCCTGAAGAAAGCGCTGCCGGATCCTAAGGATGTAGGCATACTTCTTCTTTCCGGCGGTACTACTGGCACACCAAAACTTATCCCGCGTGAATATAACTCTTATCTGTATGTTGCTACCGAGTCAAGCTGGGAGCTTGGCTACAATATGTACACGGTACAACTGGCAGTAGCGCCTGTAGCTCACAACATGGTTCTTGCTGCCCCTGGTATCCAGGGGGCGTTTATATTCGGAGGCAAGGTCGTAATGGGAACATCTCCGCGCACAGAAGATATTTGCATGCTTATTGAAAAAGAGAAAATCACGCATATTCCCATGGTCCCTGCAATGATAATAGGCATGCTCAATTATGAAGATCGCGGTAAGTATGATTTGTCTTCCTGGAAGATGGTCATAAATGGAGGATCTAAAATCGAACCGGTAATTGCGGCACGTGTCGAACGGGAGCTGCCATGCAGACTGATATCCCAGTTTGGTATGTCCGAAGGCACGATAACCCAGACAGTACTCGGTGATCCAGATGAAGTATCGCATGAATCTATAGGGATGTGTGTCTCGCCTGCGGATGAGTGGAAAATTCTTGACAAGGATACCGGTTCCGTCATAGCGGAAAGCGACAACTTCAGGAATGGCAATTTTTGCGGAACATTCAACTTTAAAGGTGAAGTGGATAAGCCAGGTGAAATTATTTTCCGTGGTCCATATACCATCCGAGGGTATTATAATGCACCGGAACATAATGCTAAAGCATTTACAGAAGACGGCTTCTATCGTTCAGGTGATCTTGCAGCAGTCCACAAGTCCGGTCGTGGTTTTGTAATTATGGGACGTATAAAGGATGCCATTAACCGGGGAGGGGAAAAATTCAGCTGTGAGGAAGTCGAAAATCTGGTGCTGAAGAATGAAAGAATACACAATGCCGCACTTGTTCCAATGCCAGATCCAGTGCTTGGGGAGAAAGCGTGTCTTTTTGTCTCAATGAGGGATAAGAACGACAGTATTACGCTTGAAGAAATCAAGGATCAGCTAAGCAGGCAGGGACTGGCAAAGTTTAAGTGGCCTGAACGTATTGAGATCAGGGATGAACTGCCTGAAACAAACGTTGGAAAAGTTCTGAAGGAAAAACTTAAGAAAGAAATTTATGAGATTATGGCTGAACCGGTAGGTGTGTAGAAAAACACGAAGCTCCAGATATTTAGCTGAAAATATATATGGGGAGGATTTTTATCCTCCCCGCAAAAATTAGGAGGCATATTCGTATGAATATAGAGGAACTGAAAATTCTAAAACCGGTCAAATTCAGAAACATTGAGATGAAAAATCGTCTGGTATGGCTGCCAGCGGTTACATGTCTTGCAGATGAAGTGGGCTATGTGACAGATCAATTAATTGAGCGCCATGTAGCGCGTGCAAAAGGCGGTTTTGGGCTTATTGATGTTGAAGCGTGCGGTGTACTTGATAGAAAGAGTCCAAATCTTCTGAGGATCTCCGATGATAAATTCATCCCGGGATTAAAGGAAATGACAGATGCCGTGCACTCATATGACTGCAAAATGACAGTTCAGCTTATCCACTATGTGAAACAGTCGGTGCGCACAGGATGGAAACAGGCGGTAGAAGATCTTACGTATGAAGAAATTGATCAGTGTAAAGATGATTTTATACGTTCGGCGGTACGTGCAAAAGAGGCTGGTTTCGATGGCGTCGAGCTTCATGTTGCACATGGCTACACCCTTTCTTCTTTCATATCACTTCTCAATAAGCGTACGGATCAGTATGGGCGAAACACCGAAGGGCGCTGCAAAATTGTAACTGACATAGTTGAAGGGATACGTAAGGAATTAGGTAACGATTATTGTGTGGGATGCCGCATATCCGGTGAAGAATTTGTAAAGGGCGGCAACACACTGAAACAGACTGCTGAAATAGCAAAAATATTTGCCAAAGCCGGAATGGATTTTATCAGTGTTTCTGCAGGCGGAAAAACAGAAGACGGTGCATGGTATACGGGATACAGCGGGAATAGGTGCATGCCGACAGCAGAGTATCCGTGGGGGCTTCATGTATATCTTTCGGAAGGCATTAAAAATGCGCTTCGTGAGATTGGTTCAGATATCCCGGTCATTGTTTCCGGCAAGATTCCTGATCTTGAGTATGGGGAGAAGGTTTTTGAAGCCGGGCAGGCTGACCTTATAGGAGTATGCCGTCCCGGGCTTGCGGATCCAGACTGGGTAAATAAGCAGGTTCAAGGCAGGGAAAATGAGATAGTGCGATGTGTTTACTGTAACGGATGCCTTGTCAGGGATCAGGCTCATGAGCCGGTCAACTGTGTCATTGCCGAAAAAATAGCTGCCGCAAAGGCAGGCAAATAATAAAAAAGCATATGTAATATATTTAACAAAAGCGTGTTTAAGCGCGGAACTATTTGAGTGATTAACCTGTGAGAGCATCTGAGGAGATTCTTTAATGGAATTCCAGGATATTATCTATAAAAAATATAATGGGCATGCAAAGATAACTATCAACAGGCAAAGTATACTTAATGCTTTTACAAATATCACTTTGCAGGAAATCCTTGAAGCTCTTAAGGATGCATGGGTCGACATGGAGATTGGCGTAATTATAATTACCGGAGCCGGCGACAGGGCATTTTCTGTTGGTGAAGACCAAAACACAGACAAAGTGTCGGAAGTTTGTGCTGCTGATGCCCAACCTGTATGCTAATCTTCTTCAAACGATACGCACAGTTCCCAAGTCCGTTATAGCTGCGGTAAACGGTTATTGCAATAGGCGGCGGACACGTACTGCATGTTGTGTGCGGCCTTACCATAGCATCCAGTACCGCAAAGTTCGGACAGGTCGGGGTCCTCGAGTAGGCAGCTTCGATGCCGGGTATGGAAGCGCTTACCTTGCACGTATAGTGGGAGAAAAGATGTCTCGCGAAATATGGAGAAATGCTTTTCTTGGGAAAAGGCAGCCTGAGTTCAGCCGGTATAAGAAATAAGTTCCTTAACGCAATGTAAACAGCTGAGGAGGAGTTAAGTTGAACATACTAGCTAAAGTCAATAAGATCCCGGGCGGAATAATGCTTGTGCCGCTTGGTATAACAGCTGTAATAAATACGTTGTTTCCTAATGTTCTTAAAATTGGAGGACCGTTTTCGGGAGCATTTACTTCTGTCGGAACTATGACGGTAATAGGTATGATGCTCTTCATTCAGGGAAGCCAGGTCAGGATAAACGAGGTGGGCAAAGCGCTTGCCAGAGGGAGCGTCCTGGTGGCGACACGTTTGTTTATCGGATTTGGGGCGAGCTGGATAATGCTTACATATTTCGGTAAAGACGGATTCATGGGACTTTCAACTCTTGCGGTGGTTTCTGTTCTTGCAAGCAGCAATCCGGGAGTGTATATGGGGCTTATGCAAAGTTACGGAGACAATGTGGACAAAACTGCTCTCGGCATGCTCAATATAATTGCAGTCCCAGCGACAGCGCTTGTGCTTATTGATATGGCAGGTGGCGGAGGCTTTAATTACATGCTTGCCGTTACTACATTGGCACCATTTATCATCGGAATGATACTTGGCAACTCTGATGAAAAAATACGCGGTATTTTCGTATCAGGACTGCCTGTAATATTGCCGTTTCTTGGCTGCTGCTTCGGCTCAACTATTAACCTCAGAGCTTTTTACCATGCCGGTTTTGCCGATTTGATTCTGATTTCACTGGTTGTATTTGTCAGTGTTCCGATTATGGTTACTGTCGACAGGCTTATTCTCAAACGCCCCGGGTACGCTGCTGCAGCGATATCGACAGTAGGCGGGACAGCAGTCCCTACGCCGATGATAATAGCGCAGGTGCTTCCGCAATATCAGCCTTATGTTGAGGTTGCGACGGCCCAGGTTGCTCTTGCTGTTATTCTGGCAGTGATCATAGTCCCTAATATATCAAAATATATAGCCACAAAATATGGCTGCGGCACAGCACTGTCACGAGCTAAAAATACTGCATAAAAGCATTTTGTCCCGACCTGTTTCAATTTGCGATTCAAGTTATTGAGCTGACCCTTTACGTTCAGTCCGTTTTTTAGAAGGGAGCATTAAATATGGCTAAGTTTGTCTCAGCCTCTAAGGCAATATCACTAATTAGAGATAATATGACGATTGGGATAGGCGGCTTCGGTGGTTTTTCCGCACCTGATGAACTGCTTCGTCAAATCGCATCAAGCTATGCTGTAAATAATACTCCGCGCGGCCTGCACGTCGTATCAGGGATATCTCCAGGAGATCTTGACGAGAACGGCTACGGTCTCAGCATAATCAGTGCTGAAGGAATAATCTCCTCAATATATGCGGCCCACGTGGGTATGTCTCCGGCAATAGGACGTGCTGTAGGAGCGAACAGAATCGCCGGGTTTACCATTCCGCTCGGTGTTTACGGCCAGTTGCTCAAGGCTTCTGCAGCAAAGCAGCCTGGAGTTCTTACCCGCGTAGGTCTGCATACACTATGCGACCCGCGTATTGACGGATGTGCCGTAAATGATCTTGCACGCCGTTCAGGGCGCGATGTTGTATCTCTTATCACTATAGATAAAGAGGATTATCTGTTATACAAAACATTTCCTATCGATGCCTGCATTATCCGCGGAACATATGCCGACGAGGCCGGAAATATTTCACTGCAGCGTGAAGCGCTGTACAGTGAACAGCTTGCGATGGCAACCGCTGTTCATAACAATGGCGGAATAGTTATTGTGCAGGTTGCAGGTGTTGTAAAAAAAGGAGATCTTGATCCAAGGCACGTCAAGATACATAACTGCGTTGTCGATTATGTAGTTGTGTCATCACCGGAAAACCATTTGCAGTGTTATGACGGTTCGGGATACAGACCAGAACTTGTAGGAGAAAAAAGGGTCATTCCTGATTCGGTAATTCCAATTGACCTCAGTTTCCGCAAAATATGCGGAAGGCGAGGTGCAATGGAAATAACCGCGGGTTCACTTATCAACCTTGGAATAGGCATGCCGGACAGCATAAGCGCGGTTGCAAGCGAAGAAGGTTTTTGGGATCAGGTTACATTGGCTATAGAAACAGGAGTATTCGGGGGTATTCCGGTCCGTGGCGTAGGGCTTGGTGCCGCCGTTAATCCGGAAGCGATATACATGATAACGGACAACTTCGATCTTTACGATGGCGGAGGGCTTGATATAGCGTTTTTTGGCGCTGCAGAAATAGATGAACAGGGTAATGTGAATGTTTCCATGTTTGGAAACAGGTGTACCGGACCTGGCGGTTTTATCGATATTTCACAGAACACGCATAAAGTGTGTTTCATGGGTACTTTTACAGCAGACAAAGTATTTTTTGACAGCAGTAACGGAAACCTTTTTATCAAGAAAGACGGAGATCATATTAAATTCCGCAAGAATGTCGAGCAAATAACATTTTCAGCGAAAGACGCAAAGAAAAATAAACAGAAAGTTTTATATATAACAGAGCGGGCTGTTTTTTGTCTTACCAGAAATGGCGTCATGCTTACTGAAATTGCTCCGGGTGTAGATCTTGAAATAGATATTCTTTCAAAAATGGAATTTATTCCTCATATATCACCATGTCTGAAATTAATGGACGAACGTATTTTCAGTAATGAAAAAATGGGCCTGAAACTAAAAAATCAGAAGGTAAATATCGAATTGTAAAAAAATAAATAATTCAATAAAAACAAATATGAGAGGAGTTGCCCAAGTGTCTGAAAAAAAACAGCATACAACGTTATCCGGATATGAGCTTAAGCGTGTATATACAAAATATGATCTTACTGATTTTGACACAGATGAAAAACTTGGTGAACCTGGGCACTATCCATATACGCGGGGAATCACCGAGGAAATGTACCGGGACAATCTTTGGACAATGGGGCTCTATTCCGGATTTGCCTCAGCAGAAGAAGCAAATAAACGTTTCCGTTACCTTATTGAACAGGGGCAGACAGGTTTTTCTGTTGCACTTGACCTGCCTACGCAGATGGGTTACGACTCAGACGACCCCATGTCGGAAGGAGAGGTCGGCAAAGTAGGTGTTGCAATTGATTCACTTGCAGATATTGAAACGCTCTTTAAAGGGATACCGTTTGAAAAAGTCAGGCAGATTCGTACGACGGCAAATGCCAACTCAATAATCATGCTGGCATTCTATGTTGCATTTGCAAAGAAAAATAATATAGATCCGAATAAAATCGGTTTTTTCCTCCAAAATGACATACTGAAAGAATACATGTGCAGAGGTACATATATTTTCCCGCCTTCGGCAGGAGTAAAACTTTCTGTTGATGTTTTGGAATATTGCGGAAAATATCTTTCCAAATGGACGCCAATTGCTGTTTCAGGCTATCACATCCGTGAGGCTGGTGCGACAGCAGCGCAGGAAATAGCGTTTACTGCCGCGGATATGATAGCTTACTTTGATGCGGCTGTCGCACGCGGTGTTGATATCGTAGAAGCGACCAGAAACAGCTATTTCTTTCTGGGCGCACAGATGGATTTTCTTGAGGAAGTCGCTAAATTCAGGGCGGCACGCCGTGTATTTGCAAAAATCATGAAGGAGCGCTATGGAGTCGAAAGTGAAGAACCGCAGAGGCTGAAGATATTTGCATATACTAACGGCTCGGCAATGACAGCAGAACAGCCGCTCAACAATATAGTACGCGTTACAATTGAAACTATGGCGGCAATTGCCGGAGGTATCCAGACACTTGCCACTTCGTCTTATGATGAGGCTCTTTCCCTACCAACCCAGGAAGCCGTGACAGTTTCACTCCGCACGCAGCAGATAGTTGGATATGAAGCCGGAATTACAGGAACAGTGGACCCGTTGGGAGGCTCCTACGCAATAGAATATCTTACCAATCAGATAGAAAAAGACATCATTGATCTTCTTGACCAAATAGAAAAGAACGGCGGCGCCGTAAAGTGCATTGAAAACGGTTTCCAGCAGAGAATGCTTGCAGAAAACTCATACAGATATCAAAAGAACGTTGATGACAGTGAAAGAGTGATCGTTGGGGTCAACCGCTTCATGGATAACATTCCGATCGAGTGTGCAGCTTTTACAGTGTCTGAAAAGGTAGCAGCAAAACAAAAGCTGAAACTGGATAAACTGCGTGAGACGCGTAACGCTGAACGTGTGAAAAAAGCACTTGAGGCAATTGATAAGTGTGCACGCAGTGGAGAAAACCTTGCGGAATGCATGATAGAAGCGGTTTCTGCATATGCAACGCTTGGCGAAATATGCAATGTTCTCAAGGGGGTCTACGGTAAGTACACCCCTATGAAAGTTTACTAGACAGAAAGGAGGGGCAATTATGGTCAAGGTGCTTATTTCAAAACCAGGACTTGATGGACACGACCGGGGAGCAAAAGTTGTAGCGCGTGCATTTGAAGAAGCGGGAGCCGATGTCATATACACGGGGCTTCAGGCTACGCCGGATGAAATAGCTGAAACAGCTGAACGGGAAAAAGTCGATATAGTTGGAGTCAGCCTTCTTTCAGGGGCACACAATACGCTTATGCCTAAGGTTATTGAAAAAGTCAAAGACTGCGGAATGAACGATGTAGTGTTCCTTTTGGGAGGCATAATTCCGCAGCAGGATATTCCAGGACTCCTTGAGAAAGGAGTCGCTGCTGTATTCGGACCGGGAACGCAGCTTCAGGAAATTATGGATTTTGCATTCGAGCAGGTTGCAATGAAAAAGGCGGAGAAACTTGTTGAACAGATCAGCTCTGGTTTTGGTGCAAAAAAATCAAATATATAAGTGCTGAAAGGAATAAACATAACAGGAGGTTTTCATATAGATGCTTGGGATACTTAATGGAGTAAAGGTACTTGGAATTGAACAGCAGGTTGCCGGTCCGACCTGTACGATGATGCTAGCAGATCAGGGTGCGGATGTAATAAAGGTTGAGCGCCCTGAAGGCGGAGATACGGCACGCGAAATGGCTCCGCTCCTTAAAAATTCTGATGGAGGGGTTCAGAGCGGTTACTTTGCAAGGTTCAATCGCGGCAAAAAGAGCGTGACCGTCGATATGCAGTCTATTGACGGACAAGCTGTACTTTGGGACCTTATCAAAAATACGGAGATCATTATTGAAAACCTCAAACCGGGACTTATGGATAAACTTGGATTCACGTATGAAAAGATTAGAGAGGTAAATCCTGGAGTTGTATATGTTGCAATAAGCGGTTTTGGGCGATCAAAAAAATATGAGGGCCCGTATGCAAAACGCCTTGCATATGACATTATCGCACAGGCGATGGCCGGACTCATGAACACATGCGGCGCGGATCCAATGGGACCTCCGACATGGCTGGGTTTTGCACTTGGTGATTCAGGGACTGGAGTATACGCTGTATATGCAGCACTCCTTGGATATATCAACAAACTTAAGACCGGTAACGGGGAATATTTTGATGTATCGATGTATGACTGCATGATAGCACTTGCCGAGCGTTCACATAATGTTTACGCATTTACAGGCAATGTCGTAACCCGTGGTCCTGACAAGCTTATTGCCCCATGGGGCCCGTTCAGATGCAAGGACGGGTATGTTGCCCTTATAGTCCCCACAGAATCGATGTGGAAAAAATTCCTGAAAGCAATAGGACATCTTGAATTGCTCGAAAATCCTGATATTCAGTCAGGTCCTGGGCGCGGCGCCCATATGGAAACAATTATTCGTCCGATAATAAATGAATGGCTGAAAGATAAGACAAAGACAGAAGCTTGTGAGATCTTAATGTCTCAGGGTCTGCCGTGCGGACCTGTCCAGACTTCAGAAGAAGTTGCAAAAGACCGGCATACAGCAAAACGTCAGATGATAATTGAAATTCCTGATCCGATAGTCGGCAGGCTGAATGTTGTAGGCTGTCCAATAAAGATGGAAGAACATGATCCCGTATACTCACCGCTGCCGACACTTGGTGCAGATACAGACACTGTACTCTGCGGACTTGGTTATTCAGCTGAAAAAATTGCCGAACTGCACGAGAAGAACGCTATATAGTTTTTTATCCGATTTATGCAATAAAAATATAAAAAAGTAAGGTGAATGTATTATGGAAAAGGTAGTAATAGTCTCCGCAGCAAGAACCCCGTTTGATAAATTCGGGGGTGTAATGCGCTCTGAAAACACAGTAAAGCTTGGTTCATTCATTGTTAAAGAGGTTATGGAACGTGCAGGTGTAAAGCCTGAGGAAGTTGACGAGACTTATATAGGTATCAACATGCCAACGTCGAACCGCTCAATAGCACGCCAGATCACTTTGGCAGCCGGTATGCCGCCTGAAAATAATTCAACAACGGTTGATCGTGCCTGCTGTTCTTCTCTGGTTGCAATTGCAATGGCAAAGCGTGCTATTGAAGTCGGGGATGCTAAGATCGCTATTGGCGGAGGTTCAGAAAACATGAGCAATGTACCGTATTTTCTTGAAGACCTCCGTTGGGGAAAACGTATGGGACACATAACCCTAAAGGATATTATGGTTGTTTCATGCCCTTATACAGGTGAACCTCGGGCAAAACAGGCCGGGGAAGTCGGTTTGCAGCATGGCATAACGAGATATATGCAGGATGAGTGGGCATACCGCAGCCAGATGCTGTACCAGGATGCGTTTAAGGCCGGAAAATTTAAGGAAGAACTTGTACCATACACGGTTAACACGAAGAAGGGCGATGTTGTGATCTCTGAAGATCAGGCTCCGCGTGCCGATACTACAATGGAAGGCTTGGCAAAACTTAAAACAGTCAACGACAGCCCAACTGTTACCGCAGGCAATGCTCCAGGTCTCAATACAGGCTCCAGCGCGCTGGTACTTATGAGCGAAAGCGAATCGAATCGCCGCGGGGTCGAGCCTCTTGCGACAATAATTTCACATGCGCAGGCATCAGGACATCCAAAGTACATTGCTACTATTCCTGCTTTTGCGGCACAGAAAGCTCTTGATAAGGCCGGAATGACAGTTGAACAGATGGATGTAATCGAAATAAATGAAGCATTTGCTGTCATGCCCCTGGCATCAACGCTGCTTATGGGTGAAAATGACCATGATAAGGTCGAAGCTATCCGTGCAAAAACAAACATCAACGGCGGAGCAATAGCAATAGGACATCCTACAGGTGCTACCGGCGGACGCCTGGTGATGACGATGGCTTATGAACTCAGGCGCCGCGGAGGCGGCTACGGCCTTTGTACTATTTGCGGCGGAGTCGGCGAAAGCGAATCCTTCATAATCAAAGTCTGACCCTTCCAAGCACCCTCCCACCAAGACTATGTGACGGCTCATTAAAGTTGTCACATAGTCATTTAATATGGGATTTATTTTTTATACTTTAAGGAGGTACTTAAGCTTATGGAAATGATAGCTGTTATAGGAAGCATAGGGGTACTGGCACTTATATTTGCTGCATTTGCATCAAACAAAATTAATTCATTCAAAGTTGATAATGCGAGAGTGAATGAACTTTCGGAGATAATTCAGAGCGGTGCAATGGCCTTTCTTTATAGAGAATATAAAGCACTTATCCCGTTTGTGATTATCGTGGCGGCCCTCCTTGCATGGAAAATAACGATAGCCAGTGCAGTTTGTTTCATCAGCGGGGCATTATGTTCAGGCCTTACAGGTTATATCGGAATGAAAGTCGCGACAAAATCCAACGGTAAAACGGCCTTTGCCGCAATGCACGGAATCACAGGGGCGCTGACAATAGCCTTTACGGGAGGCAGTGTTATGGGAATGACTGTCGTAGGTGTCGGCCTTATCGGGGTAGTTGTAATGTTTGTCTTATTCGGTGATCCTAATACAATAACAGCCTTTGGTTTCGGAGCTAGTTCCATAGCCCTCTTTGCCCGTGTCGGCGGAGGTATTTATACAAAAGCCGCTGACGTAGGAGCAGATCTTGTAGGTAAAATAGAAGCGGGAATTCCTGAAGATGATCCTCGTAATCCTGCTGTTATTGCAGACAATGTCGGAGATAATGTCGGAGATATTGCCGGTATGGGGGCAGACCTATTTGAATCATATGTCAACTCAATCATAGCCGCCATGGCAATAGGAGTTTTTTCAGCAGGTACGGCAGGTGTATTTTACCCGCTACTGCTGGCAGCTGTCGGTATATTGGCTTCACTGCTTGGGATGTTCTGGGTCCGTGTAAAAGAAGGAGAAGACCCTGCAAAAGCGCTCCGCTATGGACTTGCATCAACAGGTTTTTTCATGATAGCCGGAACTTTTTTTCTTACAAGATGGATATTCAACGGAGACCTGACTCTCTTTTACGCAGTTGTTTCAGGAGTCCTCGCAGGTCTTCTTATAGGGGCTGCAACTGAGTACTATACATCAGGAGACTACGCAAGTGTCAAGGAAATAGCCGAGGCATCCGAAACAGGAGCTGCAACAAATATTCTCGCGGGCCTGGGTGTCGGAATGAAATCCACTGCAATCCCCGTTGTCATAGTATGCGTAGCTATTCTAGCGGGAGTAAGATTTGGCGGATTGTATGGAATTGCATGTGCTGCGGTTGGAATGCTTGCTATAACCGGCATGGCCCTGTCTGTTGATGCATATGGTCCTATTTCGGACAACGCTGGCGGTATTGCCGAAATGGCTGAACTCCCCGAGGAAGTCAGAAAAATAACTGACAAACTTGACGCGGTAGGCAACACAACAGCTGCGGTTGGAAAAGGTCTTGCAATAGGATCAGCCGCACTTACGGCACTTGCTCTTTTTGTGGCCTATGCAGATGCGACAAAGCTGACATCGATAGACCTAAAGGACCCCAATGTAATGGTAGGTCTCTTTATTGGAGGGCTGCTGCCTTTTGTCTTCAGTGCCTTCTCAATACAGGCTGTCAGCCGTGCAGCCGAAAAAATGATTGAGGAAGTCCGCCGTCAGTTCAGGGAAATTCCTGGAATTATGGACGGAACTGGGCGTCCGGAATACGAACGCTGTATAGATATCTCAACTGCAGCTGCATTGCGTGAAATGGTGATTCCTGGTCTTATGGCTGTCATGGCTCCTGTTGTGGTAGGTTTCGGACTTGGTCCGAAAGCACTTGGAGGGCTCCTTGGAGGAGCTATAGTGACAGGAGTTATGATGGCGATCTTTATGTCTAATGCGGGAGGGGCCTGGGATAACGCGAAAAAATTTATCGAATCAGGCGCACATGGAGGCAAGGGAAAGCAGCCGCATGCTGCATCTGTTGTCGGTGATACTGTCGGAGATCCTTTTAAAGATACGGCTGGTCCAAGTCTCAATATATTGATTAAGCTTATGAGCGTCGTTGCTACTGTCATGGCACCGTTATTCATGTAGTTGATCAAAAATTTGTTTTCAATATAAACAAAAGACGGCAATGCACTCTTTATTTGCATAGCCGTCTTATATTTATATGTTTATTATCTGATAAAATAAATATATATGTCTGTTAAGGAGTGTTAATGCTGAAAATTTCATGTGTACAGCTTGAGGTAAAATATGGAATGAAGAAGGAGGATATGATAGATCATACTCTTTCAATTCTCGACAAATGCAGGGGCGACGATCTTATTGTCCTGCCGGAATTATGGAATGTTGGGTTTTCAAGCTATGACCGATATCCTGATATAGCTGAGCCGCTTGATGGAATAACATCTTCAGCCATCTCTGCAAAAGCGAAAGAAATTAAATCATGCATATTTTCAGGCAGCTTTGTTGAAAAAAATGGCGGAAAAATATTTAACACCGGTATTTTTTTTGACAGGGACGGTGTCAACCTCGGTGTTTACCGCAAGATACATCGTTTTGAATATCATTCGCGTGAAGCAGATGTAGTCTCTCCAGGGCACGGACCAACAGTAGTGGATACCGAATTTGGCAAAATAGGTCTTGCGATTTGCTATGACATACGATTTCCTGAACAGTTCTGGAAAATGTCCATCGATATGGGTGCGGAGTTTTTTCTTATTGCGGCTGCTTGGCCATATCCGCGAATTGAGGCTTGGAATATTCTTAATCAGGCGCGTGCAATGGAAAATGTGTGTTTTCTTGCATCTGCCAATCTTGTAGGCTCAAACAGGGGGATTATACTTGGCGGCCACAGCCAGATCGTTGACCCTTGGGGGTACCTCCTTGCCGGATGCGGTTATGAGGAAACTGTAATACGTACTGAAATAAATAAGGAAGACCTTATGGGCATACGGGAAGTTTTTCCGGACAGGCACAGGAGAATGTCCTGTTAGATTTCAGATCGTTGAATCCATCCTTTTAGTGTGATGCGAAACTTATTTATGCCAGCGCAGCATATGAGCTTTGCAGATTCAATGCGGATATGTTGACAAGGGGCCCCGACGTGATAAAATTACCAACGTGCGTTGTTGGAATGGGGCTGTAGCTCAGCGGGAGAGCACTTCCCTCGCACGGAAGGGGTCGGGCGTTCAAATCGCCTCAGCTCCACCATTATATGATATTAAAGTTGCTATACCCGCAAATCGACCCTTCCGCACTTTTTGTGCGTAAGGGTTTTTATTTTTTCATATACTGTCCGGCCGTTAAAAAATATGTGATGACTTATTGAATATCAGACTGGTACTATGATGCATAGTCAATACAGCAGTACGCTGCCAATATCCGTTTTATATTTCGAGAGGATTGAAATTTCATTGAACACGATGGCATTGAATTATGGCAAGCAAACAGTCAAAGTGTTAAAATCAGCAGGGCTGGTTGGCAAATAACAGCAATAAACTGCATGATCTGCAGAAGATGTTTTGCCGTGTTTTATCTGCTGCCTGAAATATAGTTCACACAAAAGGAAAGAGAAGAGGAGTCCGTATAATGAAATCTTTTACATGCAATTACGAAGATAATTCCACAGACGCTGGTTTTCAGTTTACCTTTTATTGTGATAAGTGCGGTGACGGATTTAAAAGCGAATTTATTCAGTCGACTATGTACAGGAAGGGCAGAGGTCTGCGCGGACTGGTCCAGGGCGTGAGTATGATAGGCGAGTTGTTCGGAGGAAGCGCCGGAGACATAGGATATTCCATTGAACGCAGTGTGAATGTCTTATCCGAGCGTTTTGAAGGAATGACTCCGGAGTGGCATAAAGAACATCAGGCTGCTTTTGAAAAAGCCCAAAGCGAAGCCGTAAAACATTTTCATCGCTGTCATTCCTGCAATACGTGGGTCTGCGATTCCTGTTTCAACGAGAGCGAGGGACTGTGCACCGAATGTGCTCCGAGGCAGGAAATATATGTTGCAAAAGCAAAAGCTGAAGCGATGCGCCGCAATATAGACGATGCTGCTGAATCAGCTTCTGTATGGCGCGGAAAACTTGAGAGCAAGACAACTGTATGTCCGGTATGCGGCAAACCGGCTGGAAACGGAAAATTCTGCGGTCACTGCGGAGCTTCTCTTGCGTTGAATAAATGTCCGGCATGCGGGCAAGAGAATGCGCAGGGGGCTAAATTCTGCAGTAACTGCGGTGCGGCTATGACAGGAAAAAAGCAGGAAACATGCCCTGGATGCGGAGCTAAAATTAAGCCTGGACTGCGGTTCTGTGATGAATGCGGGCATAAATTATCATAATACAACGATGCGGAATAAAAATCACTTAATTATATATTTTTAAAATAATAAAAAATTAATGGCCTTTTTCAATCTTATAAGTACCGTATATCCGGCTGTAATTTTTTATCAGCTCAAATTGCCGGCAGTGTAAGGGCGAAAAACGGCACACCGGAAAATTTAAATATTGGGATAATCTGAAAGCAAAAGCATAAATATGCCTTTGCTTTTATTTTACATGCAAGTTGAACAGTTTCTCTCACTGGAGTTTTATAACCTCAAGAAGCCTGATTTTTGAATTTTTCAGGCATTATACTGGCAATGCCAAGCTGTTTCTTTTACCATCATAATGAAACTGCATTCATAATTTTTTTTGGACGTGCCTACCAAAAGCCATTGTTTGTTGTTGACATATGCCATAAACATAATATAATAAAAGCAATAAATGACATATGTCATAAACAGGCTGGAGGTAGCTGATATGCCTGGAAGAGATGGAACCGGACCAATGGGTACCGGAGCAATGACTGGCAGATGTATGGGATTTTGTATCAAAACCGGAACAGCCGCAGAAAATGCAGGTTTCGGATGTGGACGCAGATGCGGTTTCAGGAGATGCTTTGCGTGGAATAGTACAGATTATGAAAACATTGCGCCTGAAACAGTAAAGGAATTGCTGTTGGTAAAAAAACAGATATTGCAGAGCCGGCTTGATGCAGTAAATAAACAGATTGAGGGTATGCAGCTTACCTGTTAAGCATATTGAAAGCATTAGTCTGACTGCATCATGTTTTCCAGGAATAAACAGAGGCTGAGGCTGATCGGAGATAACCTTGCTGAATACGCTTTGAAACGTTCCGAGGGCAAAAAAGTAACCGATATTCTTGTGGAACTTGGCTATACATGTGCACTCCTTGACAATAACGATTGCGGACTTGCCTATACATTTCGCAATGAATTGGGAAATTGCTGCAGTGTTCTGGGTGAGGCCGGAAACCTTATGTCCCGGCCGTGTGCCGAGCTTATTCCATGGCTGATGGAAAAGGATCCTGTAAAAGCTGCTGTCGGATTATCAGTGATCAACGCCGTACTGAATAACCAATTGCGCTGTAAATAAGGTAATGTGACGGATTTTATCGAATTGGATGCTGATGATACATTTGGTATGGTTGGAAATTTTATTCCGATAAGGCGTGCTGCAGAAAAGAAAACAAAGAAATTTACGTTTTTGAGAATGGCAGGGAAAGGCCGGATGAAACTTATTCAGATGAAGACATCCCTGTTTACCTGCCGGAATGCAGTGTTGTTGTTACGGCAACAAGCATTATGAATGGTACGATCGATAGGATACTCCGTGCCTGTCAGAAAGCCGGACAGGTATGCATCATAGGGCCTTCAACGCCTTTGGCGCCTGAAATTTTCGGAGGAAAGAATGTAACTGCATTGGCGGGCATCATCGTGGCCGATCCGGCAATGATGCTTAGGATAATAAGCGAAGGCGGGGGTACTATGCAGATGAAGCCGGTATTGAGGCATGTAATTTATTGCCTATGAATATTTTCGGATATTCGGCTTTGTCAGCATACGTAAAAAGCTGAGGACCTGTTCTTTGCATATGAGAGCATAAATCAGTATAAAGGGAAAGGGGCTGAGATATTAGTGCCAAGGCCTATGAAATGGAGGAAGGTCTGCTGTCTGCCTGAAAACAGCCAGTTCGGTCCGCTTGATTCAACGTCTGATAAGGCTGAATTTGTAAGCATGACGGTTGATGAATATGAAACGATAAGGCTGATCGATCTGGAAGGATATACCCAGGAAGAGTGTGCATCAAATATGAATATAGCACGTACTACGGTTCAGGGGATTTACAACGAAGCGCGGAAAAAAATAGCGGAGTCCCTGGTAAACGGTAAGGTCCTTGTTATTGGCGGCGGTGAATACAGGCTCTGTGACGGAGCCGGAATGGGGTGCGGCGGTATGGGATGCCGCAGACGCAAACAAATTATATCGGCTCAGAATATTTTGAAAGGGTGAGTCAAATTTCTTCCCATCTTTATTCGCAGAAAATCCTTGAACATTTAATGCATCCGCAGAATGCACATGAAATGCAGGATGCTGATGCGGAAGGCAGCTTCGGAGACCCGAACTGCGGAGATGCACTGACATTTTATTTGAAAGTCAGGGACGGCTGTATCGAGGACATAAGCTATCTTATATACGGCTGCTGTGCCGCAATTGCTACATCAAGCGTGACATCTGTGCTTGCAAAGGGCAAAAGCCTGGAGGATGCCTTGAAAATAACGGAGGAAGATATCATCAATGCTTTGGACGGGCTGCCGGAAAGTAAGGTCCATTGCTCCCTTTTAGGCGTAAAAGCTATGCATAATGCAATAGAAAATTACTATGAAAAACAAAATAAAAAGGAGCCTCAAAAATGAAAATAGCTGTCCCTGCAGACGAAAAAAATATAGATACTACAGTATGCCAGTCCTTCGGACGTACACCGTACTTTCTTATTTACGACAATTCCACTAAGGAAAGCGCATTTATAGACAACACCGCAGCTGCCGGACAGGGAGGCGCAGGTGTCAAGGCAGCGCAGGCCATAGTTGATAACTGTGCCGATGTGCTGCTGACTCCGCGCTGCGGGCAAAATGCCGCTGTGGTCATAAATGCGGCTGGCATCAAAATATATAAAACAGAGGGGGAGTCAGTTAAAAAAAATATAAATTTATTCCTTGAGGGTTATCTGGCTCCTCTTGGAGATATCCATCAAGGATTGCATAATGAAAAATAATACTAAAATTGCCGTCTTAAGCGGTAAAGGCGGCACAGGAAAAACGCTGATATCGGTGAACCTGGCTTCTGTCGCGGGGAAATCGGTGTATATGGATTGCGATGTTGAGGAACCCAACGGGTATCTTTTTTTCAAACCTGACAAAGTTGCCGAGGATGAAGTTTCGGTTTGCATGCCTTATGTGTTTCAGCAGGCATGCAATGGATGCCGCAGGTGTACTGATTTTTGTAAATTTAACGCGCTGGCCTATATTGTGAACAAACTGATAATATTCGAGGAGGTCTGCCATTCCTGCGGAGGCTGCGTTTTGCTGTGCCCTGCCAAAGCCCTGCTTGAGAAAAACAAGGTCATAGGCAAAATACAAAAAGGTGTTTCTGAAAATGTTGAAATCTATACCGGAATACTGAATGTAGGAGAAGTGTCCGGGATACCGATAATAAAAAAAATGTTCGACCAAGGTGCCGTTAACGGGGACAAACCCGTCTTTATCGATTGTCCGCCAGGGAGCGCGTGCATAGCAATGGAAAGCATAAGGAATGCCGATTACTGTGTCCTGGTGGCTGAGCCGACATTGTTCGGCGTACATAATCTGGACATGGTACATAAACTGGTCAGATTGTTCAATAAACCTTATGGCGCAGTTCTGAATAAATGTATATCCGGAAAAAATCCGGCAGAGGATTATTGCGCTGACAGGGATATCAGAATTTTAGGCCGGATAGATTTTGACAATGAGCTGGGGATTTTAAATTCAAATGCTTTGATTGCAGCAAGAGAAAGCGAAAAATATAAAAAAATATTTTCATCGATACTTAAGAAGATAACTGAGGAGGTGCGGCATGAAACAGCTTCTCATCCTCAGCGGTAAGGGAGGTACCGGTAAAACCACAATAGCAAGTGCATTTATAAAATTATCGGAAGCCATGGCTTATGCAGACTGCGATGTGGATGCCCCCAACCTGCACCTGATTATGGAACAGGCCTCTGCCCCTGTAAGGACAGACTATCAGGGGCTTCCAAAAGCTGAAATAGACACGGTGTTGTGTACAGAGTGCGGTCAGTGTGCTGAAAGCTGCAGATTCAAAGCGATATCGGCAGATCCTAATTACAGTGTGAATCCTTTCATCTGTGAAGGCTGCGGTGTGTGTGAGTTCGTGTGCGCTTACGGTGCTGTTTCCATGAAGCAGGCCGCAGCAGGAGAACTCATTCTTTATGCCGGATGCGATAGGGTCTTCTCAACTGCTGAACTGAAAATAGGAAGCGGGACATCCGGAAAGCTTGTAGCTGAAGTAAAAAAACAAATGAAATCGTATGCAGCCGATGCCGGACTTGCAATAATAGACGGGGCTCCAGGCATAGGATGTCCGGTTATCGCGTCACTGAGCGGTATTGATATGGTCCTTGTTGTCGCAGAACCTTCAGTGTCAGGTATAAGCGATATGAATCGTATTATTGATACTGCGGGGATATTTAAAATCAAGACTGCTGTATGTATAAACAAATACGATACAAATCTGGAAAACAGCAGAAAAATTGAATCATTCTGCAATGAACGCAGCCTGCCTGTTGCCGGCATGATTCCATTTGATACGTATGCCGTAACAGCAATAAATAGCGGGCAGTCCATAGTTGATGCTGATTGTATATCGGGCAGGGCAGTCATAAAAGTTTTCGACAGGACTATGGAGATCCTTTACCGGGATGATCCCGGCAGTCAGATATAATAATAATCTTAGCCGAATATGTGCCGGATCTTTCAAATATAATACTGAAACAGGTGATTGGTTAAGCAACAAACTGTTTGTAAACGGTAAGTGTTTTGTACAGGTAAAAGTATGATTCAGGATGTAATCCAATTTAACGTAAGGGAGCCGGAAAAATGAGTGAGACATGCAATAAGGACTGCGGCAGCTGCGAAGAGGAATGCGCAGAAAGAAATCAGAAAGATGATTTTTCAGCCAGTCTTCACGAACTGAGCAATGTCAGAAAAGTAATAGGTGTTGTAAGCGGCAAGGGCGGAGTAGGCAAATCACTTATAACATCCATGCTTGCTGTTACTGCAAACAGAATGGGGTATAAAACAGCCGTTCTTGATGCTGATGTCACAGGACCTTCAATACCCAAGGCGTTCGGCGTAAAGAAAAGGGCGCAGAACAGCGGTTTGGGGATATACCCTGTTAAAAGCAGCACGGGTATAGATATCATGTCCGTAAACCTTCTGCTGGAAAGCGATACGGACCCTGTCGTCTGGCGCGGACCTCTGATAGGCAATGTTGTAAAACAGTTCTGGACAGATGTCATATGGGAGGATGTAGATATTATGTTCATCGATATGCCCCCTGGCACGGGAGACGTTTCCCTGACTGTTTTCCAGTCGATACCTGTTGACGGGATAATAATCGTTACATCTCCGCAGGAGCTAGTGTCAATGATCGTCACTAAAGCGGTCAAAATGGCGGAAATGATGAATATACCGATTGTTGGTATTGTGGAAAACATGTCCTATTTTAAATGTCCGGACAATGACAAGGAATACAGGATATTCGGTGAAAGCCATATAGAAGAAATTGCAGAGAAGCACAACCTGAAGGTCCTTGCAAAATTACCTGTCGATCCAAGAATATCAGCTGCATGTGACGAGGGTTTGGTGGAACATTACGATGATACTTTGTTTTACCCTGTGGTGAAACAAATATTAGAAAAAACGGAGGTAAAATGAAATGACTAAAATAGCGGTAGCGAGTGAAAACGGGATGGTAACAGCACATTTCGGACATTGCGAAAGTTTTATGATTTTCAATGCGGAAAATAACATGATAACAGGTGAGGAAAATATACTTAATCCAGGGCATATACCAGGATTCCTGCCTAATTTCCTGAACGATAAAGGCGTGAATGTAATAATATCAGGAGGCATGGGTTCAGGAGCAATTGATATATTCAATGAAAAAGGGATAGAAGTGATCGTAGGTGCATCAGGGGATGCCAGGGCGGCTGCCGAGTCGTACCTGCATGGGACCCTTAAGTCGACAGGTTCAGTGTGCCATGAGCATCAGCATCACGATGAATGCGGTTCGCATTAAGGACAGACCGTTTATCGTATAAATGCGCGCTAATACATACAGTACGCAGGCTGCGGGTGCCGTATCTTTGAGCGGTATTTGCATGGCATATGATCCGGCTGATTTGTGAGCCTGAATGAAAAATATTGCCATTCCCGGTAAATAGTCCGTGACCGGGAATGGCAATAAATATTGTAAACACAGATATCATTTTATAATTAAATGACAGTTCATAAGTACATGCGGACATGGAAGATCGGAATTTTTACTGTGTATTATAATTGTAACGTCCGCATTCCATGATTCTGTGTGTAAAAATAATGATACGGAATTGAATGGAATGCAGGTACATGGCATCTCGCATTGTGTGCCTGTTTTAATATAATACAAAATCACGGTTGTTTTTTATCGAATGATGCTGCGGTATGACAACAGTAAAAACGGGGTGGGAATATGTATACTTGTGCTGCATGTGCTGAGCATCGCTGCAGAAGCGGTGTCCTTGAAGAATTGCCGTCAAACTGTCCGTGCAACGAAAAGGCGTGCATGGAGGATATAAAAAAATTATATCTTGAACCGGAAAATTATAAGCTGTCGCATAACTCGGCATTGGTTGAGTCAGAGGGATACTGCAAAAAAACACGGCTTGAAGAAATCATTGATTTCGCGGACAAGTGCGGCTTTAATAAGCTCGGTGTCGCTTTCTGCATAGGATTGAGCAATGAAGCGAAGATACTTTGCTCGATACTGAAACACAATGGTTTTGAAGTTGATTCTGTTGCATGTAAAAACGGCAGCATACCCAAAGAATATATAGATATAAAGGACAATGAAAAAATAAGGCCCGGTACGTATGAGCCGATGTGCAACCCCATCGGACAGGCGGCATTCTTAAACAAGGCCGGAACCGATTTGAATATTATGATTGGTCTGTGCGTTGGGCACGATTCGCTTTTTATAAAATATTCATATGCCCCGGTAACTGTTTTTGCTGTTAAGGACAGGGTGCTTGCGCATAATCCAATGGGGGCGCTGTACCTTTCCGAGGGGTATTACAAAAACAAGCTGTATAAATAAAACAAGTATTATTTGATCGCATATCCGGGAATGCCGCTGATATTTTGCAGCGGACATGGTGTTTGCGGCACGGTTTCTATTGTCAGGCAGATTCCTTTATTTGTGCCGCTATGTTATTAAAATTGCTGATGTCATTAAAAAATATGTGCAGATTTGAAATCCATGTTGATGTGATCTGGAGATTAACGAAGATATGCAGATCTGTACAGCTGCCGGGGAAAATATATTTAACGGGCATGCCGCACATGAATCAATATCATGATGGACTATGAGGGATTTCTTGCTTTGCCTGGCCGGAGATTGTGTTTTTCAGATTAGTTGCTATAATCGCTATTGTCTGTTGAAAAGATTTAGAGTTTTGTTTCATCAGTTTTTTGTAAATTTTAAAATTGAATAATTAAACAGGTGCCTGAAAAGGCATAATAGGGAAATCGGTATAAGCCGATGCGATCCCGTCGCTGTAATGGTGTGCATATCCGCATATTATAACCACTGGGTAAATCCGGGAAGGTGCGGACAAGCGATAAGCCAGAGCCAGAAGACCTGCCTGTTTGTTTGGCGCGCTTTATGACCTACGAGAGATAGGGACAGCGGGTCGGGAACGTGATTTAGCAGTCTGTTCCCCGGATGCGGATATCTCCCTTGTTAGTGGGAGATATTTTTTTGTTGTTTAGGTTATGTAAAACGGAGTGAATGCAATTGGTAAGGATATCGGCAAAAAATAAATTTGCTGCGTCTGTGTCAGCAGTACTGGTGTTTTTATCTGTGATAAATTTTTCCGGCTGTGCTTTGGCTGCAGAAAACGGCAAAGCAGTGTCGGGTGATAGTATGTATAAGATAGATGAGATAGTAATTTCCGCCGATGCAGATAGAGAAACATTTTTTGATGTGCCTGCGAATATAACTGTTATTACATCTGAGGATATAAGGGAAAAGAATATAATGACGGTAACAGATGCATTAAAAGGTGCTCCTGGTATTTTTGTGGACAGACCCAAGGGTATTGCTGATACTACCGGCGGTATAGAAATGCGGGGGTTCACTGAAAACGATATTATGGTTTTGTACGACGGAACTCCTATGAATTCGGCTTATGACGGGGGAGTTGATTGGTCTGCCATCCCTGTGGACAATATAGACAGGATCGAGATAGCTAAAGGAGCCGCATTCCCCGGATACGGAGGAAGGGGCGTGGCAGGAGTTATAAATATAATTACTGCAGATCCGGCAGGCTCAAAAATCAAAACCAGAGTGACTTCGTACTATGGAACAAACAACACGTGGAGGCGCGGGCTCTCGGTAAGTCAAAAGCTGAATAATAAATTCAGCTATTATATAGGATATGAAAATGAATCTACGGATGGTTTCAGCAATAAAGTCGCATCATCGACAGCCTCAGGCAGTCAGTATCCGACGAATACGGTAGGTACAGGACTTGTAGTATCAACTAAAGTTGACGGTACGCCGCGCTACATAATAGGTACGACCGGTAATTGCGCCGGCAGTAATGAAAATTTTAATATAAAGTTTAAATATGATTTCGACGCACAAAAGACACTGTCTTACAGCTATACGCATAATAAGTTCAAATACTGGTCTGAAGATCCTGAGAGCTATATTTACGATGCCTCTGGGAATAAGCTCTATACCGGAAGTGTACAGCTTCCAAGCGGCAAATGGTACAATTTTTCGGAAAGTGCCTTTACAGACTACTATGGAAGACGGACTACAGACATTCATTCGCTTAGGTATTCCGATAATGGGAATAATTTATATTTCGGCATAGGCTATACAGATATAAAGGATGCAGGGTACTCCACGGGCTATTACCTGGACGGCGATACGCCCGGAAAAGATACTTCTTACCCAAGCGAATCTATAAAGGCCGATTTTAGAAAAATATGGAATACAAGTGACCGCAATATACTGACAGCCGGGTTTGACTGGCAGAATCAAAAAATGACCAGAACGAACTCATTGCTTGACCGTTGGCATGATAAGGATTCAGTAAGCGCGGTCAGCTATGTGGAAGGCGGGAAAAATGATTTATTGGGCTTTTTTATCCAGGATGAATATTCTTTGTCAGATAAATGGGAGCTTTATCTTGGCCTTCGCTGCGACCACTACAGACAATATGACGGATACCATCTTGAGTCAGACAACAATGTTGAATATGCCGACTCAATTTACAATGAACTGAGCCCCAAAATCGCTGTTAAATATGAGGCAGACAGTTTGACTTCGTATTACTTGTCCTACGGGCGTTCCTTCAATCCTCCGAGCATATATAAAATATACAGATCCAGTGATACGTATGTAGGAAACCCTGACCTCAAACCTGAAATTTCAGACACAGCAGAAATCGGCATGACTAAAAAATTCGGCGGGAATGCAGTTCTCAATATCTCTGTTTATAAAGCTGACACAGACAACATGATAATAGCCGAGACCGCGCCTGCGCCATATTCTGACAAGAAGTGGTACAACAATGTAAAAAAAGCTTACAGAACCGGTTTTGATTTTGACCTGAGGTACAGATTCAGCAAACAATGGAGCGGGTATGTGAATTACAGCTGGGTGCGAGCGGAAGATGGCGAAGGGGATATTATATACGATATTCCCAGGAGTATCTTTCACGCAGGTTTGTCTTACCGTTACGATAAATGGACAGCGACGCTTTCATCCGAATATATAAGCTCAAGAAACAGCCCTGGGGAGATATCGGGCGTATATCTGTCTTACGATGCTTATCTTATTGCAGATATTGAAATCACTTATCGTGTATCGGAAAAATGCAGGATGGCATTTAATGTCAGCAATATTTTTGATGAAAATTATTATCTGATGTATGCCGCGCCGGGCCGTACATGCACTTTGGGTCTGCAGTTTGAATTCTGATTAATACAGGGGCCCGTTGCCGGTATGCTCATACGAGGCGCGGTACAGTACGGTTTATTGCTGATTTAAAATAATGGAAGGAGTGACTGTTCCTATAATGAATATAATGGCAGCTCTTTTGCTTGACTGCATACTGGGAGACCCCAAGGGCCTGCCGCATCCCGTAATATACGTTGGGCGCATAATATCATTCTGGGAAAGTATCTTTTATCCGGTGTCAAACGGTAAAAAAAGCGGGTTGATTTTCTGTATTTCGGTTCTTATCACTGTCGGTGCAGCTGTCTCACTTGTCCTGTGCATTGCAGGCATGTCAGGCAAATATATAAAGGGTGCTGTGGAGATATATCTTCTTTATGCCGCTATTGCTTTTAAATCTTTAAAAGATGAATCGGCTCCCGTAGCCGCCGCTCTTTTAAAACGTGATATAACGGCGGCGCAGAAATCACTTTCGCACATTGTCGGACGCGATACGGAAAAGCTGGATGAAAAAAGCATAGTCCGTGCTGCTGTTGAAACTATAGCCGAGGGTTATGTTGACGGTATAGTTTCAGTTCTTTTCTATATGTTCGTAGGCTCATTTTTTACGTGTCAGGTACTTTTTGCATGGCTGTTTAAAGCTGCCAGCACCATGGATTCCATGGTGGGCTACGAGAATGAACGTTATAACGATTTTGGCTGGGCGGCCGCAAAACTGGATGATTTTCTTAACTTTCTGCCTGCAAGACTCGGAGGGGTGATTGCCGTTATCGGCGGAGGCATCGCAGGTTTTGACTGGAAGAGGGCCATAAAGATATTCCTTCGTGACAGGAAAAAACATAAAAGCCCCAACAGCGCCCACGGCGAAAGCGCCTTTGCCGGACTGCTCGGGATATCGCTTGGCGGGGGTGCTTATTATGACGGGGAATTCGAAGCCCGTCAGGTACTTGGAGATGGTCTGCGTGATCCGGTCCATGATGATATATTCCGTGCACATAAAATATTAAATTATTCCGTTGCTGTATGTGCCCTGATAATTTTTGCCGGAGAGGCTTTCAGCATATGACTATCTTCAGGGCGCACGGAGCCAATCCTGAAAAACTTTACAGAAGCGCAGGCATGCCCATGCCTGCATCTATCTGTGATTTCAGTACCAACACAAACGCCGTGCAGTGGAATGGAAAGATAGAAGCTGATCTGAACAGCCTGCTTGGCTCGTACCCCGATGAGGATGCGTCAGCTGTAAGGACTCTGATTGCCGCACAGAATAATTGTTCAGTGGATGAAGTCCTTGTCACAAACGGTTCCAACGAATCTATCTATCTGCTGGCATCGTACCAGGCTGCGAAGGAAAACTGCATCATGCAGCCGGCATACGGGGAATATATGACAGCCCTGAAAAGTTACGGTGCCAGTATCCGCAGCATAAACAGCATGGAGGAACTAAGCGGCGGAGCCTCTACGGTGTGGATATGCAACCCATGCAACCCTACCGGCGCTTATATCGATGCGCCTGAACTTGAGGAATGTATCAATAAATTCAGCGATAAACTGTTTATATTGGATGAAGCATATATCGATTTCATGTTCATGGGACAAAAACGCATAAATTTCTTGAATTTAAAAAATGTTGCCGTACTCCGTTCACTGACAAAAATATATCATCTCTGCGGAGCCAGGATAGGTTATGTTTTAGCCGGGCGTAGGATTATATCGATGCTTAAACGGAGGCAGCCCGCATGGAGCGTAAATTCTTTAGCTCAGCTTGCTGCAGAGGCCTTTTTAAAAGACAGGGATTTTCCTGAACTTACAAGGAAATATTACAGGCGTGAGGTCCCGCGGCTCATTAGCGGCATAAGGGCGGCAGGATACGAAGTGCTGCCTACGACAGTCAATTTTTTCCTTGTCAGGGTCGATGATGATATGAAATTTATCAAATATTTGCTGGCCCGAGGTATGGTTGTCCGGCATACAAGGAATTTCCCGGGGCTCGACGGCAGATATGTAAGGATAGCATCACGGTCTCCTGTGGAAAATGACAGGCTTGTCGCTGCCATGAAGGAGTATTTAATGTGATGAAAATTTATCTTATCAGACATGCACTTTCACTTGCAAATGACAGAGGAGTTTGGACAGGTCAGCTTGATGTGGATCTTTCGTTATCCGGGATAAAAAGGCAGAAAGAAATAATGGAACGATTCTCCTATCCTGAGGGGGAACTGTATTTTTCATCACCACTGCTGCGCTGTGTTAATTCCATGTATTTAATATACGGGCGCAGTGCAGATTTTTTATTGCCGGAACTTTCGGAGTGTGCGCTTGGAAAACTTGAAGGGCAGCCTTATACGAACCTTAATGATGACGTAAACTATCTGGACTGGCTCAACCAACCTTATAAATCGCCCCCTGACGGAGAAAGCTTCTGTCATTTCACTGAAAGGGTCGAAAATGGCTTCATGAGGGTTGTATCGATTTCAAATGATGCCGGAGCGCAAAAAATAGTAGCAATGATGCACGGCAATGTTATGCGTGCAGTACTTCACAGATTTGCTGAAAACAGCATTCCGCACAGTGCATGGAAGATCCCGAACGGCGGACTTTACTGTCTGGATATACCTTTGCGGGACGGTAAAATCAGCTCGTGGCGGCAAATGCCTGATTTTCTTTTTAAATGAGGTGATCGGTACAGATGTCTGTGTAGTTATATATCTGAAATCAGGTGTTATAATACAGGAAAATTGAATATACAGCTCTCATGCGAAGGGAAGCCGGATAAAGCCGGCACGGCCCCGCCGCTGTAACTCGGACGAATCCGAATTATGCCACTGATCTCTGTATCGGGAAGGCTCGGATAAGGATGAAGAGGAGTCAGAATACCGCTCATGGGAGTTCAAAGGGGGAATGTTTGCGTGGGCGAACGGCCTTACAGTTAGTATATAGCTGACTTTTTGTCATAACTGTAATCGGTGGGACGCGACACGTTGTCGCGTCCGTTTTTTTTGCGGAAAGCGCAGTGCTTTCCAGTGACGGTATTGAAAGGATGGAATATTTTAATGATGACCCAAATTAAGAGAGCCGGAGCAATTGCTGCAATCTTTACTTTATTTGCTGTATTTGCAGGTGCCGCTGAAGCCGCTTACACTTTGAGTTCTGAGGTCAAGGATGCCACTCCTGCTTTAATTAAAGCATCACAGATAGGTGTGCGCGTTTATGAAAATAAGGAAATGAAGAATTTGCCGGACAAAGATGCCATTCTTGTAGTGAGCTTTGGTACCACTTTCAAAGAATCACGCAGGAAGACCATAGAAAAAACAGTGGAAGACATCAGGGCTGAGCATCCTGGTACAAAAGTTGTCCTTGCATTTACTTCGCACATAATAATCGACAGAATAAAGGCAAAAGAAGGATTAACCATACCGACTCCTGAGTCTGCATTGGAAAAACTTAAAAAGGACGGATATACCAGAATTGCCATAGCATCACTCGATATTTTCCCTGGAATGGAATATGATTATGACGTTGCTGTTTTTGATATATATAAAAAGCAGTTCAAAAAAATGACGATAGGCACGCCTATTATGTACTGGATGGGACAGGAAGATCAGCCTGATGACATAGCCGAATTTGTCAAAGCCTTTTCAACTCAGTTTCCGAAAATAGGACCCAGCGAAGCAATTCTTGTAATGGCACACGGGACACCCCATCCGTCAAATGCATATTACTCTGTTATTCAGACGCGCCTTGACAAAGCAAAGCTCGGGAACGTCTTTATTTATACTGTTGAAGGCTGGCCCGGACTTGACGATGTTATCCCTGTGCTTAAAGACAGGGGGGTCAGGAAGGTGACTGTCATGCCTATGATGATGGTTGCTGGTGACCATGCTAATAATGACATGGCAGGTGATGAGCCGGATTCACATAAGAGCATACTGGAAAAGGCCGGATTCAGCGTGACTGCTTATGTGCATGGTTTGGGAGAAAATCCGGCAGTACGTAAAATGTTTGCCGAGAAGGCCGATGAAGCATGGGAGGCATTGAAGTCCTCCACGCATGGTAACGAAAAACATGCCCATATGAATAACTGAGATGGTTTGGCATTGTGACCTGGCCCATGACAAAATACATCTGAACAGCAGGCCGGAAGATGGATTGTCGGGCAGATACTTTTTCTAAACACAAACAATATATCCGCACAAAGAGGATCCTTGTCGGAAGTGTCCTGTGTGTCCTTCTGATGATCACGGCATTCTGGCGCATCTCTCAGGGGGAATGGGAAATTCCCCCTGAGAGGGTCGTCCATCTCCTGTCGCCGTTTCTTCCGGAGACTGAAAAATCAATGCCTGATGCGCTGGTGGTAAGGGCTGTAAGAATTCCAAGATTTGCTGCCGCAGTAGGGACAGGTGCTCTTCTGGCAACGGCAGGCACTGTACTTCAGGGGCTGCTGTCAAACCCGCTTGCCGAACCTTATACACTGGGCATTGCAGCCGGAGCTGCTTTTGGAGGAGCACTCGGCTTTTTTTTCAGCTCCATGATGATCACTCCTATGGCATTTCTCGGGGCTTTGCTTGCGCTGTGGTTTGTCAATGCAATCGCGTGGAAAGGCGGCGGCGGGAGCAGCGCCCATATGGTGCTTGCCGGTATTGTGACAAATGCGGTCCTGTCGGCCGGTGTCACTTTTCTTAAGGCTATTGCTGACGACCGTCTTGGTGCAATTGTCCTGTGGCTTATGGGAAGTATGTCAGGAGCGTCTGTTTTTTCCGCTTATATGGTTTGGATAGCTGCAGCCGTGGTTTTCATTCCGTCTTTGATATACGGGAGGCAGCTGGATGCTGTTTCCCTTGGTGAGGGACACGGCGAATTACTTGGAATAGATGAGAAAAGGCTGAGACTGGTACTGCTTTGTGCTGCTTCCATGGCTACGGCTGTGGCCGTAAGTTTTTTCGGAATAATAGGTTTCGTAGGGCTTGTGACCCCGCATCTTATCAGGATAATTGCCGGTCCTTCCCACCGCCAGCTGCTTGTATACAGTTTTATAGGAGGAGGCCTGCTCCTTGCTGTCGCAGACGGGGCTGCGCAGTTTTTTGGTGAATTGCCTGTCGGAGTTGTTACCGCAATGGTAGGCGGTCCGTTTTTCTGTATGATACTTATGACAGGGAAGAAAACAGCATCATGACAGAAGCCTTCTCCTTCAAATCATTGTATTCAGGATACAGCGGCAAAACAGTGTTGTCCGACCTTTCCGGAACAATAGAATCCGGCAGGATCACGGCGCTGATAGGCCCCAATGGGAGCGGCAAAAGCACTTTCCTGCGCGTCCTGGGAGGATTGAACAGATACAGCGGAGAACTCAGGCTGAAAGGCCGTGATGTATATTCAATGCACAGAAAGGAATTCGGGAAGATTTTAGGTATTGTTTCACAGCAGATAAATATAAAATCTGCTTTCTATGTTCATGAAGTCATATCTTTTGGAAGACTTCCTTATCACGGGATACTTTCGCCGTTTTCCGCGAGAGATCATGAGATCATAGAAAATGCCGCTGATTCCGTTGGAATAACACATCTCCTTTTCCGAAAGATAACAGAACTCTCAGGCGGTGAAAAACAGAGGGCCGTTTTTGCCATGGCAGTTGCCCAGCAAGCTGATATATATCTGCTTGACGAACCTACGTCGGCGCTTGATCCCAATCAGGCAGCGCGGGTGTTTTCTATACTCAGGGATCTCTCTGATAAGGGGTGCACAATAATAATTGCTGCACATGACATTAACGTATCGATCCCGTTTTCCGACAGTTTTATAGCTCTTAAGGGCGGCAGGATCTTATCACAGGGTGCATCGTCATCAATAGATGAAGGAATACTGGAAAATCTCTACGGAACACAATTTGAACGTTATGTTTCATCAAAAGGGGAATTTGCATGGCATCCGCTAAGAAAATAATTTTTGCGTTGATTTTGTTTTTACTGATAGCTGCATCACCGGCCTCAAAATCCGAAGCGGCATATAAGCGCATAGTATCGCTTTATCCTGGACATACTGACAACATAATAGCGCTGGGCGGGATTTCACGTCTTGTCGGGGTATCAAAAAATGACGATGCTGATGCCGCCGGCCGGATTCCGGCTTTTTCTATCAGCACAGGTGCCGAGGCTCTCCTTGCCCTGCATCCGGATCTTGTCCTTACAAGAAGTCTTGCTGATCGTCAGAACCCTAATCTTAAAAATATCCTTGAAAGGGCCGGCGTCAGGGTTTTTGTTGTAGATCCTCCGGACTGGGACGGGTTTCCAGGTTATCTTCGTTCATTGGCTGTTCTCATAGGTGCTGATCCTGAAAAGGCTTCCGCATCATTTGAATCTATTAAAAACGGCATAAAGTCGGAAGCTGAAAAATATAAGGGAAAATCAAGAAAAAAAGTTTTCATTGAGGCTACGTCCAAGGAACTTCATACGTGTGCGCCTGATTCATGGGCGGCACATATGGTTGAACTTGCAGGCGGCGAAAATATCGCAAAGGAAGCTGCAGCGATTCGGAAGGGCAGTGCAATAGCTCCCTGGGGCATTGAGAGGATACTGAAAAACGCTGGACGTATCGACGTATATATAGTGCAGCAGGGTACGATGAATACATCGGATCTGGAATCAGTCAGACAGCGGAGCTGGTATCCGGCGATAAAAAATGCTGATCTGGCTGCCATGCCTGAATCTCTTCTCAGCAGACCTTCTCTTTTAGGACTGAAAAAGGGCGGAAGCATGCTTATAAAAATATTATACGGAAGCCGCTGATAAACTGAATTTAAGCGGCATGGAAAAATTATGTGATGACTGGGGTGATGCTGTATGATATCTGACCCTGTGAAGATAGAGCAGGCCAGCATGAGGATAATAGCGGGCGAGATAGGTGATTGGTGCGGTAATAAGGAAAACCTTCCGGTTCTGATGAGAGTCATACATACTACAGCTGATTTTGACTATAAAAAAAATCTCGTATTTTCTGAAAAAGCTGTCGAAATGGGACGTGATGCACTTTCTTCAGGAAAAACGGTAGTTACCGATACCAATATGGCGGCGGCCGGGATAAACAAAAGGGCTGCGGCACTCTTCGGTGTCGATGTCATATGCCGTATGGACGATCCGTTGATCAGAAAAAAGGCTGCAGATAGAAATACAACAAGGGCTGTCATCAGTATTGAAGAAGCTGTCAGGGAAACTCCTGATGCAATATTTGCTTTGGGAAATGCCCCTACTGCGCTTATTAGGCTCTGTGAGTTGATAATGTCGGGAGAAGCAAAACCGTCGCTGGTGATAGGAGTGCCAGTTGGTTTTGTAAACGTGGTCGAATCCAAGGAAATGCTTATGAAAACACGAGTGCCTTTCATTGTATCAATCGGCCGCAAGGGGGGATCAACCGTCGCATCGGCGGTGGTGAATGCCTTGCTTTACGGGATCGGTTAGCATGGCAAAGGGCAGAGAAGGTTTTTCGACCGGTTCGTGTGCTGCCGCGGCTGCAAAGGCGGCTGCACAACTGGCCATTGATGGTGTCTGTCCTGATATCGTAGAGATAACCGCACCTGAAGGAAAGACTTTTTTCTTTGAAATATTGCGTATGGAAAAAGGTATGTGCGGGGTGGTGAAGGATGCCGGAGATGACCCCGATGTCACGGACGGACTTACTGTCGCCGCCTCCGTCAGGATCGGCGGTGACCAGGGGGATATAACGTTTGCTGCCGGAGAAGGGGTCGGCACTGTTTCAGTGCCTGGCCTTAAGGTACCTCCGGGTGAACCTGCCATAAATCCTGTCCCGCGTATGATGATAACCAAAGCAGTCAGGGATGTTATAGGAACACGCGGTGCATTGGTCACCATATATGTCCCTGGAGGGGAAAAAACCGCGCTGCGTACATTCAATCCCCGTTTAGGCATCACCGGAGGGATATCGATACTGGGGACAAAGGGAATTGTGCGCCCTATGAACGAGGAATCCATATTCGAATCCCTGACCCTTGAACTTAATACCTTCGCTGCCGCCGGGCGCGGGCTAATTGCTGTGACTTTCGGAAATACAGGGGAAGAAACACTGCGCAGAGCCTGGAATATAAATGGACGCTGTGTCATCCAGAGCGGCAACTATGTGGGCTATGTACTCGACGAGGCTGTCCGCCTCGGATTCAAAGGAGCGCTGCTCTGCGGGCATCCCGGGAAGCTGCTGAAAGTCGCGGCTGGTACCTTCAACACTTACAACAGGACAGGAGACGGACGTAAGGAAGCTCTCTGCACGCATGCGGCGCTTGCAGGGGTTGATACTGGCATAATAAAGGAAATATACGAATCGGCTACTACCGAAGCGGCAATATCCATCCTGCGGGATAACGGACTTGATTTTATCTGGGATACCCTGGCTGCGGTGACGGCAAAACGCTGCACCGACAGATCTTTCGGTGAAATTCAGATAGAAGCCGCATATATCGATAATGATGCAAATATTCTTGGATGCAGTTTAAAAGCGAAGGAATTTGCGGAGGGACTGAGAAATGGAACATAAGTTATACGTTGTGGGCGGAGGCCCGGGAGATGTGCTCCAGCTTACTGCCGCCGCCTCTGGCATCCTGAAAAATGCCGGCTGCATTGTTGTGTCGCGCCGCTGCCTGCCTATTATAAAAGAAAGTAAAAGGATAATAACATTGGAGGATTTTCCAGGAACCCTCAATTCCATTGAAAAAGAGCTGCAAAAAGGCTCTGTAGCTGTGGTAGTTTCAGGAGATCCTGGAATATACAGTCTCATGCCCGTCATTAAAAAACGTTTTCCTGAAAAAGATATCACTGTCGTCCCAGGTATAAGTTCCCTGCAGTTCCTTTGTGCAGCGGTTGCAGAAACATGGAATGATACCGTGATACTTTCGGGACACGGACGCAGCATAAAGGAGTCAAAAGTACTTGACACTGTAGATCAGAACAGGAGCACAGCCTTTTTTTGCGGTCCGGACAGATCTCCTGCCTGGCTTTGTTCGATACTTTCGGATAACGGGCTTGACGATACCGAAGTAATAGTCGGCGAGCTTCTTGGCTGCGGCGGCGAGAAAATAACACGCGGTGCCCCGTCAGTCCTTCGAAAAATAAAGTTTGACCCGCTGTCAGTTATTTTGGTGCTCAACAGTGCACCATGGACAATAAAATACGCATGTCCCGGCGATGAAGAATTTACGCGTACAGATATTCCTATGACAAAAATGCATATCCGCTCCGCAATAATCAATATTCTTCAGCTACGTTCCGATTCTGTCATGTGGGATATAGGAGCCGGAACCGGATCCGTTTCTGTAGCTTCGGCGATGCTGTGCCGTAATGGGGAAGTGCATATGATAGAGCGGAATCCACGTGCAGTTGAGCTTGAGAAAATTAATGTAAAAAAATTCCATTTGCATAACGTGGTCATACATGAACAAAGTGCCATGGAAGCCATAATGTCGCTGCCTGTCCCATCACATGTCTTTATAGGCGGAAGCGGTGATGAACTCCAGGATATATTGAAAGCAATCACAAAGATCGGCAGCGGAATCAGGATTGTTGTCTCTGCCGTGACTCTGAAAACGCTTTCCGTTGCGGCACCCTTTCTCAGCGGCGAAAAATGCTGCGGTTTCGATATTGTTCAAATAAGTATAAACGGACTGAAGGATATTGGCGGGAACAAAATAATTGCGGCCCAGAACCCTGTTACGGTCATGTCGGCCGTAACATTATAGGACAGCGGAGGAGGAATAAATCATGATACATTTTGTAGGTGCGGGTCCGGGCGCACCGGATCTTATAACCCTGAGAGGGGCTGAGCTTCTTCGCAGTGCCGGCATGATAGTGTATGCAGGTTCGCTTGTAAACCCTGAATTGCTGAATTTTGCCCCGCCGGACTGTGAAATATACGATAGCTCATCCATGACGTTGGATGAGGTCCTGGAAAAGCTGGCAAATGCAGAAAAAAAAGGAATTTCGGCGATAAGGCTGCATACGGGTGACCCGTCGATATTCGGTGCAATAAGAGAACAGATGGATCGTCTTGATGAAATGGGGATAAGGTATGACATAGTCCCCGGAGTAAGTTCATTATGTGCGGCGGCTGCCGCAGCTGAAGTTGAATATACACTTCCTGGGATCAGCCAGACTCTAATTATAACGAGAATGGAAGGAAAAACAAAAGTTCCTGTACGTGAAAAACTTTCTCTGCTGGCAGCACACGGGGCGTCAATGGCGATATTCCTTTCATCCGGTTTGATAAAAGAAACATGTCGTGAGCTTATCAGTGGAGGCTACCCGCCTGATACTAAAGCAGCTTTGGTATATAAGGCTTCATGGCCGGACCAGAAAGTGTTCTTCAGAACGATAAAGACGCTTCCTTTGACTGCAGAGACTGAAAAAATCAATAATACGGCACTTATTCTGGTAGGAGATTTTTTAGGTGACGGATATGAGATGTCGAAACTTTATGATGCTTCATTCACCCATAGCTTCAGGAAAGGGAACCAATGAAACTGATTCATATAGCGGCTTTCTCGGAATGCGGAGCGGCTCTGGCTGCCAGAATAGCATTGTCGCTCGATGCACAGGCATGGGCTCCTGAGAAATACATAAGGGAAGGTATGAAAATAATGCCGTCTCTCGAAATGTGGACAAAAAAATGTTTTAGGGATGCGGAAGCGCTTGTGTTTGTATCGGCATGCGGTATCGCTGTTAGGGCGATAGCGCCGCATATAGGACATAAAGCTGAAGACCCGGCTGTAGTAGTGCTTGACGATACGGGGCGCCATGTGATATCGCTTTTATCAGGACACCTCGGTGGTGCGAATGACCTTGCCTTAAAAATAGCCGCCATAACAGGCGGGGAAGAAATCATAACTACAGCTACAGATGTGCACGGTGTTACAGCGATAGATGTCTGGGCTCCCAGAAACAACTGTACAATTGAAAATTTGGCCGAATCAAAAAAAATTTCCTCTGAAATCATAAACGGGCATACGGTCGGAGTTGCGATAACCGAACAGATACTGCCGGCTCCATGGCCTGTAACATTATGGCTGCGGCCTAAAAATCTCGTTCTGGGCATTGGGTGCAGGAAAAATATCGGATCGGAAATACTTGGAGAGGCTGTGGATGATTTCCTTGAAAATGCAGGCGTATCAATTCTTTCACTTTGCGCAGTTGCCTCTATTGATCTGAAGAAAGATGAAAACGCCATAGTTTTGTTTGCAGAAAAACATAAGATCCCGTTTGTAACGTACACTCCGGAAGACCTTTGGCGTGCGGCAGGTAAATTTACGGCATCGGACAGAGTGAGAAAGGCAACTGGTGTGGATAATGTATGCGAAAGAGCGGCCGTTTTATATGCGGAAGGCCCGCTTTTACGGAGCAAGACTGTTTATCCGGGAATTACCCTTGCGCTTGCAAGATGCGGAGGCGGAATCAGAAATGATAAATACAGCAAAGCCTGATTATATTTATATATGTCCTGAAACAGCCGGGGATATCCCTGATTCAGCCAATATTTTACGGAGCAATCTGAAAAGCTGCAAAACCCTGATACAGGAATCTGTCAATTTAAACCCAAGTGTACTGATACTGCAGCATGCAGCATCAGTATTCGTTGCTGAAGAAACAGTCACTTGTGCGGGACAAAAACTGCAGCCGGAATTTAACTGCAGCAATGCTGTTTTTCATTGCAGGGAGGTATGACATTGATATATGTCGTTGGAATCGGTCCCGGCAGAAAAGACCAGATGACGCAAAGAGCCGTGGATGTTCTTGAAAAATGTGACGTGATCATTGGTTATAAAGGATATGTGGATCTCATTGAAGCTGATTTCAAAGAGCGTAAGGATCTTATATCATCGCCTATGAAGAGTGAGATTGAAAGATGCCGAACAGCTCTTGATAATGCCGCAGCCGGGAAGACTGTCGGCCTTATTTCGAGCGGGGATCCCGGCATATATGGAATGGCCGGCCTAATGCTTGAAATAGCAGGGGAAGACGGACCTGAGATCGAAATAGTGCCTGGAATGACAGCGGCGTGTACAGCGGCTGCAATACTCGGGGCTCCTATTATGAATGATTTCGCCGTGGTCAGCTTAAGCGATCTTCTTACGCCGTGGGATGTTATTGAAAGACGTCTTGAAGCAGCTGCTTATGCCGATTTCGTTATCTGTCTTTATAACCCGTCAAGCAGAGGCAGGCCGGAAAATTTAAAAAAGGCGTGCCGGGTGCTTCTTAAAAGCAAAAAAAACAGCACTCCTGCAGGATGGGTCCGCAACGCCGGACGGGACGGGGAAAAATACGGCATCACAACATTAGATAGTCTGGCAGATGAGCCGATGGACATGTTCTGCACGGTTATAATAGGCAACTCCTCAACATATGCTGCGGAAAACAGGATGATAACTCCGAGAGGCTACGGTCTGAAGCAATGAAGGATAAACTGCTGGTTTTCGGGGGAACCGCCGAAGCCCGTGAACTGCTTGAAAACGGAATTCCGGCGATTTGCTCCGTTGCCACCGTTTACGGGGCAAAAATGCTTGATGGAATAAAAAATGCGAAAATGATCGTAGGACGCCTTGACGAGGAAAGAATGAGAGAACTTCTTGAGAGTGAAAAAATTACATTTGTGGTAGATGCTACCCATCCGTATGCCAGGGAAGTTACAAAAAATATCAGTGAGGCATGCAAAAAAACGCGTATCCCCTTGATGCGTGTAGTCAGGGAGAGAGTTTTAACTGACGACAGTGTGATCGTTGCTGAATCATGCAGGGAAGCTGCGAGGTTGCTTGACGGCATCCCTGGAAGATGTTTTCTGACTACAGGAAGCAACGAACTGGACCGTTTTACCGAAGTTAACGATTATAAAAACAGGCTTTATGCAAGAGTTCTCCCATTGAGCGGCATTATAAAACGCTGCGAAGAACTTGGCTTCGACGCTGCCCATATCATAGCCATGCAGGGGCCGTTCAGCAGGGAAATGAATAAGCAGATGATGATTATGACGGGAGCGTCCGTGATTATAACAAAGGACGGTGGTATTCCCGGAGGGACTGAGAGCAAACTTGAAGCGGCAAGGGATCTCTCTGTCAGGGCAATACTTGTAAGAAGGCCTGATGAATCAGGCTATTCACAAAAAGAGGCCTGTGCCTGGATAAAAAGAAATCTGGATCTGGGATAAAGCCTGGATTTGCCCTGCTGTTTTTTATGGCATCAGGCTGGCTTTATTTTTTCTGCAGTTTTTCCCGATTGCTTACGGCGGTATGAAACAGGGGAAAAAGATTGAAAAACAAGGAAAACGAATAAAACTGAGTACATCAATATTTAAATATATGTATGCTCTGGAATCGTACCTCAGGTCCTGAATTTTAAGATCCGTGGCGGAATGCGCAAGAATATAAATATCAGGGGCGTTTGTGATGGAACAGGGGAAAATACAGATTTATACGGGCCGCGGAAAGGGAAAAACAACTGCAGCTTTCGGGCTTTGTCTTCGTGCCGCAGGGCATGGGTTTAAAGTTATTGTACTGCAGTTTCAGAAAGGGCGAATATGCGGCGAACATATTGAAGCTGAAAAAATAGGGATACCGGTCTTCATGTGCAAAGAAGGCCGCGGAAGCTCAGGGTGTGAATCGCCATGTCCGCTTATCCTGCATGCTGCGGATATATTTATGAATGACAGTCCTGATCTGCTGGTATTGGATGAGATCATGGCCGCTCTGAACCACGGATGTGTTTCTGTCGATGAAATCATGAAATTAATAGATTCAAAACCGCCTGGCACAGAGCTTGTAATGACCGGCAGAAATGTTCCGCAGAAACTTATTGAAAGAGCGGATCTCGTCACATCAATGGAAATGCTGAAACACTATTTTTCGGAAGGTGTTCCTGCCAGAGAAGGCATAGAGTACTGAAATGAAAAGGGCGTGGTAATGTTGAAGGGGATCATGATACAGGGGACAAGCAGCGACAGCGGCAAAAGTTTTCTGGTGACGGCTCTTTGCCGTATTTTTTCAGATATGGGATATAAAGTATGTCCTTTTAAAGCTCAGAATATGTCAAATAATTCGTGCGCTACATGGAACGGTCTTGAAATTGGACGGGCCCAGGCGGTACAGGCCGAAGCCTCAAGACTGGAGCCTGAAGTGTTCATGAATCCGGTCCTTCTTAAGCCCAGAAGAGACACATCATCGGAGATTGTTCTTATGGGCAGGGTGTTTGATGCTCCTTGTGATAAAAATTATTACCGTGACTTTACAATGTCCGAGGGGATAAAGGCAGTCAGGACTTCCCTGACGCATATTGCCGGTAACTTCGATATTGTAGTCTGCGAAGGCGCAGGAAGTCCTGCAGAGATAAACCTTAACGCTTCTGAAATCGTGAACATGCGGGTGGCTAAAGAAGCCGATATCCCTGTGATCCTGGTGACCGATGTAGACAGGGGAGGTTCATTGGCTTCGGTTGTGGGAACACTTGAACTTCTCGGCGAAGACAGGAAAAGAGTAAAAGGGATAATCTTCAATAAATTTCGCGGCGATATCTCCCTTTTTAGGGATGCTGTCGAATGGACCGAGGGTTATACAGGCATTAAGGTCATAGGTGTCATGCCGTGGCTTGATGATGTTTTGATAGGCGGAGAAGATGAAATGAGTATAAACTGGAATGGAAAACATGCCTGGAACCTGGAGAAAGAGATAGTATTGGGCATAGTCAGGTTTCCGAGGATATCCAACCATACCGATATTGAAGCTTTCATGTATGAGCCGGACGTGCGCATAGTTGAAATTAAGCCGTCATTATCCATGGACGGAATTGACGGATTGATACTTCCCGGTACAAAAAGTACTGTGTCGGATATGCAATACCTTATTGAATCAGGACTGGCAGATAAAATAAGATCCTTTTACGCCGGCGGCGGATTCGTTTTCGGTATATGCGGAGGATATCAGATGATGGGAGAAAAAATTTATGACCCTGAATTCAGGGATAATGAAAAGATATCCCAGATTGACGGATTAGGGCTTCTTCCTGTCGCTACAGCGTTCGGGCCGGAAAAAATAACAAAGAAACGGGCCGGAACTGTTATTCATCCGTCTGTTGATAAATATATACCTGTAAAGGGATACGAAATACATTTCGGAAAGACTGAATTTATAAACCGGCATGAAACAGGCAGGTTCCGTCAGCTTTTGGAATTGGACGGGATGCCTGACGGCGCGGCTGATTGTACCTTGTCTTGTGCCGGGACCTATTTGCACAATGTGTTTCATAACGACATTTTCAGAAACGAATGGCTTAACAGGATACGCAGTAAAAAAGGTCTTCCGTCCGGATGCCCTGTCGATACAACAGAAATAAAAGAGGAATCCTATAATAAAATTGCGGCGGCGGCACTCAAAAACCTCGACATTGAATATATAACAAAAAATATAATGGATATTATAAACAGGCAGTGAACGGAAAATGAAACAATACACCATTAATCCTCCGAGGCTGCTTATTGCGGCAACACAGAGCGGCTCAGGCAAAACTGCAGTTACAAGCGGAATTATGGCTGCGCTTAGAAGGCGCGGATATGATGTACGTGCATATAAGGTTGGGCCTGATTATATAGATCCGGGCTATCTCTCTGCTGCGAGCGGACGGCCGGTGCAAAACCTTGATACGTGGCTTACGGACAGGCAGGTGATGACGCGTATTTTTGCGGAGACGTCAGCGGCTGCCGACATTGTTTTTGTAGAGGGAGTCATGGGTCTTTATGACGGCGGCAAAAACGGTATGAGCAGCTCAGCCGAAATAGCCAAGATATTAAAGCTGCCGGTAGTGCTTGTGATAGACGCAAAATCAATGGGGCAGAGCGCTGCTGCGATAGCAATGGGATTTCGTGATTATGACCCGGACGTATCCATTTGCGGGGTGATACTGAACAGACTCGGCTCTGAAAATCACCGCAGAATGATTTGCGAAGCTTTCCGGCAAATAAACATCCCTGTCCTGGGATCAGTTTTCCGCAGCGAAAGCATGTTAATATCCGAACGCCATCTAGGACTGCTCCCTGAGCAGGAAAACAGTGACAAGAACCGTATTTCTGCTATAGCTGATGTCATTGAACGCAGCGTGGACATAGGCCTTATTATTGAAATTGCAAATAAATCAGTGCCTATCAAGGCGGATATGCGTTCTTCCGCCCAGGCGGCTGCCAAGGTAAAAATAGGTATTGCAAGAGATGAAGCTTTTTCTTTTTATTATCAGGAAAGTTTTGCCGAACTTGAACGCGCGGGGGCCGAACTGTTTTTTTTCAGTCCTCTTCACGATGAGTATCTTCCTGATGTCGACGGTATTATATTCGGCGGAGGCTTCCCTGAAATTTTTGCAGAGGGATTGTCTGCCAATGAAAGTATGAAAAAAAATATATACGATGCAGCTTCGGATGGGATACCGATTTATGCCGAATGCGGAGGATTTATGTATCTTACCGAATATATAACTGATTTTAACGGGAAGAGATTCAGAATGTCAGCGGTTATACCTGCATCGTGCAGCATGGGCAGGCAATTGCAAAAAATAGGATATATCGAAGCCAGGGCGTTAAAAGATACGGTCATATGCCGTTCAGGCACAGTGATAAGAGGTCATGAATTCCATTTTTCCACAGATGAACCTGGAATTGAACCATCAGCATTTCCGTGGGCGTTCAGCTTCTGCAGAACGAGTTCCGGCGACAGCTGCATGTCAGGATATGCATCAGGCAGTGTCCTGGCCTCATATCTTCATATCAGCTTTTCCGGCTGTCCTGAACTTGTTTCTAATTTTGTAGCACACTGTTTGGAATATCATAATAAAAAATCCATTGGGTCCGGTCTTAAGAACGTAGAATATTGATCCTTAAAAGCCGCGTGTGATGCTCGTGTATTTTTTTATTATCATGCAGCGTACGGCACTGCAGTTATTGTGCGGAATAATAAACAGCATTCTGCTGTATGTGTACAACAGCCATGCAAGAGATATAATTAAAGATATATTTACATAGTTTATGCTGTACGGCATAAAAATAATAATAAAGGGGAAAAGATTTATGCAGATCGAAAAAATTGCGGAGACTGTATCAGTAAAGGAGGGTGAGACGGGAGAATAAACTCCGAAACCCTCCAAGAAAATATTTAAATTAAATATATATCTGGAGGAGAATAACAGTGGAGTGTATAGAATTAAAAAAATATGGATTTGACGATGAATTGGAACAGGAGGCCTCCTGTTACGAAGGAATGTTCCCAGCCAGAGTAACGGAGCAGCATCATTATTTATACAAGGTGATCAGCGCGTACGGGGAGATCCGGGCTGGTATTTCAGGAAAGCTGAACTATCGGGCCGGCGGGACAAATGATTTTCCTGCCGTAGGCGACTGGGTCATGATTGACAGAACTGACGGAAGAGCAGGAAATGCTGTTATCAGCAATATACTTCGAAGAAAGAGTGTTTTTGCGAGGAAGGCTGCCGGTACGTCAAATTCAATTCAGATAGTTGCTGCAAATATAGATATGGTTTTTATATGTATGTCGCTGAATGCTGATTTTAACCTTCGCCGTCTTGAACGCTATCTGTCTGTTGCATTCGAAAGCGGTGCGGTGCCTGTTGTCGTTCTGACGAAAGCCGATCTGTCCGATGATCTGCCGCTTAAACTTGCTGAAATAAAAACAGTCAATGCGGATGCCGATGTAATTGTGAGCTCCTGTACTGATGAAAATGGTCTTGACAATGTCAGGGCATACATTGCCGATGGAAGGACCATCGCTTTTATAGGGTCTTCAGGTGTCGGTAAATCCACAATAATAAACAGCCTTGCAGGAAAAGAAGTCCTTCTTACAGGTACCATCCGGCAGGGGGATGACAGCGGAAGGCATACGACCACGCATCGGCAGCTTATCCTGCTGCCTGGCGGAGGCGTTGTGATAGATACGCCAGGCATGAGAGAACTTCAGCTTTTTGAGGGCGATCTTAAAAGCGCGTTTTATGATATAGAAAAGCTGTCTGTTAAATGCAGGTACAGTGACTGTACGCATACGGCCGAACCCGGCTGTGCTGTAAAAATGGCCGTTGAAAAAGGAGAACTTTCAGCCGGACGTCTTGAGAATTATATGAAGCTTCAGAGGGAAACATCATACGCGGGTTTGAACTCCCGCCAGCTTGAAAACGAAAAGCTCAGCAGGATGTTCGGCGGTAAGGGTGAAATGAAACAATTCAAGAAGTTCATTAAAGATAAGAAATACAGATAAGTATGAAAGGGGCGCTGTCTTATCAAAAGATGTGACTTGGAGTCGGCATTATGCGCGGCAGGGTCTGTCTCATAATTTAAGTATGTGGATAGTCCTTGCATAATCCTATCTTTTCTATTGTTAGGAGGCGCACAATGGGCTATAAAAATGCAGTTTTTATATTGCCGGATGATTTGATTATCGCAATACAGCGGCATATAGACGGTGAATATCTTTATATACCCCGTAAAGAGGGGAATAAAAAAGCCTGGGGCGAATCAAGCAATGCCAGACAACTGCTTTACGAACGCAATGCATTGATTTTTGCGCAATACCGGCTTGGCACAAATGTCGGCGAGCTTGCCGAAGCTTTTTGTTTGTCGCCTAAAACAATATATAAGATATTATCCGAAATGAAGAAATAATGAAATAAACAGTCTGAAAGGCGGCATGGGAAATTTTCCGTGTCGCCTTTTTGATTCTGTATCATTTATCAGAAAGCTTTTATAAAATGGGCGATATATAATCAAATAGCTCAAAGCAATCAGCAAATAAATGATAAGGAGCGTAACAATGGAATATCCGAAAAGCCAAAAGTACAATAAGCCGGAATTGCTGGCAAAAATAATGGGTCCCAATCCATTCAAGCTGCAGGAAGAAATGCTGCTTGATCATAAAATCCCTGCCGGAAGCATCGTATGCGACCTTGGAAGCGGGCAGGGTCTCACAAGCGTTATGCTTGTAAAGGATTATGGCTTCGTCGTTTATGCCGCCGACCTATGGAGCGAGCCCCAGCAAAACCGCAGATTCTTCTATCAAATGGGGCTTACTCCCGATCAGATCATACCTGTTAAGGCGGACGCAAATGCATTGCCTTTTGAGAAAGGATTTTTCGATGCGGTAATCAGCACGGATTCATATAACTTCTGGGGGCGCGACACTGGGTATCTGGACACTAAACTGCTTCCTTTCGTAAAGCCCGGAGGATATATTTACTGCTGCGTGCCGGGCATGAAAAAGGATTGCCATGACGATCTGCCTCAGGAGCTCCTTCTTTCCTGGACGCCTGAACAGCTTGCATATCTTAGGGATATTGATTATTGGAAGGGGATAGTGAACAGCAGCACGGATGCTGATGTCATATCCGTATACGAGATGGAAAGCAACGAAAATGTTTGGACGGATTGGCTTAACCAGGAAAATAACGAAATTGCTGTTAATGACCGCAAAGCCATTAACGCCGGAGGAGGAAAATACCTTAATTTCATAGCCTTTGTGCTGCGAAGGAAATGATCCTGCCTTGATGCTGCCTTATATTCAGACAAAGATACCCAAGCGGCATGGATGATCATCGGAATAGCTTTTCCCGGCATAGCATACAACGGCATGTCCGTCATAATAATATCTCAGTGCCTTAACACAGATCAGGCATCAGCGGATAACGTCCATGAACAGGGTAAATTAAAGATGCAGTTGCCGCAAATCAGCTGCGGGAGAGGATTTATTGCATAATGCATTGAATAAAAGACTGCGTTGTTTAAATATATCTGCGGCAGGCACGGGGCACATGCATCCGTGCCTGTATTTATAATGCTGCCGTGTACTGCATGTACGCAGTAAAATATTGCGTTTCTTCGGCTGCCTTCCGCTCCATACTTCCGTCCTGCTGTACTGTTTACAATATACAGAAAAACAGTATGATTGTTCTGTGTATTATGTTACAGTATATTTATGTATACAATTATTTAAATGGCCGGGAACTGATCACATATGTGTTTAAAGACCATTCATGCAATAATATGCGGCGTCTGCCGTATCGCTTTTGTAAAAGACAATTCATATGAGGCGGTTGTGCAATGAATCTGGAAAGGATAATTAAAGAGATTGATAATGAAATAATCAGCCTCAGTGCAGCTATATCGCATATGGAACTGAGGGTTACGGAAAATAGGAACAATTACAGGTCAAGAAAATCGGAAACAAAGGAAGTTGTAAGATTAGAAAATAAAATCGCAGTTATGAAACATGAATATGATGTTTTGAAATGCATGCTTGAAGCTGCGAAAGCAGCTGGTTCAGCAAATAAAAAAGATTGCAGATGAAACCGCTTATATGCCCTGCGGCATTGTTTTTAATGCAGTCTGTCACACGGCACTGCAGATATCAGGACGCATCCGGCGCATTGCATAAATAAACGCGGCGCATATTAATATCTTCTGATCTGCGCATATCTGTGTTTTGTATTTGTAAATAATCAAATAACCAGTATCGCCTGTTTTTGTCTTTAGCCTTCACGCCGGATGGATTTAAGGAATAATGATAAATAATAATGATTCTGCCGCAGCGTGTCCCTTGGGGAATAAGAACATAAGGGAAACACGCGGCGGGTATTTCCATGCATATGCAAATGTATGCCTGCTTGCCGCAGGCGGCAGTCATCCATGCATACCTGCGGTTTTACTGTATGATGCAGAGCGTTTCAGTCTTGAAAGCGGCTAAGCATACAGCCGGCCGCGCCACAGTTTCAGGCGGATGAAATTTTATGTGCGCCGGTGTGTTCCAGAGATGCCTGCCAGGGTATCTTTGTTCCGGTACAGCCGTATCGTCTTATCCGTATTCGCAGTGGCTGCGTGTATTGTGTGCAGCAGCGGCTGTAATGATGACGGCAGCTTTACCGGATATATCCGGTAAAGCGCCGGAAATCGAATCCAGGCTGTTTGAGCGTAAAATAACACGCTGTATGTTTTCTGAAGAGTAATGATTAAAAGATACTTTATTGAAACATAGCAGTATTTTTAGGAATCTGTCATATCATGCATGCATATTCCGGTTATTGCCGCAGAGTGCAATGATTCTTACAGACACAGCGCCTTTTTTATTTCATTTGCAGCCGCCAGCGGTTCGTTGTTCTCGATCCGCAGATCGCTCCATTCCATGTAAAGCGACAGGCGCTCCTTATAAATACGCTTAACCCCTTTTTCTATCGACAGGGGACGGCCTTCGACAGGAAGGTCTTCCAGATTCCGCATAAGAAAGACAACAGTGCCGTTTTGCCTTAACAGGTCCTTATTTGTTTCTGTGGTTACAGCCCCTCCTCCTGCCGCGATTATAAGTCCGCTCTGTCTGCAGAGATTTGCAAGTGTTTCTGTTTCAAGCCTCCGGAAATAGCCCTCGCCGTGATCTGAAAACAGATCCTGGATGCTTTGCCCTGTACGATTTTCTATATTTTCATCCGTGTTCATAAAACATCTCTTAGTCCTCTCGGCAAGTAATTTCCCCACGGTGGTCTTGCCGCAGCCAGGCATGCCTATCAGAATAATGTTCTTTGTGTTTTTTTCAATTGCTTCCTTTATATTAAAAGAAACTTCCTGCCGGAGCTGTATTCCTGTAAAAATTTCAGATGCCCTTCGTGCCTGTTCCACCAGCATGAGAAGCCCGTTGCTGTTTTTTATTCCAAGCTTTTCAGCCTGCAATAAAATCTTTGTCCTGGCAGGGTTGTATATAAGATCAGCAACAAATTCGCATTTACTGAAGATATCAAGATCAAGAACAGCCTTGCCGTTATCGGGAAACATACCTACAGGTGTCGTGTTCACGATCAGGCTTGCATCGCGGTGCAAGGCAACGGCACTGTAATCGGCCGGCCCCTTGCGGGATATTGTTATGACAGGTCCCATTTTCAGTTTCTTTAAAACTGCCGCAACCGTTCTCGATGCGCCCCCTGACCCTAAAATAAGTGCCTTTTTGCCGCTGAAATCTATCCCGCTTGTTTTCATAGTGAGCATAAAACCATCGTAGTCCGTATTGTAGCCGGAATAAGTACTGTCAGCTTTTTTGATCATCGTGTTGACGTTGCCGGTCCGCATTGCTGTTTCTGAGACAGTCGTGCAGTGACGTACGACTGTCTGCTTATACGGGATGGTTATATTGAACCCGTCAAGGTCATTATTCTTCATAAAAGAGTCCATGCCGGAAGCGCATACTTCGCGCAGTTCATAAGAATATTCCCCCAGCATCCTATGGATCTCAGGCGAGAAGCTATGTCCCAATTTTTCTCCAAGTAATCCGAATTTTTTCACATTAAACAACCTCCATGTAGCTGCCAAGGTATTTTATTTTTGTACAGACATCTTCGAGACCGTCGAACATCTGCTTGAAGTTATCTGAATAAACCGATGTCGCCAGGTCGAAATAGAACATGAACTCAAAATCGCTGTTCGGCAGCGGCCTGCTTTCGAGCTTGATGACATTTATACCCAGTGCATAGATGCCGGAAAGTGCATGGTAAAGCGATCCGGGCTTGTGGGGCAGTATGACCATGATGCTTGTTTTATCTGCACCGGGATAAATTTCGAGCTTTTTTGAAATACATATGAATCTTGTGTAATTACCGTCCTGGTTCTGCACGGATCTGCCGAGACAATCAAGGCCGTACAGTTCAGCGCACGATGAAGATGAAATAGCGGCAGCATCTTTTCTGCCCGACTCAGAGAGCATTTTTGCAGCAGCTGCCGTATTTGCGCACGGCGTGATTTTGACGCCGCCGAGTGATTTAATGTAATCCGAACACTGCGCAAGTGCCTGCTCGTGTGAAAATACCTCCCTGATATCGCTGATCACAGCCCCTTTGTTGGCGAGAATGCAATGATCAACTTTTATCCGTGTGCTTCTTACTATGCTGAAGTCATACTTCATCATAAAATCATAGACTGCGTTGACAGAGCCGGCAGTGCTGTTTTCAAGGGGCAGGATGCCGTATCTGCACAATCCCTGGTCGATGGCTGAAAAAACACTCTCAAAATTTGAAAAATACATGATATTTGGCGCCCTGAACATTTTTTCACACGCGATCTGCGAATAAGCCCCTTCAACTCCCTGGCATGCAACAAGAGGCGAGTCTGAGAGCGTCTCCTGCGTCGTATGGAGCGCAGATTCTATTTTTTTTGACAATTCTGACTGGACATCACATATTTTGTGCTGGTATGCCCGGCTAAGTTCAAAAATCATAGAGAAAAGCGATCTCATATAATTACGCATGCCAGGCGTCGCTTTTTGCACAATGGCGGAAATTTTTTCCCTCTCACGTTCCGGATCGCGCACAGCTAAACCGTTGTTTTTTTTGTACTCTGCTATTTCTGCTGCGATCGCCATGCGTTCAGTGAACAGCGCTGTTATTTTGTCGTCGATAACATCTATGCTTTCTCTGTAATTTTTCAAATCCATAATGTTCTCACCTCATCGATATATTTTGAAATCAAGCAATGCATCATATATGGCAATTGCCGCCGCCGACTCTATGCACGGCACTGCCCGCGGGACTATACACGGATCGTGGCGGCCTTTTATGCGGATCACCGCATCCTGTCCGGCTGATAAACTCACTGTTCCCTGCTCAAGGCTTATTGACGGTGTTGGTTTGATGGCAGCTTGAAATATGACCGGCATTCCTGATGTAATTCCGCCCAATATGCCTCCATGGCTGTTCGATACAGTTTTTACGGTCCCGGAATCATATGTGAAGGCATCGTTGTTTTCTTTGCCGGTGCTCATGCTGCCTGCGAAACCGCTTCCGAATGCGATCCCCTTAACTGCCGGGACGGCAAATACGGCTGCTGCTATCCTGTTTTCCATACCGTCGAACATTGGATCCCCGATACCGGCAGGCAGCCCTATCGCTGCACATTCCACGATCCCGCCGACTGAATTGCCGGCATTCCTGGCCCCGGCTATGGCATTCTTCATTTTTTCACCGGCGGATTCGTCGAATACAGGGAAACGTCGTTTCTGAATGTCAGAGATATCCTCTTTGGATATATTTACCGGGTCGAATGGAATATCTTTTATGCCGGCGATCTCAGCGGCATGTGCGCCGATAAGAATGTCCTCTTCGCCAAGGAGCTGCATGATGACTCCTCCTGCGATGCATAGCGGGGCCGTCATCCTCCCTGAAAAATGTCCGCCGCCTGATATATCCTGTGCCCCCCCGAATTTCATCTGGGCCGTGAAATCCGCATGCCCGGGACGGGGTTTGTCACAGAATTCACTGTAATCAGCTTCTTTTGTATCAGTGTTTTTGATCACGGCAGCAAAAGGCGCTCCGCATAGAACACCGTTTTTCAGTCCTGAAAGTATCTCGATACTGTCTTTTTCCGCACGTGCAGTAGAATATTCGTTTTGTCCAGGGGCTCTTCTTGCCATAAATTCGTTAAGCCTGACTATGTCCACCTTATGGCCTGATGGGAGTCCGTCGATGACAATGCCTATCGATGCTGAATGAGACTGTCCGAATATTGATATGTGAATATTTTTGCCGTAGCATGAACTCATTGTTTACCTCTTTCCCGTACGCCCGTTAAGTTTCTCAAAATCGTCGAAGAAACCAGGATACGATTTATTTACAGTCTGGGCATTCCTTACTGTTATGCTGCCCTCCGAGATTACTGAAGCTATTGCCGCCATCATCGCGATGCGGTGGTCGCCGCATGCATCGATGCAGCCTCCGGCAAGAGTTTTTCCGCCGTTTATGGTAAGGGATGACTCATTTTCCAATACATTTGCCCCGAGTTTATTCAGCGTGTCGGCTACTGTGAAAAGCCTGTCGCTTTCTTTTAGCCTGAGCCTGCCGGCGTTGTATATATTTGTAGTCCCTCTGGCGGCGCATGCTGCCACTGCAATTGCAGGAACCAGATCGGGAATATCTTTTGCATCGATATCGGAACATATAAGGCCATTTGTTTCTACCGTTACGCTGTTTTGACCAAAAACTATTTTTGCTCCCATGTTTTCCAGAACGTTGCATATGGCCCGGTCGCCCTGCGATGATACCGGGTCCAGTCCTGTGCAGGTAAGAGCCTGCCCGCATGCTGCTGCGCCGCAGAGCCAGAATGCCGCGTTCGACCAGTCGCCCTCGGTTTTGACACGGTGCGGAGAAACATAGGCCTGTTTCCAGGGAACTGTCATAGATGATCCCTTCACCTCTGTATCAATGCCGAAAGTTTTAAGTGCTGAAAGAGTCATTGAAACATAGCCTTTTGACTCCGTGCTGCCGCCTATGCGTATGATGCCGCCATTTTCAAGAAGAGGCAGTGCCATCAGCATGCCAGATATGAACTGTGAACTTACATTGCCCGGAATGTAAAATTCATGGCCTGACAGTTTCCCGGATATCATTATTTTTTTTGTGCCTTTGCCTGATATTGTCAAAGAACTGCTTTCAAGAATATCCCAAAGCGGCTGCATAGGACGTTTCGCAAGCCTTCCATTAAGGATGAAATCGGATTCTGCGCCCAGTGCGGCGGTCACAGGTGCCAGGAATCTGAACGTAGAACCGCTTTCACCGCAGTCAAGTAATGTTCTGCGGCGCAAGGAGGATATGGGCGAAACGGATATGATGCCGTCCCTGTACGTCAATCCGGCACCAAGTGATACAAGACATCTCATCGTTGCTTCTATATCTTCCGATATGCTCCGGCATTCAATATCCGTTGCTTCATCGGATAAGGCGGCACATATAAGCAGTCTGTGCGCGAACGATTTTGACGGGATGGCATGCGCGTGTCCCTTTATGACGGAAGGCATTAAAGTTACATCCATTGTATTTCAGATCCTTTCATCGAACGGTGAAGTACATCCCTTGCATCTCTTAAAGAAAAATTTTTTATTGCACAGCGTCCTATTTCTTCCGGCAGGACAAAAGCTATCGTATCCCCGCAGCGTTTTTTATCGGATAGGATGGCGCTGTAGAGAGATTGTTCACTGTAACCGGTTCTGCAGGGCAGGTTATATGCTTTCAGAATAAGCTTTATCTCATCGGCGCACTCTGTCTTGCATATCTTCATATCAGCGGCAGCCGATGCTGCCATGACCATGCCCACGGAAACGGCACTGCCGTGTGAAATGCTGTAATTGCTGCATTTTTCAATTGCATGTCCGAATGTATGTCCGAAATTGAGAAGCTGCCTTTTGCCTGTATCAAATTCATCCTCGGCGACAAGTCCGCTTTTGATTTTTACGCAGAGTTCTATTATCTCCTCAATATGAAGTTTTATTGGCGACCTGAGCATCTCAAAAAGCTCAGGGCTGCATATTGCCCCGTATTTGATGATTTCAGCGCAGCCGTCTGAAAATATATCCTCGGGTAAAGAAGAAAGCAGATCGGGATCGCAGATGACACACTCAGGCTGATAAAACACCCCTGCCAGATTTTTGCCTTCGTCAAGGTTGACCGCTGTCTTTCCGCCAACTGATGAGTCCACGGCGGCAAGAAGGGTCGTCGGAATATGGACTAAACGCATGCCTCTCATGTAAGTGGCCGCTGCAAATCCCGCCAGGTCACCTACAACACCGCCGCCCAGGGCAAAAACGGTGTCATTTCTGGAGAATTTGTTTTCAGCCAGGAAGGAGAGCAGATTCAGGTAGTTTCCTGTTGTTTTTGCTCTCTCTCCATTGTCCAGGACGTATTTGATGACATTGAAGCCTGCCATCTTCAGCGTTGCAGCAATCTGCCTGCAGCAGAACTTATCAACAATATCGTCGGTAATCACGGCGGCGTTCCTGCTTCCTGCGGCAGCAGAAATAAAAAGACTCTGTTTTTCAGATATGCCGCATCCGATATGTACAGGGTACGATTTCCTTTCAGTGTTTACATAGACCGTCCTCATCTGCCGTCCGCCTTCTCCTTTGCCTTTTTACCTTCTTCAAGCAGTTCCCGCAGTGTTTCAGCGTCTTCCGCATCAATTGCGCTGCGGTATTGTTTCAGTGAACAAAGCAGCAGATCCAGCTCATGGAGCAGGTTATCCCTGTTTTCTATGAACAGCTCGGCCCACATTTCAGGGTTCAGCCATGCGACGCGGGTCAGATCCCTGTAGCTTCCTGCCGAGACACCGCGGTGTTCCAGCGCGGCAGGACTCTTGATGTATGCGTTTGAAACGACATGCGCCATCTGTGATGTGAATGCGATCAGGCGGTCATGTTTTTCCGCAGTGGCGATTGTTAAGTTTTTGAATCCGGCCGGTTCTAAAGCTTTTTTGACCCGCGCAAGAAGCATGATATCGTCAAAAACAGGCGGGACCAGGACCATAGAGGCGCCCTTGAACAAGTCCTCGCTGCTGTTTGAAAACCCTGATTTGTGCGTTCCTGCCATCGGATGTCCGCCGACGAATGTAAAACCGTATTTTTCAGCCAGTTCAAATCCGCACATGCATATTGCGCGTTTTGTTCCGCAGCAGTCCATTACAAGCGTATCAGGTGAAAATTTTTCTGAATGCTCTTTAAGAAAATCTGCTGCATCAACGGGATTAAGAGCTATCAGCAGGCAGTCGCATACGCCGATGTTTCCGTCGTTCAATAAATCATCAACAGCTCCGTATATACGTGCGAATTCCGTCACTGCCGGGTCTGTATCGAGTCCGTAAACAACAGCATCTGAATATTTTTTATATGCTTTTGCAAATGACCCTCCGATCAGTCCCAGGCCGACGATCCCTATTTTCATGATGCTATCGCCTCCCTGATCCTGTCCACTCTGGCTGCAAGCCTGTCAAACTGATTCGGCGTCACTGACTGTGCACCGTCACAGAGTGCATGTTCCGGATCATTGTGCACCTCGACCATGATGCCGTCGGCTCCTGCAGCTACAGCTGCCATTGCCATGGGTTCCACCAGCCTGGAAAGGCCTGTGGCATGGCTTGGGTCAACTATCACAGGCAGATGTGTCAGTTCATGAAGTGCCGGTACAGCGGAGAGATCCAGAGTATTTCTTGTAAATGTCTCATAAGTGCGGATGCCTCTCTCGCAGAGGATTATGTTTTCGTTGCCTCCGGACATGACGTATTCTGCGCTCATAAGAAGTTCTTTCAGTGTATTGGCAAGCCCGCGTTTTATAAGAACGGCCTTTTTTGTTCCGCCAAGTTCTTTCAGGAGATCGAAATTCTGCATGTTGCGTGCGCCGACCTGGATCACGTCTACATCTTCAAAAAGCCCTATATCATTTACATTCATTATCTCTGTCACTATCGGCAGCCCTGTTTCACGCTTCGCCTCGAGCAGCAGTTTGATGCCTTCTGCGTGAAGCCCCTGGAAATCGTAAGGCGAGGTGCGCGGTTTGAAAGCTCCGCCACGCAGCAGAGTTGCCCCTGATGCTTTAACCGACCTTGCCACTGTGGTTATCTGTTCTCTTGATTCAACAGAACATGGCCCTGCAATTATCTGGAAATTTCCGCCGCCTATTTTTATGCCGTTTATATCGACAACAGAATCGTCCGTGTGAAATTTACGGTTGGCATTTTTATACGGCTCACTGATCCTCTTGACCGACTCGATTATAAAAAGGCTTTTAACCAGGCCGATGTCAACTTTGCTTGTATCTCCTATCAATCCTATTATTGTCTGGTACTGTCCTTCGGAAATGTGTACCCTCAGACCCATCGACTTGAACCAGTCACACAGACTGCCGCGCTGCTGGATTGTGGTTCCTTCTTTCAAGACTGCAATCAATTCCATCACTCCTTATCGGATATAAATAAAAAGAGGCCGCACAGAAGTGATTCTGTGCGGCCTCTTTGCTATGACTTGTTTTTTAATTCAGCGTTTTATCTGTCATCAGCCCGGAGTTTCGTGCAGCACGAATCACTCTTATTGCATGTAAAGCAATAAAAGTAATAAAAGCTATAAAAACTAAAGCTTGCTGCATTTACTACACCCAGAGACGACATCTGCAAACGCTCCTTCCCAAAAATGATTGTGGATTATTGCATAAATTCAGTCCTATGTCAATATAATAATATCGCATATAGAGCTGCAACAATTAATTTTTACAATGCACCGGAATATAAGATCATAATTAGCTGCAGAAACAGCCGTTAAGGCGGTCTGCGTAACATTGACGGGCAATTTATGTGTAAAAGTTCATGGTTTTTTCAGTTAATGGCATTGCTTTTCAGACAGCAGTTTCTTAAAACCGTAATATGCGATGTCTCCTACAAATTTTCCCAGTTCTTCCTCAGACATGTCAGTTTCATCCCTAAGCCACTTAAGATAGGTTGCCATAATTCCTGCGAAGTAATATTCGGCGCATAAACTTAACTCATTGGTTTGGATGTCGAGTTTATCCTTGTATACCTCTATGAATGTATTCTTGATCGTCTCTCCCAACTTGTTCCAAAAAAATGAATATTCGTTGTTTTTTGCAAGATGCCGGTATAGTTTGATATCTCTATTAAGTAATAGGTTGAATGAGCTGAACAGTAAAGACACGTCAAAGTCACGCGTAAAAAAGTTGTTTTTTTCGAGGATTGCAGTCAATTCATTATTACGTTCGCCGGTGAATTCATAAATGATATCATCAGTAGATTTGTAGTGCAGGTAGAAGGTCTTTCTGTCAATATTGGCACGCCGCGCTATTTCAGTTACCGTTATCTTGGGAGTATCTTGTTCCAGAATAATTGAAACAAACGCATTTTGAATTGCAGTTTTTGTCTTTGCTATTCTCCGGTCCTGCAAGTTAACTCACCCCATTTCGATTATTTTGTTGATTATTGCCCGTAAATACATGTTTTGGCAATTGAATTTTCTATCCTAAATAATTATATTGCTCATGTTTGGAAAAATCTACATGTGTCTATTATTGGATTTAAAAATCTAGGCCCCTGCTGCTTCTGATATTCAATGGCGGACAGGATTGATTTTTTAACGTGAGTTGCGCATCAGGAGTTTAGTAAGGAGGACATATTCATGGCAATACCTAAGTTTCCGAAAAACGGCAAAGTTGTGATAATGCTTGCGGTAATAATATTTCTTGTTTCCAGTGGATGTTATGCTTACCTGAAAACGGCGGACGGCGATAAAAATGTACATGCGTCAGGCACAGTAGAAGTTACGGAGGTACAGCTGACGCCGCAGGCGGGCGGACGTATCATCCGGCTTGAAATAGATGAATCGGATGTTGTAAAAAAAGGCGATCTTATTGCAAGAATGTCTATGGACGGGGCCGATAACGATGTTTCGATGGCCGCTGATAGTTTGGCTGCGGCAAGGCAGCAGCTTAATGAACTGCAGAACGGATACAAAAAAGAAGATGTGGCTAAAGCTGAAGCGGAAGTTGGACTTAGAAAAACATTGTATGATCAGGCCGCCAAAGACGAAAACCGTTTTGTCAGGCTTTCGGCGGACGGAGTAGTATCAGCGCGTGAAGCGGAGCTTTATTCGGAAAACGCAAATGCCAGACAGGATGAACTTAGAATTGCACAGCAGCAGTTGACACTGTTGCATAACGGCAGCAGGAAAGAACAGATAAAAGCTGCACAGGCAAACGTAAAACGAGCCGCAGAAGCCCTGAAGAAAGCAAAAACACTTGCAGCCTACAAAGAATTTTATTCCCCGGCTGACGGTACTATCCTTACTAAAAATTATGAGGTCGGGGATGTTATAGCTGCCGGTGCCCCGATAGCAACCCTGGGCAAAATGAACGACTGCTGGGTCAAACTCTACATACCATCAACCCAGCTTGGATTAATCAAACTCGGCGGTCTGGCGGAAGTGCAGGTGGATGCTTATCCTGACAGAGTGTTCCACGGGAAAGTTTCGGAGGTTAATCAAAAGGCAGAGTACAATCCGCGTCTCTCACTTACACAGAAAGAACGTTCAAATATGGTTTTTTGGATAAAGATCAGCATAGATAATCCGGATGGCGTCCTCAAACCGGGTATGCCTGCCGACGTTGTGGTACTGTAATGTTTTCAGAGGAAATATATTTGTCATACAGCGGTGTAATCAAAAATTTCGGGCATCTCAGGGCACTTGACTGTGTCGACCTTAAAATACGCCGCGGAGAGATATTTGGTTTTATTGGTCCGGATGGCGCGGGTAAAACTACGCTTATCAGAATGGCAATGGGCATAAATAATCCTGACGCCGGGGAATGTATGCTGCTTGGAAGCAGCGATAGGTCTGAGGCAAGGGTACATGCCGGTTATGTTTCACAGATATTCAGCATGTATACGGATATGAGTGTTAAGGAGAATATAGACCTTTTCGGATCGCTGTACGGCACACCGCATGACGTTGTTAATATGCGTGCTTCTGCAATACTGAAGCGCACGGGGTTATGGCCTTTCCGTGACCGTTTTGTTGGAAAACTTTCAGGCGGCATGAAGCAGAAGCTTGCTCTTGCCGCCGGCCTTCTTCATACCCCTGAAATACTTTTCCTTGATGAGCCGACCACAGGTGTTGACCCGGTTGCCAGGCGTGAATTTTGGGCCATGCTTTATGAACTTAACCATGATGGGCTGACGATTGTTGTCTCAACGCCATATATGGATGAAGCAGAGCTTTGCACCCGCAAAATGTTTATAAACGGAGGAAAGATACTTGATGTGGGAACATCTGACGAACTTACATCAAAATACGACGGAAAATTGCTTATGACCGATTTCAGCGACAGGCGTGCAAAAAAATGGATACTTGGATGCGAACATGTCCTTGACGCAAATCTATTCGGTTCGTCCTACCACATTGTTGTAGACAATTTGGAAGAGGGAAGAACCTCGATACTTAAAGCAGCTGAAGCAAGGAATATTCCTGCCATTACACTGAGGGAAATAAAGCCTGGACTTGAAGACTTATTCGTATCACTTTCCGGGGAGAAACATTGAATGGACGCTGTAACTGTGGAGACAAGGGAACTGACAAAAAAATTTGGTTCATTTGTGGCTGTCGATCATATAACAATGCAGATAGAGGCAGGTTCGGTATATGGATTTCTTGGTCCGAACGGCTCAGGAAAATCAACAACGATAAGGATGCTCTGCGGTTTGCTTGCACCGACCTCAGGCGTCGGCCTTGTTCTTGGTAAAAACCTTGCCGATGAAGGGCAGGCATTAAAGAACGAGGTCGGCTACATGTCACAGAAATTCAGCTTGTATCCTGAATTATCGGTAATTGAAAATCTTAATCTGTACTCAGGGCTGTACGGGCTTAGCGGAAAGAATAAAAAGAAACGTATAGACCAGATGCTGTCACTTGCCGGGCTGGAAGGGCGCGAGGATGAACGTGCTGGTGTCCTTTCAGGCGGATGGCGTCAGAGGCTGGCTCTTGGCTGCTCAATACTTCATAAGCCAAGGATGCTTTTTCTTGATGAACCTACGAGCGGTGTTGATCCTAAGGCGCGCCGTCTTTTCTGGGACATCATATATGACCTGGCAGCTGACGGGACAACGATAATGGTTACTACACATTTTATGGATGAAGCCGAACATTGCGACAAAGTTGCCTTTATATATTTTGGCGCGCTTATAGCTGATGATTCGCCCGCCGGACTAAAGGAACGCATACATGGCAAACTGTATGAAATTGAAGGCCCTGACTGTATGCAGATGCTTTCAAGAATACAGGGCGGTGAAATCGGGACAGTGATCGATTCGTATTTTCAAGGAGAAAAGATACACCTCATAGTTGATGACTGGGCAGGGGATATAGCAAAGGAGCCTATATTCGAAGGTTCCTCCGTAACAAGGATAACGCCATCGATGGAAGACGTGTTTGTATATCTTGTAAAAGAACAGTCAGGTAAAAAACTTGAAGGCGGACGGATGTCTGGCTCAGGTCAGACAGCGATAAAACTTAAAAACGGCTTGGGGCCCGGGATGTCAGGAAAAGAGTGATGACTATGAATATAAAGTTTGACAGATTGCGCGCTCTTGTAGTTAAGGAATTTATTCAAATGTTCAGAGATAAGATTACACTTGCCATCCTTGTCTTTATGCCTGTTGCCCAGCTGCTTATATTCGGTTTTGCAATAAACACGGATGTAAAACATGTTGCAACCTGTGTGCTTGACCAGTCGCGCAGCCAGGAGAGCCGTGAGATGATAAACAGTTTTACGGCCAGCAAGTATTTTGACCTTGTAGAGTACGCTGAAAGTATACCTGAAGTCAATAAATCCGTAGAATCCGGAAAAGCCAAGGTAGGCTTGATATTCCCTACCGATTATGCAAAAAAAATACGCGGATGCAGGCAGGCACAGGTACAGGTTATTATCGATGCGACAGATAACCTTTCCGCATCATCCGCCATAGCTGCTGCGCAGACCCTGGGGCTTCTTAAGTCACAGGAAATAATAGATGGCAGATTCAGGCGTATGGGACTTACTGTTCCTCCCCAGAGTATAGATATGCGAATAAAGCTATGGTACAATCCCGATTTTATAACATCATGGTATATAGTGCCTGGAATAATGGGACTGCTGCTGACACTGACGTTGATAACCATGATGGCCATGGCGATAGTACGTGAAAGCGAACAGGGTACGCTGGAACAGCTCCTTGTCACTCCGATGCAGATATGGGAGCTGCTTCTCAGCAAAATAATCCCGTACATAGTTATAGGCTACGTACAGGTCATAATTTCAGTCGTCATAGGCATATGGATATTTGATATGCCTTTTCTTGGAAGCATGCCCCTTTTCTTTTTCCTCACATTTTTTTATGTGGTTGCGAACCTGTCCTTCGGGATAATGATATCGACGTTGTCTCAAAACCAAATGCAGGCACTGCAGCTTTCGGTATTTATAATACTGCCGAGCGTACTACTCTCAGGATTTGCATTTCCTCTTGAAGCTATGCCGAAGGGATTCCAGTATTTAGGTGAATGTTTCCCGATAACTTATTACATAAGACTGACACGGCAGATAATACTAAAAGGCGGCGGCTTCGGATATGTCTGGAAAGACGTATTGGCGCTTTGTATGTATATAGTTGTGATGTTTACGGCCAGTATCAATATGTTTAAAAAAAGGTTCATGCCATGATAAAACATGAATTAAAAATATCGTATGCAAAAAAATTTAATTCATAAGGGAGTACCGTTCGGAGGGGTTTTCTTTGAAACATTGGAAAATTGTAATAATAATTTTAGCAGTATTTCTTATGCTGCTGGCAGTTCTTTCGGAAGTAGCTTTTGCTGAAAATCAGGATCTGTCAATACTTGTTGAACGCGGGTTTGCAAACAACCCGCTGATCAGGGCGGCGCATGAAAAAGTTGTTTTTGCGGAAGCTGAGCTTCGTGAGGCAAATGCGGATATGGGGCCGAAAGTCGGCGCAGCCGCAGGCGGCATTGTCGGCGGAGATGATTTTTCAATGCAGCTTCCGGTTGCGGGGTTAGGGAATACGGTTATCCCGGTTGGTTTCAGGAACACATACATTACAGCCGTAGGATTTATACAGACTATTTATTCAGGAGGGTCGCTCTCTTCAATAAAACAGGGCAAAGCTCTCGCACTTGATGCTGCCAGGGCGGAAGAAACGCGTGTACGCCAGAGTGTCGCAAATTCGGTGCAGGTCGCATATTATAACAGAAAACGTGCTGAGGAAAAGGAAATAGTCGCTGAAGAAGCCGTATCGTTGGCCAAAGACCATCTCTCAAAGGCTGAAGCGTTATTCAGGTCTGGCGTAGTTGCAAGAGGAGATGTACTGAGAAGCAGGGTCGCTGTAGCTCAATCCAGACTTGATCTGATCCGTGCCCAAAATACGGCAGAGTCTTCTCTTACAGTACTGGAACGGGCAGTTGGAACTGTTGTATCTCCTCAGGATTTAACTTGTAATATCAGGGATAACGGCAGGCAGAATCCAGAGACAAGCGGAATTTCTGTCGATGGAATGGTTCAAAGTGCTTATGAGGACAGACAGGAAATAAAAATGTATTCACTGCTCAGCAGACAGGCTGAAAAACTGGCAAAAGCTGCAGCCGGGCAGTTGCTGCCGCAGATAATGGCCGGCGGGGCGTATTTCAATGCGGATGACTCTTTTTTACCCCGCGGTGATGATAACTGGAAGCTCGGCATAGTTGCTTACTGGACTCTTTTTGACAGCGGAAAAGCGAAGTCTGAAACGGAACGGTCAAAAGCAAAGGCAAGGGAACTGCTTGACAGGCTGGATGATATGAAAAACAGCATCCGGACTGAAGTTACACAGGCAGGCCTCAGCCTTCGTTCCGCGCAGAGGAGGCTTAATGTAACAGAACATCAGGTTGCTGTATCCGAGGAAGATTACAGGATTGCCAAACGGCGTTATGAAGAACATGTGGGAACGAATTTGGATCTTCTGGATGCCAGGCTTGCTTTGACAGACAGCAGGAGGGAGTTTGTCGATGCTCTTTATGATATTGAAATCGCTAAATCGGATCTGATATACGCAATAGGCAGTGAATAACATTTTATCCGGAACGCGTAAAAAAATAAAATATAAGCAAAACTATGCCTGACAGGACCATATATGAACAGCCGTTGATAAAATAAATAAAAATATCCGTGCCGTGCAGCATATATTTATATACTGTGCGGCACGGATATTGTCAGTCCTGACTATTTAAACGAAAGAGATTTTTTGGGGCATTTCTCGATGCATACTCCGCATTTTATACAATCACCGCATGTGAAACCGCTTGGGTCCCATTTTGCACTGTTTGGTGCAAGCTGCATAGGGCATACCTTACTGCATAGATTGCAGTTTGTGCATGAATCAGAAGTGCTTATTGGCATCCTTTTCTTCCATGCGCCTACCCAGCTGGAAAGCGTTCCCATAGGACAGAAGGAACACCATGTACGCTGATTGTAGAGCATCCCCAGCACTATCCCGACTATAGTCGTTACCAGTATGATCCGTATAAATACCATACCCATTGCCGGAAGGCTGCCCCATGCATAGTAGGTCTGGATACCGAAAACAGCCATTATCAGAAGCAGCATGAATACACGCAGCCACAAGCTTTTGAATATCTTCGGTATCGGCTTTTTCGGGGATACCTTTGACAGGACGTTATCAAAAAAACTGCCGCGCGGACAGAAATTACCGCACCAGAAACGGCCTTTGTAAAATGATACTGCAACAGGCGCCAGCATACATATGAGTGCGATGACGCCTATTGCCGGGTAAACCAGGCCTATCGCCAAAAATACCAGCAAAACCCAATACAGATTTTTTTGAAGCTTATTTTTCATATTTTCCAACCTTCTTTTCTTTGGCGACAGGGTATGGCAGATACCTTACAGCCCCTTCTTTTCAAACCATTTAAACAGCAGCAATACAACAAATATGAAAGGGATTATTATTATCCAGTGATTTATACCGAGAGCCTGCGGGATAGTTATTTTACCGTAGTCCCCCCAGGTAAGAACCGTTTTCTGCATATACGGGAATACTTCAGCATATATTCCGGCCCCCAGTATCATCCCGGCTATGCCCCAAAGCGCGTCCAGACGGCCTTCGCCGACTGCGCCCATTGATGTGCCGGGGCAGTATCCGAGAAGTCCCCAGCCTATGCCGAATATCAGCCCGCCTAATACAACACCGCCTGCGATCATTGGTTTCAATGAAAGTTTCACAATACCCATATCGTTGAGGAAATAGATGCCTACCATTGCCACTGCGATATGTGAAAGCATGAATTTAACGATGGTCATATCCTTCAGCAGCAGGGCGCCAAGCTGCTTGTCATAGCGGATAACGCGTGCTTTCTGCATAAGAAAGCCAAACAATATGCCGGTAATCAATCCATACATAAGTTTAGTCATTTAAGCCCACCGCCTTTATACAGCAGATTAGCCGATATCATCCCGCCTATAAAGAAAAACAGCAACGCGACATATCCGCTCACGGCCAGCTGTGATGCTCCTGCAAGACCATGCCCGCTGGGGCATCCGTCTGCAAGGCGTGCGCCGAAAATTGCGATCACTCCGCCTGCAAATGCCGTAAATGCCCTTGCCGGTACTGCAGGACCAAACCTTTTTTCCCACCTGTCAGGAAGCATTTTTACCTGGAAGCTGCCCGACGTTACTGCGGCAATAAATGCACCGGCTGCGATGCCTATGACGAACATCATCTGCCAGTCGACCATGGGAACCTCTTTCATGAAATAAGGCATCTGCGAGATGCGGTCAGGTGAAAATATCTTTTCGATCAGCCCTGCCGTTCTTACGAATGTAGTCGAAGCACCCAGAAATTTGCCTGTGAACCACACCGAGCCTATAGCTACCAACCCGCTTAATGCCCCTGCCAGATAAGGGCTCCAGCTTCCGTCATCTCTCATACGGCATTCCTCCTTTGATTTTCATATTTTTTTGTTTTGGTCATTACAAAGATCCGGTCATTGCGGGAACAATATTTTTATCAAAGATTCTATTCGCTTGTTGCTGACCCTGTAGTTTATTTCCTTTCCTTTGCGCGCCCCTGATATTACGCCGGCCATTTTCAGTTTCTGGAGGTGCTGTGAAATCGTGGACTGCGGCTCATTGAGGCATGACTGCATATGCGATACGTTACAGCCGCCATTTTTAAGCAGTCCTGTCACGATACAAAGACGCACCGGGTGTGCCAGCACTTTTAATAGCTCTGCGGTCTTGTAGTAGCTTTCGGAATCATTTTCCATCTCAGTCACTTGCCTTTGGTTTTATATCCTAATATTCATATATTAGGATATGAAGATATAAATGTCAATGCAGCTAATAAAAAATAATAGCGTTGTTTTAAATTTTTTAAGATTATGGTATATGTAATGATATTATAAAGGCGCATTCGGATGGCAAATAAACTGCGAGAGGACTGACGTAATATGGCTATCAGGGATTTTAAAGTGGAAAAATGGTTAAACCCGCGTGACGCAAAATGCAGATATAACCTGGGCGCAAGCTGCGTAAAAGCCATAACGCTCGACGAACTGCTTGAACTGAGCGGAGAAAACAGGGAGGAACTCACTGAATATTTCTTCGGGACCCATCTGCACTACGGGGCGTTTTTCGGCCTGCCGCGGCTCCGCAAGGCTATTGCAGAAACATACAAAAAGGCAGAGCCAGGAATGGTCCTCACTCTTCACGGCGGCACAGGCGCCAACTCCACGGTGATAACCGGAATGCTTGAAAAAGGCGACAACGTTGTGGCGGTCATCCCGAACTACCAGCAGCACTACTCGATCCCGGAAGCACTGGGGAATGAAGTCCGTTTTCTGCACCTTGAAAAAGAAGACGGTTATAAAGTAAACATTGAAAAACTTGACAGCCTCGTTGACGGGAAAACGAAGCTTATAACGCTGACGAACCCGAATAATCCTACAGGGGCTTATATGAACAGCGATGAATTGAGCGGGATAGTTGCGATTGCTGAAAAGAACGGTTCATATGTACTTTGCGATGAAATCTACAGGGGGCTTGCAGATGTATACATGCCGTCGATAGTCGACCTGTATGAAAAAGGGATATCCACGTGCAGCATGTCGAAAGTTTACTCGATGGCCGGCACGAGGGTAGGCTGGGCTGTAGTAAGGGATAAAGAAGCATATGAGATACTTGAAAACAGGCGTTCGTACGATTCAATATGCGACGGTGTTTTTGACGAGCATATTTCAGCGATAGCACTTGAAAATAACGTAAAGATGCTTGAAAGAGCGCGCAGTATAGTCAGTCCGAACAAAAAAATAGTTGATGAATGGCTTAAGACGCAGCCGCATCTTTCATCATTCGGGGAAAGTTTTACCACGACGATGCTCGTTCATTATGACTATCCGGCAGATGAAGTGACATTATGCAGCGATATCTACGAAAGGACCGGTGTACTGCTGTGCCACGGCGACTGCTTCGAGGAAAAGAAATGCTTCAGGCTGGGCTACGGCTTCGGCGACCGTCAGCTGCTGACAGACGGTCTTGATGTACTTGGGGATTATTTCGCAAAGACAATGTAAATAAACAGGGTTTGCTGCGCGATATGTAACAGCTGCGGCTCTATGAACGGATATAAGCTCCCTTGGGGCATGTGCCCGGAAAAGATATGGCTTAATGCTTTTTGAAGGGAGCTTTATCCGGCAGTGTTTTACCCGATGTTTTTCCAGTCGCCGTATTCCATGTACCTGATAGTTTTGCCTGCAACGGAACTTCCGCATAATTTTTTTACTATGTGAAGCGACAAATCTATCCCTGCTGATATCCCGCCGGACGTCATTATTCTTCCGTTGTCTATAAACCTTTTTTCTTTGTTGATAATTGTAAGGGGTGCTATCCTCTGCAGGTCGCCGAACACTTCATGGTGGGTAGTCGATTCAATATTGTCAAGAAGTCCCAGTATGCCGGGGATCCTGGCACCTGAGCAGACGGACATCATGATTTCGGCTTTTTCGTATGCCGCTCTTATCCAGTCAATGGCTCTTTGGTCGGTTATCACGGTTTTTGTGCCCTCACCGCCGGGGATTATAAGTATATCTATATGCGGATGGGACTGTATGCTGTAGTCTGGAATTATTTTAAGCCCGTTTACCGATTTTACAGGCTCGCCGTCTTCTGTCAGTGTGAAGACAGTAAAAATTTCATAGTTGTTCAATTCTGAAGTTACGGAAAAAACTTCATATGGTCCTGCAAAATCCAGGAGCTCAACGTTGTTGAAAAGGTAAATGCCTACATTCATCATGAGTTTTTTCTTCTCCTTACTGTCGGTTTTCTTACGGCAATTGCGCAGGATACTCCGTAGTTACGTTATAAACGGCGCATAGCACATTTAACAGACAATAGGGCATAAAACGCTTTTTATCAACATATTTTTATATCGTATTATTTATTTGGCATAGCCGCTGTTTTATCTTTATATGCATATGGCTATGATATTGCGGCAAAAACTGCGGGATGTATATTTATCCCGCAGTTTTTGCCGAGGATGCAGTTTTTTATTTATATTTATATTTTATAAATAGAACTCCATAGGATAGGTAGGGTAGTGTATTTCCTCCAGCTGGTCCATTGTCACCAGGCCTGCCGGCGCTCTGAGTACGCTTGGTATGCGGTTGACTATAGTAGAGCAGGTATGTTCGACAGTTGCAGGCTTCACGACATGGAATTCAGTGTCAGGTTCACCTGTTATTTTCCAGTCGCACATATCCCCGTCCTCAGGTCCGTAGACCTTGCCGATGCACTGTGTCTCGATAACCGGCCCCTGGAATGTTTCTGTAGTTACTACAGCCGCCATGCCGATGCAGTTTCCCTTTGGAATCGTTTTCCCGATTGTTGATGAATATAGATCCTCGTCATGGAAATATGGCACACATTTTTGTGTCTGTGATTTTATTGTCCACCCCATCTTTGCGGCAAGTGCTTCATTCGAGTTCCACACATATGAAGGTTCCATGACCTCAGGATGTGCGATCTGTTTTTCAAACTCTTCAGGAGTGAGTCCGACTCCGTGCGCCTTGGCAAGAGCAAGCCCGTAGTCTTCCACATTATAGCTGACTGCCCCTTCAATTTTCTGTATCTTATGGCATCCGCCCGCAACCATTCCAACCATATTTACCCAGAAAATATCTTCCATGCCGCTTCCGACAAAAGTGCAGTTATGCTCTTTAGCTATTACGTCCAGCTTGTTCGCCCTTTCAGGATCCGTTGTCCAGCAGTAGGTTGCCTCTTCGCATGTTGAAATTACGCTGATTCCTCTGCTGAGGCACTTTACATAATGTTCAAAGCAGTCGCTTACAAGGCTGAACAGCGTAACAACGGCTATGTCCGCGTCTGTGTTATCAAGCACATTATCGGCGTCATCACTGATCAGGATTCCTGTCTTGAATCCGAGGTTGGCATAATCGCCGATATCCATACCTACTATATTAGGATTTTTGTCAATGGCGCCGACTATCTGACAGCCTGTTTCATAAAGATAGCGCAAAGTATACTTGCTCATCTTGCCGCAGCCGTACTGAATGACCTTGATTTTTTCCATTACATGGACCCCCTTAAATGAATTTGTTAATTTTTTAACATACAGAGTATAATATCTGATGTAAGATTAGAGTCAAGGATATTTTTAATATTCTTTTTTATTTTTCGAATAATACAGGTACCTGCAGTCTCAGGAACATTGAGCGTCTCCCTCGGTCAAAAATGTCATATTCCATGAGCACTTCGCATATGTAATCGCCCGATACGGCGTATCCGTTTTGTTCGCAGTATCCAAGAAGCTTCTTGGCGTATTCGCGTTCCCTGTCGAAATCGTCAAGATATATGCATGCATACATGCCGTTCTCAAGGACTTCAGTATCTTCCTTGAGCGGAAATTGCTCGTCCACGAATACGAATATCCTGTCCGATACAAAACGCAGAGCCAGAAAGTTTTCCCTGCTCAGCAGAGTCCCGGCATTGCAGTAATATATCTGCGGCAGTCCGCGGCGCATAAGATGCTCCTTGAGCTGCTTAAGGATCACCTCATAAGTATCTATGTCGTAGTCGTAGAAATTAAGATCCGTATGCATTGAATATATCCTGCGTTTGCCGATATATTCAAATGCCGTCATGCCGCTGCACGGGGATCTGCGGTAGCGCTCGATCCCATCGATCGTCCGGTCTATTGCATTTCTCTGCATCCTTAGATGCTCGATGTTTTCGATGTTCTGCTCGCGTTTCTTTATAAGCACCGATTCGATCATGCCTATATCTTCCCTGTCCAGTATCTCTTTTATTTCCTTCAGCCCCATGCCGAGTTCCTTCATATACTGGATCATATCGAAGCGTGCGTTCTGTTTTATGTCGTAATAACGATAAAGGCTCAGCGGATCTGTATATTTTGGCCGCAGTATACCGAGTTTGTCATATAGCCTGAGCGTGGGCACCGTTGTGTGGTTTATTTTTGCCATTTCGCCGATACTGAGATGATTTTCTTTCATGTTATGCCCGCCTCCTTTATTATGATTTTACAGTAAACACTAATTTTAGGATATAGTAAATAAAATTGCGAAAATTAAGTATTTAAGGCGGCAAAAACTGATGGTCTTTGAGGGGCATCAGCAGGGCAGTGAATGTGAGGTTTTTAAGTAAACTGAAAGAATCGGCGAAGCACATATTTTTTGCATGCCGAAGGACCGCCGCTGTTTCTGTTATGCGGTATCCTGGTGTAAAGAATACACTTGTACGGCGGATTTTATAATATGCCTGTCACATTATGTAATCTTCGGCATGACATTGGAATCTCAGTCTGTCAGGCAGCGCATTTTTTGCAGCTTGTGAAGATCTGAATTCCGACCTTGCCCCCCATCTCCTTTGTTCGCCAGGCGTTGTGAAAAGTATGGCAGGTTTTACCACCTGGGCTCCTGAGTTTCTGTTCACGGTATCGGCCGCCGCTTCCGCTGCGGTCTTTTTGCCGTCATTATCACTGAAAAGAAGGGTTTGTTTCCCTGCAGAGGTATCGGATAATTTGGAGAGAATCACTCCGCATTTTTTATATTCATAGCCGTCAACAAATATACGGGAAAGCAGAACAGAAGCTTCCGACATAAAATACGATCCTATGCATACAGGATCAGGAAAATCCGATCCGCATGAATTTGAATAATATTTGTCGCGAATGAATCTGCTTGTTGAAATAAAGATGTCCATGTGCGAAGCTGACTGTTTCGATTTCCTGAGCTGGGCGGCCGCTGCCGCGGTAAAACATAGGAGTGCGTCCAGCAGTGTGTCTTTGTCGGTTACGGAAACCCCGAATGAACGTGACACCATGACGGATTTCTGCGGCCTCCTCATCTCGGCGATAGGGTAGGCCTGTTCTCCCCTGAGCTCCCATAGGCAATATAACCCAGGAAGACCGAATTTTTTTCTTATCCATACATCATCGCGCGATATGATGTCTGCGGCAGTTGATATTCCATAGTATCCCAGCTTTTCGGAAGTCCTGCCTCCTATCCCCCATACGTCTTTGCACCTGAAATGTGCCATGAATGCAGGGTCTTTGTAACGGCTCCTCTCGACCCAGAACACCCCGCCGGTCTGCGGCATTTTTTTTGCATACTCTGTGCCAAGTTTTACCAGAGTTTTTGTAGGAGCGATACCTATAGAAACCGGTATTCCGCAGTTCCTGAGTATGTCCGAACGTATCTCCCTGCAATAGAGCACAGGGTCTTTGACTGACGCTATGGCCATATTCAGGAAGGATTCATCTATGGAATAAACCTCTGCTGTATCCGTATATGACCGCAGCCGGTCTATAACTTCGGCTGATATCTCCCTGTAAAGCTCCATGTTTGTAGAGCGGACAGCTACGCTGCTGAATGAGGGCATATTTTTTATTTCAAAATAAGGAGCGCACATTTTTATGCCGAGCTGTTTTGCTTCGTCGGAACGCGATATCACGCAGCCGTCATTGCTTGAAAGCACTATGACCGGGCGGTCTGCCAGTTCCGGGCATACCCGCCGTTCGCATGATACGAAAAAGTTGTTGCAGTCGGCAAGGGCTATAGTTCTGTCATGCATGGCATACATAATATATCACCTTCAAAAAATTATATACTATGTGTATGCTTATATCATTTTACCAGTACATTTGTCAATAGCCTTTCAGCTTGGCAGCATTGCTGCGGAAAGTTAAAATCCCGCATCTGCAGCGAAAAATTACATCTGTATAAATTTTTTGTCCGTCATTATTTTTACATGACCGAAGCGGTGCAATATTATGGCTTATATATGTAATAATATTGCTGCATATATTGACCGTGTGCTGTGCGCCCGGCCTTCAGATTATGACGCCTGGGGCATGGTGATTTTTTATTTAACTTTTCTTTGTTTTCTCTGTCCTTATTACTTTCATTTTGCCGTCCAGAAATTTTTTTACTGTCTTTATCTCGTAGAGAGCAACTTTGCCGCTCTGGTCTTTCAGCTTTTTATATTCGGTGACGGTGGAATCGGTCAATATGAGTTTGTTACCGATATACCTGTAAATATTTTCCGTATACAAATCTGCGCCGTCCCTGCTGGACGAGCGTATCACCTTTCTTTTGCCGTCGAATTCGGGAGATGTTATATCGTCGAGGAATTCGGCATGGATAAATCTTGACGATTTCCTGTCCCATAGGAAGCATATATAAGGAACGTTAGGTCCCGGAGTGGTCATTGCAATTATTCTGAAATCCATGATACCGTCAAAATTCATATCTTCCATGATTATATCGTTTCCGCTTCCGGGTTCGGGACAGCTGGTGAATTTGTCTCCGTACGGATTTATTTCCGATATATCGATTGTCTGAAGCAGCCGGCTGTCTGTTCTGAGTACATTTATCCTGTCATAACCGCCAGTGCCTGTGTCAGTCATTTCAGCTCCGCGGAACTGCAGTCTGAGGGTCAGTCCGTCTGAAATCTCTATTTTTTTCGTAACTGTAAAAGGCCTCGTGACAGCGGCATCCGCTTCTGCTGCCAGCATTGAAGCAATAATAATAATGGTAAATGTTTTGAACATGGTCTTAATTTCACTCAGCATGCGGCATCCTCCGCCCCGGATTTTGATTTGTTGATTATACACTTGAAAATGCCGTCTGTTTTAAAGTTTTTAAGTGCTGGAGGTCTTAGTTTTGGGATATCAGATATGGTGCCTGGCAGTGCTCTCTGTCTGAAAGTGGGGCAGCACTGCTGATTACGGAACTGTGCTGCCCTTTGCTGAACTTGTTATGGCAGGTATTTGCCGGAATTTCTTAACCGAATATCTCTTTTCTTATTTCAGCCGCTCTTGCATGCCCAGCCAGACCTTCCCCGTGCGCCATGTTTGAAACAAGTCCGCTTATTTCAAGCATGGCCTGCTTTGTCATGCTCTGGTGCGTACATACCTTGAGAAACGTTCCTGCCCACACGCCGCCCGTGTATCTTGCGGCCCGGAGCGTAGGCAGTGTATGGTTGGTCCCAGACGCATAATCCCCGAACACTTCAGCGGTATACTGTCCTATAAAGAGTGAACCGTAATTGACAAGATTTGGCACTACCGTTTCAGGCTTGTCAACAATTACCTCAAGATGCTCAGGCGCATAATCGTTTGCCATATCTATCGCTTCCTCTATATTGCCGGCAACTGCTACCTCGCCGTAATCCGCCCATGATCTTGATGCGATATCCGCTGTCGGAAGCACGGCCAGCTGCTCTTCAACGGCGGACATTACGGCCCTGCCGAGCATTTCATCGGTGGTTACAAGTATGCCCTTTGCAAGCGGGTCATGTTCAGCCTGTGCCAGAAGATCTGACGCAATTATACGGGCGTCGGCTCCGGCTTCAGCTATTACCAGTACTTCACTTGGTCCTGCTATGAAATCGATGCCGACCTGCCCGTAACATTGGCGTTTTGCTTCAGTAACGTACTGGTTTCCCGGCCCGACGATCAGACTTACCGGAGATATCTGTCCTGTGCCGTAAGAGAAGGCTGCAACTGCGTGTGCACCGCCTACCGCATATATTTCATCCGCTCCGCCTATGTCCATTGCAACCAGAGTTTTGGGATTTATGCTGCCTGTGCCCTTAACAGACGGAGAACATGCTGTTATGCGTTTTACACCGGCAGCCTTGGCTGGAATAGTCAGCATCAGAGCGGTGGAGTAGAGTGGGTATCCGCCTCCAGGGACATAGCAGCAGCATGAATCGACAGGAATGACTCTGTGCCCGAGTGATATTCCTGGTTTTGTATGGAAATTTTCAAGTTCATGCATAGATGCTTTCTGTGCTTCTGCGAACGCCCTGATATGCCCCGCTGCTGTGCGCATATCTTCCAGTTCCTGCTTGCTGACCTGTCTGTATGCCTCTTCTATTTCAGACGGCGTTACCCTGAGCTGCGAGCGCCTGTTGCCGTCAAAACTGGTGTTGTATTCGATCAGTGCCCTGTCACCGTTCAGGCGGACATTTTTTATCATGGCGGCTACATTGTCCATAAGCTGCTGGTTGTCTATATTTGTGCGCGGTTTAGCTTCTTTGATTATTTTCATTGCATTGCCTCCTGATGTGCCGCTTTATTATTTATATTTATTTTATAAGCATCGGTACTGCATATATCAGCACTGCAGCCGCGCATGCTATACCTACGATTATCTTCCATGTGCGGTATTCCCTGTCCATTTTTGCTTTTTCTTCAGGTCCCGGATCTTCATGCGCCATTATAAGCTCGTTCAGCTCTTCATCGCCCGTATTGCCGTATTTACTGCGGCATATGAAGAATATTATCAGCCCTAGCACGCACCATGCAGCGCCCGTCCAGAGGGCTTCAGCATTGAGCTGGGTCATCATTATAAGGTATATGGCCATGCTTACAGGAACACCTATTGATACCATCGGCGTCTTGTAGGGGCGTTCCATATCGGGTTTTTTCTTCCGCAGCCCATAAGCTGCAGCAATCCCTATTACGTAATAGAACAAATCGGCGAAAAGGCTCAGGGAAGCTATGTATATCATAGAGTTGGTCATTATGAGCAATACGGTAAGTACACCCAGGACTATGATGGAGATGTACGGCGTCTGGAATTTCGGGTGTACTTTGGCAAATATGCGTGGCATGGCTCCGTCGCGGGCCATTGTGAACAGATATCTGGGAGGGACTGCTATACTTGCGTTAAGTGTGGAGAAATCACCGCCGAATGCAATGCCTGCGGCAAGCAGTGCCAGAGGAAATCCGAGTATCCCGGCCTTTATCATTGCATCCGCGTAAGGGGCCGATGCTTCAGCTATGGAAGGCAGGGTTTCAGCTGGTACTATCCCTGCAAGGAACCACTGGAACGCCGCATTTACTGCGAATACGATAAAAGGCGAAAGGAACAGGGCACGCGGAATATTGATATGGGGATACTTTATTTCCTCTCCCATCGCACAGCAGGTCTCAAATCCAGCGAAACACCACCATATAAGTGCTACATTGCCTATAAAGCTTTTAGGCGAAAAATCAACGAAATCAGGTATTTGTACGAAATTTTCGAGATGTACATTTGGCAGCATGGTTATAAACCATATTATTGCTACGCCCCAGAAGAAAAACATGAAACCGTTCTGTAAACGCCCTGTCATCTCAACGCCGCGGATATTTGTAAAAATGAATACTATGACAGCGGCGCTGGCTATTGCAACATCGCTTACCGGGAGTTCGAACCCGAAAGCGCGGAATAGGGTTTTGAAATAAAAACTGAATGCCAGTGCTTCGCCGCTTGTTACGGAGACCAGTGAAATTATGAAGTTCCATCCGGCCAGCATTCCAAAAGGTTTCCCAAGGCCTATGGAAGCATATTTGTATGTGCCGCCTGCATAAGGCAGGGCAGCTCCCATCTCTGCATAGAGCAATGCCGGATATATGCTGATAAGCATAGCGACAAAAGTCGCAAGTATCACCGATGCGCCCATGAGGCCGACTACGTTGGCACCGACAGTGAACAATCCGACACCGATCACAGTTCCTACTGTAATGGTAACAGCTTCACGCATACCGAAACTGCGCTTCAATATTTTGTTTTCATCCACAATAAATGCCTCCTGATATTTTGATTTTTCAGACGTCTGAAATATGCGTATGTTTTAACCTTTTGATATAACTCAGGGTCAATAGGTGATTTTATTAAAAACAGCATAAACATTGAGTGCACTCAATGTTTATAGTATACTGCTGGAGAGTCCGTATAAAAATATGATGCCGAAATGGAGATGAAGCCGGTGCGCATTGGCCAGGTATCTGAAAAATACCGTATATCATCTGACAACATTTACTACTATATAAACTACGGGCTTATTGTTCCTCCGAAAAATTCAGGAGGTCAGTATATATTTGACGATAACACACTTAAAGAGCTGGAGTTCGTCCTGGAGCTTAAAAACCTTGATTTTCCGCTGAAGGCCATTCATAGGATACTTTCCCTGTACAGGGTTTCCAACCTGGCTGACAATCAGGATATAGACGACCTGAAAAACATATACAGACACCAGATAGACGTACTGGAGAATAACAAAGAGAAGCTTGAGCAGGCTCAAGCTTCTCTTGAAAAGAAAATAACAGATCTTGATGCGCATATGACTGAAAGTTCGTCTGATATAGGGCTTCCGCTGTCGATGCTTGGCTGCATTTGCTGTCCCGTATGCCGTAAGGAACTTACTCTCAGCAACGTAAATATGAACCAGCGCTATATATTCAACGGCGATCTTGTCTGTCGCTGCGGTTACCATGCGCATATCGCTGACGGTATACTTGAGACCCCCAACCGGAATATGAGTGAATATGACAAGCCCGACCTTGTCCGCGAACTGTACAAGGATCTGCCGCCGGAGCTGATAAGCCTGTTCCAGCGCTCATACAACTGGATGACGGAAAAATTGCTGCATGCGGAGCCGTCAGGCAAGATACTGCTTGAAACATATGTCAACGCGTGGTTTTTTCTTCATAACCACCAGCATATACTGCCTGAAGATACAAGGATAATAGTGATAGATAAATTCCCGGAGACTCTGCGTGTTTACAAGGAGCTGATAGAAAGGCAGAAATGCGGCCTTGATATACTTTACATTGCGGATGCTGGACTGGAACCGCCTATCAAGCCGCGGACCGTCGATATAAACATAGATTTCTTCGCTCTTAACGAGCATAATTTTTATCATCATACGTTCTGGCTGGATCATCTGTCAGCGTATCTTAAAGACAATGCGCTTGCGCTTGGCACATATTTTTATTTTGACCATGGGCATAAGTCGATGCAAAAACTGCTCAGGGAATATCCCGAGTCGTATGTGAACAATTTCAGCAAGCAGTATTTTCTTAAAAGCATAAAAAACGGCTTTAAAATGATTGATTCGGATGAACTCGGCTACACTGCTGATTCTGGGGAGAACCTCGGCTTTTCTTTCCACATCACCGGGGAAAGGATGCATTTGCTTTCTTATCTGGCGCAGAAAGCTTACTGATATATTTTTTACCGGCAGCAGGACCGCACGCAGGTTTGAAATACGTGATGACGGTCGTCAAATACCTTGGGCCGAGGTTGCTGTTACCCGGCAGACTGCATCTTCCACCAGAGTGTATCGCCTGCATAATATACTTTAAATCCGCATCGTTCGAGTATCCTCTGCGAGGCCAGGCCGTTCAGGTCAGTTTCTGCAATGACAGCCCGTACACCGTTTTGCTTCATGGCCCAGTCACACATTGCCATTACCGCTTCAGTCATATAGCCGTTGTGTTCAAAGCATTTTCCAAGACCGTATCCTATCTCGGTACTGCCAGACTTATCAGGTATATCCTTAAAATCGGCGGAACCTATTATGACCCTGTCCTTTTTCCTGATTATGAGCCAGAAGCTGTGCCATAAATAGTTACCAGGATCTTTTTCAGCTATCTCCATCTGATATCTGACTATATCAAGAAACCTGCCTTCCATTGGCTCAGCCATATATACAGCCGCCAGTTCTTTTTCAAGTGCTCTGATATCATATATCCATAGTCTCATTTGCTCCGGCTGTAGCGGGATCAGTTCCAAACGCTCGGTTTCAATCGTCATCCTGTTTTCTCCATAGTTAAGGCACAACTATGCCTTCCTTCAATTTCATGCTCATACTGTCTGATATTAAATTATATATAACTGCCGACTAAAAAAATTTAACTCTGATACAGGATATATTAAAGGATGCTTCTCAGGTTCAAGCCAGATGTTTATATTGATATTTTCCGGCAGGAATGCCTGTTAAATTTTATCGGGGATTCCTGCCATATCGTCTGTCCACGGGGTCTCTTCGTTATCGCTCGGTGCCCTGTAATCTCCGCGCGGTGAAAGTGATCCTCCAGAACCTACTTTTGGACTGTTAGGCACACATGATCTTTTGAACTGGCTTGTCTTGTAAAAACGATGGATGAATATGCCAAGCCAGTGTTTTATTTCAGTAAGCTCGTACTGGTGTCTTTTCTCATACGGTACGCTTGGCCATTGGCCTTTTCCCTTATCGTGCCATGCGCACCATTCCATAAACGCAATTTTTGACGGAAGAAATCCGTAGCGCAGAAAATAAAAAAGATTAAAATCCTGGAGTTCATAAGGCCCTATTGCAGCTTCGGTGCTCTGCACAGCTTTTTTGCAGTTTCCTGGAACAAGTTCGGGACTTATCTCGGTGTCAAGTATATCCATGAGAGTTGCAGAAACATCGCTGCCGAAGGTGTCTTTTTCCGCTGTCCAGCTGATTATGTATTGGATAAGCGTCTTAGGCAGGCTGGCATTTACATTGTAGTGTGACATATGGTCTCCCACACCGTAAGTACACCAACCCAACGCCAGTTCGCTCAGATCCCCGGTTCCCACTACGAGACCGTGTTCCTTATTCGCTAGCCTGAACAAAAGGGATGTTCTTTGTCCTGCCTGTACATTTTCAAAAGTAATGTCATATTGTTCCGAACCTTCCGCATAAGGATGACCGATATCCCTGAACATCTGCATACAGCCGTCGCGTATGTCGATTTCCCCGGCATCGACCCCCAGCAGCTCCATCAGTTTATGTGCGTTTGCAGCCGTTCTGTCAGAAGTGGCAAAGCCCGGCAGTGTGAATGCCTTTATATTTCTGCGCGGCATGCCAAGAAGATCCGCTGCCTTTGCGCATACGGTAAGGGCATGTGTGGAGTCAAGTCCTCCTGATACCCCGATCACAAGATTCTTTGTTTTCGTGGAAATTATCCTTTTTGCAAGCCCCTGTATCTGTATACTGTAGACTTCGGAACAGCGCCTTCCGCGGGCCTCGTTATCCGCCGGAACATAGGGGAATCTTGAAATCTCCCGTACCGGCAAAATATCTCCTGAGGGCCTGTCAACAGTGATATCTATATATCTGAAGGATGCCTTTGCTGAATCTGCAGGTACTGCTTCAGAATACGTAGTCATTGTCATCCTGTCTTTTGTTATGCGGTCAAGGTCGATATCTGCTGTTATTATTTGAGGGTTGAATGAGAAACGCTCAGATTCCGACAACAGTCCGCCGTTTTCAGATATCATGGCATGCCCGTCCCAGGCCATGTCCGTTGTAGATTCACCTGGTCCTGATGCGGTATACAGATAGGCGCTTATACAGCGAGCCGACTGGTTAAGGACAAGGGATTTACGGTATTCGGCCTTGCCTGTAGTGACATTTGAAGCCGAAAGATTTGCAATAACTGTAGCTCCGCGCACTGATGCATATGATGACGGAGGTATCGGGACCCAGAGATCTTCGCATATCTCGCAGAAAAAGCTGAAATTAGGTATTTTTTCAGCCCTGAAAATCAGATCAGCTCCTATCGGGACATCTTTATTTCCCAGTAAATCTATCCTGTCTGTATAAAGTGAGCCTGCCGGCCTGAAGTGGCGCCTTTCGTAGAATTCATGATAATTCGGCAGGTAGCTTTTTACGGGAATTCCAAGTATTTTACCCTTGTGGATAACGACAGCGCAGTTGTAAATTGCATCAGTTACCCTCAGCGGGGTGCCGGCAACTATAGCCATGTCCATGGATTCCGATGCTTTCAGCAGTGTTTTAAGTGCCTCCATGGTACTTTGCTGCAGCGCGTCCTGGAAGAAAAGGTCCTCATTCGAGTAAGCGGATATGCCGAGCTCCGGGAATACGGACAGGACGGCTTTCCGCTTATATGCTTCCATTGAAAGTTCTATTGTTTTTGCTGCATTATAAGCGGGGTCGCTTACCAGAACAGATGGAATGCAGGCGGCAACCCTTATGAAACCATGGTTGTATATGTTCATGAAATTGTTTTTCATTATGATCGTGATCCTCTCCATGATTAATATTAGGCAATGCAGCTTATCCAATAGAATATAACCAGTCTGGATCTAAAACAAGATGTTCATTGTGCCTGAATGCAATATTTATAAAATATAAAAACGGCCTCCTGTATATTACGGAGGCCGTTCCTGTTTGCTATATCGCTGATAACTGCGCAGCCGGTTTAATTACGGCAGTTACAGATATGCGCTTTCACCGTGCATTGTGATGTCAAGTCCGGATTCCTCGTCTTTTTCGGATATTCTGACAGGTGTTATCATGTTTATCACTGCAAGAGCGGCGTAGGTGAAAATAAATGCGTAAGCGCCTGCAAATATTACAGCGACGACTTCCTTCATAAAAAATGCGGTCCCGCCCAGCAGTAACCCGTCTGCTCCGCTCGGGTTTACCGAAGTCGTGGCAAAGACGCCGAGCAAAATTACACCCGTTATGCCTCCAACGCCGTGCACTCCCCATACATCAAGCGCATCGTCCCATGACAGACGGTTTTTTATAGATACAGCAAAATAACATATAAGGCCTGCAGCGATACCGATAATAGCGGCACTGTCAAGGGTCACAAAACCCGCTGCCGGCGTTATGGTAGCCAATCCTGCGACCGACCCTGTGAGAAGTCCCACAAATTTCGGCTTCTTCTCGATTATCCATTCAACCACCAGCCATGTGAATCCTGCGAAAGACGCTGCCACGTCAGTATTAAGGAAAGCCTGTGCAGTTACAGCATCAACTGCAAGCTCACTGCCCGCGTTGAACCCGTACCAGCCGAACCACAGCAAACCTGTGCCCAGTGCTACAAGCGGGATGCTGTGTGCCGAATCGGTCCCGTGTCTTTTCCCTACGTAGAAAACTGAAGCCAGAGCTGCCATACCTGCTATGGCATGAACGACTATGCCTCCTGCAAAATCAATGACTCCCCATTTCTGTAAAATTCCGCCGCCCCATACCATATGGACAAACGGGAAATATACAAATAAAAGCCATACAACAAGAAAGATAAGATACGCACTGAAACGGACCCTATTTGTAAAAGCGCCTGTAATAAGGGCCGGGGTAATAATGGCAAACATCATCTGATATGAAATGAAGACAAATAACGGGATGTGGTTTGCCGATCCGAAAACGTCAGTTAATGAAAGACCTCTCATCATGGCATGGTCCAGATTACCGATGATTCCGTACACATCTCCGCTGAAGCATAATGAATAACCTACGAGGTACCAAAGTACAGTCGTTACACACATTGATACAAAGCTTTGCATCATTATAGCCAGAACGTTTTTCCGTCCTACCAGGCCGCCGTAGAAAAACGCCAGTCCAGGCGTCATCAGCATGACCAGGCTTGTGCTAAGGAGCATGAATCCTGTGTTGCCAGTGTCGAACATAATAACAAATCCCCCCAAACTTTATGTTGTAAATATACAACCGATGTGATTTAAGCACCATTGATTTATAATGTCAATTACGTAAATTTGTTATTAATTTGCTGCGTTTTGCTCAAATCATTTTTTTATTATGTGATATTACTAACTATCTTTATTAAAAACTATCAAAAAATTAGCAGCATATTAAAAATAATTTTTTTAATTAAATATCAATTTTTTGATATTTAACACCGCAGAAAATATCACTTGTGTTTTGATAAAAAATAACTGCGGATAGTTGCCGTAAACAGTTAAAAATGGTATGAATGAATGCCGGTGCGTACGAATGCGCATTTGTTTATATTAATTAATACAGGAATAACGGCGGTGAGGAGTATGCATATGAATATTGAGAGTAAACGCTTTGTGCTGAGGACGCTCCGCGATACGGATATTGAAGACTTCCTCTCATACCGCGGAGATGAAAATGTTGCGAGATATCAGTATTGGGAACCCTACACAATGGAACAGGCTGTGTGCTATATAAAAAAATATAAGGACTCGAAACCCGGGGTGCCGGGTGAGTGGTTCCAGCTGGGAATTGCGGATAAGGTTTCAGACATGCTGATAGGGGACTGCGCTGTTTTCACCGGTGTAAGTGATCCTGGATTTGCTGAGATCGGCTGCAATGTATCACCGTTTTTCCAGAGAAGCAAAGTAGCTTTGGAAGCGCTTACGTGTCTTCTGGACTATGCTTTTGACAGTTTGAATATAACAATGGCGGCTGCAGTGACGGATACTGAAAATATCCCGTGTATAAAGCTGCTTGAAAAACTTGGAATGAAGAAGGATGAATGTTCGCTTAAAAAATTATGGTTCAAAGGCAGATGGGGCTCCGAACTCACTTACAATATTTCGAAAGAGGACTGGAATGCTCTGAGGAATGCCGGCAGCAGGATCACTGATAATTAATGCCGGGCAGTGCGCTCGTGCTTCCTTGTCACGTCTGCGGATACGTATAACGGACAGCCGGTACCGGGCTGCCCGCATGCTGTAATCGTACATATCTATTCTATGTTTAACTGCTTCTCTGTTTATCCCAGGCGAACGATCCGGGGCTGTTGATTTAAACATGGACGTTCATTGTGGCGTAAAGTATAAAAATTTTCAGCTGTTGATTTCTGCCAGTATCAGATTATGTTTTTGAATGGCAGTTTTCTGCAGCGCTTAATGCTTTTTCCGACCGGCAATGAAAAATGCAAGTAAAGGTATTATCACCGCAGCGGCCGGGAATCCGGCGTTGCATCCGCCGCCGCCACCGCCTGAGCTTGCTGAAACTGTTGTAAAGGATCCGGTATCAGACCATGGCGAATATATTCCTTCCGAGTCTTTATATCTGACTCTCCAGTAATATGTCGTTCCGTTTGAAAGCAGTCCTGACTCAACTGTGAAAGATGTCAGGGAGGCGGTGCTTTCAGTGTCCAGGACGATTCCGGATGAAAAATCGTCAGCAGTGGATATCTGCCATTGTGTCGCCGAATGAGACGCACCTGTCTTCGAGCTGAAATCTGATGCGGTAAGTGTCGGTGTAAGTGAAATATCGGTTGCCCCGTCTTCAGGGCTTACAAGCGACGGCTGTCCTGGTACGGTATCGGCGGTAAAAGCTTTGAGACATACGTTTGCAGTGCTGTCCACCTTTGCAGTCGCATCCTGCCATGTGCTGCCGTCAGCGCTTATATAGCTCTGTCCTGCCTTGGCAGAAGCCTTATCGCTGTAATCAGGATCGGCTTTCTCTATTGCTATCGGGGTTTCGTAATCAGATGTTGTTATCCTGACTACAACCGAAAAATTTTCATTCTTTGTGAGCGGTACGGAAGAGGATATCGAAATCGTATGATAGCCTGCCGCCGCAAGAGTTCCTGATGCTGAAGCGGCAAGGGTTCCGCTTCTCGGATTGCCTGCTGTGACACCTGTGCGTATTTCAGCGTAATAGGAACATCCGTCGTCAGTTGCGTAGAAAGATATTGCCTTCAGCATCTCTGAGACTCTCTGCCCGCTTGCTGTATCGGGTCCGTTTGCAGTGAAGATATTAGCCATCCATGCGGTTTTTGTGTCCGATGTCTCCGATGAAGTGTATCCTGCGGAGGAAATCCAGCCAAGCGGGTCATACTGGTATGCCCTGTCGTATTTTTCTTTGCCCCCGCTGTATACAGCGGCTTCATTGATAAGATTTTCATATGATATCCAAAAATAACCGGCGTTGCCCCACGCTGTCCCCCAGCTGTTCTTTACGAGCCATGCGCCGTCGGATGACGGTTTGTTTAAGAAATTATCCTTTGAGTATGAATCATCCCATCCTATTACGGTGACCGCATGGTTGCCTTCTTTTGTGCTTCCGTCAGGTATATAGTAGGAAAAATTTGTGCTGCTGTAATAAGCAGATCCCCACGGTATGCTTATGTATGCGGCGCCGTATTCTGTAAGTGCATTTTTTATGCTTGACACGGTCACTTCACTTTTTTCGCCAAGATAATAAACATCCTGAAGACGTGCCGCAACTGCGTCATCCGATTGCGGGGTGTCCCCGCCGTAAGGCCTTGCGGCCTCGCTTACGGCACCAGTCCTTCGTGCAAGTATCGCTGTCGAGATCCATATATTGCCGCCCTGATCATAGATAGGATCATAGCCCGAGCCTAATTCAGACTGGGTAAAAGCTGGAAGTGATGCGCTTTCATCCTGGTATGCGAAATAGGCAAGATGCCATTCCGACAGATCGTAAGTGCCTGCATTTGCCGCGAGCATTTCCGATTCCATGGAGCCGAAAGACGCGAATGCCCAGCATGTTCCGTAAGGGTCCTGGTCCCTGACAGCTGTCACATAACCGGAATCAGCAAGGCTGAATGAGGAAGGGAAAGCAGTTTTTGATTTCAGGGAGGATATTTTAGGCGGCGCGACATGTGACAGGTCCAGCGGTGATGGCCTTATCCCAGTCGGATGTCCTGACCCCTTTGTCTGCAGACTTGCTGTATATTTAAGAAAATCCGGGTTCACCGGGGCTGTTTTTACTGCAAATGCTGCAGTTGCAAAAAATGCAGTGAGAAGCACAGTGCACAGGGCTAAAGCGGTTTTTCTGTTTATCTTCATTATTTATCCACCCTTCCTTCCCTTACGGGAAATTAATCCTTGGTTGCCTTGTTATTCCTATCCGGATATATTCAGTGTACGTATATGTGGCTGATGTGCATCCTGTTCACAGGTTTATCCTCCCATTGGCGCCTGTACTGCATTACCAGCGTGCAGCTGCCTGATGCCTTGAATTTCCATGTCTCGTATGTGCCGCGTCCGCATGGGGCATCCGCAGGAAGCGGTTCCGTGCTGCTGTCCAGATATTTGAGCTGCTTCGGACATGTCTGCATGGACCAGGTATATCCTGTCGAAGGGTTAGCCGGCAAACGCAGCTTATAGATTGAATCCTTCGTCGCAATAGGGTCATAGCTTATAGTGAGAAAAACTTTTTCTCCCAGCTTTATTTTTTCAACATAGGCAGACGCGTATGGAAAACCTGTTTTTTGCCATCTTATGACTATTTTATTTGATATGCCAGGCTTCGGGCATTTGACTGTAAAATTGCCTTTTTTATCTGACATGGCCTGGTATTTCGTATTTCCTGATATTACAGTGATTTTTACATTCGGCAGTAACTTTGAACCGGACCCGACTGTCCCTGATATTTCCGCATAAGAGCCGGCCTCTGCATCGGGGAATGCAGGGGCGGAATGTGTGGCGGAACATATCAGCAGCAACGCCAGTAAAAACACTTCCAGGGGATATTTTTGCAAATACAACATCTCCTTTTATTGAATTTTATATTAAATATCACTAAAAATAAAGCAAAGTTTCTAAAAAATACAAAGTTAGAATAAATAACATGGTCACTCTTATATTAAAAAATAAAAGGGACATGTTTGGTTTATATTAATCTCGGAAGTTTTTTCAAGACTTTTCAGTATCACGATGCACGCATGCTGGATGCAGATATTATTCATGCTGCGATGTCAGGCATGAGTTATTAAAAATTAATGGATAATAACGAGTCAATATGATACAAGATATATAAGGCCGGATATGGCATAATCACCCAGGTGAAAGGGGATGTTTGCATGGAACAGGAGGAACGCACAGTGCGTTTTGACAGGGATCTGGGAATAGAAGCATATCGTTTCAAGGGCATCATGCAGAAATTTCCCAATCATTTTCACGAATATTATGTAATAGGCTATATAGAAAACGGTGAAAGGCGTCTTTCGTCAAAAAACAGGGAATATATCATAAGCCCCGGGGATATAGTCCTTTTCAATCCCATGGACAACCATACCTGCGAGCAGGTTGGGGACAATGCCCTGGATTACAGATGCATAAATATCAAACCCGAGATTATGAGAAAGACCGCGTTTGATATTACAGGTACGGATTTTCTGCCTGTGTTCACACAGTCGGTCATTTTTAAGAGCGAACACATCCTTATGCTGAGGGAACTGCATCAGATGATAATGTGCGAACAGCCGGACTTTTTAAAAGAGGAGACATTCCTGTTCCTCATCGAAGTTCTGATCAAAAAATACTCACAGCCCAAAGGTCAGGCTGAACCGGAACATGCAGGTACGGAGATAGATGAAGTTTGCTGTTATCTAGAGGCCCATTATACAGAACGTGTACTTCTGGACGATCTTGCAAGCCTTTCAGGAATAAATAAGTTCTCCCTGCTGCGCTCATTTACCAGGATAAAAGGGATAACACCGTACAGATACCTTGAGACAGTACGCATAAACCACGCAAAAAAATTGCTGGAAAACGGGATTGAACCGGTAGATGCTGCTATGCAGACAGGATTTGTCGATCAAAGTCACTTTACAAATTTTTTCAAGGAATTTATTGGTCTTACGCCGAAACAATATCAAACGATTTTTACAAAAGACGGTAAATAAACTGTAGTCATATAAATATAAGGAGCGATATGCAAATGGATGCAGTCAAAACAAAATGCGTAATGGTAATCGACGAGGCACTGCCGATAGGCATAATTTCAAATACGGCTGCCGTGATGGGGATTACGCTTGGTAAAATGAAACCTGAAGCTGTCGGTACGAACGTACTTGACAAGAGCGGCAGGGAACATCTTGGAGTCATAGAATTTCCGGTCCCTATTTTAAAGGGAGATGTGACGCTTATAAAAGAACTGCGCGAGAAACTCTACGATCCGGAATTTTCAAATCTTACGGTTGTTGATTTTTCAGACGTTGCCCAGGGGTGTAAAACCTATGACGAGTACATCGGTAAAATTTCAGATGTACCTGAAGATGAACTGCAGTATTTCGGAATAGCGATATGCGGCGATAAAAAACAGGTCAACCGGCTGACCGGCAGTATGCCGCTCCTCAGATAAGAGGGTTTTGACTTTCATATAAATTGTTCAGATCCGGGACAGGAACTGCTAGGCATACATAAGATACATAGCTGCGCTGTGTGTTTTGTGTATGTTTTTTTATGCCCTGCAAGCCGACGGATCATCACTGCAGGGCTCTGCAGAATTCTCAAAACAGCCTGAAATTGAGGCGTGCTCAGAGCATGCTTTAATTTTTCGTTGTTTGTTAATCAATAATCAGCCTTATTTGATATGCTTTTATTTTAATGGCCCAAAGTTTTAACCGGACCTTCAGCAGCATCCGAATTGCTTTTCATTCAAACATTTAGTCCGGCTATTCAAAAATCACCCTATACCGTACGTTATTCCATAACAAAACAAAACGTTAATAAACTTAATTATTAAAAAATAGGCTATTAATGAACTATTAGTTGTAAAAATAACATGTATTTGTATGATAAATACAGAATATTTGATACAATTGTGCAACACAGTTGCAATAACAGGTCTTCTTAGGCAAAAAATAATCTTGGTAATAAATATGCTTATTATGTTTTAAGTTTTGACTTTTGATCTGCCCAAAATAACCTGAAAAAAATCAGATACATTGCCGGATGCCTTGATGGTCAGAAAGAAATTGTGTGTTGTGCATCGGCAAATGCTCCAATAAGAATGTTCTATACGGTTTTAAATGATTAAAAATGTAAAAAGTCCGGCATCAGCCAGATTTTAGTAGTCATCCGCACGATTTTAGTTATACGAAGGAAGGGGTTGTTCCATTTGGCAGAAGAAGAAGAAGTAAAAGAACCAAAATTTAAGATCTCAGAATATGCGCAGTTTACTGTAAAGCATCTGACGATCAACGGCGTGCCTCACAGGGTAGCAGCCAAACCAGATACGACACTGCTTACGGTCATTCGTGACCAGCTTAAAATGACCGGTACTAAACGCGGCTGCAACTGCGGACAGTGCGGAGTATGCAACGTCATCCTCAATGGAAAGGTAGTGCGCGGCTGTATCACACACTGGAAAAATGTAGCTGATTTCTCGGACATAATCACCATTGAAGGTATCGGTACCCCGGACCATCTTCACGCAATACAGTGGGCGTTTATCGTATGCGGTGCGATCCAGTGCGGTTTCTGCACTCCGGGCTTTATAGTCTGCACAAAAGCCCTTCTTGAAGAAAATCCGAACCCTACGCGTGAAGAGGCACGCGAGTGGTTCAGCAAACACTGGATGGCTTGCAGATGCACAGGATATGTCCAGGTTATCGATGCGGTAATGAAAGCTGCAGCTATTATGCGCGGCGAAGAAAAAATAACGGATCTCGCAAAAATGTTCAAGACCGGAGATTCTATATGGGGTACAAATGCCCCTCGTCCCAGCTCGGTATTCAAAGCCACCGGAACATGGGACTTCGGTGACGATGAAAGGCTTAAGCTGTCCGAAGAATTCGCATTTGCATATCCTTATGTGCTTGAGGGAGTTCGCCATGCAAGGGTCAACAAAATCGATGTCAGCGAAGCTGAAAAATGCGAAGGCGTCTACAAAGTTGCCACTTACAGGGATGTAAGGGCAAATCACGGTACAAACCGCATATACGGCCAGGTCGGCTGTGCTTCTGCACTGACCAACGGGTGGGAACACCGCATAATGGTCGAAGAGGGGGATAAGATCCGCCAGTGGGGCGATTGTATCGCCATAGTCGTTGCAGATACCGAAACGCATGCACGTGCGGCGGCGGCGAAGATAAAAGTTGATTACGAGCAGCTGCCTGAACTCACGGATGTATATATGGCCAAAAAACCCGATGCGGTAAAGGTTTATGAAGATATCCCGGGTTATGACGGAATGCCTAATGCATGGAACAAGCGCTGCTTTGCAAAGGGCGAAGATCCTAAAGATATAATAGACAACGCACCGCATAAAATTGATGTGGAACTTTACAGCTCACGCCAGCCACACATGGTCCTTGAAACAGACTGCGGCTATGGGTATTATGACCAGGATGGCAAGCTAACCCTTGCCACGAAATCAGTTGCAGTATACAGGCACCAGTCCCAGATAGCACGCGGTATCGGTGTTGCACCGTCACGCATACGCGTTATCCAGAACAACATGGGTGCTACCTTTGGCTATAAGACAGCTCCTACCAACGAGCATTATCTTGCCATTGCAGTTATAGCTTCCGGACGTCCGTGCTATATGCGCCTTAATATGAAAGAGCATAATCAGCGGACGCCGAAAAGATCGCCGTTCCTTATGCATATCAGGGCGGCTGCTGACGAGAAAGGCAAACTTCTCGGAGTGGAGCAGAACTGGTGGGTCGATCACGGGCCGTGCAGCGAATCTGCCAATGACCTTACCAACAAGGGCGGACAGTTCTTCTTTGCGCCTTATGCATATGATAATATGAGGGCCACAGGATATACTGTATGGACCAATCACCGCTGGAGCGCTGCGTTTCGTGCTTACGGTTCACCGCAGACATACTGGGGCTGCGAAACTGCCATGGATATACTGGCAAACGAATGCGGCATAGATCCGTTCGATTTCAGGGAAATGAACCTTCTGGAATGGGAGCCTTTCACGGCGAATCCGCGCGGACAGTTCCCGTCAGGATACGCTCCTGAAGTTTTCCCGCTGCCTGCCATGATGAAAAAAGCCCGTCCAGTCTATGAGGATATGAAAAGGAAGGCGAAAGAGCTTTCAACGGACAAGGTTAAATACGGAGTCGGAGTTTCATGCAGCATCTATAACTCGAACGACGACGGGGCTGATGAAGCGTACAGCAACATAGAGCTCACAAAAGACGGTGTCACTATATACAATACATGGGAAGAGCACGGACAGGGTGCTGAAGTAGGCTGCATAGGAACTGCGATGGAGGCGCTTAAGCCTCTGGGGCTGCATATGGACCAGTTCAAGCTTGTCCTCAGCGATACTTCGCTAGCACCTAACAGCGGGGCTGCCGCAGCGAGCCGTTCGCAGGTCATGGTCGGCAATGCGATCGTAGACAGCTGCAATCAGCTGCTTGATGCGATGCGCAAGCCAGACGGTACATACCGTACATATGACGAGATGGTGGCTGACAATATACCGACCCTCTATAAGGGCTATACGCAGGCCCGCGTACAGCACAAGGACGGAACTACGGAAGTCTGCTCAGGCAACGATAAGGATACCGGCATAGGCCGCCCGTTCGGTTTCCATATGTTTGCAGTAAATCTTGCCATGGTTTCGGTCAATGTAGAAAACGGAAAGGCCCACTGCGAAAAATTCGTACTTGTCGGAGACGTGGGCAAAATCAACAACAGGCTGGTCGTTGACGGACAGCAGTACGGCGGCGTAGCCCAGGGAATCGGATATGCACTGACGGAAGATTTCCTTGATGAAAGCAAATACAATAATTTCATAACGATGGGATTCCCATATATTAAGGATATCCCGGATGATATAGAGCTTATACACTTTGAAACGCCGCGTCCGCTGGGACCCTTCGGCGCTTCGGGAACAGGTGAAATGCCTATGTCAGGACCGCACGTCGCTGTCTGCAATGCTATCCACGACGCATGCGGCGCACGTATTTACACTATCCCGGCTATTCCTTCACGGGTGCTTGAAGCAATTAAAGCAGCAAAAGAAAAGAAATAATCTTTGTAACTGCAGAACGGGGCGGATAATCTCCGCCCCGTTCTTGCATATTAATGACCGTAAATAAACATAACCGGAAATATTATGCAAATGCAGTTTAAACCCGGTCTGTTGCTTTACAATTCAGCTTGTTTTGTGGAATAATTGCAGTTAGCGACGGGCTTGGCGGTATCGGTCACGGACATTTAGGAATATAGCTGCCTTGGCCTGTCCGGGTTTTATAAAAAGAGCATTTGCTGCTCCACGGCAGCTGAAATTTATCAGGAGGGATACTGATGTCAGAATTTAGTGAAGAAAAAAATTTCGGAAGCATTTATGACCTGCCGCTTCAAAATGCCTCGGCTCTTGCGCCTGATATACAGAAACGTACTGTTTACGGACCGGAACATTTTTGTAAAGACTTTGTCATGAGACATTTTATCCTGCCGCCGCACAAATCCATCCCGAAACACTCCCATGAATGGGATCATCTCATGTATACGCTTTCGGGCGACGGCTACGTAGATGTCGAGGGAGAACATTACGATATGAAAACCGGATACTGGACCCGTATCCCAGGCGGACTTGAACATGAATATTTTAATCCGGCAGACATCCCGCTCGAATTTTTCTGTATAGTACCTACCCACGGAGATCCGCAGGCTAAAAAGTTCAGCATGCGGGAGGAACGTGCAAAGCGCAAACATGATGAGGAAGAGTAGCTTACCTGAGTTTCTGCTGCAGCGTGTTATCTTCTGAAGCAGCAGAAATATTTACTTGACTTAAGGTTAGCAATTGGGGGCTTTATGCATAAAAAACTAGCGGCCCCCGTTATCTTAAAATATTTACTGCCGCCCCTGACACAGGTGCGGCAGTGTCATTTTCTCTCTTGATCGTATGCTACGAATACAATTTCCAGATGGGCTCCGTCAGCAAGCTTTGAAACTTCTACGGTTGCCCTTGCCGGATAAGGTTTGCAGAAAAAATTCCTGTATGCTTCATTCATCTCGTTGAACTGCGCCATGTCAGATATATATATCCTTGCATTAACTATGTTGTCAAAAGTAAGCCCCTGTGATTTTAAAATTTTTTCAGCTGACAGCATTGCGTTGACTGTTTCCTTCCGCATGTCCGGTTTTGCGCGGAGCTCGTCAGTTATACCGCATGCGCCTGTCATGTACAGAGTAGGTCCTGCCCATACTCCCTGGCTGAATGCCCCTATAGGCTCTGATAAGCCTTCTCCTGAAATCGCATTTCTCATATTTAAAGCACTCCTTTGTATTTTTATTGCCTGAGCTGTGCAGGCATGCTGACCATTTTTTTGTTATTTGAAAATATTTATTAATATAATAAAAAACTTTATATACTTTAAAATATTTAGGTCAATGCAATTTTTAATAGCAAAGTTTAAATGTAAAAATCTTAAATAATTTTGAATTGACTTTTTATTTTCAATTTTTTGAGGCATGATCGCTTGCTTTTTTTTGTCGTTTATTATAATATCATTATAATAAAATTATTCAAGAAAAATAATATTGATATAATAAAAAAATAATGATGAGACTTGGTAAATATACGGTGGTGATATATGGATAGTAAATTTGATAAAAATATTGTCAAAAATAGTCGGTTTGAATGAATGATAAGCAAGCGCCATATGTTTGGTTATATAGTTAAAAAAGGAAAATAGGAGACGAATTTTATGAAATTTGTTTTTTTAGACCAGGATGTCAACAGGGATTTTATAAATGGGAATGAAGTTATCGCTCCATTGAAAAAACTGGGAGATGTTTGCTGTTATGATGATGATCCGTGTCCGCAGGAAGAACTATATGAAAGAGCCAAAGACGCTGATGTAATTATTTTTTCGATAAACCAGCTTGGAAATCCGCTTATTGAGAAGCTGGCACAGAACAAAAAACTCAAACATATACAGTTTATGGGCATAGGCTATAAAAATTACCTGGATGCGGAATTCTGCCGTTCTTTGGGTATCACGGCTCTCGGTGTGGGAGAATACGGAAGTAACGCTATAGCTGAATACGCACTTGCTCTTATGCTGTCATCGATAAGGGGTATTTCAATCGGCGACAGGCGTATGAAAAAACATGAGTGGAACATGAAAGGACTGCTTGGCGGAGAAATTGCGGGCTCAACGGTTGGTGTTGTTGGAACAGGGGCCATCGGAAGACTGGTCGCACAGAAACTGCATCTGCTGGGAGCCGAAGTTATTGCTTTTGATGTAAGGGAAGATCATGAACTTATAGAGAAGTACGGTGTCAAATATATAAGCCTTGAAAAGCTGATGCAGGCATCAGATATAGTATCGGTGCATCTTAAATATACTTCCAGGACTGAAAAAATAATTTCTGCCGGCATGCTGTCTATGATGAAAAAGGAAGCTGTGTTTATCAATACGGCACGGGCCCAAATCGTTGATTATGATGCGCTGCTGCATATGCTTACGGAGGGAAAAATCCGTGCGGCTGCTGTCGATGTCCACTACGGAGAGCCGCCTCATAATTGGGACCTTGCCAGTATGGATAATGTTATCGCCACGCCGCATATTGCTTATTTTACAGCTGTTGCAAATACAAATCTACTTCGTAAAAGTGTTGAGTCGGCTTTAAAAAATATCAGACGTTAATAACTTTTTTTGGTAGAATGAAAGGAGGTTTTAAGACTAAAAAATCCAATTATAATTTTATCTTAAGTATGATGAGGGGTTTATTGAAAACATGAAAACTGCCAAGCGTTTATCCGATAAAGTTGCTGAATATGTCCGTGAACTTATTCTTACAAACAAAATGAAGAACGGAGAGCCAGTAGACGAAGTGGCTCTGGCCGAAAAATTAAAGCTCAGCAGGACTCCTGTCAGAGAAGCGGTGTCATCTCTGGAAAAGGAAGGCCTGGTTAAAGTGATTCCTGGCAAAGGAGCTTTTGTTACGGAACTGACGTTCAGTGACTATAGAGAGATAAACGAACTTAGGAGTTTTCTGGAACCGATGGCGGCCGTCAAATCAATTGAGAACATTTCGGAAAAAGAAATTGAAGAACAATTGCGCATATGGGAAAAAATGAAAAAAGATCTGGCTAACGGAAAAAATATACCAACTACGGAGATGATCAAATATGATCACCATCTGCACTCCTTACTCATTGACAGGTGTCACAACAACCGACTTATAAACATACTTTGGATTCTTAGGCAGCAGTCGCTACGATATCTTTTTACCGTATGGAGCACAGAAATGTACAATGAAAAAACGGCAGAAGAGCATATCGCTATCCTTAAAGCAATAAAAAATAATGACGCTGCAACGCTTTCAAAACTTCTTGCGTGCCATGTTGTGATCGATAGCAGGTATATTTCTGAAGGCCTGATTTAATTCCAGGCTAAATTTTTTTAAATAAACTTATTATAATAAAATTATTATTAAATTATAATAAGTTGCGTTTGCTGAATGGCAAATGATATTTATAAAAACATAAAAGTCTGGAACAACTTGTATAAGTTAAATATAAAAAGGGGGATATTTCAATGCTTTCAAAGAAAATGATACTTGTAGTAATTTTTATCTGCTGCTCCGTATTAATTTCTGCAAATATATCGTTTGCTGCTAATACAGGGAAAGCCGAATTCGTAATCAAAGTTGCCAATGATCTTTCTGCGACGCACCCTGAATCCGTATGTCTAAATAATGTTTTCAAAAAAGAAATAGAAACTAAGTCAAAGGGTAGAATAAAAGTTGAATTATATCCTAATGGACAACTTGGCGGTACAAGAGAGATGGTTGAAGCAGTACAGATGGGTAATCTTGAAATGACAACTCCGGCTACATCTGTTCTTGCGGGTTTTGAAAAAAAGATTCAAGTGCTTGATCTGCCGTTTCTTTTTAAAAATAAAGAAACAGCCTTTAAAGCTCTTGACGGAGAATTGGGGAAAAAAATAGCAACAATGCTTGAACCACAGGGACTTGTAGTACTTGGTTATTTTGAAAATGGCTATAGACACATATCAAATAATCGCAAACCCATAGTGACCCCGGGTGATCTCAAGAATCTTAAAATACGCACAATGGAAAACCCGATGCATATAGCATATTTCAAGGCCCTTGGTGCGAACCCTACGCCTATGAATTTCGGTGAAGTTTACACGGCACTGCAGCAGAAAACGATAGATGGACAGGAAAACCCTGTTGCAATAGTATATGACAATAAATTTTACGAGGTACAGAAGTATTATTCACTTACTGGTCATCTTTTCTCCGTTACAGTTCTTCTTGCAAATAAGGATTTTATGGACAGGCTTCCGGAAGACCTCAAGGCAATAGTTAAGAATGCAGCAAAAGACTTTTGTATTGCAGACAGGAAAATGGTTACAGAGCAGGAAAAAGGCACAATCAAAAAGCTTGTAGCCAAAGGTATGAAGATAAATGAGCTTTCAGAACAGCAGAAAAAGCCATTTATGGATGCAGCAAAACCCATTTATAAACAATTTGAGAACATTATAGGTAAAGACCTTATACAACTTGCAGTGAATTCTAACAATTAATGTATTTTTCATTTTATAAATAATTGTTTAAGGGGATATCATTTTGATGTCCCCTTATATATAAAAATGAGGAGTAATTATCAAATGAAAAAAATACTGCAAAATCTGAATAATCTTGAGGAATATTTTTTGGTCTATACACTGGCCTTTAGCGTAATAATTGTTTTTATTCAGGTTATTATGCGTTATTGTTTTCAGAATTCGCTTTCATGGAGCGAAGAGGTCGCACGATATCTTTTTTTATGGATTTCTTGGATTGGGGCTAGCTATGCGGTACGTGAAAACTCCCATTTCAGAGTTGAGATACTGGCTAATATGGTAAAGGGATCTGCAAGAAACTGGTTTGAGCTGATTATTCTTTTGATTTGGTTTATTTTCTGTGTATTCCTTACCTTTTGGGGTGCTAAGGTCACATATTTTATATGGATTCGCCAGCAGGTTTCTGCTGCGCTGCAGATGCCTATGGCATATGCGTATGCTTCTGTACCGGTTGGCTGTGCCCTTATGGCGATAAGAGTCATCTTGGATATTAAGAAAACATTTATCAAGTGCCTCGGGAGGTGTTAATGTATGTTTAATACATTTCTGCTGTTTGGACTCTTGCTCTTTTTTATTGCTTTGAGTATTCCAATCGGGATTACGATAGGAATATCAACGGCTATATGCATGGTAATGACTACAAGCATCCCTATGACTATGATAGCTCAGAAATGTTTCACAGGCTTAGATTCTTTCCCTTTACTGGCTATTCCATTTTTTATTCTTGCCGGAGCATTAATGTGCACTGGAGGGATTTCAAAACGCCTTGTTAACCTTGCTGAAAGCCTTGTGGGCTTTATTACTGGTGGATTGGCAATGGTCACTGTATTGGCGTGTATGTTTTTTGCTGCAATTTCGGGATCAGGTCCGGCTACGGTTTCTGCGATAGGATCATTTATGATTCCGTCAATGAAAGAAAAGAGATATGATCCGGATTTTGCTGCAGCAGTTACGGCATGTGCAGGTACAATAGGAGTGATTATACCGCCGAGCATACCATTTGTTATTTACTGTGTGGTAGCCCAGTGCTCAATTGGAGATCTTTTTATAGTAGGTATCATTCCAGGCATAATTATTGGAATAACACTGATGTCCCTTGTTTATGTGATTTCTAAGAAATGTGGATATGTAAGTGATGCTTCATTTCCAACCATAAAATCAGTTGGAAAGGCATTTAAAGATGGTATATGGGCGCTGTTTACTCCAATAATAATCCTTGGCGGCATATATGGAGGATTATTTACTCCAACTGAGGCTGCTGTAGTTGCTGTAGTGTATTCAATAATAATTGGTAAATTCGTGTACAAGGAATTAACTAACAAAGAGCTCTATAACGCCTTGAGGAGCGCTGCTCTTATTAACGGTGCAACTCAGTTCATGATGGGGCTGTCTTTTGCCTTTTCAAACTATCTCGCAATTGCACAGATCCCGAGTGCGATAGGGAATGCACTGATGAACAGCGGCTTTGGTCCTTTGCTGGTGTTTCTTATCATAAACATATTTCTCCTCATTGTGGGATGCTTTATTGATAACATTGCAGCAATAGTAATTTTAACGCCAATTCTTCTTCCTGTTGTAACATCATTCGGAATGGATCCATTGGTTTTTGGACTTGTAATGACATTTAACCTTGCAATAGGGTTCATAACACCTCCATATGGTGTAAATCTTTTTGTAGCAATGGCAGTCAGCGGAAGGAATATAGAAGGGTTAAGCAAGGCAGTTTTTCCATTCATCACAGTTATGGTTGTTGACCTGTTGATTTTCACTTACTGTCCTAGTATTTCACTTTGGCTGCTTAGTGTCCTTAATTAGGCGTATTAAAATCAGGATAGTTTTAATCAAAAAAACTATAAATAATAAGCATTGTATAATATTGCATAAATAAAAACCTATCTGTTGATGCAGAAAATATTTGCCTCCGTAAAAAGGCAAGGCTGAGTAGTTGCAAGGCGACTATTTGAACCAAAAGAATAGTGAAAGGGATGATCATAACCGTGCTTTTACTAAACGCAGAAGATGTTCGCAGAGTATTTTCGATGAAAGATGCTATAGAATCTGACAAAACGGCGTTTTTGCTGCACTCGCAGAAACAGACGGAGGTTCCGGTGCGTATAAGCTTTAAAGTCGATGAAGGCAGCACGTCTCAGTTTATGCCTGCATATGTAAAGAGTTATGTAAACCGTGTAGGGATAAAAGTAGTGTCAACATTTCCTATTAATGCGTCAAAAGGTATGCCGGTCGTTACGGCCCAGGTGCTGCTTTTGGATCCGGAAACAGGCGAAGTCTGTGCTATGATGAACGGTACTGAGGTCACAAGGATAAGGACCGGGGCAATATCCGGAGCTGCAACGGATATACTTGCAAGGGACGACAGCAGAGTTGCAGCTCTTTTCGGTACCGGCGGACAGGCGCGCAGCCAGCTTGAAGCACTGCTTACCGTAAGGAAAATTGAAGAAGTAAGAGTATATGATGTATTTGAAGAAAGGATCAAAAAATTCATATCATTGGAATCGGAAACGGCGGAACAGTTCGGGGTAAAACTGAAAGCCGCCTCGTCGCCTGAAGAAGCGATAGATGATGCGGATGTTATAACAACGGTAACTATATCCAAAACACCTGTTTTTGACGGTAATAAGGTAAAACAGGGAGCCCATGTAAACGGAGTCGGTTCATACACGCCAGATGCCAGGGAGCTTGATTTTTCGTTAATCGGCAGAGCCCGTGTATTTGTAGACAATAGAGAAGCAGTATTTGCAGAAGCAGGAGATTTCATAATACCCATAAATGAGGGCAAGTACAGTTTTGACCGTGTTGCCGGGGAACTTGGAGAGGTCCTTGACGGCAAGCTTGAAGGCCGTCAGTCGCAGAGCCAGATAACAGTAATGAAAACAGTTGGGTATGCCGTACTTGATGTTGTTGCTGCGTGGAATATCTACAATAAGGCTGTAAAACTTGGGATAGGGAATAAAATTAATCTTTAAATAATTAATTTTTACCATTGCTTGTTATTGTAATCATCCATGTAAAGTGGATGATTACAGAATAGAACGATAAGCCATTCTATCCCGGAGAATCGCTATAAATATTATTGTACTGGCAGCCTGCAATTATTTGACGTTGGCTGCCAAACTTTTTTTATTGCTTGCACATAAATCGCTAAACATAAAATCATGCAATGTGTGATATTCAAGGTTTACTATAGAAAACTGTAGCGCAAAGAATATATGCAAAGAATCTAAAAATTCCCCTTATAGGCAGATAATTTCCCCAAAAAAACAAACTACTGCAAATCCATTGTTACGGATAATAATTTATTTTTATGTAAATTTCCAAACTTAAAACCCAATATATATGTGAACTGTAGTGTATATCAGTCCACAAAACATTATTTAAAGTTATTAATTTTTACTATTGGATGAAATAGTAATTACTGTAGCACTCATTGAAGAAAAGACAACGTTGTAATTCCTGTTCCAAGCAAAATATTAATTTATTATCTGCTTGTTGATTATTTAAATATGTAACAATAAAAAAATAAGTAAATAGCCATAAGGACATCTATATTTTAACAAAAAACTAATATTACAAAATTAACTTAGCTTACTTACATTGTTTAAAAAAATACTTAATTTTCTTATTTAGTCGGACTATTATGTAAAAAATACAAGTAACGCTTGCAATGACATCTATAGGATGATAAAATCACGGGAAAATTAAATTTATTGGATGTTCCACTGGTAAGGCCAGCGATCACTTAATAAATGGAATTTACCCATCACTTGGAAATAGAAAAGTAATTAATTTTAAATTATTCAGGGGGTGTGGCCAAATATGTAAAAGCTAATACAAATATTTTCTCAAGCTAGTGCAACCGAATTTTAATTGTTAGTAAAAGACCTGACAGTGGTACGAGAGGAGAGAAAATTATGAAAAAAAAGCTTGGATTGCTAAGTATTTTTATTATCGTTTTTCTTATGAGTGCGAGTTCTTGCTATGCTGCTGAAACAATTAAGTTCCTTGTTGTAGGGCCAATGACCGGTGATAGTGCAGTTCAGGGTCTCCAAATGAAAAGCGGTGCTCAAATTGCAGTCAATGAAATTAATTCAAAAGGCGGCATTGATGGTAAAAAATTAGTTTTCGATGTTGCGGATGATGTGGGTACACCAAACCAAGCAGTCATGATCGCTCAGAAATATTCATTGGACAAAGACCTCCTCTTTGTACTTGGACATAATAACTCGAGTTGCAGCATAGCTGCATTGCCGATTTGGGAAAAAGTAGGGCTGCCGGTAATTTCTCCAAGCAACACTGCAGCAAACATTACAAGACTTGGACATAAAAACTATTTCAGAATAATTGCAAATGACGACATCATGACCAAAAAACTCGTCGAACTTGCAGTAAAGGTTCTTGGAATGAAAAGGCCTGCACTTATTTGGGAAAATTCGGATTATGGCAAAGGAATGCGCGATATTGCATTAAAAACCATTCCTGAACTTGGAGTTAAAGTAATCGCGAATGATTCGTTTATTTCAGGTGTAGATCGTGACTATTCCGCAATTATTACAAAATATAAGGGGCTAAATGTTGACGGAGTACTTATTCTTGGTGACTATACAGCCGGTGGTCTTTTTGCGAAGCAGGCGAGAAATTTGGGGTTCAACGCAAAACTAGTTGGCAGCAGCAGTTGTTCCCACGTTAAATTGATTGAAATAGGCGGCAAAGCTACAGAGAATTTTTATGTAACAGCACCATTTGATCCGTTTGACAAAAGGCCCAAACAGGCTGCTTTCATTGAAAATTTCCTTAAATTTACAAAAGAGCGCCCAGGTGAATGGGGAGCACATGCATATGACATAGTCTATCTTGTAAAGGATGCCTATAAGAATGGCGGGAAAGACAGAGTGTCCCTGATAAAGGCACTTCATGACCTGAAGGAATTCAAAGGAGTTACTGGTGACTTTAGGTTTGATAAATATGGAGATGTTCCTAATAAAAAGATTACCGTAATCGTAGTAAAAAATGGAAAGTTTGTGAATTACAAATACTAATGCGGTTTTAGTTTTATAAATTAGATATCACTGTATCTTCGTATAAATATCGGCAGAAAATAGTTTTCTGCCGATATTTAAGAAAGGGCGGAGTATATATGTTTTTTCAACACATTATAAATGGGTTAAGCATTGGGAGCGTATACGCCTTGATTACAATAGGATACAACATGGTGTATGGAATTCTGGAGCTATTAAATTTTGCGCATGGCGATGTTTACGCAGTCGGTTGTTTTGCTGCTCTTGCGCTTGCCTCATTTGGTCTGAACCCGGTGTTTGCCATACTTGGTGGCATTGTGGTTGGATATATTATCAATATTATTGTTGAAAGATATGCCTATCGTCCGGTCCGTTTTTCCGGACGCATCACACCGACAATAAGCGCGGTAGGAATAGCGTATATTATGAGAAACATAATTCTAAAAATTTGGGGACCTGAGACATATACCTTTGATATGGGGTTTCGTGGTACACAAATCAATATAAATGGTCTTGTGATTGGTACCCTGCAAATTTATATTTTTTTAGTAGCTATTTTTTTAATGTTTGTAATTAACATACTTATGAAAAAGACAAAAATAGGCCAGGGTATAACAGCAATATCACAAAGCATACCAACAGCGGCACTTTTAGGTGTCCCCGTTAATCGCACTATTTCGATTGTTTATGGCGTTGGCGGAGCTCTTGGAGTAATAGGCGGGATACTATTTTGTGCGTACTATGACACAATATTTGTTGGAATCGGTTTCACTTTGGGTACTATCAAGGCATGGATGGCAGCAATTGTTGGAGGAGTAGGCAGCCTCAAGGGAGCCATTATCGGGGCGATGGTACTTGGATTGGTGGAGAGCCTTGTCGCTGGATATGTCTCAACAATGTATAAAGATGCTATTGTATGGCTTATACTTATAGTTTTTATATTAATTAAGCCGCAGGGACTCTTCCCTTCGCAGATTGCAGAAAAAATATGAGTAGGGCTGACAGACAAAAAATTGCGTTGGGTGGCTTGTTGCTGTTGGCGTTTACCCTGCCTTTAATAATACAGGATGGGTATAAGATAAGGATTATGAATGTTTTCTTCTTGTATGCTGTAGTCAGCATGTCGATTAACCTTATTGTCGGGACTTGCGGGTTACTTGACATGGGTCGTGCTGCCTTTATGGGACTTGGTGCATATTGTTCCGCGATCTTATCTGTGAAACTTGGCGTGCCGTTTATTTTTTCACTTATGATATCAGGCTGTTTTGCAGGTGTTGTAGGTGCGATTCTTGGTTTCCTATGTCGAAAATCGACTTTCGACTATTTAACACTTATCACGATTGGATTTAATGTTATTTGCCAAGTGCTGTTTCTAAATTGGATACCAGTTACCAACGGCGTGATGGGGATAAGCGGCGTTCCGGTACCCAATATTTTCGGTTTCTATTTTGATACTAACACTAGGTTCTATTATTTTGCCCTGGCTTTTCTTATCGTTTGCTATATAACTATAAGAAGGCTTACTCAATCAAAACTTGGCAGAGCGTTTGAAGCTATACGTGATGACCCTATCGCCGCAGAATATGCAGGCATTAATGTTGAGTATTATAAGATACTCAATTTTGCGATAGGATCTGTATATACAGGTCTTGCTGGTGCACTTTTTGTCCATTATACACAGTACGCTTCTCCGTTCAATTATACTCTGGATGAATCGATATATCAGCTGCAGATGGCTATTCTGGGTGGGCTTGGCAGTTTGCCCGGGGTATTAATAGGAACATTCATACTTGTTGTCCTTCCTGAAATTTCGCGCAGCTTTTATGAGTACAGACTGCTGTTCGTGGGAATTTTGATGGTAGTTATGATGCTGTACTGTCCTAATGGCCTTTTGGGAAAAGCTGGTGTAGGAGAAAAATTGATTGGAATCGGTCATAGGGTATCAATTATGAAAGCCGGTGAAAAAAATGAATGAACTGCTGAGAACAGAAACTATAGCTAAACAATTCGGTGGTGTGAGAGCTGTAGATTGTCTGGATTTTACTGTAGAAGAGGGAGAAATTGTTGGCATAATAGGTCCTAACGGCGCAGGAAAGTCAACGTTTTTCAATTTACTGACAGGTTTTTATGCTCCTAGTTCAGGTAAAATTATTTTTCGCGGTGCTGATATTACAGGCCGCCCTATTCATGAAATAGCTAAATTAGGTATTTCCAGAACATTCCAAAACATCAGGTTATTTGATCAAATGACGGTCCTGGAAAACATGCTGGTTGGAATGCATTTGCAGCTGCACCCCAAAATTAGGGAAATACTGCTTAAGCAAGCTAACAAAATAGAAGAAGAAAAAAGAGGCAGAAAAGAAGCGGAATCTATCCTTGAAATGTTCGATCTTCTTAATGTAGCACATTACCGTGCAGGCAATCTGCCGTACGGTAAGAAAAGACGCCTGGAAATAGCAAGGGCGATGATAAGCAAACCATCAATGATACTTATGGATGAGCCCTCAGCTGGGATGAATCCTAATGAAACAATAGACCTGATGATGCTTATAAAAAAAGTTAGAGATATGGGACTGACAGTAGTTGTCATCGAACACAATATGAAATTGATCATGGGAATTTCTGACCGCGTCGCGGTACTTAATTTCGGCAAGAAGATTGCAGATGGGTTGCCCTGTGAAATCCAAAAAAATCAGGAAGTCATTGAGGCATATCTGGGCAGAGATGGTGATTCAGATGCTTGCAATCAATAATCTGACAGTAAGCTACGGCAACATTATTGCGTTGGATGACCTCACTATGTCCCTTGCAAAGGGCGAACTGACAACACTGATCGGAGCTAACGGCGCGGGTAAATCTACTCTGCTGAAGACTATCTCCGGGCTGATGGCTCCAATAAGAGGCAGCATAAAGTATAAAGAAGTGGAGATATCCGGATTGCAGCCGCATAAGATAATCTCAATGGGGATTGCGCATTGTCCTGAAGGACGGAGGGTGTTGCCTCGCCAGACTGTTTATGAAAATATGAAAATGGGTGCATATGTAAGAAATGATAATGAGATAGAAAAAGATATACAGCATTTTTTCACCAAATTTCCACGTCTTGCGGAAAGGCGGGATCAACTTGCTGGGCATTTGTCCGGCGGCGAACAGCAAATGCTTGCTATATGTCGTGCCCTTATGTCTCGCCCGCAAATATTACTTCTGGATGAACCTTCCATGGGCCTGTCTCCAGTGTTGGTTAAAGATGTTTTTGACATCATAAAGGACATTCATAACGAAGGTGTAACTATTCTCCTTGTTGAACAGAATGCAAAAATGGCCCTCTCTGTTGCTGACAGAGGATATGTTATAGAAGTCGGACGAATAATAGCCGAGGACACAGCGAAGAATTTGATGGCAAGTAAAACCATACAAGATTCATACCTTGGCGGCTAGGAAATTTGTGAAATAAAAATATATAGCTTGTACTAACAAAACTGGGGGGACAAGTAACTACTATGGAAAAACGGCATGTTTTTGTAACCGGAGCTGGCAGCGGAATTGGAGAAGCAGTGGCGTTAAAATTTGCTAAGTACAAAAACACAGTAACTCTTGCTGATATTGATATGACGAAGGCACGTGATGTCAGCCAAAAAATATCATGTGCTGGTGGAAAAACATACGCAGTTTCAGGGAACGTGGCGTTACGCAGTGATGTAGAGCGTATGTTTGCTGAAGCAAAGGATAACGCAGGATCTGTAGATATATTAGTAAATTGTGCCGGCATATATCCAAGTGCCCCTATTCCGGATGTTACGGATGATGAGTGGAATTTGGTAATGGGCATTAACTTGCGCGGGACATTTTTATGCTCGCAGATTGCGATTAAAGATATGATTGCAAGAAAAAAAGGGTGGATAGTTAATATAGCTTCAATAGACGGAAGAGTTCCAGGACCTAATAATTCAGTTTATTCTGCATCAAAAGCCGGTGTAATCAGTCTGACAAGGTCATTTGCGGCAGAATTTACTCATATCGGGCTTAGAATAAATGCTGTGGCTCCAGGATGGGTCGGAACACCTAATATATACAAAAGTGACAGATGGAAAGATGCAGTTAAAAAAATCCCCGCCGGACGCCTTGCTGAACCTTATGAAATTGCAGATGCTATATATTTCCTATGTTCCGAGCAAGGATATTACATAGCCGGAGAAGTGCTTAATGTTAACGGCGGTATGCTGATGAACTGAAATGTTTTAAATGAAATTGCATTATGAGAAGTAATAAAACGAATGAAATAAATATCTCTAAAGAACAGAAATTTTCTTGTCATACTAAGATATACGTGTAACGATTCATTTTATAAATACTCTTATGAAACATGAATATAAATCTTGCATAGTTTTATGCAATTAATTAATCAGGTTGTGCTGTGCTGTAAAAATTCTTAGTATTGGAGAGACCTGTTATGACATATCGCTCGGATGATTTGAATCTGTTTTTCCGGCATAGGCTCAGCGTCATGCCGGGCAATATACAAAGGTTGTGGATACGACGATGAAGATTTGAATAAACCTCTTATCGGTATAGTTAATACTGCCAATGACGCTGGGCTTGAACATGTACATCTGCACAGACTTGCACAAAGGGTACGAGATGGAATATCCATCTGCAGGATGGACTCCGTTTAAATTTGGCACTATAGCTACGTGCGGTGCTATGGCTATCGGTACCCCTTATTTTCGTAATGAGCTTGTTATCAGGGATGTGATCGAATCTTCTGTTGAAATCATGGCTGGCGTCCAGCTTTTTGACGGATTGGTACTTCTGGCATCATGTGACAGCATAATTCCAGGTGTTTTAATTGGCTCTATCAGAGCTAATATTCCAGCAATTATTATAACCGGCGGTAGCCAGGAAGTATGTACTTACAGCAAGAAAAAAAACTTAATAAGCGAGCTTGATCAACTTGTATTCGGCGGGCAGTATGAAAATGAGGATACAGTGAAAAAAATCGCATACCTTGAGGATCATGTTTGTCCTGGGGCAGGTTCTTGTTCACTGATGGGAACTGCCAATACCATGCAAATACTGATGGAGGGGTTGGGAATGGCACTTCCTGGTTCCTCGACAGTCCCTGCCGTATACGCCGAAAAGGAAAGGTTCGCTACACAGACAGGCAGACGGATAATATCCCTTGTGAAAGAAAATATAAAACCCAAGGATATTTTAACTAAAGAAGCTCTTCTTAATGGAATAATGATCACTATGGCGATAGCTGGTTCTACAAATGCGGTGCTGCACCTTTTGAGCTTTGCACGTGAGGTTGGAGCCGATATAAATCTTGATGATTTTGATAGATTGTCGAAATCTATTCCAGTTATCAGCCGTGTTAAACCAACAGGAGAAGCCACAGTCATTGATTTTTATAATGCCGGGGGCGTACCTGCATTAATGGGAGAAATGAAAGACTATCTTAATAAAAATTGCATCACTGTTTCCGGTATGACAATCGGCGAGATTGCCAATTGTAACAAATCAACTGACCATACCATAATAACGGAAACTACAGACACTGTTTATCTCCATGGCGGATTGACCGTAATGAAGGGCATATTTCCCCTTACGTGGCAATATGCAGGACAACAACTATTCCTTTTGACAAATATGTTTTTTCAGTACCTGCAAAAGTGTTTTCATGTGACGATGACGCGCATTATGCAGTTGCATCAGGACGGATAAAAAAGGTGATGTTGTTGTAATACGTTATGAAGGGCCGCGAGGAGCCCCTGGCATGAGAAGAAATGATGATGACAACAGACGCTTTGGTTGGTTTGGGTATGGTGCAGGATGTATTTTTTGTTACAGATGGGCGTTTCTCTGGTTTTACTGAAGGTATGGCAATATGACATGTCTCTCCTGAAGCTGCTGTCGGCGGTATTATTGGCATTATAGAGGATAGGGACATAATAAAAATAAATATTAGTGAGAAAACGTTAGATCTGGATATTCCGGCAGAAGACATTAAAAGACGCGCTTTTGTATGGCAAAAACCCACGAAACAAGAAAGAGGAATACTTGGTATTTATGCAAATAATGCTTTGCAGGCGCACATTGGGGCCATGATGGATGATCATGCAAGATAAGGATTTAATGTAAATAGCACCTAATATGTTGAACAGAGTTTTTCAGCATTTGCATTAACAAAAAGGTGTATCCGATATAACTTGTATTTGAATACCTGATATTTGACTTTGCCTTGCAATAATAACGATATGCATATGTTACAGAAAAGCAGTGGCCTGAACCATGAGAGAATTAATAAAGGACCGGCAATCTTGATATGGACTCCTGGAATTGTGCCGTAAATAATGAAATTAGGACTTCACGGGCAATGAAAGCAGAAGCAAAGCATGCTGTTGTCCATAAAATAAAATTTGTCTGCTGTTTGATTTTGTTGCCAATACGTTTAATTGATTTTAAACGAAGACGGCAATTTTTTCTTCGATATATTGCTAAAGAATGGTCCAGTAGGGATGAGAAAGGCCTGTAGTAAATTGTGGGTGCCTTTCTTGCATGATTTGGTATGATTCGATCATATGCTGCTGTGTAACATTACCTGCCAGAAAGGAGTTTTTCCCTTCTATTGCGCATATTATAGTGTAATGTTGTTCTTGTATGTGTTTCATCCACCCTGACTCGTCATGAAGCAGTTCCGGATGCAGAAGCAGATTGTTTTTTTCAACAAGTGCATTTATGCTCTCATTTACACGAGAAAGAATAGGGTTATGGGCAGCTTCTGCTACAAGGTGGTGAAGCAATGCCTCCCATTTGCAATTTTCAATCAATTCTTCTTGTGTGGTATATGGACAGTTTATAAAACTATTATAACAATCATGTAATTTTCTCAGGTCTTCATCAGTGCGTCTTTGGGCAGCGAGTTTTGCAGCTGGGACAGAAATTATCAATCGCACCTCCAACTGATAAGAAACAAAATCCACAGGAAGCATCTGCATACTATTGAGTGCTTCGAGTGATCCTCTGTCATTGATATTTTTTATGAAAATTCCCTGGCGGTCTCTGACTTCAATCACTCCGACAGAAACAAGCGAAACAATAGCCTCTCTGAGCACGTTACGACTGACATTCAATAGTTGTGCAAGCTCTCTTTCTGATGGAAGCTTATCTCCCTGTGCATAATTTCCATTTTGTATCAACTCTATGATTTTATTTCTTACAATCTCTTTTTTGCTTTCCTTTTTATTGTTAGTGCTTTGAACAAATTTGCTGATATCCATTTCAGACACTCCCAACTTTGTTAATGTTAAAATATTACATCTTGTAAAATATTTTGTAAAATATTAATATCCCGTACGGAGTGGCTTATATTTGATATTGTAGCTTTATATTGCTGATATTGGTAGTACCTCTGGTTGTGCTAATAAAATATTTATCCAGCAGATTACCTTATTGAATTGGTTCATAATTGGTTTTACTAACCAGCATAGGAGGGACCTATATGGAAATACGTACTAAAAGCCTTTTGGAAATACACATGGCAGTGTTGCTCTTTGGACTAACAGGGTTGTTCGGTAAGTTTCTGAGCATGCCAGCTTCATTTATAACATTGGGACGTGTATTTTTTGCAAGTGTGTCGTTAGGGCTGATTTTTATAATAAGAGGTGTAAATATCAGGCTAAATTCAAAAAAAGATTATTACATTATTTGTACTCTCGGAGCTCTTCTGGCGTTTCATTGGTCTGCCTTTTATCAGTCTGTCAAGGTTTCCACTGTTGCTATAGCATTACTTACATTTTCGGCTTATCCAATATTTGTTACATTTTTTGAACCGATAATGTTTCATGAGAAGCTTAATAAATTGGACGTAGTTTTTGCTTTCATTATGTTTTTAGGCGTTATATTGATAGTGCCTGAATTTAATATTGATAATAATCTCACAATTGGAACCATATGGGGAATGTGCGGCAGTATAACCTTTGCAGTAATGTCATTACTTAATAGGAAATTTGCTGCAAATTATCAGGGTAGCGTTATTGCTTTCTATGAACAGGGGGTAGCCACATTGGTGCTTCTTCCTCTCCTCCTGTTTTCAAGGCCTGTAATGACTGGTCTTGACTGGGGGTTGGTCGTTTTACTTGGTGTTGTATTTACAGGAGTAGCTCACTCTATGTTTATAGGTGGAATGAGGGTAGTCAGAGCACAGACGGCCGGAATGATTGCAAGTTTAGAATCCGTATACGGAATTATTTTTGCTGCATTGATATTAGGCGAAATTCCGTCATTGAGGGAACTGCTTGGAGGGGTAATAATTTTAGGAACTGCAACATATTCTACTTTAAGATCCTCAAAAACGCTCAAAGAGAAAGCATGCTGAGATTTATGTTTGATCATACATGTTTTGTTAAAATACTTAAAATCCATGGATCATTTGCCTATAAGTATTTATGTGGCATTAGGCCGAGTCAGTGAAGATTAAAGACGGATTGTTTATATAAAATAATTTTTTCTGGTTCACAAAAATGCTGTTTGAATTTTGCCAGTATCAAAATTATATAAATAATTTCCAAAAGTACCCTTGGATGTATAAAACAATTTTAAAGTTCTAATATATAGATAGATTATAATTTTTTCCTAAATAGCTTGACACAAAGCTATGTTGTTGTATAATTGAAACAATTGCTGGTTGAACCTCTGGTATTACCAAATAATTTATTTGAGGAGATACTGCATTGCATGTCGAATGTCCTGGCAAATGTATTCAATATTGCGCACTACACAATCCATGATGGCCCCGGAATACGTACTACAGTGTTTTTCAAGGGGTGTCCGATGAATTGTCTGTGGTGCTGCAGCCCTGAATCTCAAAGCGGCGAAAGCGAAATAGCATGGAACAAGTCTGTTTGTTCCTCATGCGGACGTTGTTACAGAAGCTGTAGGTATGGTGCAGTTGCTTTTGAGGGGAAGTCTATGCTGGGCATTGACAGATTACGCTGTGTAAAGTGTGGTGCATGTTCTGATGTTTGTCCAGATGGAGCAATAAAAATTGTGGGAAGAAGTTTTACTGCAGAGCAACTTTTTAACGAAGTCCACAGAGATGCACCTTTTTGGAGACGTTCAGGCGGCGGCGTAACGCTTTCCGGCGGAGAAGTTTTGGATCAGCCGGTTTTTGCCGAAGCTTTCCTTGATCTGTGCAGAAAACATTTTGTGCATTCTGCTATAGAGACATGCCTTTTTGCTCCCTTTGCAACTGTTAAAAAAATTACTGACAAAACTGATTTTATATTATTTGATTTAAAAGCCATGGATCCGGTATTGCATAGAAAACTGACGGGACAGGATAATAAAAATATACTGGAGAATGCATCGTATCTTCTTGAAAGCAACAAAAACGTTGTTGTGCGGTTTCCACTCATTCCCGGAATCAATGATGACATTGATAATCTTGAATTGCTTGGTAGTTATGTTGCGTCACACAGGAAAGGAGCCGCAATTGAGGTCTTGCCTTATCATCGTATGGGTGTTGGCGGATATGAAATGCTTGGAAGAAACTACCTGCTGCAGGGTGTTCTTCCGCCGACAAAAGCCCAGATGCTGCGTATTACTGAGATACTAAACGGTTATCCGGTCAAAGTTATATATTCATAGTGTTGGATTAAATTTAAAGGGGCGAAGTGAATGCTGAGCAGTGATGAAAGAATGAAAACAGTTTCAAGAATTCATGGCATGAAAGAGCGCATGATTACAAAATGCCCGACAGAGCTTTTGCCTGAACGTGCATTGCTGGTTACAGAAGCTTATGAAGAAAACGCAGCGGAACCTGTGGTGCTTAAACGTGCCTGTGCCTTTAGAAAAATCCTGGAAAAGATGACTATTTTCATTGATGAAGGGGAACTCTTCGTAGGGCACAATTCACCGAAACCACGCTCTCCTATAGCCTGTCCCGAATTAGGGGCCAGATGGATACTGGCAGATATAGATACCTTTGCAACTCGCCCGGCTGACAGGATAGGTCTCTCGGAGGAAAATAAAAAAATCCTTAAAGAATGCCTGTCAAAATGGCAGAACTGTTCACTCGATGCAGTCACAGGAAGCCTTATTTCTGATGAGGCTAAAGCTGCTGTTGCCGACGGGATGATTACCGTAGGCGCTCAAGGCACAGCGCATGGGAATATCGCTATTAACAACAAGAAACTCCTCGCAAAGGGGCTTGGCGGAATCATTGACGAAATAAACGCTAAAATTGAAGGTTTTGTCCCCGGGGATATAGAAGGGACAGGGAAGCTTACTTTCTGGAAGGCCGCCAAGATTTCATGCAATGCAGTCATAGATTTTGCACACCGCTATTCAGATTTGGCAGCAATAAAGGCTGAAACAGAAAAGGATGCACAGCGAAAGAGGGAATTGCTTGAAATAAGCGCCGTGCTAAAAAGAGTCCCGGAGTTTCCGGCCAGGACATTTCGGGAGGCTCTTCAGTCAGTCTGGCTGGTCTACGTTGCAACCCAGATTGAGAGTGACCCGCATGCCATGCTGCTGGGGCGTTTTGACCAGTACATGTATCCATTCTATAAAAGGGATATTGATGATGGGGTTCTTACAAAAGAACAGGCTACAGAAATGATTGCCATGATATGGATTAAATGTACCGCAATCATAAAATTACAGGATTCCATAACAACAAGAACTTTTGCTGGTTTTCCGCTCTTTCAGAACATAACGATAGGCGGACAGGGGCTTCGTGGTGAGGATGCATGTAATGAACTGACCTCTATCATAATGGAAGCCGCATCTATTGCCCGTGCCCCGCAGCCATCGCTTTCATTCCGTTATCACAATAAAGTGGACACGGATGCGCTTTTCAAGGCATGTGAAACAATAAAGCTCGGGCTTGGCTACCCTGCGATCATGAACGACAACTGCATCATTCCTAAACATCTCATACGCGGTGCAACGCTTGAAGAGGCGCGCGGATACTGCATGAATTGTGTCGAGTCAGATATTGAGGGAGCCTGTGATTCACGTTCAAACGGCGGATATGTAAATTTTCCTAAGTGTCTTCTGCTGGCTATGAACGACGGGGCAGATCCAGTCACAGGAAAACAGATGGGGCCAAAGACCGGCAGATTGGATGAGTTTGATGATTTTGAAGATTTAAAGGAAGCATATAAGAAACAGGCAGCATATTTCGTTAAGCTTATAGTCGACTCGTATGACCTGATAGACGGTGCCCACGCTGTTTACGCACCGGAACCTTTCGTTTCAGCTCTGCTTGATGATTGCCTTGAGCGTGGAATATCACGTCAGGCAGGCGGCGTCAGGTATAATTTTTCAGGAATTTTTGGCGTTGCTCTTGCATCGCTTGCAGATTCAATGGCTGCTGTTAAGAAACTGTGTTTTGAAACAAAATCCGTTAAACCCAATGACCTTCTTGATGCGCTCAGAAATAACTTCAACGGGGCTGAATATATAAGGAAGCTCTGTGTCAGTGCGCCCAAATTTGGCAATGATGATGATTATGTTGACCTTATTGCCCGCTGGGCTGCTCATATATTCTGTAAAGAGGTTGTTCGGTATCCATGCATGAGGGGAGGCTTCTATATCCCGGAGCTGCACTCGGTATCAACTCACGTTTATTTTGGAGAAATTACTGGCGCCACGCCAGACGGACGGATAGCAGGTGTGGCATTTTCAGACGGGGCCTCTCCTGCAGGTGGGCGCGACACCAATGGACCGACATGTGCAATGCGTTCAATGGCAAAGATAGACCATATGGAGGTACTGCAGGGGGTCCTGTATAATCAGAAATTCTCGCCAAGCCTCCTGAATACACCGGAATCAACAGGGCTTTTTGCAGATTATATAAGAACATGGTGTGATTTAGGAGGTCACCACATACAGTTTAATATCGTTTCATCGGATGACCTTAGGGAAGCGCAGAAAAGACCTGATGAATACCGTGACCTTATAGTTCGTGTCGCCGGTTACAGTGCATATTTTGTAGAACTGAACGCTAACACGCAGAATGAAATAATAGCGCGGACAGAATACGAAAAAATTGGATAAGTCATAAATTTTGAAGAAAATATAAAAATTTAAATGCATTCGAGGTGTTTAACGTGGAAGGCAGAAAAGAACAGCCGAAATACATGGAAAGAATCAATAGGCTTAAGACGAAAGTATTTGATACATATCCTGAAATAGATCTTGAGGATGCAAAAATACTTACAGAGAGCTTCATGGAAACAATGGGAGAGAACCTTGTAACCAGAAAAGCAAAGGCTTTTCGCAGGCAGTGCTCCGAGAAAACAATCAAAATATGGGACGACGAGCTTATAGTCGGCAATTCAGGAAGCAAAATACGAGGCGGGATACTTTCTGCCGATGTTTGCTGGTCGGTTCTGGACAAGGAGCTTGATACAATCAACACGAGGGAGTACGATAAATTCCACCTGCTTCCAGAGGATAAAAAGATGTTTGTCGAACTTATACGCCCTTATTGGAAAGGACGCTCCAATTATGAAGAATGGCTGGCTAGGATCCCTGAGGATGTAGCGGTCCTTCGCGATAACGGGGCTCTTTATATAGACAAGAAGGCTGTCAGGGGCTGGGGAGAGGTAACGGCCGGCTATTCATGGTTCATCAATAACGGGATAGAGGCTATAACCGAAAAGATCAGGGCACGCAAAGCCGGACTGGATGCTACACTTCCGGGCGACTATGAAAAGGATATATACCTTGATGCTCTTCTTATTACGGCAGAAGGTATGGTAAGGCTTGCCGGCAGATATGCCGAAGAAGCGGACCGCCTCGCATCGCAGGAAAAAGATCCTAAACGCAGGAAAGAACTTGAAACAATAGCCGAGACATGCCGTAATGTTCCGGCAAAACCAGCCAGGACATTCAGGGAGGCAATGCAGTCGTTCTATTTTTACCAGATTTGCATATTTATGGAACAGAATGCAGCGGCTTACAATCCAGGCCGTATGGATCAGTACCTGTATCCGTTTTACAGGAAAGATCTCGATGAGGGCCGTATTACACCTGAAGAAGCCCAGGAGCTTTTTGACTGTCTGTGGGTTAAATTTTCAGAGCCGTGTCTTTTCCAGGATGCAAAGTCGGCTGAATACGCGTCGGGATATCCGATGTTCCAGAACCTCTGTGCGGGCGGTGTCGACAGAAGGGGACAGGATGCTGTCAATGATCTTTCTTATATGATCATACAGGCTACTATGGATACGCAGCTTTATCAGCCGTCTCTTTCTGTTCGTTACAACATGGCCAAGAACCCTAATTCATTCCTGCGCAAGATAGTGGAACTTATGGTGATGGGAACAGGTTTTCCGGCATTCCACAATGATGAAGTCGGCATAAGGATGCTCATGAACAAAGGCATACCGTTCAGGGAAGCTCTTGACTGGAACCCGGGCGGCTGCGTCGAGACAAACCTTGCGGGAAAGCTCCGCGGATATTCGGCACTTGCTGATATAAATCTGGGAAGCATAGTGGAATTTACGCTTCTGAACGGAATATGCCGCAAGAGCGGCAAGCTTGCCGGAGCAAGGACAGGTGATCCGCGCGGTTTTGCGTCATTCGGTGATTTTATAGGCGCTCTAAAAGCGCAGCTTCACTATGTTATAAAAGTGGTAGTCAAAGCCAGCCACATAATAGATGAGATATGCATGGACAGACCTGTTCCCGCCCTTTCTATAAGTTTCGAGGAGTGCATAGATAATGCTAAGGACTATGCGTGGGGCGGTGCCAAATATAACGCCGGCAACGGAATAATATGCATAGGCGTGGCAGACCTTATAAACAGCGTAGCTGCAGTTAAGCACATCGTTTACGATACGAAGCAGATCACTATGGACAGGCTTCTGGATGCCCTGGCATGTGATTTTGAAGGATATGAGGATGTGCTTAAGGCATGCAAAGAAGCTCCTAAGTACGGCAATGACGATAAGAACGTTGATGATTTCGCTGCAGATCTTTTTACATATATAGCTGATGAAATCGAAAGCTATAGAAGTAAATTCGGCGTAATGACCCCGGGGATACTCCCCGTGTCGGGCAACACGCCGTTCGGTGTAGAAGTGGGTGCACTTCCTTCAGGACGCAGGGCCGGCAAGCCTTTGGCTGACGGAGTAAGTCCGAATGGAGGGACAGATCTGAACGGACCGGGTTCGGTGCTTAAATCTGTATCGAATATCCCTCATGACCGTTTTGTCCAGGGTACGCTGCTCAATATGAAGCTTGCTCCGGAAATGGTATCTTCAGAAAATGGCAAGCAGCAGCTTATGGCGCTTCTGAAGAGCCTGTGCTCGCTTGGAGTCTATCATGTGCAGTTTAATGTAGTTGATCAGAAAAAACTGATCGCGGCGCAGAAAAATCCTGAGGAGTACAGAAACCTGCTCGTACGCGTAGCAGGTTACACTGCATTCTTTGTGGAACTGGGGAAAGACGTTCAGGATGACATAATTGCAAGGACCGTACAGACAGAAAGCGGCTCCTGCATATCATGCGGCTAAAATGAAGCGGGACCCCGAAGGCGTTACCGGAGAAGTTTTAAGAATAGAGAAAACGTCTATTCATGACGGTATTGGGCTGCGCACAGTTGTGTTCCTTAAAGGATGCCCGCTGAGATGCGTATGGTGCTCAACTCCTGAATCCCATAAATTTAGTCCGGAGATAGGCTACATAAGGGAAAAATGTACGCTGTGCGGCAAATGCGCGGACATTTGCCCGCGCGGAGCCCTTTCTGTCGATGATGGTTCAAAGAGTGTAGTCATTGACAGAAATAAGTGCAGCGGATGCCTGCTCTGTGCCTCAAAATGCCCGTCATATGCAATAAAAGGCTATGGCCGCCGGATGTCGTCAGGAGAGGTTATAAGAGAAATAGCCAAGGATGAAGTTTTTTATTACCACTCCGGCGGAGGCGTGACTGTGAGCGGCGGAGAACCGCTCGAACAGACTGAATTTGTCCGTGAAATACTGGCAGGGTGTCTTGAGAGGGGTATTCACAGGGCGATAGAGACCAGTTTTTGTTCCGCATGGGAAAATATAGAAAAACTCCTTCCCCTGACCAACCTTGTGCACGTTGACCTGAAACACCCTGACCCTGCTGTGCATAAAAAGCTGACAGGCATCGACGGCGCTGTAGTTATGGAAAATATCGAACGGGCGGATGTATCCCCTTATGATTTTGAACTCGTGATAAGGACCCCGCTCGTACCCGGCATAAACGATTCGGATGAGGCCATAGAACTTTCGGCAGAATTCGTAAAAAAGCTTAAGAAGCTTAAATTTATGGAATTTCTTGCATACCACCGTATGGGAGTTGAAACATACCGCTATCTCGGGATGGAGTACCCTCTTAAGGAAATAGGGACGCCGGGTGCGGAATATATGCGGTCCAAGGCACGCCTCTTCCGCAGTATAGCAGATGTGCCGGTCAGATTGAACGGCATCCCTTTTGAAGAATAAAAAACATACCGGCTTAACATGCCCCGGGGAGACTTTATTCCCCGGGCGTAGCTTTATAGGCGGCTCTCGAGTGATGCTTGTATAAACGCCTGAACATCTGAAGCTGCATACACAGACTGTAACGCACATTAAAAACCTGCGCGCGCCGCCGGATTTAATTGCAAAGCAGCATATGTTTCCTGAAAACACAGGCATGTGCTTTCAGCTTGTTTTCGCGCCGACCTCTTTAGCTATATTTTTAAATACTTTTATAACTGGATTTACACTGTCCCTGCGGTGTATTGTCCCTAATGCGAAATAAGGCCTGTCACCGATCAGCGGTCGGTAGACGACGTTTGGATGCCTGAACTGCTGGGCTTTTGAGGCTATGAACCCTATTCCTATATCCATGCCTGCAAAAGCTATTATTGCCTGCGCAGGAGAAACTTCAGTTATATTGTGCGGGCTGAACCCTGATTTCAGGCACAGCGATATTATTTCATCATACTGGAGAGGTCCTAACCTGCGCGGGAAAAGGATAAAATTTTCCTTCTCCAGATCTTTCATGGAAAGCGCTGTTTTCTCAGCCAGCGGATTGTCTTTTGACATTACTATGTTAAAAGGTACCTTTGCTATGTTCATTGCGGCAAGGGTCTTATCTTCAAACGGCGGGTGCCCCAGACCTATATCTATGTGGTTTTTCCTGAGTTCCTCCTCCTGTATGGAAGTGTCCATTTCGTGTATGGCTAACTGTACTGCAGGAAGTGTTTCCCTCATTTTATAAACTATCTCGGATAACACGATATATGCGGCAGGTATTGTCGTTCCTATATGAAGAGTGCCGCTTTTCCCGCTTTCTACCTGTATTACCAGATCTTTTGCCTCTTTGAAGCGCTCGACGATCTCCCTGGCTTTTTTTAAAAAAGCATCACCGGACGGAGTAAGGCGGACCTGCCTGTTGGTGCGGAATATAAGTGTAGACTGAAGTTCATTTTCAATCTGCCTGAGCTGCTGGCTTATCGCAGGCTGCGTCATCAGGCTCCGTTCCGCAGCTTTTCTGAAATTAAGTTCCTCGGCTAAGGCTATGAAGCATTCAAGCTGTCTTTGATTGATCACCATCATCTCCCTGAATGTATTAATGAGCATAATGATAAACTTTTCTTATTATACAATGCATAATAATAATTGGACAAATATTTTTGCATATTCTATCCTAAAAGAGCTGATCAGCGTGGTAGAGATTTATCTATGTCTAAAAAATTCAGAAGCAAATTAGCAAAGGAGTTTTCACATGTCGGAGCTGTTTGATTTTTCGAACTGTGATTCCATCAAAATCAGCCGCATCGAAACTTTTGTTGTGAATGCGGAGATGCGGAACTGGATACTTGTGAAAGTATACACAAACCAGGATGGTCTTTTCGGCTGGGGTGAAGCAAGCCTTAACTGGAAGACGGAATCTGTAGTGAGTGCAGTAAAGGATTGCAGCAGGCTGGTAATAGGCAAGGATCCCCGTGATATCGAATACTGCCTTCAGGCCCTTACAAAACACAGCTATTACAAGCTGGGGATCATAGCAATGTCTGCAATAAGCGGAATAGAGCAGGCGCTTTGGGATATCTGCGGCAAATACTATTCCGCACCTGTATGGCGGCTTTTGGGGGGTAAAGTAAGAGATAAGGTTCGTGTTTATACACATCTTGGATTGGGCGATATGAGATCCGTGTATGAGACGTTTGAAACCAAGAGGCTTGTCGAAAAGGCGCTTGAGGTTACGGAAAAGGGCTACGATGCCGTTAAGGTGGTTTTTATACCGTACAGCGGTATTTTGTCAGGCAATGCAGACAGACGGCAGGTCGGGCGGCTGATGGGTGCACTCAGGGAAGCGGTAGGGGATTCTGTCGATATTATGATCGATTTTCATGGAAGGCCTCAGTCCACTGCGTGCGCGCTGGATTTTATCAGGGAGCTTGTGCCTTATAATCCGTTGTTTTGCGAGGAACCTGTCCAGCCCGGCGATACGGAATCGCTGCGTTTTGTTACCGAACATGCCGGATGTGCTATAGCGGCGGGCGAAAGACTTATTGGATTCAAAGATTTCATCCCTGTGTTTGAGCGGAGGGCGATACATGTTGCCCAGCCTGATTTAAGCCATACGGGAGGAATGCTTGAAGGGAAGAAGATAGCGGCGCTTGCCGATGCACATATGATCGGAATAGCACCGCACAATCCGAACGGTCCTATAGCCGGAGCTGCTGCGCTTCATTTTGACATATCGGTTCCGAATTTTGTGATCCAGGAAGAGATGAGCAAGGCTGTTGAGTGGTATGACGATATCGTAACGAAGTCGCCTATACGCAGGAACGGTTCTTTCTGGGAAATTCCGGAAACGCCAGGTTTGGGAGTCGAGGTAAACGAGAAAGAGGTAGCAAAACATCCCTATAAAGAAGATATTTTGCATTCTGCCTCGGCTGTTTTGCCAGACGGAACGATAACTAATTGGTAGGGGGTAATAAAATCTGATGATATCTTTTAAGTGTCCTGGCGGAGTGTACAATTCTACCCCCAGAAGAGTTATATTCGGGAATGGTTCGGTCAGCACGATAGCTGATGAAGTGAATCATTTAGGATGCAGCAGAGCGCTTGTAATATCAACACCCGGGCGTTTGAAAATGGCGGAGGATGTAGCTTCGCTGATAGGCAGGAATTGTGTGGCGATTCTGCCGGAAGCCATTTCACAGGTGCCGATCGAACTGGCACGCATGGGAAGGGAACGTGCAGCGGAGCTGAATGCCGATTGTCTTGTATCTGTAGGCGGCGGGGCGTCCGTAGGTCTGGCAAAGGGGATAGCATATGAAAACGGCATTCCTATAATAGACATCCCGACGACATATTCAGGTTCAGAGGTCACAGGTTTTTGCGGAATGACTATAGACGGCGTAAAGCAGATGCACATAAGCCTTAACATGCTGGCCAGCACCCTCATATATGATCCGTCGCTTACGCTGGGCCTTCCGGTTAAAACAAGCGCTGCAAGTGCAATGAACGCATTGGCGCACTGTGTTGACGCAGTTTATGTCTCTACTGTAAATCCTGTAGTTGCATTGGCTGCCGCAGAAGGAGCAAGGATAACGGCAAAGGCAGTAATGGAGGTCGTAAAAAAACCTGATGACCTTCAGGCAAGAGGTGAGCTGCTCTATGGTGCTTATCTGGCGGGCGTTGCGCTTACAGGGGGCTTTGCGCTTCAGCACGGCCTGGCGCATGTACTCGGAGGCACTTTCCATATTGAACACGGGCTTGCGCACTCATTGTGTCTGCCGTATGTAACAGCATTCAATTCGCGTTATGTCCCGGATAAGCTGCTTCCGATAGCAAAAGCGCTTGAAACGGACGTTTTGAATCTTGGCGGAAAGATTTACGATCTGCTTGGTGTTCTGGGTCTTCCCAGCGGTCTTTGTGAAATTGGCTTTGCCGAAGAAAATTTGGATAAGCTTATCAGAATAACGCTGGAAACCGATAACGGTTATAACCCCGTTCCGCTAACCGAAGAAGCTGTGAGGGGTATAGTGACCGAGATGTGGCTGGGCCGCAGGCCAGGATAGTTTTTAATAAGACTGTCTTATGAAAGGATGTGATGGGCATTAAAATATTTATGATAGGTGAGGCTTATAAGCATAAGGACGAACTTGTTTCCCGGATGAAAACAAAAATAAGCGTGGAAGGACTGCCTGCAGAGGCTGCCTATTGTCCGGATTACGACCAGCGGATCGCTCCTGATGACGTTGTTGTATCGCTTAAATTTAAGCGCAGCAATTGCAGCGGTCCTGTTTTCAGGCTCCTGCATGTACCTGGAGCAGGGTTTGACGGTATCGATACGGATTCTCTGCATGAAGGCTGTTTGCTGTGCAATGTTTATGAGCATCAGGTCCCGATATCTGAATATGTGATGCTGTCCATGCTTGAGTGGGAAATACGTTTTTCAAAGATGTGCCGTGATTTCACACCTGAAAACTGGACTGCTTCATACACAGGCAGGATACCCCACGGCGAACTTTACCGCAAGACGTTATGCCTTGTAGGCTTCGGAGGGATAGCCAGGGAAATTGCCAAGCGCGCAAGGTCATTCGGAATGAAAATACTGGCTGTTGATAAATTTGCATCCGACGACGGAGCGCTGGCAGATGTACTGGTAAGAAATGAAAATATCGGTGATGTCATAAAGGAAGCCGACTATATAGTAATTTCATGTCCGCTGACTGAAGAAACTTTTGAGTGGATAGACAGGGCAAAGATTGATATGATGAAACCCGGTGCTGTCATAATAAATATATCAAGAGGCCCGATAGTATCACAAAAAGATCTTTACGAGGCTCTGGCTGAAAAACGGCTAGGCGGGGCGGTACTTGATGTCTGGTGGCATTATCCGAAGAATTCAGGGGATAAAGTCCAGCCTGCGGATTATCCTTTCCATCTTCTTGAAAATGTTTTTTGTACACCGCACTCCTGTGCATGGACAAAGGAACTGACATCCAGAAGATACGGGGTTATCGCGGACAACATTGAAAATCTTATAGCGGGAAGACCTTTGAGAAATCTGATAAAAATCAGGAAATAGCATGTAATGCAGGATGCATTGCCAAAAATATGATGTATGTTCTTACTATAAAAACAGGGGGTTAAAATTATGATCAAGAGTACTAGGTATATTATAGGTGCGTTGCTTCTTCTTCTTATGAGTGCATCTCTGGCATTTGCGGCCCCGCAGTTCAAGGCGGAATATAAAATGAGTACCAATGTTTCCGAGATTACTCCTCCGGGTAAGGCTGTTGCGTACTTTGCCGATCAAGTAAAAAAACGCACAAACGGAAAGGTCAATATCAAAATTTTCTGGAACGGCCAGCTTTTTGCAGGTAAGGCGTCCAATGAGTTTATGCTTATGAAAAACGGGGTCGGCGATTTTTCTATTTCCACTTTCATGAATTGGGCGCCGCAGTTCCCTGCAGGAAATCTGTTCCTTCTGCCTTGGTTTGTCTCTTCAGAGCCCAATAAATATAAGGCACTTGATGCCATTGAAAACGGTAAAACCGGTACGGAACTAAAAAAACGCCTCGGGACAATGGGCATTGAGGTAATTGGCTGGGGAGAACAGGGTGCACGCGAACTCACCAATAACGTACGTCCGATAAAGTCACCTGATGATCTTAAAAACCTGAAGATACGCGTTGTCGGAAGCCCGCTTCTTCTTGACGTTTTCAAAGCAATGGGTGCAAATCCTGTTAACATCAACTGGAATGAAACTGTTACATCACTCCAGCAGAACGTTGTTGACGGTCACGAAAACCCGTATTCCTACATCATTTCCTATAAGGTTTATGAATTCCAGAAATACGTAACTGAGTGGAGCTACTGGATAGATCCGCTTATTTATGTTGCTAACCAGAAGGTGTGGAATTCTTTCCCGGCGGATACAAAGAAAATAATATCGGAATGTGCTGCTGAAGCCGGCATGTACAACAAATGTCTGAGCCGTCTCAACCTTGATGACGGAACATCCGAGCGCTGGCTCAAGTCCAAAGGGCTGATGCCTGCGAATAATGATAACGGGGCCATCGATCCGAGAGCATATCTTAAGGCGCACGGAACGAAGATCAATGTTCTCAGCGCTGCCCAGATCAAAGCGTTCAGGGCCAAGACTGACTCCGTTTATACAAAGTGGACAAAAGTCATAGGCGAAGATCTTGTTAATCTTGCAAAAGAAGATATGAAAAAGGCGCGCTAGCAATAATTTAAAAATAAATTACATGGGCACCTTTGCCGTGCCCATGTAATCTTCAGGAGGGGCCTTAATGCATAAAATTTTTAACAATATTGAGGAATTTTTAGGTGCCATATTTCTGGCAACAATGGTTTCTATCAGTTTCATCAATGTTATAACAAGATATTTCTTCCATTTCTCAATGGCGTTCACAGAGGAACTGACTCTTTACCTTTTTGTATGGATAACCCTGCTCGGTGTATCGCTTGCCTTTAAACACGGCGGCAATATGGATGTGTCTCTGCTGTATGACCGTTTTTCAAAGCCTGTCAGGAAAATATTGTATCTGTTTTCTGTCCTGATGTGCGTGATTTTCTTCCTTTCACTTATGTACTGGGGATATGTTGAAGTTATTGATGAAATGAATATGGGGGTCGCAACAGAAGCAATGGGGCTTCCTGTTTATTATTTTACAATTTCGATGCCTGTTCTGTCCGTGCTGGCTATTGTAAGGATAATTATCCGTTTTGTTTCTGATCTGCGTTCAGGCAGCTATTAAAAAGGAGTATTGTCATGGAAATATTATATGATCCTGCATTGTGGACAGTCGTAATTTTTATAAGCCTTCTTGCAATAAGGGTTCCAATAGCTATATCAATCGGAATTGCGTCGCTGGCTGTAGCATGGCAGTGTTCTCTGGGACTGCCGATGACCAGTTACAATTTCTTTGCAAATATAGCAAAATTCCCGCTGCTGGCTATACCATACTTTATACTTGCAGGAAATATTATGAGCAGGGCAGGTATTGCAACAAGGATTATCAACCTTATAAGGCTGGTTTTCGGGCACATGACAGGCGGCCTTGCAATAGCTACTGTTCTTGTTGCGGCATTCTGGGGCGCAGTCAGCGGTTCTCCCGCTGCTACAGTTGCTGCATTGGGCGTCATACTGATACCTGGCATGGTCGATTCAGGATACGATAAACCCTTTGCTACGGCGGTCGTATCTGTTTCATCCGGACTTTCAAGCATTATCCCGCCCAGCATTGCTTTCATAATGTACGGCGTTATAACAGGCGTTTCAATAGGCGCAATCTTTGCGGCAGGGTTCGTTCCCGGTTTTATTATTGCATTGTGCCTTATTCTGTCTGTTTATTTCACTTCACGTAAAAAAGGTTATGTCGGTGATGTCAAAGCAGAGAAGACCGGAGAACACGAAATACGCGCGGCATTGAAAGAGGCATTCTGGGCGCTCCTGACGCCGGTTATTATCCTTGGCGGCATATACGGAGGAATATTCACTCCTACTGAAGCGGCTGCAGTTGCCTGCTTCTACGGGCTCTTTGTAGGCGTTGTTGTATATCATTCGCTTACCATAAAGGACATATATGAGATTTTATCTGAAACTGTTACAGGATCAGCAACCGTAATGTTCATAAGTGCCTGTGCGGGGCTCTATTCGTGGGTCAGCACCAGCGTAGGCCTTGTAGAAAAAACATCAGCCCTTCTGCTTGGAATATCAGGCAACGAATACGTTACCTTGTTTATGATATATGTAATACTGTTTTTGGGCGGGATGCTGCTGGACGCTGTATCTCTTATGTACGTGTTCATGCCGCTTATAATGCCTGTAATGTCGACGTTCGGATGGGACCCGGTTTGGTTCGGCGTAATGGTCGCAATTATGATAGCAATAGGCTGTGTCACGCCTCCTGTCGCTGTCAGCCTCTTTGTCGGCTGCCGTATAAGCGGGCTGACGATCGAAGAGCTGACACCGCCTGTTTTGCCCATGTTATTTGCTATGCTTTTGGGTCTGGTAGTCCTTTCGGTATTTCCAGGCTTATCTTTGTTCCTGCCAAAGCTGATGGGACTGATGTAGTTCTTAACGCATGAACATGAAAGCATGGAACGGCTGAACTGAAAAATCTTTCAGCCGTGAATCGCGAATTGTAAAAAACGCATTGCGTTTTATTAAAATTAGTGGTAATATCTTCCCTAAATTTTTAGCAGAGGACTTATGAGATGAGAAGAGCATATGCATTTGAGAACAAATCAAGCAGCTTAAACGGTTACTGGTGGTGGTGTGACTCACACCGCTGCCGCAGTTGTCTGTGAAATAAACAGAGCCGCGGTGGTTTAAAGACCTTCGCGGCTTTTTTTGTATCTTTTTGTTATAACAGCATTTATGCTTAACCAAAAGAGGCCGCGATCCTGATGGATGCGGCCTCTTTTGCTGTCATCCGCCGGTTGGGAAAAAGCGGGTTTAAAGAGCAGGCATCCGGTATTAAAAAATAACCTGTAAAAGGCTGGAATATGTTAAGGAGGTACAAAAATGGATAAATTAAAAGTAACGGTTGAAGAAGTGCTTGGATTCTGCGATATGCCTATGAAGCCGGGAGACAGTTTTGAAGTCGTCGGCGGAGCTTTGGTTTTCCCCGAAGGCGGAAAAATCTGTATGTGGGCCCTGTCGAGTCTGATGCCGTTTCTTCCGGCAAAACAACGCTGCGGGGAAGACCCGAATGACTGGATGCCGCGCTGTGAAAGGCTTTCCTGCCCTGATCCGAACGGCAGGGTGATATTCAGGGTCAGCAGGATACGGTCGGATGATATGCCCATTCAGAAAAAGGCGGCGGTACCGGAAAAAACAGAGAGGGCAAGTATAAGGCTGAAGGTCAATAAGGAGCTATGCACGGGCTGCAGGGCCTGTGAACTTGCCTGCTGCGAATCCCACGGTCTTGGTTATCTGCCGGATCTGGCTAGGATCAGAGTCGAATCGGAAGAAAATTCATGTTCGGATGAACCATTTGTATGCAGACAATGCGGCTTTGCAGCCTGTGTGCAGTCATGTCCGGCCGGTGCTCTTTCCCGCGATCCTGTAACCTCTGCCGTCATTGTGGATCAAAAACTTTGCACTGGCTGCGGCGTATGTGTCAAAGTATGCCCGTTTGCGGCCATGCGCTGTGATTTCAGAACAAAAAAAGCCATGCCGTGCGACCTCTGCGGTGGCAGCCCGGCATGCGCGGAGCGATGCCCCGCAGGAGCCATTCAAGTGCTCCGTCTGGGAGATTGAGGCGCTGTGAAGTTTTTTGGTTATGCCGGCAGGGTTTTAAGAATAAATCTGACGCTGCGCACATTCACTGCAGAGCCGCTCAGTGAAGATGACGCAAGGAGATGGATCGGAGGCCGCGGTTTCAATGTATCAAGGCTTTTCTGTGAAGTGCCGCCGGATACCGATCCGCTCAGCCCTGAAAACCCGTTTATAGCCGGAGTCGGTCCGCTTAACGGCACATCTTTCCCCGGAGCGGGCCGTATAAATTTCACAGCGCGTTCACCGCATACCGGTATACTGGGCGATTCCAATGCCGGCACCGCTTTTTCGGCTGAAGTCAAATATGCCGGGTATGACCAGATTATAATCACAGGCGCATGTGAGGATTGGACCCTTCTTGTGATAAGCGGGCAAGGCGTACGTTTTGAGGACGCCGGTGATATTGCCGGGCTTGATACTATCGAGACGCAGAAAACAGTACGCATGAAACTTGGGGATGCAAGGACAAGTGTCGCTGCGATAGGTCCTGCATCCGAAAACGGTGTTACGTTCTCGGGGATTTTTCTTTCAGGTTCGCGTGCTGCTGCGCGTTCAGGCATGGGGCTTGTCCTTGCATCAAAAAAAATCAAAGCTATTGCCGTAAGGGGAAATATCCCGGTGAATGTTGCGGAGCCGGATGCATTCAGAAAGCGGATACAGGAGCTTACGGAAAAGATAAATATGCATCCGCAGTATGAATCACGCAGGCTGATGGGAACTACGTTCCTGCTTTCAGCACTCAACAGTATGGGATGTCTTTCGACGCGTCACTTCCAGAACGGCACATTTGAGGCCGCTGCAGACGTATCTGGTGAAAAACTTGCCGAAACAGTCAAATTCAAGTCCAGAGGCTGTTTTTCATGCACTATCCCATGCAGCAGGGTTTGGAAGATAAAAACAGAAAAAGGCACTCATATAGGAGAAGGCCCGGAGTTTGAAGGCCTCGCCGGATTCTCGTCGCGTGTAGGCTGTAAAAGCCTTGAGTTCTCACTGCTTATGTGTGACCGGTGCAACAGGCTCGGGCTTGATGTTATCACAACATCTGAAGTCATATCCTTTGCCATGGAGCTTGCAGAAAGGGGAGAACTTTCAAAAAGCGAAGCTGATGGACTTGACCTGGTATGGGGAAACCAGAAAACAGTTGAAACGCTGATCGATAAGATATCCGGGAGGGAAGGGTTCGGCGACATTCTGGCAAGCGGTGTGAGAGAAGCTGCCCGCAGGCTGGGACGCGGGAATGATATAGCGATGCACGTCAAGGGACTTGAGATATTCCAGGCTGATCCGAGAGGCATAAAAGGATATGCACTGGGTCTTTCCGTTGCAAGCCGCGGAGGGGATCATCTGCGCTCCGAACCGTCGTTCGAATTTTCAGGTGATACAGAGGCCGGTCTTAGACTTTACGGTTCTCCGGAAGCGGCACAAAGGCTCGGTGTCCATGGAAAAGGCAGGGTCGTCAAGGATTTTGAAGAGCGTTCGGCTCTTGCCGACTGCCTGAACGTATGTAAAAACACGCTGGTCAATATGGAGATTCTCGACTTCAGTGAAGCTGCGGAACTTTTACGTATTGCGACAGGGATAGATTTTGAAGGGGATGAACTCAGGACATCCTGTGAAAGGGTGGTCAACATTGAAAGGCTTTACCTGAACCGCCTTGGCCTGGGGAGGAAAGACGACACTCTCCCGATGCGTTTCCTGCGGGAACCGATGCCTGGAGACGGTGCGACATCCGGCAATGTTGTCGAGCTTGAACCGATGCTTGATGAATATTATGAAGCCAGGGGGTGGGATAGTACGACAGGGGTTCCTAAGGCTGAAACACTGGCAAGGCTCGGCTTGAATTGAAAGATTGGCTGCAGCGGAAGACTTATAGCCCAGCGGTGCAGCCTGCATGGTCTGAAAGGCCGGTTAATTGCATGAATCAGGAATAAATTTAAAAGCACAGAAGAGTTTCTGTATTTGACGAGAGGAGAATTTTCATTATGTCTAGCGCATCAAAAGCAAACGCAGCAAAAAACGTAAGTACCGCAGAAGCAGAAAGTTCCCGTACCGGGCACCTGAGGCGCGATCTAGGAAGGGCCGAGAGTTACGCAACACTGATAGGAGGGCTCATAGGGTCCGGAATATTTGTTGTTATCGGGCAGGCGGGCGGATTGGCCGGACCGTCTGTACCGCTGGCATATTTAGCTCTTTTCCCTGTCGTTATGGCAACGGCGATGGCCTACATGGTCTTTATGAGCACTCCGCTGGGAGAACGGCCGGGAGGTGCATATGTACACATATCACGAACTTTCGGCCGGTTTTTCCCAGGGTTTATAGCAGTCTGGCTTCAGCTTGTTGCATATTCAGGGGCTTTAGGCGTCCTTTCAATTTCACTCGGGGAATACATGCGCTTTTTCTTCCCGAATTTTGCTCCTGTCTATACGGCTGCTGCCATACTGCTTTTCTTCTATTTTGTAAACCTTGTCGGGGTTAAGATCTACGGCGGGCTGCAGACCGCAATGTTTCTGGTCCTTATCGCAGCCGTGGCTATTCTTGTCGTTCCAGGGCTCAGAACTGTGAAAATGGATTATTATACGCCGCTTTTCCCGTTCGGAATTAAGGGATTCATTGCCGCCCTCTCGTCGCTGTTCATGTCCTATGCAGGATTTGAAGGTCTGGCACAGACGGCGGGGGAGACCAAGGATGCCAGGAAAACACTTCCTTCGGTATTTTTCAGGGGAATAAGCATAACTGTCATAATCTATTTTTTGATGTCGTTTGTGGCTTTTGGCAATATGCATTACGGTGATCTGGCAAAATCAACCTCGGCTATGACCGATGTGGCTAAAAACTATCTGCCCGGCTGGGGGGCGGCCGTTGTTGCCCTTGGTGCGATAATGGCATTTACTACATCAATAAACGCAACGCTTATGGTGCCGCCGAGGCTTTTGATGGTTCTTGGCGAAGACCGTCTCGTACCTGCGGTATTCTCCCACATAAACAGACGCTTCGGGACTCCGGATGTGGGGCTTACAATAACTACAGGCATTGCAATAGCACTGATCATGACGAATACGCTCGGAGTTATTCTTGCAATAACCCTCCAGTCGATATTCATCCTGTATATACTGCACAGCGCTGCGCTTGTATTTCTGCCGATAGTAAATCCCGGTCTTTATAAAAGCGCACTTTTCCGCCCAGCCAGGGGAGTGCTCTTTGCCGTAGGCGGATTTTCAGTTGTTTGTATGCTTATATTCAGTTACTCAATGCTGCTTACAAGCTGGAAGCAGATACTTTTCTGGGGGTTTGCAGGTGTGGTCATATATGCGGTTGCAATGCTGCACGGATACAGGTCCGGTACCGATTTTGGAAAAATAATGGAGTGCGGCGTCAAGGAACAGGCGGAGTATTAATAAATAGCCGCATGTCTTTGAAATTGCATTCTGACAGCCGCGCATAGAGAGTAATGTCCAAAACGCCGGGAGACATTTATGATGTCTTCCGGCGTCATTAAATGATAATTATCGGTGACTGTCAGAATATGGCGTCTTATCTCCATGCCGGATAATGGAGAATTATTTTCTGAAGGCAGATATCATCGCCTGTCTTGACACTTTTTAAAAGATGCACATCGGCCGTGCATCCGAAAGCTTTTTCAAAAAGTACTTTGGTATAGCCTGCCGTGCACTGGCACCATGTATCGGTATCCAGCCTGTCAACTTCCGCGAGCATCGGGCATGTGCATGACGGGAACTGCAGGTAGAGCTCCCCGTTACTGCAGTACATACCGGCAGCCTTTGATCTGTCCTGGTTTGCGAATTCCTCAAGGCTTGATGACGATTTTATCAGTTCTTTCAGAAACTCCAGCTTTTCGTCCATTTCGTACCCGCACTGGCAGCACATTCTGATATGCTTGACTTTATCCTTATCAAAACGGTTTTCCAGATTGCCCATTGCGGATTTCACCCATGCAGAGTCATTTTCCAAAGACAGCTCTCCAGTTTCTCCGTATACTGTTTCTGCCGCTGTCTTTTCGTCACTTGCAGCTTTTATGGCATCAAATAATATTTGTTCATGAATTTTTCTTATGTCCATAATATGCCCCCGATTCTTAATTTTGTAAGGTGCGGTTTTAAATCGGCTGCCAGCGATATCAGCAGCCTGTATGTAATATATTTGTTCGCAGGCGGATACTGTCAGGCCATGCAAATGGAATTCTTTTCTAAAAATACTGTTATTATATTCAAATTATAGTCCGTTGGTTATTTTGTCAATTGATTACGGATAATATACGGTTCCAGGCCATAAAGGCACCCGCTGCATATTGCGGAAATGTGAAATCCAGTTCCGTCTATACTCGCTTAATTAAAGAAAAACAGCGTTATACTTGACTTAAGAGCCGTAAATAGTAAATTAGTAGATGTACCTTTTTAGTTGATGCTGGAGGGAAGCGCATGCTTGTAGCTGTAATAGACGGTCAGGGCGGAGGCATAGGCAGGGCCGTTGTAGAAAAATTGAAAGAAAACCTGCCCGGCGACATAAGGATCATTGCCCTGGGGACAAATTCACTTGCAACGTCATCCATGCTCAAGGCGGGGGCAAATGAAGGAGCTACCGGAGAAAACGCCATAGTATTCAATGCCGGCAAGGCGGATTTTATAGTAGGCCCTGTAGGGATAATATCTGCGAATTCAATGCTCGGTGAACTTACGCCTGCCATTGCAAGAGCGGTTGCCGAAAGTCCGGCCAAGAAGATACTCCTGCCTCTCAACAGATGCAACATCGTGATAGCCGGTATTGATAAAAACGAAAGCCTGCCCGATATGATAGATAATGCTGTACGGATTGTAAAGGAACATATGAAATAGACGGACGGCAAAAACTGGTTTTTACTTATGCTGAAGCCATAAATCATTTATCATGTCCAGTATGGTATAATTTCCGGTAATCAGGCCAAGAAGGCCTTTAGCCCTGTAAAATATCAAAATACAATTTTGGGACGAACCCATTGAGTATTCCAGTAGGAATTCTTATTGGGTTTTTGTTTTTTAATACTTTATGTGTTCTATACTGCGGCAAAGGTCTTTAATACAATATGATGTCTGCCGTAATTTTTTATTAACGGAGGAGATAGGAATGGCGTGTTTTCTGGTGCCTCTTGGCGAGGCTATCGTAACAACAGCAGTGCAGAAAATCATGGAAAAAAAGGAGAAACAGGAGGAGCTGCAGGGTATCAAACAGACTGGACTTACTTGGAGCCGCAAACTGAGCTGGCTCAACAGGCTGCTTTGGGGCGGAGTTCTCCTGCTTGCATTCGAACATTTATGGCATGGTGAAATCGTTCCGTGGCCGCCTTTCCTTACCGCTATGGACAGCCCCGCTGATACGGCTTCTATGCTGACTGAAATAGCGACGGTAGGCACAGGGATGTCAGTCTTTGTTACATCTGTATGGGGAATGATCGTACTTGTCGCTGACGGCAAAGCAAAGGCACTTTCTGCCGCTCCTGTCAAAAATAAGGCGTAGGAAGGAGATCGGGAAATGTATTTTTTAATGACCCTTGCTGCGGCTGTAGCAGCCACTGCGGCGTGGTATGTAAACGCACCCGATGATAAATACAGGCTTGGGCTCCTGAGCTTTATTTTCTGGGGTGCATCGCTTATGTGGTTTGTCGACCATGTTATGGCATACCTGACTGAGGGAGGGGAATTTTTTGAAATGACCGCTGATGCCGCTTTGCTTGGCGCTTCAGTCATTATCCTCGGATCGGTCGCATGGATTGTTGCATTGCTTATAAGTGATCCCAAAGGTGTTTTTGCAGTACTTTTGAAAAATGCAAGATAATATTTTATATACACAAAAGCATGATTTAAATAATGTGAAATATAGATGCACATGAATTAATATATACAAATTAGAGGACAAATAAATATTGCATAATAAAAACGTATCTGCTGTTTTTTTCGGATACGTTTTTATTATTGTCATATATGTCTAAGCAATATGTTTTGCTGAATGTAATTGATGCTTGTTATGCCGCATGGATAGTTGGAGTGCGGTTAAAAACATATCCATGGTGAAGCGGATTCAAATGAGTGGTAGAATTTGAACGGCAAAATGCTGTTCCTGCAGTTCATGATAGGGAAAGAAGGGCCGTTGAATGAAAAAATTGTCGATTATGTTCGCTCTGATACTGATTTTTGCTGCTCAGGCTTTTGCAGCGCAGGAAGACAATTCCGCAGCGCTGACTGAGTCATTCAAAAAATACTGCGCGGCGGAAATGGCAAAAGTATTGGACACTTATAATGGCACACAGTATTCTCTGAAATTTTTTAAGGCGAGCAATACTCCTGAGCATTGGAATAAGATTTCAGACAGTATTTCACCTGATTACAACTGTTATATGAAAGAAAACGCCAAGTCCGTATACCAGGGAGTGCTCGAAGTCAAAAAAACGACGGTATATTATGCTGACTGTTCATCCGAAAATGATGCAAAGGAAGAAACCGATGTAAAAGACAATGTTAAAAATATTTACAGGTTTTTCCTGACTTTCCAGAATAACCAATGGGTTGTGACAGAGGCCAATGTTTACAGCCACTGGCGTAAGAAATGGCATCAGGAGCCTGCTGCCGGTATATTTGAAACGCTTGCAAGCAAAAATGAAATAAAGGAATAGGCTCTGCTGTGATCTTTTAAAAATATGCTGTGCATTTGTGGCATTTATGCGGCAAAAAAATTTTTGAAATTGATTTGTATGAAATATGCATGTTTATCCAGGCAAAACACGGGCAACGGACCAGGCTGCCCGTGTTTTCCATAATGGATCCTGGATTCTATTGGAGGGAGGTGTGAGTTATGTTTGGCATATCAGTTATGTTTCATGGCATTCAGACAGCATTGCCCGCCTTGTTTTTTTGCTGCAGTGATGTTCACAAGATCTGACGTCTTGCCTGCCCTGAGGACGGCACTGTCTGTCTGATGCCCGACCCACTGCTGCACCTGCTTTGCAAGTGAGATGATCTTATCAAGGTCAATACCTGTCTCTATTCCCATTTCACCGAACATGTGCAGTGTGTCTTCTGATGAAATATTGCCCGACGCTCCGGGAGCGAAAGGGCATCCGCCAAGTCCGGCAAGAGATGCATCGTAACGTATCACACCTGCCTGCAGTCCGGCGATTATATTCGCAAGCCCCATACCGCGTGTATTATGAAAATGGAGGAACCAGTTTACTTTCGGGAATTTCTCCCTCATCAGCGATACGGTTTCATACACCTGCCGCGGGTTTGCCATTCCTGTAGTATCTGACAGGGAAAGCTCAAAGATGCCGAGTTCGCATAGATTTTCCGTTATATAAACAAGACGGTCGGTTGGTATTTTGCCTTCGAACGGACACCCGAAAGCTGTTGATATCGCCCCTGAAACTTCAATGTTATTTTCACGGGCATATCCGGCACATTCCTTGAAGGCATCCAGAAGATCCTCAATACTCTTGTTGAGATTAGCCCTGGCATGCGATTCACTTGCTGAAAGAGTCAGCTTCACCTTATTCAGCCCTGCGGCTATGGCCCGTTCAACGCCCCTTTTATTTGCTACAAGACACCTGTACTCTACGCCTGCAGCCCTGTTTATTTTTTTCGCTACTTCGTCTGTATCCGCCATTTGCGGTATTGCTTTAGGATTAACGAAAGAACCTATTTCAATGATTGGTACGCCGGCATCGGCGACGCCATTTATTATTGATACCTTTTGTTCAACTGAAAGCATTGTTTTTTCGTTTTGAAGCCCGTCACGCGGTCCTACTTCACAGAAAATAATTTTATCCGGCCAATTCATTGCCATAAAAATCACTCCTTAGAATGTACTTTCTGATGAAAACTTTATTACAGGAATTACATTCTGTCAAGCAATAAATAATTTCACACAGCGGAATATATGCTCAATTATTAAATATAAAAATATTCCGCTTGACAGATTGATGTGAAAAATATATCTTTTAGCTGTGTTTTTCTTATAACGGTGAGTATTTCCGAGGCATGGAAAATATATTCGTATAATTTTATAGGAGGAATATTGGATGGCTCATAAATTTTCACTAGCGCACCTTACGGTTCTGGGATGGAGTCCCGTTGAAATGGCCTATAACGCAAGCCTTATAGGATATGACTATATAAGCATAAGAAATATAAATATGGGCGTTAAGGGTGAGCGCGATTTCAGCATACCGATCGGCGGCAAACGCTACGAAGAACTTAAGACAGCCCTTGATATAACAGGGATCAAAATTTATGATATCGAGCTTGCCAGAGTGGCTGACGGCGTTGACGTAATGAGCTATGAGCAGGCCTTTGAATCGGGGGCTTCACTTGGTGCAAAGGGAATGATAAGCAGCATATGGACATCCGATAAAGATTTTTATATGGACCAGTTTGCCCGACTGTGCGACCTTGCAGCGCAGTACGGCCTGACGGTTAATCTTGAATGGCCGTCGTGGGCGGCAGTCGGAACGCTGGCGCAGGTACGGGAAGTAATTGATACAGTCAAAAGACCGAATGCTGGAATAATGCTTGATACACTGCACGCATCACGTGCCTATACTACAATGGAAGAAATTGAAGCCATCCCCAAAGAGATGCTCAACATGGCGCATATATGCGACGGACCGGCGGAAATTCCGGACCCGTCCGACAAGGAAAGCCTTATATTCACCGGGCGTGATGCCAGATATTATCCGGGAGAAGGCGGCATCGACATCGCAGGCATGGTCAGGCGTTTGAGGGATGACACGGTATTGTCGATCGAGCTGCCAAACCTTGAAAGAGTTGAAAGATACGGTTATATGGAGCATGCGCGCAGGTGCCTCCAGACAACGAAAGAATATCTGGGAAAAAACGGGATAAACTAAAATCATTCAGCAGGCACATATCGTTATGAATATAAGCAATAACACGGCAAGTTAAAATGTCATCAATGCTGCAAAGCAAGTGCAATATTTTCCGGCAGATGAAAAATTTATCTGTTAAATGGTATCTTGACAGATTTTAACTTAGATATTATTGTTTATGTGTTTCTTGTAGATGAATAGTATTTCCACACAGCGAAAATAATATTATATTGCGGGGTGTAATTTATGAGATTAGAGCCCAGAAAACCGATAAGTATAAGAGATGCAGTCCTTGGCGGTACTAAACCGTTAGTATGTATTCCGCTTGTAGGAAAGACGGAAGAGGAGATTTTTTCCGAGGCACGTAACGTTCTTGTCGTAAAGCCTGACATTATTGAACTGAGAATAGATGCATGGGATTTTATTGAAAATGTTTCGGAATCGGCCGCAATGATAAGAAGCGTACGCAGTATAGTCGGTTCCATGCCGATAATACTTACCTGCCGCGGTGATTGGGAAGGCGGCTTTAAAAAAGTCAGCGACGACGCCAAGTTCAGTATTTACAGCGAAGCCGTAAAAGAGGACCTTGTTGATTTTATTGATATGGAGCTTAAATACGGCCCGCAGAAAATCAGCGAAGTTCTGGAATCCATAAAAGGCAGCAAGGTTTCTCTTATTGTATCATTCCATGATTTTAAAAAAACGCCGGGCAGGGAAGAAATTATATCAATAATGTCCGCACAGATCGAAGCAGGGGCGCATGTTGCAAAACTTGCAGCTATGCCGGAGAAGGAAGAGGATGTTCTGGATATCCTGTCCGCTACATTGGACGTGCGCAGGAAATTCCCTGACATTCCTCTTATAACGATGTCAATGGGTTCCATAGGAGCAGTGAGCAGGATAATAGGTGGGCTGTACGGATCCGACCTGACATTTGCCGTAGGTTCAAAAGCTTCAGCGCCGGGACAGATCCCTGTCGCGGAACTGCGGAAATGTCTGGAAGTCATCCATTCTTAATTTGCTGATTATACAAAACACATAAAACTCTATATATTTGGGGGATCAAAAATGCAGAAAGACTTGGTAGCATACCAGCTTGTTAAGTTTCTTGAATCTCGCGGAGTGGAAAAGATATTCGGCCTGTGCGGGCATACTGTTATAGGATTTCTTGATGCACTCAAGGACAGTAAAATCAAATATATTTCCGTACGGCACGAACAGATAGCAGCACACGCTGCAGACGGATATGCCCGCGGAAAGGGCTGCAAGGTACCTGGAGTTGTAATGACACACCTTGGCCCCGGAATTACAAATGCTACAACAGGTGTTGCGGAGGCAGGGCTCAATTCCATACCAATGGTTGTAATAGCAGGCGACGTGCCCAGCTGTTATTTCGGACGTCATCCGCATCAGGAAGTAAACATGCATGCGGACGCCAGCCAGTATGAAATATACCGCCCCTTTGTAAAGCGCGCCTGGCGTGTGGATCGTCCCGAACTCCTGCCGGAGATAATGGACAAGGCCTTCCGCCTTGCAGTTACCGGGCGTCCCGGTCCGGTCCTTGTCGATATCCCGATGGATATTTTCTCTATGGAAATAGACACGCGTTTCTTTGAGTTCAGGATGCATAACTCGCCTGAGCTTCCCAAGCCGTCGATAGACGAAGCCACGGCGGAAGAAATCGCGACAATGCTTGCAGAGGCGAAGGATCCTATCCTTTATCCCGGCGGCGGCGTTATTTCCTCCGGCGGTGCGGAAGCTCTTACCGCACTTGCTGAACATTTGGAGATACCGGTCCTCTATACGCTCATGGGCAAGGGCTCCATCCCGGATGACAATCCGCTTGCAGTGGGTATGACCGGATTCTGGGGAACAGAATTCAACAACACGATGGCCATGAAGGCAGATGTTATGCTTGCAATAGGCACAAGGCTCTCTGAAGCGGACTGCAGCTCGTGGTATATCGGCGAAACATTCGATGTGCCGCCTACAAAGCTTATCCATATAGATATCAACCAGGAAGAAGTCGGCCGTAACTTCAACACAGCCATAGGAGCGATATGCGATGCAAAAATGGCGCTTGAAGCGATACTTGCAGCTGCAAAGAGGAAATATCCTTCAGGCGTGAAACGCCCTGAAAAAATCAAAGCCATCGCCGAGGCAAAAGCGGAATATAAGGCAACTCTTGTAAAGGCACAGGAATCGGCCCAATATCCGATGCGCCCGGAAAGGATACTCAAGGATCTGCGTGATGTGCTTCCCAAGGACGGCTATGTCGTAGCGGACGTAGGCTGGAACAAAAACGGAGTTGGACAGCAGTTCGATATTTATGAAGCCGGGACATTTGTTGCACCCGGAGGCCTGTGCACCATGGGGTACGGCCCTTCCGCAGCCCTTGGCGTAAAAATAGCAAATCCCGACAAGAAAGTAGTTGCCCTTATAGGTGACGGGGGTATGGGGACCAACGTTTCCCCGTTCGCTACCGGAGCTATGGATCATGTGGCGGTCGTATGGGTTGTAATGAACAACTGCGCTTTTGGAACGATAGCAGGACTTGAGAGACAGCACTACGACCATCAGTTCGGGACAACGTTCATGTGTGACGGAGAGCAGTACAGCCCTGATTTTGCTGCAATAGGCGAAGCCTACGGCATAAAAGGCTATAAGATAACGAAGGCTGAGGATTTCAAACCGGCTCTTGAAGAAGCTCTTGCCTCCGAGAAACCCTGTGTTATCGACGTAAGGATGGAAAATGCACCTGTTGTCACGTGGGGATGCTGGAACATAAACGACATCTACCGCAAACGCGGCGAGGAAAAACCATGGAGACAGTGGCAGTGGGAAGATACCACGCCATGGTACATGGAGGAGCTGCGCGCTCAGAAAACAAAGAAAAAGTAAAATACATATTTACTCCGCCATTTTTAACAGTGGCGGAGTTTTATTTTTCGTATAGTGGAAATAAATTCTGTAAATAGCACTTGACAATAAAAATTAAGTTGCTATCTTATAAATAGTTTTCCGATAAGCAGTTGTTAGTTTCGCTTAGTGGAAATATATTAAAAAAATCACTAAATTTTTTAAGGAGATGTATTTCATTATGGCAAAGCACGAAGTAACACCGGAACAGCTTGCAAAACTTGATGAGATATTTGTGAAAGCAAGAGCTGCGGAAAAACAGATCGAAAATTATACACAGGAACAGGTCGATCATATGGTACGCTGCGTGGCCTGGGCGGCAGGCAATCCTAAGACATTTCAGGAAATCTGCTGGATGGGTGTCGATGAAGCCGGTGCCGGAGACAGGAACGGACGTTATGGCAAGCGTCATAAGATCCTTGGAGTTTTGAGAGATGCGCTTCGTCAGAAAAGCGTCGGCGCAATAGAGACTATCCCTGAAAAGGGCATTACCCGCTATGCAAAACCGGCCGGAGTTATTACTTCGCTTATCCCGATGACAAACCCGGAGCTTACTCCGATCGTAACTGCGATATATGCACTGAAGGCTCGTGATGTTGTTGTTTTTTCCCCGCATCCGCGCACAGTCAAAACGACCAACAAAGTTGTACAGATCATGAGGGACGCACTTGTATCGATAGGCGAGAATCCTGATTTTCTCCAGTGTGTTGAGGAAGTGAACATGGAACTGGTAGCGGAGACCATGAAGCGCTGCGATCTTATCATGGCTACAGGCGGTCCTGCAATGACAAAAGCGGCGCATAGCTCCGGCAAGCCTGCCTACTGCTCGGGCGCCGGAAACGCAACGATGATATTTGACGATACTGCTGACGTGAGGCAGGCTGCCAAAAACACCCGCATAAGCAAGACGTCGGACTTCGGTTCAGGCTGCTCGGCTGACGGCAACCTTATAATCTGCAGCGAAATATACGATGATATGCTCAAGGCACTTGAAGCGGAAGGCGGCTATCATGCAACCGACGAGGAGCGCGCGCTTCTCAAGAAGGCCATGTGGGACGAAGAGGGTCACAGGATCGTCGCAACAGTCGCCGTATCACCGCAGGAACTCTGCCATAAGGCCGGATTTGAAATACCGGCGGACCGTAAGTTTGTAATGGTCAACAGCGAAGGCATAGGCAAGGAATTTAAGTTCTCGGGTGAAAAGCTTACTACCCTCCTTACCCTTTACAGGTACGAGGGCGGATTTGAGAATGCCCTCAAAACAATGGATGAAATATATAAAGTCGGCGGACGCGGCCACTCCTGCGGTATCTTCAGCTATAACGAGGAACATATCAGGGCCCTTGCCCTCCGTGCCCCTGTGACGCGCGTAATGGTCCGCCAGCCGCAGTCGAAGGCAAATGCCGGCTCTGCGGAGAACGGCATGCCGATGACCTCCAGCATGGGCTGCGGGACATGGGGCGGCAACCAGGTCTCCGAGAATATAGCGCTGAAGCATTACATGAACAGCACATGGGTAGCTCTTCCGATAATCAAGGATCAGCCGGATGAGGATGTACTGTTCGGTGAGTTTTACAATAAGGACATCAAAAAGGAACAGGGAGAAGTAATCAAGTTCTAGCCCTGGCGCCTGTTTCAGTTATAAAAAGAATGACGGCCGCATATGTTTCAGAGGCCGTCATCTTTTTTGTTTTCTTTAAAAACAGGATCCGGCTTTGCCGCAAAGTAAAAGGCACTGCCTGGTACGGTTCGGCTATAAGCCTTCATTTTCCCGCAGAACATATTTATTGATGATATATGATTTAAAGGCAAGAGCTGCAGGATGCAGGCATCTGTTCTTCATGGATGCAAGATAAATAAATCTCCGTATTTAATTTTTCATATAAGTGCTTTTGCAATCTGTTATAGGCTGATAATGAAATTGACATTATTCAGGCCAACTCAGCTGCTTAATATTGAGAATTTGTTTTTTATAAATATATATATTTTTGCAGGATTTATTATTTTGCTTGCTGCGAATTAGTCCGCTGATTTTTTTGTCCCGTTTTTTTTTGAGATACAATGACCGGTTTATATATTAAAGTGTTACATATTGGGTTTTATCTCCCAGCGGCGCGTATCTCTTGCTACATTTTTGCTGTATTATTGCTGGCACAGCCTAGTCCTACTAGATTTTTTTTAAATTTTTTATCAAATTTCTGTATGCTGTCCGGCATGCTATTTGCCAATTTAGAGCTACTTATTTACATGCCAAAATGTTCGATTTTCTAGCACTGACCTGATATGCCGGACTGTTCTATTATGTAGTTCATGAAGCTTTGGGCAGCAGGAGTGAGTTGGACGTCCTTGAGTACAGCGATATCAAACGAACGGCCCCATACTGGGAACGTATTCTTTATTTTTTTTACTCGAACGTCGAATTCCCTGAGTATCGGCAGGTTGGGAACGATGGCGATGCCGAGTCCATGGGACACAAAGCCTGCAACAGATATGTCATCCTCCACTTCATATGCTATGTTCGGTTCCTTGGCTTGTCTGTAGAAAAGTCCGTCTATGATTGTGCGTAGCGCTGTTTTTTCCGAGTAGGCTACAAAAGGATAGGATGCAGCTTCTCTTAGTCCCACCTCCGTCATTTCTGCAAGCGGGTTATTCGGCGGGGTTATTATCACTAGCTCTTGCCTCGATATGTTAGTGAAGGATATATCCCTGAACTTTACAGAGGGTGGTTTTGAACAGAGTACCATATCATATTTCCTCTCCTTCAGTCCTTTAAGCAGATCTGTTGTCATTCCTGGAAAACAATTGAACTTTATGTGTTTTTCAGGGTTGTTTTTCATGTAGCCGCCTATGAAGACTGGTGCCAGGTCAGAACCAAGGGACCGCAGGAAGGCAAAATCGACCTTGCCTTCTCCGCTTGCAGTGTACTTCATCCTGTCTATCCCCTTATCCAGGCATGAGAGTGATAGTTCCACGTCCCGCAGAAAATCTTTGCCGCATTTTGTTAGTACGGAGTTACGTCCGTTGCGTTCGAAAAGCTTTATACCAAGCTCGCTCTCCATCTGTGTGATGGCATGAGTAAGGCTTGGCTGGGTTATCATAAGTTTTTCGGCTGCAAGGGTATAGTGCTCAAGCTTAGCAAGAGCTACAAAATATCTTAGGTGGTTAAGATTCATTCTGTCACAACCCTTCAATCAGTCCTGAAGCGAAAAAAAGCATAAAGAGATTATAGTAAAACTTATTCATAAAATCTATAGATTTGACTTAAAATATTCATTAGACGTAAAAAAAAATAACAGTTAAACTGTTAGTGAAATATGGATAGAGAAAGTTAAAAACAGTATTTTAGCCAATTCTTTAAACTGCCAATGCGTTTTTGAATATATCACAAAGGCGGTTATTTTATTATGCCTGATGGAAGTGGATATAAATGGAAAAGCAGAATGATTATATTTCTATTACAACTAAAAGGGCTGGTCTTATAGGTTTTCCAGTCGGACACTCAGTTTCCCCAGCAATGCAGAAAGCAGCCTACAAGGCTATGGGGTTTGACGCAATCTATATGCCCTTTGAGACCCCTCCGCAAAAACTGGAGGCTGTCATAGAAGCGATGAAGACAATGGGATTTATGGGGTGCAATGTAACCATTCCGCACAAGCAGGCTGTGCTTCACATGATGGACGAGCTGGATGAATCAGCGGCCATATGCGGAGCTGTGAACACGATTCTATTTAATAATGGAAAAATGAAGGGTTTTAACACGGACGGGTTGGGCTTTGTTCGTGCTATGAAGGAAAAAGCTGGGTTTGATCCGAAGGGTAAAAGGTGCCTAGTAATCGGTGCAGGCGGAGCCGCACGCGGAGTTACCGCGGCGCTCGCAATGTCAGGAACGTCTTTTTTCAATATCCTCAACAGAGAAGAAGAATTTTATATGGCAGAGCAGCTATCCTCGGATATTAATGAAAAACATCCCTGCATTTCATGCGCGAATGTACTTGCCAGAGACATGGTGGCAGATGCGCTTAAAGATTCAGATTTTGTGCTTAACGCTACATGTGTTGGAATGGCTCCGAATATCGATGGAGTGCCGTTCGATACGGAACTGCTCGAACGGCGCCACGCAGTGTTTGATGTGATCTACACTCCGAGGGAGACCAGACTTCTTAGTGAGGCAAAGGGAAAAGGCTGCAAAACGCTGAGCGGATTCTGGATGCTCATCTACCAGGGAGTTGAATCTATCAGGATATGGACCGGGAAAGATGCCCCCGTGGATGTGATGGCCAAGGCAGCGGAAAGCTGTCTGACTCAACAAGAAAAAATCATGTTGTGAAATCTATAAACGAGATAGGAAGTGTTATTCATGAGATAAGAGACAAAGAAACGATAGAAATAAAAAATAAGGTCAGTGAAGGTTAAGTACAACTTGTGTGCATGTGGTTGGAAGGCAGTAACTGAACCTTGATCATAACCGAGGCGAAAAATACACCGAACAAAACAACAGATATGATAATCGAGCTTCCTGCTGATCGAGGGATTTAGTTGAGAATGTGGAAAAACCCGTAGCCATTATTGGGAAAATCCATCAAGTAATAGGTGAAGACATTGTTATCTCATTCATATTAACTGTTTAACTGTCATTTTGAATGCCTTGCTCCATGTACAGATATTGTTGTAGAACACATCGGGTGTTTAGTGGCAATGTACCAGGACTAAGTGTTTAAAGAAATACATAACGGGCTTCCATTATTGTAACTGCGGGCGCAGGTATAACCAACTTATAACCCATACTTAATACATATTAAAAGAACCTTTTATGCAAGGGGTAAGAAGAACTACATAAAAAGTTTTAATATCCATATTTTATTAGTTTTTGTAGTTAGGTTTCAAATAAATTTAGAAACATTTGTATTCCACTTTTGGAGTACTTTTGTTTTAATAAAAATGAAAGGTGGAATTGTTATGAAAAAGGGATTTACGAAGGGATTTACGTTAGTACTTGTATTGTGTATGCTAGTCGTCTTCGCCGGTTTCGCTGAGGCAGCGCCTCAGGAAATCAAATTTGGATTGACTGTTTCCAAAACATCGCCGTACGCTATAGCGTGCCAGAATTTTGCCAAGGCATTTGAAAAACAGACAAATGGACGTTACAAAGTTTCGTTCTTCTATGACTCTGCGCTTGGCAACGATAGAGAAATGCAGGAGTCAATGTTGCTGGGTGAGCTTCAGATGAGTATTTCTGGGCCTGCAAATTTTACTTATACCGTTCCGGAATATGCATTTTTTGACCAGCCAGGCCTATTCCCTGATAGGGAAGCAGCTTATGCCTTCTGGAAAACACCTGAGGCTAAAGCCGTAAGTATGCTGCTCCTTAAAGCTGGAATCAGGCCGCTTAGTTTTATTGAAAATGGATTCTATGAAATCAGCAACAACAAACATGAAGTAAAAACCATTGCTGATATCAAAGGTTTGAAGATTCGTTCTATGGAAAACCCGATTCAGCTTACAGCATGGAAAAATGTTGGTGCTCTGCCTTCAATAATTCCGTTCTCAGAAGTTTATCTTTCACTTCAGCAGAAAGTAATTGACGCACAGGAGAACAGCATTGGTACATTTATGGCTATGAAGTTTTATGAAACCCAGCCATATCTTACTATTTCTAACAGGTTTATGCACGTAATGACGATAATCGTAAGCGAAGTATTTTGGAAATCACTGCCGCCTGCAGATCAGAAGATCATGCAGAAGTGCGCCTTGGATGCTTCTGAAGCTCATTATGCATATCTGACCAAGGATGTTGCCAGACAGATAAAAGAGCTACAGACAAAGCATAATGTCAAGGTTACCTATTTCACTCCTGCAGAAATTGCAAAATGGTCCAAACTATGCAAGCCTGCATATGATGAAACGAGAAAGATCAACCCGAAGATGTACGACCAGTTCATGGCCGGAGTAAAGAGAACACTGAAGACTTATAAGAAAAAATAAGAGTCGTTCCCTGAAGCAAATAGGTTAAACAGGTAAATAGCTGTGGGGTATTTGAATAAATATTTATATGCCCCACAGTTACTACTAAGAGAAGGGTGCGATACAATGAAAACATTAGCCAATGGTTTTGTTTCTACGATAGATTTTATAAATTCCATAACAAAATGGATACTTATAGCCCTGTTATTTTCATGTGTTTCTGTCTCGTTTTTAGAGGTAATTTGCAGATACGTCATACATGTTTCTGTAGGTTGGACTGATGAATTTTGTAGGTTTACAATGATATGGATGGCGTTTATTGCTGCTGGACATGCGGCAAGAAGAGGACGTATGGTTCGCCTTGAGATAATATATGTTATTTTCAGGCACATGTCGAAAAAAGTCCATGCTTTATTCGACTGTATTTCCGGAATAATAGCGATATTCTTTTATGTTGTCGCTAGTTACTGCGTTTGGATTGTTATTCAGAGAATTTCCGGCATACAGTATTCTGCAGCTTTCAGAATTCCAATGGCATTCATGTATTCCTCCATAATCGTAGGCTGTCTTTTACTGATTTTAAATACAATAGCCTCCATGCTCTCTCCTATTAATGAGAGCGATCTTTCAGATGCTATGGCAATGGCTGAAGAAGTAGACAAAATGCAAAAAAATGGAGAGTTTACTTCTGTATCTGCTGCGGAAAATGCTGAAGGAGGACGGACTGACAGATGACAATTTTTGTAGGTATACTTCTTATATGTTTTATTCTTACTGTACCAATAGCTGTATCGTTAGGGCTATCCTCGTATGCTTTTATGAACTTGTTGAACATGAATTTAGGTATGCTTGGACAAAGGATGTATGTTGCACTGGACATGTCAACCTTGCTAGCGATTCCGTTCTTTATTCTTGCCGGTAACTTAATGAACTATGGCGGGATATCAAAAAGAATAATAGACTGTATAAACAGTTTTGTAGGAAACAAAACTGGTGGGTTTGCCATTGTCACCATTATTGCATGCATGTTTTTTGCTGCGTTGTCTGGTTCAGGCGCTGCTACAACAGGTGCCATAGGTGGAGTCATGATTCCTGCAATGGCTTTGCACGGATATGATAAGAGATTTGCAGCCGGTACAACCGCAACTGCTGCAGAATTAGGAGTTATCATTCCCCCGAGCGTATCCATGCTGCTCTACTGTGTTGCCGTGAATCAGTCAATAGCCGATATGTTTCTTGCAGGTTTTGTACCTGGAATATTAATAGGTTGTTCCCTTATTCTTGTGGCACGTATCCAGTGCGGCAGGTTTGGGTTTGTTGGTGACAGCAGAACCTATACTTTTAAGGAAAAAATGCACTCTTTGAGTCATGCAATGTGGGCATTGTTTATGCCTATTATTATTCTCGGCGGCATATACGGAGGAATTTTCACACCGACCGAAGCTGCGGCTGTTTCATGTTTTTATGCGCTGTTAGTTGGTTTTGTTATTTACAGGGAGCTTAATATTGAAAGGGCTTTGAAAGCTTTCTATGAAACAGCTGTGATGGTAGGTGTCGTAATGATAATCCTATCCACCGCAGGGCTATTTGCATATATGCTTACAGTTAAACACATACCACAGATGGTAGCTTCTGCAATGGTCTCAGTTGCTGGGAACAAATATACACTACTTCTGCTGGTCAATTTGGTACTTGTGATTATCGGAATGTTCTTTGACGGTGCTCCGGCAATGATAGTAATGGCCCCTATTCTGCTTCCCGCGGTAATGTCCATGGGTGTTGATCCGATACATTTCGGAATAATAATGGTCTGCAATCTTGCATTAGGAATGATTACTCCGCCGTTTGGAGTAAATCTTTTTGTAGCGGCCCAGATAGCAAATATTAAATATATCGAAATGATCAAATGGATAGTTCCCTATATGCTTGTTATTTTTTGTGATCTGATGCTGATATCATATGTTCCGCAGATTTCACTTTTTATTCCAAATCTGTTTAAGTAACTTGTGATTTCAGTCTCAGCAGTATTTGGTTTTCGTGAAACATGCGTGACAAGTATAGATATGAATTAAATAAATTGTTTCAGAAAATATTTTGGTAAATTTTAAATTAATGGGAGAGAAAAAAAGATGAGAATTGTTCTAACCGGAGACTGTCTTTTTTCAAGCCGAAATTTGCTTCGTCGCCTTGACCCCAAAGTGGTCGAAATTTTAAAAAGTGCAGATGCTGTTTTTACTAATGCAGAGTTCAGTACGCCAAAGCGGGATACTCCGCCTGGATTTACTATGTATTTGACTTCAGTACGGCAGGACACACTTGATGAATTCTGTGACCTAAATATAAAGCTTATAGCATTTGCCAATAACCATACTTCGGATTATGGTTGGCAGGGTTGTAAAGAAACGATCGAAGCAGCTGAAAAGCGAAAATTGATCCCTTGTGGAATAGGAATGAACCTGGAGGATGCAAGAAAAGCAAGATTCCTTGATACGGCAAATGGGCGTGTTGCTGTAGTTGCAGCATCATCCACTTGGGCTGAAAAATCTGTTGCCAGCATGGAAAATGCTGATACTGTTGCACGGCCTGGGCTTTGTCCGCTTAGATGGGGTAGAGCGTATGTACTTCCGGATAAAGAATTTGAAGAACTACGTAAGATTGATGAAATTCTCGGAACAAAAGACAGTATGGCTGAAGTGAGCAGAGTGGAATGCTGGCCTGCTGCGGACAATAGCCATTTTAAATTTGGATCAGCAATGAGCGGCTTTTTGCCAATTGAGCGCGGAGAAAAAGCTTGTGTTAAGACATTTGCAGATCAGGACGATATGAATGCTATTTTGAAAAGTATTTGTGATGCCAGCAAACGCTCAGATACTGTCATTGCAAGCATCCATACACATGAAGGCATCAATGAAAACTGGTATGCTCCTGAACCGCCGGAGTTTATCGAAGAGTTCTGCCATAAGGCTGTTGAGGCTGGTGCTAATGTGGTCGTTGGTCATGGCGCTCATTATGCTAGGGGAATTGAAGTTTACAACGGAGTACCAATTTTCTATAATCTAGGCAGTCTTTTGATGGAGTTTGAATCGGGTGAATCAATGATTTCTCCTGAAATGTATCACACTTATGGCTGGCCGGCTGACGCGAGACCTTCGGATCTTCATGGCGGAAGAGCAAAGAACCAGGATGGAAGTTGGAACGGTTTTTATGCGGAACGGCGCTTTTCGGAGAATATTCTCGTAATAATGGACATTGAAGGGGATAATACTAAATTTCAGATTGTACCAATAGATATTGATATGATTCGGTCTAATTGTCTTAAGCGGGGGCTTCCTGAAATTGCGTCGCCAAAGGCTGCAATAGAAATTGCTGGTAACCTGACAAAGTATAGTAGAAAATATGGAACTAAGTTTGTGTATCATCAAGAAAAGGATACTATAATAATCGAATAGATAAATGATTGTCACAGCATGAAGCGATAAGATATTATGTTTATATACAGCAAAAGGTTCTTATGGACAGAATGCAAAGTGGCAGTTTAATAAAATCTGAAATAAGAATAATAAAACAGCAAATTAAGGGGCCTTCTGTGATAAATTAATCAAATCATAGGAGGCCTTCGCATATAGTAAAAGTGACAAAGAACGGACACAGTATTCTGATGACTAAGCATCAAACTATCGTACCTGTACTTAATAATACACGTGCATACTTCAGGCAGTTAGCCTTAAAAATGTTGGTTTATTATGTTTGAAACGTGTGGAAAAACAGCTTTGTCAGTTTTGCGGTTCAACGGGTATAAACAAGGGGAAAAACTGTCTGCCAGCTATTGTGAATCTGTGGCTTATCAGGGCCTCTTTTTAATCTGCAATGTTTCATCTTCTGTAAGCGCGGGCGTAATAAGGTAAAAATTCTGAAGTTGTATTACAACGTTTTTTCTATATTAAAAACATCTTAAGAAAGGGATTCAACTGTGCCCCGAATACGGAAATATTTAGAAGATGGTACTGAACGGATAGGAGTATTTCTGTCTGCTTTTCCGGAGTGCAAATCATATTCTATTCTGATGATTTGCCGCTGCACTGTTTCAGGGCAGATAACAGCCCGGTCCATAATGTCAAAAAACTCCTCCCTTTAAAATATTCTGCATGCATGGCCCAACGGCACGATCCGCGAAAATTACCCTGGCAGCATAAAATCCCGTTTTCATTCAGACTGCACGTTTGCAGCCTGCCGACCGGGACATTAAATAAACCTCATACATCGATGCCGCGGATGATTACTGCCTCATACCCCTCGGCACGGAATTATTTTTACTATAGATATCTTTGCTGTATTGGAACCTGATGTTATAATATTTTTGAATATTGTATTCCGATGGCATCTAAATATTATGTTATTCATTAAATATATTAAGTGTTATATAAAATACCAGTTTGTAAATTTTATACGCGAGGGTGTTTCAGATGATAAGCCAAACTCAGAACGAGAGCAGGCAGAAAAAGGACCAAAACCTGTCCAGCACAGTATACGAAGCAATAAAGGAAAAGATTATCAACGGTGAATTCATGCCGGGAAGTATTCTTATGGAAAGATCGATCGGCGATGAATTCGGAGTAAGCCGCACACCCGTGCGCGAGGCGCTCAAACGGCTTTCGCAGGAGGGCTGGGTAGACTGGGAGGAGCGCCGCCGCGCAGTTGTATCTGAAATAACGTCGTCGAAAATAATGCAGCTTCTGACATTGCGTGAAATGATAGAGCCGTTTGCCATAAAAAAGATAATAGAAGGGGGCCTTTCACAGGTCCTGGCAGGGCAGCTGGCAGGCGTATATCATGAAATGTCCGGAGCTAAGGATTCCCCGATAGATTTTATGAAGTACGACATGGAGTTCCATACGAAAATAGTCCAGTTTATGGATCTGCCTAATCTGAATACGCTGTGGCAGAAAATATGCGAAGATATGATGCGTCTTGTTATGCACGCAGTATATCCGAGGCGGGATCCTGATGTTATTCTTGAGGAGCACAGAAAGATCATTGATGCGCTGTGGAATTCAGATGAAGAAAATGCACTTGGCTGCATAAGCGGACACTTCTCGGTGATAATGGATTATTTCAAAAACAAAGACAATAAATGATATAAGGCAAAACTCCGGCTTCAGCTTTTAAGGGATGAAAGCATATAGCTTAGTTCCTTTTTGTTTTAGAGATACATCATATATCTTGACAGCTGAGTTGATTGAGAGTATTGTATCTTTATTCCATGTAACAGTCTTAGTTTCCGTAAAATGGAAAATACTTCTGGGGAGTGCTAAAAGATGAAATTTATGAGGAAAAAATTCAGGGAGCTTCTTGCTTCGGACGAGCCTCTTATTGCGCCGTGCGCATATGATGCTCTATCGGCTAAAATGATCGAATCTGCAGGCTTCAGACTTGCCGGAACTACAGGCTATGGCATGCATGGTACTATACTTGGCGTTCCCGACAACGGCATGCTTGCTTTCAATGAAATGGTGGATGCATGCGGAAAGATGGCCGATGCTGTAAATATACCGCTTCTTGCCGACGCGGAAGGCGGCTACGGGAATGCAATAAATGTCATCCGTTCGGTTCGTGATTTTGAAAAAGCCGGTATGGCCGGGCTTTTTATAGAGGATCAGGTACTGCCGCCGAACTGCCCGTTTATTCATGAGCCGCGTGTAATATCCGTGGATGAAATGATAGGTAAAATTAAAGCAGCTGTAATGGCGCGCTGCGATAAGGATTTTGCGATAATTGCACGCACCGATGCGAAATTTGACGAAGCTGTCGACCGTGCTGCGGCATATATTGAAGCCGGAGCTGATATGATAAAGATATTCCCCAAAAACCGCAGGGAGCTTGAATTGCTGCCCGGCAAGGTCGGCGCTCCGCTGCATTTCGGTGTTATACCCGGGCAGGAATCAACAAGAGGCCTTACTGCAATGGATATCATAGGTATGGGTTATAAAATAGTGACATACCCGATGACGTCGCTTTTTGCAGGGGTAAAGGCATCTATGGACGCGCTCCGTGCCCTTAGGAAATACGGCACGGAAGAAAATCCGGAAACAGATATGATATCCTTTGAGGATTATGTAAAGCTGGTTGGTGGAGATCAGTTTAAGGAATGGGAAAATAAATATCTGCGTGGAGAGTAGCATCCGCCGGTGTATCCGGCTTAAACGAAGTCTGAACCAATGAAAACAAGCCCGTTATTTCATAACGGGCTTGTTTTTTTATTATAAATAAAAATGATGTCGGGTATTTTGACATGCTGCATTGCAAATTTCCGGCTGCCGCATTGAAATTGCAATAAACTGCACAAATACAGCAACTTTTTATTATTCTGTTTTATTTCTTTTATTTGCATTCCTGTCTTTGCATTTTTAGTTTAAATAAATATGTTTCCTAATATATTACATTATATTTTTAATGGCATTGTTTTAGCTTTAAAATAAAAATATATTTTTATTAATTTGGTATATTGACACCAATGCTAATACACTGTATCGTATAGTTGTTTCCGGTAATTAGACTTACATTCCGCTTGGTGGAATAAATTATAAATAGATACCGGTGCCCGGTTCATATAAACCGATTGAGAAAACAGTAAAAACCGGATCAGGCTGTACTATCAAATAAATCAAAGCTGCTGAAAATTTTTCTGAAAAATTAATATACATAAGCAAAACGCAAATAATATGGCTGTTAAAATTTAAATTTTAAGTTATTAAGCCGGACAAGTCTGTTATTGCAGATCTGTATAAATTGTCAGAAACCATAATACCGACACGGAGGCTAACAGCGGAAATGATAGTGACGGATACTGTTGCAAAAGAATCGCTTTATTCACACGGGGAGGCCACGTCATGAAGGTTTTAAAATGGCTGGATGAAAATTTTGAAGAAATTATTTTGGTTATACTGCTTGTGATTATCTCGGCAGTAATGCTTGCCCAGATTTTTGCACGCTATATCTTCAACAGCTCAATGAGCTGGCCTGAGGAATTATGCCGTTACTGTTATGTATGGACGGTCTTTTTATCTCTTTCCTATACGGTTAAAAAAGGAAATATGCTGCGTGTCGGTGTTGTGATGGATATGTTTCCCACGGTCATACGCAATTCGGTAAAAATTCTCTGTGATTTGGTCATGCTGGCGCTTTTTGCAGTATTTTTCCGCCACTCACTGCTTGTCGTTAATAACATCAAAAACGGAACGGGCGAAATATCAGCGGCGATGCAGATACCGATGTGGATCATGTATATGAGCACAGTGATCGGATTCGGACTTTCATCGGTACGCACGCTCCAGTCAGTGATTTACAGTATTTTACATTTCCGTGATTCAGGAGTGAGCACGATCCAGGCTACTCTGTCGGAAGCAAAGGCTGAAATAGGCCTTGCCGCCGACAGGAAGAAAGACCTCGGGATTCAGCATGGGGGAGATGAACAATAATGGCAGCCGTAATATTTTTAGTTTTTGCAGCAGCGCTTGTTTTGGGTATGCCTATAGCAATGAGCATGGTGCTCAGCACAGTAACGCCGTTGCTTGTCGGAAGTCACGCCGGAAGCTCGATCAACCAGCTTATAACGAACAGTTTTTCAGGGGCCGATACGACGCCGATAATTGCAGTCCCTTTATTTATACTTGCCGGGATCATAATGGCAGAGGGCGGGATATCACGTAAACTGTTCAATGTTTTTGCATATTTTGTAGGCGGCATCACAGGCGGCCTGCCCTGCGCGGTTATCCTCACATGCCTGTTCTACGGCGCAATATCAGGCTCGGGTCCGGCAACAACGGCAGCCGTAGGCGCCATGGCGATACCTTTCCTTGTTGAACTCGGCTATGACAGGACGTTTGCTGCGGGCATGGTCGCCACGGCAGGTGGTCTTGGGGTTATCATCCCGCCGTCCATACCTTTCGTTCTTTATTCGCTGGCCACCGGGGTTTCAACAAGCGCACTCTTCCTTGGCGGAGTCCTGCCCGGTTTCCTTATAGGTATTGCCCTTATGTTATACGCTGTTTATTACTGCCGTAAAAAAGGCGAAAATAAGGATAAGATAAATGAAAAACTGAAAGGCCTCCGCGAACAGGGGATATCAAAACTTCTTATGGACAGCCTGCCGGCACTCATGTCCCCGCTTATAGTTTTGGGAGGCATTTACGGCGGTATCGTCACGCCTACCGAGGCAGCCTGTATATCCGTGTTCTATTCCCTTTTTGTATCCCTGTTCATATACCGCACTGTGTCATATAAATCACTGGTACCGTTTTGCAAAAACGCGGTCAAAACATACGCTCCGCTGTGCTTTGTGCTTGCGTTTGCCATAGCTTTCGGACGAGTGCTGACTTTGCTGAAGGCTCCGGCTCTGGTATCGGACTTTGTCCTTGGAAATTTTACATCCTCATCGGCGGTTGTAGGTATCATAGTTGTAGTTTTTCTGCTCATGGGCATGGTCATGGACACCGGTCCCGCGATAGTCATCCTGGCTCCGATACTTCTGCCTATAGTGAGAACGCTTGGAATGCACCCTGTACATTTCGGCGTAATAATGGTCTGCTGCCTGTCAATAGGCCTGGCGACACCGCCCTTCGGCCTGGACTTGTTCGTGGCGGGTACGCTTGCTGATACGCCGCCTATGACCGTAGCCAGGAAAGCCATACCTTTCATACTCGCTTTCGGCATAGCGCTTTTTGTGATCACATACGTTCCTTGGTTCAGCCTCGCACTTCTGTAGGTTTCGCCTGCAGGCGTAAGCGAGTGGTATATACAGAAACTAAAATCGAATTGGAGGAAAATTAAAATGAAGAAACTTACTGTCGTTTTATGCGCTGTCATGCTGATATTTGCCTGCTCCGGTTCAGTATTTGCAGGAGAATATGACAATCTTAAGCCTGTATCGCTGCGTTACGGCAACGGGGCTGCATTAGGCGCCGCCGGCGATCTCTGGGGGATAGCATTCTGCAGGCAGGTTGAAAAAATTACCGGAGGCAAGATCAAGATCGATTATTTCGGCAACAGCCAGCTTGGTGTCGACAGTGAACTCCAGACACAGATGCTGGCGGGGGACATCGATATAGTTTCATGCCAGCCCGGACAGACCACTACGATAGTACCTGCCGTTGCAGTCTACGATCTGCCTCTGGTCTTCGCGAAATATGACGCCAAAACAATAGACAGGGCGCTGAATAATTCCCAGTTTACAAAGCTTATGGCCAAACACTATGCGAAAAGCAACATGGTTTGTCTCGGGGTTTTGCAGGGAGCCACATACCGTGTAATGACTTCAAATAAAAAGATAGAAAAAGTATCAGATTTTAAAGGCATAAAAATACGCACCATGAACTCGCCGAACCATCTGGCCTTCTGGAAAGCCCTTGGTGCGAACCCCACGCCGCTTGCCTTCACTGAACTTTATATGAGTCTCCAGCAGGGAGTTGTACAGGCTCAGGAAAATGCAAACGACACCAACCTCAGCTGCAACTTCCAGGAAGTTCAGAAATATCTCGTGAATATCAGACAGTTGCTTTACATGAACCAGTTCCTTATGAACAGGACAAAGTTCGAATCCCTCAATCCTGCATATCAGAAGGCGATAAGGCTGGCTGTCGTAAAAGCGACTGCGGAAATAGCCCCTAAGCTTGCGAAGATCGATGCCGACTGCAGAAATAAGCTGGTAAAAGGCGGAATGGTAAACCTTACATACAGTGACAAATTCTATGATGATGTAATAAAGGCATCCAAGCCAGTCTATGCCGAGATAAGCAAAAAAATCGGTCAGGATACTGTGGATTCCCTTACAAAGGCCCTTCAGCAGTCAAAGTAGGATCTGTACAGCCCGTGTATCGGATGATTAAGATCCGGCAATGAATGGTTATAAATTGATTAAAACCGGGCAATGCCTCCTGTCTTTTCAAAATAAGGAGGCATTGTTCGGTAAAGCTGAAAAACAGTTTATCAACAGAACAGAAAAGAGGCTATTTTATGTTCAACCCTACAGTTGACACTAAATTTTTCGGGTTGCTTGGAAATCCGCTGAGCCAGAGTGCAGCTCCTTTTATGCATAACAGTGTTTACCGGAAAATGGATATCGATTGCCTGTATGTTCCGCTTGAACTGGCAATGGAGCAGCTTGGCCCGGTAGTCGCCAATCTTGAAAATTTCCATTATGCAGGTTCCGGCGTGACAATGCCGTTTAAGACGCAGGTCCATAAATATCTTGACGGCCTTGCCGACTCGGCAAAATATACGGAAGTCGTAAATACAATAGTTTTTGAAAACGGCAAAAAAATCGGTTATAACACTGACGGAACCGGATTTGTACTGTCGCTGAAAAAGCAGCTTGGCCTTAATATCCCGGATCACAGCTACCTGATACTTGGCTCAGGAGGTGCGGCTACGGCTATTGCATGCGCACTCGCAATGGAGGGAGCTGAAAATATACGCTCACTCTGCATAGCGAAGGACTATTTTTGTGCCGAAACACTCTATTCGAGAGTAAACAAACATTTCCCGTCAGTCTGTACGATCGGTGAGATGACGGACAATAACATAGCACGTTCACTTGCCGACTACGAAGTAGTAATACATGCCACAAAGGTCGGTATGTTCCCGAATTCCGGTGAGATCCTTTTTGATCCGGATTTGCTCAGACCGGGACACATAGTCTGTGATGTGGTATATGTGCCTGTAATGACAAAACTCCTGAAAGAGGCCGAATCAAGAGGATGTAAGATCCTTACCGGACTTTGGATGAACACATACCAGGCTGCGGAACAGATGCGCCTGTGGCTGGGCATAGAGCCTCCGGTCGATTATATGTACAATCACAGCCTTGAATATCTTAGCATGCAGGGAAAGGCCGGAGACTGATAAAATCGCCTGCGGATAGTATATAATACATTGCAGCTCCTCTTTTTCATATATTCATGCGCGGAAGGGCTGCAATGTTAAAATAACTGGAGCGGTTGCATCAATGAATTCAATATTAAGAGGTTTTCTGCTTATTCTTCCGATGTTTTTTGTTATGGCGGCGGGCAATATTCTGTTTAACAGACACTTCCTCAGGCAGAATGATATCGACACACTTTCGAAAATATTATTTTGGATAATAGCGCCGGCTGTCCTTTTCCGGAATCTTTTCCATATCACTGACGGAATAGGTATAAATCCGTCATTTGCGGCAGGAATATTTATATGTGCGGTTTCTCTTCCTGTTTTGGCTGCAGTCACGGAAAAATATATAGCCGGACAAAGGGACATACGCCGCGTTGCCCTTGCCGCTGCGGCATCGATGCGTCCTAACACTATTTTTATGGGACTTCCTACGGTCCAGATTATATTCGGCGATCAGGCAATAGGCCTGCTGTCGCTTTACGTGGCAATTGCGCTTCCGCTTTATAACCTGCTCTCTCCGGTTACAAGCGAAATAATTCTCGCAAGCGGCACCAGCCGCGGAGTTTTATGTTTTATAAGGACGGCCTTCCATAAACTGATACGCAACCCCATGGTCGTCGCGCCTGTCTGCGGAATGATACTTCTTGCTGCCGGCGTTAAAAGTCTGCCGGTCTCGCTTGATAAATCGCTTAACATGCTGGCAAGCGCAGCGACAGGGATTTCACTGCTGGCCCTCGGAGCTACAATAAACTTTTCAGATATGGGCAAAGCATTTAAAAACTGCTGGCGTGAAGTAATTACAAGGCTTCTTTTACACCCGGCGATGCTCTTTATATGGTTTGTATATTTCCCTGTGAACAGGGACCTTATGAACGTATCGGTAATACTTACTGCAATGCCGACGGCAGCCACTCTTTTTGTCCTGTCAAAGGGTATAGGGCTTGACAGTGTGATGGCCGGTGAAATTACAGTGATAACAACTCTTGCCTCAGCTTTGACCATCCCGCTGTGGATAGCTGTGCTTGGAATAATTTAAAAAAATCACTTAGTTTCTGTAATACAGCTTTGTGTATGGCAGCACTGGAGCGATGCTTTGATGTTTCCTCTTTAGCTTCCGTTTTGTAAAGCAAAGAACCTGTTTAAAAGAATGCCCCATACCTCGGAAAAGGCATGGGGCCGATGTTTTTACTGATAAAGCCGCATTCATTATAAAATGTGGTTATATCATAAAAGTGCGAAAACAGATATAAAACCTCATGCGGGAAGCAGGCATAAAAATCATATTTTCAGCTTTGCACAGCGTGAAATATCAAAACCTGCCTTACAGCTGGCTTGCTATCTCGCGGCACATAGCCTGGATGCCGGGTATGAGAGACATGGCTTTTTCCTCTGTGAACCTCTGTGACGGGCCCGCTATGGAGAAAGAATATTCTATATTCCCTTTCCTGTTGAATATCGGCACTGCAATTGAGAATATGCCTTCCTCCCTGTCGCCGTGGCTTATCGCATATCCCAAAGACCTTATGCCTGCCAGCTCTTTGCGGAGTTCCTCGGATTTATAAATAGTTGACGATGTCAGTTTATGCGCCTTTGCGATTTCACGTTCGATAATGTCATCTCCGAGAAATGCGAGCAATGCTTTTCCGCCGGCGCCGGCCCAAAGCGGGACCCTGTCCCCGATCCTCATTACACAGCGCATACTCAGCAGGCTTTCAACATGCTCGAAGCAGGCACGTTCCTCACCTACAACGCCATACAGTGAAACCGCCTCTTTTGTATTGTCGCGTACCTGTATCATATAAGGATATATGATCTGCTGCGGGCGGAAATTTACCTTTGCAATGCTCCCGAGCAGATAAAGCTGGTTGCCGAGGGAATAAGTCCTGTCGCTGTGTCTGCGAAGCATATTGAGGTTTTCAAGTGTTCCTGCAAGGCGGAGCGTTGTTGTTATCGGCAGTTGTATTCTTGCGGCTATCTCGCTCAGGCTGAGTTTGTAATCCTCCCGTTTAAATGCTTTTAAAATTGAAAAAGCTCGCTCTACAGAGCGGACAGAATCTTCCTTCATTTTTACAGCACACCCCCGTATTAAATGCAGTATAAATATAAAATACCGTCACACGGAACATATATCTATAGCTTGGTATATATTAATTGATTTGTGAAATAAATCAATAGCCGTATGTATTTTTCTAAATCATATTAAAAAATCAGGCGTGTAAAAATACATAAGAGGCGCCGGTTATGACCGGCGCCTCCTTACATATGCTGTTTTATTTCTGGATTACCGTTTTTTTCTCAGGATAAGCAGAGGCACTATTCCAAGCAGAACAATTGCTGCAGAACCGGTATTGCAGCCACCGCCGCCACCGCCGCCGCTCGGCACGGGATCATCCGTATCCGTGATCTTCCAGACCTGGCATCCGTAGAACGGGTTGGCGGTGCCGATAAATATAGCGTCGTCGGCGCCTTTAACCTTTACAGTCCTTCCTCCGTAGTTATATTTATCGTTGAATCCGTTTGTGGTGAGGGCCGTAAAATTAAGCCCGTCGCTGGTATAGTAAAGGTCGAACCCTGACGGGTTGGTGTTGTATGTATGCAGTAAATCGATCATTGCCTCTATAGCGGCTTTTTCGGTCGGATCATCAGTGAAATTGACGGCATAATCCAGCAGGACCCCCATGTCGAAGGTTGTAACGTAAAGCTTATCGTTATAAACGCCCATGCGCCAGGCATACTGGTTCATGGAAAGCTGCTGCGGTGAAATACCGTACAGATCTTCCGAAGGGATCTCCGGTGCGTTGAAGAACCCTGCGCCGAAATTACCCAGGCGTTCCGTAAATACGCCGTCTGAGTCCTCAGGGTTGCCTATTATCATTTCCCAGTTGTCATTGCTGTCGAACCTGTATATCTGGCATGGGTACATGGAATCGAGAAGTGCCGTTGAAGAACCGCCTGACATAGGCGAGATAACGTCGGCAAAAGTCCCTACGTACACATACTCCGTGCTCCCGGCTGTATATACGAACGGTGACGCTGTGACGTGGCTTTTATTGCCCATACCGTTCGGATATCTTCCTCCTGTCGTGGAAACTATCGGCTCCCATTCCCAGCCAGCATCATTTCCGCCTGATGATACGGGTTTACCCTTGAAAACCATGAACCCGTCATCATCAGCTCCGCTGTAGTTACTGCCTACGAAAGCATACAAATAGCCGTTGAACGCTACCATATCCCACACGCCGCCGTATTGTGCAGCCTTTGGATTTACCCTGATTCCCGGAAAGTCGCCTTTTTTGTATGAAGCAACTTCCGTCCAGTCATTGGAAAGAGGATTTGTGCTTTCGTAAATCTGGAGATCACCGCTTGCAGGGTTGACGTTCGGTGTTAAGACGCCCATATAAAGTTTGTTCCCGCTTCCGTAGTCATAAACTGCAAGGGCTCGGATACTGCTCGGAGATCCTATCGGTGTGCTGTAAACCGGTACAGGAGTATCCCCGGGCTGGAAATCCGGTTCTAATTTTATGAGCCTCGTTCTTATGGCTCCCATGGTTCCGAAATACAGAGACGGTTTTGTTTCACCGGGAGCCGCATACGACACCACGCCACGGTAGCCCAGGTCCAAAGGATAATCCGGGCTGAGCATCCCCGACATCGGTGAAGTATAGACAACTTCCCAGTCACCGTCCCCGCTGCTTTTCTTCCTTAAAATTTTTGCCCTGAAATCATTCATCGAGCCTGGAATAGGAATGTCACCGCTGAATGCTTCTGCGATTTTATCATCGCTGATCCCTGCATCATTCAATATTATGTACAGGATATCGCGGTTGCTGCCTACATACAGATATTCGTCACCCGAGGTATTTTCCATGGTTTCCATTGACCATGCATAGCTGTTCAGACGGTCACCGTCGGCCACCAGCCCGTCAGGCTCGCCTGAAACCGCGCTGGTATTGCTGAAGCGTGCAGCTGTAATTGCCGCCCCCGCTGCCAAAGCGATAATGCAAATTAAAACCGACGCAAGAAAAAGATGACGGATATATTTCGTTTTTTTGCGCTGTTCAATTTCCATGGCATTTCCCTCCTGATATTAATTTGATTGGAAAATTTGTAATTTTCCAACATTAATTTATCATAGCGTTATTTTTTAATCAAGTTATAATATTAAATGAACAAAATAAAATAGTTAATTTTTGATAATATTGATATATGCTGTTATTTTCTGCGTTTTTTATGTATGCCGGCAATATGCCGGGATTTTTCAGTGCTGATTTGCGTTTTTCCGGGATGGGCAATGTACTTGCTGTATTTCACCGGATGTAAATTTGCAGTATATTTGCATGGGTTGCCTGATACCGGCAAACTCAGGACATGGTTTGTATATTCTAATTTTTTTTACATTTGCCTTTATTTAAAGATATGGGTATATCCGTTATTATGAACAGAACAGGCGGAATATTATGCGCGGACAGATATCATAAAAGCATCACATTGTATATTTTCAGTTTGGGCAGCCGCGCTTTTGTATTTATTTATGTAATTATTTCATTATTGAATGTAAATATTCGCCATATGCATGGAGGTAATATCCCGGCAATATTTCTTCTGATATAATGATAGTGCTGTAATTATCAGGGATATTCAAGCCTGCTGCCGCAGGTGGAAAACACTATATATTTGTGTTTAAACGGCAGTTATTGATGCATGGTAAAAATTAAATATAAAAAATACATAAGGGGCAATGCCGTTTTTGTACAGATCTGAAGAATTCAAGGAAACGATAATGTTCCTGCTGTGCCGCAGCGTGACGGTAATTGTCGGCTGCTGTTTTGCAGTACTGTGGACGGAGTATTACAGCGCCGCCATCATAATACCGTTCTTCAGAAAAGGGAACTGGGCTGTTATGGTGCTGTACGTGGTCCTTTATCACCTTTTCACATCGCTTTACGGCGGATATAAGATCGGCAGCAATAGGACATCGGATGTAATTTACTCCAACTGGCTTTCCCTTGTTATCGTAAATGCGGTAACTTATCTTCAGATAAGCCTTATCGGCCGCAGGTTCATGCCGTTTATACCGCTGGTTCTTGTCACAGCGCTTCAGTTCCTGCTTATCTTTCTATGGGTCCATAGCGCGAGCAGGTTATATTTCAGGATGTTCCGGCCTAAAAGGCTGGTGCTTCTTTACGGAAATGATTACCCGGAAGATGTAATTGAAAAATTCAATGCAAGAACCGATGAATTCAGGATAGCTAAAGTTGTCAGGGTCCTTCCTGAAAGCGTCGATTTTGCCTGTATGGCAGGCGGTGCCGATGGGGTAGTCATATACGGCATCACAGGTGAAAAAGCCTCCGCAGCCTTGAAATACTGCGTTGAAAACGGGATCCGTTATTACCTTCTGCCGTCTTTGGGCGATATCCTGCTCAGGACATCGGAAATAATATATTTGACCGATGTCCCGCTTTTTATGGCAAAAAACGGCGGGCTTTCATTCGGAGAAAGGGTTTTTAAGAGGATATTCGACATATTATGTTCGCTTGTCCTTATAGTGCTTTTTTCACCGGTACTGCTGTTAACGGCAGCCTGCATAAAACTGTATGACGGCGGTCCTGTTATATACAGGCAGCAACGCTGCACGCAGCACGGAAGGAAATTTAACATACTGAAATTCCGCAGCATGAGGGTGGATGCCGAAAAGGATGGAGTAGCCAGGCTTGCGGAAGAAAACGACCCCAGAATAACGCCGGTCGGATGTTTTATAAGGAAATACAGGATAGACGAACTTCCCCAATTTTTTAATATCCTCATGGGTGATATGTCATTCGTCGGCCCTAGACCTGAACGTCCCGAGATAATCGAGCGGTACAAAGAAAACATCCCGGAATTTGACTGCCGGCTGAGCGTTAAATGCGGACTGACTGGCTACGCTCAGGTTATCGGGCGATACAATACCACTCCGGAAGACAAGCTCAAGCTGGACCTTATGTATATACAGTCATATTCACTGCTTCAGGATTTCAAAATACTTTTGATGACGATAAAAGTAGTGCTTTCAAACGAAAGATCGGCTGGGGTAAAAAAGTGCTGAATACCAGAACCGGGACAAAAAGTAACTAAATTTAAGGAAAAAGCGGAAGATAAAGAATATGCCGTTTTATTAAGAAGGTGGCTAAACGACGTGAGAGCTGTTATTGTTAATTGCTTCTTCAGCAATGATGAAAGAGTAAATATGTTATATAACTATTTCACGTCTAGAGAATGTGAAACTTATGTCGTGACGTCTGATTTTAATCATCTTTACAAAAATAAACGGACAGAGCAAAAAAATAACTATTATTATATAGAAACGAAACCATATTATCAAAACATATCGTTTAAAAGGTTGTTTTCTCATTATTTTTTTGCTAAAAACGCCTTAAACATGGTTGAAAGACTAAACCCTGATATCCTTTATATTGTGTTTCCGCCTAACTCCCTGCCCTATTTTGCCGCAAAATATAAGAAGGAACATATTGATGTTAAGCTTATCTTTGACATAATTGATCTATGGCCTGAATCTATCCCTATTTTAGGAAATAAAAATTTTTTCCCATTTAACTTCTGGCGCAAATTTCGCGATAATAATCTGTCATTTGCCGATATTGTAATAACGGAATGTGGTCTATACCAGGAAGTGCTTGAAAAATTTCTTAATAAACAGAAATCACATATTCTATATCTGGCGCGTGAAGACAGCAAAATTGAGATTAGCAATGATTTTGACTGTAAAAAGTTATCTTTTTGTTACCTTGGGTCAATAAATAATATAATAGGGATAAAGGTCATTGCCGATCTGATAAAAAAAACATCTGCCCTGAAACCTGTTGATATACACATAATAGGTGATGGAGAGAACAGGGATCTGTTGATTCACGAAGCAAAAAATAGCGGAGCTTCCGTGTTTTATTACGGTAAAATATTTGATGATGCCAGAAAACACGATATATTCAATAAATGTACTTTCGGGCTTAATATAATGAAAGAAAATGTACGTATAGGCCTGACAACAAAATCAATTGACTATTTTGAAGCCGGGCTTCCTATAATTAACAATATAAAGGGTGATACAGAAAAACTGGTTGATGAATATGCAGTTGGTCTTAATCTGACAGAGATAGGTTTAGACAACGTTGTAAAAGAGATCGTTTCTATGGACGAAAAAGAGCTTTTATTAATGCGTAGAAATACAAAAAATATGTTTTGCACGCTTTTCTCTGTGGAAGCATTCAATAGAAATCTGGATGGGATTTTTAAATATATACTTCCTGCAGGTCTCTAACTAATATGAAAAAAGTGCGGGTATTGCTTTCAACATACAATGGAGAACATTTCCTGGAAGACCAGCTGCTAAGTCTGGCACAACAGCAGGGGGTCGATCATGATGTCCTTGTACGGGATGATGGATCTTCCGATTCAACAACAGAAATACTTTCTAAATGGAATAATAAAGGCTTGCTGTCTTGGTATCAGGGAGAAAATCTAAAGCCAGCAAAGAGTTTTATGGATCTCATGCGTCATTCAATAGAAAGTGATGCTGATTATTATGCGTTTTGTGATCAGGACGACGTTTGGGATTCTTTAAAATTAGAAAAAGCTGCTGAAAGACTGGATGCTTTTGATCCTGAGAAGCCGGCACTGTATTTTTCTAAAGCACAGCTGGTGGACAAAAATTTAGATATCATCAAGCATAAACATTATCCAACAAAAGCTTATACTTTTGGACAGGCTTTGATAAGAAATAATGCTACAGGATGCACAATGGTGTTTAACAGAAAGCTTTTGGATATGGTCAATAGTTTTACACCGGAATACATGCCAATGCACGACTACTGGGTGTATTTGATTTGCCTTGCAATGGATGGTCAGGTTTTTTTTGATAGTAATTCGTATATTAAATACCGCCAGCACGGATCTAATGTTATAGGAGGTAATATGTCTGTATATAAAATATATGATAATAAGCTTAACATGCTGATTAGAAGAGACAGAAATCGTAAAAAAACTGCATGTGAATTATTAAAGGGGTATTATGATATTTTGCCGCGAAAAAATAGAATATTATTGGAAAAAATTAAAAAATACGAGGATTCTTTTTCAGATAAAATTGCCTTGATATTTGATCCTGACATTAAAAACAATAATATTGAATATGACATTTACTTTTATATAGCAGTGTTATTTGGTGCTTTTTAAGAAATTATACTTAGCTTATCTTTGTGATCATCCTTAAAAATAGGAAGTGATGTATGTGAAAGGCATAATATTGGCCGGTGGCTCAGGTACGCGTCTTTACCCGCTGACATTGATAAACAGCAAACAGCTTCTTCCTATCTATGACAAGCCGATGATTTATTACCCGCTGTCGACTCTGATGCTTGCCGGAATAAAAGATATCCTTATAATATCAACCCCCGCTGACATTCCTAATTTTCAGAAACTGCTTGGCAGCGGCAGCCAGTTCGGCATCAGGCTCTCATACAAAGCGCAGCCTTCGCCTGACGGTCTCGCACAGGCTTTTATAATAGGAGAGAACTTTATATGTGATGAACCGTGCGCGATGATCTTGGGTGATAATATTTTTTACGGTAACGGATTTCGCCCGTTGCTGAAAAAGGCTGTTAAAAACGCGCAGAACGGCATAGCCACGATTTTCGGCTATTACGTAAACGACCCCGAGCGTTTCGGCGTTGTGGAATTTGATAACAAGGGCAAGCTGATCTCCATTGAAGAAAAACCCAAACAGCCCAAATCCAACTACTGCGTGACAGGGCTTTATTTTTATGACAACAGGGCAGCTCAGTATGCTAAAAAAGTAAGGCCTTCACAAAGGGGAGAACTTGAGATCACTGACCTAAACAGAATGTATCTTGAAGATGAAACAATAAAAGTCGAGCTGTTAGGCAGAGGGTTCGCATGGCTTGATGCCGGAACTTTCGAAAGCCTTGCCGATGCTTCAGAGTTTATCAGGATGGTGGAAAAGCGCCAGGGAATAAAGATATCGGCGCCGGAAGAGATTGCATATATAAACGGATGGATAGACATAGATACATTGATGATGTCGGCTAAGAAGTACGGTAAATCATCTTATGGCGAACATTTAATGAGGATAGCGGAGGGAAAGATACAGTATTGATTTTCTAAGGCTGCTTTATTCCGTTAAAGAACGGCGTTAGGATCAGTTATATCGTATCTATAATAAAAACGCTGGATGCAGTAGTCAGAATTTAAAAATAGTTAACGATCGCTCCGCTTAACAATGTTTATGTCGCGCTTCACCATGTACTAAGGGGGTATAAAGCATGAAAATCACCATAACCGGCTGTAACGGACAGCTAGGCAGCGAACTGCAGAAAATACTCCGAAACGGTGTATCAGAACTTGGAAACATACCTGAAACTTTAATGGGAGCAGAGCTGGACTGTATTGATATCGGAGAGCTCGATATAACTGATTTTTCGGCATCCTTAAATCACACCCTTGCTTTCACTCCTGATATCATAATAAATTGCGCCGCATTTACGAATGTAGATATGTGCGAGACCCATGTAGATGAAGCATACAGAGTCAACGCAATAGGCGTAAGAAACATGGCAATATGCGCCGAACGCGTTGGAGCAAAGATGATCCATATCTCCACCGATTATGTATTTTCAGGCAATGCAGAAAAACCATACAGCGAGTATGATTTGCCGGACCCTAAAAGCGTTTACGGACTTACTAAACTTGCAGGTGAAAACTTCGTCAGAGATTTTTCTACAAAATGGTTTATAGTCAGAACTTCATGGCTATATGGCTATCAAGGCGGCAACTTTGTAAAGAAAATCATGAGCCTGGCAAAGGAACAAAACAGCATAAAAGTAGTGGCTGATCAGATAGGCAACCCTACAAACGCGGCAGATCTGGCCCATCACATCTTAAAAATCGCAGCCGCATATGAATACGGTCTGTATCACTGCACCGGAAGCGGAGAATGTTCGTGGTATGATTTTGCTGTTAAAATCATAGAATACGCAGGCATTGATGCCGCTGTGTGTCCCTGTAAATCAGCTGAATATCCGAGCCGTGTAAAACGCCCTTCATATTCTTCGCTCGATCACAGGATGCTGCGCCTTACAGTCGGCGATGAAATGCGCAAATGGCAGGATGCATTGAAATACTTTACAGAACATTACGGAGGAGAGTAGCAGGTGCCTAATTTTATTTTCAACAAAACAGAAATAGAGGGTGTCGTCATAATAGAACCGGTTATTTTTGAAGATAACAGAGGCTATTTTATGGAGACATATAATTATGCAGAATTTAAGACAGCAGGTATAGATAATATATTTGTTCAGGATAATCAGTCCAAGTCGAAAAAAGGCGTGCTCCGCGGGCTCCACTTCCAGAAAAAATATCCGCAGGCAAAGCTTATCCGTATCATAAGCGGAGAGGTATTTGATGTTGCCGTTGATATAAGAAGGGACAGCCCCACATTTGGCAAATGGATAGGAACCATTCTTTCTGCGGATAACAAAAAACAGATCTTTATCCCAAAGGGTTTTGCCCACGGGTTCCTTGTGCTCAGCGATGAAGCTGAGTTCTTCTACAAATGCGATGAATTCTACCATCCGGAAGATGAGGATGGAATAATTTGGAACGATGAAACTTTAGGAATAAAGTGGCCTGAGATAATGTGTAATATAATAATCGGGGAAAAAGATAGTAATCTTGGCAGTTTTAAAATATGAAAAAGATCTCTGTTATTGTACCTGTATATAATGTTGAAAAATATCTGCCAAAATGTATAGAAAGTATATTGGCACAAACATATACGGAATTTGAATTGATTCTGGTTGATGATGGGTCCAGTGATAACAGCGGAAACATTTGTGACGCATATGCAGTAAAAGATTCGAGAATAAGGGTTGTGCATCAAAGTAACAAGGGAGTATCCATAGCTAGAAATATGGGATTGGATATGGCTCAGGGCGATTATATTGGTTTTGTTGACGCAGATGACCATATTACCCCTAATATGTATGAGACAATGATTAACTATGTTGAAAATGCCGGAGCTCAAATTGCAATTTGTGTTGCTGAGATACTCTCAGAGTCAGGTAAATTTATTTCCTATCTTACTAATAATAATATAGGAGTATATACTCTAAATAGGTATGATGCGTTATTTATTTTTCCTTCAAATAAAATCATATCATATTCAATGTGTGATAAACTTTTTTGTTCTTCGATTTTAAAAGAAATTAGATGTGATCCAAATATCAATATACTAGAAGATTGTTTATTTGTATGTGAATCGCTATTTAAAATAAAAAAATGTATATTGATATCGACCCCATTGTATTCTATTGTAGAACGACATTCCAGTGCCTTACGTAATGGATTTAGCGAAAAAAGACTTCAAGCTTTGGACGCTATGAAAAAATGTTTAAATTTGTATAAAAATATGGAACCAGAAATAATAGATAATATGAGAAATTCATATATCACTCAATTAATCGATATGTATATTGATGCTACGGAAGCAAAATTACCTCAAAATGAAATTGATAGGATAAGCCGTGAGTTAAATGAATATAATTATAATTATAAAAGTAACTTTATAAATCAAATTAAATTTTTTATGTATTTTAAAGCAAGAAAATTCTTAATATTATTAAGAAAAATTTATAGAATTATTAAAAATATATTCAATTAATAATTATAATGAGATTTTAGCTAAATTATTTTGTTATTTTTTACAAATATATTAATGCTGTTAAAATATAATATATAGTTATAAATCAATACGATATGGAGAAAAATATGAAAAAGATTTTAATGATAATAGGAAATTATTCTCCTGAACCTTCATCTGTGGCCAATTGTATGCAACCGTTAATCATGGAAACAGCTAAATTTTTTGACATTGATATAGTTACAGATAGGAAAAACTTAAATATTATCCCATATGAAAAAATTGACGGTGTTAATGTATATCGTATTGATGATCATAGAATGATTAATAATGCTTTAATAAATGAAATAAACAAAAATAAATCAGCTAGAAGTTTGATATTTATGACGCGTATATTTTCTTTTCTTCTAAAAGTATGCTACTACTTAAGATATGTAGTTTTAGCAAATGAAAAAATCACAGCTGGGTGGTCTGCACAAGAAGTTGTTGATAAATGTATTGACCTAAATTGCAAAAAAAAATATGATGCAATAATTTCAGTCTCCAATCCATTTAAATCTCACTATATTGCAGAAAAAATTGTAGAAAAAATTAAAGTAAAAAAAGAAGATATTAGATGGATTATTTTTGAATTTGATCCATTTTTTTATAATGCCGAGGCTAAAATAAGTAGTATAAGAAAGATAAAGCTTTTTTATGATGAAAGTAGAATATTCGATAAATGTGATGTAATATTTTTTACCCCAGAGTTATATAAATTTTATAACGAAACTTTATTTGCTAAATTTATAAAAAAAGCTATACCTATCAATTTTGCAAATATTGCTCCAATAAATTGTACTCAGGAACAAAATGCCGGCATAGAAATAGACTACAGCAAAATTAATTGTCTGTTTGCTGGTGCTATATATAAAAATATTCGCAATCCAGAATATATGATGAATACTTTTTCCAAGTTAAATTCTAAAATACATTTAACAATATTAACTAACTATAATGAAATAAAAAATTTTAAAATTAATGCTAACTTAGTTAGTGATAGAAATATTAGTATTTTCCCATTTCAAAAAAGATCAGTTGTAATAAATTTAATGACAAAATCAAATATTTTAGTAAATATTGGTAATACAGTTGAATTCCAAGTACCTGGTAAAATTTTTGAGTATATTAGCAGTGGCAAACCAATAATTCATTTTTCAAAAATAAAAAATGATCCAACAATTTTTTATTTAGAAAAATATCCATTAGTATTTATAGTTAAAGAATATGAACCTATTACTGCTGAAATAATTCAAAATATTGAACATTTTTGTTTTAATAATAAAGATGTTAATATTAGTTATGATGATATAAAAAAATATTATAATGGCTTTATTGGTTGTGATGTTGCAAATAGATATATTGATTATTTATATGATATACTAACATAGTGTTCTGTAATAATAATATTTTTATATAATAATATTGCTTATTGTTATTATTATATATTAGATTAAAATAGATATTATTTGCGACTATTAAAAATATTTTTTAATATATATAATTTAAATGTTTTTAATATTGCTATTGGTCTCCATTCCGTAGGAATTGGGTTGAAAAAACCTGTTAATTCGCAAATTATTATATGTGTTACCCCAACTATAGCTCCTGCTGCCAATGCAAGGAATGTTCCGGTGGATGATAAGAAGTAAAGCAGTATGGCCCATACAATGACAATTACTGTTTGCAGAAAAACAGCTCTGCATAATTTCCATAATATTTTAGGTGCCAGCATAAACATAAAAAATATTGTTGATACGGTCCACATAATCGTTGTCGCCGCGCAAAGCCCCGGAGCTCCGTATGGTTTTACAAACAGCCAGTCCAGAAAAAAGTTGCCGATTATCCCTATATAGCTCCAAACGGCAAGCAGACGCAATCTGCCCAATGCCTGAGCATATCTGCCCATTATTGTCAGGCATATTAGTATTGGAAGTCCGAGTGCTGTTACTGCAAGGCATGGGGTAGTGAGCGAGACGGCTGTCACATCAAATGCTCCGTAGCCAAGCAATATTTTAACGATCGGGCCGGATAAAACAGACAATAATATTGCGGCTGGGAAAAAATAACTCCATGCCATGTATAAAGCTGTAAATATCTGATTTTCGCTTTCTTCCTTCGCATTGGCGATTTGGCTTGCTTTTACAAGATATATGGACATTGCAGCCCCCATCAGTCCGATCGGCTGGCTGAATATGAGCTGGGCGTAGCTTATGGCTGAAACATTGCCTACTGGAAGTGACGATGCAAAGTACCTGTCTACAATAGTATAAAGAAATCCTGCCCCGCTTGAAGCCAAACAAAAAAATCCATCAGTTGCTGTCTTATGCATGAGTTGTTTAGGAATCATTTTTTGAGGGCGCGTAGGAATATTACTTAATACATGCCACATTCCGAAAAATAAAATTACGTAACCTACGCTTTGAAATGCCGGTAGCGCATATTCCCTCATAATAGGGAAAAGTACAAATAAAACAGGTATGGCTATCATATTAGAAAAAACCAAAACGGTGTTTGGTACCGAAAAACGTCCTTCATAATTAGCCCACAGAGAAAAAATTCCTATCCCCAGCAAGGCTGTTGACCCCGGAAGTATCCATTTAACCATGCTTGCAGCGTAGGTTATACGTTCATTGTCGAATGTCGCGGCGAAAATCCTTATGAAGTATTCAGGGAAAATCAAAATTATTGCAGAAACTATAATACAGCCTATGAAAAGCGCCCTTATCGTCCAGCCGAAAAGATCACGTGCGGTCTCTTTTTCATTTTGCATGAGTTTGGGAACCACTGCGGATTCCACGGTTCCCTGGATCGTTCCTGTAAGAAAATTAATTGCGCCGAATACAACATAATATGCATCGACAAAAGCGGAGGCTCCGAAAAAATATGCTACGAGAAGCACCCTGATATAGCCAAGCACTCTGCTTGCTATAGTAAGCAGCATAGTTATAACTGTGGCATCACGTGCTGTTTGTCTGCCAAGTAAAAAATTCATGGAGGTCTTTATTTTTTCTGTTAAACTCACTTAGTTCTCCCTTAAAAGTATTTTACTCAGCTTAATATATATCGGTTTAAATGCATACCTTTTGCAGCGTTATTATTGCCCCAGCCCCAGCCTCTGGCACTGGTATCTCCCTGATATTATGTCCTGCACCCACATGGGATTATCGAGATACCACAAAACTGTTTTTCTTAAACCGGTTTCAAATGTCTCTTTCGGCCGCCATCCAAGCTCATTTCTTATCTTTGATGCGTCTATCGCATACCGTCTGTCATGCCCTGGGCGGTCTTTTACAAAGGTGATCTGTGAGCTGTATTCGGTACCGTCTTGTTTGGGCCTTAATTCATCTAAAACGGAGCATACTTCTTTAACTATTTCAATATTTTGCTTCTCGCAGTTGCCGCCTATGTTGTATGTTTCGCCTGAAATACCCTCTGTCATGACTGTATAAAGCGCATTGCAGTGATCTTCCACATACAGCCAGTCGCGTACATTCCTGCCGTCACCGTATACTGGGAGTTCTTTGCCTGCCAAAGCATTGTGTATCAGAAGAGGTATCAGTTTTTCAGGAAACTGTCTGGGGCCGTAGTTGTTTGAGCAGTTTGTTGTAAGAACAGGCAGCCCATAGGTATGGTGCCATGCCCTGACAAGATGGTCTGATGAGGCTTTTGAAGCGGAATAAGGTGAATTTGGTGCATATGGAGTTTCTTCGCTGAAATAACCTGTGTCTTCAAGACTACCGTACACTTCATCAGTTGAAACATGAAGGAACCTGAACGCTGATTTTTCAGATTCAGGCAGGTCTTCGTAATACTTCCTGGCTGCCAGCAGCATGGAGAATGTGCCTGTAATATTTGTCTCAATAAAAGCACCTGGCCCGTCAATAGAGCGGTCCACATGGCTTTCAGCTGCCAGGTGGAAGATCCCTTCAGGTTTTGTTTCTGATAACAGCTTATAGACTGAATCAGTATCGCATATATCCCCATGTACGAATCTGATCATATCCCTTGGTATGCCGTCAAGAGATGCCATGTTTCCTGCATACGTAAGCTTATCAAATGCGACGATCTTATGCCCGAGGGATACAAGACAGTGTGCCAGATTACTGCCGATGAAACCGGCAGCCCCTGTTATAAGGTAAGTCTTTGACCCAGACGTTATTATTGTCATATCAGCACCGTCCTGATAAATGATTGATCCGCAGCTGTAAACCGATACTTTTGCCACATATTGGTATTATATCGTAAATAGCAATTAAGCTATAGCAGTTATAGTTACGCCGCATTCCATTTAAGTTCATCCACTAGTGTTTTTATCGATTCCGTTTCCCTGCCCTTGCCCCGCTGAAGATTTACAACTGTTCGGCCACTGTTTGACTATCGTTTTCCCATTGTTTGACAATTGATCTTCTTTCGCCATTGCTGTGCAACCGCTGTGCCATTGCTTTGCTATCGCTATGCAACTGTATCCCTGCTCTTGCCCCGTCAAATACCTCCTATTTGTATTTTATAGATTAACTGTGCACTATTACAGTTATCAACGATGAAGGGAGGTGACACACGATGGCAGCTATAAACCCGATATCTACTTCCATGCGCTTGACTCTTGACCTTGGTGTTGTAGAAGGAAAACAGGTTGAAAAGACTGTTTCAATAGCAAAATTGAGCAATTCAGTCACACCGGCTGCAATTCAGGCTGTTTCTGCAGCTCTTGCCGAATTGCTCGAATATCCGGTAACAGACGTTAAGCAGTATGCAACCGGGCTTCTGGTCGAGTAGGACGTTATTTAAGAGGCATACTTGCTGATTATATGACGGTTATAGGATTTTTGGACAAAACACTTAAAGAATAGAGGTGAAAATAAAATATGAAAACAATAAAACTAAAGTTTTTGACCGACACAGGAAAGGATTTTAATGTTAATATGAATTATGCAGATCCGTCCCTGGCGGAGGAGGGCGGTGCAGCTAAAGTACAGACTGCAATGGATGCGCTTATTGCCCAGCAGCCGTTTGGCGTGACACTGGCATCGTCTGAAGGGGCGGAGCTGATAGACCGCACGGTAGTAGACATAATTCTTTAACGATCTCAAACAAAAATAAAGGGCGGGTGTTTTTTCCCGCCCTTTTGATTAATGCACGATCAAATATTTGTTGTTTGGAAGATAGCTTAATAGTCATGGCGCTGTTCCACAAAGTTTAACATTGTAAATTGACAATAACGTGCCATATCCGTTTTGAGTTTTTGTATGCCTGATATTTAGGTCTTGATCTGTCATTCCGTCATAATCGAGGTTGGTATCAAGCGTCGTGCACCTGACCAGTCATTTCGTCACGCTTAAGGACGGAATCCAGCGTCGTAGATTTTTAGATTCTAATTTTTAAGATATAGAACCTGAATCAATGTTTTGAACAAAAGCCGCTGGGTCCCCGTCTGGAAGCGTCCGGGGACGACAGAGAGTCAAAACAAAATGGAACTAATATTTTCAGTTCTCAAATTGTACTGAATGTGTTGCCAGGCAAGCTATCCATAAGCAGAGAACCGACGAGTCACGAGTTGTGCGAATCGCTTAGTTTGTCCACCTAGTGTCGTGTACCTGATCCGTCATTCCGTCATGCTTGAGGACGGAATCCATAAGCAGAAAGCCAACGAGTTACGAGTTTTGCGAATCGTTTAGTTTGTCCACCTAGTGTCGTGTACCCGATCAGTCATTCCGTCATGCTTAAGGACGGAATCCATAAGCAGAAAACCGACGAGTTACAAGTTGTGTGAATCGCTTAGTTTGTCCACCTAGTGTCGTGTAGCTGATCCGTCATTCCGTCATGCTTGAGGACGGAATCCATAAGCAGAGAGCCAACGAGTTACGAGTTGTGCGAATCGCTTAGTTTGTCCACCTAGCGTTGTGTACCCGATCAGTCATTCCGTCATGCTTGAGGACGGAATCCAGCGTCGTAGATTTTTATATTGATAATTTTTAAGATATAGAACCTGAATCAATGTTTTGAACAAAAGCCGCTGGGTCCCCGTCTTGAAGCGTCCGGGGACGACAGAGAGTCAAAACAAAATGGAACTAATATTTTCAGTTCTCAAATTGTACTGAATGTGTTGCCAGGCAAGGTATCCATAGGCGGAAAACCATTGCTATGCAATTGTTTGGCTGCAGTTCGCAACTGTTTGACTATTGTTTGTCTGCTTTTGTACCTGCAGTGCCATCGCTGTGCGACCACTGTGCCATTGCTGTGCAATTGTTAAGCTGCACTTTGCCACAGTTTGCAACCGTTTGTCTACATTTGTACCTGCAGTGCCATCGCTGTGAAACCGCAGTGCCATTGCTGTGCAATTGTTAAGCTGCACTTTGCCACAGTTTGCAACCGTTTGTCTACATTTGTACTTGCGGTGCTATCGCTGTGCAACCGCTGTGCCATTGCTGTGCAATTGTTTGGCTGCAGTTTGCAACCGTTTGTCTGCTTTTGTACCTGCAGTGCTATTGCTATGCAACCGCTGAGCCATTGCTATGCAATTGTTTAGCTGCAGTTCGCAACTGTTTGACTATTGTTTGACCGCATTTGCAACTGCTGTGCCATCGCTGAGCCACTGCTGTGCCATCGCTGTGCAATTGTTAAGCTGCAGTTTGCAACAGTTTGTCTGCTTTTGTACTTGCAGTGCTATCGCTGTGCAACCGCTGTGCCATTGCTGTGCAATCGTTTTGCCACAGTTTGCAACCGTTTGTCTACATTTGTACTTGCTGTGCAATCGCTGTGCCATCGCTTTGCCATTATTTGATCTTATTCAGAAAGGAGTGGTCACAAATGGAAGAATTCACGGCGAATATGCTGCAAAACGGATTTTCCATAGCTGTTGCCTCCTTTTTACTCATACGTATGGATCGGAGGCTGGAAGAAATAACAAAAGCCGTGATCCATCTCAGCAACGTGATAGAGAGAAAGGAGGATCTGAAAAAGTGAAGAAAACAGTGCTGCAGAGGATAATACTTGTTTTATCACTTATCCTCAGGCATCTGAGAATAGCCGAGGAGGTAAAAAAGACGAGTGAGGATAAATGACTTCAAACTGACTGAAAATTTCAGGCTGATTGAATTTCAATGTCCATGCTGTCACACCGTACTGCTGAATCCGCTTCTTGTTGCCAAACTCCAGATGCTGAGAGACGGAGTGAAACAGGCGATAATAATCAACAGCGGCTACCGGTGTGCAGAACATAATAAGAAAGTGGGTGGTGTCTTGAATAGCCTGCATAGAATCGGGCAGGCGGCAGATGTCAGGGTTCCGCTTGCGGAACAGGACAAATTTTGTGAATTGGCCCTGGAGCATGGATTTGCAAAAGCGATTCCATATGGTGCAAGAGGTTTCGTACATCTACAGATAGGAGTGGATTGAACTGAATACTAACGCAGCGTCAATAAATGATAAACAGTTAAATGACCTTCTGGTAAAATTTACACCTCTGGTAAGAGCCACGGCTTTCCGTTATTCTGGACGCGGCGCGGAATTTGAAGACCTGCTGCAGGAAGGATATCTGGCTCTGATAATACTAATAAGACGATGCACAGACAGAAGATGGCTTGCCGCATATCTCCTGAACCGCCTGCCCGGTTATGTCAGGGCAGCTGCAGCCAGAATAAGGGGCGGAAGGGTAAAACACCGCTTTGTGGATATCGAAGACATTCAGGATGTTGCGGCTGAAAAAAACAGTTCCGACGATCACAGTGCATGTGAGATCAAAGATATACTTGAAAGGACCCTTACCGGCGATGAGCTGGATATTACACAGTCCCTGCTTGAGGGATTTACGCAGAAGGAAATAGCCGAGGCTTATAAAATAACACAGCAGGCTGTAAGCGCAAGGCTGAAACTAATAAAATCAAAACTGTTGCCGTTGCTTGATATTCATGGCATAGCGTAACCATTATTCTTTAGAGGATGATATATGGAGGGAGTCCCGTTTCCTTATCGGTCTCCCTCTATTATTCTCCTGGATAAGGATGCATGAAATATGCTTTATTACAAATATTTGTAATAATTTGTAATAAAGCATATACGGTCGTTTTTTATTGACTTGTATATTTGGGGATGCTATGATTCACCTATCAAATAAGCTATATGTTCATGGAATTGGAAAGAAATTCAGCACGACATCGGAGTTTTACTTTTAAAAGAAATTGTTTATTTTGCTTTTATTTAAAAACAACAATAATAACTACAAGTAAAAAATATTGAAAATTATATAAAATTTGTTACTGTATAATGAAGAGTGTGTTATGTATTTCAGTCTTGCCATTGTTGTGTTTTGTAAATGTTTTTGAAATAAAGTACATAAGTAAATCTAAAACAGTACGGTTTATGTTGGGGGCGTAAATTCGTACGGAAATATGAGGCGTATATGTCGTTAACACGCACTGAATTTGTAAGAAAACTGCTTTTATCATATTTAAAGCTTGCGTACAGGCGTCGCTATGTAGTTCTTATTGATTTTTTACTTCTGGCGTTTGCAGTTTATTTTGCGTATGCACTTCGTTTTACGCTGTTTATTGAGAAGACGCATTACGCAAAAATGTTTTTTGCCATTCTTACTTTCCCGTTTTTTGTAGTTTCTTTCCTGATGATAGGAGGAACATATAAAACTCTCTGGCCTTCAGCTAGTATCGAGGAATATATCCAGCTGTTTACATGGTATGTTTTCGGCATCCTGTCATTTCTGGTGATGCAGATTTTAATTAAGGCAAGCTTCTCACGTGCAATTGTTTCTATAATGCTTCTGCTTGGAATTATATTTATCACATCCACACGGGCTGTTTGGAAGCTTGCATATGTATCAAGAAAATCAGGAAAACAGGCCAACAAGCGTGCGGTCATAATAGGGGCGGGTGAGGCAGGGACACTTCTTGCGCGTGATCTGCTGCGCAGCCAGTGCAACATAACACCTGTAGGCTTCATAGATGATAATCCTGAGCTTAAGGGAATGTCGGTTGCATCGCTCAAGGTCTTCGGAAATACAGAAGACCTGAGAAAAATTATCCCTACGGAAAATATTGAAATCGTACTTATTGCAATCCCGTCCGCTTCAGGTGACAGGATACGCAGGATAGTCGAGATCGTTGATGGCATGAACGTTCAGGTAAGGATACTGCCGAGCCTTATAACACTTGCAGACGGGCGCGTGACGATAGAAAGCATGCGACCTGTAAAACTGGAAGACCTTCTTCGCCGCGATCCTGTAAAACTTGATAATCCGGAAGTAAAAACACTGATAAAGGGCAAAACAGTTTTTGTTACAGGTGCCGGAGGCTCCATAGGTTCTGAAATATGCCGCCAGGTCGTGGCTGCCGAACCTAAGGAAATCGTTGTTCTGGGACATGGGGAACAGGCTATTTACCTGCTGCTTGAGGGATTTGAATATGCAGGTGTGCAGATACCTGTAAGAACTGTAATAGCAGACATTGCAGATATCGATGCAATAACTGAAGTTTTTGAGAAATACCACCCGCAGATAGTCTTTCATGCTGCAGCGCACAAGCACGTTCCCTTGATGGAAGAAAATCCCAGGGAAGCCCTGCGCGTCAACTCATACGGCACGCTCATGCTTGCCACTCTGGCAGGCAAATACGGCGCAGAGCGCATGGTTATGATTTCAACGGACAAAGCGGTCCACCCGTCAAGTGTTATGGGGGCGACAAAGCGCATTGCAGAACGTCTGCTTTTCAACGTGCAGAAAAATTATCCCGAAACATTGTATATGGCTGTGCGTTTCGGCAACGTACTTGGCAGCCGGGGAAGCGTCGTGCCCAAGTTCGAGCAGCAGATAAAAAGAGGCGGTCCTGTAACGGTAACGCATAAGGATATGAAACGTTATTTCATGCTCATACCTGAGGCAGTAAATCTTGTTCTGCAGGCCGGAACGATGGGAAAAGGCGGAGAACTTTTCGTGCTTGATATGGGAGAACCCGTTAATATTACAGAAATGGCTGAAACCTTGATTCGTCTGCACGGATATGAACCCTACAGGGATATACAGATCAAATTCACCGGAATCCGCCCGGGGGAGAAACTCTACGAAGAATTGTTCTACGATCCGGCCCATGTTGACAGCACTACTAACAAGAAAATATTCCTTACGAGGCCTGTTGCTGAAAAAGAATCCATACTGCCTAAAGTATCAAAAATGCTTGATGCCCCAGGCAAAGAGGATGTCGCAATAGCAAAACTCAAAAAAGATATACTGAAATTGGCGGAGGAAATGTAGGGTAGGACAGGAGAAACGGTTGGAGAATCAATAGGGGAAGCAGTTGGAGAAACGATAGGATAGAACTGGGGAAAAAATAGGGGAAGCAGTTGGAGAAACAATGGGAGAATCTATGATTTACCGACTGATTCGCCAATTGATTACCGCCGGATGCAATTTCCGGCAGATTCCCCAAAAGGTCTAATAATCGATTCCCGCCGGATGCATTTCCGGCATCGGGTAGTTCAACGAAAAAAATGGAAAGACGGAAAAAATAATGAAATGTATATTTTATTTTCAAAGTCTCGAAATTTACCAAATAAGTAAAAATATAGTAAAAGAAACATATGCATTGACAAATAAGTTTCCGGCTTCTGAAAAATTTTGTTTGATAAACCAGATGAATAGAGCAGCTGTTTCTATTCCATCAAACATAGCTGAGGGTGTTGCAAGGAACACAAAAAAAGATAAGATCCATTTCTTGAATATCTCCTTTGCTTCAATGATGGAACTCGTATGTCAGGCTGAAATATCTAAAGATTTAGGATATATCTGCGAGGATGAGTTACTGGAATTTAGCCTTAAGGTAAAAAACTGTGCCATTAAAATTAACAACTATGTCTTGTTTTTAGAAAAAGGCAGTTGCGTAAGGGAATAGGAGAAACAGTAGGAGAAACAGTAGGGGAAACTATTGGGGAAGCGATTGGGAAAAAGTGGAGAAACAATAGGAGAAACGGTTGGGGAACCTATGATTTACCAATTGATTCACCAATCGATTCCCGCCGGATGAAACACCCGGCAGATTCTCCAACTGATTCACCAAGTATTTGAGGAAGGGAGGTTAAAGTCTTGTATCGAAAATATATAAAACGAATCATAGACTTTTGCCTGTCCTTAATAGGCCTGGTCGTTTTGTCTCCTTTGTTTTTGTTGCTTATGATTGCTATAAAGCTTGATTCTGACGGGCCTGTATTATTTAAACAAAAACGCGTCGGGATACATAAAACGTATTTTAACATTCTAAAATTTCGTACCATGAGAACAGATACCCCTAGGGAGATTCCTACACATCTACTGACTGATTCTGATATGTATATAACACGTATTGGGGTCATTTTGCGTAGAACCAGCCTGGATGAGCTGCCGCAGATAATAAATATATTATTGGGGCAAATGTCAATTATCGGTCCTCGCCCTGCTCTTTGGAATCAGTATGATCTTATTGAAGAACGCGATAAATACGGAGCCAATGATGTTGTGCCTGGGCTAACGGGATGGGCGCAGATAAATGGGCGTGATGAATTGCCTATAGATATAAAAGCAAAATATGATGGAGAATATGTTCAGAAGATGAGCTTTTCATTTGATTTAAAGTGTTTTGTTGAAACTATATTCGCTGTTTTAAATCGTAAAGGTATAGTCGAAGGAACTTCCAGTTTTGTTACATTAAAACATCATGACGTTAAATCTAACGAAAGTGATTTGGCAAAGTAGTACGCTGAGTGCGAAATGAAAATTTTAGTTGTGTGTCAGTATTATTATCCAGAACCGTTCAAAATTACGGAAATATGTGAGGATTTAGTTCAACGAGGTCATATCGTTACTGTCCTTACTGGTTTACCAAATTATCCTGATGGGATAATTCCGTTTAGATATCGTTCAGGAAAATTTAGGAAATAAGTAATTAATAATGTTAATGTGATTCGGCGTTTTGAAATGCCAAGAAAAAAAGGAGTTATGGCATTAGGACTTAATTATGTTAGTTATATGATTTCTGCATCTTTGAACTGCTATTTTTGCAGGATGAGTTTGATATCATTTTGTGTATCAATTGTCACCTGTGTTGATGGTTTATCCAGCGGCTTTGTTTAAATGGGAAACGAAAAAGCCGATATATTTGTACTGTTGTGATATCTGGACTGAGTCTATGAAAATTTACATTAATAATGAAAAAAGCATTTTATATAAATTAATTAAGAATATTAGTATGTATTTATATTCGAAATGTGATGCAATTTCTGTAACGTCACCGGCGTTTATTGAATATTTCATTAAAGAACATAAGTTGATAGCATGAAAATCTCGTATCTTCTACAGCATGCTGACGATTTATACTCAGCTGCAGATTTAAATTTAGATAATGGTGTAATAGATTTTATGTTCATGGGCACAATCGGTATAGTACAGGATATTGATTGTATCCTCAATGCTACTGGGTTAGTAAAAGATATCCCGAATCTTCGCGTACATTTTGTTGGAGATGGATCGTATGCGGAAATAGCTAAATTAAAAGTCTCAGAAATTAATTTCAATAACCTGAGTTTGTTTTGCTTGGAGAAGAAACGTTTGCAAATTATCCATTGATTTCTTATATCCTCGTTTGTGTGAACTAGCGCTAAGGAGCATATTTGATTCTTAAAGGTAGGAAAACTGTTGTAAGAATAAGGAGAAATGGTGTGTGGAGAGACTTGTAAGCATTGTGATTGCGACCTACAGGCGGCTAGAAACTTTGGAACGCGCATTGCGCTCTGTAGCCAATCAAACATATCACAACATTGAAGTAGTTCTGGTAGATGATAATGCTGATCCCGAATGGAATATCAAGGTTGCAAACATTGTAAAGGAGTTTTCTGTGCAGAATCCGGCTGTCCTGTTACAACTGTTGGTTAATGTTGAAAACCTGGGTTCTGCGCAGACAAGAAATGTTGGTATACGTGCTGCAAATGGGGAATATGTAACCTTTCTTGATGATGATGACTGGTATTTGCCGGAGAAAATAGCTCATCAGGTGACTGGAATGGGCAATGCGGATTATAGTTTGACTGATTTGCAACTGTACAGCGAATCAGGGAAGATAATTGATGAACGCCCCCGGACTTATATCAAAAATAACTCTCCGAAGTCTCTTTTACGTTGCCACTTAAAATATCATATGACTGGGACTGACACTATGATGTTTTGCAGGGAGTACCTATTGAAGATAGGTGGGTTTCCTCCAATCGATGTAGGAGACGAATTTTACTTGATGAAAGAAGCGATTTGCGGAGGAGGAAACTTCGCTTATATTCAAGGTTGTCATGTAATGGCTTACATCCATATGGAGACTGATGGACTTTCCTGTGGTGACAGTAAAATTAATGGTGAAAAACGTATTTTCGCTTATAAAAAGCAGTTTTTTAATCAACTTGACAGAGTAGATCGAAAATATATTTGTATGAGGCATTATGCAGTGATGGCATTCGCTGAACTTCGCCGTAAGCGTTATGGCGCATTCTTGTTGTATGGAGTGCGTTCTTTTTTCAATTCACCATATGAATGCATTCATATTTTAACGAAAGGGAACAATTAATGGAAAAATTAGGAATTGCAACGGTCTATACAGGATATAATTACGGGTCTGCACTACAAGCGTTTGCTATACAAATAGTGCTTGAAAGGATTGGATATGAAGCTGTAATACTGACTAGAAGCAATTTACTTACTTGTGGTAGGAACATTTGGATAGGGAAGATTTTGCATCTTGGAATCAGAGGGCTCGTGCATCCTTTGGCACTAGCAAAAACACTCTTAGGTTATCAAAATGGACCCCAACACAAAATTTCCAAAACTATCAAACATATGTTTATTGAATTTTGGGAAAAAAATCTTAATATTGAAAAAAGTAGTTGGTCTCAGCTTCAGAAATTTTCGCATGATCCAACAATTACCGCTTGTATATGCGGTAGCGATCAAATTTGGAATGCGAGCAATTTGTACATTGATCCCATCTTTTTTTTGCGCTTTGCTCCCCAAGAAAAGCGTATCGCATATGCGCCAAGCTTTGGGAAAGAATCAATTCCCATGTATAACAGATGTAAAATGAAAAAATGGATTAACGAAATCCCACTTTTATCTGTGCGTGAGCAAAAAGGCGCAGAGATTATTGAGCAATTGACCGGCAAACAGGTACCTGTTGTACTGGATCCGACCTTACTTTTAACAAAAGATGATTGGGCTACTGTTATTCAATCTAATCCACCAGTTAATATAGACAAAGCTAAGCCTTATGTACTCCTGTATTTTTTAAATGAACCATCTGCTGAAGCAGAAAATTATATCCATTTGCTGAGCAATGAGGGCATTTTCATGATAGCTGTTCCGTATTTGTATAATTCAATGAAGCGTTTCCCTTCTATTCTGAGTGTTGATGCTGGTCCCAGTGAGTTTTTGTGGCTTATTGAACATTCATCGAGTGTTTGTACGGATTCTTTCCATGGTACGGCGTTTTCCTTGAATTTTAATGTGCCGTTTTTAACCTTTAGGCGTAGTTATGGTGTGGCTTCAAATCAATCTTCTCGCATATTATCCCTTTTGGATAGTGTTCAGCTGCAAAGTCAATACATTCATTGTAAAAATCAGACCATTCATACATTACTGCCTAGTGATTTCCGTCATGCAACAGCTTTGTTGAATAGTGAAAGGGAAAAATCTATTGATTTTATTATGCAATCAATTAATTTTGTTAGGAAGTGATGTCCATTGCAAAACAACATTCAGAAAGAAAATGGCCAGCTCCATACTTGTACTGGGTGTGCAATGTGCGCAGCAGTGTGCCCATACAATTCAATCAGAATGTTTTTATCGGCAGATGGATTCTATAAGCCCGACGTGGATAAATCGCTTTGTGTAAACTGTGGACTCTGCATTGATATCTGTTATAAATACGATTCCCGTGAAGAGTGTGACTTAATAAACGCATGTAAAGGGTACAGTGCTAGAAACAGAGACAGAGATACTCTTATGAAAAGCAGTTCAGGAGGCGTTTCAATAGAATTAATGAGGCGTTGCTTGAAATTAGGATATTGGATAGTAGGAGTTGCCTATGATTATGAAAAAGATCTAGCAGTTACAAAAATTTCCAAATCAGAACAAGAACTTGAGGCTTTTCATGGATCAAAATACTTTCAAAGCAGTACAGAGGCAGCTTTTAGAACTATTGTTAGCTTAGCAGCGAAGCAAAAATTTGCCGTCTTTGGTACTCCTTGCCAGATATATGCCATAAAGAGGTTTGCAGAAAAAAAAAGAATTTTGAATCAATTTTTGCTTGTCGACCTATTTTGTCATGGTTGTCCATCTTTGAATTTGTGGAAAAAATGTTTGGAAGAGCAAAAGAAAATCTGTAGAGTAGATAAGTTTGAGCATATAATGTTTAGGAGCAAAGATTATGGATGGCATGAATTCTCAAATACTTTTTTTACTGTTTTGGAAAAACAAACCAGCAAAAGAAATAATGATCCTTTCTATACGTTGTTTTTCCTTGGTCAATTATACAACGAAGCCTGCTTTGACTGCAGTATGCGCAGCAAGGTCAACGCGGCTGATATTCGTGTAGGTGACTATTGGGGTTGGCGGTTCGATAGAGATAATGAAGGTGTATCTGCATTGATTGCTATTACTCCAAAAGGAGAACAGCTTATTGATGCGGTAAGTGATCGTATTGACATTAGATCTCAAAATATCGAAGAGATCCTTAATGAGCAATCCTATGGAAAGGCTCATGAGTTAAATGTGGCCAGGAGGGAGCAACTATTGCATTTGCTACATTCTGACCTGTCAGCATCACAAATTTTAAGGGCCACTATTAACTCAATGCCGTATAGCTGGAGGCTTAAGCAATCAGCAAAGAATCTGCTTAAGTATTTGCCATTAAGTGTTTATGGCTATATTAGGAAAAAGAAGCATCAATGCTAAAAACACAAGGGGGCAAAATTGGGTGAATCTCACTTTGCTTTTCAGGAAAATAGTAGGCAAGTTCTTTGATACTACAGATGCATTGTTTAGCGACAGTTACGTATCTGCTAGCAGAAAAATTTTACAGTTTCCAGAACCGAAAAGCGATACAGAACGCGCCATATATCAGTATGTATGTACCATGAGCCGTTTAAATGTAGTTAAGCGAATGCTGCTTAATGTCGGATCGATGATTACATTTTTACCTTATTTTATTAGATTTAGGAATGCCGTGATAACAGGAAATATTGAAAAAGCGGATGCTGTATTCTTTACTGATCGAATTTCTGCTGAAACTATTCCACGTAGTTTACAGAAAAAATATCCGAATATTATATTTGTTCGTCTTGGAGAAAAAATGAGCTTAAGCCTAGCTGATTCGAAATTTTTATTTTGCATAATGAAAGTGCGGCCATGTTGGTTCTATTTTAATCTAAAAGTCATGATGAAACTAGCAATGGTTTCATCATGTATACGCACATATTCCCCCAAAGCGATTATAACTTATTCAGAATCATCTTTTGCGACTTCACTCATGTCACAGTACTGTGAAAAACAGGGGATAGAATACATTGGTATTATGCATGGGGAAAGGCTTTACGGTCTAAAACTTCCATTTTTCCGTTGCTCTAGATATTACGCATGGGATTATGATTATGTGAGATTGCTGTTATCAATGCGCTGCGAGGCATCACAATTTATGGTGGAAGTACCTGATTCTCTTTTACTCCCTAGATATAAAAAACAAAGTACTCCTATCTATGACTTAACGTTCTATCTGCAGGATGAAACATCAGAAAGTCTGCATATATTACAAAGAATATGTGGCTTATTGACAACGAGGGGCTTAAAAATTTCAATTCGACCACACCCCAACTACAATGAAGAAGATTATATTGCCCTGCTGTTTCCGAAAGTTGATATTCAGACGTTTAAAGATGTTACATTAGATGTCTCGTTTTCTTCCACTAAAACTGTTGTGTCAAAATTTTCAACGATTCTCTATCAAGCCTGGTATCTTGGAATCCCGATTATAATTGACGACTGTACGATGCCAGATTTATATAGAAAATTACTTGACTTACATTATATAATGACAGAAAAACCGCATGGGTTACTGTCTAATTTGCTGAAATGAGAGTGTACTATGAAATCACTAATTAGAAAAATATTGCGTTTTTTCTGCACTTTTGTTGCGCGCAGACAGGTGGCCAGTATGGGCCGTGGTGTATGCGTTAATTTCCCTTGTAAATTTACTGCGCACACAATTATTGGGAACAATTGCCATTTCAACGGAATGAAAATTTCAGGAACTGGGAACGTGAAGATCGGAAATAACTTTCACTCTGGCAAGTCGATCAGAATTTTGACTAGTTATCATAATTATGATACAGGTGGTGCGCTTCCTTATGATGATACATGGGTAACTCGTAATGTTATTATTGATGATAATGTATGGCTTGGTGAGCACGTGATGATTTTGTCTGGTGTGCATATCGGAGAAGGAACTGTCATTCAAGCTGGCAGCGTAGTTGTTCATGACATTCCTCCATGCAGTATTGCAGGAGGGCACCCTGCAAAAGTCTTTAAGCGGCGAGACCTGATGCATTATTATGATTTAAAGCAAAAGGGACTATATTTTTGATGAAAATACTAATTGCAACTCCTGATTTGTTTGATGATACTTTGCCGGAATTTCAAAAAAACCGTACAGGATTCGGAATAATGGTTCGTAAAATTGCAGGAAATCTCAGTGCTGATAATGTTGTTACTGTTTTTACTAAAACACTGACTGGAGGTTATTGCGTTAGTAATTCCACGGATCATTTTTTTATATGGAAGCATCTTTACTTTGATTTGTTATCTGATGCATGTTTGAGGGACTATAGAAATGCTATCCGTTTGTTCTTTCAATTTAATCAAAGCATGAGACGGCGCATAAAATATTTTGCATATCATCTTAATGTCGGTTCTTTTCGAAAGTGTATTTTTTCGTGTAAACCCGATATTGTACATATCCATGGTATAAGTTATGCCACCAGAACCTTTATTGAAGTTTGCGAAGAATTGCACCAGCCGTATATAGTCACACTTCATGGTTGTATTGGGTTAAGCAAATCAATTAATTTGTTGCCGCACGAAAAGCAAATAGAAGGGGATTTCCTACGTTTTGCTGAAAAACATCATGTAACGGTAACCACAGTAAGCAGTGGAACAAAGCGGACAATGATTGACCTATATAGTCTTCATAATAACTCAAATATGATTGTTATCCCCAATGGAGTGGATATTCTGTACCCCCAACCAGAAAAAATGAAAGATATCTGCGCTATGTATAAGATTCCGCAAAATCATCGAATAGTATTGGTGATTGGAAGTGTATATAAGAACAAAAATCAAGTACAAATTGTTGATGCTTTTAATTATATGCCTCTAGATTTGCAAAACACGACTTACATATTGTTTATTGGGCAAATCTGTGATAACGGGCAGTTGCAACAAAAAATCAGAAAAAGCAAATATTGTAACCATTTTATTATGTCTGGTTTTATAAACCACGATGAATTGGGTAACTTTTATCAGTCGGCTTCACTAAATGTCATTGCCAGCATTTCCGAGGGTTTTGGACTGTCATCTGTTGAAGCTTTTCATTATGGAGTCCCAACTGTTATGTTTAGTGATCTGGATGCAGTAGATGATCTGTATGATTCCTGTGCGGTTCTTCTTATAGAAGATCGGTCAGATGAGGCGTTAGGAAAAGGTATGGCAATGGCACTTAACATGAACTGGAATCACTCAGAAATATGTGATTTCGCAGGTAGATTCTCCATGAACGGTATGATTCGAAAATATCAAGATGTTTATTATGATGTTTTGAAAACAAAGTAGGTGTTTTGATGAATAAAAACAAAAATATGAATGTTTTAAGTCGTCGAATTTCGACCTTGTTCGAAATATTTATTCCAATCTATGTGATTATAAATCAATATTTTGTTTTTAACTCTGTTACAGTAGGATTTATTTGTATTGTATTTTTCATAATTATAGGACTTTTTAAAGCGCGCGAAGTACAATTTTATAAACCATTTTTGCTGGTAATATCATTATTTCTGTTGCATGATCTTATAAAATCGTTCATTGTTGTTATGAATATCAATGCATGGATACAAAGAATGTTTTTTATTCTTTTTATTTGTGTTGCCGCAAAATCCATTGATGAAGAGCGTCTTTATAAAGCATGGCGCATAATTGGGGTTATTGTAATAGCAGGTTTACTCTATCAATCTTATTTGGTGTATTTTTTGCATGAGCCAGTACAGATAATAAAAATATTTCCGCTACCAACAGATGTGGTAGAGGAAATGTCATACCTCAGGCCACACTCTTTTTTTTGTGAACCGGCAGTGTGCGCTATATGGCTGATTCCGCTACTGTTTATGGCTCAGAATCGTCAGAAAATATTTTTTTCAGTTTTAATAACGCTTGGAATTTTACTAACAACGTCCTCGACGGGTATTATTATCAGTACTGCTCTATGGTTGTACTATGCACTTGGCAAAACAAATTACTCAACTAAGAAAAAGACAATTCTCATTTTAGCAGGCATCATAGTGGTAAGCGCTTCCCTTAATCTTGACGTGTTTCAAAGTGCTTTGCAAAAACTGATGAATATTCCCAGTGACTCGAGTAGTTTTGTACGGTTGTTTCTTGGATTTTTGCTGTTTAATGATTGTAATTTTGTGTCGAAGTTGTTAGGTATTCCATTTGCATCTGTTAATGACTTTCTATTATTAGGGCATGTTTCGTTAGCAAAGTACAATCTGACCATCACATCAAAAGCATTTGGATATGTTAATTCACTGTCACAATCACTGCTACTTTATGGCATTATTGGCACGTATTTTTATTTAAAATTATATTATAGTGCATGGAAAGATGCTAATCCAACTAATAAAATCTTTGTGTTAATCAGTTTCTTGTCTATATTTGGACAAAGCGTTTTTTTTAATGCTATTTTTGTTATGCAGTTTGTTGTTATTCTTACTTTGGATCATTCAAATAATTATATAAAGCTCAAATTATAAATATATGAGCCTGAGCAATTTAAATTATGGGCAAATGACTTCCCAGTAAGGGATGGTGTTATGAAGCAAAGATATAGCTACTTATCTAAGAATATATTCTTATTTGCAATCAGCAGTTTTGCACCTAAGATACTTGTTTTTTTAATGGTTCCTCTTTATACGAGGTGCTTGTCAACAGCAGAGTATGGATCCGCTGATATAATAATATCGACCGCCGGCTTGGCAATGCCGCTTTTATTGCTTGTAATTCAAGATGCTGCTATGCGTTTTAGCATTGATAAGGAATATGAGCCCTGCATGGTACTTACCTGTGCTCTTTGGGTATTTCTACGCGGTATGCTTATCTGTCTTTTGGGCCTTTTCCTTGTAAGAATATTTTTTAATGCATATATTCCATTTTCATATTCACTATATTTCTTTTCCCTTGTTTTTGCGAATGGATTATACAATATTCTAATTAGTTTTTTGCGCGGTGTCGATCAAGTTCAGGTATTGGTCGAGGCAAGTATTATTACAACTGCTGCAAGCTGTGCCTTAAATATTCTTTTCCTCTTAATTTACTATTGTGGAATTGATGGATACCTCCTTGCAAACTTTCTTGGTACGTTTGTGGCCATTCTCTGGATATGCTTTCGTGTAAAAATCTGGCATTTCTTGGCTGTAAAATCATTTAGCATGGAACTTTGTTGCGAAATGGAGAGGTTTAGTTCTCCACTTATATTAAATAAAATTGGATGGTGGATAAATGATCTGTCAGATCGTTATATTATTCTATGGTTTGTTGGCGCTGCCTCAACTGGTGTTTATAGTGTTGCGTACAAAATTCCTATTATTCTCACGACTTGTAGCGATATCTTTGCTCAAGCATGGCAATTATCCGCTATTAAAGAATTTGATCCAAACGATGAAAATGGTTTTATCAGTACTATGTACGATTTTTATAATTTTTTTCTTGTATTTTGCTGCTCAATAATTATTATTTTTAATATACCTTTAGCAAAAATTCTATATGGAAACGGTTTTTTTATTGCTTGGAAATATGTTCCACCACTTCTTATTGCAGTTGTATTTGGAGGCCTTTCTGGATTTGTTGGAAGCCTGTTTTTGGCAATAAAAGCTACTAAAAATTTTTCAAAGGCGACAGTAGTTGGTGCTATCAGTAATATAGTTCTAAATATTATTTTGATTCCTTTGGTTGGTGTAATGGGTGCGGCAATTGCCACAATGATTTCATCTATAATAATCTGGAGTATTAGACTATTTGATCTGAAGCAGTATGTTAGTTTTCATATTTTCTGGAAAAAGAATCTTATATCTTATACGCTACTTTTAATCCAGTCTGGTGTGTCATTGTACGGTTTTTATTGGGTAAGTGTTTTTGTTCAAATTGCTATATTATTGATAATCATCGTCTTAAATCGATATCATCTTGTGTGTCTTATAAAAAAGAGTGTGATGTTATTGTACACGATGGATTGTTGAATTATTAAGTTTTGCCTTATATTTAAATATACACTTTGTCTGTCGATTATTAATGAGTGGTAATGTAATTGGAAAAGTGATAATATTTATTCATGTATAATTAATGGGAGAAAAGATGAATAAACATATAATTGCATACAGAAATATTATACTAGGTTTTTTAGGTAAATTTCTTCCTTTAAATTCTGATTTGTTTTATTATTGCAGTTTCCATGGCCAATATAATGATAGCCCTCGCTATCTTTCAGAAGCGCTTCATCAGAAATTTCCCAAGGCAACCATGGTATGGGAGATTACTGATAAATGCAACGAAATTATTCCGAATTATGTAATTGCAGTTTGCCCTAACTCAGTTAGAGCTGTATGGCTTCGTTGCAGAAGTTGTTTGATCGTTGATAATTACATGGGATGGTATTACGGATATGCAAATAAAGGAAGCCTACGTTATTTAATTTTTCATGCTTTGAAAAAACAGAAACAGTTTAATTTGTGCACATGGCATGGAACGGCTTTAAAAAAAATCAATTTAGATGAACCTTCACAGAAAGCCTACAATGATTTTTATACATCTGCTGATTTGTTGGCTTGCGGAAATCATTACATGGAGCAGCTATATAAACGTATTAATTACAATCGTATCCCAATTATAATGAGTGGAATGCCAAGAAATGATATGTTATTTCAGGATAGAGCTAAAATTCGAATGAAATTATGCAATAAATTGGGTTTGCCTACGGACAAAAAAATACTTTTATATGCTCCGACGTTCCGTAACAATATTGAATGGAGCGGATTCCAGCAAATGAATGAGTTGGATTTTACATATTTGTTATCGAAATTTTCAAAATGTTTTGGAGGCAATTGGATTTTTGTATTTCGACTTCACGATTCTGTTTTACAAAGGACTGATATGAATAAAGTGTTAGAGAAAGGTAATGGGATTTTATACTCTGGTAATATAGGGGATGATATGGCAGAATATTTAGTTGTGTCCGATGCACTGTTAACGGATTACTCAAGTTCATTCTTTGATTATATATTGACAAAACGTCCTTGTTTTCTATATTGCCCAGACAGAAAAAAATATGGGGATGTTGAGCGTGGATTTTATATGGATCTAGATAAATTGCCATTCTCTATTTCCGAAACTCCTGATGAATTATATCGTAACATTGATATGTTCTCAATAGAAGAATATATGCAGAAAAACAATAAATTTTTAAAAAAGATTGGAAATATTGAGAATGGAACCGCAACAGCAATATTAGTAAATATCATATGCCAACAATTAAAAAATAGAAAAAAGGGGAATGTAGATGAAACGCATCATTACATATGGAACCTTTGATTTGCTCCATTATGGACATATAAATCTGTTAAAAAGGGCAAGGGAATTAGGAGATTACCTAATTGTTGGATTATCAACAGATTTGTTTAACGAGAATAAGGGAAAGAGGTGCTATTTCTCTTTTGAAAAACGTAAAATGTTGCTCGAAGCGATTCGTTATGTAGATTTAGTTATTACTGAGGAAAATTGGAAGCAGAAAATTGGAGATGTACAAAAATATCAAGTGGACATCTTTACTATGGGAGATGACTGGGAGGGGAAGTTTGATTTTCTCAAGGATTATTGTCAGGTTGTTTATTTAGCACGGACGCCTGAGATTTCGACTTCAAAGATCAAAGATGATTTAAGTCAATAAGAGATATGATTTTCTTTATATACAAAAAGGGATTAAATAATGATTTTTGCTATTAGAGATGACGATGTATCATATTTTACAAAGCCACAAGAGCTGGAACAAGTATATGACTTTATACAAGATGGTTGTATTTCACTCTCTGTCGTGCCATTTACGGTTCCAATACACAAGGAATCGGTTTTCCCTTATGGAAAGGGAATCCCTTATGGCTATTACTCGATCGCCGACAATGTTGAGCTGATTAAGTGGCTGAAAGAACAAAAAGAAGCCAATAAAATTGAAATCTTGCTGCATGGCTACTCGCATGAATATAAAAAGGTAAGTGGGATATGGCAGGCTGAAATGATATGGAAAGATGGTTCCCGAATTTTGGAGGAGCTTCAATCGGGAAAAAGATTGCTTGAGAGACTATGCAATACAAAAATTTCTATTTTTGTTGCTCCAAATAATAAGATTAATAAAAAAGCGATAGGATCGTTGGAACAGCTTAACATGAACTATTCAGGCATTATTCAACACAATGACCGCAAAGCTACGTTTAGCTATTTTAAGAACTATTTATTGCGTTGGAGTTATCGCGCAGTTTATAGAATTCCATATGGTGGAGTTTTAAATTACGGACGTCACTTGGAACTACATGCATATGGCATTGATCAAACTGAGCGTTTGCAATATGCATATCAGATTTGTAAAAATAAAAAGCATCCATTTGTAATTTACACACATTACTGGTCACTGCTAAAGGATTCGGAACTGAAAAAGCAACTGATTGGACTTTATCGCTATATAATTCAGGATGGAGCAAAGCTTGTTCCCTTATCTACTTGTTTTAATAAGGAGTATTTAAATGTATAAACGCGTATTAGTTACAGGCTCTGATGGTTTTATCGGAAGCCATTTAACTGAGGAGTTAGTCAAAAAGGGATATGACGTAAAGGCATTTGTATTCTACAATTCTTTTGGTAGATGGGGTTGGCTCGATACATTACCAAAAAAAATTATGGATTACGTTGAAGTGTTTGCTGGAGATATTCGTGATCCAAATGGTGTGCGTGTGGCTATGAAGGGATGCGATGCGGCATTTCATCTTGCGGCTTTAATTGGAATTCCGTTCAGTTATCATTCCCCGGATGCGTATGTGGATACCAATATCAAAGGCACTCTGAATGTTTTACAGGCTGCCTGCGAACTAGGAACACGGGTACTTGTGACTTCTACTTCTGAGGTTTACGGAACGGCAAAGTACGTACCAATTGATGAGAATCACCCGTACCAAGGGCAGTCGCAATATGCTGCGACAAAGATCGGAGCAGATCGGCTAGCGGAGTCTTTTTATCGTTCTTTCGATTTGCCGGTGACAATCGTCAGGCCGTTTAATACGTTTGGTCCGCGCCAGTCTGCCCGTGCTGTGATTCCTACAATTATTACGCAGCTATTTACAGGTAAAACGGCAATTAAGCTTGGTAGCCTGACACCTTCACGTGATTTTAATTATGTAAAGGACACTGCCAACGGCTTTATTTCCATCCTTGAATCGGATCAGACAATCGGACAGGAAATCAATATTGCAACACAGAAAGAGATTTCAATTGGGCAACTGGCTGATGAATTGATTCGACAGATAAACCCAAATGCATCAATTATATGCGATGAACAGCGTCTTCGTCCAGAAAAAAGCGAGGTAAATCGGCTTCTTGGAAGCAACGATAAGATTCAGAAATTGACTTCATGGAAACCACAGTATACTTTTGAGGATGGGCTATCAGAGACTATTGCTTTTATTCGAGAGAATATGGACCTTTATAAGCCAGATATTTATAATATTTAGATATGAGGTGGATTGTATGAGTGAAAAATTAATTCCTCTTTCTGTCCCAAACCTAAAGGGGAAGGAACTGGAATATGTGACAACTGCTGTAAAGACGGAGTGGGTGTCTACAAGCGGTCCTTATGTTGGTCAGTTTGAAAAAACTATTGCTTCTTATGTAAATATAAACGGAGCTGTTGCCTGCCAGAATGGAACATCTGGTTTGCATATAGCATTGATTTTGACGGGGGTTATGCCAGGCGAGGAAGTAATTGTGCCCACGCTAACTTTTATTGCTACTGTTAATCCAGTAAAATACATTGGTGCAGAGCCAGTGTTTATGGATTGCGATGATTCTTTATGCATGGATCCTGTTAAATTGGCAGAGTTCTGCAAAAAAGAATGCACATTTGATGGAGAGAAACTCACTGATAAAGCGACTGGACGCCGAGTTTGCACGATTTTAGTTGTCCATGTATTTGGTAATATGGCAGATATGGTGAAAATTCTCTATATTGCCAATAAGTATAAGCTCAAAGTAATAGAGGATGCAACCGAAGCTGTTGGTACATATTATACCTCCGGTCCGTTAGCAGGTTGCCATGCTGGAACAATGGGGGATGTAGGGGTCTACTCTTTCAACGGGAATAAGATTATTACGACCGGTGGCGGGGGTATGATTTTGTCCAACAGCGATGTCTATATTCAGATAGCCAAGCATTTGACTACGCAGGCTAAAGCGGATGGGCTTTATTATATACATGATGCAATTGGATTTAATTATCGTATGACAAATTTGCAGGCTGCGCTTGGTCTGGGTCAGATTGAGCAGCTAGAAAAATTTATTGAAATAAAAGAGCAGAATTACAAATTGTATCAGGAGCTGCTAGAACCTATACAGGACTATAAAATTCTTCCGTTTAGGCAAGGTACTCGATCCAACCACTGGTTCTATTCTCTGGCATGCTTGGCCGGTTCTACCGAAAGAGATTTTCTTATTTCATATATGGCTGAACACAAGGTTCAGTCACGCCCAATTTGGAGGTTGGTCAGTGAGCAAAAGCCGTATGCAGATTCTAGAAGCTATAATATCGAACGAGCAAAGTATTACTGGGAACATGTCATAAACATTCCTTGCAGCACTAATCTTACTGCAGAGGAGGTTCGGCGAGTGGTAGATGTAATCGCCAGACGTTAAATGAAAAAAGTACCCACGAAAATATCGGAGCTATTTGTACAGGAATCTACTACTGTGCTGGATGCTATGGAGCAGCTAGACCGTGTTGCAAAAAAGGTTCTGTATTTACAGCAAGGAGGTTACCTTCTTGCTGCTCTCTCTGATGGAGATATTCGCAGGTGGATATTGTCTGGAGGGAGTCTGGACGCCCCCGTTTTTAAAGTAGCAAATTATACACCGAAATACCTTCTTTCTTCAAACAGAGCAGATGCTTTGAAGTTTTTACGAAAAAATTTGATTGAATCTGTTCCAATTGTAAATCATAATATGAAGATTATTGACATTATTTTTTGGAATGATGAGAGTTGCTTTCGTCATAGTACAACCTTGTCTCTACCAGTTGTAATGATGGCGGGTGGAAAGGGCACTAGACTTTACCCTTATACAAAAATACTGCCGAAGCCACTGATCCCCATTGGAGATATTCCTATTGCTGAACGTATTATGGATCGTTTCAATGAATTTGGTTGCGAACAGTTTTATCTGGTGGTTAATCATAAAAAGAATATGATTAAGGCTTATTTTGGAGAAGTGACAAAAAACTACTCAATAGAATATGCTGATGAAGATTGTCCGCTTGGAACTGGGGGGGGCACCAGATTGCTCAAGAATAAAATTGATAGAACTTTTATTCTAACTAACTGTGATGTCCTAATTGATGCAGACTTTTCAGATATTTATCAGCTCCATCGAAAAGAAAAGAACGTAATCACTATGATCTGCTCGTTAAAAAACTATACAGTTCCATATGGTGTGGTCGAGATTGGCGCTGACGGATTAATAAAGAAAATGCAAGAAAAACCACAACTTTCATTTTTTACAAATACTGGTTCTTATCTGGTTGAGCCTGAAGTGTTGGAGTTTATAGGTGATAATGAAAACATTGGTTTTCCTGATGTTATACTTCGCTGTCAGGACCATGGACTCAAGGCAGGTGTTTATCCAATAAGTGAAGGTGCTTGGCTAGATATGGGACAGTTAGATGAAATGGAGAAAATGGAATCCTATCTTCTTAAGCAGCGATACAAGGATGAATGACTATGAAAAATCTGGCGATTATCCCAGCTAGGAGCGGCTCCAAGGGTTTAAAAAATAAAAATGTTCTTCATTTGGCTGGAAAGCCTTTATTGGCTTACAGCATTGAGGTCGCTCTGCAGTCTTTAATGTTTGACAATATAATAGTTTCAACTGATTCAGAAAATTATGCAGAGATTGCTCGAAAATATGGTGCAGATGTTCCATTTATGAGAGACGCGGAAGCGTCGTCTGATATGGCTTCTTCCTGGGATGTTGTGCGCGAGGTTTTGCATAAATATGAGAAATATGGGCAAACATTTGATACTGTAATGCTGTTGCAACCTACATCTCCGTTTAGGAGCACGTCTGATGTTGTCAATGCTTTTGATTTGTTTATCCAGAAGACAGCTGATGCTGTGGTAAGCGTGACAGAGGTGGAACATCCTGTTCAATGGTGCTTCTCACTGCCGGATGATGGTTCAATGTCATACTTTAGCCAGTCACCGTATCACAATATGCGCAGACAAGATTTGACTGTATTTTATCGGGAAAATGGCGCGATTTATTTGGTTAAAGCGAACCTTATTGTAAATCCCGAATGGGATCTTTATCAAAAAAACTGTTTTGCGTATAAAATGTCAAGCGAAGGATCTTTGGATATTGATCAAAAAGCAGATTTTCAGTTTGCTGAATGGCTTATACAAAAGCAAACAGAAGATGCACATTAATTTGAAACAGGCATGCATAGGACGGAGTGGCTCCATGGAACTTGGTAGTGAGTATCCACTAGGTAAATTAAATAAACCTTGTAGAGAAAGTATTTTTGAATATTTGAAAGATTTTAATTCAATTTATGTGGATAGCGGGCGCAGTGCTATGCGACTGTTAGATATGTATTTGCCCCAAGGACCTATCTTACTGCCAGCTTACATCTGTAAAACAGTACTTGGCTGTTTCCTAAACAGACAAGTACTGTTTTACAGTATGACAGATCAGCTTGAAATTGATTGGCATGATTTGTTTCGCAAAATGAATTCGCAAGTGAAAATTGTATACTTATACTATTTCAATGGAATTCTTCCAGAATCAGTTGACCTTGATAAGTTTAAAACAATAAAAGAAAAGAATCGGATAATCGCTGTAGAGGATACTACACACAGCATTTTTTCAGCTAAACTTACCGTGGGAGACTATGGATTATGTTCATTGCGAAAGTGGTTTCCAATTTCTGATGGAGGAGTGTTGTATGGAAATAAGATTCCAAACTTTGATAAGAATGTAAAAAGTGTCTGTGCGCCTTGGAGCGGGATAAAATATGATGCAATGGCCTTGAAAAAAAAGTATTTAAATGGACAGTGCAATGAGATAATCAATACGATATATCTACGTCTATTTAGAGAGTGTGATTGTGAATTGGATAGGCAAAGAGATATATTTCGCTTATCGGAAGAATCAAAAAATATTTTGGAGGGCATTTCTGTACCCAAACTTATTGCAAAAAGACAAAAAAATATAATGTATTTGAGGGAACATTTTATAAAAAGGGGGATTACTTTTTTTGCTCAGCCCAAAGAAAATGAATGTCCATTGTTTTGCCCTATTAAAACAAATGAAAGAGACAATTTACGAAAGTTTCTGATTTCGAAGCAAATTTACTGTGCAGTTCACTGGCCAATGGAAGGAACACCGATAGAACTGCTTCATGAATCTGAGATGATTATATCTAAGAAAGAATTATCGTTACCGATTGACCAACGCTATGATGCTGTAGAACTTGATTATCTTATGGATTCAATTTTACAGTACAGAGGAACTTAAATATGCTGAAATTAATCGGATGTACCGATGCTACAGAGTGGGATTCAGTAGTTACTTCTTTTGAAAATTGGGATGTTTATTATCTCAATGCTTATGCAAAATCTTTGGAAATCCATGGAGATGGAAAAGCATTTCTCATATTTTATGAAAAAGAAGGCGAACGCCTTTGCTACCCTGTCATACAAAAAGACATAGCAGCAGATGCCGAATTCTCCTCTCTATTACCACAGCGTTCCCTATATGATTGGGAGACACCATACGGGTATGGCGGTCCTCTCTCAAATGTGCAACATTTTTCTAGTGTTACTCAAGAGGATTTTAAACATGAACTGACGCTTTATTGCTTAGATAATCATATCGTTTCTCAGTTCATTCGCTATCATTCTCTGCTTCAAAACCAAAGCGTTCTGGATGAAGTTGTAGAACACAAAATATTGAAAGATACTATTTATATGGATTTGTTGCAGGGAGACATGATTTTCAAGAATATGGATGCAAAAAACCGGAACATGGTGCGAAAGGCGCAAAAAGCTGGTGTTTCCGTATTTTGCGACAAAGGAGAACATTTGCAAGAATTTATTGAAATTTACAATGAAACCATGGATCGGGATGGTGCACAATCATATTACTATTTTGAACCTGAATATTATGATATTCTTCGAGGTCCTTTGGGCAAAAATACCGTGTTTTTTTATGCAAAACTGAATGAAAAAATTGTGGCGGCGTCTATTTTTTTTTATAATAAATACTTTATGCACTATCATCTCTCTGGAAACCGAACAGCATTTAGAAAATTTGCGCCAACAAACCTGTTGCTTTATGAAGCAGCCTGTTGGGGCGCACGCAGAGGATTGAAGCAATTGCACTTAGGTGGTGGAGTTAATAGCGGAGAAGACAGCTTATTTAACTTCAAAAAGCAGTTCAATAAAAAAGGTCGTTTGCCATTTTACATAGGCAGAATGATTTTTAATTTGAATGCCTATCGCTCACTTTTGATTCTGCGCAATAAGTCGGATTTGAATTTTAATTACAATAATTCGTTCTACATCCAATATAGAAACCCGAGGTAGGAAACCATGAGTGTTTATATCATTGCCGAAGCTGGGGATAATCATAATGGTGATTTTAACTTGGCTCTGAAATTGGTTGATGTTGCAAAAAACGCTGGTGCTGACTGCGTAAAATTTCAGACCTTTATAACAGAAGAAGTCATTTCTACTAAGGCAGAAAAAGCTGAGTATCAAAAAGTATCCACTGCTGCAAATGAGAGCCAGTATGATATGGTCAAGAAATTGGAGCTTTCATTTGATCAATTTAGACAAATTAAAGCTTATTGTGACAAAAAGAGAATTTGTTTCCTTTCTACCGCTTTTGATTTGCCCAGCGTTGAGTTTTTGAAGAAAATGGATATGCCGTTCTGGAAGATTCCATCTGGCGAAATTACAAATCTTCCTTACTTGATCGCTATAGCAAAAACCGGAGGTGACATTGTACTTTCCACTGGAATGTGTACTGTGGATGAGATTCAAGCTGCAATTAATGTGCTGTCTAACAATGGCGCTGGGAAAATTACACTTCTACACTGTAATACAGAATATCCAACGCCTTATGCGGATGTGAATCTACGTGCCATGGCAACTATGAGGGAATATTTTCATTGTCCAGTTGGGTATAGTGACCATACAACAGGCATTGAAGTCCCTATCGCTGCCGTGGCTTTGGGCGCAGTTATTGTAGAAAAACACTTTACGCTTAATAAAAATATGGACGGACCTGACCACAGTGCTAGCTTGGAGCCTCTGGAACTGGCTGAGATGATATCAGCTATACGGCATATTGAGTATGCTTTGGGTAGTCCTGAAAAAAAACCAAGCCATTCTGAGAAAAAGAACATTAACATTGCACGTAAGTCTATTACGGCAAGAACCAAAATTAGATGTGGCGAAATTTTAACGGAAGAAAACTTGGCTGTGAAACGTCCGGGAAACGGTATTTCTCCAATGAAATGGTTTGAGGTATTGGGAACATCAGCGATACGTGATTTTGAGCCTGATGAGATGATTCAAGTATGAAAAAAATATGCATTGTTACTGCAACTCGAGCAGAATACGGATTGTTGAAGCCAATAATCCGTATTATTTGTGGTGATTCGGAATTAGATTTATGCTTGATTGTTACTGGAACGCATCTGGTTGGAGAGTATGGTTACACTGTTAAAGAAATTGAGACAGATGGATTTCCTATAGCGGAGAGAATTGGTTTACCGATTAGTTCTAAGACTCCTGAGGATGTTTCCAGAACAATTGGACATACGTTTCTAAAGTTTGCAGATATTTATCGAAAACACAAGCCAGATATGCTTATCGTTTTGGGTGATCGCTATGAATTGATACCAATTTGTTTTTGTGCTGTCAATAGCAGAGTACCTATTGCTCATATTTCTGGTGGTGAAAGCACTGAAGGAGCAGTTGATGAAACTATACGACATTGTATTACAAAAATGAGTTTCCTGCATTTTCCAGGGTGTGAGAAATATAGACAACGTATTATTCAGTTAGGAGAGGATCCAAAACGAGTATTTAATTTTGGAGACTTAGGAGTGGAAAATGCGCATAAAGTTCCATTGATCTCTAGACAAGAACTGTCGGAGAGTTTAGGATTTTCTTTAATGACGCCTTATTTTAGTGTGACATTCCACCCTGTTACCTTAGAAGTATCAGATGTAGAAGATCAAGTAGATGAACTTTTTGCTGCTATTAATGAATTATCTAACTATAACTTTTTAATTACAAAGGCCAATGCCGATGCAGGTGGAGAGATTATTAACGCTAAGATCAATGCCTTCACCGCTACGCATAGTAATTGTCTTGGTGTAGCATCATTAGGTGTACAGCGATATTTAAGCTCTCTCAAATATGCTGAGGGAATTATTGGTAATTCATCTAGCGGAATAGTTGAGGCTCCGTGCTTTGGGATTCCAACTATCAATATAGGAGATAGACAAAAGGGGCGTTTACAGGCAGACAGTATAATAAATTGCCCTCCAGAAAAGCAAGCAATCTTACTCGCTGTAAGAACTTCACAAAATCTTGAGTTTAGAGAAAAAGCAAGCAATACGATAAATCCTTATGATGGTGGAAATACAGCTTGCAGTATTGTTTGTACAATTAAAAATATATTAAACGAGCAAACTATAAATTTGAAGAAGCATTTTTTTGATTTATAGGTTAATAAGGCGCGGACAAAATATTTCACTCTAAAGGATATTGATATTTTTATTTATTCGAAGAAAATAACATATTATGTCTTGTATGAAAAATTGTGAGTTAATAAAAAATTAAAACCGCTCATTTTATAAATTGGATGCATATGCCGGACGTTTAGAGCAGACTGACCGTCCAGCGTGGTGCACGACTATCGGAGAAATGGGGCATGGCGGCCGCTGCCGTGGTGCACGCAACCGCCTTGCAGGTTTGCTTTACTCAGTGATACCTTTGTGTTTGCGCATGGAATCACCCTCAACCCTGATAGTAGTATAGGAATCATAAATGATCCGGTCACATATTGCATTGGCAAGCGTTGGGTCGAAAAAAGTCAAAGGGGTCAGACCTACACAATTGACATAATGATATATTCCACTAAAAATAGGGTTGGACATTTGTTTTCAAGAGCAGCTATTTGTGGGTGAAAACATGTCCAGGCCTTTGCGGATAGAATACCCAGGAGCCTTCTATCATGTTACCTCCAGAGGTAATGAACGAAAGGAAATTTTCAAAAGTGCAGCTGACCGTCAACAGTTTCTCTTCTACATTGCAGCCGCGTGTGCAAGATACGGAGCGATAATACATGCTTACTGCCTGATGACCAACCACTATCACACGATGCCGGAGACACAGTTTGGAAATCTCTCCGAGATAATTGTTTGTTGTAAGCTAAAAATCCCCAGAAATGCAAAATGAAAATCCCCAGTTTTGCAAGCTGGAAATCCCCAGAATTGCAAAAAGGCCATTGAAAGCACGACCGAAACTAAATACCCTTTTATTGCGACCAAGCTCTAAGAGGGAGGAACGGAGGATGCTGACAATGACCAAAATTGATGATATCAGAAAAGCTTTTTTTGAGGAAGGAAGCTCTATAAGCGAAATATCAAGAAAACAGTCTACAGACCGTAAAACGATAAGGAAATACATTGCCAAGGATGACTTCAATCAATCTCTATTGAAGCCGGAAATCAAAATTGAACAGCCAAAGCTTAGCCCATACAAAGAAATAATAGATAGCTGGCTGGAAGATGACAGGAAGGCGAAGAAAAAGCAGCGACACACGGCACAGCGTGTATTCGACAGGCTTAAGCAGGAAGTAGCAGGTTTCGAGTGTTCATACAGGACAACGGCCAAGTACGTCAAAGCTAAAAAAGAAGCCATGTACCGTACCGTGAAATCGGCGCTGCCGCTCGAACATAAAGCAGGAGAAGCCCAGGTGGACTTTGGTTCAGCGGACTTTTACGAAAATAGCAGACTATATTCGGGGAAATACCTTAATCTGTCTTTTCCCTACAGTAACGCCGGATACATACAGCTTTTCAAAGGGGAAAATTTGGAATGCCTACTGGAAGGGCTTGTTGCAATATTTAAACGTATGGGAGGTGTACCACAGAGGCTATGGTTCGACAACACATCTACCATAGTGACAAAAGTACTTAAAGAAGGGCACAGGGACCTTACAGAGAAATTTCTGCGTTTTAAAGAACATTACGGTTTTTCTGCTGTTTTCTGTAATCCGGATGCAGGAAATGAGAAAGGAAACGTTGAGAACAAAGTAGGGTATCACAGACGCAATATGCTTGTCCCAATACCGGAAGTCAAGGACCTTGAAATATACAATCGCAATCTGCTCAAGAAGTCAGAAGAAGACCATAACCGTGTACACTACCGTTATGACCAGAGCATAGCGGAACGTCACAAAGAGGATCTAAAAGAGCTGCTGCCTCTGCCAACAGCAGAATTCGATTGTGCACGTTATGAAGTTTACTGCGTAAACTTGTGGGGCAAGTTTAATATTGGTTCTGCGCACACATATTCGACATCGCCTAAACACGCCGGCGGAAGAGTAACGGTGAAAATGACATCATCCAAAGTTATTCCGATGGATGAAAACCAAAGGGCAATAACAGAACACCCAAGGTTGTACGGGAACAGCAAACAGGAAACGATGGACTGGCTGCCGTATCTGAAGCTCTTATCACGCTGTCCATCTGCATTAAAATACACAGGCATATATGAAATGCTTCCGGATCCGTTGCAGGAATATTTGGCAAAACAGCCGAAAAGCGAATGCAGCCATGTACTTAGGGTACTTTCATGGATTACGGAACATGACGGTTTTAAAAAAGCCGTGGAAAGTGTAAACGAAGCCGTGGTGCGCAATATTTCTGGAATAGACAGCCTTGTAACGTTGCATGATTATCTAAACCAGAGCCATGTCCAGGAACAAATGGATATCGAAGGCCGAAACCTGCCGGAATTACCGCCGGTAATGTTCCACGGAGAATTATATGACAATATAATGCAAAGTAACGGTGTCAAATTATGAACGAAGATATTTCCGTTTACTGCAGAAAACTCAGACTGAGCAGGAACTTCGTAAACAACAGTGCTGTCGTTGAAAAGACCAGTGCGCAGGAATACCTCCTGGAGATATTAAGGCTTGAATGTGAATACAGGGAAAAACTAAAAATAGAGCGTCTCATTAAGATTGCAGGTTTCTATAACAGAAAAAGGTTTTGTGATTTTTGCTTTGACGAGGTAAAACTGCCATCTGATGTAACGCCAGGATATCTGAAAGAAGGCAGATTCATCGAGGAGGTCAAGAATCTTATTCTCTACGGCAACGTAGGAACCGGGAAAACGCATCTTGCAACGTCCATAGGAATTGAGGCCTGTAACAGGGGGATGAGGGTAGGTTTCTACAGGACTGCGAACCTTGTTAACCAGCTTTCCGATGCAAAAAAAGCAGGAACCCTGAGTAAACTTTTTAACAACCTAAGAAAGCTCGATCTGCTGATATGCGACGAATGGGGATATGTTCCCATGGACAGGGCATCAGCCCAAATTCTTTTTCAGGTCATATCGGACAGCTACGAAAGGAGGAGCGTGATAATAACGACTAATCTGGAATTCAGCCGCTGGGTCAGCATCTTTTATGATGAACAGATGACGGCGGCAATGATTGACAGGCTTGTACATCACAGTTATTTGCTTTTATTTGATGGCCAGAGCAACAGGGTCCGAGATTCACTTATGAAATCTGCAGGCTAAAATTCCCCACCCTGTGCCTAGGGAATTTATTTTGCAAAAGTGAGGATTTTAGGCTTGCAGAAAACACTTATCCAGTCATATGTGGATTCAACACTTATTCCTACAGTTGTTTTGGTTTTTACAAAGATATATGAAAAAAAAGGCTGGATGTATGTTGAACTGATATCTGAGTGGTCATCGTCACCTGATATAGACCAGATATGGTTTGTCAGAAGGCCTATAGTGACGGGACCCTTCTGGCGCAGCACTGCTGCCGTAGGTCCAAGTCCCCATTGTTTTTCTCCGAGGATGTCGTTTGTAGCTGAAGGCAGAAGCTCAATTACGCCGACACCCCATATCCAGCCGTTATCAGTGTGTTTCGGTGAGAAAAACTGGCTTGCCTGGATATCTCCGAGACCGGATACATGTTTACCTGGTATTATGCCATCTGAGTCTGCAATAGGAATGATAGTTCTGGTTATCAGGTTCCATTTATCGTTTAGTGAAAATGGTATGACAGGCTGGATGTTAAGTAAGTGGCTTGTTCCTGTACCATCGGCTCCCATATTTTTGTCGTAGTTGTACTGCAGCGGTACGCATATCATGTTGGACAGGGGGTTAGCCAATTTTTTCGCTATTTCCACATCTTCGTCAGTTTCTTCTGCTGTGGCTGATCCGTTATACAAAACGGAAATTGCCAGAAATATAATAAAAAATAAAATCCTTCTCAACTGATCCCACCTCCTTTTAGGGATGTTTAGTGAATCCTGAAAGTATTTATAATCTTTATCTATCGGCTGTTATTTATTGATAACGATGTATCACAGCCTATTGCGTGTTTAACATACCGGGAGTGAAGGAATTGAATCTGATAATTTTTTAGTATTTTTTGATGTAGCTGATGCTGAAAACATCATAGCCTGCGTTGTTGTAGCTGCCTTCCACTTTGGTGCTGCCAAGCTCGTTGGATTCACTTACATGCATATCTCCCATCCAGCCATGCACATAGGCGAAATTCACATATGATTCATCGCTGATGGAATAAGTGGCGCCAAGTCCCAATTGCCAAATTTCGCCCATCGGCAGCGTAACAGTGCGGTGTTCATCATCCACAGCGCTGCTGTCGTATGAAATACCTGACGATATGGTCCACCTGGAATTAAGGCGGTATTGTGCGCCTATCGCTCCATGCCATGTATCATCGTAATCCAGGTTTTTAACTAAAGTATTAGGATCTTTCGAAACAAGCGATATACCTGCATAGCCGAATCTGGACCAGTTCTGCCAGCCTATATTTGCCATGACTGACAAATTATCAGTGGACTGGTGGTAATAACTCAACATTACCTGCTGCGGAACCGTTATATCGATATTTGTCTGTGAATTCAGCAGTCCGTGAGCCGCCAGGATTTTTTCTATAGTTGGGCCAAGTCCGCTCCATTGGTTTTCCCCCGAGAAGTTCAGTTTCACTGGGCTGCTGTACATAAGGCCTATGCGGGTCCTCGGGTTGAATTCGTAGATTAGCCCTATATTCCCGCCAAGGCCGCATGTTGAATCGCTCAGATTCAATCGCCCGTCTCCCATTTGATCAAGTGCGTTATTGACAGCTACCTGAGAATCAAACTTTCCGTACATGACATTTGCAGCTACACCGATCGACAAATGTTCATCGACCCTGTACGCCAGTGCAAGAGCAAGCGACATACCTAGCAGTGTCCCCTGCTGTATGTTGTAGCGTCCCACCCAGTTGTCATCATATTTCATCATGTTGCCAAAATTGCTGTATAACCCAATGCCGTATTTTACCCGCGGCGACACAGTGTTTACATAGAAGAAACTGCCTCCCGGCACCCATCCTACAGCCTGCCCTCCGTCATTCCCTTCAACTGTTGTACCAGCACCAGGTGTGAAAGCGACGTCTCCGTGCAGCATCTGTATGCCATACAGCATTTCGTGTTCGCCAAGCAGCATCATTCCGGCCGGGTTTGTTGCAATAGTACCTGCATCCTGTGCCCGTGCCGCACTGCCGGCTGCAGCCAGCCCGACATCCGGGGTTGCGTAATTATATGTTCCGATCCCGCCTGCCTGGACTGGAACCGGAAATATGAGAAAAAGCATAAAGAAAAGAGAAAGCGTACAAATAAAACGCTGCATATACACGATTAGCACCGGCTTTCGATATTATAATAAATTCGGATATAAATTGTTCAGTTCTCATTTACAGTAGAGTGTTTTCGTATATTTTCCTGTTGTGAGGCCGTTTCACGGCATATATCGCAAATATCGGATAAGCGGCTGCCATGCACATGAAAGAGGTGAACAGATACTGTGCTGATTCTGCAGCATGACATCACCTGGGGCTGTGTGTGTCTTAGTGCTGCTGCGTAACAGCTGGTAATTGATTATAAATGGAAGATGCTTTGATTTGTCTTGATTCAAATCCAATGGATTCATGAGTAAGTTATTTGCCCTTGTCCATGTTTTTTCTGTATTGATTTTTCAAGGCTCGTATTGCTTTCTTGGTATTGAAAGTCTGTTATATCAAACGCAAATGCATTGGTCTTCTGTCTGTCCAGGCACTGGCAGGTATTTTGTTATGGTGTGCTCCGATATGTACTGTCTGTGTTTGCTTTTAAGTCTGCTTCTTATTCATTCTGACCTGAATCAACGTAATTTTTAATGGAATGTTCTGAATTATCGTAGAAGTTTATCATGATACATTGATAATTAACAGCATCTAAAAATATATTTCTGCAAGTTGTTAATGGTACAGGCTTAAGTAAGCGGAAAAATGGCAATGTGTTCCAGTGCCCGAACACGCTTTAAGCTGAAATCATGTATTTAGCCTTATAAAATAACTTTCGCTGCCAACAGGGCAGAAGGAAATGAGAAATTATATACGGTCTTCCTTGACAAAAGCATAATGCGGATTTAGAATACTGCGCAATTCACTAAAGAATAGATATGATAAACAAAGGATACAGATTAATAGATTCTTAGATTGGTGTTTTTAACAGTTGGAGGTGGGTTCCATGAAGTATAGATTCAGTACTGCTTATACGGTCAGCTGGTTTTATTACTTTAATATCTTCGGCAGAATCCCCTCTGGTTATGATGGTTGAATTACCTTAATTGTAGTCAGTAAGGGCCCTGCCGTTTTTTATACGGCGGGGCCTTTTTTATACCTAAAACGCGTGATTAACCGGCTTGTATAAACTGCATGGATATGTTTTTACAGGCTGAAAAATTAATGGGGTATTCCTGCAGAGAAAATATCTCTGACTGTAATGTCAGAAACCAAGGTAACTGTGCAGGAATTTCATCTCAAGGAGGGGTTTGCATAAACAGTGAGGACATAAATTATTAGAAGAGACTACATGCAGTTATTTTCTGGTTTAAGTGATTTACAGTGCAAACAGAAAGGAAGTTAAGTCAATGGCAAATGAAAATAAAAGCAGTATTTTTTCGTTCTTTATGAATTATGACTGGTATAAAAAATACCTGCTCCCTGGATTTATAGCCCAGTCGGTACTGGTGGCCGGAGGATACGGAACAGGGCGTGAACTGGTCGAATACTTTATGCAGTACGGACCGACAGGCGGACTTATGGGAATGGGGCTTACAACAGTTCTTTGGGCAGTGCTTTTTGCACTGAGTTTTGAATTTGCACGGATTTTCAAGGCTTATGACTACCGGACCTTCTTTGAGAAACTTATAGGTAAGGGCTGGATAATTTATGAGGCATCATTTATCGTTCTTCTTTTTCTGATAATGGGTGTGGTCGGCGCGGCTTCAGGCAGCATTCTGAGAGATACTTTCAACCTTCCTCCTATTATCGGATCAGGGATATTTCTGATAATGGTTGCATATCTTACATACAGCGGAAGTAAGCTTATCGAAATAGTAATGTCATGGTGGTCATATGTCCTTTATGCCGTTTATTTCTGTCTTTTGTTCTTCGCTGTTTCAAAATTCGGCAGTTCAATATCGGCTAATTTTGCTGCAGGCATAGTAAAGCCAGGCTGGCAGATGGGCGGATTCAAATATGCGTTTTACAATGTAGCTGTAGTATCAACGATACTCTTTTCACTCAACTATCTCGAAACAAGACGTGAAGCAATAATATCAGGTGTTGTTGCATCATTGATTTGTGTTGCTCCTGCGTTTATGTTCCATTTGGTCATGTCGGGATTTTATCCTGATGTATTGGGTATGGAAATTCCAGTTAACGGCATAGTTGCAAAGCTCGGTGTCAAGTTTCTGCTTGCTGCGTGGCTGATTACGCTTTTCGGGACGATGATAGAAACAGGCGTTGGATTCTTCCACTCGATAAATGAACGGATAAACTCCACGCTAATTGCAAAAAGAGGCACCGGAATGAGCAATGCCGCCCGCGGTGCAGTAGGTGCGTTCCTGGCTGCAATGGGTTTGATAATATCCAATTTCGGGCTTATTGCCCTCATAGCAAAAGGATATGGCACAATAAGCTGGATATTCTTTATACTGCAGGGTGTAGCTCTCTGTACAATAGGAGTATATAAAATATATCAGCACGACAAATTATCTAAATAGAATATATGCGGCAGGTATTAATTAACAATAAAAAAGGTCTTAAAACATAACATTTAAGCAGTATCATTATTTTGAACGCCATATTGTCTGACATCAAAGGCCGCTTGCGCCATAAAACCAGGCGGTCTTTGATGTTTATTGAATCATGTATATTTTTTAAATAATATGAAATGGGGTGTTCACCATCTGGGAACCTAAATTTTCCGAAGTTATAATTGAAGCTGACCAGCGCAGCTATGCTATGAGTGAACCTGTTAAGTATCCCGATAACATTGAGATAATAGACTGTTCGCTTGGTACTAACCCTTTGGGTGCTCCTGAATGTCTCAGGGATATCGATATTCCTGCTGATACCTGCAACCTATGCGACTATCCTGCCCCTGAGCCTGATGACCTGAAAAAGGCGATATCCCGTTCACATCCGGAATGGAAGCTGGGCATGGACCAAATCCTTGTCAGCGGAGGGTCGATGGGTGTCATAGTTACGCTTGCACGACTGCTGATCTCAAGAGGTACTTTATTGTCGGGCATTTCCCCGCAGTTCACCGATGCCGTAGTGCAGTGTCTCTGCAACGGCGCGGTCTACCGTCCAGTACGGCTGTTTGCGCCTGATTACAGGATCAGCATCGATCCGTTGCTGGAAATAATCAAAGAAAACCAATGTGTCATTTATCTGGACAGGCCCAACAATCCAACAGGACAGGTCACATCTTTGAAAGACGTTGAAAAATTAGCTGAAGCCGGAATGGAGAACGACTCCTGGATAATATCCGACGAAGCATATGCAGACTATCTGCCGGATGAAGAATCTGCGGTTACATTAAAATTCCCGAATCTGATAGTCTGCAGGTCATTTTCCAAAGGACTGGGCGCTGCCGGCCTTCGCATAGGCTATGCCGTGTCTAATGACTGCAGGCTGTCCGATCTGTTCAGAAAGGCACAGCCCCCGTTTGCTGTAGGCGCACTGGATGCAGTGATGGGCGTAAAAGTAATAGACGATAAGGACTTTCTTGATAAGACCCGTAAATACGTGCATCTTGCAAAGACTGCCGTAGCAGAAGTTTTTAACGAAAAAGACGGGCTTAGCGTAGCGTATACTGATAACCGCGTACCAATAATGCTTGTTTCCCAAAAAAACGGCAATCTGGCCGCGCGGCTTGCTGCGGTCGGGATATCGTGCGAAGCCGGCAGCGGTTTTTTTGACATGGACGATACTTCCGTAAGGCTCAGGGTCCCGTCACCTGATAAACTGGAAACCTTTCTTAAAAGGGTAAGAGCTCTTTAAACTTAAAGAGGGATAGGCTTTCTCAGGAGACCTATCCCTCCTGCAGTATATATTTCATTAATTGCGTCCGGGACATATCCGCTATATTCTTTTAAGTCAAGAACTGCTGGCAGGGATGACTTGAGTGAATGTCTTTCTATCATATGCATGTCTGCTAATGCTGTTCAGGACTGTTGATTCAATTCGTGATAAAAAATATCAAGTATTCCCATGTATCTTTCATTCCATGGCTTGTTTCGCCCGCAGTAATGGATGATAACACTGTTTTCACGTATCCAGTCTATATTGAGCCTGTCATTGCAAAGATGCGTGGCATTATGCAGCAGCAGTATCTGGTCGCTGAGGTTATAAATCCTGCTGTCCGCCAGCGTGATCTTCTCGCCATAGAGTGCTGAGATAATGTCCTGGTCAGGCAGAAGCAGCTTTGATTTGTTTATCTTGACGAAGTCAACTATATCATCGGTATTCTGCTGCTCACGCAAGGCTTTCAGGTTCATCAGCATTACGCCGGAATTTATATATGGTTTTTGTTTTTTGATGCCTAGCCGGATGCAATTCATCTTATTCAGAAATGAGCTTACGTGCGTACATGCTATATAATAGGCGCCGTCAAAGTTCATTTCATAGAATTTGTCCAACGGATTTATAACTACAGTATCGACATCCAGATAAAGTGCCCTGTCCAGTTCTGCAGGAAGCAATGATGCTGCAATTATGCGGTAGTAAATTTGCATCGGATATCGCGATGAAACCGGAAAATCTGAAAATAATCCAGGATCGACAAAAACATTATGAATTGCCATCGTGCCGCTTACAGCATTTTTTATTCCATCAATATTTTTATCAGAGAGATCAGAATTTAAGATATAAACATTATACGGTTGAGCCGCTTTGAAACGGTCTATTGACTTAAGACAGTTAATCAGCAGAGGCACAAACTTTTGGTCGATGGAAAATAAAAGATTCAAATCAGCTCAACTCGCTTTTAGTTCAGATATAAGTTTCTGCAACGAGCGATGCAAATATAAGAGAGGCAGCCTGCTGATGATATTATGCTGTCTGTGCGTAATTTTAGCAATATCAAAGCGACATCCGGGCGGCTGAACGCTCTTTTTATGTGCTGATTTTCTTGCAGCGGCTGTGACTTTATTGTCGATGTGCAGCAATCGCTTGTCTGATGCGCATGTAGATTCTGTGTACAGTGTGCTCAGGTCAGGGTTTATCGCCAGCAGGATGAAGCTGCCGATCCTTTCCCGTGGCGGGGTGACAGATATGTGGCAAGGGCTTCTTCCATAAGTTTGCTTGAAAATGGCTGAAAAATCTTAACTGCTTTTTTAACAATTACAGGCATCCTTCCACGCTGCATACTGCAATACTGGGTTTCTGTACTAAGGCTGATCTGCTGCCTGGATATTTTTATGTGGCCGGCGGAAGACTTGATATTGAGAAGATCGTGTCGGATGATGTCCAGACTGTTCTTTATTATGATTGGATTACTCCGCCTAAATTTTAATTAATGACTTTTGTTAAAGAATATCATTACGCAGGATGGTGAAAAATAATAAATCCTGACTCGTGTAAAAATTAAACCTGTTACTGCAGCTGCTTATTAGCGGTTATTGCATGTCTGTTGTGAATATAGATAAGACAGCTTTTCTGATCTTTAATTGGAAAAGCTGTCTTATTATTATTTTGTTATGTAAATATATTGGTTAATAATTAAAAAACAATACTTCTGAATTAGAATATCTTTAATTTATAAGTATGTTAAAAATATAGCAAATGACAACACATGCTATATTGTATTAATATTTTATATATAATATAGTGATTTTATATATCATAGCTAATAGTGCCGCTTTTTGAAACAGAAACACCACAAAACTATTATTGTAAAAAGTGCATGCGGAGAAGCAATAGGGGAGTGAAAAATCAAAGTGAAAAAAGTAATAAAAAAGAAAATACAAATACCTGCAGCAGTGCAAATTATAATATTACTGTTAATTGCGGCAGGTATGTTATTAAATATGCCTGCATCCGGTTATTGTACAAATCCTGGAAAAGATATAAGCGTAACCTCTTACGTCAGATGGGACAGGCAGGATAAAATTATAGTTAACGGTATCATTAAAGCAATTACTCCTAATGGCATATGTGTTAAATTGAAAAGCATCACTTATTCATTGACAGTTAAAAATAACGATGATGTGTTATATGCTGATAGTGTCACAGAGGAAGACGATTCATTGCTGAAGTCTGGAAAAGAGCTGACACGGCTTCATGTTTTTCCAAATCTTCATATAAAGGGCGTTACTAAAAATACTGTTGCCAACGGAGAAGTGCATGTGGATTATAAGCTTGTGGAGAAGACGTGCTTGATGCCGTAGAATCTAGGCGGATGTGCGGTTCGGGTGTTTGTAATGTATAGCTGATCATCTGACACACGATATATAAGTGAAAATAATACTGCTACTGGCTGCAGATTATTTCAAATTCCTGTTGCAGGTAAAGCAATACGTCTGTAACAGCACTGCAGCTTGTTTTCCACTTTTTACTGATGACCACGAAATTAAGAGGAACTCTTTCTGAAAGAGGAATGGACACGATCTCACTGTCTTTCGCAAATGCCTCCGGAAATTGAAATGTAGATGCAATATTATTGACAATGTAATTTCTTACTGTAACTATTTGATTTGTATATAACTTATAGTGTGGCTTAATATTATTTGCCTTGAAAAGATCTTCAGCCAGTATATTAGGTGAAAAAAATATGAGATGTTCATTTTCAATTTCGCTCATTTTTACATGTTTATGATTGGCAAGGTGATTATGTTTGCTTGTGCAGAAACGCAAGTCTGAATAACGGATTATTTTATGATCCAGCAATGGATATTTTTTATCTTCGTTTTTGCAGAACAGCACAAGGGCTAAGTCCAACTCTTCATTTACTACCATGTCAGTTGTATCAGGTGACGAAGCTTCAAAAATCTCAAGTTCAATATTTAATTTGTCCCTAATTTCAAATAGCAGCCTGGGAAGTATGACGGTACCTATTATTGGCGGTATCCCTATTTTTACGATTCTACGTTTGTTGGAACCAAAATCTTTCATTTCGTCGATTAATGAACTGATACTGTATAAAACATTAGAGCATTTTTGCAGGAAAAATTTTCCTTCAGGTGTGATAGTAATTTTTCTATGTCCTCTGTTAAACAGTTCTATCCCAAGTTCTGATTCCAATTCTTTGATTGCTTTTGTTATAGCTGGCTGAGATACATGCAGTTCAGCTGCAGCTTTAGTAATGTTTGAAAATTTACATACAGTTTTGAAATACGTCAGTTGATTCAAATTCATTTCAAACACCGCCTTAATTTTAATAATGACACAGATGGTTATATGTCTAATTATAACTAAATTTTATGGTTTTATAGATTTTAAATATTTTACAGATATATATTTGCAATACTAGAATGCAGTTATTAAAAAGGAGGAATTAAGTATAATGATTACCTTCTGCAAGGAAAAATTTTTATCTGATCTTGAAACGATAGTAAATATCGACAGTATGAGCTCTTCAATTAATGGGATAGAGAAAATGAGGGATTTTTTTACAGAGAAATACAAGTCCATCGGTATGGACGTGTTCAGTTTTAATCCTGATTCAAAATACGGAGCCGGTCTTGAAGTACGCAATTATACCGTAGGACACGCCGATGTTTTGTTTGTCGGGCATATGGATACGGTTTTCCCCGATGGTACTGCCTTACAACGTCCATTTAGGATAGATGGCAATATTGCATATGGGCCTGGAGTGGCCGATATGAAATCCGGCTTGCTGTTGATACATAATATTGCGGAAGCATTACTCGCTGAAGATAGTGATATTAAAATCTGCGTGGCGATGAATAGCGATGAGGAAATAGGTTCTCCTGCATCAAGCGCATGGTTGAAAGAATTAGGCACAAAAAGCAGATATTGTTTTGTCTTTGAGCCAGGCAGGGCAAATGGAGAATTTGTTAACAAACGTAAGGGAGCAAGTGAATTACTTGTAAAATTTTATGGTGTTTCCGGACACGCAGGAATGCATTACGGCAATGAGAACAATGCGATACTGGAAGCCGCTAACTGGATTTTAATGCTTTCCAACCAGAATGATCGATCTACAGGGACTTCCGTCAATGCTGGAACAATAAAAGGCGGCACAGCATCGAATATTATTGCTGATTATGCTGAATGTGTTTTTGATATTCGTTATGAAGCCACCGATGAGCTGGCTAAATTACATGAAATAGTTAACTCTTTTCAGAAAAAGCCTTTTGTTAGAGGCGCACATGCAGAAGTTTCATGGCTTACAGATACTCCGCCGTACAACATGAGCGAAAAAACAGCCGAACTCATGCGAGGACTGGAAATGTGCGGCAAAGAAATTGATATTCCTGTGCGGTTTATTGCAACAGGGGGCTCTTCAGATGCAAACAATATAGCTGCAAGCGGTGTTCCGATAATAGATGCCTGCGGTCCTTCAGGAGGTGATCTTCATAGTGATAAAGAATTCATGAGAATTGACAGTATAAAGGATAGATTTGACTTGTTTTGCCGGTTTATTAAAACCTTGAGTAGATTCCATTAAATCAAATAAATCAAAGGAGAAAATTAATTAAACCTTAGATTTACAATCCAAATGCAACATAATAAATTGAATCAGGTGGTAATAAGATAAATAGCCCAAGGCAGGCACTTTCGCTAAAATGTAGTTGCGAGACAACAAACCAGCGGAGGAGGCCATCACCTTGAGCCATAAACATCTTACAACAGAAGACAGAGAAATCATACTGCGTAATTTAGGTTGAGGTAAAAACTATACGGAAATAGCGCTAATGGTCGGCTGTCATAAAAGCACAATAAGTCGAGAAATAAAGAGAAACGGCGGTCGCAGGAAATATGGATGTTTGAATGCCCAGCAACGCTACCTAAGGCAACGCCGGAATTGTTGCAAGGGCAGGAAACTGAGCAGCAGCCCATCACTGTTAAGAATTATAGAAGAAGGTATATTAAGCTACTGGTCTCCGGAACAGATAGTTAATAGATATGGACTGGATATTTCAGTACCAACAATATACAGGGCAGTGAAATGCGGTCTGCTGGCAATAAAGAAAATATCGCCATATCTAAGATGCAGGGGCAATCAGTATAAGCGCAACATAAAAGAAACACGAGGAAAGTTATCCGGATGTACATCTATAGAAAAGCGGCCAGCAGAAGCGAGTGATCGCAATCGTCTTGGAGACATTGAGGGAGATACAGTTTTAGGACGTCACGGGACAGGCGTAGTTCTCACTCTGGTAGATCGCAGATCCAGATTTCTGGCTGCCTCAAAACTGGCATATAAAGACTCAGGTGAGATAGCAGCGTCAATGATAAAAATCATGAGCCAAATACCGTGTCATACAATAACTCTGGATAACGGCAAGGAATTTGCAAAACACGAAAAAATATCTCAGGAATTATGTGTCCCAATATATTTTGCGCATCCTCACAGCCCTTGGGAACGTGGGACAAACGAAAACACAAATAAGTTGCTACGGCAATTTTTGCCTAAAGGCAGCAGCTTTAGAACGCTAACAGATGATAAGCTGAACTATTACGTAAATCTATTAAATGAAAGACCTCGAAAATGCCTGGGGTTCAAGACACCAAAAGAAGTATTGTACGAAAACAGAAATGTTGCATTTGGTTTGACAATCTAAGAACATATGAATTTCTTTTTTCTTCTAAATTTAGGGGGTACTTAATATGCAAGGCAGTAAATTTAAAATAAGAATAAAGGTTCCGCACACATATGTTCTTATATTTTCAGTAATGCTTATTATGGCTTTTTGCACTTATATCATTCCGGCTGGTGAATATACGAGGATACAGGACCCAGCTACAGGTAAAATGGTATTGGACCCTGCTTCGTTCCATCTCGTTAAACAAGCGCCCATCTCATTTTTTAATTTTTTTAAAGCAATCCCGAACGGTATGAGTGCCGCATCAAAAATAATATTCTTTGTATTTCTTGTGGCCGGAGCATTCAACATAATTTTGTCGACTGGAGCAGTAGAGGCTGGCATCGGTAATATCGCAAAAAAAGTACAGGGAAGAGAAAAAATTCTTATTCCTATCATTCTTGGTGTCTTTTCTATTGCAGGAGCAACTTTTGGTATGTCTGAAGAAGCCATAGTTTTTGTCCCGATTGGAGTAGCCTTGGCGCGTGCTCTTAAATATGATGCAGTTGTCGGGATGGCAATTGTTGCTCTCGGTGCTGCCTGTGGAAATGTCTCAGGAATGATGAATCCGTTTACAGTCGGCGTTGCACAGAGCATTGCTGAGCTCCCTTTGTTTTCCGGCATCGGGATGCGGATTATTGCATGGATTGCAATGCTTATCATTACTTCAGCCTATGTTATGCATTATGCAAAAAAAATATCGGCACACCCGGAATTGAGTTATGTCCGCGAAATAGAGATGCAGGAAAAAGATAATACAATAAATATCTCCGATATACGCAAGATGGCTATGCGGGACTGGCTTGTCATTCTTTCTATTGTTGCAGGACTTGGTATTGTAATGTTCGGGGTAATGAAATATGAATGGTATCTTACTGAAATTAGCGCAGTATTTTTCATAATGGGTATAGTTGCAGGTGCAATCGGCGGTCTTACACCAAGTAAGATGGCATCAGAATTTATAGTTGGAGCAAAGGGGATAGTTTTTGGCGCTTTGGTTATAGGTTTTGCCCGCGGGATACTCATCGTTATGCAGGATGGAATGATCGTTGACAGCATAATTCATGCTACCGCAGGTTTTGTTGCAATGTTCCACAAAAGTGTTGCCGGTATTATGATGATGCTTGTTCAGGTAGTGATTAACTTTTTTATCCCATCCGGTTCAGGACAGGCCTCTGTAACAATGCCAATAATGACTCCTCTGGCAGATGTTGTCGGACTGACTCGTCAGACAGCAGTTCTTGCTTTTCAATTTGGAGATGGGTTCACCAATTCAATAATACCTACATCTGCGGTTCTGATGGCCAACCTTTCAATGGCGGGGATCCCGTATGAAAAATGGGTAAAATTCATAGCACCGCTTATATGTATATGGATTGCTATGGGTGCTGTTTTTATGGTGATAGCAACATCTATCAATTACGGACCGTTTTAAAATTTCAATAGAAAGATCAATGGCGGCTTTTAATAATACTACAGGCTGCGGTGAATCCAAACCAAAGCTGCTTAGCTGCTTCTGAATATTTTTGGAACAAATGAGAAAATAGGCAGTAAGCACAAATTTATTTACAAACTGGGGTTCTTAAGCTGGCAGCCTAAAATTTCTGATATTTGTTGTAAATTTAAGGCAGGAGATAAAACTATGGATTATGCAGAAAGATCCCTCTTTATGCACAAAAAATTTAGAGGCAAACTTAATATCGGCTACCGTGGCGATATAGCTGATAAAAGTGATCTTGCTCTTGTATACACGCCCGGTGTTGCTGAACCATGCCGTGAAATAGAACGAAATCCAAAAGCAATATGGGATGTAACTATAAAAAATAATCTTGTAGCTGTTATAACAGACGGAACAGCTGTACTTGGGCTTGGCGATATCGGCCCTGCGGCTTCCATGCCTGTCATGGAAGGAAAATGCTGTTTATTCAAGCGTTTTGCAGATATAGACGCGTTTCCCATTGCTGTAAGCACAAAGGATGTGGATGAGTTTGTCGATATTGTGTCAAAAATTGCAATATCATTTGGAGGCATAAACCTTGAAGATATTTCGGCTCCGCGTTGTTTCGATATAGAACGAAAACTTCAGGAAAAACTTGATATCCCTGTCTTTCACGATGATCAGCACGGAACGGCTGTTATTGCTCTGGCTGCCTATCATAATGCAATGCGGCTTATCGGCAAGAAACCCGAGGAAACCAGGCTGATTATCAATGGTGCCGGTGCTGCTGGTTCCTCCATTGCAAGATATTTTCTTGCTGCAGGTATAAAGGAAATAATAATGTGCGACATAAACGGAGCCTTGTGTTATGGCTGCTGTGACGGTCTTAATGATGCCCAAATAGCTCTTTCTGAAATAACGAACCCAAATAAGCTATGCGGCAGGCTTGTAGATGTTATTAAGGGAGCTGATGCTTTTTTAGGCGTTTCACGTCCGGGACTGCTGACTGCTGAGATGATAAAAACCATGGCAAAGAATGCAGTTATATTTGCACTGGCGAATCCTACGCCTGAGATATTTCCTTATGAGGCACTCTCAGCCGGGGCAGCTATAGTGGCAACAGGCAGGAGTGATTTTCCGAATCAGGTTAATAATTGTCTTGGCTTCCCTGGAATATTCAGAGGAGCTCTTGATGCACGGGCAAGTGTAATAAATGAGGAAATGAAAATAGCTGCGTCAAAGGCGCTTGCAGAGCTTGTAACAGATAATGAGCTGTCATGCAAACATATAATACCTGATGTGTTTGACGCGCGTGTAGTACCTGCCGTAGCTAAAGGAGTCGCAGAAGCTGCAAAAAAGACAGGCGTCTCTAATCTATGATTGTTTTATATGTGGGCTGAAACATAACATAAATTGTGTAACCAAATTATGTTTTTAAGGTCTGTGAAATTGATAAATCTGCAATTCTCCCGGGTCTTGATACTCCTGATATTCATGTGCCTGGGAGAAAATATATAAATGATGCCGTTTGGGGTTCTTAAGAATCACTGCCCAGCATATCTGCTTTAATGCACGGTGTTGCATACTATGTTTTTTATGAGGTTTTGCTGAAGTATGAGGTCACTGTAGTAAAGCCGCTTCCTTGCATCGTCAGTGATAGCCCTAAATCCGTCGGCATTCAGCTTTTCTCCGGTATTTATGCTGGTAGCCCTGTTGACAGCGGGCTCAACAAAAATCCCGTTTATAATATATGACCCGTTACGGAATACAACAGGCTCTTTGTAATTCTCGGCAAATAGATCCTTTCCGAATACCGTCTGAATATCAAGCCCCATCAATCCGGCTACGGTCGGCAGTATATCCATTTGTCCCGTATCAACATCACTGACCCCTGTTATCCTTTTACTGCCTGGGATGCGGAACATCAGCGGTACCCTGCGTGTTTGCTTCCAGTCCACAGGATTATCTATCTTCATTTCGAGTAATTTCCCCATTTCTTCCCTGTATTCTACAGGAATAGCGGGGTGGTCACCGTAAACTACAATCAGGCTTTTATCAAGAAGTTTTTCCCTTTTAAGCCCGTCTATAAAATGACCGAACTCACGGTCAAAATAATGTATCGATATAAGATAGCTGCCGATCAGTGTGCCCTTAAGCTCAGGCGGCAAAACAAGAGTTCCGTCGTCCATTCCTTCGAAATCAAAAGGATGATGGCTGCTTAATGTTACAACAAACGCATAAAATGGATTTTTTAAGTTAGCCAAAGTTTTCAGCGTCTCTGAAAAAATTGCCCTGTCACTTAGGCCGAGACCGATAATTTCATCATTTGGAAAAGTGTTTCGGCTGTAGTCTTTATCAAATCCAAGCCTGTGATGCATTATCAGACAGTTCCAAAACGGGCTGTATGTTCCCTGAAAAACTACAGCACGATACCCCTTTGCCTTTATATTACGCGGCAGTGAATTGTAGTCGTTGTTGTCAAATTCAGTATATGCCGCGCCTGACGGAGCAGGAAACATCCCTGTGTTTGCCATGAACTCCGAATCAGAACTCTGCCCTCCGGCAGTCTGGCTCCATGCATTTCTGAAATATACGCATTCATTTATAAAGCGGTTCATATTCGGGGTAACCTCTACACCATTAACGCGCAGCCCAATTACAAAATACTGCAGTGATTCACACTGGACCATGATAAGATTGCGTCCTTTTGCCAAAGGTTTGCGTATAACGGCATTATGCTGCGAGAACCATTCCCGCATATTTCGTATTTCAATATCAGGTACTTTGTCTGATTTGAATGCAGCCTCGGCAAGCGAGACAGCATCGCCCCAATGGAATGCCTCGATTCCTGTCCATGCGCAGACGGAAAGCCTGTCATACATTGCATTGATAATGTTTGGACGGTTGACGGTAAGATTCCACCCTGTAAGTATCAGTATCCCTGCCGAAAATGCAAATACTGCGGCAGATACTGCCGTCCTGCCTTTTGTAAGATTTGCAAAATTTATATTTATTTTATTTTTAAGTGATGTGAATACTATTATCGGGATATCGATAAACAGAAGTATGTCCCATGGCTTGAGCAGTGACCAGATTGATTTTGAAATAGCTCCTGTCTGCGGAAGGAGCATCAGGTCGCGGAATATGAAGATATCAGAGTAATAGCGGATGAACAGTATATCTGTAAGTACAAGTGCAGACAAAAGAAAATCAAACAGCAGCAAAAAAAGTCCTCTGTGCTTGGCCGGCAGCATTGACACAGGAACAATTACGCACAATATTGCTGCAAGCGAGGGAATCCCGACTATTATTGCACGTATGGCATCACTGATTAAATGGTATTCTGCGCCGATGAAGAGAGGCCAGTTCAGGATATCAGCTATGTAGAAATCCACGCTGAAAACCTTAAACCAAATAAGCAGAACCAGGAAAATCAGTGCCGGCAGTTCATTTTTACCAAGGTTTTCTTTTTGCCTTTCGTCCGGCTTCATTTGCATATACTTCTTTTATCAAGGATTTTTGCTATCAGGTCGTGCTGAAGCACACAGTCGCTGTAAGCGAGGCGTTTTTCAACACGATATGATGTGTCATCAAATTTATTAAAATCCAGAATCTTTCCGTTAGTCAAATCTACGGCACGTGCGGCTGAAGGCTCAACAAAAGTACGCCCTGTTATGTATGAGCCATTGCGGAATATTACCGGTTCATCATTATTAATTGAGAACAGATCCGTACCGAATCCCATAGGAAACTTAAAGCCAAGAAGGGCAGTGGCTGTGTTTGGAACATCAACAAGCCCCGCAGCCTTTTCAGATTTCAGACATCCGGCTTTACCGCTTCCGGGAATTCTGATTATGAGCGGGACCTTCTGAACCTCTCGCCAATTCCAGTCTTCCGAAAGATTTTTTGCAAGCAGTTTTTCAAGATTCTTAGAATCCCATCTTGGTATCGCAGTATGGTCTCCATAGACTACAACCACAGATTTATCCAACAGCCCGTTTTTCTTCAAACCGTTGATAAACATTCCGAATTGCGTATCGAAATATTTCATAGAACGGAGATAATCACCCATAAGCAGCCCGTCGAACGGATGCACATCAATCGGCGCCTGTGCCGCAATCCCGTCGAAGTTGAAGGGATAGTGGCTTGTGAGTGTTATCATAAATGCGTAAAATGGCTGGCGCTCTTTTGAAAGAATGCTTAGCGACTGCTTGAAAAAGCTCCTGTCGCTAAGTCCCATACCTATATTTTCATCGGCGTTGAAATCTAATTTACTGATAAAGCGCTGAAAACCAAGTGCAGGGTACATATGCTGTCTGTTCCAGAACCCAGGTTTGTCTCCGTGAAGCGCCAATGTTGCGTATCCATTTTCTGAGAGAAATTTTGGCAGGGCATCATATGTATTGCCTGCAAAACGTATATAAGCAACTCCGGAAGGCGACGGATACAGTCCTGCATTTGCAAGAAATTCAGCATCAGCACTGTTTCCTGCTCCTGTCTGGTTGTATGCGCGGTCGAAATAAACAGATCCGCGTATGAAGCGGTTAAGATTGGGAGTTACCTCTTTACCGTTGATTTTAAGGCCTACTACAAACTGCTGCAAAGATTCTACCTGAATTATTATCAGGTTTTTACCTTTTGCAGCCCCGTAATAGTGTTCGCTATTGGTTCTTGAAGCGCGTTTTAAGAACCAGTTTGATATCTTATCAGTTTCTCCGGCAGGCACATGTCTGCGTCCATAGCAGTCTCCTGCAACATTCCACATGTCTACCGCATGATATGAAAGAGCGCCTATATTATTGCATACAGCAGGCCGGTCCCACATGGAGGACAGCACCCCAGGCATATTTTTATGGTAGGTTGTTATCCGCAGTCCTAGTAACATGCCTCCTGCTGCAATTAAAATTACAGAAAAAGCAAAACGCTTCATGGTCAGTTTTTTGAATATAGCTTCAGGTCTTAATTTTCTTACAATAAAAAGACTGAGCAACATCAGCGGTATATCCATGAAATAAAGGATATCGGTAACAGAGAATAGTGCTGCAACAGATTCGGAAATATCGCTGACCTGCGATGATAAACCCAGATTGCCTATGGTAAACAGGTCTGAATAATAACGCATGTACATAAGATCTGTAACTATAAGAGCAGACAGCAGAAAATCAAGGATCAACACTGCATAGGGCCGTATTCCGTACCACAGAAGCGAAGCGGATGCAAGGAGCAGGATAATTATTCCTGCAGACGCTCCTGCGGAAAGGGCATAGCGTGTTAAAACTGGTGAAACTGCAAGTTCAAGACAGTAAAATTTTATGTATATAAAAACTGCCAGCAGCATAAAGAAAATAAATTCGCGATAATCTTTGCCGGTATTATTGTCTGAGCTGCCGGCGTTTACGTGCAGCATAAAAATCCAACTCCCTCATATAGACGGTCTTACGTTAGTTCTTATAAATCAGTAACTTAAAGTTATCAAAAACACGCACTTAGTATAAGTGATGCCATTGATATGCCGTTCTTTGGGCTTTTGCATAAAACACATAAAACAGCCTAGCATAAAACAGCAGACCATATTGTCGTCAGGCATTCGTATTAGTGTAACCGTTTTTTTGCCTATACGTGCAAGAAAAACATCATGCAAATGAAAAAAGATTATAATTTTACTGGTTATTGGTTAAAGGGCGATATAATAAATATAAATATCTTAATGTCAATTTACTGGTAAAGAATATAAACAAACAATAAAATAGGATATGCCGCCATGGCAGAGCAATCTTAAATAAGCGACGGAAGCGGCACCGGCACAAGGAGGAATGTTATATGTCATATTCACCCGGAATGAATTCAGGCTTTACCTTCGCAAGAAATCGAAGTGTTTTTACATCTCCTCAGTCAGGTATGTGTTCTTTCTGTACAGAAGACTGTGCTTTTACATGCGAAATAGCACAGGCAGCTGTCCTGGGTGCGCAGACCGTGTATCCGATGACAACAGGGAATAATCAGATTGCTTCTGAAAAAAATTATCCGGTCGACTACTCGCATTTTAATATAAACGGCCGGGTCTTCGGTGCATCGGGAGTTCCCGAAACCTTTGAAGCCGCCGAGATATACAACGTAAATACGGAAACTGCCTATGGCATGAATAATCAGGTAAAAATGACCATGCCGCTGATCCTGCCAGCCCTTATCAAACTGAACTGGGCTGATTATTTCGCCGGTGCAGCAATGGCAGGAGTTACCTGTGTTATCGGTGAACACGCCAGAAACAATGATCCAAATTTAAAGATCGTAAATGGGACCGTCGTTGATTTTCCAATGCTGGATGAGGTCTTAAACAGTTTCAGAAAATACAGCCGTGGTTTTGGTCAGATCGTTCTGCAGTGCAATACAGAGGATGATATGATGGGTGTTCCTGATATTGCAATCAACAAATATGGGGTAAAAGCTATAGAAATAAAATTCGGACAGTCAGCAAAAGGCACACAGCCGGCTAAAAGGCTCAAGGATATCGATGCTGCGCTTGCAAAACAGAAGCTTGGGGATATTGTCTGTCCTGATCCGTCGGACCAGGCTGTCAGGAAAGCATACAAAGACGGAGTATGTCCCAATTTTTATTCATATGCAAGGTTGCCGCTGTGGACAGAGGAGTCTCTTGCCGCCCATATTAATAAGCTTAGAAAAGCAGGCGCCGAAAATATTTATTTTAAGATGGCCGGTTATGATCCGGAGGATCTGAAAAGGGTGTTAACTATTGCAGCAATGAACAAAGTTGACATGGTGACCTTTGACGGAGCCGGTGGAGGTTCCGGCTACAGTCCGTCAAAAATGATGAACGAATGGTCACTTCCTACTGTTTGCCTTGAAGATGAGGTAGTGTACATATGCAAACAGCTGAAGGCCAAGGGTTTGTCTTTGCCGGCTATCGTTATGGCCGGAGGCTTTGCAAGTGAGGATCAGGTTTTTAAGGCACTTGCCTACGGAGAAGGATTTGTAACGGCGGTAGGGGTATGCAGAGCAGCAATGGCTGCTGCTATGGCTGGTAAAAAAATTGGCGATGATATTAATAATGGCAATGTGCCAGACACCCTGAAAAATTATGGCTCAACCATAGATGAACTATTCTGTGACCTTCCGGATCTGCGGGCAATATACGGAAAGGAAGCAAATAAATTTTCAACTGGAGCTATAGGCGTATTTTCCTATTTAAACAAAATTGCCTTTGGTCTTCGCCATTTTGCGGCATTAAATCGTAAATTTGACATGAAGCTCCTAAACAGGAGTGATCTCATCCCTCTTACCGGCGAAGCAAGGCATCTGTTGTCCAAAAAATGGTTTATGGCCCATAGAAGCTAAAACAGGTGATGTAAATATTTATGCTGAATGTAACAAACTGCTGGAATTTCTGTTTATATTCCGGTTCAGGATAGAAGATGACGCAGAGAGAGTAAAACAGGAGTTATCTGCACTGCACATTCGATCATTTATCTGTCCGTAAAGAACTGACTGCAGACTGAACTGAATAATTTGCAGAAGCAATAACCGCGGAATGACAAAAATTTTATGGTTGAAGGGATAAAATATAATGACAACAAATTTATTTCATTTGTTGGAAAGTAAAAATATATGTTTTAAATCGCTCTGTGTGAGTGATGTCATTGATGTGCATAATTATGCCTCAGATGAGGAAGTTTCAATTTATATAGGATGGAAGTTAATGAATACCCTTGATGAAACCCGTGAGCACATTGAAACAATGCTGAAACGTGAATCTGACGGCACACATTTATATGCTTCAATTGTTTTAAAAACTACTCAAACAATTATAGGTACAGCTATGATTTTCAATTTCGACAAAGAAGCAAAGCATGCCGAAATCGGTTATGTTTTGCATAAAAGTTATTGGAGGATGGGCTATGGCACAGAGAGCGTAGCATTGATGAGTGATTTCGCATTCAAATCGCTTAATCTTCATAAACTTAATGCAAGAGTGGTGGATGCAAATATCGGTTCTGCAAGGGTGCTTGAAAACAACGGCTATAAACAGGAAGGCCGGTTGAGAGACCACTATTTCATAGCGGATAAATATTATGATGCACTCCTTTTTGGCAAAATTCTGCATTAGGCTTTAAACAGGGTATACTTTTTTTAGTTCGCATACGGCACTCAAACAAAAGTCATTTATCCCTGTTATTTTACCGGGAATTGAGATAATGTCACCGCTGTACTATAACTGAACGTGCTTCCATATCTGGATTGGAGACTTGCGAAAATACTCGGGCGGAAGCCGCCCCGATTTTTGCGTAATGGCGGTTTGATTCAGGATTGCCTTCTGTTTTTCTTTATCACACTGAAATCTGATGACTTGATTGATCTTTTTTCATCATACATCTTGGTGTCTGCTTCCCTGATCAATTCATCAAGCATGGAATGGTCAGATTTTTTAATTTCTGCAATGCCATGACTCAGGCTTATTATGTATGGCTTATCTTCTTTGTTTACGAGTGCAATTTTATCCAATATCCTGAGCCATGTTGTTTTGACCCTGTCAATGCCGATGTTGAGGAAACAAATTAGAAATTCGTCTCCGCCCAGCCTTATTATTAAATCGTTTTCCCTCGTATTTTCCCTTATTATTTTGACAGAGGTTATGATCAGGTCATCTCCCTGCTCATGACCAAGAATATCATTTATTTCCTTTAATCCGTTGATATCTATAAAACAGATAATAACATCGTTTTTTTGCTGTATAAGGTTTTCAAGCATCTGCATCCCTGTAGCCCTGTTCAGGCAGCCGGTCATTGTATCATATGTAGCCATAGTTTTAATTTTTTTATTTCCAGAAATATAAAGTACGGATATGATGGAAAAAAATAATGATACCAGCATCATGCTTATGAGCATCAATGGAGTGCGCAGCATATTAATAAAGCTTAACATAAAAGTGCTTTTGTCGTTTGCGCAGTAAAATGTTTTATCAGATGCATGCGACACTACTATCCACTTAATATCGGTAACATGTATACCTGATAATGTATCATCATCCTTTTTTAATATCTTCAGAAGCTCTTCTTTAAGATTTATCGTATCGAAGGCGAACACTCCATTTTTAGTAAAAAAATGTCCCTTCTTTTCTTTAATTATACGTTCCCATTCTGACGGGAACATATTTTTAAAGGTATAGTTTTTTCTCTCCGGATACATAAAACCCCATTCTTTGGTTTTATCCGGTCCGGCAAGCCAATAGCCGTTTTTATTTATAAGCTGAAGATCTCCGGCAGCATTATGTCCGGTTAAATTTATAAAGTTCTGTTTGATCTTTTCACCTAAATAATTTGCAACAAATACCCCTGTTTTGACATTGTTCTTATCATAGATCGGAATACCGAAGCGTATCATCGGTTTCTCCGGCTGTTCTATTGAAGTTCCCTCTATATTTAAATCAAATTTGGACATATATATTTCACCTGGACAAAGTTTCATAGTCTCAGTAAAATAATACCGGTCCTTTTTATTCTGCAGCAGGTTTTCCGAAACTATTTCCGGCTTTCCTTTATTGAAATTTATCCTCAGCAGTTCGTTCCCATGACTATCCAGATAGCGCAGCTGATCGTATTTCATTTTACTGTCAGAAAATGCAATCCACTCGTTTTCAATACTATTTTTGCCTCTGTCCTTATTTATATATTCCAAAAACAAAGGGCTGGTGCTCAGATATTTAATATCATTAATTATCTGTTCCAGTTCGTTTACAGTGAAATCTCTGCCTATTTCAACAAGGGCAGTCTGGTTTTGTTCAAGCAATTTTTTATCATTAATAACATCCTTCTCCTTGTACACTGTAAATGCAAGAATAAAGAAGGTCATAGTCAAAATAAATATAATCATCAGAGAGTACAGATAATTATCTGTTTTGATTGTTTTTGGCATGCCGCGTGCATCTCGCTTTCAGTAAAAGGGATCTTATTCTTGCAGCGTTCTTTATTTTATCAATATATTGCAAAATATTACCGTATAAGTTTGGGTTTTTGCAGAAAAACTTATTATCGAATTATAAATGATAGCAGTAAACTTGCCATTGATTGTCCTTGAGACAGAAGTCCCTTCAGTTTGCGTGACATGTGGTTAAAGGTTGGATAATTGGATAATATGTATATAAAATACATGAAGCCTGCTTTACTGGGAGGTGATACCCCTGAAACCTTTTGCAACAGACGGCTGTTCAGGAGGCATGTCATGGTTCTGGAGAAATATCCTTAAGCGCAGTCTTCCATGGGAGGGTGCGTGTGTTGCGCATGATAAGCAATACTGGCAGGGCGGGACAAAGCATATGCGCAAAGAAGCCGATGTGTCCCTTATGCAGGAAGTAAAACGGTCAGGACATCCATATTGTGCAATGCTTATGTTTGCCGCAGTGCGTATATTTGGCTCTCCGTGGCTGCCTTTCGCATGGCGCTGGGGATTCGGATACAAATACGGGCGCGGATATAAAAAAGTTAAGGAATAGAAGGGTTCAGATAAAGGATCACAATCTTCCCGTCTGAGAAAAAAGTATCTCCTGAGAAATTGGCCCCCATTGCTGGCGGCACGAAAGCAGTTTCACTGAAATCAGAAATGATATTGGCTTTTATGCAGTCACTGAGCAGCGTTTGCCGTTCCACGTCAATGGCCGGAGCTATTGAATGGCTGAAATGAAGCCAGTTGATTCCATTATCGAAGCTTGCCGTGCCGACATATTGCCAGTCTCCGTCAGGCAGGCGCCAGCCTGTTTTCCACAGCCTGATATGGTGTCTTTGCCTTATCGAGTGCTTTGCAGTTTCTTTTTCAAAGGCAAAATCAAGAGGAAGCGCATTCCAGAAAGATGGCGTAACAGGGGCCTGCTGATATGATTCATTCATCAGAGCAGCTTTAAACGCTTTTGCAACTGAACGTATTGAAATAGGATCTGCCAAAGTCCAGCCTGCTTTTTTCATAGATTCCACAAGGTTTTTTTCGTTTTTGACGATTATCATGATACTGATAGGCTCCTGATTCCTTCCTGACATCGTTTCCGTAAATTTGGGGAGCCGTCCGGAGTCAAACGGAGCAAGCGGAGATGTTAGTTTCAATACGGCAGGCTGCTGCCTGCTTCCCTTAAAATATGGCGGGATGTAGCTGGCTGCTGCAAAAATATACAAAAATATCCAGACAGCAATTAAGAGAGCCCCTAAATGCTGTATTCTTCTTTGTGTATTTGCATGTTGAAATGATAAGGGAGCCATATTGATATTCCTTGCTTCCTTCCATTCAACGAGGCTGATGCCTATCAGCAGCCAGGACAGTCCAAGAAGTCCGCCGGCAAGGACATCGCTCAAATAATGTACTCCAAGATAAAGCCGGCTGAAGCCTACCATTGTGAAAATAAGTATCCAGATAAAGATCAGATCCACATGTCTTGTCCGGTTCTTTGTCTGACGAATAAGGAAATAAGCAAGAAAACCGTAAAAACAGGCTGTATAGGCAGAGTGCCCGCTGGGGAAGGAAAATTCCAGGATGTGGGTCATATCAAAAGGTCTCTGCCTGTGAAAAATCCATTTCCCAACTGTAGTGAAGAAACCGCATCCGCCCATGGATATCCAGAAAGGGATCAGAAAATTAAATTTACGTTCTGCAAAAAGGTACAGGGAGAACAAAAATACCCCGCCCGATATTATTTGCCAATTTCCCAGAAGGGTAATCTTAACGAAAACAGATAGCAGAAATGGTGTCCTGAATACAAGCAGAAGAGCAGCAAGCCTTTTATCGACTTCTACTATCGGATCGGAAGCCAGAAGGTCCTGAACAAGGCCGCCAAGCAGCAAGACAGAATATGCCAGGGCCAACCACAGCAGTGTCAGCGGCAGGCCCTCAAATCTGGATGGGTCAAACCGCTCTTTTATAAAACGGGTAACTTTGGCATGGTGTTCTGTAAACGATTTAACTGCCGTAAGTTTTAGGCCCCTATTCCATATTGGAGCGATGATAGAAGTCATAACTGTAAATGCGGGCCAGGCACCTTTAATTACTAGCGTTCTGGACAGGAAAAGAAGAAAGAGCAGCCCGGCAATCGTAACAAGAAAGAACAGCAGTCTTGTGAACCAGATTCCAAGCGAAATCCATGCATGCCAGGTCAAATATCCGGCCAGCAGGTAGCAGCCCATCCCAATGGCATTGCATGCAATTGCATATATGAAGAAAAGGCGGAACGGAGTGCGGGCGAAACCAACCAAAAATGGCATTATGGCACCTATGGCCATGAATCTTCCTGGAAGCATTGCCCATAGTCCGTATTTCGTCAAAAATTTCTTTCCGGATTCCACTTGCGGAGCCAGACTCCTGAAATGGGCCGCAATCCCTTCCCCTTTGCTGCCTATGTAATAGCTGAGACAGTAACCTCCCATTGAGCCGAAAAAACAGAACCAGAATGCATCTGCAGGATCAAAATAGCTGCGGGCAACAAGAAAACCTACTGCAGGGAAAAGCAGAACGCCCGGGATTATCATGCCTATAAATGCTGTTGATTCGCAGAAGGCCAGAGCAAGGATGATCCAGTATCCCAGTATTCGAAAATGTTCCAGGGTCGGAAGCAGCATATTTATCAAGTGCATTGTAAAAATCCTCCTCGGGAACAAGAACCTGTTATTCTTATTGAATCATTTTAAGCTATTTTTTAGAATGATTACAATCTTTATTATGTAGCAGATCATTTACAGTGAAAATATCCTTTGCACTTGATTTTGAATTTGCAGTGACCATTTCATTATAACCAGCATGGGGTTACAATACTGCGATGCAGAATTTTAAGGACGTAAACACCGGACATATAAATAACCTAAAGCTGAAGCTTGGTCAGAGACTTAAACAAGGGGCACTTAAACTTAAAAATGAAATAATTGCCATCTGCTTTGTTATGAAGCATAAGGAAACACCGCTTTATATAAAAGTGCTTGCCGCTGTTATAGTCGGCTACGCGCTGAGTCCGATAGATCTTATCCCTGATTTTATCCCTGTTTTGGGATATCTGGATGATGTTATACTGCTGCCGCTGTGCATATACCTTTTAATTAAGATCATTCCTGCGGGAATAATGGAGCAATGCCGCCTGGAAGCTGAAAACGGCCCTCCGTCCGTCAAGCCTGAGATATGGGCTGCAGCTTGTGTGATAGTTGTTATTTGGCTAATTGTTTTATATGGATTGTACAGGGTGTTTATCAGATATATTTATTAAATAGCAAGCAGCAATTACTAATACCTATTTTCATTATATGAACAGGCAATACACGGCAGGGTCTTCTTACATAAAACGGGCTTTCTCAGTATAGATTAATCTTTAACTGCTTATATTTAACATTTACAGGCGGATATGCATCAATATAACTGTTGTGAAAAATCATGGATAGAAGTTTAGATGTATACATATGTATATACAAGCCCATTTTTGAAACCCAAGTCAAAATTTTCAACTTATTGCTGAAGGTTACTCCATTTGCATAAACAGAAAACATCAGTGCAGAGGGAAGATTCACCTTTGCTGCTTGTTCGCAGACACAACAGAAAAAGCGCCGCATGGTTAAATATTTAGTGACCAGAGCACTTATCCACTTATCAAAACGAATCTGGTACTATCTTTGCCGTAGCATGGCACTGAGCAGAACTGTCAATACAGGAAATTTAAAAGCTTTGGAACACGCCATGACGATAGAATACATGGTTTGAGTTGATAATAAATATTTAACTTGTTACATTAAACGAAGTGCTGATTCAATATCCTTAAACGTACCGATTATTACTGCGTTTATGTTTTGTATGTTATTGGACAAATTGTCAATTTTATATTCGCCGTCAGAATCAGGCGAAATATCCAGTGAATCGCCAATATCCGCATAAAAACCAGGCAGCCTTATAATGGAATACCCATCTTCAAGGCGGACTAAAAACAAGTTGTTATTTCTTCCTGTTATAACGACTCGTCCTATCATGTAAAACACTTCTTTCTTCAGTAATCTGCATTTTGAATTAAATATTCAAATCCATACTAAGTATATATTATTCGATAATAAAATAGAGAAGAAATATTAAAATTTTAATATCATATTTCATCTTAATTGAACAAAAATAGGGTTGATTGTTTGCATATACGTTGTTTATTCATTATTTACAGATTATCAGTGAATTTAGCCTTAAACAGTAAATCTCTGTGCCTCAAAATATACTTTCATAAAACACAGCCAAAGCAAACTGCAATATATGTTGGTGGACCCGACGAGTGTATACCATATGCCCGTAGGATTATACATACACATATCTCGGGCAATTACTGAGAACAGTATTATCAGGACCAAAAGACAAAAATTAACCCTGTTGCAAAGCAATGATAAGCTTCCTGACTTATGGAAAAATGCATCACACAATTATAAGGTTTTGGAATACATGCTGACCAAAACAGTAAATTATTTATCACTTCTCAGACGTTCTTTTAAAAAGCCATACTGTCAATGCTTTAAAGGCCAGAATAGCAATAAAACACAATGCAGAATATGTCCAGTTGGTATTGTGATGGGTTTGGGATTGGTGAATAGTGCTGTTATAGTGGTCCTTTAGGCGTATTTTAGGGTACTTCGGAATGGAAAAATTAAATGTTGGGCTTTTCGCCCAGCTGTATTTATACGGTGGGGTTTCAGCGCATCCCATTAGTAATCTTGTAAATATACTATCTTTGCATTGAAGCATATCTCACGTTTGCTTCTAGATAAAGTACAGTGCTTTGCCAGTGATGCTGTGCCATCAGATTAATTTTACAGCATGACTGCTTATATCAAAAATTTTAGATGTACATGTTGACATTTGAAAAATTCTAGTATATGATCGTTACATCAAATAATTTTGATGTATATATTAAAATTATTTGATGTAAGCGTTTAAATTCATGCAGCGGTAGTTTATATCCGGAAAATGCGCGGATGCAACAATATCAGTGAGATATTTGGTTTAATTCACTTAAAAAATACTATTTTGAATTAAGAATGTTTGTCAGCATGTTTTCTAAAATGGAGGAATTTTTATGAGTTGGGTAGTAGATACTATGGTTTATGTTGTCAATTTGTTTATTAAATTTTTTTTAGATTTATTTCATATTAATGATTCATTTCTATATTCACAGCGTTATATTAAAGCAATTGATTTTTTCTTTACGGATGCGATTGTAATATTTCTGATGATCATTGCAATAACATTTGTGGTAGGGGTAATTAGAAGTTTTTCCCCACCCGAGAGGACGAGGGAACTTTTAGGTGAAAAAGGAAAAGTCAGAGGAATTATTGGTAATATAACCGGTGCTCTCTTAGGAGTTGTAACTCCATTCTGCTCATGTTCGGCTGTCCCTGTTTTTATTGGTTTCATTGAAGCAGGTATCCCGCTTGGTGTTACATTTTCATTTCTAATTTCTTCGCCAATGGTAAATGAGGTAGCCGTTGCTTTACTCTGGGGATTGTTTGGGTGGAAGATAGCCTCCTTATATATAGCAACTGGCCTAACTGTAGCTATTGTCTCAGGGGTAATTATAGGTAAGCTCAAAATGGAAAAATATTTGGAGCAAGATATCTACAACGTGAAATTGGGTTCTGTTGATATTGTTAAACCTACATGGAAACAAAGATTCTCAGATGCATGGAAAGCTGATTTAGGTACACTTAAAAATATATGGATACACGTCATTATTGGTCTGATTTTTGGTGCTGTTTTACATGGCTGGACGCCAGGAGACTGGTTTGCACGAGCAGTTGGGAGCAGTAACCCATTAGCAGTTCCGATTGCAGTTCTGATCGGTATCCCACTCTATTCCAATGCGGCAGGCATTCTTCCTATAGTAAGTGAGCTTACTAAATTGGGAGTCCAGATTGGCACTGCACTATCATTTATGATGGCTGTAACAGCCTTAAGCCTGCCTTCAATAATTATTTTGCGCAGGGTTTTAAAGCCGAAACTGCTGTCGGTTTTTGTTGAAATAATGGCAGTAACAATTATTTTAGTCGGATATTTATTTAATTTCGTTCTTGCATAAATAATGTCAAATTATCTGTTTCATACAGATTTTTGAAACAACATAAATCAATACGGAAGGTGAGTATATGATGGATATCAAAATATTAGTATCCTGCTGTTCAAATTATGGGTTACAGGAAACAACGGAAGATGTGCTCAAGGAGATAGGCATTTCGGCAACTGTTGCAAAAATAAGTGATATGCAAAAAATGCTGGAATACGGTGTTATGAAAGCCCCTGCAATTGTTATCAATGGGAAAGTCAAGTCTATGGGAAGGGTGCCGAGCAAAAACGAAATAAAACAATTTATACAGGATGAAATGGATGCTTAAGTGAATGAATCTTTAGTCAGCTGTATATATTAGTGCTGCAGGGAGGTTGTAAAGAAGTTATCTTACGCCTCTCATATTTTATTTTTAGTTGACAGATACTATGTTATTTATACAATATATATATCAAAAATTATTGATATATGTGGGGTTGGTAATATGGATGCACAATTTTTAAGATACATAAATTGCTTTAAAGCATTGTCTGATGAGCTTAGATTGGACATAGTTTTCTACTTATACCAAAATGATGAAAAATGTGTTTGCAGTTTGTCTAAATATTTTGCAATAGCTCAATCAGCCCTCTCGTATCATCTAAAGATATTAGTCGACAACGAACTTTTAATAAAGAGGCAGGAAGCGGTTTGGAATTTCTATTCGTTCAATAAAAATCACTTTATGTTCCCTGTTTTAGAGCAAATATTTGAAAGTAAAAAACAAGGATAGTATTTTAATGGTATAAATACTAATTAAGCATTGTAATTTAAAATTATTTGATAATAGTGCAATAGTTAATTAAAAATTTGGACTTGTTTTAGGAAAACCTGTTATTTGATTAAAATTGTTTCTTTCATACGACTGTATCCACGCGGTTCAAAGATAATTGACCAATTTGATTAATATAATTTGAATACCTGATATTTTAGATGTGATATAGGGCTGCATCAAGTATTCTGTTTAATAATAATGATGTTCAAACTGATCCATAAAACTCTTGTGTGTCAAGCTTTTTGTCTGCACGCTGCTATAACCTCATTGTTTTTGTTCTCAATAGATAATAAAAATATATGGAGCATTATACATATCTTGAATTATGTATCTATTAAAACACGGAGGATGATTTTATATAATTCTTTAATACCATAATTTTGACCTCTTACAGCTAATTGTTAAATAATGATAAAATATATATACATACTGCATACAATGATAGGAGGTAATTTACTCATGAAACGTATTAAAGCTGCCTGTATCTAGCAGACGATTCATTTCATGCTTAAAAATGATTTAGGTCATGCGCTGGCGGTCCGTACTCTTAAATCAGAGGTTGAGCGCTATAAGGTTACGATGGATCAAGCCAAGATTAATTATAAGATAGTAGAGGAAGCCGCCCAGCCTGACGATTCCTTCATCCTTAGAATAAAGAAAAAGTATGACAATTACAGTTTCGGAGATTATCTGGATTAGGACATTCCTGAATATAAATTTTTACATTTAATGCACTTAATAATATGCAGAATTATCAAGATACATGAAAACTCACCGGAAATTTTAAAATGAAAAAAATTAATCATTTAAATAAGTTTTTATAAGGATATTGACACCGATTGCAATAAAAATCAGTGCCCATACCCTTATAACTAAGGTAAAGCATTTATAGATAAACCATTTTTATCTCAATTATTCATATTTTGTTTTATCTGAATGTTTTCCATCCCACTTACATTACAATTATCAATTTATCCAAAAGTTTCAGCATAAAAATCGGTTATATATTTCTGTCTTGTACACTGCGGATTATCAGTGATATACTCCGGACAGTTTACATGTTTCAATGAAATCTTACAGGTAAATCAGTGAATCTTTTTTAGAAAGGCGGACATATTATTATGAAAACTATTATCAACGTCAGAATGGAGCAATTTATTCTTCAGTCACCGCCTCCTTGCAAAGGAACTGTCGTCATGAGGACTTTTACTGGAATGGGACGATTGTTTTTGCCGATATAGGGGGATACTTTTTTCCCCCTGATAAGGAGGAAAAATGTTAAATAAAAAAACGCTTTACGGACTTAACCTGTCCGTATTTATGATGATGCTTGGGGTAGGCATGATTAGTTCACTGCTTCCCCATAGGGTTCTGAGTCTCACTGGGGCAAATTTTGCTGTGAGTTATATCACATCAGCATTTGCTGTTTCCTACATAATTTTACAGATCCCGATCGGGACACTGTCAGACAGGTACGGATTCAAACTTTTTCTGGTTGCCGGTTATCTTATGTGCTGTGCGGCAGGAATGGTTTATTATTTTTCTGACAGGGCGGCCCTGATTTTTGTGGGGCGGATCGTTCAGGGAGCAGGAGAAGCTCCTGTATGGGCACTTGCTCCTGCACTGTTGTCAATTAAATTCCCTGATGCAAAAGGTAAAGTGATGGGAATTTATAATGCGGTGCTGCACTCAGGGTTAATGTTCGGACCGATTCTTGGAATAGCTGTACTTAAATTCTGCACTGAGAGTACGGCATTTCTGCTTTATGCTGTTGGGTGTTTAACCGGAGCTGTGATAATTTATTGTTTGGTTGACAGAGCCGATAGCAGCAATAATGCCGGTAAAGAAACAATAAGCATAAAACATATCGTTATGCTGGCATCAGACAGAACGATATTTGCTGCCCTGTCTGGGATTACACTGTATGGAGCCGGATATGGTCTGTTCCTTACTGTCATACCTGCATTTCTGTTAAGTACAAAAGGATGCAGCCAGCTGTTTGTTCAGGTCATATTTTCACTGTTTTATGCGGCGATCAGCCTATCACAGGCAATAACCGGACCTCTGTCGGATAAATTCGGGAGGGAGTGGTTTATGGTTCTTGGCCTGGCTGTTGCAGCTCTCGGGATCGGTATATTCCCAAATCTTGATACCCCGATGATAAGCGTGCTTTTGACCGTTGCCGGTCTGGGTCTTGGAATATTCTATATATCTTCAATGACCTTCCTGAACAATACCGCTCCTAACTCGTTAAAGGGAACTATATCAGGGGCATATTATCTTTTCTGGGGGATAGGCTATTTTGCCGGTCCGCTTATAATAGGCAAAATAAGCGAAATTATGGGCAGTAATACCGGTTTTTATGCCTTCTCATGCTTATTGGTAATTGAAGTTATTCTTTTAACATCAACATCTATAAACAGGCTGAAAAAAACTATTTCATAATTTAATTGACAGATCTTCACATTCAGTCTGCTTATATATACTAAAACTGAGGCCCCGTTCATAACGAATGGGGCCTTTATTAAATATATTATCTCTGTGTTTGCTCCATGGAAACCTCAAAGTGCCATTTTAATTACGGCTGTTTTACAGGTTTTACCTGCTGCGGCTTCACCGGCTTTGCCTGTTGTCCCTGCAGCGGTTTTTCCTGTTTTGTCTTTTTAATTTTTAATTGCTTTCCCTTTTTGACCTTTTGTGTCTTTAGCAGCTTTACCTGTTTGACTTTTTGTTGTTCTAACGGTTTAACCTGCTGTGATGTCAGAAGCTTGACTTGTTTTACCTTCTGTGTTTTCAGCGGTTTTACCTGCTGCCCAGGCTGCGGCTTTGTCTGCTGTTCCTTCTGTGTTTTTATTGTTTTGGGCTGCTGTCCTGGCTGTCCGGAATCTTTTGTTACGGAAATTGTTTTCTGCCCATACTGATTATCAGGCGGCAGCTGCGGCTGCGATTGTGCCAGCGCAGTTCCTGACATGAAGGCCAATGCCACTATTGCAGCAATAAGTTTTTTTGATTTGAGAATCGTTTTTAGGTTCATTTAAACCCCTCCGTCACATTCAGTATCAGTGAAAATATATGTGCTGTATATTTTTTCTGCTCACCGTACCAGATATTCTACAGTTGAAATATGTGATTTATGTGGGAAAAGCGTGTCAGAATCATGCTTTTCCATTTTTTAAATATATAGAAAAATGTAATAAAGGGAGGTTGATGTTTGGGGACATATAGTTATCTGCAGGTATCCGTGGCCAGCTTAAAAATGAAAAAAAACTGTCATGAGCAGGGTTCCCCGTATGTATAGATAACTGTGAATAACTAAGTTGGTGGGCGATATTGGGACCTGCATAAAATGAATAATATGTGTGATATCAAGCTTTTATTGTTCTTTGTATAATAAAATTTATACGGTTTTTATACAGTAGATTTCTTATTAACAAGTTCTGCGGAACAATCGCATTTTTGCTTCAGGCGGAAAAGTATATTCCAATTGCACACTGTGGATATTATATCATTGCAGCAGTATTTATTCAGATATATCACGGGACATTATGTTCTTTTTACATGGTTAAAGTTCCGAAAAGACTTGGAATTGAGGGTACCGTTTTTAATAATACTATCTGTATGTTTTTATAAAAAACAAATACAAAACTATTGGTTTATGGGTATAATATCGCCTATGTAAATTTTTAATTCCTCGGCTATGTATCATGAACATAATAAAACGGAGGTGGACCCCATGCAGCAAAAGATCTCATTTATCGGATCAGGGCACATTGCGGAAATACTGATTAACAGGCTGACAGACAGCGGGGCAGTTGATAGTTCTTCGGTTTTTATATCAGGACCTAATACCTCAAGAACAGCGGATTTAAAATTAAAATATGGCATCAATGTTGCCAAGGATAACATTGATGCAGCCAGTGTTTCAGATATAGTATTTGTTTGTGTGCTTCCGCATGTTGTGCCAGCCGTCATCAATGACCTTAAATCTGTAAATATGGATTCTAAGGTCCTGATTTCTGTGGCTGCCGGAGTTCCGCTTTCCCTTTATTCAGGTGCGATAGATAATCTCAAGGCAGTAAGGATGCTCCCCAATCCGCCGAGCCGGATGGGGGAGGGGGCTATCCCTGTTACATTCAGCAGCAATGTCCTCCCGGACGAGAAAACAAAAATTCTTGCCATGATCGGTGCATTGGGGAAATGCTTCAGTGTTTCTGAGGACAAAATAGATATATTCACTTCAATAGTCAGCCCTGCGCCGGTACTGTATTATTTCGATTCCATGATTGATTCTGCTGTCCTTTGCGGCCTGGATTATAAAACTTCCGTTGAAATGGTTTTTCAGACAGTGAAAGGATGCCTCAAAATGTGGGAAGATAGCGGAGCGGACATCAAGGAGCTGATTGTCCAGGCATGTACACCTGCAGGGACATCTGTGGAGAGCCTGCGCATGATGGACAGGATGTGTTTCAAATCTGCTGTTAAAGAATCTTATTACGCAGGATGGCAGAAATCAAAAAGTCTCGGTTCAGGTAAAAACTGAGAATAAAACAATAGTAGGACAGGTAAGTATACTAAAACCCCAAACGGACATTGTACTTTATAAGGCTGCTGATAGTGCCGTCTGCCTTGATACCAGGACAGATGGTGATATTTGTATGGTTTGGCAGGGATTAAATGGCAGTTATAAAACAATAGGCAAACACATAAACAACGCTCTTACGCGTAATAGCAGGACATCACAACTGTTGCAAATTTTGCAGCAGTTCAAAAAAAGTGCGCCTGGTCGGTTTTAAGAGATTTGGAACACTATAACCCCGATATGGTAATTTAAGCTTTGTTTTCAGAATGAAGAACATCTGGAAAACATTATTACCGCACGGACAGTGTCAGCAGTGCCTAAAGTAATATAATAAAAATATAAATTGCTTTGGCCACTTATATACCACATTTGGAATTGACTTGTTTTGTCTATAAACGAACTTAAGATGGCTGTGCTTGAAAGGATGAGAAATTTGGATATGCTGGAAAAATATCAAAACTATATCGAAGATCTGTATAAAGCGAAAGGTGCTATCAGAAAAAAGGAATTTGTAGATAAAACAGGCTGGAAAAATTTTATCTCGGTAGTGGATGATGATGCTGTACGTTTTCTTCAGCTGATGCTGCAGATTAAGAAACCCGAGAGGATACTTGAAATTGGAACAAGCATTGGATTTTCAACTGTATCCATGGCGATTACTGCACGGGAGTTCGGCGGAACAATTACAACAATAGAATTTGACAAAACTGCTGCGCAGGAGGCGCATCATAATTTTGTAAACTCCGGCGTGGATGATATCATACAAATCGAATTTGGTGACGCTAGCGAGATAGTTCCAAGCTTTCCGGATGATTCTTTTGATTTTATTTTTCAGGATGCTGACAAGCAGCTTTATCCTGTCTTACTAAAGGACTGTATCAGGATTTTAAAATCCGGCGGTATTTTTATTGCGGATGATGCTCTGTTTCCTGTTATGGAACTTGATGAAAAATGGGGAAGCCAAGTGGAGCCTGTAAATGTATTCAACCATCTTGTCACAAATATATCCGAATTGGAGAGCACGTTGCTGCCAATCGGAGACGGCATGATGGTAGCTGTAAAAAAATAGAGTCAATTTATTTGTGAATATGCGGGGACGGGGGTGCGGACAAAAAGTTGGACTACGCAACAAGTCCCAGATTTTGTGTAAAATCCTAACAGGTACAAAACGAGGCGTTTGAAATATAGGTCTGGTACTGGTTTTAGCTACGGATCTTTTTAATTATATCCAATAACAGACAGTTGGACACAGCAATATTTAGGCTATGCATTCTATCTGAGACAGGAAATTTTCTTTGGATCCTGTCTTCGAAAAACACCTCCAGCTGGGAGTGGATCGCGCCCCAGTCCTTACGGCGCCCGGTCCATTATAGTGTTCCCAAGAAATGAGACATGAAAAATATGACAGAACTGTAACCGCCGGTCTATAATTGACCGCAATGAGCCCAATGGAGTATAGGCAAAAGTTGGATCTGGTTGCTCAAACCCAGTCCAAGGTGACTATCCTAGATTTTGTCCGCACTGCCGACCCCAAAAATGCTGGATTATTTTTTATCCCGATTTACTGTAAATAACGTTTTTGATTCTTATATAATGTGAACACTTGGTCTGTTACATATAGTGTTTCATGATTTTATTTTCAGTATATAAGCGGAGTCTAATTGTGAGTGACTTAAACACAATCCCCAATGCCTGCATCCCCATCCTGGATTTTATAACTGTAAAAAACAAGCATGTAGATTTATTAATCCAGATTCACATAGCTACGAGATAAACATTAGAAAAAGGGAGAAACTAAGTATAAATAATTTCTCCCTTTTATAATAAATAGTACAGATTTAAATATGAGAGATATTATTTTACATAATTATATTCTTTAGGATGATTGATTTTGTCCTTGTCATTTCGTTGAAAGTTGACATTACCCCTTCTGTGCCGATGCCTGAGAATTTATAGCCACCAAACGGCATTTCAAAACTCCGGAAGAAACTGGCTCCATTAATTACAGCGCCGCCGCATTCAAGAGCGTTAGCAACATAAAATGACTCCTTCATATCCTTTGAGAATACACACCCGCACAGTCCAAACTTTGACGCGTTTGCTATCTCTATTGCTTCTTCAGTCGTATCAAATGCGATTATGGGTACCACAGGGCCAAATATTTCCATGTCTTTCGCTACATCGGCTGTTTTGGGGACGTTGATTATTACTGTGGGGTCGTAAAACGCACCGGTTCTCTTTCCGCCAAGTATTATTTTACCTCCCTGCTGGATTGTAAGAGCAACTTGTTTTTCGACTTTAATTGCAGCTTTTTCGCTTATAAGGCACCCGAGACGTGTATCTTCATTTGACGGCATGCCAACTTTTATAGCACTGATTTTTTCGACTGCTTTTTTTGTGAATTCATCCAGGCGGTTTCTGTGGACCAAGAAGCGTTTCGAAGCGCAGCACACTTGCCCTGTATTATACATACGTCCCCAGATGAGCTCATCCGTGGCGAGATCTACATCTGCGTCCTCAAGCACGATAAACGCATCATTTCCCCCAAGCTCAAGTGCTGTGTGGGTAAGATTGCCTGCTGCTGTTTTTGCGGTCTCAATTCCAACTTCCGTTGAGCCAGTCAGCGTTATAAGGTGTACGTCAGGGTTTGAACAGAGCATACTGCCAACTACAGAGCCAGGTCCTGTGATTATTTCAATGACTCCGTCTGTAACGCCAGCCTCTACCAGAAGCGCAGTAAGTCTGCAGAGTGTAAGGGGATTATCCGTTGATGGTTTTACAATCGCTGCATTCCCTGCAAGGAGGGCTGGTGCAACTTTTTGGTCAAACAGATCGCATGGAAAGTTGAAGGGGATTATGCATGCAACAACGCCTATCGGTTCTCTTTGAGTGAAAAGAATATTCTTGTCCTGTCCGGCCTCAAGCCCTGGCGGAACAATTTCACCATAGAGATGCTTTGCTTTTTCTGAGAATGCTTCAAATGCAATTGGAATGTTTCCTATTTCAGCTCTTGCTTCAACAATTGGTTTACCTGTCTCGTCAGAGAGTAATTTTGCAAGATCTTCCTTGTTTTCAGCAACGAGCGCAATAAAATTCCTGATAATTTCAACTTTTTTATAGACCGGAATTTTTGCCCATATTTTTTGTCCTGATTTAGCCGCGGCTACCGCCATATTTACATCTTCAGTTGTCGCTGCAGGCACGGTATCAATGACTTTCCCTGTGGCAGGGTTTATTATTTCCAAAACCTTTCCGTCGGATGCATCCACCGCTTTTCCGTTAATAATCATTTTCATGATATATTTCTCCTCGCTTCAGAATTTTGCCTGCTATTTGCCAAAACCAGTAAAAGAGAGCATAAGTCCGCCGCAGGTATTATTGTTATCGCTCTCAAAACCGTATTCACCGAACGTAAATTCCACTATAAAAGGAACATCTCCAGCCGTTTTTTTGATCTGTGCAGCTACTTCTTCTACGCGGTCTCCGATTCCGGCCCTGCGTCCTCCACAGTGTACAAGGTGAAACGCCACTGGTTTAGTGTTCATTTTCGCAACCAGAGATTTAAGTGCGTTGCCTGTGGAATCAATAAGTTCATCAACAGTAGCCTCCATACGTATAACGCATGTTTTTTCAGCAAGGTTGTTGCCTATTGCCATTGATCCGTCTGTATTGCCATTCATCGGATGGCGTATTGCGATTAAATCACCCAGGCGGTCTTTCACTCCAAGGGGTGCGCATATTGCGGTAGCGAGCAGATTCCTTCCCGAAAGAGATGCCTTGTCACATCCCATCCATTCAGCATACTTTTGAATTGCCGGTACACCGTCAATCTCCACAAGGGTGCGATTCCCATTGATTTTCGTGATTACGCCGAAGTCATCTGTCTCTCGATAACCGCCGGTAAATAGATTGGTCATCTTGACATCTGTGTAGAAGAAAGCAACAATAACGCCATCTGCAAAATTTTTGTCACAAAGATATAGTTTCCATTTGCCCTCAATGGTATTATCTGCAGCACTGCCTCCGAAAAAAGGTACTCTGCCAATTACAGAACTGATACCTTTAAGATAAAATTCTTCTTCTGCTGGTGATGCAGCCATATAAAAGAAATTTGGCGCACATGTTTTTCCTGCCTTCTTCATAGCCTCAATAGCAATAGCCCTTCCTGTCTCAAACGGATCAGATCCGCGTTCCTCAGCAGCAAATCCGACTGTCATATTTTCATCGGAAAAGGCCATTACACCAACAAAACCGTTATCAGAACTCACAAAACCGTCAGGGGTTATGATTCCGGTAAATGATGTGTTACCAAGGGCAGGAACTCCGGGCAACGCTTCTCTGACACCAGCCATCATGTCGTCAATGTCATATGCGCAGCTTCCATATACAAAGGCCATTTTCACTGCATTAAGCCCTTCTTTTGCCGCAGCGGCAGCTTCAATTCCAGCTGTCTTTGCATTTGGTGAAATGCTTGAACCAACTTTTGCTTTAAACATAACACTACCCCCCGTCTAATTATTATGTACAGAATTTTCTGTCTTATTGATAACTATATATACAGTTTAGAAGAAATCAAGAGTGAAATTCCATACGGTAAAACGAATATTAGGGATGGGAGTGCGGACAAAAAAGGCGTTTGAAATATGGGTACGGTATTGCTTTCAGCTGCGGATCATTTTAATTATATCCAATAACAGACAGTTGGACACAGCAATATTTAGGCTATGCACTCTATCTGAGATAGTAAATTTTTTTTAGATCCTGTCTTCGAAAAATACCTCCAGCTGGGAGTGGATAATGCCCCAGTTCTTACAGCGCCCGGTCCATTTCCTGGTTATGTACGTCTTTGTCATGTAAGGCATTTTTAGCAGGCTGTCATCTGTAGGAAAGACAGTTTTGGGTCTGGTGACTTTTCTAAGCTGAGGGTTAAACCATTCAATGGTAGATGCTTAACGGCCAGTTCATTGAGCGTGTGCTGTCAGCTGAGCAGTTCCAGTATGACTTTTGATTTGAATTCCGGATTATTGATATTTTCTTCTTAATTTTACTATTGTATTCTGTCCCGTGATATTTTTCATGCCTCATTTATTGGGAGCACTATTAATGGTGCCATCCTGAGCTGATGACTCGCATCAATATCTTTATGTAAATTATGTAGGTCTGACCCAAATTGGTACACATTTTTTTAGTGCCTGCTTATACCAATTACCTCCACAATTGATATAGCAGACGACTCTTTCCTGAAAATATATTTAGACACCTAAATTAATTGTTGACATTCTTAAATCGGAGTGATAAGGTTGTCAATAAGTTAGGAACCTAAATATATTTTGGAGGTACTTATTATGGGAGAAAATCATACTGTGGATTTATATACGGCTCTTCATCGGCTTGGACGCCAGCTTCACCGAAACGCGCATCGACTAGGGCACAAGGAAGGTCATTACCACGAGCAGTCCCGCCTGCTCCTGCTTATCGCGAAAAATGACGGCGTGATTCAGCGAGATTTGGCCATCGAAATGGATGTCCGCCCATCCAGCATGACAGAAATGCTTGTAAAAACAGAACAGTTGGGGCTCATTCGGCGAGAGCAAGATGGAAAAGACCAGCGTGTAATGCATATTTTCCTTACGGAAAAAGGAAAGGCTTTTGCAGAGGAATCAAAAACAACAAATGCTCAGTTGACTGAAAAACTTTTTGAGGGACTTAACGCAGAAGAAATTGACGAAATGCTGCGTTTGACGGAAAAACTCGCAGCCCATCTAGATGCCATGGATTCTTCCGCCTGCGAAGACGGCCCAATACATAGGCATCATCATGGGTTTAGTGGACACCATGGCGGGGAAGGTTTCCATCATCATAACTGTGAACATCATAAGCACTAAGATTTTGATGGTAAAAAATTTTTCTGAATTTAAAATCATCTGTCAAAGCTGCTATCCCAAGAAGGTGTGAATGCCCTTGAATTTTACAAAATCCATCATTATTAATTCGCGTGAGAAATCGGGGCTTTTGGCCGGTATTGCTGGGATTTTTATCAATGGCATGATATTTGCGCTGGAACTTTTCGCAAGCTTTATGACAGGCAGTACAACACTGACAGCCGATGCGTTTCACAATTTTATGGATGCTGTTACATCTGTCATCACGGTCGTTTCGTTTCTGGTTGTTGGAAAACCGGCTGATCGGAAACACCCATTTGGTTTTGGACGTGTAGAATATCTGTCACCCTTATTTGTAGGGATCATTATGATAGGAATCGGAGTTTTTTTTGCCAAAACTTCTTTCCTAAAAATTCTGAATCCTGCAGTAGTGAGATTCAGTAAGGCTGCATTTATTTTAATGATTATTTCTATTCCGCTAAAACTGCTGTGCAGCTATATTAACCGAAAATACGCACAGAAGTTTTCTTCGCAGACTCTGACTGCAGCCTCACTGGACGCTATGGGAGATGTCCTTATATTGTCTGTTGCCTCTTTTTCTCTGCTGTTTACGGAACCGGCAGGTATCCATGTGGACGGCCCTCTTGGTCTACTCGTCTCTGGTATCATCATTTTTTCTGGATTTTCTGTCACAAAACGCGCCGCGTCGTCTCTAATTGGGAAAGCGCCCGATCCTGCAATTTTTAACCTCATTTCTGAGGCAGTGCTGAAGGCAAAATATGTTGTAGGCTTTCATGACCTTGTGGTGCATGATTATGGGCCGGAGAAAATTCTAGCTTCTGTTCATGCAGAGGTTCCTTCTTATGTGCCCTTGGTGAAAGTACACGAGGCTCTGGCACAAACTGAATTAGGCATGCAGGATCAGGGGGTGGAATTGGTAATTCACGTTGATCCTGTTGCAGTACAGGCCAAGTGGGATCATCACGGATACAATGAGGTAAAACAGCATCAACCCGCAGCTTTTGCGGGTCAGCAAACTATGGGACGGTGATAACATGAATCAAAATGAACTCTCTTTCTCTAATCTGACTTATCTGGAAACTATCTATCGTTTGTACAGCTATAACGGAAGCGTGCATCCTGTTGAATTGGCAAACGACCTTCAGGTTTCAAAGCCCAGCGTCACAAGGGCTATCAGGCTTCTTGCTGATCAGGGACTGATTCAAAAAAATCCTTTCGGAGAAATTACAATGACAAAACAGGGGATTTCCATAGCTGAGGCACTGTGCGAGAGATGCAAAGCGTTGAAAGCGTTTTTGGAGCAAACTATTGGATTTGCTTCACAGCCATCCTACAAGGAAATAGTCAGACTGTCGTATTCTATGAATGAAGAAACCGTTCACGCAATACAAAGTTACCTGGGAAAGACAAATTCTGATTCTTCTGCTCCAGCAGGCTTTTGCAGATAGTTTGGGTGAAAAAAATAATAACATAATCGGGACCACGCAATTGCTTCCGAACTTTCCTTTATATATGACAATTAATAACTTCAACGTCTCCAGAACAACTGCCTGATCTGTATAAGTGTTTTTTGCGTTTTTTAAAGTTTACTGGGATAGTTTGAATCGTTGAAGCCACATGCTTTTCATAAGCCCGGCGTGGGGGCATTTGTATCCTGACATTGATATATAAATATCTTTATGTCAATTGTGTAGGTCTGACCCCAATTGGCAATTCTCTGTCTCCGGGGAATTTGTAATGCAAAAGTGGGGATTTTAGGCTTGCAAAAAACAACAGTCTGAGTATCTCCCTGTAATTCCTCTCTAATACCCCCTCCTCAATATAATGTATTTGCATCACATGGATGCTGAATGCATTATATTGAGAGATATGCAGTGAAGTAATAGAAAAGTGAAGGAGTACACACTCAATCGGTCAAAATGTTCAATTTTACGCTGCCTATACAGCCAACAGCGTATACCTCACCCAATCTAATTATAAAGGAGCCCTTCGGATTATCTGCAAACTAGTGTCTTAATAATGGTGGCACTTTAAAGTAGCAAAGAACAATTTGCATGTTATGAGGGATTGATGAAATAAAACTGAGCATGACTAAAGTCCAGCATTTCGACTGCACTTCACATAAAGATTGTAATTTTACGAGAAACAATTATACAAATCTGTATATTTAAGATTACTTGCTATAGTACGCGCAATTGTTCTTTTTTTATCATCAGTCTTTCCAATTTTTTCGATAAGTCCATGTATTTTGTTGTCGTAGTCATATATTGCAGGATTACGTTCTGATAAAATCAATAGCGCGTTTATTATTGCTTCTCTGTTTTCAGGACTGTCATAAAGCTCACTTATTTTTCCAAAAATTAATATTAGATCAAAGTAGTCATCATATTGCCATGTCATCAAAAATTTAAATAATTCCTCATGATCTTTACCTTCAATTCGATCAAGATAACATATCAGGAAGCTTAGCCCCATACATAGTTTGCCGACATCGCTAGGCATATGATCTCTATTATCCATTATCCACTTTCCTGTCTTGCTCCAAAAAGACACTATTTTATCCTTAAACTCATTCCTATCTCGATCGTTACGGAGGCGATAGTACTCTTCTGCTGCAACAGACAGAGCCTCTATTTTAAATTGTTTATATAATATATTAAAATTCGTTCCATCAAGTTCTTCAAGTCCTGTGAGATAACCCATAGCCAGCCAGCCATAAATTCTTTTTTGTAAATCATTATCCATAATTTCTATACTTAAAAATCTGTCCCAAGTGTTAACTTTTTTAAGCATTTCATACAGCACTTTACTAAATGGGATATAGTTCAAACCACCAAGAGCACAGAGAAAATGCATATCATCCGAAGCAGAAAATATATTTTTAACTTTTTTTTCTGTCCATTTATAATTTATATATAACATTTGTCTGATGTACGAAACAAATAGACAGTAGAATATATAATTTGAGGTGTAATATGACGAAAATTCTGATTCATATAGGTCTTGATACTTATCAAATACGCGGTCATGATTTCCGTTTATTTTATCTGATAATTTGCATTCGTGTAATAAGTATTCTATCAGTGTTTCAATAACTCTACCTTCTAACCTATTGATTGCAACATTTACAATATCATGAATATCGTCATAACTTTTTGGCACGAACCGTTCCATATTTACAATATATTTTTTTAGCAAATAAAATCCACGCGGTATCATAGCTTCTGAATATGAATGTTCATCATTTACTCCAGCCTTAAGTAAATCCACAATAACATCTAGCAAACTTTCTTCATTTGGATAGCTATAAGATTTACTCCCAGTGTTACCTTTATCCATATCCCAAATTTTTTCATCATTTAAAATATGCTCCATAAGGCTAAAAAGCTGTTCCCATATTTCATCCCAATTAAGATCTTTCGATGAATCTTTTGACCATAAATCTTTATACGCTTTTACTAGGGCATATTGATATGGAATTTTTGTAATCTCAAAATCCATAATAATTGGAGCAAAAATAATTGGATAACCTACTATTGTTTCCTCAAGCATTTTTGCAAAATCTTCTACATTTGGGTTATTCCATGTACCATCATCAATTGGCACGAACTCATTCAGTTTAGTTATTAAAGTTCCACTTTTGACAAAACTTAGAATGTCGTTGGAATCATATGGAGATCTCTCTGTGCCTTTCAGCCAGTCACAACTCAGATACGTAAGAAAATCTGGATGTTCTTGAAGTTTTAGACCAGCTGCTTCTAATTTTTTATACCAACTGTCCACCCTTTCATTCCCTTTTCCAATCATACAACTGAGATAGATGAATTGGTTATATTTAAGATATTTCTTATCTCCGTGTTTCTCAATATTATTCAATTTTTCTAATAATTTTGATTGGTTTTCCTCTGAAAAAGAAACAAAGTGATGTTTGAGAAAAATATAAGTTTCATGCCGTAAATAATATGCAAACAGGTCTGAATCTATAACGTCTTTACATAAAGAAGACAACACATTCCAGTTTTCATCTATGACAGATATAGCAACACGTCTTATTATGGCATATTCGTGTAGTAGCATATTTTTTATAAAAATACGTACTGCATCTGGGTGTGTAGATACATAGCCATTCATGCAATCTCTTAAACCTGCTACCAATATACTGAACACATTATCTCTATTTTCATTCTGTTGATGGTCTTCTACCGCCGGGCGCCATGATATACCCAACATGCCCTCTTTATCATCACCACACGTTTCAAGCAAACGTTTTAAGAATATTAATGCTGCTTTTTCCCCTGTTCTTTCTCCAAATAACCTTGCGACATTGAGTATGTGTTTATTGAACCCAAATAGCTCTTGATATGGATACAATACGTTCCTGCCACTATAAATTTTTTCTTCTTTCATGTTTCTTAGCTGTGTACATATGTCAAGAATTTTACATGCCTTATCAAGATTGCGGTAACTTCTACTTTTCAGGAATCTTGGAATTATTTGTTGAAAGATAGTATCCATTGCTAATGAATTTTGGTCACCATCTGCTTTAAGCCATATATCAATCAGTGTGATATCTTTATAAGTCAATGAATCAACGGGCATACGGGCAAACATCTCAGCAAATGCCCAGAAAATATGTATATAGCTATATTTTTCTTTATCGTCATTATAGCTATTTGAAACACTGTGAATTACTTTTTTAATTTTCTTTGATCTCGTCAAATCAGAAGCCATGTCAATAAGATATTCGGACGCAGGCCAATGCCTCGATGAATAGTAACGATGCCCATCCTTTTCAGTAATGACTACTTCGGGTATAAAATCTTTGCCAAATAAGCCTTTATTGTAAAATTCATCAAAAAAAATCTCTGGATACTGTTCTTGAAGTATTTTTTGATATACTTCATTTTGGATAGCGTTATATTTATTTTCTGAAAGCATTTGAGCAATTGTTTTAGCTTTAATTTCACCATTATTAACGTTATGAAATACACTTAATATATTTGGTAAGGCTACTAATTCATCTACGCAAGGTACAACTTCATTTGCAAAAACTTCTAGCACATCAAGCAATTGTTCATGGTGCTTTTCATCCATTAAATACGCAATAAGTTCTATTTTTAATTGTTTTTTGTAAAAATCCTTAAATTTTTGTATGATATTTTCTTGATGTGAAAAAAATCCTCTCAATATGAAAAATTTTTGTTTATTTTCACTTAATACCCCCTTTTGCAACATATATTCAAGTATTTCCATTTCTTCAGATCCATATCCAATAAATAACACTTTATAGTTTGAGTGGAATAAATTTTCCAGCAAATATATAACGTTATTTGCATGTGTATCGTATTGAATATTATTAATTCGTTTATGATATAAATTTAAATAATCCGCAACTGTTTGTACTATACAATCAGGCTCCTTAAAAGATCCATGAATATGTAATACTACTCCGTCTTTGTAGGATAAATCAGCAAATGAACATTCATTTGGTTTATAAACTATTTTATGCCCAGGGCATATTTGTTGATTTTTTCCATTATTATTAATTTTAGCATCATTAAAAATTACTTCACGACTCAAAAGCATATTATCAAGTTCATCATCATAATTAGTTGTAATATACAACTTGCTTAATTTTAAAAGTGCATCATTTAAGCGCTTTCGATTTCTTTCAAAATTAGCTTCATTTGAAGGCCTAAGAATGTCTTCATACGAGAAATTTATACCCGATGAAATGGCTATTGATATTTTTGTTTTAGCATCAAGTCGACATAATTGATCGCATACTGCTGAATTAAATACCTTCTGCAACATTTTATCTGCATATTGATTCCAGTTGGGATACCCCAACAGACAAGAACAACCTGCCCCAACAAAAATAACTAGGTCACCATGTTCTGCTGCCTCCTTAAGCTGAAAAGGCATCGTTGGTATGGGTTTAATGCTAGGGCAATTCATTCCGTCCATATTGTCATATCCTTTCAATATTAATTTTCATTTACGCATTAACAGTGCTTTAATAACAGCCATGGGAATATACCCACATAATTCAAAATCCAGGAGTCCCAGAATCTCTTCAACCTTTTCCCCCAGTTAAACTTCGACTTCCAACATTTCTTCGAATGTTTGCTTGTCGATAATATTCATCAAAACACCTCGTGGCCAACGAAATCAGCTTTGTTGGTTAATGTCATAATGAAGCTCTTATTATTCATCGTAATTACCGGATCTTACCTACACCAACCCCAAATACTTCTCAAAGAAAGCCAATAATTTTTCAATGATGCCTTGTTTCTTTACCGCCCTGGCACCTCCGAACCGCGACACTGCCGGCATGATCTTGTCAATGGCAGTGCCTGTTGTTTTCAGCGTGCCGTCACGCAGCGCGTTGGCAATAAAGCGCCGGGTCTCTTCCGGTTTTAATTTTTCTTCATCTATGATTGCGGAAATCTCTGCTTCCTTGCTTTCGTCCAGGAATTTATGCCAGTCAACGTCTACCTTCGTAGAAACGTTGATCTGTTCAATAAAACGCTCTATGAGCTCTTTCTTACTGCGAAGTTCAATGCTTGAATTGATGGCTTTATCAATGGTCGTGAGAATAGTCTTATCCTTGCAGTTGGACTTCTGGTATTTGGCTACAAGCATGAGGATGTAGTCAATATTTACTTCTATCTGCCGGATCAGTTCGATCTCGAAAACAATATCGTCATTGATGCTTTCTTTGTCAGCTCCGGCGTTTTTCCTGAAGTCCTGGTACATATCTATGTAAACGCTCTGATAGTCCTGAAAATCCCTTTCGGAGAGTATTTCTTTATCTTCAAAGTCGTCAAAAGAAGTGAGGATATTCCTCAACCTTAGAATTGCTCCATAAAGCCGTATAAAATCCTTTTGTGACTCTTCGCCCGCAATAGGTTTGCCGAGCGGATGCTGTGCAGTAAGTTCGTTGATCAGTTCTACATATCCAGGCTTATGTCCGCTGCCATCTTCATATCCGTTGTAGTATTCATCAAATGTTTTGAGGAGCACAATGCCACCCGCATCCTTGTTGCCGAAAAGGGCGATGGCCTTGTCGGTTTCTTCCTTTAAATCACGGAAACAAACGATGTTTCCGAAGGTTTTGACACTGTTCAGTATGCGGTTTGTACGCGAGAATGCCTGAATCAATCCATGCTGTCTCAGATTTTTATCCACCCAGAGAGTATTCAGTGTTGTTGCATCAAAGCCTGTCAGGAACATGTTGACCACGATCAACAAATCTATCTCCCTGTTTTTCATGCGCAGGGACAAATCTTTATAGTAGTTTTGAAATTTGTCGGAAGATGTGTCGTAATTTGTGCTGAAAACTGCGTTGTAATCTTTGATTGCTGAATCAAGAAAATCTCGTGAACTTTGGTCAAGGCTGTCCATGTTGAAATCTTCGTCAGGCAGCAGACCTTCAGGCGCTTCCTCGTTTGCACTGAAGCTGAAGATGGTAGCTAATGTAAGATTGCGATTCTTTTCTGTGATCTGCTTTTTAAATTCTGCATAATATTTTATGGCCATCGGGATCGAAGCTGCAGCGAAGATAGAGTTGAAGCCCGCCAAGCGTCTTGTTTCACGCTTTTCGATTCTGGTTTTGGGATTATGTTTGTTGGATTCTTCCCATTTCGCAGTAAATAAATATGAACTGCCCCTTTTTGTTTTCTGGTCAAAGTGATCCAGTACATATTCGACTATCTCGCTGATCCGCTTCGGGTCTGCCAAGGCTTTTTCACGGTCTATGCTGTAAACTTTTTTATCATCAATGTAGTCCGGCATCTTGATGGTGTTGATGAAGTCAATCCTGAATGGCAGAACATTCCCGTCATTGATAGCATCCACAATAGTGTAGGTATGCAGTTTTTCACCGAAAGCCTGTTCTGTCGTCCGAAGAAGAGGATTGCCAACTGTACCGGCATTTGCAGCAAAAATAGGGGTTCCTGTAAAACCCAAAATATGATAATTCTTAAAACTCTTCGTTATTGCCTGGTGCATATCTCCGAACTGCGAACGGTGGCACTCGTCGAAAATAAGGACAACATGTTTTTTATAAACATCATGCTGCTTGTTTTTACGTATAAATATATCCAGCTTCTGTATCGTCGTAACTATGATTTTATATTCATGAGGACTGCCTTTTTCGTTTCTGTCCTCCAATTGTCTTTGAAGTACTCTTGTCGAGGTGTTCCCGTTTGCTGCGCCTTTTTCAAAACGGTCATATTCTTTCATCGTCTGATAGTCCAGGTCTTTGCGGTCGACGACAAACAGGACCTTATCAACATATGGAAGGGAAGAAGCCAGCTGTGCTGTTTTGAAACTGGTCAGTGTCTTTCCGGAGCCTGTTGTGTGCCAGATATATCCCCCTGCATCAGTTGTTCCCATTTTTTTATAGTTGGTTGATATGGCTATACGGGATAATATGCATTCAGTTGCCGCTATTTGATATGGGCGCATTGCAAGCAGCAGTTCTTCAGATGTGAATACACAATATTTCGTAAGGATGTTTAAAATGGTGTGTTTCGCAAAAAACGTATTTGTAAATCCTGTAAGGTCGGGAATGATTTTATTGCTTGCATCTGCCCAAAAATTGGTGAACTCAAAGCTGTTGCTTGTTCTTTTACTTCCTCTTTGTTCCCTGCCGCTCCTCTCCCTGATATGGGCATTACGCGTAGTGTTGCTGTAATACTTTGTATGTGTACCGTTGGAGATAACAAATATCTGAACATATTCAAACAATCCGGATGATGCCCAGAAACTGTCCCGCTGATAGCGGTCGATCTGGTTGAAAGCTTCCCTGATTGCGACTCCGCGTCTCTTCAGCTCCACATGCACAAGAGGAAGGCCGTTCACAAGAATAGTGACATCATACCGTGCTTCATGCGTGCCGCCCGGTTCTTCATACTGGTTGATGACCTGCAGGCGGTTATTGTGTATATTTTTCTTATCCAAGAGGTATATGTTCTTAGTCGCCCCATCATCCCTTTTAAGTATCTGGATGTGGTCATCCTGGATTTTTCGGGTCTTTTCAACAATCCCTTCGTTTGAGTTGGCGATGCAATCTTTAAAAAATCTTTGCCATTCTCCTTCGGTGAAGCAAAAGCTATTGAGCAACTCAAGCTGTGCACGCAGGTTTGATATCAATTCATCTTCATTGCGGATCTTCAGATGTTCATACCCCTGCGATGTTAAAAGATAAATAAATTCACGCTCAAGGTCCGCCTCACTCTGATATTTGGGGGATCTGACATAATAATTCGGTGTATATTCGGCTACGACCGTTGATTCCTCGGTACTTGCAACAATATTATATTTGCTCAAGCCTTCGCCTCCTTGAAAGTCAGCAGCTTGTCCCTGTAATATTCATATTGCTTGCGCCTTGCTTCTATTTCGGCAGGCAGGCCGCTTGTCAGGTCATTGCAGAGTGCATCTAAGCGGTCGAGTATGGCTACTATGTGCTCCTGTATTTTCAGTGTTGGTACAGGAGCAAAAAGATTTTCTATGTTACCAACAGCCAACCCGGGTTGAGCCCCTTGGGATTTATATTGATTCAGGTTCATTGCTGTAAGTAAATAAAATAAAAACCTCTGATTGTACTTCCCAAGTGACTCGACCACCACAGCGTGTTCAGTGGCATAAAAGTCACCAGTGGCATAGTTTACATTTCCACACAAAGCTCCCTGTCGTCCAACAATAGGAAATTCTCCATGATGACTGGCTTCTTTTACGTAACCTCGTATTCCATTTCCACCAAAACACGCGAAAGATGTGTTTCCATCCTTTTGAATTGAAATTCGAGATGAAGAGATTGCTTTGCCTGATTTCATATGACATGTATCGCCAAGTGCTATCATTGGCACATCATCTCCGAATGTCAAAAGACGGTTCCGATAATAATTATACTGTTTTTTTCTGGCTGTAAGTTCTGCTGTAAGTTCTGCTGTAAGTTCTGCTGTAAGTTCTGTGAAATTGTCTAAAATACGGACAATTTCACGCTGAACATGAAGTGAAGGCAGGGGAATTTTGTATTTCATCACTGCTGATTTGTCGCCACGCGGCATCTTGGCTCCTTTGGCATTCTGCATATCAAAAATAAAAAATTGATCTGAAGATAAAACATAATAAAGATATTTAGGAAAAAGTGCTTCCGGATTATTGACTTGAATAGTTAAAACATCACCGTTTGTTCCTCCGTCATGGTTTGCCAGCCATATCTTCTTCAGATAAGGGCGTATATTTCCGATAAGAATATCTCCCTTTGAAAAACGTGTTAGTCGCCCTTCTGTTGGGACATATGATGAATTTATTTTCCCCTTCTTGTCTGGTAATAAATTATCAACACCCATATAACTATGAGCATCGACTTCTTTAGAGTCAATTCTCGACGAGGAATAATTTGCTACATCGCTTAATGCTTTATACTCCACTCCATTAGGACAAAGTTCCGCAATCAGTTCTTCCAATTTACTCATCTGCGGTGCTCCCTTTTTCCAAAAACCGCACAATTTCCTTATCAAAATCGGAAATGATCTTCTGGGTTTTGTTGAATGACTCGTATTCTTTTTCCGCCTTTGCATTGGCCAGTTTTTTTGATACTACACCCTTATCCGTCAATATTTCATATTTTCTGAAGGCCAGAAATTCATTGATACTAGAGGTAAATTCCTCCATAGTAAAGGTGTTCTCCCGTTCGATCAGATCTTCTATATAGTCAAAATAACCGGCAACAGTTCTTTCCAGCTGCCGGATCTGCTTCTCGTCCAGATAATTTTTCGCAACGATGACGTCTGATTTCAGGATACGGCCCTCCGGCGCATTTTTCCATGTTGTAAGCCCCATGTTTTCTTTGCTTCGGTCGGCCTTGGAATATACTATTTCCGCAGCGGTTTGTCCCGTGATAGCATAGTGAAACTTATTTTGCACCATTGCATAGAAATCCTGTGTTACTTGGGCGTTCTTGTCATAGTCTATACTGCACTCTGCGAATATGTCGGTGATCTGCTGCCAGATCCTGCGCTCGCTGGTACGTATGGAACGAACGCGCTCCAATAGTTCTCTGAAATAGTCTTTTCCAAAGGCTGTTTTACCTTGTTTCAGCCGTTCATCGTCAAGAGCAAATCCTTTTGTCATATACTCTTTCAGTACTCCGGTAGCCCATATGCGGAAATGGGTGGCCCGCGCAGAACTCACACGGTATCCAACAGAAATAATAGCGTCAAGGTTATAAAGATCGACATTACGCTTGACTGTTCTTTCGCCCTCGGGTTGAACTATTTCCATTTTGGAAACAGTTGCATCCCTGCTCAGCTCGCCCTCTTCATAAATATTTTGTAAATGCTTTGATACAGCGGGAACATTCACATCAAACAACTCTGCCATTCCCTTTTGAGTCAGCCAGATAGTCTCATCCTTTATAATCGCGTTTACTGATACATCTTCGCTTGCAGAACGGTATACCAGAAACTGAAATTCCCAGTTCATGCGTCTGCCTCGATTTCTGCAACGATCTTATTGATTTCTTCCCTCAGAACCTGCTCACGTGCAACGATTTCCTTTATCTCCATGTTGAGCTTGACGATATCTATTATTTCCCGTGTATCCTTTTGTTCGACATAGGTGGAAACAGAAAGGTTATAATCCTGTTCTGCTATTTCGATGTTAGGCACAAATCTTGAAAAATGCTCAACATCATTCCTTGCTTTGAAGGCATCTAAAATCCTGTCTATGTTGTCCTGCGTAAGCTTGTTTTTGTTTGTTACCTTGACGAATTCCTTTGATGCATCTATGAACAGGGTGCTGTTTTCAGATTTTGATTTTTTAAGAACCATTATGCATGTGGCAATGGTTGTACCAAAAAATAAATTGTCAGGCAGCTGAATCACACAGTCTACATAGTTATTGTCGATAAGATATTGACGGATCTTCTTTTCCGCTCTGCCGCGGGACATAACACCTGGAAAACATACGATCGCGGCAGTTCCGTTCGTCGAGAGCCATGAAAGGGAGTGCATTATAAAGGCATAGTCTGCCTTGGATTTTGGAGCAAGCACGCCTGCCGGTGAAAAACGCGGATCGTTGATCAAGATTGGATCGCTGTCGCCCTTCCATTTGATCGAGTACGGCGGATTTGAAACAATAGCTTCAAAGGGCTCTTCGTCCCAGTGCAGCGGGTCAGTCAGGGTATCGCCAAGTCCTATATCAAATTTGTCGTAATCAATATCATGCAGAAACATATTTATGCGGCACAGGTTGTAGGTAGTGATGTTGATCTCCTGTCCGAAAAAGCCAAGACGCACATTATCCTTCCCCAGGATCTTGGCAAATTTAAGAAGCAGGGAACCTGAACCGCAGGCTGGGTCATATACCTTGTTGACTTCGGTTTTTCCCACCAATGTCAGACGGGTTAGCAGCTCGGAAACTTCCTGCGGAGTAAAGAATTCACCGCCGCTCTTTCCTGCATTGGAGGCATACATTCCCATAAGAAATTCGTAAGCATCGCCGAACGCATCTATTGTATTGTCCTTGTAATCTCCAAGTTCCATTTTAGCAATGGAATTCAATAGTTTGACAAGTTTTTCATTGCGTTTTGCCACCGTGCTGCCAAGCTTGTTGCTGTTGACATCAATATCATCAAACAGTCCCTTGAAATTATCCTCGCTGTCCGTACCTTGTGCCGAAGCTTCGATATTGCTGAAGACACGTTCCAGGGTCTCATTTAAATTCTCATCGTCCTTTGCGCGCAGACGGACATTCTCAAAAAGTTCGCTGGGTAAGATAAAGAATCCTTTTGTCTTAACCAAATCCTCTCGCGCCTGTTCTGCTTCCTGATCAGATATTTTTGCATACTCAAAAGACTTGTCTCCGCTTTCGCGTTCGCCTGCACTGATGTATCCGGCCAGATTCTCTGATATATAACGGTAAAAGAGCATACAGAGAACGTATTGTTTAAAATCCCATCCGTCTACACTGCCACGCAGATCATTTGCAATACTCCAAATAGTACGGTGCAGCTCCGCGCGCTCCATTTCTTTTCTGTTATCAGCCATAATTGCAACTCCTTAATTTTCAGTAACTCTTTGGTATGATTTTTGGTCAGTCTGGCGATTTTTCAGTTTGGTCCCATATCCGAACCAGCTGCTTTCAATTTGTTCCAATAGAAGTCAATCTTCTCTTTTATGTACTGATCCCTGAAATGCGTTTTGTTCATCTTCTAAGCTAATCAGTGAAAGTATAGCAGCGGCTCTTTCTTATCGTAAATCTTCATAGGTGCTGCTTAAAAAAAACTGATAACGTTTTTCCAATTTTTCTCAGCTCCTTGTACAACGTTCCTATAAAGTCAATTCATAGCATTGGGATATTTCTAACATTGAAAACATTATCTAGTTTACGGTGTAACATTGATATTAATGTTAAATAGTCAGCAACATCCTCTTCTCCTTCCCATAAAATTTTAGGTTCATGTGCCATAGGGTTGCGAACTGCGGAGTAACATCCCTTGAGTAACATCACAAAGCCGTTATGTTCACTTATTTCTGATTGTGTCTCAAGCTTGTTGAAACAGAGCCATTTATTGGTTGTACTAAATGCCTCGTCTATTAATCTTGAGCCATCAGAGTTTAATCCTGTTATTTCACGTATCCTTTGCATTAACCCTTTTGAAGCTTCAAAAACAGAGTGAAAGTAGTTGTCCTGTAATAATTCAATTCGGCAATATTTTAAAACCTCTTTGTGGATATTACGTCCGCGTAGTTTATTTTTTATTGTATCTAAACGCTGCTCTGCCTCCGAAGGATTTCTAGCTGGGTCAACACTGGTAAAAATACAATTTTTGTCGAGTTTAAATCCATTGAATATTAAAATTTTATTTAGCTCTAGTAATAAGCTTGCATGATGTTCTGGGTCATTACTATATCTTGCAGGGTTGATAACATTTAATATGAAGTTAGCCGTATTATTCCCACAATGATCTTTTTTTTGTCTTTCTATTAAAGAATGATATATTCTTCTCCATTTTGTGCCATTGCTATCGTAAACATCAACAATATTGCACAATGCGAATATATCACTTAGTTGTGATCCAGTAATCTCTTCGCCTAATATGCGTGCTATTGCCTCAATTTGATAATTATTAAATTCTGGAAACATTGACATAATATAACCTCGATATATTTTATTTTTATATTTTATTTTTTGTTAAATATGCCAAATTGTAATAATTATTTAAGTTGAAATAATTTAAGAAACAAAATCTATAAAATACAGCATAAAACATCAGTAATGCAGGTATTTAAAAATTTGCGAAATAACAAAACCCCTGCACAGCAGGGGCTAGAACGCTCTTTTGCGGAATCCTTTCTTTCCCGTCGCGACTACCTTGCTGATGATGCGGAACCATGACGGGGCAGATGCGCAGGCGGACCCAATATACATTTGACTGTAGTTCGAATATATCATCGTTTAAGCCCAATCAATCATGTTAAGAAAATCTTCTTCGGATATTATTTCTATAGGGCTACCTTTGGCTCTCAATGCTTCTGCTTTTTTTGTCTTTGTGCTTTTTTGACCATCTGCAAATAGCGAGTAATCTTGAACCCCCATTACCAGGAATTCTGTGTTTTTATTTATAGTGTCGCTTGCTCTGCCTCCGGCCTTTTCTACAACAGCAAATGCTGTTTTGCGCGGCATTGATTTCAACTCTCCGGTAAAAACAACCTCTTTATCCTTCAAGACAGATTCTGTCGCTGCTTTTCTGGCCCAATCGTCCGGAAGGCTGACGGTATCTTCTGATACATTCTTTTCTGAAACTTTTTTATGTGATATTTGCGGGGTCCAATGTCCGCTGTTATTTATATAGCCAAAACTATAACCTGATTTTATGATTTCATTCCTGTGGTTCAATTTCGCATCAAGTATTATTTTTGCACTTGCTGCAGCATCACTGCAGGCACAGTGGTGGTCAAGATCAATCCCAAGGTATTTGCATACTATATTTAATCTGTGTGACATAAGTTTGGGGTATGCCAGTCTGGATATGCACATTGAGCACATTGTTCTACACGCAGGTACTTCATATCCGTATATTTTACAGGTTTGGTATAAAACTGATGAATCGAAAGACATATTATGTGCTGCAACCACGTTGTCACGAATAAGGGGAGTCAGCACTTCCATGATCTCATCAAATTCAGGAGCATTTTTTACCATCTCTGGTGTTATTCCATGTATTGAAATATTAAATTCATCGAAACTCGAATATTTCCTATGCGGTTTGATTAGCTGTTCGAATGAATCTACTATTTGGTTGGATTTTACAACGACTACGCCAACGGAACATGGGGAACATATATTTCTGTTGGCAGTTTCAAAGTCTATTGTGACAAAATCGGAAGGTAAGTCCTTAATGGGATTATAAATACGTTCAGGGGTTGAATGATACAAATTGTCCTCTTCTATTATATCTATATTTTGAGTTTGTTCATTAAATCTCAGCCCTGCCACGTAAGACATAATTCTCACCTCAAATATTAAATAACCCCGCAGCTGCAGGAGCTTAATATTTACAGTACAGGCGGAACGCTTCTTGCTGACACTACCTTTAAAACCTTTCCTATTACAAAGAAATCTCCTGTTTGGGTGTCGATCTCAAGGTCCTGATATTCCTTCCAGTTATGAGCCCTCAAAACATAAACTCCGTTTTTCTTTATTAATCCGCGGATCAGCAGGCGGCCATTGAGCGAGAAGACACCTACATCACCGATGCCGAGATCTATACCTTCTGCGAATAAAACCATTTCACCGCTTCGGATAAAAGGCTCCATGCTGGAACCTTCTGCTGTCATGATGGTGTATTTTGCTCCCTGCCATGTATAGCCGATCAATTCCGTGGCAGGAACTGGAAAATAATCCTCAACTTCCCATTTGACATCTGTCGCATACGGCGAACCTTCACCGCAGCAGGCAGTGACAATTTTACTGCTGACTATTGGAACAAAAATCACATCATCAAATTTTGCTGTGTGCACCGGTTCTTTAATGCTATTTTCTAATTTCTGCTCAACATCTGCATCACATGTGGAAAGTGGCGCAGGATCGTTAGTTTCACCTAAAAGGTATGCAACTGTTGTTTTGAGTATTTTAGCAAGGGCTAGTTTAGTTATATCATCTGGTTCATTTTTGTTGTTTTTCCAGCGCGACAAAGTCGCTCCTGTTGTGTTTAACTCAGACAGGATTTCTTGGTTACTAATATTTAAGGCATCTTGCCGTATCTGTATTCGCTCACCTTTCATGCCCCAACTATACATAAAACGTAATTTAATAGCAAATTCGTTTTGCGTAAAACATTCTTACGTTTTATGTAAATATAGGGCTTTAGTCCTATTGTAAATTACATAAAATGTAATAAGCTTGTGAAAGTAAAACTTGATATGGGGAGGTGAACCAATGCCTTTTGCTAAAAACCTAGATTTAATCATGAAAAATAAGAAAATAACCAATACGGATCTTGCAACAAAATTTTTTACAACATGTGCAACAGCTTCCCGTTGGCGTAATGGTGTCAGTAAGCCGCCTCTCGAAATACTACCAGAACTTTGTATTTTTTTAGGGTGCTCTCTTGAGGATCTTTTAAATACATCAAACCCTACGCCGCCCCCTGCCGGGTCGGAAGTCCGGCAGGAGGGCGAGAAGGCGGTTTAAGTTCAGATCCAAAAGATTTTCTGCTCCGGGCTGTAGATGTTATGGAGTCTGTCCGCAAAGCAAACGAACTGGCCGACGAACCTAAGGAAATTGCAGTGATCGTTAAAGACTGCGCCGACGGCAAAACGGACGAAGACATCACGCAGCAGTGGATAGACAGGGTAAAGGAAAGCGTCATCTCAGGCCTGGAACTGTTAGAGGCAGTCGGGGTTAAGGAGTAAGCACCAAAAGGTTCCACGCACCATGACAATCGAATACCGGGCTTTGAGAAAATTGAGGGTTCTTAGTTATTGTTTTTTGAAATTGTATTTTTATACCGTATAAATCTAAAAAATAATTTTATTTTATGCCACAAGTAAGCATGCGAGTATTTAAATATTCCGCATAACAAGTAAAAAGAAAAGCATATGGCTAATATATTCAATATAACATTTAATAAATTAAAACCAAAGCTACATTTTGTATATGTTATTTTATTGTTAATATTTACAACATCTAGTCCTATTGTGAGCAGTATTAATGCAATTTGATAGAAGTATGTGTGATTTGGGTCCCGAGTTTTTTGTTCCGGGGCCTGTGATTGAAAAAGTATCCCCAACCGAGTGACCAGAACAGAAAGGAAAAGATAGCCTAAGACAAGGTTAAACGTTACCGCTAAAAAAGCAAAATTAGACCATCCCTGAAACGCCTTATCTATAGTTACATTTATGCCGCCAAAACCCAAAGTTACCATTGTTGATATTGTAAAACAGATGATTCGGATATAGCTGTCGGAAACAGGAATAATGTCTGATGTTATATTTCCTTGATTTGGTAAAGAAATCACACTTGGGGCATAAATTCCAATGATGAGATATACATCTGTAAAAAATAGAATGGCTATAAGAATAGACAACCCTATCCGTACTGATGAGCTTCCATAATCCGATAGCCACCAGAATAAGCGCATTGGAGCTATTGAAATCTTGCCTAAACATGATTTACTGTGTTTTTTAAAATATTTTTCCCATCTGATACGGCGAATGTTGGTTTTTAGTGCAGCAAGCAGTGAAGGTTCAACACGTGCTGAATCAAGACCTACCATAGCAAAGTTTGTTCCATTATTTATCATACAGTCTCTGATTATTGTTTCGCTATTTACTATAGCACCGGTAAAATCTGTTCCTATTAAGTTTGATTTGTGTATGTAGGTGTTATTTAAGTGGGTAAATCTAAATTTTGCATCTTTAAGATTTGTCTCAAAAAATTCAACATTTTCAAGATGTGCTTCCCATAAATTAGCCCGCATGAAATATGTTTTTGAAAGGTGTACCCGTTTAAGATTTGTAAATTCTAGTCTCGCATCGTTAAAAATTGCACTCTCCAACTTTGCGTTTTCTAGATTTGCGAATTGTATTATAGCCTGTTCAAAATGGGCTCCGATTAAGTCAGCATCATTTAAATATATTTGCTGTAAATATGCACCTTTAAAATTTGCCATCTGCAGTTTGGCGCCTTCAAAATGTGCTGAATGTAAATTGGCATCAACTAGATAAGCTTTGAATAACCTAATTCTTTGAAGATAAATTTCAGAATGAATATTCTCATCGCGCCAATTATTCCATTCCGACATATCTCTAGCTTCTGAACAGCGCTTGAGCATAGCGAACTGTTCTTGGTCACATCTTGGATTTTTAGGATCGTAGTCAGGCATTTCCGCCATTTTTTTATCCCCTTTTGGGATCATCAGAACGTCCTACAAGATAGTCCAGTGACACATCAAAGAAATCGGCAAGGGCAATTAATCCATCCAGATTGGGTGTTCTGTCCCCGCCTTCGTAGTTTTGGTAAGAACGCTCGTTGATCTTGATAATCCCTGCCATTTGCTTTTGGGTCAGCCCTTTTGCAAGGCGGCATTTTTTCAACCTAGATGAAAAACATGACATAAAATAATTCACCCCTTGACACGCACAAAACGAACGTGTAATATTGCGGAAACACGCACAAATTGAGCGTGTTGAGTATATAAGGAGGACGGTGGTACGTGAGACAGATATTAAAAAATGCCCGCATAGAAGCAGGCATGACGCAAAAAGAGACTGCAAATGCAATAAAAGTCTCAGAGCGTTTTTACCAGCATCTTGAAGCGGGGACCCGCGAGGGCAAGGGGCACATATGGGATGCACTCGAAGTCCTGTTTAATACCCCTCAGCGCCAACTGAGGAACAATGGTTCACAAGGGAATTATAGCAGTTCGGAACAAAACGGAGTAGCAGAAGCAAAGGAACTTAACGACGCTGCACAGGATTTCAGGATCGACGTTGAAACGATCCTTGATATCGGGGAAGACGGACGCCTTGACTGTCCCGAAAGAAGAGCCAAAGCGGAACGTATCAGAAAGGCACTTGAGGCAGTGCTGGAATAAGCAGCCCAAAGCGCCGCCGAACCATGACAATCGAATACCGGGCTAAATAACTTTAGTTCTTTGAGAGCATTTTCGTAAATCGTAGTGGGCTGAAAATGGGCCTGCGGCGGCGATAAAAGTTGCATCTGCAACAAAGTACCGCTCTTTAGTCCCCGTTGGTCTAACTCTTTATAAGATGTCTCCCGGATCTAAGTCAAAATTGGCATCTCTGGTTGTGAGAGTTTTCCCGTTGTCTGCAATCTGAGCTCTTATGTTTGAGATTTCCAATTTGCTTTTCTTTACGATGGTTAGTGTGTCAGGAAAAAAGAAGTCATCGTCAGATTTCATCACATTGCCTCCAGGGAGTGATATTTTGAAAATTTGTATCGAACGAACAAGAAGTAAAACAGTTCTGGATCGTGTGCTTAAAAAAACTGTCCGCGTTGAGATTTCGGATTTCGAATCTCTTGACGCAGCTATATTGAATGCGATTCGTATTGCGACGTCTGAGCCTGCTGTCGACTTGAAAGCGTCTGACGGGAATACTATTCACGCTTAAATCATAAGCCCTTTATTAAATTGCCATGGTGTAAGGATCTTTTAGCACCATAACGAACCTTGACGATCGAATACCGGGCTCGAAGAAATTTTATTTTGTCCAGTATGTATGGAGGTATGCAGATGGCCGATAACGAATTTCAACCGGAGCATTCGGATCACAGGCGGATTCAAATTAATCAATGCGAGGGCAAATCCCGAACTTCTGAGTTTTGCTAAAAGCCGACTGTAAAAGTGCATCAGACAAAGAAAATTGTTCTGGCAGTATCTCTTTCAAGAGCCTCATTTTTTCACAATGCCAGAAATATACAGCAAGGTGAATGCTGATATTTAAAGAGGTGATAAACGTGTCTTCAATAAGCAGATTTCTGATCAGGTGGGTGCTTGCCTTCCTCTTTCTTATTTTGATTGGAATTGCGCTTGCCGGTGCGGATTGCCTTATCGGGCTGCTTTTCCCGGTATATGGAAAGTTTGTATGGCCGGTCTGTTTCTTTCTTGCAATTTCAGCAGCTGTTGCACTGGTCTGGGAAGAATTAATGAAATAGGAATCCCTGTCAGGCGTCATAGCATGAAGAAAAAACACTAAGGGGTGATTTTGAGTGACACAGGAAGAAAAAATACAGAAAGAGATATCTGAGGCATGCAAACAAATATGCTCATTTTCGGCCAGCCAGTACGAATGGAGCATAAGAAAAGCAACAGCCGCAAAAATACAGGAACTTCTCAAGGAAAAATACGATGTTGTTCCAAAAGACAGACTGCGCGAGGAAGGCGCAATGGAATTCAAGGAAGATGTAAAGCAAATACTTTTCAGTCTTGCCCCTTCCATGCCCCCTGCATTCAACGGAGGACAGGCCGGATACTGGTTCGATGTTATATCGCAGAACCTTGATATCAGATTAAAAGCTGAATATTCATCCGGGACGGACAGGCAATAAATGTCGGGCAGCAGGTTCAGGAACAGACTGACGAATCTTTACAGGGAAGCACGGCAAAATATGCGGAACCTGAAGAAAAATAACCATCCGGCAGAATTTATCCTTTGGGAGGAAACAGCGGAAAAAACCTTCAGCAGGTGCGTGATCAGACACCGGGGCGGCATTATTTCATCATCGGATTTTCAGATTGCCATGGACTTATGCTGCATGAATCTTGATGGCTTCCTGCCTCCGGTACTTCCCATGCACCCTCTTTTTGAAGATGATTTCTTCCTCCTGCTTTTCCGCCGTCACGGATATGAACCGGTCATATCTTTTTTGCCCGGCTATCAGCACATATGGTCAGGGGTGATGCTGAATATCCCGCAAAAGTGGTTTCTGACAGACAGGAGCAGGTTAAAAACTGCAGCAGTTGAATGGCGAATATCAGAATGTACAGAAAATGTACCGGCTGTATATCCGAACGTTCCGCACACACCATGATAAATCCAATGACGGGCTTGAATTGAAAAAAAGGAGCTGATCCGATTATGTCATTGCTTTACGGCGTAAGAGAGGTAAAAACCTGCAGTTCAGAGAAAGAGGCAAATGAACTCCTTGCAAAAAGGGAATGGATTCTCCTTGATATCCCTAGGAATCCGAACGATGTCCATATTTTTCTTTTAGGGAGATTTGATGAACCTCTTCGATTTCGTCCAATTTCGTAAGAGGCTTCTGATATTCGGCAACGCCTTTAGGCCTTCCAAGGATAACGTGCGCATTCTGATCTGCATAAAACAGTTCAGGATCATAACAGGTTGTATAGATTTTCAGTATTTCCCATCCCTGCGAAAGATATGAATTGATTTCTGCATCTGAATACTCGTGATGGTAAGTTTTTACAATGGTTTTAATTTCAACAATATTAAAAGGCACTTCGTTTATTTCTTTAAGTTTTTCTTTCACGAGTATCACCTCCGTAATTTATCGCCCGGTATCCGACTGTCATCGTCTAAGGGAACAACATGAACATTTTTTGTATGTCATAAGGAAGGAGCAATTAAAGATGGAAGCAGCTGCAAGACATTTTGTTATGCTGCCGGAAGAGGAATACCAGCGGCTTTCGTTCATGGAGCAAAAGATCGACATTATCCTGAGGGTGGTTGAATCCGGTGCTGTAGTTCCGGCAAAGACGCTGCCGGAAGGTATGGACCCAGAAAACATGACGGTCAAAGAAGCGGCTGCGTATACCGGAATGTCTGTTGCCTTCCTCAATAAATGCAGATCGGAACATGCAACGACCAAAGGACCTGATTACAGGAAACAGGGAAGCAAGGTCAAATATTCGCAGGCGGATCTTGACCGATGGAGGAAGGAACAGAAGGTATCGGGCAAAAAAACTTCACCTTCTGCGCTTGTCCGCAAATACAACAGGAAAAGAGGCCTTGTCTGATGAAACTTTTCATCCTCGCATCACTTGCAACGGCAGCAACGCTACTGATCCTTGCCATAGCATTCCGCAAAGCAGGGCGTGAACGGAAACACATAAAGACATGGCGGTCCGGGAGGGTCGAATGATGGAGGAATTGGCATGCAGTCAGTTCATGCAGTCATTCTACGGCGACATGGGCACATGGTTTGCATTCTGCGCACTGTTTCTTGCAGCAGCGATATACAGGGAAATTATTTTCCTTAGTACGAGGGAAAGGAGGAAAAACAAATGGGTGTGAACCTCACAAGATTCAAAAGGAAACAGTCGGTTGTAATGGCAGCCGAATACACAGGGCCGTCCATGGACAAAAGCCTTCATGCTTCATTCAGGAATGATTTCATCCTCTCATACGATTTTCAGGGAGGCCCTAAATTCCTTATCCCTGAGAAGCGCGGGCTCAAAGTACCCCACACAGGCGACTGGCTCATATTCGACGAAAGGGGACGGAACCTTATAGACATCATGACTGACAGGGTTTTCCAGCAGACATATTCCAGGGAGGGATAAACAGCATGGCAGGTAAAAAGTACATCTACAGGGGAAAACACATATTCGTGGAAGCATCAGGCAAGACAGGATTTCGTACATTCTTCAGAGGCTCATGCAACGACAGACATCCTGTAAGCATATCCGAACTGCCGATAAGGAACACCCCGGAAGAAGCGCAGCAGGACCTTGAAACATTCGCATCGCACCGGATGCTTAAGGCGGGGTAACGATGGAAAACTATTTTACAGCAATGGCATGCAACGCTGATCTGTGTGCGGTAAACAAAACAGCGCAGGAATGGCGGGAAAGAATCACCCTTGATGCGGCGGTCAGGGACTACCGGATGAGGAACGGAGGAAACAAAGATGGCAATGGTCACTAAATGTTTCTGCGATAAATGCGGCGCCGAAATATCTGAAAAGGCACACGGCTTTCAGATAAAAATCCAGGAATATATTCCGTGCCTCAAACCCGGCTTTTTCAGAAGGACACTGACAGACAGCACGACCCTCGACTCAGGCATGCTCTGTGACAGATGCTACAGAAGGCTCATCACACGCATCAAAGAACGTATGGAAGATCTGAAAACAGAAGCCTCGCATACAGCAGAAGGAGCTGTCCGACAAAATGCGGAAAACACAGGTGATTAAACATGCTGAAAAAACATACGCAGAAAAACACCAGACGTTCCTCTTCAGGAAAGCGGATCTCCTCGCCATTGAAATATTCGAGGGATTATCAATGCAGAAAAAGAAACCTCATGCATGTAAAAAGCATGAGGCCCTGTCCTGAAAATTTTTACGGTAGCTGGAACTACCGTCAACATTATAGCACGGGAGGTTTTTACAATGCCTGAACATGAATTTGACTATGAAATATGCAGTGATCGCATGCGTCCTGTAGCAGAAGCCCTCATTAAAAAATACGAGGAACTCCGTCACATAGACGCGGATAAGATCCTCTTCATCGTTAACCATAAATCGGCAGGCAGCCGTAAAAAAGTCGTGCTCGCAAAAACATACAGAATACCGGATAAATGGGCTGAAATACTCTATCAGCGCGGAGCCTGCACATACTTCCTTGCCGTTGAATTCATGGCAAAAACAACAGCCCTCATGGATGAAAGCCAGATAGTCGCGCTCATGTACCGTGAACTCAGGAAAATAAGCCCCGAAGGAGACATCCTTATATATGACGTACAGGACTGGTGGCAGATCCTCATGGGACTTGGCCGCAAATGGTTTTACCCAGACAACACCTGCCCCAATCTTCTTGACGACAACGTCGACTGGAAAAAACTCATGGGCCGGTACTACGAAGCCCCGGCAGAAGGAGCGAAATAATGTTCAGCCCCCTGCGGTGCCTTGACTGCAGGAACCTCAGCAGGCCCGACGTTCCTGATGATTTTTACTGCTCGAACCTGCGCCGCTGCAGGGCAACGAACAGGCTGCACTGGATAGGCGATCCGGCGGAACAGTGCAGCTCTTTTACATTCACAAAGGAGGATATACACCAATGAAAAGAGTATATATAGCGCACCCCTTAAGGGGTGCGCATCCCCATACAAAAGAAAAAGTCATTCAAAACACAAAAGACACCTCATCCATATGCATGATGCTCTCTGCAGCGGGAGACATCATCCCATTTTCACCCATACATGCGTTCAGCTATATGGACGCGCTTGAATGCGACCGGCACATGGCGATGCAGCACTGCTGTGCACTGCTTGACAGCTGTGACGAAATCTGGGTATTCGGGGACTGGCAGACATCTTCCGGATGCAGAACGGAAATCGACATTGCCAGGAAAAAGGGAATGCCTATCCGCTTCATGGACGGGAATAAGGAACCGGCATGATGAAAAACACATCAAAACACGGCGACTGTTTCAGCTGCGGAAACCTAATAAGCGACCGCTGGATAACTGAAATGATGCACATGGTCGAATGCCGTGACGGACACAAGGTCGAAAAACGTGAATTCAGGCCCCATGACAAATGCCGGTGTCCGAGATGGAGACCGCAGGAAGGACAGACAAACAATGGATGACATTACCGGACTTCCTGTAGTGGATCTCTTCGCAGGCGGCGGAGGTGCGTCCACCGGCATACGCATGGCACTGGGACGCGATCCGGACATAGCCGTGAACCATAATGCCGAGGCAATGGCAATGCATAGGGCGAACCATCCGGGGACACGCCATTATATTGAAGACATCTGGAAAGTGGATCCTTATGAAGCGACACAGGGCCGTCAGGTTGGCCTTATGTGGATGAGCCCCGACTGCACGCATCATTCGAAAGCCCGCGGCAGCGCTCCGAAATCACCGCGGATACGCGGGCTTGCTTCCGTGGCTTTCACGTGGATCCGCACAGTACGCCCCAGAATCATTATCCTGGAAAACGTCGAGGAATTCCGCGAATGGGGAGCTCTGGATAAAGACGGGAAAGTTATCAGGGCGCTTAGGGGAAGGCTTTTTGAGCGTTTTGTAAATTCACTTAAATGGTGGGGCTACCATGTCGGATACAGGGAACTGACCGCCTGCGATTACGGTGCCCCCACAAGCAGAAAGAGGCTTTTCCTTATTGCCAGGTGTGACGGAGGACCTATAGCCTGGCCCTCAAAAACGCATGGACCGGGGACAGGGAATCCGTACCATACCGCTGCCGAATGCATCGACTGGAGTATTCCGTGTAATAGTATCTTCGACCGCAAAAAGCCGTTGGCCGAAAATACTATGCGGCGGATAGCAAAAGGCGTTGTCAAATTCATTCTGAATAATCCTGACCCGTTTATAGTCCCGGCCCCGGCGGCATCGTCATCCGCCTTTCTTTCACAGTACCACGGCGAGAAAACGGAAAACGAAGTAAGAGGTCAGAAAATAGAAGACCCCATAATGGTTATCGATGGATCCAACAGATACGGGCTTGTTACCGCGTTTATAAGTAAATATTACACAGGCGTAGTCGGACAGGCTGCAGACTATCCTATGCCAACCGTAACGGCTGTAGATCACAATGCTCTTGTAGCATGCAGTCTTATCCGTCAGTTCGGCACTTCCACAGGACAGAAGGCTGACACCCCAATGCTTACCGTTATGCCTCATGGTACGGGTGGAAAAACAGGAATAGTCGCTGCGTTCATTACAAAATACTACGGTTCAGGCATAGGACAGGAAGTCATTTGCCCTATGCATACGAGCACTGCCAAAGCACGGATGGGTCTTGTCACAGTAACTGTAAAAGGCGAGGAATATGCGATAACAGACATATGCATGCGCATGCTTCGTCCGGCAGAACTTTTCAAAGGGCAGGGCTTTCCTGATTATTACATAATCGATCCTATATACAACGGAAAACCGCTGACCATAGAGGCACAAACATTAATGTGCGGAAACTCAGTATGTCCTCCGGTCGCAGCGGCATTGATCAAAGCGAATTACTGCAATGCTGAGAACAGAATGGTGGCATAAGCGAAACGTTATGTGCGGAAGGAAGATGTGCTGCATATGAGTATAACAGCGATGAATGTCAGGGACATAAATAATGAAAGGCTTGAGCCATGCACATGTGATATCGGCTATACAGGCCATATCCTGAGCGGTCAGTCCAATGGAAACGGACAAACGCATTACACGATCCACTGCATGATGTGCGCCAGAACAATATCCAGACCCACAAAAGAAGAGGCAGTGGCAGCTTGGAACAGAAGTGAAACAGTATGAACACGGAACTGTCTGAACATGTCAGGAGGAAGGATAAGAATGGGTGAATCACTGGACGTCTTTCTTGATGCGGAAAAGAACATGAAAAAGAGATGTCCTAAGTGCAGAAAAGGCAAAACATGCATGGTTTCATCAAATGAAAATGGCTGGCTTCTTGGATGCTCGGCCTGCGGATATAAGGCACAGTCGGACGACGGAACACTGACAGGTGCGGTAAGAAGATGGAACGACGACAGATACTGAACAGGCAGGAGGCAGGGAAACTCATATGAAAATGCCGTTTAAAACAGAAGCGGAAGCGAAAAAGGCAATGGAGGAATACGGAAAGGGCCTTGCAAAACTGAATCCGTGCCAGCTGCTTCTATGGGCTGTATTCCTCTGCATTACAACTCCATTTTTAGCCTTATATGACTACTGCCGGTGGAAATTCTGCCTTGAGCCTGAACTGGATGCTGAAATAGCAAGGCTTGAAGCAGAGGAACGCAGGAAGAACAAACAGAATACATCCGAGGAAACAATGACTGACTCCACACTATAAAGCCCCCTTGGTGCAGGGGCTTTACCTATGGGAGTTACATTGGAATAAAAAAAGTTCCTCTGTAACTGTTCCATTATAGCAAAAATAAATTATGCAAATATAAAAATTGTGAAATTCTTACTTTGTATAAGTGCTTCACACAGCGGATATTACAGGGAGGTGTTCTCCGATGGGGACAGCCAGTATAGAAATACAGGGGCATATAGCATCGATAAACGACACAACGACAAAAACCGGAAAACATGTCTATAAGATCATGATAGCAACAGGTAAAAGCGAACGCCGAAGCGACGGCAGCTATGACAACAGCAACCAGGCATGGTGGGAGCTGTCTGCATGGGGTGACTACGCCTCAAAACTTGCTTTTGAAGGTCTGCAGAAAGGCGAGAAGATAAGGGCCGTAGTCCGTGATCCGAAGCCCCACATATACCAGGCAAAGGACGGCAGGATGGCCTGCGTCATATGCGCCACGCTGTGGAACCATACACTGAGCCGCGTCATATGGATGCCCAAACACATATCCGATGCGGACAGCTACACGCCTTCAGACAGCGACGGTCAGCTTCCGCCCGATGATTTCGACCCTTCCGTATATGAACCGCAGATGGGCTGACCATGGATAACGAACACAGGGAAGAAAACATACAGATCACCGACGACCGTGATTTCTGGTTTTCGCATCTTGATATATGCGTCATGCAGGACAGAAGCCTTTCATTTGCAGCCAAAGGAATCTATGCCCTGCTGACCACATACATGGACGTAAAATCACGTTCATGGTCCGTCAGGATAAAGACACTCTCCGAAACAGCAGGCATAAGCGAACGTCAGGTACGGTATGCGGTAAAGGAGCTTAAAGAAAAAGGATATATAAAGACAGAAACGGTATTCAACGAAGGGCACCAGTGCGCTTCAAAATACACACTCATAGGACACAGAGCAAAGCAGACTGCAATATATGCACCCCAGGACTGCACACCATGCACCCCTAGGGGTGCACATATTGCAGGCCGATTACTAGAACCGGTATTACAAGAACCAAAAGATAAAGATACTCCTACGGAGGAAGCAAACGCTTCCGATGATTCTTCCGCTCTCATGGAAAAAATACCCGCAGCAATGAAAAGCACAGCGGAATACATGCTGCTCAAGACAGGCAGGAAAGGGCTTATCCCTTCCGAAATAGGGGCAGTACTTGCCCTTGAGAAAAGGCATTACCCGGCGCGCATACAGCAGGAGATATCAGTTGCCCTTGAACGCTTTGCACGTATGGGCAGACCTCCTGACGAACTTACCTTCGTGTATATCTACGAGTCTCTTCGGAGGCAGAAGTCGAAAAAAGAAAAGCCAAAAAGCTCGGAAGATCCTCCTGTACAAAAGCAGAAACAGGTAGTGACGGAAGAGCAGGAAGCGGAACACGAAAGATGGATAAGACAGAAATACGGGGGAGGTGCATGACATGGACAAACTTAAACATCTGCTGGAAAAGGAAAAGCTTGACCTGCTTGAATGGCTCCGTGAAACATATCCCGATGCCGCTGTAGATGACATAACAGATACAGGAAGCCTCTACTGGGCGCGCCGCAACGACAAATGCGAGCTTAACTGTCCCGGACTCAAGGAATGCCCCACACACGGGCAGAAAATCGTTATAAGCAGGGAAAAGGGCTGGCACACCCCGTATGAATTCGTTGTCCGTGTAGGTGCATGCAGCAATGTAACAGCAATGCAGGAACAGGACAGGATGAAAAAAGTAATAGAAAACAGCGGAATACCTGAACGCTACAAAGACTGCAGGTTCGGCAGCTTCATAACATCCGGCTGCTCCCAGTGCGTAAGGGACGCAAAACTAATGGCCGAGGACTGCGCAGCCCAGGGATTGTCACTTGTGCTTATGGGAGATCCCGGCACAGGCAAAACGCACCTTTCCATAGCGATGGCCCATGAATATATAAGCCACGGCAAAAGCGCGGTATTTATTTCTGTCATAGCACTGCTGGACAGTATAAAGGCAGGATTTGAAGACAGAACCCTCAGAATAGAATCGGCAGTAAGGGAGGCGGATTTTGTTGTTATAGACGACCTCGGGGCACAGCGCGACAACACATGGGTAACGGAAAGGCTGTTTGAGCTTATAGATTACAGATACCGCGAGAAAAAACCGATGGCGATAACATCAAATGCCATGAACATGAACCAGTTTGCAGATCTGGCAGGAAAGAGGGGAGCCATGATAGCAAGCAGGATGGGCGACAAATCATACGGATACTACGCCATCCTGAAGGACTGCGCTGACTTCAGGCAGAACGTACTCATAGCATAAGCAGATTTAATAAAAAAATATAAAGCATGGAGGGTATGAATATGGCAAAACGCAGCAAAGAAAGATATATACCAAGAGGAATGAGACAGATAATGGCAGTGCTTTATCTTTTCCTTAACCGCTATTCGCTCGGGCTGTACCCGTTCACTAACCGCATCCCGTTTCCGGAGACGCCTGAAATAGCGGAAATGGTAAGCATAGCACGCAGGGGAGGAGATCCCGGCTGCCATATAGACGGCGGTGAGAAACTTGCAGCTGCGCAGAGGATAGTGGAAAGCGCAGATCATATAAGGGACATAATAAAAAGAAACGGCGGGCTTGATGTTTACTGTGACACATTTGAATGGTACGAAGCGGAATGCCCTGAAAGGATGGGCATATTAAGGGATCTCTCCATGCTCAGATCACCTGAATTCATGACAAAGATGCATGTTGCATCAGCGCATAACATGAGCGTAAGGACAATGGACAGGGAAGTTGATAAGGCGATGATACAGATATCGCGTGAGATATACCGCAGGGGTCATATGCACGGCAGCGGGGAAATTGAGACAGAATAACTGATAAATCAATATGATATAAAACGGGCAGGGCCGTGTACTGAGTATGCGGGCCTGCTTTTTATATGGGACAACTGACAGAGAAAATATATTTCCTCACAGATCCACTTCTTGAGATGAATATATAAGAGGTATACAGTGCAATACATATGTATGCAATAAACAGTATGTTTAAGATATAGACCTGGCATCTGCACGAACTTCACAGGAACATAAACCTGCAGAGCATACAGACAGACATACATCAAATAAGCCTCAATAAAGCGCTTTGTTTATGAAAAAACAAAGTGAGTCCTTCAGGAGACCCCGAAACCGAAACGGGCGAATCGCCGTTTTCATGGCATTTTTAAAGAAAATCAAAAGTTTTGTGGATAACTGTCTTTTTTATCACGATGCATTTTTCAGAGTTCGGACTGACAGCGCTTTCATGGGGCCAATACCAACGAGACACAATATAAGGTATGTCCCGTTGGTAAAGGGGGTAGGGGCATAGTAAAGAATGCGGTGATAGCAGGTCTCTGTACACATTTTAAGGTACTTCCGGAGGGAAAATGGAAATGCGGGGCTTGCGACCCGCTACATTTATACGGTTGAGTTCAGCAAACCCCCCATTTCGGAAACATAAATTCAGAAAATATCATCACCCCTGAAAGACCCCGGAAGAGTTCATTTTTAGCATTACGAGTTCAATGTTACTGTGTGTTTACATAATGATATTGCTTTGGGTTTTGAAATATTGTGCTGATTCTTTGTGAGAAGGCGCTCTTCCCATCTTAATATAAAAACATACAACTAAAAAAGCCGCCTCGTAAGAGACGGCTTTTTTAGTATTGAAGAACGGTAGGTGTTGTTGTTACTACTGAATTACTGGCCTTGTTTGCTGTTCCTGTCGCGGTTTCTCCTGCTTTACTTCCTGTATCTTTAACGGCTTAACCTGTTTGACTTTTTGCAGTTCAAACGGCTTAACCTGCTGCAGAGTTATGGGCTTGACGTTGTGCTTTATCTGCTGTGCTTCCATCGGTTTTACCTGCTGACATGGCTGCAGGTTTCTCTGCTGTTCATGCTGAGTCTTTAATATTTTAGGCTGCTGTCCGGGCTGTCCGAAATCTTTTGTTACAGATATTGTTTTCTGGCAAGACTGATTATCAGGTGGAAGCTGCGGCTGCGATTGCGCCAGCGCAGTTCCTGACATCAAGGCCAATGCCACTATCGCAGTAATAATTTTTTTTGATTTTAGAATCGTTTTTAGGTTCATTTCAATCCCTCCGTCGTACTCGGTATCAGTAACATATATTGCATATCTCTCTGTTCACCGTACTGATCATTCTACATACGAAATATGTGATTTATATGGGGAAAGTGTGTAAGAATCATGTTTTCCCATATACAGAAAAATACAACAAAAGAAAGCTGATATTTTTTTGTATGTGATCCTATGCAACGGGATTACTAACGCAGCTTATAGATTAATACTCGGTTTTATCGGGATATCTTTCCTGTCCAGTACGGCAATTATGAAATCACCCCACCACTGCATTCATTGCTTTTCTCTGGGGCATGTACTGGACGCGGTTATATGTACGTATGACAGTATTTTTATCGACATGGTACAGCTGCTGTTCGATGATATCCGCCGGCCATTCATATTCATTTAAGTGTCTTCCGTCCGGACTTGGTGATGGAAACAGCCATTTGTTTTTGCCTGTAATTTCATTAAGATCATTAAGTGTTTCAATTGCCTGGTCAGATAACGGCACAACATTCTCGGCCAGTTCTTTCATCTTTTCGGCCGGGATATTTCATTCTCTTTTTTCGAAGTCAGCTGCCTTGAGTTTTATGAGTAAAAACGTATTTTTTATACTAAGGTGAAAGACAGGTGAAAGACAAAAAATAAAAGGCTCCGCTGACAAATGTCTGCGAAGCCTGTGATAGCCTGGAGCGGAAGACGGGATTCGGACCCGCGACCCCAACCTTGGCAAGGTTGTGCTCTACCACTGAGCTACTTCCGCAATATTATTATTATAGCTGGTGGCGGGACCCAGAATTGAACTGGGGACACACGGATTTTCAGTCCGTTGCTCTACCTACTGAGCTATCCCGCCATCTCAGTGGCGAAAAAGTGGCGGAGCTGACGGGACTTGAACCCGCGACCTCCGGCGTGACAGGCCGGCGCTCTAACCAATTGAGCTACAGCTCCACTTATTCAGTTGCCTGGTGGGCGGAATAGGTTTCGAACCTACGACCCCCTGCGTGTAAGGCAGGTGCTCTCCCGCTGAGCTATCCGCCCGCTCCGCAAAGTCGCACCACATCAGCGACAACGCTAGCTATTATACCGATTTCACGTGACATGTCAACATCTGTTGGAAATTATTTTCCCCATTTTTTTAACTTCTTCTAAAAAGAGCATTGCCCCACTCTGAACCGACTCCGACCCATATTACAGATGTACCTGTAGCTTCTTCTACAAACTTGATATAGGCCTTTGCCTGCATTGGAAGGTTATTAAAATCACTGCAAACCGATAATTCTTCCTTCCACCCTTCTATAACTTCATAAACCGGCACAGCCCGCTGCATTTCCGCCGGTGTCAGATCGAAATCTTTTCTTTCCTTGCCGTCAACTATATATGCGGTGCATATTTTAAGTTCATCTATACCGGTCAAGACATCGAGTTTCGTTACGGCCAGAATATTTGTACCGTTTTTTTTAAGGGCATATTTCAATGCAGGGATATCCAGCCATCCTATACGTCTTTGTTCTCCGGTTATTTCGGTAAACTCATTGCCCCTGCTTCTTAAAAACGGAGCAATAACACCGAATTCTTCTGTTATAAACGGCCCGTTGTCTGTCCTTGTGCAGTAAGATTTTGCCACACCGATTATCCTTACGGGCATATTGTGTCTTATTCCTGTGCCTGCAAATGCACAGGATGATAATGCTGACATGGGCATAACATATGGATAGACACCGAAATCAATATCATTAAGTGTACCGTCACAGCCCTCAAATAATATCCGCATGCTGTCCGCCGCAGCCTTTTCAATCACGACAGAAGGATCTCCGACATACGGGATAAGAATCTCCCCCAGTTTAAGGCACTTATCAAAGATATCACCGACATCCATCGGCTTCTCTCCATATATTTTTGTAAAATATTCATTTTTTATCGTGAGATTCTGTTCAAGTTTTTCAAGCAGTGTATCGGGATGCAGCAAATCAGCCACACGTATGCCAAATCTGCGGTATTTATCGGAACAACAATGCCCGAAGCCAAGTTCATGAAGAGTTCTGTTCTGTCCGTGACCAAGTATACGTCCGTCAAGAACATCAAGTTTTTTATGGTAATCAAGTATAAGGTGGCATTGAGGGCTTATTATAAGCTGCGCCTTTAGTCTTGCCCGTTCTTTCAGTACAGCTATTTCCTGGGCCGCATTCTCAAGGTCAAGCGTTACACCTGCGCATATCAGGCATTTCTTACCGGAATATTGTATTCCGGTGGGGAGATAGTTTATTTTTAAGCCTCCGCCGCTGTTTGCGGACAAAGTGTGACCGCTGTTGGAACATCCCTGAAAACGTACGATCACATCGGAATGCTTGGCAAGGAAATCTATTATCCTCTCCTTGCCTTCGTTGCCCCATTGAAGCCCTACAACTATATTGTTTTCATCCGATCCTGTCATTTTCCGTCCTCGCCATTGGCGGCCTCTTTATCTCTTTTATCCATTACAGGCAACGTCACAAAACTAACAGGAAGACCGGCATATCCTCTGTTTAGTTTTTCAAGGAACAAAACTGTTGCCGGCCTGAAATGGCATATCAGAATCATCCGTCCTTGCTTTTTTTTGATGGCATACTTAACAGCCTCATTGAATTTTGCCTCTATGGCATCCTTGTCGGGCGTGCCGTCAAGAAAGCCTTTATTTTGAAATGCCCTGACACCTTCTTTGACAGCTGTATCATATGCTATGCTTTTAGCTGATGTACGGCTGTCAAGAAATACCAATTTCCTTTTTTTCAGTTCGTCCATTACAGGCTGCATGACCTTGCTGTCAGAAGTGGCAAGTGATCCGCGATGATTGCTGATACCTGATGCCCCTGGCATAGAATCAAGAGCCATAGATGTTATTGTACGGATATTTTCTTTGTCCATGCCGCAGCCTATGAGATACGGGCCGCCGTCCTTATCTGTTTCGGCCTGCATCGGCATGTGCAGCAAATATGGGATTTTATGCTCATCAGCAATACTCGCGGTTGCTTTTGAAAACCTTTCATACGGCAATATGGCCCATGTCATCGGAAAATTAAGCGCTGCCACCCTCTTTGCCAGATCAATGTTATTTCCGCCGTCATCGATCACTATGGCAAGTTCAGTTTTTTTATTTGCTTTTATGTCTGCAGCAGATTGGTCGGCACTTGATTTATCAGCCGAAACAAAAGTATCTTCTGATAAAATTTTCCCTTGTACATTTTTTATATTGCCATTCAAATTTTTTATGGTCATTTTTGCTTTTATTACAGCAGCTATTTCATGTGATTTGAATAAAATAACATTATCAGGGTACAGCCTGCAGAGAACAAAAGCCAGAGCTGCTGCTAAAACAGCAAGCAGAACAAGTCTTGGAAATATTTTAAATGGTCTCTGCGGGCTGCGGTAATGACGCCCCATATATCATCAGTTCTCCCAATCTATTATTTATTGCTGCGTATTTCTCGTCTCAGTACAGATAGTCCTTTCTGGAGCTGTCTGTCTTCACTTTTATTCCTTTTGATTTCTCCGCCCATCCTTATGGTTGGCTCAAGGCCCTTGTGGTCAATAACATAACCTGACGGTGTTGTGTATCGTGCAATGGTTATATATATCCCGGAGCCGTCAGGAAGATTGAAAAGCGTCTGGACTGATCCCTTGCCAAATGTCTTCATACCTATTACCTGGCCTCTCTTGTGGTCCTTTATCGCACCAGAAAGGATCTCAGCTGCGCTTGCACTGCCTTCGTTGACGAGTACGGCCAGCGGCAGCTTGGTCGCCTTGCCTTCAGATGCATAAAGAGTATCGTTTGCTTTTTCAAAGCGTCCTTTCATTCCTACCACAACTCCGCCGTTTATGAAGCGTGAAGTAACGTCCACACATGAAGTAAGAAGGCCGCCTGGGTTATTTCTAAGATCCAGCAATATCCCTTTAGCTCGTTTATTTTTAACGTTCTTCATGACGGATCCAAGCTCTTCATCTGTTTTAAGATTGAACTGGTTTATTTTTATATATGCAATATTGCCGATCATCTCAAGCCGAACGGTTTTTATCTTTATTATTTCCCTGACGATATTATATGTAAGAATTTTATCAGCATTTTTGCGCCTTACCCATATCTTTACAGACTTTCCGGCAGGACCGCGCAAAAGCTTTACAACATCATCACTGTTCATTCCTATGACAGTTTTTTCATTAACTTTTATTATCTCATCAAGAGGTTTTATTCCGGCTTTATAAGCAGGCGTATCTTCTATAGGGGCTATTACAATCGTACGGCCTTCCCTGGTGGTGATATATATTCCAAGCCCGCCATACTCCCCCTCCATTTCGATGTTTTCTTCTTCAAGAGCCTTGGGGTCCACAAAACGTGTGAATGGGTCTCCTACTGATTCAACAATCCCCTTCATTGCCCCGTAGTACATTTTTGTATCATCAACTACGCCTTTTTTATTCCCGTCGACCTGATAAGTTTCAAGTGCAAGTTTTGTCTGCTTTATTATCGCAAGCTGCTGCGGCGTGAACGGCAAACCTTTAGGCCAATCAGATCCTCCGGCCTGCGGAACTATATATATTCCTGCAGCGATAAGAAGCCCAACTACTATACCTAATGCAATATCCTTGTATTTTTTTATAAACATAAAAACCACAAACCTTTCTGCTGTAGCTAAACTAATTTAAATATTTCATGGGATTTACAGCATCGCCATTTACACGGACTTCAAAATGAAGATGATTGCCTGTCGCTATGCCGGTAGCTCCGACTCTGCCTATAAGCTGCCCCCTGTTGACCTTCTGCCCTTCAGAACATTCTATCTGGGAAAGATGCGCATAAACCGTTGTAAGGTTTGCACCGTGGTCAAGTATGACTACATGTCCATAACCGCTCAGCCACCCGGTATAAAGGACTTCTCCGGCATCAGCCGCAGTTACCGGAGTCCCCTTAGGAGCACTTATATCAATCCCAGTATGTACGATTTTTGTTTTAAAAACAGGATGTATCCTTGTTCCAAATGAACTTGTTATATTTCCCTTGGTAGGCCATGCAAACCTTCCGCCTTTATAATATACCGTTTCCTTTTTCCCGGGATATTTTTTTTCAGCAAGCTTGCGTTTTTGCGAAAGCAAACGTTTTATTGTGGACTGCAGCTCTTTTGATGCACGCAGCAGCTCATTCTGCTGTGCCATGTAAAGACGCTTGTCCCTCCTTACCCTCTCAAGAAGGGCGTTTCTTTCGTTAGCCGCGCCACGTAGTTTTTCATGCTGCTGTTTAAGCTGTTCGCCTCTTGTAATAAGATTCTTCTGCTGGAGTTTTAGCTCATCCTGTGTCTCGTTCAATCTCTTTTTCTGCAAACTCAAATCACAAATAAGAGCCTGGTCCTGCTCCGCTATTTTTACAAGAAGGTATGAATTGGCCAAAGCATCTTCTGCCCCCTGGGATGAAAGCAGAAGGTTGAATTCAGTTACCCCTCCGTATTTATATATCGAAACGATACGCTCGGACAAAAGTTTCTGTGATTTTTTGATTCTTTCGCTTATAGTTGCTATATCCTTAGTTAAACCTATTACGTTCTGCTTTACTTTTTTTACTTTCAGATAAACTACATTTACATTTTGCTGGGTTACGCTTATTTTCTGGCTCAGTTCCTCAATCTGCTGTGAAACGCTCGCTTCCTTTTTTGCTGTATCTGATATCTTCTTTTTTGTAGATGAAATTTGACTCTGAATTTTTTGGTACTCCTGCTCCTGCTGTTTTATCTGCTTATCCAGATCATCTGTTTTGTCCGCAGCACAAACAGCTTCCTGCGATGACACAAAAAACATTGCCATCACAAAAAAAGACAAAAGGACAGGCCATAAAAAACGGCGGATTGGATACATTTTTATCTCCATTCTTTCAGAGCGGTTTTGACGCCTTTTTAGTAAAATTTTCAACAGCGATAAGGCTTGCCGTCAGGCTTACTGTAGCACCGCAGCATACCAGCATGAAACCGAGTTTTCCTATCAGCCTTGGCGACTCTAGGAAAGGGAGGAACGGAAGCATTTCTTTAAGTCTGACTATAGCCGCATAATACGTACCGCCGAGAAGCAAAAATGCCAGCAGCGCTCCTGTTAACCCTAAAATAAACCCCTGTATCACAAAAGGCATGGCGATATACGTTGATGTAGCGCCAACCATTGTCATAACGCCTATTTCCTCTTCACGTGAGTACACAGATATCCTGATAGTATTGAACATCACTATTCCGCTTGCGACAATAGCAACAATAAGCATTATTATTGAAAAATTTTCAACAAAGCCCGAAACGCGCGTGAGCTTTTCAGCTACACGCCCTGCGTAGACTATATCATCAACTTCAGGTATGGCAACCAGCATTCTGGCTGTATCAGCAACTACAGAAGCTTTCTTTACACGGACTTCAATACTCGACGGAAGCGGATTTTCCCCAAGCAGCGTCACAGCATCTGCCTGCTGTCCGATCCTTGCGCGGAGACGCTCAAGCGCCATTTCTTTCGTGATTATAGTGGCCTCTTTGACATCGGGCATTGCTTTTATAGCTTTTGCTGTCGCTTCAATATCTGCGCCTGGTTTCAGGTATGCCTGTATGGTCATCTGATTTTCAAGTGAGCTTACTATGTTTTTAATATTGAGCACAAAAAGCGTACTTGCGCCTATAACATAAAAAACCGCCATTGCAGTGAATATAGTTAAAAGGCTCATTCCCCAATGACGTATTATCAGACGCCAGCCGTCTCTCCATGCATATCTAACAGCTGCCACGGAGTTCATACCTCCCTTGTTCTTCATCACGTACCACCCTGCCGCGGTTGATTTCGACTACCCGCTGGCGGTATGTGTCCACCAGATGGTTATTGTGCGTTGCCATAAGGACCGTTGTTCCGGCTGCATTTATTTCAAGCAGAAGCTGCATTATTTCATCAGCTGTGTGACTGTCAAGGTTACCAGTAGGTTCGTCTGCCAGAAGCAGAGAGGGCGCATTTACTATCGCCCTTGCTATTGCCAGGCGCTGCTGTTCCCCTCCTGATAACTGGGGCGGACACATATTACGTCTTCTCCAAAGCCCTACCATTTTCAGAACCTCCGCCACCCTTTCTGCGATTTCCTTTGGCGGAAGCCCCATTACCTCAAGCACAAAGGCTACGTTCTCTGATGCACTTAAGCTGGGCAGCAGCATGAAGCTCTGGAAGACCACGCCTATATCTCTTCTGAACAGCGCAAGGTTTATCCTGTTTATCTTGCGCAGGACATTACCTCCAACGCTTATTTGTCCTCTTGTAGGTATGACCTCGCGTGTTATGCAGCGCATAAGCGTCGTTTTGCCAGACCCAGTCTCGCCAACCAGATAAACAAATTCACCGCTGCTCACCTGAAGGTAAATATTCTCAAGCGCAACAATGTCAGGCTGAAATATTTTAGTAACTCCTGAAAAATTTATATCCATTAATTCCGCTACCTCCTGCGCAGAGCCCAGACCTGAGCAGCTGCACTTACTATTTCTTTCCACGTAAGACCGAAATATTCACGGAGTTCTTCCGGCATGCCGCTGTGGACAAACTGGTCATCCACTGCAACAAAACGGACAGGGACCGGGTAAGTCCTGCACAAACATTCAGACGTAGCGCCGCAGAGCCCGCCTATATTATTATGCTCCTCGGCAACGACACAGCAACCTGTCCTTCTGACAGATGACAATAATATCTGTTCAGGGAATGGTTTGAGGCTATAGCAGTCTATAACTTCAGCATTTATACCCTGCTGCTCAAGTATTTCGGCAGCGTGAAGCGCTTGATGTACCATTATGCCGCAAGAACAAATTGTAACACCGTTACCTTCCCGGAGCAGCCTTGCACCTCCGAGATGGAAAGTGTCATCACTGTCGGCTGCAAGATCATGCACTTCAGTCTGCCCAAGCCTGAGATAGACCGGAGCTCCTACGTTTTCAGATGCTTTTGCTATTTTCAGCAGCGACATCCTGTCAGACGGGACTGCTACATTCATATTCGGAAGTGCTCTCATCAGAGCTAAATCCTCCATGAACTGACCGGATGGTTCCTGACCTCTCGAAAGCCCGCCGTCTGCAACAGCTATTTTAACCGGCAGCGACGGGATTGCAAGCATCTCTCTTATCTGTGTGTAGCTTCTGCCGGCTATCATTGAAGAATTACCCGCTATCCACGGTTTTTTGCCGTTCAGCGCCAATCCTGCCGCATTAAGTATCATATTTGAGTCTGATGCTGATGCTCTGAGTATTTTTTCGGGAGGCAATTTTTTGAGCAGCCCAAGTCCATAATCTATATCCTGCGCCACAAGTACAAAATCATCACTCATCTGCGCCTGATCAACAATGTATCCGCAGAAAGCGTCCCATGTACATGATCTGACTGCGTCATTCATTTGTTTTTCCCTCCAGTTCTTCCAATGCCTGATCTATATCATCCAAGCTGAGCGTCATGCTTTTACCTGAAATCCTTGATCTTACCAGCGGCATCTCCGTTCCGTCTTTCATATTTACAAATACGGCTTTTGGAGAGCCATTGTTTATATCCATATCACGGAAGATTTTTTCCATATCATAAAAACAATTCCCGTCAGTCACAGATACGGTCCACCCAATTTCAGAAAGCGAATTTTGATGCTCATAAAATTCTCTGCAATGTCCGGACTGGGGAATGAGAGGCATGGCTATCAGAAGAACCAGATGATCAAGTTTTTCATCCGCGGCCCTTTTTGCTTCCATGATAAAATCGGGGTCATAAAATATCTCTTCGTCCAAAAGGCAGAAAACTCTGGAATCGAAGCCGTCTTTTTTCAACGATTCATTAAGTGCCGATGCAACAGCAAGTTCGTTCCCGTTTTCAGCCAGCGGCGCATCAATGCCAGGCGTGCGTTTATAGTCCGGTATTGACTGCAGCATTGCACCCAAACGGCGATAATGCCACAGGTCTTCTCTTTCAAAATAACCTCTCCTGGCAAGTACAGAATACAGGGCAGGTATTCCGCAGCTCATGCCAAGCATAAATCTGTCTCTGTCACTCCTGCCCGGATTATCTGCAACCACCAGAAGTTCTTCCCAGTACAGGTAGACAAGCAGACTGGAAATCACAAAAGGGGTCTCAAGCGGACCTGACCTCGCGACACCAACCATCCTTACAATGTCTTTCCTTACCTCGGAGGCAATGTATTCAAGTTCATCGGCTCTGTTTTTTTCCATATTATCCTCCAAGCGCAGTACTAAGACCCTGCCTGAATGAATCAAAGACCTTTTCACCGGCTTCGTTAAGCATATCCTCGTCTGCCGGGACAGAAAGAATAAAGCTGTCATTACAGACGGAAGGGATATCCCATTCTTCGCAAAAGGCGCGTACTTTAGGATCATAAGGGATTCCGCAGAGCGGCAGTCCCGCAAGCAGTGCAAGTATCAGAAAATGAAGCCTCATCCCAATTGCGCAGCTTGCGCCGTTCAGTGTATCTTCAAATTCAGAAAGTGTTTTGACCAGAACGATTTTTTCCAGCTCAAGCGCCCCTGAATCATGATATTTTTCAATCTCCCGGACGTCTTCTTCGGAAAATGCTACTCCAATTATACTTAGTCCCGTCTTTTCAGAAAATTGTACAGCGCCTTTTACAGCGATCCTCGACATTTTTTCATAGCCGCCGCGAAGATTGAGCAGCATTCTGTTCCCATGCTGGAAGTTCCTTCTGACCTTAAGGCTCATTACAAGATCAGGAGATATATTTCCTATTAATCCCCAGTTGTTTAATATCCCAAGAGAACTTTTATTTCTTACCCCTCTGTATACGCATGAGGAGAAAGCATTTTTTGCAAGGCATGAAGCAAATGCGGTCCTGAAAGGACCTATCGACTGCCCCGCAGCCCACGGGCATGTGCCGCATAATCTGGCTATCCTTACAATGCCCCAATAATATAAGCACGATCTTACGCTCGTTGAATCCTGAAAAAGCCCTCCGCCACCAATAAGCAGCGTTTTTGCCATCTTCATCGCCCTGTAAACTTCACGTATATCCCATCTGTTGAAAGCATGAACCCTGAGATCCTCCTGCGTTTTTCGTGGCACTGCTGAAAGTATGGCTATTTTAGTCCTTTCGATGCCCGCGCTTTCAAGAAGCCTGACTGCCGATTCGGCAAGCAGCTCGTCGCCAAGATTCCCAAATCCGTAATAGCCTGAAACAAGGACATCTATACTCCTATTCAATCAGGATACACTTCCGATCTTCCTTTCAGCAATGGCAGCAAAATATAGTTAAATGCGGCAACCGCTGTTACCCCGATAAGCAAACCAAGCCACCATCCGTTCAGAATTCTTATCATGCTGAGATACAAAAGTGTATGGAAGTGGCAGAACGTATTTACTGCCGAACAGAAGGCAAACATCGCCGCAACACGAAGTGCCTCGCGATAATGCGGACAGAACCCTTTTCTTATAAAATACCAGTAAAATACAAGGGCAGGATAACCTATCAAAAATTCTTTGGTCCTTGGACGAACAAGGAGTGCCTTTTCTATGAAATCACGGAAAGCAACTTCCCAGACAGGCACATTCGATACATTGTCACTGCGCAGCGCCATTACAACAAGCGCTATCATCATCAAACCTATAATAAACAGTTCACCCCAGAGTGCAGGCCTAGATATTATCTCCGATATGGATTCAGGGTGTATCCTGCGCTTAAAATCATGTATCAAAAGCAAAAGCGGCGGAAGCAGCAGGGTGATTTTAACGCCCGAAAACGGTGTGAGTCTGAGCGCAGCTGAAGTGGTCCCGTAGAAAGAGGCTATGGACAAACCGCCACATATTATTATAAAAAGCCCGCATATAGCTCCGCTTAAAGGCTTCTTATAACTCTCAAGCGCGGTTAAAGCTGCCTCTGTTGCAATAAAAGCACCGCAAAAACCACCCAATAAACGGGCAAATAATGGTATTTTCCAGACGGACAGCCCAACAGCAAGAAACATTACAATCAGCGCAGAGATTTCAGCATACCCTGTTTTTCCGTTCTCAAGACCTCTTATGCGTACGCAGTAAAACCAACCGCAGAATACTATCGACAGAGCACATGCAAAAGCTCCAGCCAGAGGGGCTGGCCATTCAGGGATATGTTCGGGCCAGCCAAACGAATATCCCCTCATCAATATTGCATCATGCACTGTCTTAAGATCATCTGTAAATACGGATAACCTGTCACCCATCTGCAAATCATACGGATGCACCATTATAAATCGCACAGAGCGTTCATGCACTGCTCTTACAAAACGTTCCGTAATCTGTGTCCTTGTTATGCCTCTTGAGATAATTTCATCTTTTGTAAGGCTGTGCAGCGGTATTACATTCGGCTTAACGCTGTTTGCAAATTCTGGCACACCTATCTGCTTCACAAACTCAGCCTGAGAAAATGTAATATTGTTTTCCGCCATTACCTTTGCAAGCTTTTTATTGTCAGGATAACCAGCCATGATCATTCCTGATGGGACTACCGTTTTTATCTGCGGGTATCTGCTGACAAGGAATTTAAACGCATCCGCCGTATTATTGCCATCGGAGGAGGGACACGGCCCAGGTCTGAACAATACTGGTATTTTATATTTGCTGCAGAAATCAAGCGCAATGAAGTCAGGCATAAAAGATGACAATTTAAAGTCATCCATGTTGCCAGGAAGCACTATCGCCATGGAATCACCTATATAATATTTTTCCGTGGCAGGCATTTTAATTTTAATATATTTATAAAGCGGATCTGCGTATTTGGAAGTTTTATCGATAACTATGGATGCCCTGTTAAGAAATTCAGCGTCATTTTTCTTTATTCCGAGACGCTCGGCAGGACCGTATTCTATAGGAAGGGGATTTATCAGCGATATTTCTTCGCCAGTATATTCGGAAACGGAGATTCCCTCTACTCCCAGAGGATGTATTTTACCCCATACCTCAACAGGCGGAGTGATATTCTGGACAGCAAGTGAATTTAAGTCCTTGTATTCTATTGCAAAGGCTACGGTTTTATTCGAGTTCTCCGCCTTAAGCCTTGGCACAAGTCCTATGCAGGCTAGGATTACAGCTGCCAGCAATGCAGCCAGCAATATATTATGCCGTGATAATATCTTCAATTTTTAAACCCTCCATTGTTCAGAAAGACTCCAGCCCAGTTCCGAGAACATTTTGCTCAGAAGCGCCAAAGGCAGCCCTACAACATTGAAATAGCATCCATCTATTTTTTCCACAAGCAAAGAACCATGTCCCTGAATCGCATATGCCCCTGCCTTATCAAGGCTTTCACCTGCAGCCACATATGCAATGGCTTCAGTATCCGTCATTTTATGAAAAGTAACATCAGTTTTTTCCACATAAACCAGTTTGCCGCCGTCAGGAGCAAAAAGCGCCACCCCTGTAATTACGCTGTGCTTTTTGCCCTGAAGCAGCATTATCATCCTTACGGCATCATTTTCATTTTCTGGTTTGCCCAATACGCTGCCGTCTGCGACAACAACGGTATCGGCACCTATGACCCAGCAAGATGTATGTCTGCTGTAAACATTTGCCGCCTTCGATTCAGCAAGGCGGCAAACCATATCTTCAGGTTTTTCTCCATCTGCATGTGTTTCTTCCACAGTAGCAGCTTCTATCTTGAATTTCCAGCCCAGTCTCTCAAGTAGTTCACGTCTGCGCGGGCTTCCGGACGCAAGAATTATGTCTGGCCTCACCGTACTATCCAAATACCTGCAAAACCGCCCAGAAGCGTCCCCAGATTAAGTTTCATAGCAAAATAAAACCCAAACTTGATCATTACAAGGTCGATTTGTTTTATATCAACAGCAAAATCTACTACGTTTGCAAAAAATTTAGCTGCAGGGACAAACTGCTGCATGAAAACACCAAACCAAGTTCCCAATACAAGGCAAAGAAAAATCAACCCGCAGCGGAGCTGCACGGACTTAACAGACGCCATTTACCACACCCCCATGTATGATATTATAATGGCAGATGAACCAAGCAACAGGCAATATATTCCAAAAAACCACCATTTTGAAGCTATTACAATCTTCCTGAGCACGGCAAGAGAAAGAAGTCCGCTTATAAAAGCTGTAACAGCCCCCCAAATCCACCCTTGAGGCAGCGCAGAGTAAAAATCTGCAAATCCGCCCAGATCCATAGACTCGACCAGGGTCGCACCTAGTATTGCCGGGATAGACAGAATGAAAGAAAAACAAAACGCCTCCTGTCTGCTTAACCCTGCAGCAATACCTGCCATCATAGTCATACCAGATCTTGACACTCCTGGAAGGACGGCAATTCCCTGCGCTATTCCAACTGAGATACCGTCATACAGGCGTACCCTGCCTGAGCCCGGCCTTATAAAACAGCTTACTATCAGTACAACGCCAGTAAATACCAACCCAAAACCTACCAGGAGAGAATTGAGCATTGCAGCCTCGGCAAAATTCTTGATAGCCATCCCTATCACTGCAGTGATCAGCGTTCCGGCAAGGACAGCCCACCCCATATTCCAGCCGGGACTTTTTCTTTTATCCCGTGATATGAAACCAGCAAGCCATTCTTTTAAAATTACATAAATTTCCCTGATAAAAAATAAAACCGTTGCGCATGCAGTTGCCGCATGCAACACTAGATCATATGACAGCGGCGGCATATCCGTTCCCAAAAATATGTGCGCCAGCGCCAGATGTCCGGAGCTGCTGATTGGTAAAAACTCTGTTAATCCTTGTATCAACCCTAGCAATATTACTTTGATGTCCATTGAGCCAACCTCATTTTTTTATTATGTCGTTGTGACTGTGAACTCTCTCTATATCAAATACAACCATTGCCAAATTATGCGCATGATCACCTACGCGTTCAAGATTGCTCAGTATATCGATGAAAATAACTCCGGCGCCTGGGCTGCATCCTCCGGAATTAAGCCTGGCAATATGCTGTGCACGTAGGGTTTTTTCCATATAATCTATACGATCTTCAAGATCTATTACTTCCTGAGCTATTTTGGGGTTCTCTTCTTCTATCGCCTGCATGCTCCGCGTAACTGCTGATATTGCAAGGTCGAACATTTCCTTGCATTCTTCCATGGCTTTAGGTGAAAAACTTAATTTGTGGTCACGAAGGTATTGGTACATTTCTATAAGGTTGGTTGCATGGTCCCCTATTCTTTCTATATCTCCAACGCCACTTGTAAAAGAATTAAGTAACACTGAGAGATCCCTAGACAGGCCTGTTTGCCCGACTTCGGTAGTATACCTGATTATTTCGTGTGTCAGGTCGTTAACGCAGCGCTCTTCCCGATCCACCTCTTCAGCAAGCCTCTCATTATTTTTAGCATCGTCGCTGGTCAGTACTGTACGGCAGTTTTCAATCATCCTAAGCGCTGATATTCCCAAGCGTATCATTTCCTTACGCACAGCATCCACTGCTGCCGCACGTGATGCAGTAATAAGAGTAGGGTTAAGGAACATAGCCCCAAGCACCTCTATACTTTCATCATCAGGAATTATTTTTTTGATAAATTTGGCATACTGAGGGACTATGCCAATAAACATAGTTGCCATTATTAAACTGAATATTGTATGCGCATTTGCAACCTGCCTAGACATATCGGAAGATGTCATTTTAATGAGGGATGTATAAAAAGGTATCAATGGAAACATAATAATTGCACTGGTGACCTTTATCATGACATGCGCGCACGCCGCCTGTTTAGCGGCGCGGTTACCGCCAAGTGAGGCAAGAACAGCGGTTATCGTTGTTCCGATATTATCGCCGAAAATTATTGCGATTGCTGTTTCAAGTGGAATTACGCCCTGGGCTGTTATCGCCATTGTGAGGCCGACTGTAGCTGAACTGGACTGCACCAAAAGTGTGATAGCCAAACCTGAAAGAAAGGCCAGGAAAATATGATCTCCGAATATTGTCATTATCTGGGGATTTTCTTTAAGGTAGGACATAGGCGCAGCCATCATTTGCATTCCGATAAAAAGAAGGCCAAATCCTATAAGCCCGACACCTATCTGTTTATTACGTTTTTTGTGGCATAAAATACATAGGGCCGCCCCTAAAAGAGCGCATACATATGCAAGATCAAGTACCTTGAATGCCATAAGCTGCGCCGTAACGGTAGTGCCTATATCAGCGCCAAGTATGACCCCTATAGCCTGCGTCAGGGTCATTAATCCGGTGTCGACAAAACTTACTACCATAACAGTAGTTGCACTGCTGCTCTGAAGTATGCCAGTAACCGCCGTTCCTACAAGGAGTCCCTTGAAAGGAGTGCCGGTAAGCTTTGCTAGAAGAGTTCTGAGCCTGTCCCCTGCAATTATCTGCAGTGATTCCCCCATAATAATAATTCCATAAACGAGTACTCCTACTCCAGCAAATATCTGCAACAGCGAAGTAATTGACATAATATCTCTCCCTATTCTACAGACGCTATATCAGCGCTGTATTTAATAATCCTTAATGCCATGTTCAATCCTGGATATAAGAGGTATGATCGTAGGATAATTACGTGAAGTCCTTCCGTAAACATCTCTTATTCGCTTCCGTATTTCTGTAGGCAAAGTTTCCAATTTTGCACCAGGTGTCCGTAAAAACTGCTCCAATGCAGCTTTTATGGCACGCTCAAGTTCATTGAATGTTCCACCATCCTCAGTAGAAAATACACTTCCTTTTGTTTGTATCTGTATAGGAGCCACCAGTCTAAACCCTTCATCGACAACAACGGAAACAGTAACCAGCCCGTTTTCTGAAAGTTCTCTGCGTTCTCTCAGGATACTGCCTTCAAATTCACCAAGAGCTATTCCGTCAACAAGCACTGCACCAGACTGTACCCTGCCGTCAATTTCTGCCTTGCCTGCACCCTTGAATTTAAGGACATCGCCGTTCTGCATAACAAAAACATTCTTCGACGGTACGCCCATATCCCGTGCAAGCTGGGCATGCCTTACCATATGACGGTATTCGCCGTGAACAGGTATGAAATACCTGGGTTTTACCATACTCAGCATCATCGTAAGTTCATCACGTGATGCGTGACCGGAAACATGTATTTTTTCATCTTTCTCATAAATAACTTCGCAGCCGCACGCAAACAATCTGTTCACTGTATGACTGACAAGCTTCTCATTGCCTGGTATCGGTGTCGCAGATATTATTACAAGGTCCTTGGGACCAAGTTTGACCATCCTGTGTATCCCACGGCTCATCAGAACAAGTCCGGAAAATGGCTCTCCCTGGCTGCCTGTCGTCAGTATAACCAGTCTGTTTTCAGACAAAGCCTCTGCCTCTTTGGAGGTTATAACCATTCCTTCCGGAACTTCAATATACCCAAGGTTTCTTGCAAGTTCAATATTATTGATCATACTTCGTCCTACAAGCACGACTTTCCTGTTGAAACGGGCCGCCGAATTGAATACCTGCTGCGCTCTGTGGAGGTTACTTGCAAATGTAGCTATAACGATGCGACGATCCTTATATAATCTGAAAAGCCTCTCAAAAGTCTGTCCAACCGTTTTTTCTGATGGAGTAACACCTGAACGCTCTATGTTTGTTGAATCGGAAAGCATGAGAAGCACGCCTTCTTTACCAAGCTCGGCAAAAGCACTGTAATCCGTTACTACCCCGTCTATCGGAGTTGGGTCCAGCTTAAAATCACCGGTATGTACTATCATGCCTAAAGGTGTATGTATTGACAGTGCAAGCGAATCAGGGATAGAGTGACAAACTGGAATAAATTCCACAGTGAAAGCTCCTGCTTCTATAATATCGCCCTGGCTTACTTCAATATATTTTGGAGTATAACTGGTTTTTGCATCTACCATTTTATTTTCGATAAGGCCCGCTGTAAGGCGCGAACAGTACAATGGCACATCAAGTCTAGGGAGTATGAACGGCAGAGCTCCTATGTGGTCTTCATGTCCGTGAGTGATAAAAATACCCTTTATGCAATCTCTGTTTTCAAGCAGATACTGTACATCAGGAATTACAAAATCAATTCCAAGCATATCCTCTTCAGGAAATTTCAGTCCGCAGTCGACTACTATAATATCATTGCCATAACGGAATACAGTAAGATTTTTACCTATCTCACCTAACCCTCCAAGAGGTATGACGTTAAGCTCTCCTTGATTTCTCGTTTTTCCGCGCGGCTTTGCTTCTGCTTTTTTGGGCATAGGCATATAAAAATCCACTCCCCTCCAGCGTAGTATAGTACCACTTATTATATGATAGAGCCATAGCGGGATCATTAATTCTGACTATTCCAGCAAAATACCTACAAAATAAGGTATATTCGAGTTCGGGTTGACAACGGATTAAAATCAGATATAATTTTCTCTTGTCATGTCTGGACATAAAAAGTTCGGAACGGGTCCTTTTGGGGTATGGTGCAACGGCAGCACGCCTGACTCTGGATCAGGTAATCTAGGTTCAAATCCTGGTACCCCAGCCATATCTATCCAATATTTGAGATGTGGTCCCTTCGTCTAGGGGCCCAGGACGGCGGGTTCTCAGCCCGTTAACAGGGGTTCGAATCCCCTAGGGACTGCCAATATAACCCAAAACTTTTAACAATGTTTGCGGGGATGATTTTAACAAAGAGGAGAGCTGATTGAAGGCTCTCTTTTTTGCTATAGCGATAAAAATAAGGTTTACTTTACATAAATACACGAAAATTGCACTATATTTCCACAGGCATTGTAAAACGCCGTGCTGTTTTAGTTTGTTTTAAAATACAAATTATACGCTCTTTAAAGAGTACACCATTCTGATTTCTATAACACCAGTATATTCAAGCCATCCTCAAATTACCCTCTGCTGTCTGCCATGTTCATATGCAAGTTTATTTATTTTATACATGTTTTTATCAGCAAGCTTTCCTGACTCTCAGCGTTTTTCCAGACAGTCCTGAAAACGATTCATTTTGATATCTTGCATGGAAGCGATCTTCGTGCTTTTTCGCGTATCAATTGAAGGCGCGGGTTGCATTAATGTTCCTGTCCGTACTTATTATGTATGCCATTGCTGATGATTAAAGAATCTATTTTTGCTAAGAGATCATAGTGATAGAATTACTATGTTTTACCGCCCTGACTGTTCACCTGCACAGCGGACGTCCGATGCAGGACCTAAATGTCTTTTACAGTCCACGCGGTATCTGAGTCAGGGTGCCATATTCAGGCAAGAGAGCTATATTTCTACATGTGCAATGCCGGCATACGATGTGTGGCTGACACCATAAAACGTCTTTCTATTTTAAAATTCGCAAAACCACGTGTTTCTGCATTATGGGCAATGCATACAATTAGTGCAGGCAAGGAGAGTAAGACAATCATCATAAAATTTCAGTACCTGTCATGAGGACGTTTTTTATAATTTCCGGGAGGTATTTTTATGGGTTTGCGTTTCGTAACATCAGTAAATATTGCTGCAGAAAAAAATCTAAATAAAACGAAAATGAATAAACATATAAAAAGATCGCAGCTGATAAAATATTATGATTTTCTATTAATGATAATAGCTTTTGCCTCTATAGTGATTATAGTTGCAGAGGATCGTTTATCTTTACCAGCAGAACAGTCGCAAAAATTGTTAGCTGTTGATAACATAATATGGGTATTATTCATTTCAGATTATCTTATTCGCTTTGCACTTGCAAAAAGCAAGACAGAATATATCAAGACGCATATGATAGAACTCGTGGCAATCCTGCCATTTCATGCAATGCTCAAAGGCTTGAGAACACTAAGGGTTTTCAGATTATTGAGAACTGCAAAAATAATCAGGATATTACGGGTGACAAGGATTTTTGTTTACTTTGGAAGGTCTCATCAATATGCAAAAAAATTTTTGCAGTATCATAATTTTCAATATGTGCTTTTCTTTACCATAATAACCATTTTGACTGGTTCGATCCTTATCATGTATTACGAAAAAATGACATTTTCAGATGCGCTTTGGTGGTCATACGTTACTGCTACGACTGTTGGCTACGGCGATCTTTCCCCTGTAAGCACAGGAGGCCGGATAGTCGCTTCACTGCTGATGCTCACCGGCATCGGATTTTTAAGCATATTGACAGGAACTATAGCCTCTTTTTTTGTGTCTGAAAAAAAGGAAAAATCATTGCGGAATGAAGTTGCCGCTTTGGCTATTAAAAGACTGGACAATTTTGAAAACCTCTCTATAGATGAATTAAAAGATATTTTTAATATTTTAGAAAATATTAAAAATAATTCTAAAAAAAACTGACAGCTATCTGCTGTACGATTAAGTATCATGCATATGCATGCAGAATAATAATTACAGCAGAAGGACATATGATCAGAAGAAACAGAGAATATCAGCAGCGGCATAATGTGACCGTAGCAAGTAAATTATATATCTCTTACCTGTGATGTTCCGGTCTGGAGGAAAAACTGCGTTAAGTCAGCACATTTTGTTGACACAGTTTCTGTACGCCCGCTTGCATCAGATCTATCCCTGCCCTGCGCAGAAAAACACGCAGACCGCAAATTATATCCATAAAACATTATAACAAGCGTATAACATAAATATCAGACTTAAAAAGCAAATGGCGCACAAACATCCTGTGCCTTAATACCAATAGATGCAGCTTCATGTATATATTATTCCGGAAAAAACGGAAATGTCCAGACAACATGTTCTTCAGCTGTCTCTATTTTATGAAAGTGAAAATAGAAAGGGTAAATGCAGATTAATCGTGTGCTGTGTGAACAGTCAGCTGCGGGTATGCAAAAGAAATATTTTCCGCATCAAAACGCTCCTTCAGTTTTTCCCTGAAACTGCGTCCTACAGACCATTGCCTGCCAGGCAATGTTTTTATGAGTATCCTCATGTCTATTTCACTTGGTCCGAAATCAGTGATTCCCTGGAATACGGGCTGTTCAAGTATTACACCGCCGTCTCCTTCTGCCATTTCTTTACCAAGGTCTTCCATTATTTTTCTCGCTTTTGAATAGTCTGCCTCGTATGTTATACCTACTTTTACAACTGCAACAGACCATTCCTTTGTGTAGTTGACAACAGTCTGCACAGTTCCGTTCGGTACTATCACAAGGTTCCCTTCCATATCGCGAAGTCTTGTCGCCCTTAGCGTAAAAAGCTCCACCGTGCCGGAATAGTTGTTTATTTCTATCCAGTCACCGACATTATACTGGTCTTCAAAAAGTATTATGAAACCGTTGATATAATCCCTTATTATATTTTGGGCAGCAAGGGAAAGACCCAAACCGGCAACTCCAATACCTGCAATGACAGGTCTTACGTCTATACCTATGGCACCGAGGACCCATGAACCCATTATGATTGCCAATGCCACCCTTGCAAGCTGTGTGGAAAGCTGCCGTATGGTTTTAAGACGATATTCGACAGATTTTTTAAGCACTTCATTATTAATAGTGCTGTTCAGACGTGAAACAGCGACCCTGAAGCCACGCCTGAACAGCGATTTTAAGACATAATCCATCAGGAGCCATAGCGCTATCAGTATCAGCGGGGTAAAAATATTTGCCGCATCAATAAACAAATTTCCAATAATATGTAGCCTCTGCTGCATGTTATCTCCCCCTGCCGGCACATCCCTGAAGATTATAAATTTATAAACTTATTTTTCTATCTTTATATCTTCCTCATTCATGAACTCAACCAGCGCAGCCAAAACCTCATCAGTCTGTTCCCTCTTGAATGTAAGCGGCCATACTGGAGACAACCCGTGCATAAGGACATATATGCTCTTGCCTTTATTAAGGATTACCCTTGCATCGGCAATGACATTCCAGTCTATATGCTCCAGTTTATGCTGTCCCCAAAAAACTGTTTCACGCCATACGCCTTCTGAATTGATATAAAGAACCCGTTCGTAACCAGATGCATAAATCATTATCGCTCCCACAAAAACCGGTATAAGGACATCATGCATCGCATTTCCCCGCAGAAAGTTGCTCATGCCATAACCTGCAGACAAAATTCCCATACCGCTTGCAGTCAGTTTCACCCAAAAAGGCAGTTTCGTCCCCGAAACTGTCTGAATGTTATTTTTAATTGTCATTATTTTTCAGAAGCAGGTGCCGGGATACCGCCAAGGTTTGCAAGAGCCTTCTCATCGACCGTAATTTTATATTTGGCCCTAAGCTCTTTAAGTTCGCTGTCAAGATAATATTTCTGCAGGCGCTGAACCACTTCCTGGGAAGCCTCGGCAAATGACAGCTGTTTTCCCGGACGGCGTTCGGTCACTTCTATAATATGCCAGCCAAATTCGCTCTTGACAGGCCCTACCAACGAACCGATCTGTGCTCCTGATATCGCTTTATCAACAGCCGGATCCATTACTCCTTTTTCTACCCAGCCAAGGTCTCCGCCTTTTTCAGCATTATTCGGGTCACGGCTGTACTGTGCCGCAACCTTTGCAAAATCCTTTGTTCTGTATATCTCCATGGCCGCATTCAGTGCATCGCCTTCTGTTTCACAGAGGATGTGTCGTGTATGTGCCGCTGGTGCCTGATAAAATTCGTTAAGATGCGATTCATAATATTTTTTCAGGGCTTTTTCGCTCATATCCCACTTTGAAGAATATTGATCGAAATATGCTTCCATTAGTATCTGCATCGTCTGCCACTTGATCTTAAATGCCACATCGGAGCGCGCATCGAGTCCTTTGGATCTTGCTGCTTCGGCAAAAAGTATGGCGTCAGCCATCTGGTTGGCAATCTCGACTCTGTCCTTCAGAGTTGACTGCTGAAGGATCATACCGACCATCATCTGGTTTCCGCCTGCCGAGTTGGCCATCATCTGAAGCATCTCCTGTTCGTCAAGAGTCTGAGAACCTACTGTCAATACAGGCTTTTCTGCTGCATATGAGACTGATACACAGACAAGAAGCGCAAACAAAAACACAGCTACGGTACTTAACGTTTTCTTAAATGACATAATAAAAACCCCTCCTGAACCTCATCTGCTTTTTTAAAACAATATTATGAATGCTATCACAAAAAACAAAAATCAGAGAGGACAAAATACGTAGTCGCTCCCTGATTTTTAAAGCTAATTTTTTGAATTGTTAAAAATTAATTTGTCTTCCGAAACTCCAACAGTTACTTTATCACCGTTTGCGACAGTCCCCTCCAGCATAAGGCCGGACAATGGATCCTCCAGCATTTTCTGAATTACCCTTCTAAGCGGCCTTGCTCCGTATTTAGGGTCATAACCGCGATCAAGTAATAATTTTTTAGCTTCCATTCCAATTTCAAGATCGATGCCGCAGTCACAGGTACGCTGAATTACTTCAGCAAGCATTATATCCACGATCTTGAGCAGTTCGTTCCTCCCGAGCGTATTAAAGACGAGAATTTCGTCGACTCTGTTGAGGAATTCAGGCCTCAATATACGCTTGGCTTCATCAAGTATAGTAGACTTCATTTTGCTTACATCTATCTCACCAACTGAATTTTCAGGTTCCGCAAACCCCAGGCTTCGTCCTTTCATGAACTCGCTTACGCCTATATTGCTTGTCATTATGACGATAGCATTTCGAAAATCTGTAAGATGTCCCTGTCCGTCCGTAAGTCTGCCGTCTTCAAGAAGCTGCAGGAGAACATTGAATACATCGGGGTGCGCCTTTTCTATCTCATCAAAGAGCACTACGGCATATGGTCTGCGTCTTATTGCCTCAGTAAGTTTGCCGCCCTCTTCAAATCCGACATATCCCGGAGGCGCGCCTATAAGCTTTGCCGCTTCATGGCGTTCCATATATTCGCTCATGTCGATCCTTACCATTGCATCCTCGCTGCCGAACATGAACCTCGCAAGTGAGCGTGCAAGTTCTGTCTTACCAACACCTGTCGGGCCAAGAAACAGAAAACTGCCGACAGGGCGTGCCGGGTCTTTTAAACCGCTGCGAGCCCTGCGTATAGCACTTGCAACGGCCTGGACGGCTTCATCCTGACCGACAAGCCTGACCTTTATTTCATCTTCCATCCTCAAAAGCCGCATGCTTTCCTTCTCTGTAAGCTGGGTAACAGGGACTCCTGTCCATTCCGATACAATTGCGGCAATATCCTCAGATCTGACATCGGGCGTGAATTTTTTTACTGATTCGTTCCATGTCTTACGCCACTCTGACACTTGTTCCAGAAGCTTTTTCTCTTCATCGCGGAGATCTGCCGCTTTTTCAAATTCCTGCGATGCGACAGCAGCTTCTTTTTCCCTGCGAATGTCTTCGACGCTTTTTTCAAGCGTCTTGATGTCATCAGGAGTTTCAAGGGTATTTATACGAGCCCTCGCAGAAGCCTCATCTATAAGGTCAATTGCCTTATCCGGCAGGAACCTGTCGGTGATGTAACGCTGGGACAGCCGTGCTGCAGCGATAAGCGCATCATCAGTTATCCTAACATTGTGATGCTCCTCATATCTTTCCCTAAGTCCTTTGAGTATGCTCACAGTGTCAGGCTCTGACGGCTCATCGACCTGTACAGGCTGGAAACGGCGTTCCAGAGCTGCATCCTTTTCAATATATTTGCGATACTCTGTCGTCGTAGTGGCTCCTATGACCTGGAATTCACCCCTTGCAAGGCTGGGCTTAAGTATATTTGCCGCATCTACAGCCCCTTCGGCCCCGCCGGCACCGACTAGGGTATGTATCTCATCAATAAATAGTATGACTTTTTTTGCCTCTTTTATTTCCTTAACTATCCGGCGCATTCTCTCTTCAAACTCACCGCGGTATTTTGTTCCTGCAACAAGGTTGGCGACATTAAGCTGCATAACGCGCTTGTCTTTAAGTATCTCAGGTATATCGCCCGAAAGTATCCTTTGCGCAAGTCCTTCAGCTATAGCAGTTTTGCCAACGCCTGGTTCGCCTATAAGGACAGGGTTGTTCTTTGTCCTGCGTGAAAGGATCTGTACAACGCGCTGTATTTCTTTTTCTCTGCCTATGACAGGATCAAGTTCCCCGTTTTTAGCCATCTGGACAAGATCAATGCCCATCTGGTCGAGTGTCGGAGTTTTAGTCTGCACAGGAGTTTCATACTTGTCGGAAGATGTTCCCTGACGCCCGCTCTGGCGATCGGATGATTCCTGTCTCATTCCACGGACAAGGTCTGTCACGACTTTACGGCATCTTGTAAGGTCCATTCCATGCGAGGCGAGCAGCTGCGCTGCCATCCCTTCGCCTTCCGCAAGTATGCCGAGCAGTATATGTTCTGTGCCTATGTAGTTAACACCCATCCTGCGGGCTTCCCTCATGGAAAGGTCAATTACCAGCTTCGCACGCGGGCTTGAAGGAAGATCAACTATCACTAGCTTAGGTTCGTTTACCCCGGCCAGATGCTCTATTTCTGTCTTAAGTACATCTGGCTCTATTCCAAAAACAGACATGATCTGAGGGATCACGCCTTCCGTATCACTAATAAGTGCAAGCAGTATATGCTCGGTACCTACAACGTCATGACCGAGACGCAAAGCCTCCTTATGTGCCAGTTGGAAAACCTGTTTGCCCTTTTCTGTAAAATTCTGCCACATCGGAAATTAAGTCCTCTGCTTTCCTTCTTTATTTTCAATAGCCTTGATTTTATCCCTGATTTCAGCTGCCAGTTCGTAATTTTCATCACGTACTGCAATTTCCATCTCATTTTTCAGAGATGTAATTTCATCTACAAACAAGTCATCACGAGCATTCTCATAATGATCCACGGAAACATTTTCATCTTCACCGGCAAACATATTTCTTGACAAAGCGCCGCCGCAATGCGGGCATATTAGATCACCGTCATTTTCACCATACAGGTCGGGAAATACAGGTGAAATAATGTCTTTCAGCAACTCCTGCATATCCATTATCCCTTCCAGGGAAAATGTCATTCTCATCATTTTTGCCGCCTCATCAAACGGCAGTATTTCTTTTGCACATTTCCGGCAGACATGCTCGACTTGTTTTTCTCCTTCAACTATCCTGACAAGAAACACTTCAGCAGAGTTTACGCCGCAACGTTCACACAACATAACAAATCACCTCACCCAAGCGCTAGACTTGTAAGAAGTTTTTTAAGCAGTTCCGCCCTCATCAGGTCACGGCGGTACGGAGAGACATCGAACAGTGTCCGACCGTTATCCTCCTGATTCCGGAGAGACACTTCTATTATCAGCCTCTCTCTCGGAGACAGTACTTTCCTGTTTTGGAGGTTAACTAGCAGCCTGCGGGATTCCTGCTCCGTTATTGCATTGCCGACAAGATCAGAAAGATGCACAACTTCTTCATCACAGTTTTTAAAATTTAGCTGGATGACACGTATATAGCCATGACCGCCCCTCTGGCTTTCAACGAGGAACCCGTTTTCCGGTGCAAACCGGCTGCGCAGCACATAATTTATCTGGCTTGGAACACATCCGAAACGCTCAGCCAGGTCCTTTCTTCTTAAAGAAACGCTGCCCTCACTGTCTTCTTCAAGAAGCTGCGCTATATATTCCTCAATAATTTTAGTAAGGCTCGATGACGGTGATGACATACCGGTCACTCCATTTCTCTGAATTGCTATGATTATATAATTTTGGTCAGTATAAGTCAATATTTATGTGGGAATCAAAAGGTTTTCTGCCTAAAAATAACTGTGTGCTATGGGGGACAGTCAAACAGAAGTTCTGAAAAAATTATTCAGTCAAATAAAAGTATCCGGTCCTTATCAGATATTCCTGTATTGCTATTTCACCTTTACTTCAGTACCAAGCTTTATTCTTTCTATATTCCCTCTATGACGCCATACCGACAGAGCCGCAAGGGAAAATGCCGTCAAATAATACGGCGCGGGCATTGAAAAAACCGGCATAAGAAAGGCTGAGACAAACAATCCCAACATCGACGCAATAGAAACATATTTTGTCTTTTTCATGGTTATATACCAAATTCCTCCCCCAATAAGGGCAGGCCATGGGTTAAAAAAATCAAAAAATCCAAATACTCCGAATGTAGTGGCAACCCCCTTGCCGCCGCGGAAGTTAAGCCATACAGGATAGTTATGTCCCAAAACAGCAAACGCGCCGGTAAGTGCGACAACAACATCGCTGCCTGTAAAAAGTAATGCCAGAAGCGCAGCTATGCCGCCTTTGAACATATCAAAAGCAGCAACTGCCACAGCCCATTTTCTGCCAAGCACTCTGCCGACATTAGTGGCCCCTATGTTCCCGGAACCGAAATTCCTGATATCAGAACTTTTGATGATTTTTACAGCAAGGAATCCGGTAGGACAAGATCCAGCCAAGTAGCCTATTATCAGCCATAAGATCAAAGTCATGCAATCACCGCTATCCGATTTCACAGTCTGTTTTTACAACGCAGCCAACTGTATTTTATTATAGCATCAGGCATATTAATAAATAAAAAAAGCGCCATTCCAAATTAATGGAACGGCGCGCCGCCTTTTAAAATATCATTTTATCGCTTAAGAGCAGTTACCACATCGTTTGTAATATCTATTCCGCCGTAGATAACAAGTCCCTTATTGAGTACTATTGTTATTCCCTTGGCTTTTGCAACCTTTGCTATTACATTGTTGACCTCTTTAAGTATCGGAGTCATCAGCTTGGCTTCTTCATTACGCATATCAAGCTGAAGGTTCTCGACGATAACCGCTTTTTTCTTGTCATCCGTTTCTTTATCAAACGCCGCTTTCGCCACGTCTGATTTTTTCTTTCCTATAGCATCAAGCTGCTGCTGGGCCTGTTTAAATTTCGGGAATTGCTGAAGCACAGCCATGTCATCAATATAACCGACTTTTTCATCTGCCGCAAAAGCGACAGAATACATTGAGAAAAGCGCAAGTACCGCAACAAGTATAATAGCCGTTCTTTTCATTATAGGTGTGACCTCCCATAGTATCCTGACTAAAGCATAAAGAGGATTTTATATCTTGCGACAATGATTGTCCATACCCGATTTATTTTTTTCTGACTGAGGAAAAACGCTCATGCACAAGGCATTTCCTACCCTGACCTATAAGGTCGCGGCGTCCGGCTTTTTCCAAAGCCTTGCGCACAAGTTCCGCATTCTCAGGGATCCAGTACTGGAGCAGGGCTCTCTGCATTCTTTTTTCTTCATAGTCCTTCGGCACATACAGCTCTTTTCCTGTAAGAGGATCTATTCCCGTGTAATACATACATGTGGATACAGTCCCTGGCGTAGGGGTAAAATCCTGCACCTGTTCAGGGCGCAGGCCGCTGTCTCTTACAAACTCGGCAAGCTCGACAGCGTCGTTCAAAGTCGCTCCTGGGTGGGAAGACATAAAATACGGAACAAGAAACTGCTTTTTTCCAAGCTTTATATTCATCTCGCGGTACATGGACATAAACTGCATAGTGATATTTTGCTGAGGTTTTCTCATAAACGCAAGGACCGCACTGCTCACATGTTCAGGCGCTATCTTGAGCTGCCCGCTTATATGGTACTGGCATAGCTCTTCCAGAAACTTCCCTTCCTTGTCGGCCAGAATATAATCATAACGCAGCCCCGACCTTATGAACACTTTCTTGATTCCTGGTATATTTCTGAGTTTCCTAAGCAATTCGATATATTCGGTATGATCAGCGCGAAGTTTTTTACACGGTTCCGGATAAAGACATGACTTTCCGGTACAGGCCCCGCGCTCGGACTGCACGCTGCATGAAGGTGACATAAAATTAGCTGTAGGCCCTCCTACATCGTGTATATAACCCTTAAATCCGCTCATTTTCTTATACATTTTTGCCTCGGCTATCATAGATTCGTCGCTTCTGCGCTGGATTATCCTGCCCTGATGCGATGAAATGGCACAGAATGCGCATTCGCCGAAGCATCCGCGGTGACTTGTAATACTGAATCTTACTTCCTCAAGAGCAGGCACTCCCCCGGATTTTTCATAGTCAGGGTGCCACATGCGGGTATAAGGAAGTCCGTAAATCACATCCATTTCCTTCTCGGTAAGCGGTCTTGATGGCCTGTTATGCACTATATGCCACGGCCCCTGATCCTGAATAAGCCGGCTGCCCCTCACATGGTTCTGTTCAAGATAAAATCTTTTAAACGCCTGGGCAAAAAGACGTTTGTCCGCCTTGACGTTTTCATATGAAGGCAGCACGACAGCATCTTTTGCGTTGTCACAATTATGGGTTTTCCAGCATGTTCCTGGAATTTCTCTTATATCTCCTGCGGCCCGGCCATCCGCCAGCGCAGCAGCGACATCGGCTACAGCAAGCTCGCCCATTCCGAACACTAGGATATCAGATCTGCTGTCAACAAGTATTGAACGGCGTACAGAATCGCTCCAGAAATCATAGTGCGCCATGCGCCTCAGACTTGCCTCTACACCGCCTATTATCATCGGGATATCTTTCCACAGTTCTCTCACCCTATTGCAGTATACGAGAGTAGCCCTATCAGGGCGCATCCCTGATCTGCCGCCTGGAGAGTAATCATCGAAACGTCGTTTTTTCCCTAAAGCCGTATAGTGGTTAAGCATAGAATCAAGATTTCCTGCCGTGAGCATGACTCCAAGACGCGGTTTGCCCATCCTGGAGAAATCTTCCGGGCTCCTCCAGTCAGGCTGGGCTATTATACCTACCCTGTAGCCAAGATATTCAAGCCATCTTGAAATCACAGCAGTGCCGAAACTCGGATGGTCTACATACGCGTCGCCTGTAATGATAAGAAAATCAAGCTCTTCCCATCCTCTTTGTTCCATATCTTTGCTGCTCACCGGAAGGAAATCCGATCTTAGGCAGGGCCTTTCAGTCTGGTATTTTGTCATAATGACGCGGCCTCTCTTGTTATTATATTTTTATTAACGGCACGGCAAAAACATGCCATGCACCTCTGCATCTGTCGTAATACCCAAATCAACATTTTTATAGTATAACTTCATACAGATGCGGGGGGAAATGATATATGGCTGATATTATATCAATATGCGGGGAAAATTTTGAAATAATAAAAAATCCAAGAAGAAAAAAAATAGCTGCAGGCATTGATCCGTACGGAAAATATTTTATTCTATGCCCGCCGTCATACAGTACTTATAAACTTAAAACCATAATATCCGATAACATGGCAAAACTTTTTAATGATATCGAAAAAAAAGAAGCTGGAAAAATGGTACGACCGCCGCATGCATACGTTACGGGAGAAAAATTTTTTTTCAAAGGTACAGAATATGATTTGGCTTGGACTGATGATAACAGTGCAGAAGCTCTTGAGCTTATAAACGGCACATTCCTTATCAGAAAAGATCGAATGGGCTCTGAATATCAAATTTTTGAATCATGGTACAAACGGTCTCTTTATACAGAACTGAGAAATATACTGCCTAAATGGACAAAGCTTATCAAAGTGAATCCAAAATCAATCAATATAAAAACAGTTAAGACAATTTGGGGAAGCTGCTCTGCGAAAGGCAACATAACTTTCTGCACGCGTCTTGCCCTTGTGCCTCCCGATCTGCTTGAATATCTGGCTGTACATGAATTATGCCATATGATACACATGAATCACTCCCAGCGCTTTTGGTCTGAAGTTGAAAAATATATACCTGATCATAAAGAAAGAAGAAAAATATTAAAGAAAAATGGACAAAATTATATATGGTGGTAACATACTGATTACATTAAGAATGGATCGTTATATAATCAAAAATGCGTTTTTATGTTTCATTAGGAAGATAGATGCCTAATAATTTATGCGTTTTTTATTAAACAGCCTTATATGCATAAATACTGAGCAGCCGGCACGGAGCTGACACTGACCGGCATAAAGGATAAACTGTGCATATATGCTTTCATCCTTAAAAAATTAGGCTGCATGCCTCATATTTTTGAGTCAAGTAATTGCTGTCGGAGGAATATAAATGCAAAAGAGTTTTTCATACCCTGCAAATTTTGTTCGTTACCTTGGAACAGCCGGAGCCAGATTCAGCATGATGAAACAAACACGATATACCGGCGGGATCTGGTTCACATACGGCGGACTCAGCGGCGTAATAGATCCGGGCCCAGGAAGTCTGTGCCATATATGCGATGCATCACCGGCTCTTGACCCGCATGACATTCGCACTATACTGCTGACGCACAGGCACATTGATCACAGTACCGATGTGAATGTTCTTGCAGAAGCGATGACTGGCGGAGGTTTTGAAAAACAGGGGTCGGTTGTGCTTCCGGAAGATGCGTTCAATTGCCCTGATCCTGTCCTTACAGGATATTTTGCAAAAAAGGTTGAGAATATATACGTACCGGAAGACGGCAGGACAATAGAGCTTGGCTCCGGTGTCTCAATAGAACCCGTTGCACTTATACATCATGGTGTCGACTGTTTCGGCTGGATATTCAGAAAAACAGGATGTGCCACATGGGGCATAATCAGCGACACAAAACCACTGGATTATCTGGCAGACAGGTACAAAGACTGCTCATATATTTCAATAAACGCTCCTTTCCCTGACAAAAAACCGAGGCTGGACCATATGTCCATAGAAGATGTAGGCGAACTGCTCGGCAGGCTCCACCCAAAACTCGCGACAATCACGCATATGGGAGTGTTCCTTCTCGAATCGGGACCGGATAAATATGTCGACCGCATAGCCACAGACCTTACAAGGACCGTGGCCGGACAGGACGGGATGGTCATCAACCTTGATTCGCTTGATATTTTCGTACCTGTACTGAAGCCCAGGACGGAAACTGAATTCAAGGCTATTTAAAATTAAAATACAGCCTGGCCGCAATAAGCAATGTAACTGCTACGTTTACGCGTATGGAATATATTTCCTGCGACCAGGCAACTTTAGCGTTGAAGGCGTGTCTTTTTTGCCTGAGTCCGGATATATGATTTCCTAACCTTAACGGTAAAAGGGCCGGGACATTTGATTTGTATTCCTTATAGGTATTCCCGAATTTAGACAGAAGAAATTCCTCTTCTGCCGGTATAACTATAAGGCAATACAACAAAAAGAAAGCCACTGCAAAGACTATGACCCATTTCCAACCGACCATTATCGCCCATCCGACACCCATTATAAAGTTCCCTGCATATAACGGATTTCTTATCCATCTGTAAGGTCCCCACGTAACGAGGACAGGTGCGCCTATGGTTTCAGTCCTGTATTTCGGGATATATCCTGCAGCCCAGAACCGCAGAACCTGTCCGCAAATAAGTATGAAAAGGCCGCCTATAAAACGCATCATGTTGAAATCATCGGGAAAAACAAGAACGCCTGCAGCAAAAACACCCCAGAAAATCCCTCTGCATTTAAATGCAATAGAACTTATTCTTTTATTTACCATTGTCATCCTCAAATTTTTCTTTATTTTCTTTCATCAGTTCTTCTGCACCGCACCATCCGAGAAGTTTTATTGCTATAACCGTTCCTAGTGCAGTGCCTGTATATTCGGAAATCAGCCTCCATGAGACAGCCATTACACCGGCCAGGTTCCACGGCACAAAAAGACCGAATACGGCCGCAGCCCCGCCTTCGGCAGCTCCGCTGCCCCCAAGTGTCGGTACAAAATACAGAATAAAAAGGAGGAGTGATTCGGCAAGCATGCACTGCATATATTTTACACTGAAGCCGGCAGCGATAATTAGGCATGGCATTATTGACATATATACCCACAAATGTATTACAGCTGCTATTACAGAAACAATGAACCAATTTCTCCCCGTAGACATGAAAAGCCTTATGTTGGAGCTGTAATTATCTATCTCCCTGTTTACCCAGCGCACTGCATGGAGTAGGAACCTGGGATTTATGAGCCCAAAATGCTTAAGGCGGACAAGTATGCCGCTGCTCCATCTTTTTATCCATTGCGGCCTCATTACGCTTATAACAAGCACCACCGCCGATATGGCTATAAAAATTATTACATAAACGGCAAACCACTGGATCAAAGAATGCCTTCTTATAAAATCAGACTCTGAAACAAGGGAGAACGGAATTATCAAGGCAAGCAGAAAAATTACCTGCAGTGTTCTCACCAGCGTTATTGCAATGGACTTCCCTACCGATATATTGTTTTTATAAAGCAGATATATCTGGAATGGACCTCCTCCGCTCTGCATAGGAGTAATTGCGGCTCCAAAATAATTTATCCATATAACAGGCAATGTCTGCTTCAAAGTAAGTTTTTCGCCTGCCGCCCTGGCCAGACAGATAAATTTGAACGCATCAAGAAGCCACCCTGCGGCAACAAGCAAAAAAGCAAACGAAAGCAGCACGGGATTTGTCTTTTGCAAAACATCAAAGGTGGACGAATCAACGCTGGAAAAAAGCACACCAATGATCGATACAATTACTATGGCTAAAAAAAATGAAAAACTTTTTCTTACAGTCAAAACCCAGCCTCCTACAATAAAAGACGACTCTGAAACGGAGCGCTGTAACAACTATGCAGGTAATTTATCCAATAAATATTACCACAACAGGACATCTTTGTCCCACGCGACGGCTACAGTAAATTCATATCCGAAGAAGAATAATATTCTTCCGGGACCAGGGGAAGGCCTTTCTGCCATGCAAGCGCAGCTGCTTTGGTGCGATCTTCAAGCCCAAGTTTCTTGAGTATATGGCTTACATGGTTTTTTACCGTTTTTTCCGAAAGATACACTTTTCTTGATATTTCTTTATTTGTAAGTCCATGCGCTACCCAGTAAAGAATCTCCCTCTCACGCTGTGTTATATTTTCAAGCGGGTCATAATTTTTCTGCTCATGCTGCAGGGAAGTTCTTAAATTTGCTATAACTTCAGGGCTTATGTAGCGTTCATTTTTAGCTACGGCACGAAGCGCCGTCATAAACTCCGAAATATCAGATTTATCCTGCACAACCCCCATATTTTCAATTTCACCAAGTAAAGTCAGCAAATCAGGATTTCTATCTTTAATTATAAAAAGAAATCGTATATTTTTATTGTCGCGCTTCAATTCACGCGCAACAGCAAACAGACTTACGTCATACATAGCCTCTCCCATTACGATAACATCGGGATGAAGCTCCCTGACTTCCCTTATTGCGTCTATACCGCTGCTGAGGCTTGCTAAAACTGCAAAGTCAGATTCCTTTTCAAGTATCATCCTCAAAGCATCTATAAAAAGATTATTGCCATCAGCAAGGATAATTTTATTTTTCCTCATGCCACAACCTCCATGTGTGATAGGATTAAGACATTCAGCAAAAGGAGGTATTTCCCCTGGAAAAGAATTTTGGAGAACTATACCCTATATCGCAAAAAATAATGCGCTTTATCGGAGAATCCATTGGGGATTATAACATGATACGCCCTAAAGACAGAATAATGATCGGGCTTTCTGGCGGCAAAGACAGTCTGCTCCTTTCTCTGGCCCTCGCTTCACTTAAAAGAAGAAGCCCGGTAGATTTCAGTCTTGCCGCCTGCATAATAGACCAGTCGGGCGGTTCGATGGACCTCGCATATATCAGAGAATACATGGACACTATAGGAATACCGTTATCCGTCATCAATCACGAAACATACAGGATAATTGCCCAGCGTGAGGAACGATCCCCATGCAGCCTGTGTGCTAATTTGAGGAGAGGCATCCTTGCAAGCCATGCAAAAAGCAACGGCTTCAATGTAATCGCTCTCGGACATCATAAAGACGATGCGGCAGAAACAGTCCTGCTGAATCTCTTCTACGGCGGAAGATTCAAGTGCTATCATCCGCACACATATATGACGCGTACGGAGATCCGTGTGATACGGCCGATGCTGTATATTGAAGAAAGACGCATCATAATGGAATCTGAAAGGCTGGATCTTCCCGTGACAAGTTCATGCTGCCCTTACAGTGACAAATCAAAACGTAAAAAAACAAAGGAACTGCTTGCAAAAATGGAGGAGACCGCTCCTGAAATAAAAAGCAACATACTGCATGCACTTAAAAACGTATCAGATAAGGACATCTGGAAAACATCAATGATGAACGAATAGTCTGCGTTTTTACGATATTCAGCCGACAAAGATCCGTTTTTACAGGAAATATACTATCCTGATATTGAGATGCATTATGTAAATGCATCCTGCAGCATTCTAAGCATTCACTGTCTGCAGGATGCAGCGCATATAATATAACTGACTGCAAAAAATAATCCGAGACGCTCTTATCTAGCCATGCCGGTAATTTCTGAAATTTTTGCAATACCGTATTGCCCTAGCATAACCGGCAGTCCGTCACATATTTTCCTGCCGGCATTTATGTTCCTGAAAAAAGCCGTTCCCGCTTCAACAGCGTATGCACCTGCAAGCATCATGGCAGCGCAATCTGCAGAAGTCGTGACGCCCCCGCAGCCGATGACCGGAATAGATACTGCTCCGCAAACATCCCACACCAGCCTGAGTGCAAGAGGGAAAACCGCCGGCCCGGACAATCCGGCAACAGTACGGACAAATGCCGGTTTTGCTTTCGTAATGTCCATTGCCATCCCAAGCCAGGTGTTTGCAACAACAAGCGCATCGGCACCTTCGCTTTCAATTGCACGGGCTACTCCGGCAGGATAGGGAGCCTGGGGAGTCATCTTCACCCACAGTGGACCGTCCCATGATTTGCGTGCAAGTCTTGCGGCAGCCGCTGCTCCATGCTCTGATATGCCCCAGGCCATACCGTCTCCGTCGACATTAGGACATGATATGTTAAGTTCAACGGCTGAAATACAGCCAGAATCCCTAAGCCGCATGAGGGTCTCGGCAGTTTCTGCTTCACTTTCCATAACTACATTGGCTATTACAGGACAGCCGCAGTTTATGAGCATGGAATGATATTTTTCTATAAAACTCCCAACCCCTATATTCTGCAGACCTATACTGTTGAGCATCCCCGCAGGTGTTTCCCAAAGCCTTGTTCCGCTGTTCCCTGCCCTGTTATTCAGGCTTATCGCCTTTGTGCATACTGCTCCAACTCCATGAAGCCTTTCTTCCCTCCAGAATTCTTCCTCATAAGGCCATACACCTGAAGCGATAATTACAGGTGTTTTAAGTTCTATTTTGCCTATTCTGACTGAAAGATCAAAATCCATGACCGATCACCTCATCAGCTCTGAATAATGATTTATCAACACAGAGCCTCTTCATGCCTTCTTTCGTTTCTACTACGCACCCCATACATCCTCCGTAACCGCAGGCCATCCTGTTGTCAAGCGAGAAATAAAGCCTCTCCTGCTGCCTTGAATAATATTTTTTAAGGGCCATCAGAAAACCCTGTGGTCCGCATGACCATATTTTTTCATTTTCAGAGAGATTTTCAGGTAATACTTTAAACATACTGTCGCCATCGCCAAATGAAGAGTCATCTGTGAAAATCCTTGCGTTCGGAGCCAAAGATAGGATCTTTTCAGCATATTTTTCATATCCGCGTCCAGGTATACCCAAATATAAACCTTTGATTCTTTTACTGAATAATTTATTGAAAAGCAGGAATATGGCTATTCCAACACCGCCTGCAGCGATATGGATACCGTTGTCTGCTTCAGGCAGCGGAACGCCAAGCACACCCCTTACCCGTATGTTCGCGCCGGGCTGAAGTCTTGACATGATATCTGTTCCCTTCCCGCACAACATATAGCAAATAGACAGCTCGCTTTTATCCGGTTCTGTATCTGCGACAGCGAAAGGCCTTCCAAGCAGTGGGTCCAGCCCTTCTGACGGGAAAACCATCACACAATTTCCCGGACGTGTTTTTGCCGCCAGCTCAGGAGACTTCACTGTAAGCCAATATATGCGGTCTGAAAGCATTTCCGACTTTACAACACTGCAGGAATGATCATTAATTTTATTGCACGAACAACTGGACATATCTACTCCTCCATAATCGATAGCAGCCATAAAAGAACAAAAACGTTGCGGTAATTTTACCATCCATCAATTAGCAATACTACCGACGCCATGCATAAAACAATATGCAATAGTATAATAAATATGTTATATTAATTTATTTTAAATAAAAAGCAGAGAGGAGCATTTAAATGGCATATACTGAACCATATGACAAAATGGACAGCAAGACACTCGATATTTCAAAAGCAATAACGAGCCTGCGGGAAGAACTGGAAGCCATAGATTGGTATAACCAGAGGGTCGCCACTGCATCCGACGAAGAACTCAAACGAATCATGGCACACAACAGGGATGAAGAAAAAGAGCACGCAGCTATGCTTATTGAATGGGTGCGCCGCAATATGGAAAACTGGGACAAAGAGCTGCACGATTACCTTTTTACCACTGAACCTCTCGGCACTCATGAGGCACCGGCTGATTCACGCAATGCGGACCTGGGCATAGGCAAACTTTGATAATAAACCTTTGAAGGAGGACCAAAAATGGACATTCTGAAAAGATCACTTGCTCCAATAGTACCAGCAGCCTGGGAAGAAATAGATGAACAGGCAAAAGCAGTATTTAAGGGCGTTCTTGCTGGAAGAAAGGCTGTGGGCGTAACCGGACCGTTAGGGTGGAATTGTGACTCTGTATCGGAAGGGACTCTTTCTCTAGTTGAGGAAACACCGGTCGAGGATGTAAGCTACGGCATACGTGAATCACTGCCTCTGGTTGAAGTCAGGGTCCCGTTCTCAATGCCTATGTGGGATCTGGACGACATCAGCAGGAAATCAAAAACAGTGGACTTCTCGCCTGTTATCGAGGCTGCCAGAAAAGCTGCCCTGTTTGAGGACACAGCTATATTCCGTGGCCTTGAGGATGCAGGCATACTTGGCATGGAGCTTGAAGCAGACAATGATCATGTTGAACTGGCGCTTGAAGATGAATCTATCCTTCAGGCTGTCGCTGAAGCTCTGACGATTCTAGGCTCACATTCGGTTGAGGGTCCTTACGCCCTTGTATGTCCGCTCCCTCTTTGGACTAAGATCAAAACATCTTCCCAGGGATATCCTTTAATTAACAGGATAAAGGATCTGCTGGGCGACGACTCTCGTATAATCCTTTCACCGCAGTATCAGACATCAATGCTGGCATCAATCAAAGAAGGCAACTGTGAACTCGTGATCGGACAGGACTTCTCAATAGGTTACCAGTCGCATACAAATACAGATGTAAGTTTCTTTATAACTGAAACTTTCACTTTCAGGGTTTTGGTTCCTGAATCTATAGTGCTGTTCAAAACAAAGGAATAAGAATATCAGGTCTGGACAGTAGTCTGATAAAGTATGAAAGAGGGGAAAAGATTTGCAATCATTTCCCCTCTTTTTTGCAACGGTATGCTTTTAAAGAAAATGCTCATGTTTTTACATTCCAATGTATTTTCACCGACGCGGCTGAAGGTGCAGTGTTTTATTCAGATATGACAAATGACTGAGAGCACCGCACAATATACAATATATATTTCGTATGCCGTGTTTTACAGAATCTCTTAAGTACAGGCAAATTAATATGCAAATAAACACAAATTATGCGTATAGAAAAAATAATGGCAATAGAACTGTACAGCCCGATTTTTTCCCATGATAAAGGATAAAAGCACCACAGATAGCCTACCCCAAAAACTGCCGACAAGCATAAATATCCCTTCGAAAAATAACAGGGACTCTCTGCTCCAGCACATCACTGAGAATGCCGCTACCGACAGCCGTTATTACAGCAACAAAAACAAACTGGACAAAATTATAATTCTGATGAATTGCTTTGACAGCGGCATCTGCTGCAAAAAAACTTAATCCTGGCGCATCAAGCATAATAAGAAGCAACCTTGCCTTAAAAATTCCTGGAAGTATAAATACAAGCAAAACTGATGCCACTGCAAGCAGGATCGTGGCATAGCTTGAGAAAAAGGCAGGAACACCTGTATCCATTATGACATCGCGCATAATCCATCCGCCGCATGCCCCGGTAAATGCCAGCACGAAAACGCCGAATAGATCCATTTTTTTATGCATGGCAGTATAAGCTCCAAATATTGCAAAACTTACTACGCCTATATACTAGAAAACGCTTATTATGCCTGACTGCGGATTAAGCAGCATACATGCCCTCTTCCATAAAAATTTATATTTCACACCAGTACGGTGCGGCAATAATATAAAACCCATATATGGAACCGCAGCTTATAAATACAGTAACAGATTGGTGAAGGGAAGGAGTTAATCAAGGAATAATCATGTTTCTGATGAAAATCAATTTATATTGATGCTGCAGCAAAATTGATTGCAATTTTGCCGCAGCATCTTTTTTATCCAGTCTATATAATACAAATAAACAAAAGCATAAATTTATTTATCAATAAACTATTTATTCCCGTCGGCCGGAGATTCCAGCAAAGTACGTCTTTCTATCCTATCTACGCCGTCTTTCCCGCGCCAGAATATGCCAATTCCCAAATAGGTTATGAATATGGCTATCAGAGGCGTGATCCAGTTGAGGGCCGCATAAGGCGCATACATAAGTGTTGGAACACCAAGCACAGCTGCAGCGTATCCGCCGCATACGTTCCATGGTATCAGGACGGATGTAAGTGTCCCGCAGTCCTCTAGAGAACGTGAGAGCATTCTTGGTGCAAGCCCGCTCTCTTCAAATTTTGGCCTGAGCATACGTCCCGGAATGATTATAGATAGGTATTGGCTGCCGGTCAGGAGGTTGGATACAAAACATGACGCTATCGTCGCAGTGATAAGCCCGCCTGCCCTGCGGATATATTTTGTCAGCACTTCCAAAAGTACATTCAGTATTCCCATAGCTTCAAGGAATCCGCCCATGGCCATCGCAAGTATAGCCAGGGATACAGACCACATCATTCCCTGCATGCCGCCGCGGCCGACAAGACGCGCTATCGTTTTGCTCGCATCAAGCGCCGCCTCAGGCGTCAGCTGAATGCCATGAGTCTGCAGGATAGCAACCACATCAGTCATTTTTGTCATTGCGGCTATTTCCGCACAAAGCTGAGGCTTATATCCCCACTGGCTGAGGTTCCACACATCACCCCATGATGCACCGTTAACAAAGCACATCACCAATCCTGCCACCATACCTATCACTATACCTGGAATAGCCGGTATTTTCATGATCGAAGCTATTATAACCAGCAGCGGAGGAATAACACATGCAATAGAGATTGGGAACTCAGCGCTTATTATATTCTGTATTGCAACTATCCTTGCGGGATCAAGATCGGCTGATGCATAGCGCGCTCCCATTATGATAAGGAATGCTCCGTAAATTACATATGCTGGCCCTGTTGTCCAGAGCATCGCTTTTATGTGGTCAAACAATTCGGAACCAGAAACTGCCGGAGCCAGGTTCGTGGTGTCTGAAAGCGGTGACATTTTATCTCCGAAATAAGCACCTGAGACAACTATGCCGGCAGTAAACGCAGGATTAACACCAAGGCCGTTTCCTATACCCATCATTGCCACACCGACCGTTGCCTCTGTCGACCATGAGGAACCTGTTGAAAGGGATATGATCGAGCAAATGATCAGGGTTGCAAACGGGAATATTTTAGGGCTCAGAAAATTAAGTCCGTAATAAATAAGACCTGGTATTACTCCGCCCCTCATCCACAGACCTACGAGCATACCTACAAGCATAAGGATTATGCAGGCCGGCATTGCAGCCATTACGCCGTCGAGCGCAGCACTTTCCAATTCTGAATAACTGTGTTTAAGGTAAAAAACACCGATACATGCAATTACTATTGCCACCATGGCTATCGGTGCATGTACATCTACCTTGTAATATAAAGTAGCTGCCGAAACTGTCACCGTAATAAGGACCAGAATGGCCAAGGCAAGAAGGAATGAAGGTTTTTTAACTGTACGTTGTTCGGTTACCATATTTTATCACTCCCAAAGTTAATAATAATTTGGAAAATAAGTACAGGAACATGGTTTCTTTGTGCGGTTAAAGTTTTACACTGCTTAATCAGAAAAATAACAGCTAATGCTTTTCTTCCTTATTCCATACACACTCCCCATTTACAAAAGTAGCTTTGTTGTCAACGTTACGCAGAGCGTTCACGTCTATTTGCATGGGGTTCCCGTCAATTACGGCAAAATCGGCTCTGCGGCCTTTTTTGATTGTTCCGAATTCACCTCCCTTACCAACAGCTATCCAAGGATTGACGGTAAATATTCTAAGAGCCTCTTCAAGCTTAAGTTTTTCCCATGGGGCAAACCCCTTCAGCGGACTGCCGTCAGTATCGCTGAGGCATACGGCTGTCCAAATTGCAATCCACGGATTTGGATCCTCTATCGGAGCATCACTTGATCCCGTAAGCATAATACCGCTATCCATCATTGTTTTGTAACAATATGAATAGGGCATACGCTTGGAACCGAGTCTGAGCGGCGCCATCATTCTGTCCGTATATGCCTGTGTAGGCTGGACATCGACAACAGCAGATATTTTTACAATCCGCTCCATCAGATCAGGAGGGCATACGATGGCATGGTTTATACGGTAAGGAAGGTCAGGTATCCCATTTTTACTTATTACTTTTTCCAGCACATCAAGGATCTGTTCTATACCCCTGTCCCCTATGGCATGTATCTGAACCTGTATCCCTTTTTTATGTGCAGAAGTTATTATTTTTTCCAAATCATCGCTTGAATGGTTCAGCTGGCCTTTTGTAGAGGCATCATCGGAATATTCATCGCGCAGCGCAGCTGTATGACCTCCGAGGCTCCCGTCCATAAACAGTTTTAATCCTGCGAATGAAATTTTGTCATTGCCGTAGCCGCTCTTGAATGTATAGTTCGGGAGCTCGTCATGGTAACACAATACCCTTATCGGAAGGTCCCCTTCTTTTTCAATGTCCTGAAGGACTGATAAATTTTCTCCAAGTGCGTATGACGGAGCATCGCAAGCATGGACTGCCGTTATACCAAGCGATGAAAGCTTTCTGCATGCATCACGCATTATCTTTTTCAGTCTTTCATGCGTCTCATATTCGCCTGCAACCGCATCTATGATAGAGGAGGCCCCTCCCTCATTGATAAGCCCTGTAGGCTGCCCTGCAGCATCACGCATGATATTGGGATCCCCTGAATCCCAAAGACCGCATTTTTTCAGTGCAGCACTATTTACTATATGTGTATGCCCGCAGTATCTGCTTACTATGACAGGGTTATCAGGAGCAATCGAATCAAGGAACAGTCTGTCAGGTATGACAGGCTTAGCCCAATTGGCTTCATTGTAATTTATGCAGCGTACCCAGGAGCCTCTTTCCGCTTCCGAGACAGCTTTGCTGAGCATTTCGCCAAGCTCCTCTATTGATGAAGCAGATGCCAGATTAGGATACAGATTCAATTTCGAGTATGCTGTAAGGTGGACATGCGCATCAGTAAATCCAGGAACTATAAGATTTCCTGTAAAATCAACTACCTCACCTGCTGTGCAGTCCGATGGCATATCATCCAATTTCCCTACCCGTGAAATTATTCCGCCCTCGATACAAAAGTAGTCTGCAATAGGCAAATCAGGATTACCTGTCCATATGGTTCCTTTTACAAGTTTTTTATTTTCCGGCAACGTAAAGTCCCCTTTCAATCAACAATAGTTAATACATTGAATTCAAGGTATACAAACGTAAAAGAAAAAAACAGCATTTATTATTCCCAATGCGGTAAAGGTCTGACTTAAACCTAGAATAATCCTGCCGTTTCCCCTCCGTCGATCCTGATATCAGCGCCGGTTATATATCTTGCCTCGTGTGAAGCCAGAAATGCGTACAATGCACCTATTTCCTCCGGCTCGGCATGACGTTTCATAGGAATGCCCTCGTTAACTTTTGCCAGCATTTCCTCCGTGTATTCCGCTTTCTGCATCGGAGTAAGAACGTACCCCGGGCAGACGCAATTTACGCGCACATACGGTGCAAGTTCCAGCGCCATGCTCTTTGTAAGCAGAATGACTCCGGCCTTTGAAGCATTATAGTCAGTGTACCAGCGATGGCCTTCCGTGCCGTTAGTCGAAGCAGTCATCAGAATAACACCGCTCTTCCGGCTGCACATGCGTCTTGCCGCTTCACGTGCACACAGGAACATACCGTTCAGGTTGATGTCCATCACTTTTTTCCACTGTTCATAAGTTATATCAATAAAATCACTTCTGATGCTTATACCGGCATTTGAAACAAGAACATCGATGCCGCCCAATTCATCATCCATTTTTGCAAAGGCTGAAACTACATCGTTTTCTTTACTTACATCAGCACAGCAACAGCCAGCAAAATCAGGATTATCCTTCATGACTTTAAGAGTAGCTGTTTCGTTATAGTCAACTATAAAAACCTTAGAACCTTCATCGGCAAAACGCCTTGCTGTAGCAAAGCCGATACCGCTTGCCGCTCCTGTAACCATAACTTTTTTGTCCCTCAGATCGCCATACATAGCCATATATGTTCCTCCCGTATTAATAATATTATTTCCAGCATGAAACAGGATTTTACATGAAACACGACTTAAAGCACAGAGAAATATTCATGCCGAAATTCCGAAATACTTAAATAATCATGAAACTTTAGCCATAATGTATCTGCCAAAACCCGTTATAACACGGATATATCCTTTAAAATCCTCATCCAATGATGCATCTCCAGTATCTGCTATAAGCGGCTTGCCAAAAAGCTGCGCCATTTTTGATGACGTAGCGATAACAGATATATTATCCATGGGTATCATCCTGAGGACATCCGGACTCAGCTGTTGATTTCCTCTTCCGAATATATGTCCCTGACCCCCTATGACTGTTATTATAAGATGCCGTTTTTCGCATGGATATGCCCTTAGGATGGCCTCTATCTGATTTTCGGTAAGATCCTTGCCGACAACTGTGCCATCAGCCACTGCATCAACACCGAGAAGCGTGCCTTCCAGGCCGAGATGACTCATCAAGGCCGCAGTTGTTGTGCCTGAGCCAATCAGGTATATCTCATCTTTTTCCATTGTTTTTGCAACATATCCGGCAATATCAGCTGCCTCGTCAGCATCGCTTCCTGAAGCGCCTGATTTGCGGTCCTGCATCAGCTCCGTATCTTCCGGGACTTTCATATAACCAAAAAGTTTGGCTCTTACTGCGTTATGCCTGAATGCATCCTCATCTATATCAACTACTTCAGCAGTTCTATATCTATTTACCTTGTTAAAAAGAAACTTACGAATAAGTATACCAGCATCACGCGGTTTTTTTGCATAAACCCCGGAATGTATCTTCACTCCTGCCGGAATTCCTACAACCGGCACCTTATCTCCGGCAACGGAGCATACATCACGCGCTGTTCCATCGCCTCCGGCAAAAATAATCAGATCGACACCCAATTCCAGCATCACGAGGACAGCTTTTTTAGTATCATCGGCAGTAGTTGAATTTCTATGAACACGGGATATTATTTTTACATTGTCTATTCCGTGCCGGGAAAGCAATTCAGCACCCATTCCTCCTGCAACTGTAAAAAACTCATGCCCGGCAGCAGCGTGCTCAAATTCTGTTACAGCCGCCTGAGCACGCATATCGGATACGGGCGTTGCACCGAGTTCTCTTGCAATACGCAGGGTATCTTCGCCGTCCGTTCCCTTAAGGGCGACCTTGCCTCCCATACCGGCTACCGGGTTAATGAGGAATCCGATCTTCATTTTTTACCTTGACTCAAAATATCCCTTGTACTTTTTATTGTATGCACGCCACGTGATAGCGTATTTAGCCGGATCATCAAAATAATCATGGCTGATGTGGTGTACAGTACTGTTGACAGGCGCATGCTCAACGTTTTCAGATTCTTCGTAGCACATTCTTGATATCTCAGCCAATACGCTGCAATAATCATCTATATCGCTCTTTGAGTAAGATTCGCTCGGTTCGATTGTGAAAGGTTCAGGTATTATCCAAGGTTCATGGCTGGACCAATAGTGTGTTCCAAAATCAGCTATGCAGCGCTGGACATCAGCCGTTCCGAAGCCAGTATCCTCTTTCATCTTCTGCCAGCTGTAACGGGCCTGTTCTATACGTGAAGGATGATGTGGAAATGATATGGATGCCCCTTTTATTGCAAGTATTTTCTTCATGCAGTAATTATTATTAAGGATGGCAACTCTCGAAACTTCCCTGAGTCCTTCCGCACCGAGAGACATTATCCATGAATATGCCTTTACAACTACAGGTGCCACACCCCAAAAGGATTTTATCTTACCGCATGTTTTAGGCAGATTAAAATCAAGGTAGTATCCTTTTTCGGCACTGTATTCGACAATAGGCACAGGCAGATACGGACGGAGCTCCTTTTTAGCTGCGACCATCCCTGTTGCCGGCCCTCCGCATCCGTGCGGCGCAGAGAAGGTCTTATGGAGGTTGAAGAATGACATGTCAAAGTCGGCCTCTGCAGTACGCGTTATGCCAAGGAGTCCGTTGGCATTTGCCTGATCATAGCAGCAAAGCGCGCCTTTTTCATGTGCAAGCTTTGTAAATTCCTTTATACGCACATTAAAGATTCCTGTGTCTTCCGGATTTGTGAAGAAAATAGCGGCTGTTCTTTCTGAAAGAGCTGCCTTGAATGCTTCTATATCAGGATAACCTTCAGAATCAGGCTGTATTATTGTCACTTTGTAGCCCTTTACTATAGGGACAGCAGCATCCGCCGGATGTGAAAAGAAAGTCGTAATGACTTCGTCACGCTGCTTTTCCTCTCCCTTATCCCTCCAATAGGCACGTACTATGGAAGCCAGGGCAAGCACACCGTGCGAGCCGCCTCCAGGCTGCATGCTGAATACATCAAGCCCTGATATTTCTTTAAAAAGTTCTCCTGTTTTGTAAAATATCTCCAATATGCCCTGTGCTGTGCTTTCAGGCTGCAGCGGGTGCATATTTGCCAGTTTTGATGAATTGGCTATTTTTTCATTGACTTTCGGGTTGTATTTCATTGTGCATGTACCCTGTCCGATATCTATATTCCCGTCAACTCCGATATTTTCCTGCGACAGATGGTTGTAATGCCTTACAAGCTGAAGCTGCGCTATCTCAGGAAGTTTCGCCTCATCACTGCGCAGCATTGCGTCAGGCAGGCTTGAAACAGCTTCTGCCAAAGTAACAGAATCACAGCATGGTCCGGGAAGAAGGACTGCACGCTGCCCGGGTCTGCTGATCTCGTATATGACAGGCTCATTCCATTTTGCGTGATGAAATTTTTTCATTCTTTCCAAACTGTTCATAATCAAACGTTCCTCCTCTATCCCAGTATCCTGCCAAGAGCCTCTGAAAGGGCCTTTATATCGCTGGCGGCAGTCTGTTCCGTAACACAGAACAAAGAACAGCCTTCAAGTTCGGGGAACGATCCGCTGAGGTCGTATCCTCCGATAATTCCAGCTTCAAGAAGTTTTTCGTTTATCTCTTTTACGCTCTTGCCGGAAGCACTGAAATCAACCACGATTTCCTCAAAGGGAACGCCTGAGAACCTGCTTACCGACACGCCTTTTATCTCCGACAGAGCCTTTTTAAGACATACCTGACGCTGAACAATCGCTTCGCCAAGCTCTTTCATCCCCTTAGGCCCCATAGCTGCAAGATATACTCCTGCCGCTACGCCCCATAGCGCAGCGTGAGTCCCTACAAATTCTTTAGCCTTATCTCTGTTTGCAAAAGAGGTACGCTCCCACAGGACATCTCCAAACCCCCACTCACCTTCGCTTGTAGGCGCTATTCCAAAAAGTCTGGACGGGTATTCATCAACTATCTCAGGTCTGTCGCTCGTTGCTATAAAACCGGCAACTCCGCCGCCGTAGTTCATATGTATCCCCAGAGGCTGGATATCACCGCATGCGATATCGGCACCATAACGGCTCGGAGGAGTCAGGACACCCAGTGTAGACGGTTCTACATACGCTATCATCATGGCACCGGCCGCATGCGCCATATCGGCTATTTCCTGTGATTTTTCCTCAATGATGCCGAAAAAATTAGGGTTCATTACAAGAACAGCAGCGATCTTATCTGTAAGCTTTTCTTTGAGGCTGTCTATGCAGATACGACCAGTTTTGCTGTTGTAATCGATGTATGAGATCGATATATCCGGCTGCATATATGTCTGGACGGCTTTCAGCGTATCCGGATTTATATTTCCGGGGATAAGCACTTCGCTGCGCTTCGTTATGCGTGAAGCCATACGGAGTGAAGTTCCTACGGCCTGGCTGGCGTCATAGTTAGGAACATTGCACACATCAAAATCCAAAAGCTCGGCCATCATCGACTGATACTCGAACATTGCATGGAAGCGCCCGTGGTCTTCATACGGTTCACCGGCATATGCCGTAAGGAATTCGGAGCGGTTGACAACTTCATCCACAACTGCCGGGACATAGCGGTTATAGCAGCCGGCTCCGAGGAATGAAACGAGCTCCCCCGCAGTTTTATTTTTATCAAGTATTCCACTTACATGACGGTACAAACCAGCCTCATCCTCAAATGGCTCAGGCAGGTCCATCTTTTTTTTCATGCGTATTTCTTCAGGAATATCAGCGATAAGGTCATCAATTGACCCTGTCCCGATAAATTTCAGCATCTCAGCCTGCACTTCAGGTTCTGAGTTAGGAATGTAAGGATACATTTTTTTACCCATAGGATTGCCTCCTCATATATTGTCGCGTTATTACGCTGATAATTTTGTATAAGACAGTTGGAATGCTTTGAAATAATTGCTTGTTTAACAAATAATAAGCGGCTTTGAATAACATTTCTCCGCTCTGGTGGGAATCAGGCCATTATATATAAATGACATCCTTATGACCGGTTAAGCTAAGCTATTCCCCCTCCGTCGACGACGAGACTGCTTCCTGTAACCCAGGGAGCCATGCCGCTGCAGAGGAAAAACACACACATGGCGACATCAATAGGCGAACCGAGACGGGCCATCGGACGCTGGGCGCAGTCTTTTTTATATTTTTCATCGTACACACCGCCAAGCTGTTCACATTCGCTTTTAAGCATCGGTGTGTCTATATCACCAGGACATACACAATTTACATTTATATTGTCAGGACCGTGGTCTATAGCCATAGCACGGGTCATATTCCATACCCCGCCCTTTGCAGCACAGTAGGAAACGGCATGGTCCCCGCCTTTTAATGCCCACCCTGAGCCTATATTCACTATTTTTCCAGCACCTGCAAGCTTCATGTGCGGAATAACATGCTTGCTCATAAGAAAAACGCTTTTAAGCGTGACATTTAATGCAAGATCCCAATCTGATTCTGAAAGGTCTTCAGCTGTCTTTCTGCGTGCAACACCGGCACAGTTGACCAGAATGTCGATACGCCCGAACATCCCTGCCGCAGCATCAGCTGTTTTTTTGCAGTCTGCTTCTTTTGTAACATCACACTGCATGAAGACAGCTTTATTGCCTGCGGCCTTAATTTCAGCCTCGATTTTTTTACCAAGTATTTCATTGACATCAGCTATAACAACGGTAACGCCGGCTTCCGAGAAAAACCTTGCTATGCCGGCACCTATACCTGATGCGGCACCAGTGATTACTGCAGTTTTCCCAGACATGCCGCATAGTTCGTTAAGATCTAGCATCACTGCCACTCCTTTTAATTTTTCAAGATATGGTATACAATGAATACATACTGGTAATTATATATATCATTCTTAGATCTCTGTCAAGGGTTTTTTTACTTGCAAGTTTTGCAATGACTGTATATAGTTGTTCACGAGCTGTAAAATTATAGGGAGTTGGGAATTCAATGGACATAACACACTTACAGGGATTAACAGCATCTGACTACGTTTACCAACAGATCCGCAAGGGCATTTTTGAAAAAAGGCTTGAAAGCGGTCAAAGGCTTCCTGAAATTGCAGTTGCCAAAGAATACGACGTAAGCCGGACACCTGTACGCGAAGCGCTAAGACGCCTTGCCAATGAAGGACTAGTAAACATTGTCCCTGGATGGGGAGCATGTCTTGTCTCGCCGACAAAATCAGAAATAATCGATACATATGAAGTACGTGAAAACCTTGAAGTGATGGCAATAAGAAAAGCATCAAAAATAATAACCCCTCTGCAGATCTGCAGGCTGCAGGAACATATAGATGCCGAAGGTAAAACTTTTACAGACAGGGATATAGAGGCATACCTGAATGTAAACGATGCATTCCATGTCATAATAGCAGAATCATCCTGCAATACGACACTTGTGGACTACATTAAGAATGTGCTTTCACGAACATATGTACAGATGCTTTTTTTTGAATCATTCTTTGATTTCGATACGAACCCCAGCCTGGATGAACACATAACTATGCTTAACGCACTAAAAGACCACGACACTGACTTATGCGTAAGGCTTATGAAAGAACATATCCAGCACTCTATGGAGGCACTGAAAACTGAAGACAAATAGTCACCTTTAGCCAAAGCGGCTTCATCAGACGAGATGCTGCATTTTTCAGTTCTGTATCAATGTACCGGAATATCAATATCAGCATCAGTTATATATTCGTATATATAAAAAATAATACGGAGCTTCCGGCAAAACAGCATATGCGGGAAGCTCCGTATTATTTTTCAGAACAAGTGCGCCGGCAGGCAGCGCACTTTATATATCAAAATATTTTAATAAGCGTCCTTGCCCTTTGCGTTTATGAAAGATTCTATAGGATTGACATTCTTTTCCTTGTGCGTCTGTCTCCAGGTCTTGATTGGCATTCCCCATATTTTTATATAACCGACTGAGGCGGACTGGTCGAAAATATCTCCTGACGAATAGGTGGCAAGAGCCTTGCTGTATACCGAGTTATCAGATTTCATACCGTTTACAACCCCTGTTCCCTTATAGAACTTCATTCTTACGGTCCCGCTTACAACTTTCTGTGTTGTATCTATAAAAGCCTGGACAGCTTCCATCAGCGGGGAGAACCAGTATCCCTCGTACGTCATCTCTGCGAACCTTATTTCCAGTTCTTTTTTCGTCTTAAGTGTATCCTTGGTCAGGGTTATGGTTTCAAGCTTTCTGTGTGCTTCTATCAATGCCAAAGCCCCGGGACACTCATACACTTCGCGGCTCTTAAAACCTACAAGTCTGTCCTCGACCATGTCAATCCTTCCATAGCCCGCTTTGCCTGCTGTTTTGTTGATAAAATCTATAAGCTCGATGCTGGTCATTTTCTTACCGTTGACAGCAACCGGAATCCCGGCTTCGAAAGTTATTTCAACAGTAACTTCCTCATCAGGCGCATCCTTGGGGTCGGCAGTAAGTGCATAGGCATCTGCAGGAGGCTCATTCCATGGATCTTCAAGTATGCCGCATTCGATCGAACGTCCCCAGAGATTATCATCCAGACTGTATGGACTCTTGCGCGTAGTCGGCACCGGAACGTTATGTGCTGCTGCATAGTCCATCTCTTCTTCCCTCGTGAAACCCCAGTCGCGTACTGGTGCAAGAACCTTTATATCCGGATTGAGCGCGTTGCAGCATACCTCTATGCGGACCTGGTCCTGTCCTTTGCCTGTACAGCCGTGAGCAACAGCAATCGCACCCTCTTTTTCGGCACACCAGATAAGAGCCTGTGCAATCATTGGACGTGAGAGAGCTGAATTAAGCGGGTAGACTCCCTGATAGACAGCATTTGATTTCAGAGCAGGCCATATGAATGTATCAATAAACGCCTCACGCAGATCTACCACATAAGCCTTGACCGCTCCGGCAGCATATGCTTTTGCTTTTATTTCTTCGAGATTGTCTGCCTGCTGTCCCACGTGCATAGTAAGGGTAACCACATCATATCCCTGATCGTGAAGCCAGGGTATAGCTACAGATGTATCAAGCCCTCCGCTGTATGCCAAAACTACCTTGCCTTTTTTTTCTGACGCCATTTAAAATTCCTCCCTGATTTTGTTTTTGCAAACATTTTTTAATGTCCGCACATGCTTGTACAGACATAAAAAACTCGTCCCTCTCCTTCATAATGAAGGAGAGGGACGAGTTAACTTACCCGCGGTACCACCCTCGTTGGCACTTACATGCCCACTTAGTTAGTTGTTTTTCGGAAAACTGCCGTGATCCCTACTTGACGGTTATGTCTTTCTTCGGAATCCTGCTCAGGGGTGCGAGAAATACGATCCTGCCTGCGAAAAGCGCTTTCAGCCGATGGCGCTTTATCTCTGTCGCCGAGCGATCGAACCCATAGCCCCGTCATCGCATTGCCTATGCGTGACATGGCTGATTCGTCGTGTACGTCGTGCTCGTTCAACAGCGGCAAGAAACATGATCCATACTCCCCTCCTTTTAATATTGCTGGTCATAGAAAACTGAATGGTAGGTATTCTATCACTTAATAGATAATTGTCAACCATGTATGATAAATTATATCTGTGTTTTTCACATAAATTTCAGTAAATATTCAGCGGCTTTGACATCCAGTTACTAAATCAGTTTTTTAGGATGGCTTTCTCAATAAAAGACTCCATTCCTGCTTCCCTGCATTCCCTCTGTGTTATGAAGCTTGTCATTTCCATGTGCACAGGGGTGATAGAAACATAATCATTTGCCACAGCCCATACATCCGTTCCTTCTGACATGAAATCCTCAATGCTGCCACCTATCCAGTATGCCTCTCCGCCAAACGGTGTTTTTACTTTGCTGATCTTGTCTACGTAACGTCGGATACCCTTTTTTGTAACAAGCACACCTTTGATCTCCGACGGATCCAGATTGGGAATGTTCACGTTGTAGAAGACTCCGTCCGGCACAGGTGTTTTTTTTGTCCATTCAAGAAGAGCCAAAACAACATCAGCGGCAGTCTCATTAAAAATGACCTTATCCTTGGAATTTATGACCAGAGATACAGCAATGGAAGGGATCCCGAAAATAATGCCTTCCATTGCAGCACATGCAGTACCTGAATATGTAAGGTCATCTCCAAGGTTAGGTCCCTGATTTATGCCCGATATGACTATATCCGGGTGAAAACCCAGCACATCAATTGCCATGATTACACAGTCCGTGGGGGTACCGTCACATGCCTTGGCAGTGAAATCTGCAGATAAAAAAAGTTTATCAACGTTTTTTATATGCAGAGGCCTGTCCATGGTCATTGAATGTCCGCAGCCGCTGCGCTCCCTGTCAGGCGCAACAACAAGTATGTTCTGGCCTGATTCTGTCAGACGCTTGGCTAATGTCTGTATACCTATCGAGTAAACTCCGTCATCATTCGTCAGCAATATATTCATTGTTATGGCCTACAGTATCAAACCCAAAATAAGCGCCATGAAGGGACGCATTATGAGCGGCAGGAGGCCTAACAGCATAAGGCCGAGCAGTATGAACATACCGTAACGCTCAAGCGTATAGTAGGCATTCATGTATTTATACGGCAAAAATACATACAGTACCCTTGAGCCGTCGAGAGGAGGTATCGGGATCAGGTTGAATGCCGCAAGTCCTACGTTCATGTATATCATTATCAGTATGAACTGCTGGGCGCCATAGCTCTGAAACAGAGAAGGGAAAAATTTTACAAGCTGGGCACACACGAAAGCGGTAAGTATATTGCCTGCAGCACCGGCGAGGCTTACTATTACCATGTCGCGCCTAGGGTGTTTGAAATAGCCCGGATTGATAGGAACCGGTTTGGCCCAGCCGAACCTGAATAACAACAGACAAAGCGCACCAACAGGATCAAGATGGTGCAGCGGGTTCAAACTGAGACGCCCGTCTATTTTTGCAGTCGGGTCCCCCAGCTTCATAGCTGCATATCCATGACAGAATTCATGAAAAGTTATAGCCCAAAGGACCGCTGGCAGACTTAAAAGAATCTCAGCTACACGCGAAGCCATATCTCCTCCGCCAAAAAACATCGGCAATCACATCCTTGCTTATTAAAACCAAAATCAGATAAAAGGTATTTTATCACGAGACACTGTATTTTCTTTTGCACAAAATACTAATCTGCAGCACCGCACCATTCCCAATAAACGCCAAGCCTGCCGCTGTCAGCCGAAATTATAATTTTTTCTGATTCCAGCCTGTTGCTTATACTGTACGGATTACAGTATTCCAGCCTCACATTATCCAAAGGCCACCTTACGCCGCTTATTGAAACCCCTGTACATAAACCGGAAAATGGAATGAGTGATACTACTTCCGGTTTTTTTTTAAAATACAGCTCGAGAAAGTCAGGCCCGTCAATAAGCATCAAACCTTCCTTCTCGTCTGCCATGCCTATAGGGACATATCTGTCGGAGCGTTTCAGAAATGATATGAAAGTGCTCCATAAATGATCGAAGCGTCCTCCGAAACATCCGGTAAGAAATACCCCTTTTTTCTGGCGGGCCGTTTCTTCAGACAGAAGGTCAAGAGCTAATTGGAAATCGGTGAGGTTTTTATCTTTTTCATACTTTAAAACCTGCGAACCTGACCCATACGCCCACTCCCATGCTTCCGGGTCAGCGCTGTCAGCATCCCCTATCAGTTTTTCCGGGACAATGCCTGCCTTGAAGCAGCAGTTCACCCCGCTGTCTACGGCCCAAGTGTATTTATTGAAATTTATTCCGTGCAGCCAGGATGGAGACTGTGTTCTTCCTCCAAGAACCATAAGCAGTATCTCATTTGTTATATTTGTTCTGATCCTTATATCAGGAAGAACTAATTCTCTCAACATTGACACCTCCCTATGACATATTTATTTATGACAAAAGCAATTATACATTACTTAAAGATGAAAGTTGACTCCATGGAAAATAAGCATTAGAATCGTGGAACTTAAGCAATAATAATTTCTCCGGGGGAGCATAGGGACATACATGTCCGTAACGCTGAGAGGAAGGGCAATACCTTCGACCCCAGACCTGATCCGGTTAGTACCGGCGTAGGAAGAGAGGGCTGCATAACTGGCTTTAATCCCGCTCTTTACGGAGCGGGATTTTTTATTGTTAAAATTAAATTGGAGGTCTTTGCAATGTACCCTGAAAAAAACGGAAAAGAAAACATATTGAGAAAGGCTGCTGCTGCCGGAGGACTTGCCGCTGCAGGCGTTGTCCTTTCATTCGTCTATATCCCTGTCGGTCCGGTAAAGTGTTTCCCGTTCCAGCATGCGATCAATGTTATAGCAGGAATTACCCTTGGACCGCTATGGGCCGTAGGAGCTGCATTTACTACCAGCCTTATAAGGAACATGATAGGTACAGGCAGCCTGTTCGCATTTCCGGGAAGCATATTCGGCGCGCTTTTCGTAGGATTTGCTTCAGAAATCCTTCCCTGCAGATTCAAATGGACAGCGGCACTCGCCGAACCGCTGGGGACCGGTATCATAGGTGCCTGGGCCTCCGCTGTGATAATTGCTCCCGTAATATCTAAAAACTTAGGTTTTGCTTTCCTTTCCGTCTCATTCCTTATCAGCAGTATCCCAGGATCAATCCTTGGAATTTTGGTACTTTACTGCCTTAAGAAAAGGAAATGTATCGAGAGCATCGGCATCATGATTTAGTTCCGGCAGCAAATTCAATGAACATCCTGCCGAGTTCGGCGGCCCTTTTTTCTAAATCTTCTAGCGTGCCGGTATTTTCTATAATCCAGTCGGCACGCTTTATTTTTTCACTGCTTGGAATCAGCCTGTTTCCACGGCGATCTATCTCTTTCTCGTCCCATCCTCTTGTTTTATTGCGTTCAGCTCTTTTTTCATGTGACGCCGATACATATACGACCTTATCTATCCAATCAGGTCTGCCGCACTCATAAAGCAGCGGAATCTCCACAACGACCCATCCTGTTGAACGTTCAACGCCAAGCCTCAATTTTTCAATAGTCGGAATATGGATAAGATCTGATGCAAATTTATATTCGTCATCACTCTGAAAAATTTTTTCTGCTATCCTTGCAAGCACTGTATTCCAATTTCCATTGAAAAAACCAGCACCCCATCTTGTTTCAGCTTTTTTCTGCACTTCCGGCAGCTTCCACATATCGCGAGCTATTTCATCGGCATTAAAAACAGTGGCGCCCATTGCCTGCCAAATACGGCACAATGTTGTCTTACCAGCGCCAACGTCTCCCGTTAGCCCTATTGTCAGCATAATAACCTCCTCCAGATGTTTCATCCTCTAAATCCACGCAGCTTTTTGGTATCTCGCCTATAAAACGTGATGTCCTGTTCCTCTGTATGCCTCCGAAAAGGAGCCGGCTGCCTGAACCGCTGATAAACAGTTTTTCCCTTGCTCTTGTCATACCTACGTAACAAAGCCTTCGTTCCTCCGCAATTTCACTCTCTCCATCAAGCGACCTTGCACTCGGGAATATTCCCTCTTCCATGCCTGTTACAAAAACTACTGGGAATTCCAGCCCTTTGGCCGCATGAAGTGTCATAAGGTTCACACTGTCTGTGTCTTCGTCTGCATCAAGATCAGTGAAAAGCGGAATTTCAGTCAGCATTTGCTCAATGTCACCATCATCCGGAACAAGCGAAAGCAATTCCAGAACATTTTCCATTCGTTCCTCCCAGTTATCAGGGTAATTTGCCTTAAGATACTCATCATACCCCTGCATATACAATATACTATCGATTGCTTGATGCACATCCGATGATCCGGCAAGTATCCCAAGCATGTTTTCTGCAAGCTCTTTTACACCGGCAGAGGCTTTTCCCTTAAGCCCGCCTCCGGTATTTTTAATCTCGTTCCATACGGAAAATGAATCAAGCCCTTCCATCTTACTCAGATAAGCTGCAAGGAGCTCAACGCTCTTTTTGCCGACTCCGCGTGACGGGATATTTGCTATCCTTGCAAGCGACACCGTATCCCTTGGGTTCACGGCAAGGCGCATCATCGAAAGTACGTCTTTAACTTCCACTCTTTCATAAAAAGCTACACCTCTTATAACACGATAAGGGATGCCGGCTTCAAGCAACGCCTGTTCAAGCCCGCGGCTTAGCGCATTCATGCGATACAGCACCGCAATTTCACGGTAACTGTAGCCGCAGTCACTCAGTTCTTCAATTTTTTTGCTGATCCAGTGTGCTTCATCCAGATCCGTCTTTGCCCGGTAAATATGGATAAGCTCTCCACGCTCGGAAGCAGTCCATAAATCCTTGGGATGCCTGTCTGCGTTTTTTTGTATGACCCCATTGGCTCCTTCAAGGATATTTCCGGTTGAACGGTAATTCTGATCCAAGACCACTACTTTAGCACCTTTGAAGTCGTTGCTGAAATTCATGATCATTGACATATCTGCTCCGCGCCAGCCGTAGATGGACTGGTCCGGATCACCGACAACCATTATTTTACGGCCTGAATCGACAAGGCATCTGAGCAATAGATACTGAGGCCTGTTGACATCCTGATATTCATCAACAAGCACCCAATCAAGTCCTGAGCGCTCGTGTTCCCTGACATCACGGTCTGTTGCAAGAATATGCAGCGGCAAAACCATAAGGTCGTCAAAATCAAGAGCTCCCTGGACAACAAGAGCTTCCTGATATTTTTTGTAAAGCCCAAGCCATCTGGCATCTATATGCGGTTCCCTTGTGACAGGGTTGGCTTCCGTTTTGACACGCGAAACCAATTCTATGGCGCCGCCGGCATCCATACTGCGCGGATCTATATCAAGTTCCGCCAGTATTTTTTTTATGACGCTTTTTGTATCATTTCTGTCGAAAATGACAAAATTGCGCGGATATCCAAGTTTAACTAGCGAATCAGAATAGCGGTGAAGAAAGCGCAGTCCGTAAGCATGAAATGTTGAAATTTCCATGCCGCTCATGTCCTGGCCCAGTATTTCCATCACACGAGACTTCATTTCACTTGCAGCTTTGTTTGTAAAAGTAAGGGCAAGTATACGCCATGGCAAAACGTTCATGGACTGTATCAGGTATGCTATTTTTGCAGTAAGCACGCGCGTCTTGCCGCTGCCGGCACCGGCAAGGACAAGCTCATGTCCTTCACAGTAAGCCACAGCTTCTTTTTGTTTCGGGTTAAGAGAATATTTAAATTTTTCAGCCATATTAGTTTACCGCCTTGATCGATTGAAAACCGATATTAAAGTACCTTGTTATTGCCGGCAGGTCAAGAAAAAAAGAGGAGCCGCAGGCTCCTCTTTTTTCTTTTAAAGCAAAAGGACCTACTATTTTGGCTCAAGCAGTCCATAACCGCCTTCCTGCCTGCGATATACAACATTTATTGCTCCATTTGCATCATTTTTGAAAATGAAGAAGCTATGCCCCAGCAAATCCATCTGCATCGTCGCTTCTATGGGCGTCATGACTTCAACATTAAACTTCTTTGTCTTCACGATCTCTCGCGGAGCTTCATCTTTTTCAAATGGAGCGGTTGTCATCAAATCAGGATCAATGTCGAAAGAGATATCCTGGACCTTCATCCTGACCTTTTCCGTCAGATAACTCTTATGCTTTTTGACCTGGCGCTCAATATTTTTGAGAGCTTTGTCAAAAGCTTTGCGCAGGTCAGGCGCATAATCCTCACCGCGCATCACTACGCCGTTAACATTGGAGGTTATCTCAACTACATTCATCCCACGTTTGAAGTTGAGTGCGATCTGGGTGTCAAGTATCTTATCAAAGAATTTTTCAAGCTTATCGACCTTCTTCTGCATGTATTCCTTGACATCTCCCGGCAATTCCACGTTGCGTGTAACAAAACGTACCTCCATAGCAACTCCTCCATTCTGCCTGATGCTTTTATGAATCTTATTGCATTTATTTTAACATCATATTCAAGTAGTCTCAAACGTGCGAATTATGTATATTTTACTAACTCTTTAAAAGAGGATAATTGACGTAAAAATACACTTGGGTATAATCTGCAGATAGCAGAAAGCAGATGAAAGGGGATAAAAAATGAAACTCTCGAAGAGAATACTTGGAATAAAGCCATCAGCTACCGTGAGTATATCGAACAAAGCTAAAATAATGGCCGCGGAAGGCAAACCTGTAATATCATTCAGTATGGGCGAACCTGACTTCACACCTCCTGAATGTGTATCAAAAGCAGCCATAGAGGCTATCAACCGCGGTGAATCACATTACACCTTAAACCCGGGTATAATTGAGCTTCGCCAGGAGATATGCAGCTATTACAAAAGACGCTTCAACCTTGACTACACTCCGGCTGAAGTTATAGTAACAGCAGGAGCAAAACCTCTTCTCTATGAAGCCCTTCAGACATTGGTCGATCCTGGAGATGAAGTAATACTTTTTGCTCCGGCATGGGTAAGCTATGTAGAACAGCTTCATCTAGCCGGAGGTAAAGAAATTATCGTAGACACCATGAAAACGGATTTCGTTCCGAAAAAGGATGTGCTTGAAGCATCTGTAACTGGAAAAACTGTAGGGATGATCATAAACTCCCCATGCAACCCTACCGGAATTATATACGACGAGGAAACTTTAAAAATGGTGGCCGATGTGGCGCGCAGCAAAGGTCTTTGGATAATATTCGATGAAATATATGAACGTCTTGCTTATGCACCAGCCAGACATATAAACATCCTTACCGTAGCGCCCGATTTAAGGGATCAGACCATAATAGTAAACGGAGCAAGCAAAGCCTATGCGATGACCGGCTGGCGCATCGGATATGCTCTTGCGCCCCAGGCTATAATAACTAAGATCAACACCCTTCAGACCCACCTTACGTCAAATGCATGCTCTATTGCGCAGTGGGGCGCTTGGGGCGGCATAAAGTATGCGGATCTTGAGGTAGATAAAATGCGGGATGCTTTTTTTGAGCGCAGGAATATAATCCTTGATCTCATACGTGATATGCCTTATGTGAAAGTAAGGGATCCTGAAGGTGCATTTTATGTCTTCATTGACATCCGTGAATGCCCGATCCCTGATGATATTAAGTTCTGCGAAAAGCTGCTTGAAGAAAAATTCGTTGCTGCAGTTCCAGGGACAGCTTTCTTCGCACCAGGTTTTGTACGGTTTTCATACGCATGCTCAATAGACGACATCAGGGAAGGAATGGCCAGACTCAAGGTATTTCTGGCAAACATGAAATAGCTGAAGTCTTAAACTTAAATCAATTTTTCAGCCATTCCAATTAAAAATGCAGGCGATATTCATTGGTTTTCAAAAATCTGAACCTGTTGGCCTGATAAAAGCCTAAAGATAAGAAGCAGGACCATCTCATCAAAAAAACCAGAGACGGTCCTGCTTCTTATCTCATTTTTTATCAAATACCTGAATTATTCCCGTCTCCGTTTTTTTCGCCCAGTTCATTAATATAGGCTTCTATTTCCCTGTTCCGCATCCAGTGCCCGATATTTTTTCCTGAAATATGCTCCGGGATCTTTACCTTATGCGCCAAGTGAATCGCCCTCAGGTATTTTTCGTGGTTTAGAAGGAATTCCGGCTCTTCGCCATAATTATCGGCTTTTATTATTGCAGTGAAACCATCAAATCCAATAGGGTGTCTGTACAGACGCAGCAGAAGGTCTACGGCTTCAGCAGGCTGGTTCATCTTTGCCGGCCTGCTGTGTTCAGCTATTGCAAACGCGGCGCATTGAAACCAAATACGCGGTATCCTCATTTTTTTGCTTATTTCATCCAGCACTTCAAGGCCTCTTTTTTCATGCCCGTTATGATCAGGGAGCATTCGATAAGGGGTTTCCCCTTTGCCTATATCATGCATAAGCGCAGCAAAGCGGACTTCGATCCTCCCGTTCATCTCAGACACGATATCAAGCACTTCCATTGTGTGATCAAATGCATCACCCTCAGGATGGTACGCCGCAGGCTGTATTTTGCCTATCAGCTTATCGAGCCACGGAAAGACTGTCTCCAAAAGTTCCGCCTCTTTCAGCGCACGGAAAAAAACTGACGGTTTTGGTGTCCCGAGTGCCTTCATGATTTCAGCTACAACACGTTCCTTAGGCTCATTTGCAAGCTCAGGAGCACATTTTTTCATCATTCCGACAGTATGCGGGTCTATATGGAAACCGAACTGTGCGGCCTGCCTTGCAGCTCTGAGCGCCCGGACGGGATCTTCCAGAAAATGGCAGGATGTCGCACGGATTATCCTGCATGCTATGTCTTCCTTTCCGCCGAACGGATCGATTATCTCACCCGTAACCGGAGACCAGGCCATGCTGTTCATTGTGGTATCACGTCTGTAAAGATCATCCTCTATATTTAAATTCCTGCCTGATCTTATATCGAAGCCCCTATGCCCTGAACCATTTTTTATCTCTGTGCGGGCAAACGCAACTTCTCTTTTGACACCGTCTATATTCATTAAAAACACAGGGAAGCGGCCTCCTATTTTTTCAGCGTCAGGGAAAGTTCCGGCAAAAATTTCATAATCACTGCCGCACACAACATAATCCTTGTCATGCGGCTCACGCCCCATGACCATATCCCTGACCCAGCCCCCTGCGATATAGGCTTCGCCGCCAATTTCATGTAAACGTTCAAGAAATGTTTTCTCATCCATGAAATTAATATAACATACGAAAGATATTTCAGAATAAAGAACATTTTGTATATTAAATTTACTGCCTGCACAGCAATAAAAATAAGGCGCATAATAAAAATTGCGTGATGGCATATCCAAATGCCTCACGCAATTTTTTAAAAAACACGTTTGAAAAAATAGATTTGCAGCGTTATTTTTCCATTATTTCCTTTACTTTTTCCTCAAACATTTTATCTATCTTCTGGATAAAAGCATCTGTTTCTGTCTGAGCAATTGTCTGCTGTTTCCTGAGACCGTCTTCCGTAAGTTCTCCGTCCTGTTCCATTTTCTTGAGTCCTTCGTTGACATCGCGGCGTACATTGCGTACAGCGATACGGGCTTCCTCGGCCGTTTTATTAACGATTTTAGTCAGTTCGACACGACGGGCCTGCGTCAGCTCAGGCATATTGAGACGGATAGATTCCCCGTCATTCTGCGGATTTATACCCAGAGGAGAACTCTGTATGGCTTTTTCAATAGCTTTGATCGCAGTTTTGTCCCATGGCGTAATAACTATCTGTCTTGCTTCAGGGACACTGACATTTCCAAGATTTTTGACAGGTGTCGGGGTCCCGAAATAATCGACTTTAATCTCCTCAACAAGTGCAGGATGAGCCCTCCCAGTACGGATACCCTGAAGCGTTCCCTTGAAAAATTCCAGCGTTTTCTCGCTTCTTGACCTAAGGTCCTTTATAAAATCGACATCGCTGTTGCCGGTTTTATCTTTGTCACCTAAATCTTTCTGCCTTATATCGCCGCGGACTGTCAGGATTTTATTCACATCTTTTTTCTGAGGCACACCAATCACTCCTTGTGGGATTTTATGATGTTAAATATTATAAATGCTTAATCTGTAACCAGGGAACCTATATCTTCTCCGTCGATAAGAAGTTTGCGGAGATTGCCTTTTTTCAGAACATCAAAAACTATTATCGGTATCCTGTTTTCCTGACAAAGAGAAAAAGCGGCCGCATCCATAATTTTCAGCTGCATTCTCAGTGCATCCATATACGAAACTTTAGGAAGGCGCTTGGCGTCAGGATATTTAAAAGGATCCTTATCATATATACCATCAACTTTCGTTGCTTTCAATACGCAATCTGCACCGATCTCAGAAGCCCTCAATGCAGCCGTCGTATCTGTCGAAAAATATGGTGACCCTGTACCTGCCGCAAATATAACGATACGTCCCTTTTCAAGATGGCGTATCGCACGGCGTCTTATAACTGTTTCAGCGATCTGCCGCATTTCTATCGCCGACTGTACCCGCGTCGGCTGTCCGAGCTGCTCAAGCGCATCCTGGAGTGCAAGCGCATTGATAACGGTCCCCAGCATACCCATATAATCGGCCTGGGCCCTTTCAATACTTACAGTCTGGGATCCGCGTATGATATTGCCTCCACCAACGACCATGGCAATTGCAACGCCTTCTTTAGCTACCTCGGCTATTTGCTCGCATATACCCCTGACAGCATCGTAATCTAGGCCGAAACGAGCATTACCTGCAAGTATCTCACCTGAAAGTTTCAACAGTACCTTGTTATATTTCCGCCCCATCAAATGCCTCCATATCACACAGCTTCAATATAATAGCAAATAAAAAAACATACAAAAAAGGCGAGGGTATTCACCCTCGCCGACAGTCTTTATGCTTCGATTATAAAACGCGCAAAGCGGCGGATCTTTATATTCTCACCAATCTTAGCAATATTTTCGATAACAAGATCTTTTATTTTCTTATCGGGATCGCGTATATATTTCTGTTCCATAAGACAGTTTTCCTCATAGAACTTATTTATGCGGCCCTCTGCTATTTTATCAAGCATTTTTTCAGGTTTGCCCTCTTCACGCGCCTGTGCCTTAATGACTTCCGTTTCATGTGCTATTATATCGGCAGGCACTTCCTCCGGCAGAACGTAAGTCGGATTTGCCGCTGCGATCTGCATTGCAACCTCATGTCCCAAACTCTGGAACTCCTCAGTACGGGCAACGAAGTCTGTTTCGCAGTTAAGCTCAACAAGAACGCCAAGTTTGGCGTTGCTGTGGATATAGCTGAAAATCATACCCTGAGATGCGCTTCTCTCCGCTTTTTTTGCGGCTTTTGCAAGCCCTTTTTCACGAAGGAAATCAACTGCTTTCTCCATATCCCCTCCGCATTCTACAAGTGCCTTTTTACAGTCCATCATTCCGACGGAAGTTCTGGCACGGAGCTCAGATACAAGCGCTGCTGTAATTTCTGCCATCTTTATTGGGCCTCCTTCCAGCCTTTCTGCTCTTCCATTACCTTGACTGCAGCTTTGTCGCCCTCTTCAACTACCGGGTCGAGGTTCTCAGGCATAACAGGAACTTCTTCAGAAACGACCGCCGTATCTTCTGCTTCTTCAGCTTTCTCCTGAACCCTGGAATCCTGTCCCTGACGGCCTTCTATGAAGGCATTGGACATTAAGCCGACAACAAGTTCTATAGCACGGATAGCATCGTCATTGCCTGGTATGGGATAATCTATCACATCGGGGTCACAGTTAGTATCAACGATAGATATTACAGGGATCCCAAGTTTATGTGCCTCGTTGACTGCATTCGTCTCGCGGCGCGGATCGATTACAAACAGTGCATCCGGGATATCCTTCATTTCCTTGATTCCAGAGAGATACTTCTCAAGTTTGTCATGTTCTTTGCGAAGCTGGATTATCTCTTTTTTCGGATATTTATTGATGGAACCTGTTTCTTCCATTTCCTGAAGTTCAATCATGCGTGTCACGCGGCGGCGGATAGTTGCAAAATTTGTAAGAAGCCCACCGAGCCAGCGCTGATTAATATAATACTGTCCGGCTTTTAACGCTTCGTCACGGATAGGATCCTGAGCCTGGCGCTTTGTGCCGACAAACAGGATGCTTCCGCCTTCCTTCGATACTTCACGGACAAAATCATAAGCCTTTTCAAGACCTTTGACGGTTTTCTGAAGATCGATTATGTAGATCCCATTGCGTTCTGTGAAGATGTATGGCTTCATCTTCGGGTTCCAGCGTCTCGTCTGATGCCCGAAATGGACACCGCACTCAAGAAGCTGTTTCATACTGACTACTCCCATGTGAATCCCTCCTGTGTTTTTTCCTCCAGAAGCTTCTCCCTGCAGAAAAACCGATCACGGCAACATTCCTACAGTCAGCATCTGTGTGTGATACACCGCCCTTAAGTATAGCACGAAAATATTATTTTAAGCAATCATTAAATATATTGATAGCATGCAAGATAATATCAGAGAGATAAGATGCGGACAAGGACATTGCACTGTATCCAAGACCTGTATGACCTAATTTTTAGCCTGGCTGAACAGCATTCCAAGAAGTCCTGCGGATTCTATAACATTGCCGGTAAAGGTATCGATAACCTTTCCATCCGATACTGAATAAATTCGCCACACCAATTTAATTTCATCGGTGCTTACCAGTACCCGGCTGTTTTTTAGAGCTTTCTTCCATCCGCGGCAATCTGGCGGCACAGCCTCACTTCTTGCTATCTCCGCCGCCAATGTCCCGGAAATTTTCAATTCCAGATATTCCTTATGCGTATTATTTACTTCAGAATCAGTATCCGGCATAAGTTTTTCCATATCAAGCAGCATGGTCCGGCCGTCAAAACCATCAACAATGACTACCTGCCTGATCAATCTCGTAGGGTGTATTATACCCCTTTCAAGTATATCAACAGGGATTATATAAGATGGTGAAAGAATCAGGTTGTCCTGCGGTCCTGGATGTTCTGCAAAGGGAAGATAACCTGAAGGCTTCATTTCCACAGTAGCCTCTCTCCTCAAATCATCAAAATTTAGTACTTCCAACAAAAGCCGCCATAAATTTAGTTAAACTCATGCACTGTATGGACAGGTACTGAGAAGGATCAATCGGACGATATCGTGTATTTTCAGCAAAAAGTGCCCTCTGCAGGGAACTCAGCAACCCCATGGCACCCGAAAGACACCCCTTACCGCTGCTTCCTTCCGGACCTGACGGGGTTCGCGGGCTTTCGCCGCATGGGACTGAGCTCCCTGCAGAAAACACTTTTAAAGCCTCCGTGTTGTGGTAACATCGTAGAGAGAATATGGCGTGCCTGTCGGGATTCGAACCCGAGACCTTCAGCTCCGGAGGCTGACACTCTATCCAGCTGAGCTACAGGCACAAATCTCACAAACATATGACAGTATATCACATTAAGATTGGGGCTGCTATATATGATGGATGATTTTTTTTACATGAAAGAGGCGCTTAAAGAGGCAAAGGAAGCACTGAGCATCGGCGAAATCCCAATAGGGGCAGTCATCGTAAAAAACAGCGAGATAATCGGTCGCGGACACAACAGACGGTCGATCGACCTTTCCCCTTTTGATCATGCTGAAATGACAGCAATGAAAGATGCAGCGCAAAAGCTAAATAACTGGCGTTTTGACGGGGCCGCGATATATGTTACGCTGGAACCGTGTGTGATGTGCGCCGGAGCAATCGTACAGTGCCGCGTAAGCCGCATAGTCTACGGGGCAAAGGACCCAAAAGCAGGCGCCGCCGGCTCACTGTACAATATTCCAAACGACCCGAGGATGTACCATCAATGCAAAATAACATCAGGAGTAATGAAACAGGAATGCGCTGAAATTCTGCAAAATTTCTTTGAAAAAAAACGCGCAGGGATGGCATAATTAATTTTGACATAAGCTGTAGAATAAGTTATAATGCCGTCCGTCGGTTTATATATGAATTTTTGCGACACACACGGAGAGGTGGCTGAGTGGTCGAAGGCGCTCGCCTGGAAAGTGAGTGAACGGATTAACCCCGTTCCAAGGGTTCAAATCCCTTCCTCTCCGCCATTTTTATAATAACTGATTATCTGTTTTTTTATGCTGTATAACACGGAGGGGTGGCCGAGTGGTCGAAGGCGGGCGACTCGAAATCGTCTTGGCGGTGCTGAACTGTCACGTGGGTTCAAATCCCACCCTCTCCGCCAAACTTAAACAAATATCCTCCCGTAGATCATTTTTATCGCTTACAGCAACGCTTAAAACTCCACCAACATGTTTTTGTAAAACTTTGTCTGGCCGACAAATGAGCCGTTTTTTTTTGCTTCCCAGTGTTAAAGCACAATCCCATTTGTAAAGCATTCCAGAAATCATCAGCTTTTTCGGCTGAGATAATGAGGACTGCTTGCTGATATGGACTTTGCTTGATCATTTAAAATCCAGAAAAAACTCATCTAAAATAACAAAAAGGCAGGAGTAAGAATGGGAACCGGTATGTGTATATAAATATTTATACACAATACCTCAGACCACTTCATATAATGACAAAAAGATGCCTCTATGCCTCTCGGTATTTATGGACTGTACTGGATGATGTGATTTTAAGGCTGCCAGTGGCTTGGATTTATACAGGCGGTAAATATGCCGTTTTATTTATTGACGGATTTCTTAGGAGTCCAGTTGTCGATTATTTTGTCAGCGGCTTCCAGTTGGACAGATGAAAGTTTTTTTGAAAGACGCTTTTTCATTGAAATGGAATCCTTTTTCAATGAGCCGTCAGAACTTATTGCTGCAAGGCTTATCCATATGTATGCATTTTTTATGCTTTTAGCGATACCTTCACCGCTGCTGTACAACATTCCCAGACGGTACTGTGCTTTTGCGTTGCCCTGATCAGCAGCTTTTCGGAACCATTCCGCAGACATGTTAAAATCTTTTTGCATGCCGTACCCTTTATAACTCATTATACCAATTGATAACTGTGCATCGGAGTTTCCATGCGTTGCTGCTTTCTTGAATAGAGAGGCAGCTTCTTTGTAATCTTTGGTGACACCTTTTCCGCTGCAATACATAAGACCAAGGCACAACTGGGCTTTTTCATTTCCATTCTCAGCGGCTTTGGCAAACCATGCCGCAGCCTCTGAATAATTCTGTGCTGTGATATCCCCTTTATAGTAAGCCAGTCCAAGGTTGAACTGTGCATCGACTTCACCCTGGTCTGCTGCCATGCGGTACCATTTTATGGCTTCTGAAGGGTTTTTAGCTACATCTACTCCATGTTCATACATAAAACCAAGTTTCAGCTGTGCTTTTGAATTACCTTTTTCGGCCATTGACAGCAGATCCCTGGCTGTTTCTTTCTGCAAATAACCGTCTGTGGCATCAGGGCTCCCAGGCCAAAATGCAGACCCTTCATTTGATAAGGCTCCATTGGGGTATGATATGGATAATAATATCACAGCCGCATATGCGAAAATTTTTTTATCCATCTATTACAGGGCTCCAATCAGCAGATATAAACTTTCCTGCTTTTAAAGCATAGCACCACATTAAATATCAATCAAGTAAATATACAGCTAAATTTTGACTCATCCGAATATTGCCATAACGAGATTTATTAAAGCAAATAGTAATAATAATTTTAAAACAATACATATTAGTATATATCAATATATTACACAGTGGATTAATATTGTAAACTGTCGATATGGAATTCTTGAACTTAAAAAAACGATCCTTATAGACCGCTTGATTTGAATCGCTATGGCATTACGTAAGACGGCAAGATTAAAATAGCAAATGGTGCATTGAGCAATGCATACTTTTCCACCATACGTGCAGTTCCTTACTGCAAAAACACTGAATATAATTTCGGACAGGATTGATAAAATCCTGATTTAAGGATAAAAATCCAGCTTTTATCAATTGAAAAATGCTGTGAAATTTTGCCGCATAAAGAATGATACATTTGGAAATAAATAATACTATATACAAAATATAGTATTTTTAGATAATTAAAGTTATGCCTCTATGCACCAATCAGCATTTTAATATTCAGCACAAAATAAACAGATTTTATTTTGGCTTAAGCCATGAGACCTTTAGAAGACGCTTCTGCAGACAGATATAATATGCAGACTCGTACCCTTGAAAATATTCAGGCCGTTTTTCCACCATATATATACAGTTTCTTCACCGGTGGCTATAAGGCCAGCAGACAGGTCATTTTCTGAATCTGACAATCGTCACTCCATAGCCGCCTTCATGCGGGCCTCCAAGGTTATGCTCCGTTACATAAGGCAGGCGTTTGCATAGATCCTGGACCTCGCGGCGCAGTATGCCTTCACCGCGGCCGTGGATAACCGTAACAGAGTCGTAACCGGCACGGTAAGCCTGATCAAGGTACTGTTCAACTATCGGTATTGCTTCATCAATCGTCATTCCGCGGACCATGATCGAACTTGGAACTCCTACAGGACGTGACACTTTTATCTGAACTGCAGGAGCGGCTGACTGCTTTTCCTTATGCTGAACCATGCTTAGTTTGGCGATTGGGACCTCCATTTCAACAGCACCTGCCTGTATAAGCACTCTTTTCCCCCTTATTTCAACCACAGTTGCATCCCCTTTAGTTCCAATAAGCCTTACTGCATCGCCTGGCTTCAGTGATACAGAAGAAGCGGCTACAGATTGTTTTGCAATTTTTTTATCTTCTCTGTTCACAACTGATTCTTCTATTTTTGAAAAATGTTTTCTTTTTCTTTCCAGTTCCCGTCTTGCCGCAGATTCAGCATCTGCGGCTCCCATCTTTTTTATAAGGGCTCTGGCTGAATCCTCGGCATTCTTAACTATGCTCAGAGCTTTTTTATCTGCAACTGCAATAAGCGCTTCACGTTTTTCTTCAATAGCCTTTACTTTGGATTCATAATCCGCTTTCAGGGCTTCAATTTTTATGCGGGAAAGTTCTATATCACGTGATTCACGTTCCAGGGCAGCCTTTTTTCCATGCAGCTCTCCTATGAGGTCTTCCATCGATATCTCCCTGCCGCTTATTGCCTTTTCAGCCCTTTGAATTATTTCCATTGGCATTCCCAGTTTTCCGGCAATCAGCAAAGCATTGCTGCGTCCGGGTATTCCAATGAGTATACGGTATGTAGGGGATAAAGTAGCTGTATCGAACTCGACACTTGCAGTTTCTATATGATCAGCTGCAAGCGCAAAACGTTTTATTGGATTATGATGAGTCGTTGCAAGAACAAGCGCTTTTTTTTCACAAAGCCAATCAAGAAGAGCTATACCCAAAGCAGCTCCTTCTTCAGGATCTGTACCTGCACCAAGCTCATCGAGCAGTACAACGGACCTGTCTGTTACCTTGTTCAATATATCTGTTACATGGGTAATATGGGCACTGAATGTCGACAGGCTTTGCTCTATGCTTTGTTCGTCCCCTATATCTGCAAAAAGTTCTCCGATATCGCCCAGTATCGACCCCTCCGCAGCCGGTACAGGAAACCCCATCCATCCGAGCATCACACATACACCAGCGGTTTTGAGAGCAACAGTTTTTCCTCCTGTATTAGGACCGGTTATTACAAGTATCCTGAACTTATCACCGCACTTTATCTCTATTGGTACAGCACGCTCAAAAAGCAGCGGGTGTCTTGCATCCTTGAAATCAAATTTTCTCCGCGGGGATAATGTCGGTATATTCCACTTATCAATACGTTTTTTTTCTGAAAGGGCATAAAAAAGATCTATTTTGCCAAGAACATTTTCAGCATCAGATATACAGTTTGACTTTTTAAGTATTTTTGAAGTTATTTCCCTGAGTATTCTTTGTTCTTCGTGCAGTTCCATACTCCTCAATGAACTGAATTCATTGTTAAGTCTCAGCATCGACTGCGGTTCCATATACACGCTGTTTCCGGAACCAGAACGGTCTATAACTATTCCTGGGAAAATACTGAGCGCATCCTGCCTGACAAGAAATGCATACCTTCCGTTGCGCAGTGTGAGCAAACGTTCCTGAAGCATACCTGAGATGGCAGGATCATTAAGTATAGCGTGCCCCTTCCTGCGTATCGTTTCCCTGAGGGCGTGCATTTTACCGCGGATATCGTATAGTTTTTCAGATGCTTTGTCATATAGGCGTCCGTCGTCATCAATGACAGACAGAGAGGAGATTTCATCTGAAAAATCCCTTATATATTTTGCAAGCATATAAAATGACGGATATTCTTCCTTTTCTTGATTAAAAACCTCTTTGAGGCGCATTGCAATAATCAGTATCAAACGTATTTTTAAAAGATCTTCACCGATCAGAATCCCAGTATCGGCGGCTTCATCAAGCGACGGCGAGACAGTGCCAATCCCATTCTGCCATGGGAGCTCTCCTTTAGATGCCCTGTAATTTTCTATTGAATTAAAAAGTTCATGTCTCTTGAGAAGATCTGAAAGATCTGATGCGGGCCTTGCATTGGCAGCAGCCAATACGCCAAGGTCGCTTCTGCAGTGTTTGGATATCAGGGAGATTATTTTACCTATTTCAAGCGACTGGTAAACTGTCTGTTCTGCAAACATTACATTTCAGCTCCGTTCACTTCTTCTGGGCGGCTCATAACCTTCAGGACCGCTGACTCCCATGCGATATGGTCTCAATATCTGCTCAAGAGTTCCATCAGGCAGATCTTCAACATTAGGGAATATATCGAAATCCATAAGAATTTTACGGACTTCCGGCCACTGGCGCCCTGCATATCTCAATATGCTGCTTTCTGTCATCCATGTCGGGTTAAGGACAGGAACCAGCAGCAGTCCGCCTATAAGAACCACATAAACTACAAGCGTTGTTTTCAGAAGTCCTGAAAACAGGCCGAGCAATCTGTCAAACCAGCTTAAACGTGCGACAGCCAACATTTTTTTTATCGTCATTCGCAGCATGGAGACCAGTAATGTAATCAGCATCCAGACGATAATTATGGCAAGAAATTTGGCAGCAGATGGATTTATATCGGCCAGACCGGCCAGTACAGCCCCGCATTTGGCGGAAAACTTAAATGATATATACATCGCAGCAAGAAACCCTGCAAGAGTAATTATTTCACCGGCTAAACCGCGAAAACATCCTCGGATAATAAAATAACATCCGAGGATTACGAAAAAAATATCAAACGCATTCAAGCTCATTAAGTTCAATTATCTGTATGTGTTTCGCTGAATTTATTTATCAGGGAAACAATTTTATTCTGAGTCTCTTCCAGCTTATGTGACAGCGACATAAGAGCAAGGAACAGTTTTTCATCCTGTGTGAGCGCAGGCGGCAGCGTCTTTACAATGTCCTGTATCGTAGTTACCACACGGACAAAACACTCCTCATCAAGCGGGGTCGTCAGGGTGTATCTCTGCCTGCCTATCAGGAAAGAATATTTTCCATCGCCGATGCTGCGAATCTCAGGGATTTCGTCCACTGGCAAAATCTCCTTTATATTATCTTAGGATCATGCATTACTATTGCTCTTCAGGAGAAATAGCGTGTATGCGTCCCAGAAGGCCTTCGATCCTGTTTTCGATCTCAGCTCTTTCCGAATCATTCTCCTCAGTTTTCTTTTGTGCATCCTCCTGAAGCTGAAGTATCTCAAGATCTCTGTCTTCTACGACGCTCTTAAGTTCATCTATTTCACTGATAAGCTTTTTGTTTTCTTCCTTCATTCCGTCTATTATTTTTTCGAGCCTGGCTATTGCATCATCAAGCATTTCAAACTTCTGGATCATTTAAAAGCCCCCTTCAACATGACTGATTTATTTTAACAGAGCTTTACGCACAGCGGACCTCTCCGCCAAGTTTTTTTCCTATCTTCTTCAGCATCTGGTTCTTTACGGCATCTATTTTATCAGATGTCAGAGTACCCTGGTCCGATCCTATCCATGCACGCAGTGTAACTGATTTTTTACCTTCGCCTACCTGAGCGCCACGGTACTCGTCAATAAAGCGTATTTCTTTCACAAGCTCTACTTTCGACGCAGCTTCATATATATCCGCCCATTTTGTCTCTTCGTCAAAGATTATTGAAAGGTCGAAATCAACAAGCGGGTATTCAGGCAAATGTATGAACGTATTGTTTCTTGATGCAAGAGGGATGAGTTTTTCTACATCAACCTCGAACAGAACTGCAAAATTACGTTTGATTCCTGCATTGCGGGCAGATTTAGGTGAAACAAGACCTATTTCGCCTACTACAGCATCATCCTTCATTATATTCACCCAAAGTTTTTCTTCAGCCCACGGTGACTTGTTCTTCTGCGAGAACGAAAGCGGTTCGATCTGAGCTACTCTGTGTATATATTCGAATATGCCCTTAGCTTCACGGAAAAGCGTCATAGCATCGGCCCCGACTAATGCTCCGCAAAGGTAACGCGGCATTTCGGGCAGCAGTTCTTCAGAGCTGTTTATGCTGTGATAATTCCGATTGAAAAATACCTGTGTAAGTTCAAACAGTCTGAAATCATCATAATAGCGAAGGTTTGTAAAAACTGCTTTAAGCATACCCGGCACCAGCGTTGAACGCAGTTTGCTTTCATCAGGCGCAGGAGGAGTGCTTAAAGTAAGCATTTCAGATACATCAGCACCTGATGCCTCGATATACTCGTCATCGATCCACGGATATGTGAATATTTCCTGCATGCCGCATCTGAAAGCCAGATATTCACGTATGGAGCGTTCAGTATCCTGCATACGCTGGTTGATAGGCTTATCAAGAGTGATTGTAGGAGCAGCGAACTCAAAATTCTCATATCCTATAAGGCGGGCAACTTCTTCCAGCACATCGTCAGGCAGTGATATATCGCCTGTGGAACGCCATGACGGAGCTTCAACAAGCAGCTGATCACCGTTTATATCGACATCGAATCCAAGGTGCGCCAACGTTTTTTTCACTGCTTCTCCGGTAAGATCCTTGCCGAGCCTCTTGCGCAGGAATGACATCGGCACATCGATTTTTGCATTTTCAAGAGGTACAGGATAATTATCAACATAACCTGAAATTATACTGTCAGGAAATTCCGCGGCAAACATCCTTGCAGCCATCGCAACAGCATCGTCAACACGCTGCGGATCAAGACTTTTCTCATAGCGCGAAGAAGCTTCCGTCCTTATATCAAAACGCTGGGCAGTGCGTCTTATGCTCAAGGCGTTAAAATTGGCCACCTCAAGTATTATCTCTGTAGTATCATGAAGTATTGAATCCAGCCTGCCGCCCATTATGCCGGCAAGTGCGACAGGGCTTTTTTCATCAGCAATAACCAGATCTTCCTCCGTAAGCTCAAGGAGCCTGCCGTCAAGAAGTTCAAGTGTTTCTCCTGCTCTAGCTGTTCTTACATGTATGCTGCCCTTTATATGTTTTCTGTCAAAGCCATGTGTAGGCTGGCCTGTAGCAAGCATTATATAATTGGTTATATCCACCGGCAGGTTGATAGGCCGCATACCCACGCGCCATATCAGGCTGCGCAGTCCGAAAGGGGACTGTACGTTCCTTATATTCTTAAACACTATGCCGGCATAGCGCGAACACCGTTCAGGATTTTCAATAACCACATCCAGATCTCCGCTGCATGCAGGAAGCTCAGCAGTATCTATAGGTTTCAGTTTACACCCGTATATCGCTGCAAGTTCCCTTGCCATTCCATAATGTCCCCAAAGGTCAGGGCGATTGGTCATGGATTTGTTGTCTATCTCAAGTATTATATCGTCCAGGCCCAGGGCTTCGGCAAGAGCTTCGCCTGGTTCGGCATCAAACTCCGAGATGTCCATTATCTCTGCATGCCTCGTCGGGGGGAAAAGTTCTTCAAGGCCTATCTCGCCAGATGAACAGATCATTCCGAAGCTCATAACCCCACGGAGTTTAGCCGGCTTGATCTCGACAGGTTCGCCTTCTCCGTGCCAGCGGACCATTGCACCTGGTTTGGCAACAGCAGTAAGCTGTCCTGGAGCAAGATTGGAACCCCCGCATACTATGGTACTCGGGGCTGCATCTCCGGTATCTACGGTGCAGATGCGCAGTTTATCGGCGTCAGGATGAGGCTCGACTGTTATTATGCGGCCGACAACCAATCCGTTTAAATTATCGGCCAGATTCACAGCATCTTCGACCTCTACGGTACACATGGTAAGGTCATATGAAAGTTTTGCCATAGTAAGGTCTTCAGGAAGTTCAACGTATTTTTTTATCCATTTGAGTGAAAGTTTCATTATTTTAATCTCCTATTTGAACTGTGTAAGGAAACGAAGGTCAGCACTATGGAAAAGGCGTACGTCATCAACACCGTAGCGCATCATTACAAGACGGTCAAGTCCGATATTTATATAGAAACCTGACCATATGGAAGGATCGAGTCCTGCCGCCTTAAGCACATTCGGATGCGGTGTACCGCCAGGCATTACCTCTATCCATCCTACATGCTTGCATACCTTGCAGCCCTCTCCGCCGCAAACAAGACAGCGCATATCTATTTCAAATCCAGGTTCAACAAACGGGAAAAAACCGACTCGCATCCTTACTTCGACGTCACGTCCAAAAACCTTGTCCAGTATTGTCTTAACAAGCACTTTGCCGGAGGCGAAGGAAAAATCTTTATCAATTATTAAGGCTTCATACTGGAAAAACGCCCTTTCGTGTCTTGCATCCGTTGTTTCATTGCGATAGACCCTGCCAGGATATACAAAACGTGCAGGCGCACCGTGCTGCTGCAGGTAACGCACACTGGCCCCCGTAAGGTGCGGACGCAGGCACAGACGCTCGGCTCCGCGCTTCTCATCATGATCCTTCAGCCAGTATGTATCCATGCTTTCCCTTGCAGGATGTTCCGGTGCAAAATTAAGGTTATCAAAAGCATACAGTTCACTTGTTATCTCAGGTTCGGTAAAAATCTCAAACCCAAGGGAACGGAATGCATCATTCAAGTCATAGCACATTTGCGTAACAGGATGAAGACCGCCCTGCAGCGGTTCGATACCCGGCAGTGTCACATCTGCAAATCCGCTGAACGAAGATGCCTGGTTCAAAAGCTCTTCATGTTTTTCATCGATTGCGGCACTAAGAACCTCTTTTACTTCATTAGCCGCCTGACCAAGTATTTTTCTCACCTCAGGCGCTGCCTGACCGACGCTCTTGAGTATCTCAGTTACCTCTCCCTTGCGGCCGAGAAGTTTTGCACGAACAAGATGAAGTTCCTCAGGCAGCGATGACTCCGCTATTTTATCCATGCCAGCTTTCTTAAGACGCTCAAGCTGCTCAAGCAGTCCTTTATCAGCTATTTTGTCCTTGTACTGTTCTTTCAGTCCTTCAAACATTGAACAATTCCCCCAATATATACCGCTGCCCGCTAAATCGTTGTTCCAGGTAAATTCAGATCATGCGGGGCGGATATTTTTCTGTGTATAAGCTTATCGACACTGTCCCTGTGTCCAAGTACCCAGAGTTTATCTCCTTCTTCGAATACCCTCTTTGAAGACGGGAAAGTTTGTTTACCATCGTGTTCAATCAGCGTTACTATCACATTATACCGCTGTGAAAAGAACAAATCAGTCATATTTTTACCTATCATCTCAGGCAAAACTGCGATTTCTCCGAAGACGAAATCACCGCCCTCGATTTTAGTAAATTGTGAGTACCATGGATAAACAAGGCTTTCAGCAATACGATGTCCCATATCCCATTCAGGGAATACTACCTTATGGGCTCCGACCCTTGACAGGACCTTTGCCTGAAGCATATTAGAGGCACGTGCAATAACAAACGGGACCCCGAGATCGACAAGGATAGATGTGCTCAGGATATTTTTTTCTATCGCTTCGCCAATAGTCACTATAGCAACATCGACTTCTTTTGCGCCTACTTTTATCAGGGCGTTTACATCCGTGACATCAAGCTGTGCAGCAACCGATATCTTATCCGACATCTCAAGAACCGGTGCAGACAAACTGTCAACTCCTATAACGCTTTGACCAAGTTCGGCCAGTTTTTCGCAAAGAGAAGTCCCGAACCGGCCAAGCCCGACAATAAGATAGCTTTTTTTATCCCTGGCCATAAATGCACACCTCCAGCATCCCGCATCAAACTGAATTACAGCTTAAAAACCTATACAATGATATTTCCAGATGACCCATTATATGATAAAACAGCACGCCGTATTTTTTCTAACCAATTGGGATATGCACTTCAGAATAGTGCACTTCCGCACCTTTGTCTATTGAAATCAGCGCTGCAAAGAAAGAAAGTATTCCCACCCTTCCCCAGAACATGAGAAGTATCAGAATAACTTTGCCCGCAGATGATAACCCCGGTGTTATGCCTGTACTGAGCCCGACAGTACCCATCGCTGAGACTGCTTCGAATATTATCATCCCGAAAGGTTTATTTTCAAACACTGTCAGCATGACGGCACCTATAAGGAAAGTTAGGATATATACAAATGCAAGGGCCAAAGCTCTTTTTACCGTTGAGTCACTGATTTTCCTGTTCCATATGACTGTTTCGTCTTTCCCGTGTATCTCTCCCCAGACTGCTGCAGCAAGAACACCGAAAGTGGTGGTCTTTATTCCTCCTCCTGTTGATGCAGGCGAAGCCCCTATTATCATAAGGAATATTGTAAGCATCTGGCCAAGACTTGAAAATTTAGCCTGGTGTATAAGGTCGAAACCTGCTGTTCTTGCAGTTATACTTTGAAAAAGCGCATTCCAGATTTTTGCCCACACCGGAAGACCTGAAAGTGCGCCGTTCCAGTCTGAAATAAGGATGAGCCCTGTACCGGCAGCTATAAGCCATAAAGTTACACATATGACCAAGCGTGAATAATGGGATATTTTTTTATTATTTTTAAAAGCTTCCCAGCAATCGGAAAAAACAGGGAATCCAATACCGCCTGAAACTATGAGCATCATTATAACAAGCGGAACTATAAAGGAAAGATAAAATCCCTCAAGCCCATTTTGATAAAGAGAGAACCCTGCATTACAGAATGCGCTCACAGAATGGAAGACCGCATAATATAGAGCGGTCTGCATGGATTCACCGTTTAATATAAAGCCGATATAAAGGAATAGAACTCCTACAGATTCAAGGGAAACAGTATATTTGATGACCGTGATCAAAAGCTTTATAGCTCCGTGTACTCCCTCAACGCCAAGACCGCCCAGAAAAAATATTCTGCTTTTGATGCCTATGCGTTTACCTATGGCAAGACCCAGCAGCATCATGCCGGTCATAAAGCCAAGGCCACCTATCTGTATAAGGCACAACAGCACCAGTTGCGATAAAAAACCCATGCCCGTACTTACATTGATCGTGGCAAGCCCCGTCACACATACTGCAGAAGCAGCCATGAACAGCGAATCAACCAGTGAAGTTTGAATATTATAAATATAGTTATTGCTCAGCCATAATAGAAAGGCTCCCGCCAGTATGACCAGCAGGAACCCTGTTACAATAACCTTCTCAACTTTATAAGCCGTACGTACCAGCAAAATTCAGTGTCCTTTATTTAACAGAGGACCGTGCCTTTTCAACGAGCTGTGCAAATGCAGGCATATCATTAACCGCAAGATCGGCCAGCATCTTACGGTTAATATTGATATCCGACTTTTTCAATCCGTTAATCAGCGCGCTGTAAGCAATTCCATTTGCACGTGCAGCTGCATTTATACGGACGATCCACAGCTTGCGAAAATCGCGTTTTTTAATTTTACGGCCTGCGAAAGCACTTGTGAGAGCGTGGAGATATGCTTCACGTGCGCGGCGATATACATTCTTTTTACGTCCCCAGAATCCCTTTGTGATACTGTATAGTTTTTTAAGTTTATTGCGGCTTGCGCTCGATCCCTTTACTCGCATTAAATGTCACTCCTCAGTATATTTTCTCGTTTAAAAGAGCCCCGGCATCATGCGTAGGGCAGTACCTTCTTGATATGCGCCTCTACAGCTGCCGGCAGTATCCCCTTTTTCCTGAGGGAACGGAGCCGCTTTGAATTTTTTGACGAAAGAAGGTGTCCGCGTCCACTCTTCTTGAAACTCACCTTTCCTGTTCCTGTGAGTTTAAAACGTTTTTTAGTTGCTGAGTGGGTTTTCATTTTTGGCATTACGTAGTTCCTCCCTTGTTATTCTACCCCGCTGCCGGGGAAAATCACTATTTATGCTTTTTCAGGTTCTTCATTCTTTTCTGTTTTTTCAGATTGTTTTGCGGCAGCAGCTTCAGGGTTAACCTCTTCGCCGCTTACGGTCTTCCTGTTCGCATTCGGCTTTTTTACAGAAGTGTTCTGTCCTGTTTTCTCAGTCACAGCAGAAGCCTGCTGTGCCCTGCCGCTATTTTTGGCATCTTCAGCAGATTTGTTCTTTTTCATAGCCTCTATCTGGGCAGACGGGACTATCATAATCCGCATGTATGATCCCTCCATATGAGGGTCCATTTCAACCTTGCCATAATCCTCGACAGCACCTACTACCTTATCAAGCACTTCTCTGCCGCGGTCAAGAAAAGCCATTTCACGCCCGCGGAAAAAGATCGAAACCTTTACTCTGTTTCCGGCACTAAGAAAGGTTTTGACAGCCTTAACTTTGAAGTCATAGTCATGCTGGTCAATCTTAGGACGCATCTTAATTTCTTTGACGACCTGCGTCTTCTGCTTTTTACGGGCGTCCTTATCACGTTTCTGCTGCTGGAAACGATATTTACCGTAATCCATTATCCTGCATACCGGCGGAGTCGCCTGTGGCGCTACTTCCACAAGGTCAAGTCCAGCAGCCTCAGCCATTGTAAGCGCCTCTTTAATATTCACTACACCGCGCTTAGCATTATCTTCATCGATAAGGAGCACCTCATCGGCCCGAATGTCTAAATTCACGCGGGGCTCGTCGTCCCTGTTTGCTATGGCGTTACACCTCCTGAAAAAATTGATGTTGTCAAAATAAAATATATGGACCCAACGCAAAATGCACCGGGCCCATAGAAATTTTCCTCGGGGTTACCTGACAACTTAAAGCGCCGGCAGGTGAGAGGTGCATCCTCTGCTTATAAATCCCGCTGATAAAAACCAGCTAATGGATGTTAGCACAAATATCTTTTTATTGCAATACCGCCTCAGTTTAAATCTATAACGGATTGAATTCTGCTTTCAGGAAATCAATGAATGATTCCTGCGACATGGAACCCAGGTCACCCTTGCTTCTGTCTCTTACAGAAACGGTGCCCTCTTCTGCTTCGCGGGCTCCTATAACAAGCATATACGGAACTTTCTGAAGCTGTGCATCACGGATTTTTTTGCCTAGCTTCTCATCGCGTAAATCAGTTTCAATGCGTATGCCGACGTCCTCAAGCTTCTTTTTCAGGCCCGCCGTATATTCAGCAAATTCGGAACTGACCTGCAGTATTTTTACCTGTACCGGAGCCAGCCAATAAGGGAACGCGCCTGCATAGTTTTCGATAAGTATTCCCATAAACCTTTCCAGACTTCCCAAAACCGTTCTATGGAGCATAACGGGTCTGTGTTCAAGTCCGTCACTTCCGATATATGCCATATCGAATTTTTCAGGCATCTGGAAATCCAGCTGTATGGTTCCGCACTGCCACGTGCGTCCTATGCAGTCTTCAAGATGGAAATCTATCTTCGGTCCGTAAAAAGCTCCGTCTCCCGGGTTGAGCTTATACGCGGTACCGGTTTCCTCAAGTGCTTCACGAAGACGCAATTCTGCAAGATCCCAAAGCTCAGGATCCCCCATTGAATCTTCGGGGCGTGTAGACAGTTCAACATGGTATTTGAACCCGAAGACATCCTGATATACGTAACGATCCAGTTCCATAATAGCCTTGATTTCTTCCTTGATTTGTTCCGGAGTACAGTAAATATGTGCATCATCCTGGGTGAAAGCCCTTACGCGCATGAGCCCGTGGAGTGCCCCTGATCTTTCGTGGCGATGTACGAAACCAAGTTCAGCCATACGCAGCGGCAATTCCCTATAGCTGTGGATGTCATTTTTATACACGAGTATACCGCCGGGACAGTTCATAGGTTTTACGGCAAACGGAGCATCGTCGATCTCGGTAAAATACATATTTTCCTTATAATGATCCCAGTGCCCTGAACGCATCCAGAGATCCCTGTCAAGTATCATCGGTGTCTTGATCTCCACATATCCGCGTTTTATGTGTTCTTTGCGCCAAAATTCGATCAGCTTATTCATAATGACCATGCCCTTCGGATGGAAAAACGGGAACCCTGGCCCTTCCTGATGAAGGCTGAACAGGTCCAATTCCTTCCCCAGTTTGCGATGGTCGCGCGCTTTGGCCTCTTCCATCCTGCGGAGATATTCTTTAAGTTCTTCCTCCGAACCGAATGCCGTTCCGTATATACGGGTCAGCATTTCATTATTTTCATCACCATGCCAATAAGCCCCTGCAAGAGAAAGAAGTTTGAAGAACTTACAGCAGCCTGTATGCGGTACATGAGGTCCTCTGCAGAAATCTACAAAATCCCCCTCCTTATAAACTGAAAGGGTCTCTCCTTCGATATTCTCTATCATCTCGACCTTAAGATCTTCTCCAAGACCGTTAAATAGTTTGAGGGCCTCTTCTTTTGACAGCTCTGCCCGAACAAGGGGGATTTTTTCCTGTGAGATTTTCCTCATCTCGGCCTCAATTTTAGGGAGATCGTCATCAGATATAGGATCATGGAATCTTATGTCGTAATAAAAACCATCCTTTATTGAAGGACCTATTCCGAATTTGGCATCCGGATAAAGCCTGAGCACGGCATGGGCCATAAGGTGTGCAGTAGAGTGGCGAAGCAGGTCAAGGCCATCTTCAGAGTCGGGGAAAACCGGCACTATTTCGGTATCGGTTTCCAATACTTTATCACAGTCGACAATTTCGTTATTAACCTTTGCACCTATCGCTTTTTTTAAATGCCATGCATCCAAAAGCTCACGGACCGTAGCCCTTTCAGCTTCGTATACTTTCCCTTCCGGAATCGAAAAACGCGCCATAAATAATATCCCCTCCTGTATTTACTTCGAACAGATTTAAATCTGTCTTTTGCATTGTTTTTACTGCTGCCTTTTCATGATACATATCCGCGTATGTTTATGCAAAAAGCAGCGTACGCGGATAATAAATATGCAGGCAACATATGATGCGGAAATTCCGCATGTGTTTTACGGTTCTATTTTTTACCGGTACTTCCGAAACCGCCCGATGATCGCTCTGTATCCTCAAGTTCTTCAGTTCTTAATAGGTCAGCTTGTGTAACATACGCAAATATAACCTGTGCTATCCGATCACCTGGTTCAACTGCAAAATCATTGCTTCCGTGATTTATGAGTATTACTCTGATCTCTCCACGGTAATCTGAATCTATGGTCCCGGGCGCGTTAAGTACTGTGACTCCGTATTTAAGGGCGAGGCCGCTCCTTGGTCTGACTTGCGCTTCACACCCAAGAGGCATTTCAAGATACAGTCCTGTCCCGACACATCCATATTCTCCGGCCTTAATCACGGCTGCCTCCGCGGCACGGAGATCCATGCCGGAAGAACCAGGAGTCGCATATGCAGGAAGCATGATTCCTTCCGCAGATTTGATTTTTACTGTTATCTTATTCATGTGCAGGATCTACTTTCTGCCTTCTCTCTCAAAACGCCTGACAGGACGATGCTCTCCACCTCTGTCTCCGCCTCTGTCTCCGCCTCTGTCTCCACCGAAGCTTCTGCGCGGCCTGTCACCATCATCGCGCCTGGGCGCACCTTCGCGTCTTGCCGATGGCTCGCTCTTTGGAAACAGGGCATACTTTTCCTCGCGTTCCTTCTCAACGGCAACCTGCTCGGTGAATTCAGGGTCTTTGGCAAGATCGTCAAGCTGGTCAAGTATACGTTTGCGGCTGAGATTTACCCTGTGCATATCATCTATTTCCTTAACAGTGACAAGTACCTTATCGCCTATGCCGAATGCATCTTCAAGCCTGGGTATGTGGTACGTGCTTATCTCGCTCACATGAAGCAGTCCTTCTTTGCCGGGCAGGAGTTCAACAAACACTCCGAAGCTGAGCATCCTTGTAACAGTGCCTACAAAAGTTTCTCCGGCTTTTACTTCACGGACAAGGTCATTTATTATTTTAACAGCCATCTGTGCGGAAGTACCGCTTACTGCCGCCACATATACCAAACCGCTGTCATCAACATCTATCTTTGCGCCGGTACGCTGAACTATGGAGCGGATCATCTTGCCTCCGGGGCCTATTACCTCGCGTATCTTTTCCGGATCAATATTAATCGTGATAATTTTAGGCGCCGTAGTTGCAAGCTCAGGACGCGGAGACGCTATAGTTGCATCCATTATGTCAAGTATCTTCATACGTCCTGCTTTTGCCTGCGCCAAAGCCTGGACAAGAATCTCCCTGGTGATCCCGCCGGCTTTATTGTCCATCTGCAGCGCAGTGACACCGTCCCTTGTTCCTGCAACTTTAAAATCCATATCCCCGTAATGATCTTCCAATCCCTGAATATCCGTTAGTATGCCAAACTTACTGCCGTCCGATATAAGCCCCATGGCAATACCGGCCACAGCCTTCGTTACCGGAACCCCGGCAGACATCATGGAAAGGCTTCCGCTGCATACGCTGGCCATCGAACTTGACCCGTTTGATTCAAGAATATCTGAAACCTGGCGTACTACATACGGGAAAACGTTCTCATCCGGCAATACAGGGCGCAGTGCACGCTCTGCAAGTGCGCCGTGTCCTATTTCCCTTCGTCCCGGGCCGCGCATCGGGCGGACCTCACCGACTGAATACGGCGGGAAATTGTAATGCAGTATAAAGCGTTTTGACGGTTCATCAAGCTTAAGCCCGTCGAGGACCTGATCATCTGTGCCCATCATACCAAGCGTCGTCACGCCGAGAGACTGCGTTTCACCACGTGTGAACAGCGCTGATCCATGCGTCATAGGCAGCACGTCAACTTCGCACGTTATTTGGCGCAGCTCGTCCATAGCACGTCCGTCTGAACGGCGTTTATCATCAAGAAGAAGGCTTCGAACAGACTTCTTTACCATTTCATCCATATTTGTAGCTATGTATTTTTCCGAGCCGGGGTATGCCTCAGCAAACTGTGCCTCAGCTTTTGCCTGAGCCTCTGCAATTGCAGCGGCTCTCGGCTGTTTCGCATGTATCTGTACAGCCGTGTATATATCGTTACGCAGTTCTTTTTCCATCCATTCATCTATCTCGGCGATGACTTCAGGGGCAGGCAGCTGAGCCTTAGGTTTTCCTATCTGCGCGCTGAGGTTGTCAATAAATTCCACAATTTTGCGGATAGCTTCCGACGCGAGTTCAAGGGCATCAACAAGCATGTCTTCCGAGACTTCCTGCGCGCCGGCTTCAACCATCGTTATCCCTCCGCGGTGACCAGCAACCACAAGATCCAGCGTGCTTCTTGGCATTTCAGCCTCATCTGGGTTTACAACAAGCTCTCCGTCGATACATCCGATGCGGACGGCACCTATCGGACCGTCCCACGGAATATCTGACATTGAAAGAGCAAGCGAAGCACCGTTGATTCCGAGGATATTGGCCGGATTTATCTGATCAACCGACATGACTGTAGCTACTACATGCACATCATTTCTCATCCACTCGGGAAACAGCGAACGTATAGAACGGTCTATCATCCTTCCGCTAAGGATGGCTGCTTCCGACGGACGTCCTTCTCTCTTGATGAAACCACCGGGAACTTTTCCGGCAGCGTAAAAACGTTCCTCATAATCCACGAGAAGCGGGAAAAAATCCAACCCTTCTCTGGCTTTGTCTGACATAACGGATGTAACAAGCAGCACAGTGCTTCCATGCCTTGCAAGCACGGCAGCGTTAGCCTGTTTAGCCATGCGCCCTATTTCAAAAGACATAGTCTTCCCGTAGAGCTCAAGCTCAAATATCTGTTTCATTTTATTTTCCTCCCATATTTATCATTTTTCGACTGTTGAAGAATATCACAAAATAACAAAAATGGCGAAGGTATACTGAACCTTCGCCTGTATAAGTTGAATATTAAATTGCAGGACCCTGTATCAGTGACGCAGTCCAAGACGCTGGATAAGATTCTGATAGCGTCCGAAATCCCTGTCTTTAAGGTACTGAAGAAGCTTGCGGCGCTTACCTACCATTATAAGAAGTCCGCGGCGTGAGTGGAAATCCTTAATGTGGACACGCATATGATCCGTAAGCTCGTGTATGCGAGCTGTAAGGATGGCGACCTGAACTTCGGTCGAGCCTGTATCTGCCCCATGCTTTTTGAATTCTTCAATAATCTGCTGCTTTTTCTCCTTGTCGATCATTATGATCACTCCTGTCTGAGCCTGTTGCGCCCGATATTCCCCAAACTCAGATCTGCGTCATCAGCGCAGGTCCGTGTAAAAGGCACTGGTAATAATAGCAAAGACTTAACATTATGACAAGTGCCCATGCTTGAATCTGTTGCTACGCACTAATCAGATCCCGCGATCCCAGATAAATAATGGGCTTGATGTCATTGCCGTACGAAACAGGACCTCACTATTCAGCAATAATGCACCGTGACGGTTATGGGATAATGATGCCCAACAACTCAATGATATGCATCAGGCAGCACATTGTGCTGAAACCTGCAAAAATGCAACGGATTCCTACGTGTAAAATTTTCTCATATCGTCAGGTATAGCCGCTTTAAATGAAATGTTTCTCAGGTTTTCAGGAAGCCTTCGGTCGTCCGGGAATGTAACGGAATAAGCATGCAGAAGCGGACGTTTCGCTGCCCTTCCGTCTCCGCCGTATTTTTTGTCGCCTAATATCGGATGTCCTATTGCAGACATATGCACTCTGGCCTGGTGTGATCTTCCGGTTACAAGCTCGATTTCAACAATGCTTACTTTACCGCTGCCGCCAAGTTTTTTATATCTGGTAAGCGCACTTTGTCCATTTTTGTCTGTTCTGACTATGTTTTTTTCAGTATCCTTAATCAGAGGCAGGTCAATTTCGCCGTTGTCAGGAATATCTCCAGAAACTATAGCGTTATATATTTTTTTTATTTTACGCTCTCTTATGAGTTCTGACATGCATCTCTGTGCCAATCCTGTCATAGCGATAAGGACTATCCCCGATGTATTTCTGTCAAGTCTCTGCACAGTTGAAGGATGAAAATCCCTTCTGCTCCACTTCAGTTCAAGAAGCGCCCTTGTTACAAGTGAGTCTCCGTATTTAGCTTCAGGCTGTGTCAGCAGTCCGGCGGGTTTATTAACGACCCAGACATATCCGTCTTTATATATGGTATCTATTTCAGATAATTCAGCATCGGAGTGCTCTCCAACAACCGCAGAATGGATGTCATCGTCCCATGGGACCTGAATGAACTGTCCCTCCTCAAGCCGCGTATCAGGTGAAGCTTTCTTTGCATCAAGCCGGACATTGCCTTTGCGTATTGCTTTCATGACGGCTCCAAGCGGCACCTGAGGCCAAAGAACCCTAAGAAACCTGTCAAGCCTTCTGCCGGACTGGTCCGACGTAATATAAAATTCCCTGGACATGATGGACTCCTTTAATTATTGCAAATAGCAGTTTTTTATAACATATACCACTTCGGCATAATCCATAATCAGATAAAGCTGCATTGGGACATCGTTAAGACTTAATTAAAAACACACGGTTCATTCAGCTGCGGGACAAAAAGCAAATTAACGTAAAGCATCCCATTTAAACTATGGACGGCTTACATATGCCTAGTGTCTCAGCTTTAATCCTGCTTGCTTGACGTGCCCGTCAAGCGGTTCCAGAATCTCCTTGACGTCCCGTTGTGCCACTGTGATATTGGCTGATCAGGAGTCAGATCTTTGACAGATTCCTTCCAGCAGAATACTTTGAAATCTATTTCGTCTGCAGCCGAGACTATTATCGCCTCAGGCGTCGCCGGCACAACAGGTGAACCGTATTCTTTCTGTCCGTGGTGGCTTAGAAGTATATGCGCAAGGTGCAGCTTCAGATTAGGTTCAAGCCCGGCTTTATCCGCAAGGTCAGTAAAACGCGCAAACCCTATGGCAACATGGTCAAGAACGGCACCTTCAAGTGTCATTTCAGGGATAGCTCCCATTTTGTATGATTCTATTTTGCCTAGGTCATGAAGCAGTGCACCTGCTATGACTACATTAATGTCGATCTGATATCCCGAAAGGCATAATGACTCTGCTATGGATTTGGCACAGCCGGCAACCGAAAGAGTATGCTCCAGAAGACCATTGGCATAAGCGTGGTGGTGGCTTACGGCAGCAGGCCAGTCCCTGAACTGTTTCCATATATCCCCTTCATATACGGATCTTATAAAATTGGCTGTTTCGGTTTCACAGCTATCAACAAGCTCATTAAAGCGTTTTATCATCGTTTCCATAGGAATTGGCGAACGCGGCAGATACATTGCAGGGGGAAATCTGTCCTGGTCAAGCAATGTGAGTTTGTTGAAATTAAACTGTATCTGCCCTCTGAATTCGACGGTCTTGCCGTCTATGCCCATTGTAAATCCGGCAGCACCTTTGATTTTATCTTCAGACATCCTATTAGCGGGAGCCTGGGTTTCGGCACCGATGACCGACCTGTCGAACCACACCGCATCAGACCAAATCTTGGCATCAAGCGTTCCATATGAATCTGAAACCGTCATTTCATAATATGGCTTACCATTTTTATCATTCTTCTGAAATAACGAAGTTACAACAAATATTCCCCTGAATGAACTGCCTGACGGCAGCTTACGTATTTCCTGACTGTTCTGAAGCTGTATTTCCGGCATAATAATCTTCCTTCCGCAACGTACCGTATCGTATACTGCTAATCATAACCTTTATTCCTGATGAATGAAAGGCCATTATCCTTATATATATGGCTGTTCCCGGTTAATATTGACCGTTTTGTTTTTATGTCTGTACGTACAATTGATATATCATCTCGCAAAGCATCACAAAAATTTTAAACGTGTATAATATGGATGCAGTTGATATTAATATACAGAACAATAGCTACTATGAGAATCTTTTTGGAGGGATTTTTGTTATGAGTACTGTAAACTGGGATTCTAGGCTTTCCGACATAGCGCTGAACGTAAAACCGTCACCAATACGTGCGTTGCTGAAATACACCAAGACCCCCGGTGTCATCTCCTTCGCCGGAGGCAACCCCGATCCGGAAGTGTTCCCCGTCGATGAATTCTTTGAGGCTGCAGGTATCCTTAAAAGGGAAGGCAAGGACGTTCTTCAGTACGGAGCTACGGACGGTTATAAGCCGCTTAAAGAGTACATCGCCAAATGGATGGCAAATCGTATGGGGCGCGAGACAAAGCCGGAAGAAATGCTGATCACTACAGGATCACAGGAAGGCATGGATTTGCTTTGCAGTGTACTCCTTAATGACGGAGACACAATAATAGTAGAAGGTCCTACCTATCCAGGCGCACTGCATGCGATGCGCAACCGCGGAGCACGTTTTCTTTCGGTGCCATGTGATAAGGACGGCCTTTGCGTAGACCTGCTTCCGCAGGTAATAGAACAGGGACGCAAGGACGGGCATAAAATCAAATTCATATATACAATCGTAAACTTCCAGAATCCATCCGGTGCTGTCCTCAGTGAGGAACGCAGGGCAAAACTGCTTGAAATAGCTGAAAAATACGATTTGATCATTTTTGAGGATGACCCATACGGACACCTCCGCTATGACGGACAGCATGTCCCGACAATCTTCTCAATGGATAAAAAACAAAGCGGAAGGGTTGTTTATGCCTGCTCTTTCTCAAAGATACTGGCCCCGGGGACACGCGTTGCATGGATAGTCGGAGACCCTGCGCTCATGCAGAAGCTCGTCATGATAAAGCAGGGCACAAACCTCTGCTCAAGCGTTGTCGCACAGGCTCTTGTATATGAATACTGCCGCCTCGGACATCTGGACGGGTTCCTTCCTAAGATCATTTCCCATTACGCAAAAAAGCGCAATGAAATGGATGCCGCATTTAAGAAATATCTTCCGTCAAATACTCTGTACCATACGCCTGAAGGCGGTTTCTTCTTCTGGCTGAGGGTTCCAGGAATAGATTCCAATGAACTCTTTATGAAGGCGATAGAGCACGGCGTGGCTTTCGTAACCGGACCATCGTTTTATGTGGACGGCAGCGGGCTTGACTTTATGCGCACATGTTTCACCTTCGCACAGCCTGAGCAGATCAGCGAAGGGGCAAAACGTCTTGGCGAAGCTATAAAATCGCTCGGCAGGTAAAAATTAGTCTCCAATTTATTTTTAAATAAAAACCTCTGCTTCGGCAGAGGTTTTTTTGTGATATTCTTAAAACGATACGATAGGGGGGGAGCCCGATGTCGGAAGAGATTATTTCAGCACTTGCTACAGCATGGGGAGAAAGCGGGATATCAGTCGTCAGATTGTCAGGAGAAGGCTCTCTGGCACTTGCCGATAAAATTTTCAGGAGCAGGCACCCGCTTGCGTGGTATCCTCCGCGCCATATGGCACTTGGGAAATTATGCGCAGCCAACGGACAGGAATATGATGAAGTGCTCGCTGTGCATTTCATGGAAGGATCCAGCTATACAGGGGAAGAGAGCGTTGAAATACATTGTCACGGAGGTATCCTTCCCGCACAGATGTGCATTGAAGAACTGTGCTCCATTGGTGCAAGGATCGCAATGCCGGGGGAATTTACACGCAGGGCGTTTGTTAACGGAAGGATAGATCTCTCACAGGCGGAAGCGGTACTGGGAATAATAAAAGCAAGAAGCGACGAGGCGCTGCGTGCCTCTTTAAGGACATTACAAGGCGGTTTCACTGAAGAGATAAAGAAATTCCTTGATGAACTCACTCTCCTTGCCGCACAGCTTGAGGTCAATCTGGATTTTCCTGAAGAGGGAGAAGGTCTGCTTCCTGAAACTGAATTCATTGCAAAGCTCAAAAAACTTATTTCAGACGGCGAATCGCTGTTTGCCCGCTGCCGTTCCGGGCTGATACTGAGAGAAGGTATCCGTGTAGCTATAATAGGGAGGCCAAACGTCGGCAAGTCTTCGCTGCTTAACATCCTGTTAAGGGAGGAACGTGCCATTGTAACGCCGATACCCGGGACAACCCGCGACAGGATAGAAGAAACCTTCGTACATAAGGGCGTGCCTGTACGCATAATAGATACTGCCGGGATACGGGATACGTCTGATGAAATTGAGTCAATAGGCGTAAAACGCTCGATAAATGCAATGAATGAAGCGGATCTGTGCATATGGGTCCTGGATTCTGCTGAAATCCTGTCGGATGATGATCTGCTGCTCGGACATAAAGCCTCAGCTCTCAATCATATCATAGTGCTGAACAAGAGCGATCTGCACCAAAAAACTACATCTGATGATCTTAAAAAGATTTTCCCGGCAAGCACCATTCTGTATATATCAGCCCTTAAATCAGATGGTATTGATAAACTAAGAGATATGATCGTTGAATATGCGTGCGGCGGAACGGTATCATCAGATGCTTACGGCGTTACAAACAGGCAGATGGAATGTTTAAAAATGGCTCTCTCCTCTATACGCGAAGCAGAGCTGGCTATAGCAGGCAAAATTGGCGACGACATTGCAGTCTCATGTATATCGGATGCAAGATCGGGTCTGTCTTCACTCTTAGGCACTGATGCAACGGAGGATCTGCTCGACGTGATATTCAGCACCTTCTGTGTAGGAAAATAACATAATATTTAAGCATGACCTGTACATCAGCATAAAATATTTAGCAGATATTACGTTTTGTAAAAAATATCTCGTATTGCTTTTATTACGCGATTATATCCGCCGTAAATCCCTGAGGCATCCTATCGGATCCCGGGCATATGTCCGGGATCCGTGATTTAAAATACAGCGATCAATGCCGTCATGTACTATGCGGGCAGGGTCTGTGAATATATTAATATGCCTTTGCGAATATAGTCTTTCTTGCATTTTCGCGGCCTGTATAAAAACATTTGCCGCGTTCCCCTGCGAATTCAAGAGGCATACATCTTGGAGTAGCTCCTGTCGCTTCCTTAATGGCTTTTTCATCCTCTTTGGTTCCATCGAAATACACTTCTATGAAACCTCCCTTTGATTCAAGCATCTTCTTAAATTCATCCATGTTTTTAGCATGGTGGGTATTTTCCAGACGGAAGTTAAGTGCTCGTGTATAAAGACTGCTTTGTATATCGGCGAGTAATCCGGGGATTTTCGAAGATATGCCGGACCACGTTACATTTTCCTTCTCACCCGTATCCCTCCGTACAACACGCACCTGTTCCGAAGCGAATTCTTTTTCACCAAGTTCAATCCTTACAGGCACGCCTTTCTGCAGATGGAAAAAGAACCTGTCGCCAGGACGCAGATGGAACTGGGTGTCGATCTGAACATAACGCCCGCCCAGACTTTTGTTGAGAGCTTCCTGAAGTTCTTTTGCCTTTGGCATTATTTCGTTTTCAAGTTTTGCCGCGTCAGTTGAAATAGGTATGATAACTGCTTTTGTCGGAGCCACATTTGGCGGCAGGATAAGACCGTCATTATCGGAATGCGTCATTATAAGAGCTCCTATCAGCCTTGTGGATACCCCCCAGCTGGTAGTATATGCAAATTCCATTTCTCCATTTCTGTTCTGGAACTGTATCTCAAAAGCCTTGGCGAAATTTTGCCCGAGATAGTGGCTTGTACCAGCCTGCAGAGCCTTTTTATCGCTCATCATCGTTTCACATGTATATGTATTGTCTGCTCCCGGGAAACGCTCGCCTTCTGTTTTTTCTCCGGGAATGACCGGCAGTGCAAGGCACTCGGTCATTATCTTTTTATAAACATCGAGCATCCTGAGCGTCTCTTCGACAGCCTCCTCCTTGGAGGAATGTGCAGTATGCCCCTCCTGCCAGAGAAATTCAGATGTCCTCAGGAAAAGGCGCGGCCTCTTTTCCCATCTCATTACATTGCACCACTGATTTATAAGTATCGGCAGGTCACGCCATGACTGGACCCATTTGCTGTACATATATCCAATTACAGTTTCTGAAGTGGGACGTATTATAAGGGGTTCTTCCAGTTCTTCTCCGCCTGCATGGGTCACTACAGCGCATTCAGGTGCAAATCCTTCGACATGCTCAGCCTCTTTTGAGAGGAATGACTGCGGGATCAAAAGAGGAAAAGCAGCATTTACATGCCCGGTTTCCTTGAATGCATCATCAAAGTGTCTCTGTACCATTTCCCAGATGGAATACCCGGTAGGCCGCACTACCATACATCCGCGTACCGGCGCATAATCAGCAAGCTCTGCAGCCCTTATTACATCAAGATACCACTGTGAATAATCCTTTTCCTTCGGTGTGATATTTTTAGCCATCCTGTTCCCTCCATATACATTCACTTATACGTACGTTATTTTATCATTTATCGCAGCTTTTCAGACATTATACCTTAACAACTTAAATTATCTTGACATTTATGGGTTTTATCGTATTCTTTAAACAGTATGTTGTTTATGCGTGGAATACTTTAACATAGCTTAAGGGGGCTTCTGGTTATGTCACTGCAATGGAAAGACGAATTTACAGATCAGCTGTGCGATGCTATCGTAGCCATCACTGACCGTGATGAGGCATACCGTTTTCTGGAAGATGTTGCGACATTTTCAGAGATAAAAGCATTTGCACAGAGGCTGCAGGTAGCAAGCCTTTTGATCAAGGGAATGTCTTACCCTCAGATTGTACAGGCGACCGGGGCAAGCACGGCAACAATAAGCCGCGTAAAGAAATTTGTAGAATACGGATCAGATGGTTACAGAGACGTTCTGGCCAAAGTAAATAAATCAAAGGGAGCGGAAACAAAAAAATAATACCAGGCTTTGCTGAACTTGCAAAATGACATTTCTTAACTGAGGTATTTTTCTTTGGACATTAAAACTTTTTTCATCGCCTCAGCGGCTTTTCCAGAAATGGAAGAATATGTGCTTTCTGTCGCCGCAGCAGGTACTAATGTTTTTCTGACAGGAACATGCGCCCATGATGCAAATACACTTATAGACAAAATATCGGAAAAGGGCGCGTCTGCATATTATTACAATGCAGCAGGAAGTGATTATTTTTCCTGTACAGCGGATGCTGTTGTTGCGTGTGCTGAAAAATTCGGCGGCATAGACCTGCTGATTTTCGGTGAAAGTCATAGCAGTAAAACAGAGTTATTCCTTGACATGAGCGAAAAGGATTTTGCCTGTTATACTGGAATGCTGCAGTCCTTTTTCTGGCTCTGCAAATGTGCTCTGCCATACATGCTCGGCAGAGAAAAACCTGCTGTCGTCATGCCTGTTGAAGAGGATCACGAACCACGGAATATAGCCCGCGCGATGTACCGTGCAGCTTGTTTAGCTATGTTAAAAAATATGGCTGACGAATTTAAAAGTTATGGAATAGAAGTGAGACCCGCACTTATTCCAATGTAATAAGTACTGCCTTATTCAACATCACTGTTATTTATTATGATTGCCCAGGCAGCAAGATCATCGACAGCACGCGGCGGGGTCATAAGCGTAGTGGGGATCAATCTCCACAATCCTGCAGGAGGATGAAGCTTCCAGTACAGTTTCCTGCCTTCCATCGTGGTCCCTTTTTCATTGACCGTTTTGACCTCAAGTTGTTTTTCCAGTATTTTTTTTATTTCATCCGATGAAGTCCCGTCCCCAAGTAATACCTTTTTAGGCAGTTTATCGTTTAAATTAGCTATGCAGCCTTCCATCCGCCATTCTTCAAGCAGATTCCACGCTCTTTCATTCATAGCACGGCACAAAGTGTTAAGTTCGGATCTCGGCATCACTGCAGAAAAAAGCAATTTATCCCCTTCTGCTGCGGCAAATCCTATTTTCCACCTCCCAGGGTCAATTCCGCAGTTCACCGAAATATCCCCTCTCAACTGATTCCCACCTTGGATACATCCACATCCATTGATCGGGAAAACGTTTGATCCATTCTGAAATAATTCTGTTGCAATCATCTATGCTGGCTTGTATATCTTCACCGTATTTCCGTCCGTCACGGCCTTCAAAACGCGGGAGAAAATGCAGTTCAAGTTTGATACCGTCAGGTTTCCTGATGCAAAATGCTAAAAGCACGGCGCACTCAAGTTTGGCTGCAAGCTTAGCAATCCCAACAGGCGTACTTGCAGGATAGTCAAGGAATGCTGAAAGGACGCCAGCTTTTTTTGCATCCTGATCTACCGGGACAGCGATTATTTCGCCGCCCTGCAGCACTTTGACCATTTTTTTAAGATCGGACGCCTTCCCAAGAGCCTTTGTTCCTCCTGAACGGCGAAGTTCAGATACCAGACCGGTTATCCTGTCATCCCGCTGATCGGCGCCAAGTGCATTCATTCTGTAACCGTGCTGCGAGCACCATGCAGCGGCATACTCCCAATTTCCTATGTGCGCAGTCGCTATTATCACACCTTTTCCGGCTGCAACTGCGTTCTTCAAATTAATTTCACCATGTACTTCTATTATTTCATCTAATTTGCTTGTCATAACAGGCAGACGTGCAAATTCAGCCGCTGATCTTCCGAAATTGCCGTACGCACGCCTGACTATGCACTTTGCATCATGCTCAGATATCGCAAGTATTTTGGAACACCGTACAGAGGCCTCTTTAAATTTTCCAAAGGAAAAATAAGCCACCGATATTCCAATATACCCTCCTAACGAGACAGCAACTGAATGCGGTATGGCACAAACAGCTTTTCTGAACATGCTCAGTAATGTCCATATTATTGGTTGCTTTCCTGACATCTTGTACCCCTTTCACAAAATACAATCAGTTTTTAGCTATTATATTGGCTAATATCGGAACTACGATAAGGACCGTCACTATCCTGCATATATTAAAAAGTACCGTAACAGCCGGATTCGCACCGATATCAACGGCTACCACCGCTATTCCGGTAAGACCGCCAGGTGTGGTAGCAAAAAGTGATGTTAGAAAATCCATTTTACATGTTTTTGAAAAAAACCACGCAAGGCCCATTGTAAAAATTAGAAGCGAAAAACTGTAGCCTATGGCTGCCGGCATATATCGCGGCAGTTCTTTAATTGATGAAAAATCACTTCCGCGAACGAGGACATAAGCAACAAGCAGCTGTGATATAAAAGAAAGCATATCCACTTTCGCCTCGATGCCTATATGCATAAAACCTTTTACAATAAGGCCAAGCAGCAATCCGCCTATCATAGCCCCAGCAGGAAATCCCGTCCTGTATCCGACAGAACTTCCGCATATAACAGCAAACAGGACCATAATGTTTGTGTTCATGACACTTTCCCCCATTCAGCGGCTTTCAGTATACAACAAATAAGCGCTTCCTTGAACAAGGAAGCGCTTATTTATCCTCTTACGCAAAAAACTATGGATTTCTACGCGGCAACTGCACGTTCCTTCGTTTGTCTCAGGTAAATGATTATCATTATTATGGCTGCAGTTCCTACCAGGCTCATAATCATGCTGTGATGGATCGCAGCAAGGGCGCATATGGCCATGATCGCCCGTTCAAAGATCCTGAGCGTGCGGTAGAACCATCCTTCCAGCGCACCTGCCAGTATTATGACTCCTAGCATAGCGGAAACTGCCAGTATAATAAGTTCATGCCATACGACATGGTTCAAAAGTATCATGGGGTTGAAAACAAACATATAGGGCATTATATATGAGCAAAGAGCTATCTTGGTAGCGGTAAAACCGGTCTTTGTAGGATCTGCCCCGGCTATGCCGGCTCCGGTAAACGCGGCAAGGCATACGGGAGGAGTAAGGTCAGCCATGATTCCGAAATAGAAAACAAACATGTGCGCAGCAAGCGGCAAAACCTTCATTCCTACGAGAGCAGGGGCAATGATTGTGCTGCAGACTATATAGTTTGCCGTCGTAGGCAGTCCCATACCCAGCACCAGGCATGCCACCATTGACATGATCAGCGTGAGCAGAAGGTTACCGCCTGAAATATCTATGATATTGTTGGAAATAGTAAGTCCAAGGGAAGTAAGGGAAGATGTCCCTACGACAAACCCGACCAGTGCACAGGCAAGAGCAACTCCAAGCGCTCCTCTTGCTCCTTCTTCGCATGCATGGAGCATATCTTTTATGCCCATCCTCGTATGCGGCTTGAACATGCTCACTATAATAACAGCTACGACACCGATGAATCCTGAACGAAGCGGCGTGTATTTCATAAGCAACGTTACTATTACGACAAGCACAGGAATTATAAGATGTCCGTCACGTTTCATTACATCCCTGAGAACAGGCAGCTCTTCTTTGGGCAGCCCTTTGAATCCCTCTTTACGCGCCCTTATGTGCACATTTGTAAAAATAGCCGTGTAATAGATCAGTGCAGGCAGGATAGCTCCGGCCGCGATCGTAAGGTATGAAATGCCGAGGAATTCGCTCATTATAAATGCCCCTGCACCCATTATAGGAGGCATCAGCTGTCCGCCGGTAGATGAGCAGGCTTCTACCGCACCAGCATAGTGAGGAGGATATCCGACCCTCTTCATGAGAGGAATAGTAAATGTTCCTGTTGTAGCAACATTAGCAACTGATGAACCGTTTATAGTTCCAAGAAGCCCTGAAGCGACGACTGCAACTTTTGCAGGACCCCCAGGCGTATTTCCCGCCAAAGCAAGCGCCAGTTCGTTAAAGAATTTAGCGCCTCCGCTCTGGGACAGGAAGGCACCGAATATTATAAAAACTATTACAAATGTCGCTGAAACCCCTAATGCAAGTCCGAAAATTCCTTCAGGAGTCAGGTACATATGCTGGATTATCCGGCTTACTGAATAGCCGCGGATCTGGAACATACCAGGCACATAATTCCCGAAATAACAGTAGGCAAGGAATATTATGCTCAGGCATGGCAGCACGTTGCCTACTACCCTGCGTCCTGCTTCAAGTACGAGCAGGATTGCAGCAACCCCAAGCCAGATCTCATACGGGAGAGGCTCTGCCCCGCGCCTTGCTATATCATTGAAGAAAACGACTATATAAGCGCACACAACGCCGCCAGCAGCAGCAAGAATCCAGTCATATAAAGGCGTTGACGTCTTGGAGCCCTTCCTCGTAGCTGGGAACAAAATATACACGGCAACGATAGCAAATGTCAGGTGGACAGCTCTCTGTATAGTTATCGGCATGGTTGCGATCCCGGCCGTATATAGATGGAAGAGGGACATGCATATAAGCCACGCCGAAATAAACTTGCCCTGCAAGCCGCTTAGTTTCCTGTAACGGCTCTCGGCATCGTATTTTTCGATAAGTTCATTTATAACAGACTGGTCCATTGATACCTCATCAATATCAATAACTTTGGCTTTGTTATTTTCAATTTGGTCTTTCTTTTCAAGATCACTCATGAACATTGCCTCCCGGTCAGAAAAAATACGGGGACAGTGTAGTGTGTCCCCGCAGATATTGTTTTTGATTACTTCTTCAGAGCACCTATCTCTTTGTAGTACTTCTGTGCGCCGGGATGGAGCGGGACCTGAATGTACTTAATATTTTCTGGTGTCATTGAAGCAAGCTTAGACGAGATATTGAGAATATCCTGTTTCTTGTCATAAAGTGCCTTGGTCATTTTATAAGCGTCGTCTGCACTGAGTTTGTCTGTGGTGATGAGGACATTCCAGCTTGCCAACGATTTAACAGGCTTCGACTGGTTTCTGTACGTATTTGCCGGGATTGAGAAAGGCAGATAATAGGGGAGTTCCTTGCTGACTTTCTTTATTATGTCTGCCGGCATGTCGCGGAATTCAGCAGTTCCCATCGTAGCAATTTCGACAACACCGGCTATGCCGAGAGCGCCGACTGTGAGTGCAGCATCGATATTATGGTCTGCAAATGCGCCGGCGGTATCGGAAAGGCCAAGGTTCTCAGGCTTTATATCTTTGTCTGGGTCAAGTCCGGCACATTTAAGGATTGTGCGGACTGTGATCTCGGTACCGCTTCCAACTGCACCGACAGAAACCCTTTTGCCCTTAAGATCCTTTATTGTCTTAATATTGCTGCCCTTCGCTACCAGGAAATGTATAGGTTCAGCATAAAGAGGAACAAGTCCGCGAAGGTTCTTCATTGCTTTGCCTTCGAACATTCCTTTGCCTGCATAAGCAAAGAAATAAAGGCCGTCGGCAAAAATAACTTCTGCCTCGCCCTTGCCGAGGAGCTGGAGGTTCTGTGCAGTACCCCCGGTTGACTGTGCACTTGCCTTCATGTCTGGCACCTGGCTGCTCCATATTTTTGCCATACCAGCACCAACGGGGTAATACGTTCCGCCGGTCGAGCCAGTTCCGATGTTGATGAATGTTGCTGCGGATGCTGCTCCGGCAAAAGCAAGAATCAGCGCTAATACAATTGCTAGCTTTTTCATACAAAACACCTCCGTAAGATTTGTGCAGGACAAAGCTGATCAAAGAGCAAAATACCGCGACGTACTATACGCTTGAGTCAGTTTTTTCCCCGCAAGGTGCATTTTAACAAAGCATCACAATAATTACAACAGTATTATTCCTTTTTTTATTAATTATATCCCTGGTACGAACCATTATAATTAGCAAACATAAAGTTTTTTTCGCATATAGTTAGAATATATATACAAAGCGCATCTAAGCTATCATTAAAAACTGATCGTACCAAAAGTACCATGTAGTTCGTTGTGATTTTTTAAACATATCTACATATAAACACTTGTTTGTAACTTTTTTTTATATAAAAAATTTAATAAATTAAATTTCACCAAGATAAATAATTAAAATTTAAATATTAATCATTCGTACACAGCAAAAGAAATTTAAAATTAATCGGGATCTATAGATTTTAATATTTTTTTTGCTTCTTCCGGCCCCGAAATATATATGTCGCCTCCAAAAGAATCAGCTAAGACAACTAACGGCAAATCCTTGACCTCAAGTCGAAGTATGGCTTCAGGACCAAGGTCATCATAAGCCACCTTTTCAGCCGAAACGACAGAAGAAGAAAGAAGGACAGCTGTTCCGCCTGTCGCGCCGAAATAAACTGCTCCATATTTTTTCATTGCATCAAGAACTTCCTGTGACCGTTTGCCCTTACCTATCATTCCACGGAGCCCATGCTCGATCAGGATTACAGTGTAAGGATCCATGCGCCCGCTCGTTGTAGGCCCTATAGGGCCAATTACTGCACCTGGAGGTGTGGGGGCAGGCCCAGCATAAAATATGGTTTCATCAGTAAGAGAAAAAGGTATTTCATCTCCTGCTTTTATTGCTTCAACAAGCATTTTATGAGCAGCATCGCGTGCAATCAGAATTTTTCCGGAAAGAAGCACAATATCTCCTGCGCGAAGGTCATTTATGCATTCAAACGTCAGAGGTGTTCTTACTATTTTAGCCATTGTATGGCATCCTCCCATCCAAAACACATTCTGCATGACGGAGCGCATGGCAGCATATATTTATCGCCAGCGGCATTCCGGCAATATGAGTAGGAAGCGTTTCAATATGCGCATCAAGAGCCGTAGTAATGCCTCCATAGCCTCCAGGACCAATTCCGAGCGAATTAACGCGATCCAAAATTTCACATTCCATCTCAGCATATTCTTTTACGTTGTGTCTTACTCCAGCCTCTTTCAGCAGCGCTTTTTTGGCTGCCAGAGCTACCGTCTCAAAATTTCCGCCTATGCCTATACCAAGCACTATTGGCGGGCATGGATTGGGCCCCGCCGCCTTAACTGTTTCCACTACCGCATTGATGATTCCTTCGCGGCCATCTGCAGGCTTAAGCATGTATATCCTGCTCATATTTTCGCTGCCCATGCCCTTAGGGCTCACTGTTATTTTGACGTCACCGCCGGTGGAAACTTTCCAGTGTATGACAGCAGGTGTGTTGTCTCCGCTGTTTTCCCTTCTGAAGAGAGGGTCTTTTACGACTGATTTGCGGAGGCAGCCGTCAATGTATGCCCTTCGGACACCTTCGTTTATCGCATCTTCTATGCTGCCGCCTTTTACGCAGAGATCCTGTCCTATCTCGACAAAAACAACGGCAAGACCGCAGTCCTGACATATTGGCAGGCTTTTTTCTTCTGCCAGTTTTGCGTTTTCAAGAATATCTGAGAAAGCCTGCCTTGCAAGAGGCATCTTTTCTCTGTCACTTGCGGTACTTATAATTTTTTTAAGACCTTCGGGCAGGATCCTGTTCGCCTTAAGTGATAAGTCATAAACCATTTGGGTTATCTCTGAAGCTTCTATTTCATACCTTTTGCACATATTGCTCCTCCTTTATCACTTCTGTCATACAGGAAAACTGTACCCTACAATTCCCGCATGCATTTGATCGCACAACGGGATGCAAATGAAACAGCAAAAAATAATGCCGGTAAGGCCTGATGAAAAGTTTGATTATATTATACGGCGTTTTCTAAGTTCAAAGTACAGGTGGATAACAGCAGCCATATTGAGGAGAACGATAACAGCAAGACTTGTCTGATAACCCTGTGCCGAGAAGCGTCCATCGACAACAGGATAAAAATCAAGAACTACACCAATGAACCACTGAAATATGAATGACATGAGAAATATCGTGAAATTTAGAAGTGAGAGTGCCCTGCCCACTTCACTGCTCGCGTAAAGCTTTCTCATGAGGGGAAAGGAGATCATGGTCATTGTGGACAGGAACATAACGAGCCCCCATAGGATCGCAGAAGCCCTTCCGTTTTCAACGGCTATAAAAGCAAGGATCAGTGTTAAGAGGACTCCGGAATACAAATACATCTTTTCCCATGAAAGCCAGCCCTTTTTCATAAAAAGGTCAGCAAGTATGCCGTTCAGGAAATACCCGGCAGCAGATCCTGTAAAGGCATACATCATGAATGTGCCCGACTCGGCGCTCTCCATCAGAGCGACATCCCTCATCCAGGGACCGACCCAAAGGTAAAGGTATGCAAACATCACGCTCTGTGCAGCTACAACTACAGGGGCTACGAACCAGAATCGAGGATCCATGAAAAATGAGAGCATTTCTTTGAGTTGTCTGGCAAATGTGATCTTACTGCCGGTAGCGGTATGCCCGTTTCTTGGAGTGACAAACCATATTGACAAGCATATCAGAAACGTAATTAGTGCGAGAAATAAAAAAGTATATCTCCACGAGAAAAGACTTATGGCATATCCGATCGGTTTCGTTGCGACCATCCCTCCTATCCCGCCTGTAAGGCATTCAAGACTGAAGACGAGAGGAAGGCGTTCGGAGGGAAGCCAGTCTGAATATGCCTTGAATGCGGCCATCAGGCATCCGGAAAGGCCTATCCCGGTAAGGGCCCTGGATAATATGAGGTGGCCTATATTTTGAGAGAGAGCAAATACTACAGCGCCGGCCACAGCAAAGAGCATAAAGGGCGCCAAAGTTTTCCTTGCCCCGTAACGGTCCAAAAGAACACCCAGAGGAAACTGCGCCACCCCAAAAGATATTAGATATATAGATGTCATGAATCCCAGATCAGAAGGAGAGAGCGAAAATGTTTCCACAAGTATGGGAGACATAATAGCGTTGCCGCTGCCAAGCAGTACCGATATAAAATACCCCAGACCAAACGGGATAAAAAGCCTTAAGAAAAGCGGAGAGAGCAGTGAAACTTCTTTATCGTGCAATACAAACACCCCAGACATATTTTTCACTTTTGCATCATTTACAGTTTATAAAGTCATCGGAACGAATAGTAACATAAATATACATAAAACGGCCGCTTCCCAATAAAAGCGGCCGGCAAACAATGCACCGTTATGTTTGCTTTTTTACAATCTCCGGTCGTTGAGCACAGGAAATTCTTTCCTGATCCTCAGGAGTTCTTCCCTTGATATTTCTGCCCTTACTATGGCTTCTTCATATCCTGTGCCTGCAAGGACATTGCCCCATGGATCCACTATCTGGCTGTGTCCGGCAAGCCTGATGCCCTTGTTTACCCCTGCTGCGTTGCATGAAATAAGATAACATGTGTTCTCAAGAGCTCTTGCCTGGTTAAGTACATTCCATGCTTCTAGTCTGGGATATGGCCATCCGGATGTAATAAGAAAAAATTCTGCTCCCATTTCAACGGTCATCTTTCTGAAAAGTTCCGGAAATCTCAGGTCATAGCAGGTAGCAAGACCAATTTTTCCAAACTCTGTGTCTACGACCGTCAGCTTGTCTCCCGGTGTCAGGATCTCGGGCTCCCTGCATTTATAGGTAAAAAGGTGGATCTTTCTGTATTCTGCAACGTTTTTCCCTTCCCTGTCGAAAAGGACGCTTGCGTTGTAATATCTATCCTCCTGTTTCTCAACAAAGCTTCCGGAGAAAACATAGGCGCCAAGCTCACGCGCTTTCACTGAAATAGCTGAGGCTGTCTCTCCTTCGATCGTTTCGGCATAGTTTTTGTAGTTGTCGTAGTTGAAAAAACCTACGTTCCACAGTTCAGGGAGAATGATAAGATCGTCGCCTCTGCATTTTTCCATCATTGTGAGGACATGGCTTATCATTTCCTGCTTATTTCGTTCATCCTTTATTTCAAGCTGGATCGAAGAGACCTTCATTTTACATACCTCCGGTATTTTTATTGGAAATCTAATTTTACATCAACATAATATATATATTCTTAACTTAATGAAAATGCAAGCGGGACGCAGCATTGCCCACGTCCCGCTGCATATGGCCGAACAAAAGTCTGACTAATTTCTAGTCAAGGGGGGATTTCATTTCGTCATAGTCTTTCTTTTCAAGGAGGAGCGTAATAATGGTTCCTACAACAAGGGCCCAGAAAGCTGATCCTATCTGCAAAACAACTATTCCTGACATCGCAACGGCAAAAGATGCAAAGCTCCCAAACTTGAATTTGCCGCTTCCAAATGAATCCTCAAGGCCGCCAATGATCATGCTGACCAACGTTAGACCAATGATAACTGTCGTCGCCTCTCCAGGAAGCATGCCAAGAACACTCATTGTAAGGGGTGCAAATATGCCTGTTATTGCAAAAATAATTCCGCACCATACTGCGGCAACGTATCTCTTGTCTACAGGACCGCAGTCTTCAGAACCGGCCCATGCCGTCATAGGCCCTGCGATGTTGCAGTTATGACCACCGAAGAAGGGAGCTATCAGACCACCAATTCCGGAAATTATTGTCATTCCGTTTACCGGAGGTTTTTTCCCGATAGCGATTTGAACACCTATAGCCTGCATATTTTCAGCACAAACAACAAGCAAAGCGAGGGGAACGCCAATTGAAAGGCAGGCCGCTCCGTTGAATGCGGGGAGGATAAATACTGGTTTTGCAACTCCAAAATCAAGTCCGTTAAATTGAAGCTTTTGCATAACAGCTGCAGCTACCAAGGTAAATACCATTGTACCTACAACTGCAGGTATTTTTTTTAGGTATCTTTTACAGACCACGTATCCAAGAAGTCCAACAAAAGAGATAACGGGGGCTGTCTTAAAAGCTCCTACCAGCTTTGAGGCCCACCCAAAAAGCGTTCCTGCAACCATTGCCATCATTATCTGAGTTGGTATCCTTCGTACCAATTGTTTGATAGTACCCGTTATTCCCAGCAAGAAAACGATCAGACCCGCTGTTAAAAACCCTCCGACAGTCTCATTGAATGTAAAGTTACCCATTACCTGCGCAAGTGCAAAAGCTCCGGGTATAGACCAGGCACCTACAATCGGCAGTTTGTAATAAAGAGCCATAATAATACTGATTATGCCTCCACCTACATAAACAGTAACTAGCCAGCTGTTCAAAAGCTCCGGGGCAAGATTTGCAGATCCAGCAGCCTTCTGTATTAAAGGAATAGCGATAATACCAAATGCAAGACCATCGATAATACCGTTGCTAACATTCGCGAAATTCTGATCACCCCAAAAAGATTTCAACCCATTCATAAATCCGGAGCCTTTTTCCCAAGCACAAAATAGCATTTACTTCATCCCCCTTGTTTTCTTTTTTTCATTTGTTTCTGATGATTTTTAACATAAGGACAACAGCAGCCCTGCACAAAAACGCCGGCAGTATTTATACAGGGCTTAGTAAAACCTATTTAATTATCGTGTTTGGAAATCAGTCAGTTTTTATTGCTTTGCAGATGCAGTCCTTTACATTCTGGACTATCATTTTGCTTCTGTAGTCCTTAGATCCCCTAACGTCAGTGATCGGAGATGCCTGTTCAAATGAATACTCGGCAATTTCCTTAAGCACATTGTCAGAAGAAAGATCCGCCCCGTTAAATTTTTCTATCCCCTTCACAGAAACAGGCACCGGACCGACCGCACCAAGAGCTACTGAAATTTCTTCAGCTACTGTTTCTCCTTTTTTTAGGCAGATCCTGACAGCGACCCCTACAGTTGCAAGGTCCATGCCTGCGCGTCTGCTGTGCTTGGCAAATGATGCCACCGTGCAAGGTTTTGGTTTTGGCAGTACAAAGCCTTTAAGCATTTCTCCGGGCTCCATGACTGTTTTTCCGGGACCGACAAAAAAGTCCTTCAATGTACATCTCCTCTCTCCTGAGACAGAAACAATGACTGCCTCTGCTCCATAAACGATAAGGGGAAGGACCGTATCCGCAGAAGGAGCGGCGTTACAGCTGTTGCCGCCGATAGTTGCCAGGTTTCGCACCTGCACTGAACCAACATTGCGCGCTGCTTCTGAAAGGATCGGATAGTCTGCCTTGATCTTTTCGCAGGATTCGACCTGCTCGATCGAAGCCCCGGCTCCGATAAAGAATCCATCTGGGAGCTCGAGCATTTCAGCAAATTTATCTATACCTCTTATATCCATCAAGTGCATATCCGGACAGCCTGTCTTTTTCCACTTGACCACCAGATCTGTTCCTCCAGCAAGGACCTTAGCATCGCTGTTGTCTGATAGATATTTAACGGCTTCTTCCAAAGATTTGGGCAAAAAATATTTTATATTGTTCATCTGTCATCCCTCCTACTCGACACTAGTCCTTTGATTTAGATGCCTCTTTTTTTTCCTCTAGAGCTTTAAGGATTTTCTCTGCTGTTATAGGCATTGTATTGATCCTTACTCCCACAGCATTGTAGACCGCATTCTGTATTGCCGGAGCAGCTCCTATCAAGGAAGCCTCACCAATAGATTTTGCTCCGAAACCGGTCGTCCATTCAAATGAGTCGACGAATTCAGCATTTATCTTTGGTATATCGGCAGCTGTAGGCATCTGGTAGTCAAGAAATGAAGGATTCATGAGTTTGCCTTTGTCGTTGTAAGCAAGGTTTTCCATTAGCGCCCACCCATACCCCTGAGCCATGCCTCCGTGCACCTGACCTTCAATGGCAAGCAGATTGATAGGCTGTCCTGAATCGTGAATGCCCCACATTTCGTTTACTTTGACCTGGCCTGTCTTTGTGTTTACTTCAAGCTCTGCTACCTGGCAGCCAAAAGCATATCCGCCGGATATGTTATTGTATTTTGTGGCATCAGGATATTCGACTCCTTCTGGAGTAAAGTACCCTATCCCCAAGATGTGCTGTCCCGGATAATCACAGACGTGTTTCCATGCAATGTCTGCGTAGCTCGCTTTCTTTTCAGGATCTGTTTTTGATACAACAAATTCATTTTCCAGATCCAGATCACTTTCCGGGAGTTCCAGAATCTCTGAACCTATCTTGATCAATTTGCTCTTCATGTCATTTAGTGCCATATGAAGTGCACCTGTTGACATATATGTTCCACGGCTGGCAAAACAACCCAGCCCGAATGGAACGATATCGGTATCGGGCGTGGTTGTGCATACATGTTCTTCAGAAATACTAAGCACTTCCTGGACACACATAGAATGTACTGTCCTGATCCCCTGTCCCATATCAGGTTCATTTGAGAAGACATAAACCTTACCCTGTTCATTCATTCTTAAAAGCGCGGCTGCCCCTTCAAAGGGTTTGATGAAGGATCTGTTTCCGGATACATGGACACATGCTGCAAAGCCGATACCCTTTTTGATGTGATTGTTCTCATCCGAATTTACAACAAAGAATTTCTTGCGCTTATCGTGATATTCAGAAGCTTCCAGTCCCCTCTTCATACAGTCAGAAACCGCATTGCTGTTTGTGTTCCATCCATGGGGGTTTTTATAGTTTTCACCTGAGAAATTGCGTAGACGAAGTTCATCCGGTGCGATATTGAGCACTTCAGCGACTTCATCCAGATGTGTTTCATGTGCAAAATGCTTCTGTGCATTTCCAAATCCTCTGTAACATCCGGTCGGGACCTTATTTGTGTAGACAAGATCACAGACAGATCTCAATGCCTGGCATTTGTACATTATGTCGATACGATACATAGCAGTGAGGGCTATTGCGGCACCATATGATGCATAAGCTCCCTGGTCCGCAATAATGTATGTATACTTACCAAGGTACTTTCCTTCTTTATCCCATGCCGTTTTGATCTTGAAGTACATGGGAAGCCTGGGCAGTGCGCACTGAAAGTCTTCGACCCTGTCCAGTACTAAACGAACGGGCTGTTTTGCATATTTAGCTATAAGGGCTCCAAGCGGATGAACAGGCTGAGAGAGCTTTCCGCCAAATCCTCCTCCAAAGGGAGGCTGTACTATGCGCATGTTTTCTACCGGGATACCCAAAGCAACCGCATAATCGTTCCTTGACCATGTTGGAGTCTGAATACCTGCATACATGGTCACGTTGTTATGTGCGTCCCAGACAGACACTCCGGCCATAGGCTCAATATAGCCCTGGTAGTGCAGACTGGTCTCATATTCCCCCTCATGGACGTAATATGCGTTTTTAAAGACATCATCAGTGTCAAGTCCATGATGTATATCGAAATGATTACAGATATTTTGGGGTGCTGATTCGTGTATGAGAGGGGCCCCATCCTTCATTGCGTCATGCATGCTTAAGATGGCAGGAAGGGGTTCATATTCAACTCTTATCTTTGAAATAGCTTCATCACAGGCCTCTTCATCTATCCCTGCTACCGCTGCAACTTCATCGCCGGTATAGTTAGCCTTATCAACAGCTATCAGGTACTCGTCCTTTGTAATAGGACCCCATTTGTACTGTTCGACATTTTTCCCGGTCAGTACTGTTTTGATTCCAGGCACCTTAAGCGCCTCAGAAATATCAACGTTCAGAATTTTTGCATGAGGATAGGGGCTCCGAAGCGCTTTACCATAGAGCATGCCGGGGAGGTGTATGTCGCTCGCATAGACTGTTCTGCCTGTTACTTTTTCTTTTGCGTCTACGTATGGACGCTTAGTTCCAATGATTTTGTAGTCGCCCTTTTCGTATCGTGTCATAGCCATATTTATCCCCTCCTAATTTTCTTGGAAGCGATCTGCACAGCCTCAAAAATTTTCTGGTATCCGGTGCACCTGCAGAGATTTCCAGTAAGACCTTCTCTTACATCTTCTTCTGTAGGCTCGGGGTGTTTTTCCAAAAGTGCAATGGTTGACATGACCATTCCGGGAGTACAGTAACCACACTGTACCGCTCCGGCCTCAACAAAGGCTTCCTGGACCGGATGAAGTGTCCCATCCATATTTTCAAGGCCCTCTATTGTTATTATTTCCGCTCCGTCAGCTTGTACTGCCAGGACCAGGCAGGAAGTTACGGTCTTACCATTCATCAGAACAGTACAGGCACCGCATTCTCCCTCTCCGCAACCGATCTTTGTTCCCAGAAGACCTAACTGTTCCCTGAGGACGCTGGCCAGTGTCCAGTTTGTTCTGACATGGACCTTTTGTGGTTTTCCGTTTACGGAGAAAGATATAGTTTTCATCTCCACTTTAGTTCAGCTCCTTCAATTCAACTTGAGTAGTGAATCCATTAGAAATTATTAAGATGATATTAATTAAAATCACCAAGGTATATTGGTACTTCACCCTCCATAACTATTGCATCCTTGGGACAAAGGGCGGGGCAAAGTCCACATCCGTCGCATTTGTTGGGATCGATAATTGCTTTCTTTCTGCCGTCTTTTTCGACCATCCGGATGGCGTCGTAGAAACACCAGCTGGGACAAAGTCCACAGCCAATGCATTTTTCTTCAACGACTCTGCTGATCGCCTTGTGATCACGGTCGACCTTGTCCCATGTCGTGATCTGGGGCAGTGTTATGCCTCTCAGCTTATTGATATCATCGATATTGTGTTCGACAAGATATTTTTCTACTCCTTCAAGGAAGACCTTTACCTCGCCAAACTGTTTCGGGCCGTACATGATAGCTGTACAGGTCTGGACTGTGGTAGCTCCGCACATGATGCACTTGATCACATCTTCCCAGCTGAATATACCGTTCGTTGCAGAGATAGGCATACCGTGTGCCTCTGCTATTTTTGCTATCCATTTAAGTGTGATAGGTCTCATCCAGGGACCTCCAACTCCGGCAAAGCCTCCGTGAAGAAGAGGGCGTCCTGTTTCTATGTCTACATCCAGCGCAGAGAATCTGTTGACAACTGTAAAACCTGCTGCTCCCGAAGCTTTGCACAGACCCGCAACATCAACAATATTAACTGCTTCGCTTGTCAATTTTACAAAGACAGGGATATTTACGCTGTCACAGACTATCTTCGTTACTTCTGCCGCCGCCTCGGGAGAGTTTCCCAGCTCCTGGCCGCTCTTATAGCCAAGATCCTTTGGGTGCGGACAGCCAAAGTTCAGCTCAAGCATTGGAAGTCCTATGTCTTCCATCCTTTTTGCCAGTTCTGTCCAGCTCTCTTTTGAGTTCCCTGATATGCTTCCTACCAGGGTGCAGTCTCTCTGGTCACATGCGGTTTTAGCTGCTTTCATTTCCTGCATCCATTGTTCTGTATTGTATGTTGCCAAAAATTCGCAGGAATAGTTTGAATAACTGTGGGGCCAGCCTTTTTTATTCAGGACCGTAAAACGGGGGGATACGTACTTCTGTGCGAGAGGTTCAGGGCTGAAAGTTTTTGCGATGACTCCGCCAGCTCCTGAATCTGCACAGCGCTTCATGTATTCACCGTTTTTACTCGGGGAAGCAGATGCTATGACCATGGGATTTTTGAATTTAACTCCGCAGTACTCTACGGCAAGATTTGGCTTCATTATTTTTTTACCTCCTGATTTTTAAAAAAATGGAAGAAAAACAGTCTTTCTACCGTTTTTCTTCCAACACAAATTCATGTTTGAATTTATCTGGGAGCTCCCAGCTTATTCTTCAAAAGCGTGCATTCATGATCGATGGGCTTCGAGGGATCTTGATAACGGATCTCCATCGTTACACAGCCGAGCGGGATGTCATAGGGACCATGCTTCATTTCGGGCAGACGACTTCCATAATACCCTGCCTTCATCGTTATATCTTTCTTCTCGTCTTTGAGGAAACCTTCAAGAATGTAGACTTCCTCACAGAAGTCATGAGAAAGAAGATCAGGGACTTTGGTCTGAGGGGGGAATTTCAGAAGCCTTGTGTAGTTTCCGGTCTCGGGGTCATAAGAAAGAACTTTTTCCATTGTACCATTGTAGCCACCCTCTACCAGACGCCATTCACCGTAAAGATCAACATCGCAAATTTCATATTCCTGTTTTGCCATTGCTGTAAAGCCTCCTTAAATTTGGAATTAATATAGTAAAACTGCTTCATACAACTATTAGAAATACTGCCTTGCTTAGTCCCCTTTGTACCAGAATGACTTTGGCTTCAGCTCGTAATAATTACGAAGTTTTCTTCCAAGTACAGGGTCTTCAAGTTCCACTTCAAAGTAGGGGCTGTATTCTGATTTAATGATCGACGCTACAGTTCCTGAATAAACCACCAGGCCCTGAGTTTCTTCGGGATCAACAAGAAGTTTTTTTACGCGATCGATGATATCGTTGGCATCCAGCATAGCTGTGAGCGCTGCTTCCTGAAAGAGTGTTCTTACTCCATCCACCTTGATCCAACTGCGGATAACTATGTCATCCCAATGATCAACAACATCTGAAAGCTTCCAGAGATCTCTGCTGATCGTGTTGGGGTATACCTGCTTGGCTTTTGGAATATCTACCGTTTCCAGCTTTCTGTCAGTATGATCACTGCCTGCTCCGACATAAACTTCTCCATTGTCAAACAAGAGAGCAAACTCCGCTTCGCCTGAATGGTCTGTTTCGTCCAAAACTTCAAAAGAGTTTTCTTGGGTGATCCTCTCTTCAAATTTGGTAAAGTATACCGGCGTTTTATCAGGAGCAGGAATACCCTCCTCCTTAAGTTCGTCTATGTGGGCCTGGACAGCAGCCTGGTCTCTTCCTGTATACCCGGCGTTAATAATATGTACCGGTTTAAAGTCAATATTTTTCTCGTTGCCGTCTTTTTCTTTTACATAAAACTTCATTAATATCAACACGCTCCTTTTTGGGTTGCAGGGGAATGCTACAGCATGACATGCCACAACTATAACTATATCCCATAATTTTTTTGGTATGCCAATTATCTCAATTGGATACATAGTTGTCAAGCAAAATTTATAAAAAACAGGCAGCGAGAAATTTTAAAAATTTACTCGCCGCCTGGAATTATTTGGATTATATAATAAATTATACGTATTTGTTTATTATAGTTAAAAATGTCTTGCTGTTTTAGAATATAGCAACCCAATATTATTGTATAGTGAGATCATAAGAATTTACTTACTAATATTTCCATTGAATTTACTATTGAATGCTCCCTCTGGGATGTCAAGATGTGCAAGAAGCGAAGCAAAACTTTTTTCAAGATGATCTTTCATAGCTCCCTTGACTTCCTCAGGGTCCTTTTTCCATAGGGCATTAACTAAAATTTCATGCTCATGTATTACTTCTTCAAAACGATACTCACCTCTTAAGGCCATAAGCCCCATCCTGATCACTTCTTCCTGTATCGTTGCCCAAAACCTGATCAGTCGTTCGTTTTGCATACTTTTAATTATAAGACTATGCGAGCTGAGGTCTAAATTTGTAAAGACATATTGCTCTGTAGTCTTTTTCATCTCATTCAGTATCGAATCAAGCTGACCCGCAACTACTCTTGGTTCTCCCTTACTGACCAGCCAGTCTATTGCTGAAAATTCAATTATATTTCTTATTTGGATTATCTCTCGCACATCTGCAGCAGTCACAGGACGTACCTGCATTTTTTTCCCATCACCTGAAATTACCCAAAATTCCTGAGAGAGCCTATGGATGGCCTCTCTCACAGGCGTTCTGCTTACTCCAAGATTTTCTGCCAATTCTCTCTCCCTAAGATATGAACCCGGAGGATATTTTAAAGAAACTATATCTTTTTTTATTGCCTCATAGACTTGAATTGATAACGGTTTATCTTCCACTATTATTGCCTCCCAACAGCATACTGTATAATTTTACACTATTGGCATACCAAAAGCTAGTCATTGTACAATAAATTTATAATAATTATTTTGTTAATTTTCTTATTTACGTTTTAGCATTGTTTAGGCTCCGTATTTACCAAATGAAGACAAAGGACCAGTCGGCGAATATTAATACGCTGAGCGGCCTCTTTCGAATGTTGTGAAGTTAGCGTTGCTTATTGCGATAACATTCGTAAGCGCCGGCAAGAAGCGGCGATAACGATGCAACATGAAAAAAGAGACCGCGTAGGCGTATTAAAATACGCTGAGCGGTCTCTTTCGAATATTGTGAAGTTAGCGTTGCTTATTGCCGGCGCTCAGCTTACTTAGTAAGTAAGGTAAGCATAGCTCCCGCGGCCACTGCTGTCCCTATAACTCCGGCAACATTCGGCCCCATAGCATGCATGAGAATATAACTTCCAGGATACTCCTTCTGCACGACCTTCTGGCATACACGGGCTGCCATCGGGACGGCCGATACGCCTGCCGCACCGATTACCGGGTTTATCTTCCCGCCGGAAAGGACCTTCATAAGCTGGCCGAAGAGCACACCGCCAGCCGTGCTGAACATGAATGCGATAAGCCCAAGTACTATGACCTTAATAGTGGCAACAGTAAGGAATGATTCTGCATTCATAGTTGCTCCTACAGAAATCGACAGGAAAATCGTCGTCGCATTCAGTATCTCATTCTGTGCAGCGAGAGAAAGCCTCTCTGTGCAGCCGCATTCGCGAAGCAGGTTTCCGAACATAAGCATACCGATAAGCGGGACTGCCGGAGGAAGTATAAGTCCAACAGCTACTGTCGACACTATCGGGAAAAGTATGCGTTCGACCCTGGTTACTGGACGAAGCTGCTCCATCTTTATTGCACGGTCTTTTTTCGTTGTAAAAAGCTTGATGACAGGCGGCTGGATAAGAGGTACAAGCGACATATAGCTATACGCCGCAACAGCTACCGCAGGAAGTATCTGCGGGGCCAGTTTTGTGCAAAGATAAATTGCAGTAGGACCGTCGGCTCCGCCGATTATACCTATGCCTGCAGCCTCCTGGATGGTAAATCCCATGAACATTGCACCGATAACAGCAATAAAAACTCCAAGCTGGGCCGATGCACCGAGAAGAAATGTGATCGGGTTTGCAAGAAGAGGACCAAAGTCGGTAAGCGCGCCAATTCCCATAAATATGATTATCGGATATATTTCATGGTCTATACCGAATTTTATATAATACAGGAAACCGCCCTGATCTATGATCCCTGAAAGCGGCAGGTTAACGAGCAGGCATCCAAAAGCAATAGGCATAAGGAGAAGGGGCTCGAAACCTTTTGCAATTGCAAGGTACAGCAGTATAAATGACACCAGTATCATTATAAGTGTCGGCACATTCAGCGCAAGTATTCCAGACTGCTGAATGACGCCGCTTAGCGCAGTCAAATAAACTTCCATTCAATATCCCTCCCTGATAAATACTGCTACAGCAGTTTATCCGATAACCAGGAGAGTATCGCCCGTATTGACATTATCTCCTTCTTTGCAGCAGACCCGTGTTACAGTTCCGCCTTCCGGCGCATATATTTCGTTTTCCATTTTCATTGCCTCGAGCAGGAGTACTAGCTGACCGGCTGTTACTGGCGCACCCTCTGCAACAAGAAGCTTCAGGACCTTGCCGGGCATCGGTGCATCAATAGAACCTGCTCCGCCCGCATTTACCGGTGCCGATGCAGGAGCTGGTGCTGCCACAGGTGCCGCTGCAGGTGCAGAAACGGGTGCTGGTGCCGCTACAGGTGCTGCTGCAGGTGAACCTGCGCCGAGATCTTCAACATCTACATCATATGCCTTGCCATTTACGGTAACTCTATATTTACGTGCCATCAGAGAAAAACCTCCTTGAATATTTTAGTTGGTAATTAATCCTGAAATCCTTCGATATTCTGCATTCTGCCCACAAACTTCCAATTTGTTAAAATAGGAGTTTTTATATTGGCAGGAGCAAATCCAACCACACGTGCAGAACTTCCGCACATTGCAGCTATGGCGGCCGAAATCACTGCAAGCAGTTCAGCGCTGTCATCAGGAGCGGCTGCTACAGCTTTTGCAGCTGACGATGCCGGTGCTGAGGGCTTCTGCACCGTTTCTTTCGACCCGCCTACTGACTCAATAGCTTTGCAGAAATGCTTCAGCGCCATCATCATGAACATAAGTCCTGTTATGATTATGAACACTATGCTGAAAGCTATCAAAGACATTATAAGTCCGCCGACTGGGCCTACAAAATGAGAAGATATTGACATTTCCATCGTTAAGGACTCTCCTTTTTAGTTCGGCATTATGCCGTGCTTACGCTTCGGACGCAGCTCACTCTTAGAATCTGTCATCAGAAGAGCCTGATAAAGCGCGGGACGTGTTTCCTCAGGAAGTATAACCCTGTCTACAAAACCGCGCGCTGCTGCGCAGAACGGATTTGCGAACGCCTCTTTGTATTCCTCGATCTTCTGTGCGCGTGTTGCTGCCTTATCCTCCGCCGCATCTATTTCCTTGCGGAAAATAATATTTGCGGCACCTTCTGCACCCATAACGGCTATCTGGGCCTGCGGCCATGCAAGAACTACATCCGCGCCGAGATCTTTGCTGCACATTCCAAGGTATGACCCGCCGTAAGCCTTGCGCAGAACTATAGTTATCTTAGGTGCAGTAGCTTCGCTGTATGCATACAGAAGTTTTGCACCGTGTCTGATTATGCCGCCCATTTCCTGATTAAGTCCGGGCAGATAGCCCGGTACGTCTTCAAATGTGACTATCGGGAGATTGAACGCATCACAGATACGGATATGGCGGCTGGCTTTATCGGATGCGTCTATATCAAGACATCCTGCCATAAATTTAGCCTGATTGGCTATTATGCCAATTACACGTCCGCCCACTCTGGCAAAACCAGTTACTATATTCTGTGCGTACAGCTCCTGTACTTCACAGAAATCGGCATTATCGACAACTTTTCTTATAACGTCACGTACATCATAACCCTTATTGGGGTTGCTAGGCACCATATCACGCAGTGAAGCATCCATGCGTGACGGGGCATCGCCCGTATCTGCGAAAGGCGGCTCCTCCATATTATTGCTGGGGAGATAACTCAGGACTTTGCGCACCTGCGAATAGCATTCAGCCTCATTGCCTGCAAAGAAGTGCGCACAGCCGGAAGTGGCGTTATGCGCACGGGCGCCGCCGATCTGCTCCGAGGTAACATCCTCGCCTGTTACTGCCTTGATAACGGCAGGTCCGGTAATGTGCATGATACCTACTTTATCAACCATGAATACAAAATCGGTAAGAGCAGGACTGTACACAGCGCCGCCTGCGCATGGACCCGCAATTATGGAGAACTGCGGTATTATGCCGCTTGCCTTAACGTTTCTGAAGAATATGTTGCCATATCCGGAAAGAGCATCAACAGCTTCCTGGATACGGGCGCCGCCGGAATCGTTTATTCCAATGCAAGGGGCTCCGTTTGTAAGGGCCAAATCCAGGATTTTGCATATCTTCTTTGCATGCATCTCTCCAAGAGAACCGCCCATTACTGTAAAATCCTGGCTGAAAAGATAAACGATGCGTCCGTCAATTGTACCGTAACCTGTTACTACACCGTCTCCTGGAAAGATGGTCTTATCAAGTCCGAAGTTTACACAACGATGCTCGACAAATTCATCTATTTCCACAAAACTGCCAGGGTCGAGAATTGCATCGATCCGCTCACGTGCGGTCATCTTGCCTTTCTCGTGCTGTTTGGCAATGGCTTTTGCTCCACCGCCCTGCGCCGCTTTCTCCCGTTTTTCAACAAGACTTGCGCACAGCTCGTCAATCGTTTTGTCCGCCATACTACTAACCTCCTCAATTATCTGGTACTTGTGGAACCTGCGGTATTTTTTACAAATGGACCCCGTGCTGTGTTATATAAGCACGGGGACTTACTATTCTTGCTGGATTATTACTCACGCTCACTCAGCTCGAGCAGTATCCCGCCCGTCGCCTTCGGATGAAGAAATGCAATTTTGGCTCCGCCTGCTCCGCTGCGCGGTTTTTCATCGATCAGACGTACGCCTTTTTCCTTAAGCTCAGCAAGCGTAGCCTCAAGGTTCTCCACCCTGATAGCCATATGATGAATTCCTTCTCCCTTTGCATCTATGAACTTTGCGACAGGGCTTTCAGGACTTGTTGGCTCAAGAAGCTCTATTTCAGTATCCTTGATAGGAAGAAATGCCGTTTTTACTTTCTGTTCAGCAACTTCTTCAACACCATGGCATTTGATACCCATCGTAGCTTCCCAGAATTTAAGGGATTCATTTATATCCTTTACTGCAATTCCGATATGGTCAATTACTGTCGTCTTCATTGATTACGCCTCTTTCGCTCTCTTTTCTTCAACTGCTTTTTCAAGCCAGGCTATTGTTTCAGTTGTCGGAGTACCGGGTCCGAATATAGCGCCCGCACCGAATCCCAGCAGCGTAGGATAATCAGACTCAGGGATAACACCTCCGCCGAATACTATAATGTCGCTGGCATTCTTTTCCTTGAGCAGATCTATTATAGTTTTAAAACAGTATTCGTGGGCACCGGAAAGGATGCTTATGCCTATCGCGTCGGCATCTTCCTGTATAGCCGTAGCAACTATCTGCTCCGGGGTCTGACGAAGCCCCGTATAAATTACTTCCATTCCTGCATCTCTGAACGCTCTTGCAATTACTTTAGCTCCGCGGTCATGTCCGTCAAGGCCAGGCTTCGCGACAACTACGCGTATTTTACGGTCCATTTTATCTTCCTCCTTATCAGTTCCCTAAAAAAACTAAAGAACCACGTTTTCTTTATATTCGCCAAATACGCCGCGAAGAACGCCGCAGATTTCGCCCTCTGTCGCATAGCAGCGCACTGCGTCAAGAATGAGCGGCATAAGATTATCTTCGCCCTCTGCACCCTTGCGGATAGCTTCGAGTGTATCCTTCACCTTGACGTTATCGCGTTTTTCTTTCATGGCCTGGAGCTTCCTGATCTGGTTGACGCCAACGCTGGCATCGACCTTAAGAAGCTTGCGTCCTGATGTATCTTCGTCAATATGGAATTTGTTGACACCAACGATGATCCGGTCTCCTGATTCAATGGACTTCTGGTATTGATAGGCTGAATCCTGGATATTCTTCTGAGGATAGCCCTTTTCGATAGCCGTCATCATTCCGCCCATTTCATCTATCTTATTGATATATTCCAAGGCACCCTCTTCGATCTGCTTCGTGAGTGATTCAACGACATAACTGCCGGCAAGCGGGTCGACCGTGTTGGTCACGCCTGACTCATATGCAACTATCTGCTGCGTACGAAGCGCGATACGTACTGATTTGTCCGTAGGAAGCGCAAGTGCTTCGTCAAGGCTGTTAGTGTGCAGCGACTGAGTGCCTCCGCATACTGCCGCCATTGTCTGTATGCCTACCCGTACGATATTGATCTCCGGCTGCTGTGCTGTCAGAGTGCATCCTGCAGTCTGCGTATGGAAGCGAAGTGTCTGAGCGTGCATATCCTTCACGCCGAAACGATCTTTCATTATTCTCGCCCATATCTTGCGTGCTGCGCGGAATTTTGCAACTTCCTCAAGGAAATCGTTATGCGCATTGAAGAAGAAGGAGAGGCGCTTGCCGAATACATTAGGATCCTGTCCTGCTTTTATCGCCGCTTCAATATATGCGATGCCGTCGGCAAGAGTAAAAGCTACTTCCTGTATCGCCGTTGATCCGGCTTCACGGATGTGATAGCCTGAAATAGAGATCGTATTCCACTTGGGGATATTTTTGCTGCAGAATTCAAATATATCTGTTATGAGACGCATTGACGGCTTGGGAGGGAAAATATATGTACCACGCGCAATATATTCCTTCAAAATATCATTCTGAATCGTTCCGGAAAGCGCGCTCATCGGCACACCCTGTTTTTCCGCAACAGCTATGTACATTGCAAGAAGGACCGATGCCGGAGCGTTAATAGTCATTGATGTCGAGACTTTATCCAGCGGGATCTGGTCAAAAAGTATTTCTGCGTCAGCAAGGCTGTCTATCGCGACACCAACCTTGCCGCACTCACCTATAGCCATAGGATCATCAGAATCATACCCTATCTGGGTTGGAAGGTCGAACGCTACTGAAAGTCCGGTAGTTCCCTGACTCAGAAGATAGCGGTAACGTTTGTTTGAATCTTCTGCTGTTGCAAAGCCGGCATACTGGCGCATCGTCCAAAAACGGCCGCGGTACATAGTAGGCTGTACGCCCCTTGTATAAGGATATTGCCCTGGAAATCCCAGGTCTTTTCCGTAATCAAGACCCTCAAGATCCTCAGGCGTATATGTCCTCTTAAGAGGAATTCCTCCGCCCGTGGTAAAGTTCTCTTTTCTTTCGGGACCTTTTGTCAGAGCCTTTTCGACTGCTGCCTCATAGGCTTTTTTGCCTTCTGCTACTTCCTGGAGCTGTTTTGGATCGAACACGTACTCCGCCTCCTTAGAAACATATAATGATCATTATCCATGATCACCTGCACACTTAATTAGGTTAAAAAAAACCACACCCTGCTATTATCAAGCAGGTCGGTAAAAATTGCAACATTTGACAGGTCATTTCAAACAAGTTGATTTATATAATTTATGGCACCGATATTACATTGCTGTTTTTGGACATTTAGTACAAATACTTTAAAATACACTAATTTTTCTCGTTTAGCATTAAATACATATACTAAAAACATGATAATATTTACTCTGAAAATATCCTGCTTAAATTATCAGAAAAATTTTACTTATCAAAAAAATAATTTTTACGTTAATATTTATTCTGTATATTCAGAAATATCACATCTATTGTGAGATGCATTCCTGTATGTTACATCACAGTTTTTATGAATATCTGTTAAATAAGCTATTATATAAAATATAATATTTCTATTCTGAATAAGAACTATAACACTGTTATTTGGAAAAATGAGATAATACATGCGCTGATAAAAAATAATGGGAGGGTAAAAAATGCAGAAAGCAATAAAGGTAACTGATTCTATTTACTGGATAGGAGGCAACGACCGCGAGACGGACCTGTTTGAGGGGCTGTGGACGCTGCCGCGCGGTGTTGCCTATAACGCATATTACATCAATGACACTAAAACAGCATTGATTGATTCTATCAAAAGCTCCAATTTCATGGACTACATAGAAAGGCTGACTTCCGTAATGCCGGAAGGAAAATGTGTGGATTACCTTATAGTAAATCACATGGAACCTGACCATTCAGGCTCGATCAGAATGCTAAGACAGATTTATCCGGAAATGAAGATCGTCGGCAATAAGAAAACAATAGAGATGATAAGCGCATTCTATAAAATAAACGACAATTTCATAGAGGTGAAGGAAGGAGACATTCTGGACCTCGGATATCACAAACTGACATTCGCTATGATACCGATGGTGCACTGGCCGGAGAGTATGGTCACTTACGATATGTCCGACAAGGTCCTTTTTTCAACGGATGCTTTCGGCGGATTCAGCGCGCTTGAAGGCGGGATATTTGATGATGAACTGGATATGGCGCATTATGAATCGGAAACGCTGCGGTACTTTGCCAATATAGTAGGACGGTACGCTGCTCCGACACAAAAAGCGATCGCAAAAGTCCGTTACCTTGACCTGAACATAATTTGCCCGGCTCACGGCCCTATATATAGGACAGACCCGCAGCACATAATTGATTTGTACGATAAGTGGAGCCGTCATGAAACAGAGGAAGGCGTTGTGGTCGTTTACGGTTCAATGTACGGCAATACAAAATTTATGACAGACGCCATTGCGCGCTCCATTTCGGAAGCAGGTATACAGAACGTAATAGTACATGATGTCTCACGTTCCAACGTATCATTCATGGTGCGCGATATATGGCGCTATCGCGGACTTGTTCTTGGAAGCTGCACTTACAACACTGAATTATATCCTCCTATGGCCCACCTTTGCCGTACGCTTTCGAACAAAATGATGAAAAACAGGATACTTGGGATTTGCGGCTCATATAGCTGGAGCAAAGGAGCCCTTGCCGAACTGCAGATTTTTGCCGATAAGGGAGGAGATTGGCAGCTTGTTGATCCTTCTGTTGAAGTAAAATCATGTCCGACGGAAGAAGACCTTGAAAAATGCAGGCTGCTTGGCAGAAATGTCGCCGAAGAGGTGAAAAAAGCAGGCAATTGATTCTGTTTATTTACTGCAGTAAATAAACAGAATTTACCCAATGCGGATTTAAAGATACGAAAAATGATATAAAATAAGCGGCTGCCAAGTTTAAATAACCGGCAGCCGCTTTTTTTATATCACATTAAATCATCTTGATATATCGTTCACATCAATTTCTGGTATGTATAATTTGAAAAGTTTTTTGAGCCCGTCGATCTGTTTTTCTTCAAACAGCACCTTCCAACCCAATACGTCTCTTTCAAAAAAAACCATAGCTTCATTGTGTTTGTGCATGATGGTTATGAATTTGATTTCCTCCCATTTCATTATCTCTCTGTGATGAGTTATCCAAGTATGAGTTTCTCTCACAATACCGAGAGGGGAAATATAATTCACTTTCTCATACTTAAGCGCAAAGAAGCTGCTCAAGCCTATTATCGTGTTCGAAACCGCCTTTTCTGTTGTCCCAAGCGCGTAATATCTCCAAAGCGTTATGCCAATCAGATATACTCCTATTGCAGCAAAAGTAGCCGTTTTAAAGTTGCCTGCCGTCTGCCCGGACTTGGAAATAAGCAGTTTTTCAATCTTTGCAAGTTTTTGAAACAATTAAAAATCCCTTTTTGCTATGCCAGTTCTGCCGGGCGTTTTTTGCCGCCTATCACTGGCTCGCCGTTCTTGCCGCGCCAGGCTATGCCAATGCCCATGTAAGTGATCAGTATCGCTATCAGCGGATTCATATAGTTCAGGAATGCATAAGGTATATACTGTACGGTAGGCACTCCGAGGACTCCTGACTGATACGCGCCGCATGTGTTCCACGGGATAAGCACTGACGTAAGTGTTCCGCAGTCTTCAAGCGAACGTGAAAGCATCCTTGGATGAAGCCCCTTCAGTTCATACGCCGGTCTGAACATGGTACCAGGCATTGCGATCGAAAGGTACTGGTCACCAAGGAAAACATTGCATATAAAACATGAAAGAATAGTTGTTGCAACCATGCCGCCGACAGACTTGATCGGCTTCATTATCGCTTCAAGCAGAACTTTCAGGAATCCAAGAGTATCCATCGTGAACCCGAAAGTAAATGCGCATATGATCAGGGAGATTGTCCAGTTCATAGACTGAAGCCCGCCGCGTGACATAAGTTTTACAACATCATTCGCAGCTTCAAGCGCAACCTTTGGATCCAGAGCAGTCAGATTATGCTCGGCAAGAGCCTTTGCAAGAGCTGCAGCATCCTCGCCGGCACCCGAAATGGCAGCTGAAACTGTCGGTGAATAACCATTCTGCATTATATTGAGGATATCACCTAGACCGTTGCCCTGTACAACAGCAAAAATAATGGCAACGAAAATACCTGCCCAAAGGCTTGGGAGAGCCGGTTTGCTCATTGCAGAAAGCCCTATAACTAATATAGGAGCAATAAGGGCGATCGGGTTGATCCAGAACTCCGCATCCATAAGAGCCTGTATGGCTGCAATTTTAGCAGTGTCAAGCGTACCGCCTGAATATTTAAAACCAATGGCGATCGTTATCACAGCAACAATAATATAAGTAGGGCCGGTTGTCCAGCACATTGCTCTGATGTGCTGAAAAAGGTCTGTTCCTGCAACAGCTGGCGCCAGGTTCGTCGTATCCGACAGAGGCGACATTTTATCACCGAAGTATGCACCCGAAATTACAACACCAGCAGTAAGAGGCGCCGGGATGCCAAGACCGAGTGCAATACCCATAAGCGCTATACCTACTGTACCTGTAGTTCCCCACGATGTCCCGGTTGACAGGGATACGACAGAACAAATGATCAGTGCTGCAAACAGGAAAATAGAAGGGCTTAGTATTGCGAGTCCGTAGTATATCATTGTCGGTACGACTCCGCTCACGATCCATGTTCCGATAAGAGGTCCGACAGTCCATAGAATCAAACAGGCCTGCATACCTGTCATGATACCGTCTATGATACCTTTTTCAATTGTTGCATAATCATACTTAAGCCACACGACTCCAATAACACCAGCGAGCATTGCGCCCATAAGAAGTGTAATATGTAAGTCATTATGAAATATAAGAACTGTTACCCCTATCATTGCAGCTACTATTAAAAACAGAATTACAGTCAATGCCAACGACGGTTTGCGAGGCTCCATGATAAGACAACTCCCCTTTCAATTTTTGCAGATATGAAAATACAAATATAAATACCGGGACAATGATGAAACGTGAAAGGAATTTACCGATAAACCACCTCCGTCTTTAAAAAATAATGACATCCAAGAGCGGCTGGTATGGATAAAGGTATGACAAGCAGGCCGCAAATACATATTATTACGTAAGCCTGCATAAGTAATTCTACTACCTTTATTACAAATCTGTCTATACCAAAATTCGCAACTGCATTATAAATCATGCCAGTAATATTGCTTGACAAAAAGGCAAAGTATTGATACAACTACGTTTGCATCAGGGGAGTCTTTTAGGCTGAGAAGCGGTTTTTGAATTCTACAGTGCGTTTAGTTCACATATTTCTGTAAAAAACCCTACCCTTTGAACCTGAACCGGATCATACCGGCGGAGGAAGAATGCCAGAAAATAACAGTTTGGGAATGCCTGACATTTCCATGAGTTTATTCTTTCCATGATATCTCCTGATCGATGCAAATACATAATCATCCACGATGTAGGAGGAATCTTTTTATGAAAATACCGCTCAGGATACTTGTCGAAGGCGCTTTATGCATAGCACTTTCAATTGCTCTTTCCTTTATTAAGCTGTTTTCCCTGCCGCAGGGAGGATCTGTCAGTCTTTCGATGCTTCCGCTGTTTATATTTGCATTCCGCAGGGGAGGCCCGTCTGGTATTACTGCCGGGGCAATAACAGGCATTCTGCATCTTTTCCTCGGCGGATACGTGGTACACCCTGTACAGGCTCTTCTTGATTATCCCGTTGCAAGCGCTGCAATAGGCCTGGCAGGTTTTTTCAGGGGCAACAAAATTGCCGGTCTGGCATGCGGAACGCTCTCTAACATGCTGTCATCCGTAATTTCAGGCGTCATATTCTTTGCATCATATGCTCCGAAAGGAATGAACGTCTGGGTCTATTCAATAATTTATAACGGCAGCGTAGTTATACCTGAGGGCATAATATGTGCTGTACTTGTTTATCTGATACTACCAAGGCTGAATAAAATTATCCGTCCGTAATATATTTTTATATAAAAATAAATCTAAAAATAAGTTTGCAAAATAGAAATAGGTTGTAGCATTTTGTTTTTCACGATAGAATACGTTGGTACGGGATTATTGATTACCCGCAAAAATACGGACCATATTTTAAGGAGGACTTCTTACTATGGCTAAAGCAGTAGTCGATCAGGATACCTGTGTGGGTTGCGAGGCTTGTGTGGGCGTTTGCCCTGTATCAGCAATCAGTGTCGTAGATGGCAAAGCAAAGGTAGATGCTGATACCTGCGTAGAGTGCGGAGCCTGCGTGGCAACTTGCCCTGTAAGCGCAATCTCTCAGTAAATCTGAACAGATCACACAAAAAACAAATGAAGCCCCGGGCCGCGGCCCGGGGCTTCATTTGTTTTTATAAATACCATAATCATATACAGTAGCAATGATTAAGAGGCCCGCAGCCGTGCCCCAGGTCAAGTCCGTCGAGCAATGCTCCTGAAATATATTTTTTGGCATTGGCTATACTTTGCATCAGAGTACACTCTAGTGCAAGATTGCAGGCGATGGCGGATGAAAGGGTACATCCTGTCCCGTGTGTATTATTGTTTTCTACCCTATCAGACAAAAACCAGTGTGCGCCTTCCTGGATACTGTAAAAAAGGTCATCGGCACAGTCCTCGAAATGTCCGCCTTTGATAAGCACAGGTTTTTGTATGTTTTCTGAAATATATTCTGCAGCACACAGCATTTTTACTTTGTTTTCAATAGAATGCCCGCACAGGATTTCGGCTTCAAAAATATTCGGGGTTATAACATCTGCAATTGGCAGCAGATAAGTCTTAAGGCTATGCAGTGCATCCTCATTAAGCAGCCTGCTGCCGCTGGTTGAAACCATGACCGGATCAACTACGATTTTTTCAGCATGGTAATACGTCAGTTTATCAGCAATGACTTCTATTATGCCGGAGTTCGAGACCATGCCGATTTTCACCGCATCCGGGCGTATATCCCTGAAGACACAGTCGATCTGTTCCGCTACAAAGTCCGCTCCGGCTTCCATAACACCAAACACACCTGTTGTGTTTTGAGCTGTAAGCGCTGTCACAACACTCATTCCATAAACCTTATGGACCGTCATGGTCTTGATATCCGCCTGTATCCCGGCTCCTCCGCTGCAGTCAGAACCCGCAATAGTAAGTACTTTTTTCATTTTAATTTTCTCCTGATTGTTTATACGCGACAACTTTATCGGCTATCACGCGCAATCCGCTTGCAGCCGAGCGGATGTCATCCTGAGCAAAGATCGACGAAACAGCAGCTATTCCTTTTATCCCGCTCCCTGACAGACAGTGGGCATTTTCCATTGAAATACCGCCAATTGCCACCGCAGGGATCAAAACAGAGCTGCATATTTCTTTTAAAATCGTTTGTGTCAATGTGCCGGCATCTGACTTTGTAGAGGTTGGAAATACCGCTCCGACACCAATGTAATCCGCTCCATCCTTCTCTGCTGCAATGGCCTGCTGGACGTTTCTGACTGAAACCCCGAGGATTTTTTCATCCCCTATCATAGCGCGCGCTTCACATGCATCAATATCCCCCTGTCCTACATGGACTCCGTCTGCACCGCTAAGCAGCGCTATTTCGACATTATCATTTATTATCAGGGGTACATTATGCTTATCCGTTATTTTTTTAAGTTCCTTTGCAAGAGAAAGAAACGATTCAAAATCAATATCTTTCTCTCTGAGCTGTACCATAGTAACACCTGCCTTGACCGCTTCTTCCACATCCTCAGGAAGAGACTTTGCCCTGAGCCATTTTCGGTCTGTTACAGCATAAAGAACGAGGAATCTCTCATCGAATCTCAATTTTTAATCCTCCTGACAAAGCAGCAGCATCAAGCTTGCTTATCTCATCTATGATGTACATCCTGTATGTGGATGTTCCCGCATTTTCTTTCAGGACTTTTTCATATGCTATCTCGCCGGAGATACCCATCATGCCTACAGCGGCTGCAACGGCAGGGAGCAGGCTGTCAGGAGCTGCGCCGCAATACGCAGCTATTATGGCCGACAGCATGCATCCTGTGCCTGATATTTTTGACATCAGCGGGTGTCCGTTATGGATTATATACGCACTGCTGCTGTCTGCCACAATATCAGATGCTCCGGTAATTGCTATGACAGAACCTGTTTTTTTACTCAGATTTTTTGCAAAAACTACCGCTTCATCCAGAGTTTCCACTGTTATTGAATCATTTGCATCGGCATCAACTCCCTTGGTGCTTCCGCTTCCGGTCGCGAGGGTTTTTATTTCTGAAAAGTTTCCGCGGATGACAGAAAAGCCGATGCTGTCAATCAGCCTCATGGCAGTGGATGTTCTCAGACTTGAAGCTCCGGCCCCGACAGGATCAAGGATAACCGGATGCGACAGTTCATTTGCCTTTCTCCCTGCTTTAAGCATGGACTCTATTGTTCTGCTGTTCAGGGTTCCGATATTGATATCAAGAGCAGAACAAATGGAAGTAATTTCCTCGACTTCACCTTCATCATCAGCCATTATCGGAGAAGCTCCGCAGGCAAGAAGAGCGTTGGCGCAGTCATTAACAGTCACATAATTGGTGATGCAGTGCACAAGCGGCACTTTATCCCTTACTTTTTTATAATATTCATCAAACATTTTTATCCCCCTTGCCTGTATATGAAAAAACAGAAACGATTGCCTGTTTTGCATAGCCTGATACCACTGCGATCACGCATATAACGGCCATTACCGGCAGCGTATTTCCAACTACAGTGTCAACAGACATGAATGTGCGGTATATGACGAACCCTAAAAGCCACAGCACAAAATTGGCAATGTTTACAGATTCATTAAAATGGTTTATTTTTTTAATATAAAAATCAACTATAAGTATTGAAACCATAGGAGCAAAGATCGAGCCTATGAGGAACAAAAAATTCTCATATTGCTCTATCGGCGTGAATACCGCAAGCAGCATGCCTGTTACGCATACAGCAACTGCAGTGGTTTTCTGCCCAAATCTCCTTGAGACACTCATAAAACTCACTCCGGCCGAATATACATCCAAAAAGGTAGTTGTTACGGTCGAAATAATCACAATTACCACCGCCGCAAGGCCAAGTCCAGCTTCAACCATTATTTTCGCTATGTCTGATTCACCGGTAAATACAGACGCGCCCAGACCTATTATGTACATCCAGGAGCTTGCCGCAAAATAAACGACGACACTCACAAAAGAAGATTTACGCGGATCAGCTGCGTTATGCGTATAATCAGAAATCAACGGCAGCCATGAAAGAGGCATCGCAGCTGACAGTTCGACAGCATTTCCGAAGCTTAAGCTTGATCCTGATGCATGCGGCCCGGGAGCTGCCGATGCGCCTTTAAACACTGTCAGACTGAGTATCAGAGTGAGTGCGAACAATGTAAGCATGGTTAGGGTGTTTATTTTTCCAAGATTCTCAATCCCTATCAAAATCCAGGTGATGATCATCACTCCAATGATTATGCACCATAGCGCATTACTCTGAAACCATCCATATTTTTGAGCCACAACAGATGCAGCAGTGCCTCCTCCTGCTATCATGACTGCAGTCCAGCCTATCAGCTGCGTTACATTCATCAGCGAAAAAAATATCGCGCCTTTTTGTCCGAACGACATTTTTACCGTCTCCATTGCGCTTTTGCCGCTGTATGCACCTATGACCCCTGCCAGGTACAAAGGCACGCAGCCGATGATATGTCCGATTATAACTGCCGCTGTTCCCCTTGCAAAACCAAGCGGGGCGATCAGCGTGCCGGTAAGTATTTCAGCAATAGAGACCGCAGCGCCGAACCATATCATCCCGCAGCTGTAAACAGATGTTCCTGAATCATGCATTATATTTCCTCCTCATAAATAAAAAATGGGAGGCGCTATGTCAGCGTCTCCCACTAAATCTTGCAATCCAATGCGTTTCCCTACGTTGGCATTATCCAAATCAGGTCCAGGGTCGAAGTCCTTCACTTCCTCTCAGCCTGCTATGCAAGCTCCCCAAATATTTAATTGTATATATATTATAAACTCTTAATCGGTATTTCTGTCAAGTGATCTTAAATACAACAGTACGTTTCACGTTTCGACGGTTAACCGGCATGGAATGCAAGCAGGTCCTTCAATTCATGTACTGATCCCACAATATAATCAGGTCCGGCTTCCTCAAGTTCACCGGCTTCAGCATATCCGAAAGTTACGGCAATTGAACTTATCCCGCACTTTTGTGCACCTATTATGTCGTGCTTTCTGTCTCCTACCATAACTGCCAGAGAAATATCCCTGCAGTCAAGCCGATCAAGCGTATATCTGATAACCTCTGCTTTATCTGTTCTTCTCCCGTCAAGCTCACTGCCCGATATTACAGAAAAATAGCCGTCAAGCGAATACATGCTGATTATCTGTTCTGCAAAGACTGTCGGCTTTGTTGTAGCTACAGCCAGTACTTTACCCTGCATTTTCAGCAATTCAAGCATTTCCTTTATGCCGTCATATATCCTGTTTTCAAAAATTCCTACCGGCCTGTACCTTTCCCTGTATTTTTCAATCGCTGTCAGGGACTGGTCTTCACTAAGCCCATAGTACTTAATGAATGAATCTTTAAGCGGAGGCCCTATGAACGCCCTTAATTTAACCGTATCCGGTTCATTTATGCCGAAACACAGAAGAGCATGCTGTACGCATTTTATTATGCCCTCACCCGGATCAGTCAAAGTCCCATCCAAATCGAAAAGTATGAATTTATAGTTTTTATTATCCCTGCCCATAGAGTCTGTTTAAATCCTCAGCTTCTTTTTTTATTTCTTCTTCATTCAATGTTATTCCCCCGCCTGCAATCTGCGACAGTATAAATATTCTCGCAAACGTCTCAAGCATCTCGCAGCGGAAAAGTGCTTCCTTCAAATCAACGCCTACACATAATGCCCCATGGTTTGCAAGCAGGGCCCCGTATCCTTTTCCAAGAACCGCTGCTGCATTCCGCGCAAGCGCTTCTGATCCTATCGGCGCATAATCGGAGACAGGAACCGTTCCGCCAAAAACTGCCACCTGGTTATCTGTTATGGGCGGTATGGGTTTTCTGGCCGCGGCAACCGACGTTGCATATATAGAATGCGTATGCACCACTGCATTTATATCAGGCCGCAACGCAAGTATCGCTTTATGCATATTTTTCTCTATTGACGGTTTCCTGCAGCCATTGACGACATTGCAATCAAGGTCCATTGTCACTATGTCTTCAGGAGACAATGCGGTGTAATCCATGCCGCTTGGTGTTATCAAAAAAAAACCGTCTTTTGTTTTTGCGCTTATATTGCCGCCTGTCCCCTGGATAAGCCCTTTTTTAAGCAGTTCAATTCCGGTTTTTATAATCTCACAGCGAAGCATAAGGTCTTCGTCCATTTGCATCACACCTTTGCAAGTCGGCTCATAATCGGCGTTATAAGCAAATTGACAATGCCGATGATCAGGAATATGTTAATTATTGACACATGCAGCATAAGCATAACTGTAACAAAAACAGCTGAAATTACCATGCCGAGCGAATCTGTTATATTCAGACTTGCTACGACCCTTGCTTTATGTTCGTTTGAAGCTTTGGACTGCATTATCGCATACATCGGCACACTGAATATCCCTCCTGATGCGGCAAGCATCAGAAACGTAAAAATAATGCCCCAGGCCTCCGGCTTATTTATAAATTTACACAGGCCTATCAGAGTGTCTTCTTTTGTATAAAGCGAGCTGCAGACATACAGCAGGAAAGTTGCAGCCGTCATTCCCAGGCCTCCGAAAGGGACAAGTTTCCCTGATACCTTCCCTTTAAGCAGTTTGTTGCAGAAAGTTGAACCAAGTCCGACGCCAATTGAGAATACTACAAGAAAAAGAGTGGATATCTCTTCATTACCTCCAAGTACGTCCTTTGTAAAAGTAGGGAACTGAGAGAGAAATACCGACCCCAGCAGCCAAAACCAGCTTATGCCCAAGATTGAGCGGAAAACCGGCTTGTTGGGCCTTATATAGGAAAGTATATCCCATGTTGCCCTTGGGATGTTCCAATCTATTTTCATTTCAGGAGCAGGGGCCTTAGCCTCAGGTATAAACAGGCTTGCAGTAAACCCCAAAACAGCGACTCCCACTATTCCGGCCGATATATATACCCTGCCGAGCTCATGCAGGATCATAAGGCCGCCGCACAGTGTTCCTGACAGGATAGCAATATACGTACCGGCACTCACCAGCCCGTTTCCTGCAATAAGTTCATCTTCCCTCAGATGCTGCGGCAATATGCTGAATTTCAGCGGGCCGAAAAAGGCTGACTGCGCACCCATGAAGAACAGCAGTATTATCAGTGCCCACAGGTTCATGAAATGAAAAGCGGCCGCTGTCATCATCATAAGAACTATTTCAACAAATTTGATTATGCGGATAAGAAAAGACTTTTCATATTTATCCGCAATCTGTCCCGCTGTTGCTGAAAATAAAAAAAACGGCAGGATAAAAAGTCCTGCCACTACCGTGATGAGTATCTGGGCACTAAGCCCGTACACATCCGCGAGACGGAATGTTATCAGTATAACTAGTGCATTTTTAAACAGGTTATCGTTAAAGGCTCCGAAAAACTGCGTCAGGAACAACGGTAAAAAACGACGTACGGCAAATAGTCCGAATTGGTTTTTAATCAGAGGAACCTCCCTCTCTTATTTCTTTTTTTCAACCTGATCAAGAGATAAGCCCCGGGTATGTTCTGTTTTTACCCATTTCCCCTGATCTTTAGCCAGAAAAGCAGCTTTAAAAAGTATTGGTATCCATGTCAGGCCAAACCAGAAATATGCGAATGTATCTTTTACATATCGTAGAGTAAATTTTTTCTCGTGCATGGAAGGCCCGACTATCACACATATAAGGCTGAAGAGTATGATAAAAAATATTGGAAGCCCAAAAAACAGTACCCAGTCGACCATGGTCTGCGGCGTGCTTTCAGAGAGAGTAGGAAACAGTACCATGTTGTTGATAAGCGTGTATGCCATACCGGCAAACATTATAATAAGAGCTAGACATGATTTCGCCGGGGCGAGCAGGTACAGGAAAAGATCAAGATACTGCAGCTTTCTTGTTACAAAAAAAGCTTTGAGCGAATCCATCCCATAATGCCAGAAAACCCAGTAATGGCCCTGCATCCAGCGAGTACGCTGGCGTTTTGAAATCTCCATGCTCTGCGGTTTTTCATCATATATCAGTGCAGCGTCATTCCAGTGCACCCTGCTGCCGGATAAAATAAGCCTGGTAGACATCTCCAGGTCTTCCGTGAGGCTTTCAAGATTCCATCCTATCCTTTCAAGAGTAGCAGCACGGATCACAAGCCCGGTGCCTCCAAGCGTGCAGGAAAGACCCCAAAGTCCGCGCGCAAGCTGCCAGAAACGGTTTGAAAACCAATAAGCGAGTGCATATGAACGGGTAAGCCAGTTATCATCAGGGTTCTTTACATCAAGTACGCCCTGAATAGCTTCAGCTTCCGGATGGAGCTCCATGTAATCGTTCATACGGACCAGGAAATTTCGCTCTGCAAGATTATCGGCATCAAACATGGTCAAAGCATCAGCTTCATTCATCGGAAGTCTTGCAAGAGCCCAGCGCACATTCCATGTTTTACCGTTATGTTCCTTATCAAAACGTTCGAGCGCAACAGCCCCGTGTTCACGCGCCAGTTCAGCTGTGTTGTCGGTGCAGTTGTCACACGATACGAAAACCCTGTAGCAATTTTTGGGATAATTTTGATTTTCAAGGCTTTCAAGGAGCGGGATAATAACTTTTGCTTCATTGTGCGCCGGGATCAGTACTATAAAACGGCGGTAGCGCGCCGCCCGCGGAAGTTCCTTCTGGTTCCAGAACCCTCTTATGCTGACTATAATTTGATACACACCATCGCACGTAAGCAGGCCCAGCAGCGTATAAAGAACAAACTGCACTATCCACCAGCCCCACCATATAACCCAATAAAATAATTCCTGCGAGTTCTCCATCACCCAGTTGACCTCCAGCACATAAAAACATCAGCTATTTTAAGTATGCGTATGATACACTCAGCTTAATACAAAAACAACCACGGCATTACCAGTAGCCTGAAATTTTTCTTATAAGATTTTTTTCAAGTATAAGATCGTTATACCCTAGGCGTTTTTCAACATCTTCTGTAGCTGCATTATATTTCGAAGCGTCGATTTCTTCACGCGTATACATTTTTGTTGCGCGGCCTATGGCAGGTTCTACATATACGCCGTCTGCTATATAAGACCCGTTGCGGAAAATAACAGGGTCATGCTCGCACCGGGCAAGAAGATCCTTGCCGAAAACCGTATTTATTTTCAATCCCATGATTCCTGAGACTGTAGGCATTATATCCATCTGCCCGGTATCTATTCCATCCGTTACAGGCATATTGTGCTTAGCCGGCAGCCTGAACATCAGAGGCACGCGTCTTGTTTCCTGCCATGCGACAGGAGTATCGAGCTTTGTTCCTGTAAGCCTTTCAAGATCATCTTTGTATGCTGTGGGTACAGCAGGATGGTCCCCGTAAAGAACAATAAGGCTGTTATCCATTATACCGTTTTTTCTCAGCGCATCAGCAAAGCGTCCGAACTCTTTATCAAAATAGTGCATGGCAATAAGGTAATTCCCGACAAGCGACCCATTCAACGGCTCAGGCAGGGTCAGGCTGCCGTCATCAAGACCTTCAAAATCAAACGGGTGATGTCCGCTCAGTGTCACAATAAAGCTGTAGAACGGCGTATGGCATTTTTTATAGAAATTAAGTGCTTCTGTAAATATCACCCTGTCGCTGAGACCAAGTCCTATGACCTCGGCTCCTGGAAAAGTATTCCGGCTGTATTGTCTGTCAAAGCACAGTTTGGGATGCATCCTGTGACAGTTCCAAAAAGCGCTGTATGTTCCCTGGAATACGACGCACCTGTATCCTTTGCGTTTAAGCACCCTTGCAAGTGAATTATAGTCATTATCGGCAAATCTCGTGTATGCCGCTCCTGATGATGCAGGGAACATCCCTGTATTTGCCATGAATTCAGAATCTGAACTAAGCCCTCCTGCTGTCTGGTTCCATGCATTTGTAAAATAAATGCATTCTCTGCGGAATCTGTTTAGGTTCGGTGTGACCTCCTCATTGTTTACCTTCAGGTCGACCACGAAATACTGAAGAGCCTCACACTGTATCATTATCAGGTTTTTACCTTCGGCAAATGATTTGTGCCCGTTTCCGCCGTGTTTTGAAAACCAATTTCCTATTTCAGTTATTTTCTGCGGACCGACATAGTCCGATGCAAATGATTTTGCAGTAAGGGACATGATATCGCCCCAGTGAAAAGATGCTGTCCCGACCCATGCGCATACGGAAAGCCTGTCGTACATGGCATTTATTATATTCGGACGCTGTTCCTTAAGCCTCCACCCTGCAAAACACTGTACAAAAATGGCAAACAGCAGAACAATAATTGAAAAAACCGCGCGTTTTTTATTTACAGAAACAAAAAATCCAGAAACATGCCTTTTTCTGAGCAGCCATAATATAACAGGAATATCAGCAAAGATAAGAATATCCTGCGGCTTCAACAAAGACCATATCGACTTTGCGATCAGTCCTGTCTGCGGCAGAAGCATAAAATCGTGAAAAATAAAGATATCCGAATAATAACGTATAAATAGAATGTCAGTTATAACAAGGATCGAAAAAAGTGAATCGAATATCAGAATAAGTCTGCCTCTGCTTTTGGCCGGAAACATCGACAACGGCACTATTACACACAAAATTGCGCCCAATGACGGTATACCGACCGCAAAAGCGCGTAAAAAATGTCTTACGATGTGGTAATCCAGGCTGCTGTAAAGAGGCCAGTTGAGGATATCTGCAACCCTGTAGTCTACAGCTAAAAATTTTAACCACACAATAAAAGCAAATAAGAACCATATGCGGAATTCATTTTTTACAGACGTCATTTTATCGCACGGCTGGCAATCCATCTGTTCCGTTATTCCTCCATAAGCCGGGGCATTATATTATGCTCAAGTATCATATCATTGTAACCGAGTCTTTTATTCACCTCTGCCGCTGTCTTTTCATAATCGGCATATTTAAGTTTTTTACCGTTTCTCATATCGACGGCACTGCTGTTTGACGGTTCAACATATACATTTCCTGCAATGAATGAACCGTTGCGGAGTATCACAGGCTCATTCCTCCTATTAGCATCAAATAAATCATGGCCGAAACTTATTCCCTCAGATAATCCCAGAAGATACTCTGCCGTTGCCTTTAAATCGACAAGGCCTGAAGCGTCTTTTTTTTCTGAAGGAACTATCCTGCCCCCCGGCACTCTTATTATAAGCGGGATCCTAAGAGTGTCCCGCCAGGCCCAGCTGCTTTTCAGGTTCCGCCCCAGCAGTTTTTCAAGATTCGGTCTGTCCCATACCGGTATGGCAGGGTGGTCCCCGTAAACTATTACTACAGAAGAATCTGTAAGTCCCTTTTTTTCAAGCCCTTTTAAAAATTCGCCTAACTGGGTATCAAGGTAGTGCATCGACGTAAGATAGTCACCCATGAGCGACCCTTTAAAATCCCCTGTGTTGAATTTCGTTTGTTCCGATATCTCTTTGAAATTGAAAGGGTAATGGCTGGTAAGCGTTATAATAAATGCATAAAATGGCATGTGTTCCTTATCAAGCATATCCAGCGTCTGTCTGAAAAAACTTTTATCGCTCAGGCCCATCCCTATGTTTTCATCAACGATGAAATCTTTTTTGCTTACAAATTTCTGGAAACCCATTGAAGGATACATATGCTGCCGATTCCAGAACCCTGGCCTGTCTCCGTGAAATGCGGCCACATTATATCCATTATCAGAGAGCTGCCTGGGCAGAGCATCATAAGTATTGCCTGCAAAACGCGTATACACTACGCCGGCCGCTGAGGGATATAGCCCTGCGTTAACAAGAAACTCGGCGTCCGAACTGTTCCCGGCGGCCGTTTGGTTGTACACTCTGCTGAAGTAAACAGACTTTTTGACAAACTTGTTAATATTCGGTGTTACTTCGACACCTTTTACTTTTAATCCTATAACAAACTGCTGAAGCGATTCAACTTGTATCATTATAAGATTTTTACCACGTGCCACACCGTAAAAGCCTATGTCCATGACTTTGGATTTTTTCCGTACGTTAAACCATTTTTTTATTTCATCAATTTCCTGCTTTGGGAAAACACGGCGTGCGATCACATCATTCGCAGTATTCAATGCGTCTACGACATGGTACGTCATCGCCCCTATATTGTTGCATACAGCCGGCCTGTCCCACATTGCGTAAAGCACGTTAGGCACGACCTTCTCATAGCTGCTTATACGCCAATATATGCATGAGGCTCCTGCAATCATCAGGAGAACAGAAGCTGACGCACGTTTTAATGTAATTTTTTTAAAAAAAGGCTTCATTCCGGGCTTGCCTGATATCAGAATAGAAGCCAGCAATATCGGTATATCAATGAAATAAAGCAGGTCGGCAGGGTTGATAAGTGCAAAGACCGTTTCCGATATTTCTCCTACCTGCGCCGAAAGGCCTATGTTGCGGAAAGTAAACATGTCCGAATAATAACGCATATAAAGCAGGTCAGTAATGACAAGTGCAGTCAGCAGGATATCCACAGTAAAGGCTAAAAACGGCCTTATTTTCCTCCATGACATCGAAACAGGAACCACCAGCATAAGCACAGTACCGAGAGAAGCTGCAGCAGAAATAAAATAACGGCTGAAAGACGATGATATATAAAGCTCGAGAAAATAAAATTTTAAAAAGAGCGCAGCGGTAAGAAGCGTGAAAAAAAATATTTCCCTGAAATCAAAGTCGCTTTTTATGCAGAAACACTCAATGTTTTCAAACATATGCATGATTATGCTCCTGTATGGTTATATTGTAAATTTTCATAAAATTGGACATTGACCAGGGAATGCAGCAATTTCTATCCGGACCTTCCGTAAATAATATTCAGCTCTTTAAGTCTTCCAGTGAGGTCAGGGGCATCAGACGTTCTATTTAAAAAATAACCGCGCTCAAGTCTCCATTCCCAATTGCCTTCAGGCTTCCCTGGCGTATTCATCCGTGCAGTCTCATCAAGACCCAATATATCCTGCATCGGTATGACGGCAAGGTCTGCATGGGATGAAAGCGCCATTATCAGCATCCTTTCAGGGACGTCCTCATCGCGTATATCATATCCTATATATGACCTGAATCTTCTTCTGTCACACTCCGAAGTTTCATTTTTCCACCATCCTGCTGCAGTGTTATTGTCATGCGTACCAGTATATACAACAGAATCGCTGCTTATATTGTGAGGGGCATAAGGATTCGCACCGGTAGCATCACAGAATGCAAACAGGAGCACTTTCATGCCAGGCAGACGAAATTCCGCCATAAGTTCCCTTACATCATCAGTTATTATTCCAAGGTCTTCTGCTATAAGATTAAGTTCCTTTCCGTTCTCCGCCCGTATATCAGCATCAAGTGCCCTGAAGAATGACCGGCCTGGAGCCACTACCCACTTTCCGTTCTGTGCCGTCTTATCTTCAGGCGGTATTGCCCAGTAAGCACAGAATCCCCGGAAATGGTCGACCCTTGCTGAATCATAAATTTTCAAAGCATGCCTTATGCGCATGATCCACCATCTGAAACCGTTTTCTTCCATACGGTCCCACCTGTAGACAGGATTTCCCCATCGTTGCCCGGTGCTGCTGAAATAATCAGGAGGCACTCCGGCTACAAGCCCGGGGCTGCCGTCGTCTCTGAGATTGAAAAGTTCCCTGTTAGACCATACGTCCGAACTGTCAAGAGCAACAAACATAGGAATATCGCCTATGATAGAAATACCTCTCTTACTGCAGTATTCATGCAGTTCGTGCCATTGCCTGTAAAAGATATACTGGACAAACGCATAAAAATCGATTGATTCCGCATTGCTCTCTTCCGAAATGAATATTCTCAGTGAATTTTCGTCTCTGTTTCTGAAATTCTCAGGCCATTCATTCCAGCACATACCGCCGAAATGTTCTTTCAGAACAGTAAAGATCACATAATCATCAAGCCACCATTTTTCTTTTTCCCTGAAATTTCTGTAGTCCTCGTGTTCTTTCATGCGGTTTTTTTTCTCAGCACAAAAATTGCGCCATGCCGTAACCAGAAGCTCATGCTTGATTTTTTCTGCATAAATGTAATCCGACTTAGAAGAAGCGGCTGCAACATACTGTTCCATGTCATCACAGCTTATAAGTCCGTCTCTTGACATCTTCTCCGGACTTATGAAAAGGAAATTGCCTGCAAATGCCGATTGGCTGCAGTATGGTGAATTGCCGCACGCAGAATTTACAGGCGTCATAGGAAGGACCTGCCACACGCTGAAACCAGAGTCAGAAAGGAATTCAGCAAATCTCTCGGCTCCAGGACCCAAATCACCTATACAAAAATTGCCTGGCAGGCTTGAAATATGAAGGAAAATGCCGCTTTTACGACATCTGTTCAAGAACATCACCTCCGGCAGCAAACAGGACACGAAAAATAGTATCACACATAGATAAAAACACATGTCCCTTCGTTTTTTAATAAAATATTAACCGCATTCAAAGGATAAAAACCTGCTCTGTCAGAGACAGGTCAAATGAAACACCATTATGGGTAAAGCTGCATAAAAACGCCGCTGTATCACAATCCTGAAAACTGCGTTTTATAAAAAAGGAGCACCTGCAATAGATAATAACTTAGCCGGTAAAGCCGGCCTGCATGATGCAATAAAATTCAGAATGCACCGGCAGGCGTCCGGTTCAACAATTAAATGCCGTTATTCAGGGACAAAAACTAAACAAGCCAACGGCGGCAGAGTGATTTTAATTGAAAAAGGCCTGCCGTGATATGGTAGTTTTTCGGATATTATCCTGCCCAGATTGCCCGTATTCGAACCGCCGTAGCATGAAGCGTCGCTGTTCAGGGCCTCGAGCCATACTTTACTGCCCGGTATGCCTATCCTGTAGCCTGTACGAACTACTGGAGTGAAATTAGCTATAAATATCGCCTCACTGCCGTCCTTTGCCCTGCGCAAAAAGGACACGACACTTGAAGCGGCGTCGTTGCAGTCTATCCACTCAAATCCAGCCGGATCGTAATCCTGTTCCCACAGCTGCGGGGTTTTTTTATAAAAAATGTTTATGTCACGAAACCATAAAGCCATTCCATCATGCAGTTTGTCTTTAAGAATGTACCAATCCAGACTAGTTTCATGATTCCATTCACGCTCCTGTCCAAATTCGTCACCCATAAAGATCAGTTTTTTGCCGGGATGCCCGAACATCCATCCGAAAAGCAGACGCAGATTTGCTGCTTTCTGCCATTCATCGCCGGGCATTTTATCCCAAAGTGATCCCTTCCCGTATACAACTTCGTCATGGGATAAAGGCAGCACAAAGTTTTCAGAATACGCATACCACATTCCGAAAGTAAGGCTGTTATGGTGATATTGCCTGAATATCGGATCTCTTCCCATGTATTTAAGCATGTCATTCATCCAGCCCATATTCCATTTGTATCCGAACCCAAGGCCGCCAAGCCAGGTTGGGCGCGAAACCATCGGCCATGCCGTTGAATCCTCCGCCGTTGTCTGGATGTCATAAAAATCCAGATACAGTGTTTCATTTAATTTTTTCAGAAAATCTATTGCTTCTATATTCTCACGTCCGCCGTATACATTCGGCAGCCATTCCCCGTCTTTACGCGAATAATCAAGATAAAGCATTGAGGCTACAGCATCGACGCGAAGCCCGTCGGCATGGTATTTATCAAGCCAGAAGTTAGCTGAAGAAATAAGAAAGCTTTTTACCTCATTGCGTCCGTAATTAAATATGCAGCTTTTCCAATCCGGATGGAACCCCCTGCGCGGATCTGCGTGCTCATAGAGACATGTACCGTCAAATTTTTCAAGTCCGAACGGATCGGAAGGGAAATGTGACGGTACCCAGTCAAGAATAACACCTATGCCTGCTTCGTGAAGTTTATCTATTAGAAACATAAAATCTTCAGGGCTGCCATAGCGCGAAGTAGGAGCAAAATATCCTGTAGTCTGGTATCCCCATGAGCCGTAAAAGGGATGTTCCATTACAGGCAGGAATTCTACGTGTGTGAAACCATTGTCTTTTAGATATGGAGGAAGCTCAGACGCAAGGTCGCGCCATTTCAGAAACTGGTTGTCCATCGTACGCTTCCATGAACCGGCATGTATCTCATAAATTGACTGCGGGCTGCATGTAGAGCTGTGCCGTTTTCTGTCGGACATCCACTTTTGGTCATGCCATTTGTAGCTGTCTCCGTTATAAACCTTGGAAGCAGTAAGGGGCGGCGTTTCCCATAAGAAAGCCAGCGGGTCCCCTTTATCGAACCTTTTCCCGTCCTTGGCTTTTATACTGTATTTATATTTTGAGTATTCAGGGACTCCGGGTATGAAGCCTTCCCATATCCCAGACGAATCCCAGCGCGCGGCAAGTTTGTGCTTATCAGGGTCCCATGAATTGAAATCTCCTATTACAGAAATTTCAGATGCATTGGGAGCCCATACAGCAAATAAAACTCCTTCAAAACCTTCATGCTCAGTCATATGTGAACCCAGAAAATTGTAAAGTCCTGCATGGCTGCCGTCTCTGAAAGAATATATATCTGCCTCTTTTGCCAAGCTGACACCGTAGACAACCGTTCCATCCGACTCTTTTTTACACATCTGATTCACCTCCTGTTGGTGGTATTATAGCTTAAGCAGTTTCAATATGCCTCACATACAACGGATGTAAGGCATTCCGATAACAGGAGGTATTTATATGAGCGATCTTTTCTCATACAACCGTATAGATGAAAAAATTATCACAGACCTTAAAAATGCAATCGGGGCAAGGAACGTATCGGTAGATGAAGAAAAAATAAAAACTTATTCCCATGACGAAGTTCCTTCAAACGCATACGAATGCACTTACAATGCCGAGGTGCTTGTGTTCCCTGAATCAACAGAGCATGTTTCATCAATAATGAAAATAGCTTCCGGAGCACGCATACCGGTAACACCCAGAGGAGCCGGGACAGGACTTTCAGGAGGGGCTCTTCCAGCTTTCGGTGGCATAGTTATGTCCTTTGAAAAAATGAACCGGATATTAGAGCTTGATGAGAAGAATCTTTCTGTAACAGTGGAACCTGGAGTGGTCACTGCAGAGATAACCAAACTGGCTGCACAGCACGGCCTGTTATATGCCGGAGATCCGTGCAGCGGAGACGCGTCTTTTATCGGAGGCAATATCGCCGAAAACGCGGGAGGCAACAAGGTCATAAAATACGGCGCAACAGGAGCCCAGGTACTCGCGCTTGAAGTGGTGCTTGCAAACGGTTCAGTTTTATGGTTTGGCGGCAAACGGCGCAAAGACGTCACCGGGCTTGATTTCGTACATATTATGGCCGGCTCCGAGGGAGTGCTCGCCATTATAACTAAAGCTATACTCAAACTTTTCCCGATGCCAAGACATTCAGTTGACCTGTTAGGCGTTTTTAATGATGCAGAAACTGCCATAGATTTCGTACCGCGGATAATTACAGAGGGCAGAATCATTCCTGCTTCAGTTGAATTCATGGACAGAAAAGCGCTGGATCTGGTAGGGAGATATTCAGGCACTGAAGTTATGGCGCATGACGCAGGCGCAGCACTCATAATACAGCTTGAAGACAATGATCCTGACTGCCTCGAGAAACAGTACGAAAACATTGGCAAACTCTTACAGTCAAACGGGGCTTACGAAGTTTACGTCGCAGATACTCGCACTGCAAAGGACAGGTTATGGCATGTAAGAAAATCAATCCCTGAAGCCATATCTTTTTTCTATAACAGATACACAAAGGAAGATCTCGTAGTTCCTACAGACAAGGTCCCAGCCCTTCTTGCAGCGATAAAATCCGTATGTTCAAGGATGGATCTTGAATGGGTAGCTTACGGGCATGCCGGCGACGGAAACATGCACTGCACCATCGCAGGGCCTGATACTGAAAATTGGCATGAAAAACTTCACGAGGCGCAGAAAGAAATTTATAAAAAAGTGATGAAACTAGGCGGCACACTATCAGGAGAACATGGCATAGGGTTCAAGCGCAGAGGATACATGAACTTTTTCCTTGACAAGGAACAGATCGAACTCATCAAACGTGTAAAGATCGCTTTCGATCCGCTCAATATCCTGAATCCAGGAAAAATAGTCGACTGGCAGAGCAGTGATGCTTAAGCATTAAAACAAAATGGTTTCGCGGAATAATATAAAAATGCCGCCGGCAACAAGCAAGGCCGGCGGTATTTTTATTGAAGTCCTTTAACTTGAGACAATCCCACAAATTGTGTAAACCTCCTGAAAGGTGCAAAATAGAGAGAACTGATCAGGAGGTTTAATAATGGCAAGAAGAAATCAAGATCCGGAAAGGGAAGCAAAGCGTGAAAAGATGAGCAGTCTGCTCCAGGAGCTGAAAGTAAGCTCTATGGAGGATATCCATGACCTGTTCAAGGAAATGATAGGGACGTTCCTTGAGAATGGACTTGAAGGAGAACTTGACGAAGAACTTGGCTACAGCAAATATGATTACAAGAACAAAATGACAGACAACAGCCGGAACGGCACAAGCCAGAAGAAGGTAAAATCCAGCTTCGGTGAGATAGACATAGAAGTGCCGAGAGACCGCAAGGGAGAATTCGAGCCTGAGCTTGTAAAGAAACAGCAGACAAGCATATCAGGAGACATAGAAGAAAAGATCCTCTCAATGTACGCCAAGGGCATGACCACCTCAGACATTGAAACCCATATCCGAGACATATACGGTCTGTCTG